>Ga0334890_1000001_pt1 | contig 708923 bp, 611 predicted proteins | sample GraSluR1_MG_3_FD_207220 | JGI IMG/M metagenome (GOLD analysis project Ga0334890, IMG submission 207220) | Sludge microbial communities from methane-producing bioreactor in Wageningen University, Netherlands - Granular Sludge_31_08-R1 | ecosystem: Engineered > Bioreactor > Anaerobic >...
GGATTTTACGACAAGATGTGAACGGGTGGAAGGATACACGTGGAATTATAATTTGCAGTTTTTACGTTGTGCCGGGTAAAAATAAATCGGCGTACTACACTATGAATTTAAAAGCGATAGATATGTTATACAATTATTTGCTAATTGAAGGGGTTACACCAAATCAAAACATTGCTGCTAGCTTTATATCTGGCGTTAGCGAAATATTCTTTGAAGAAAATGGCTATAACTATCAATATACTAAAATGTGTGAAAATATGGGGCATAAATGGGAATTAATGTGTAGAGTAATTTCAAAATATTTATATAGAGGTAAAACGATTGTACATGCAAGATTAAGAAATGGAAATATTCCAGATATAGCAGTTCAAGACGAGTTATATTCCACAGAAAAGTACCCACTTATTATTGAGTGTAAAAGAAGCTATAATGATCAAGATATTGAGACTTGTCAATTAAAATACATACCCTATTGCGATAGATTAGAGATTTGGATTTTTTCATCCAAGTTAGAAGAGGCACAAGAATTTTCCTGGTGTTCTATAGAGCCTTTATTCCGCGAAAGGCGTAATAACTACTTAAAATCCATAGAAGCGGATGCCAAAACAACAGTATTATTTATCGAAGATGTATTAGATCAAATTCGGGAGAATGCTTTTTTAGTCAATGAGATGAATAGGCTTTGGGCTCAAAATCAAGAAATTACCTATGCATACGTCATTAAGAAACAAATAGAACAAAAATGCAATGATGAGGGATTTAAGGACAGGCTTATAGCGTTATTCGACATATTAGTACCTTACTTAAATTGGAATGGATTCGAGGGAATAAAATAATTAAAAAAATTCAAAAAGGAATTAATTGATATGCATGTTAACCGGAAAAATATCTTAGAGAGTAAGTTTAGTAAAAATGAACTTTGTCCTTGTGGGAGTGGTAATAGATTTAAATCGTGTTGCTTTTCAAAACACTATAGAGATCCTCAATTTGATAATATTAATAGTAAGACATTTTTCAGCTCTTATAGTAACAAATTAATGTCTGAATCAAATTTGTGTTTTTGTATTCATCCGAATCATTATAAAATGTAGTGGTGATGTCATCAAAGCACATTCTATTGCAAACAAAAAAATTTTTGAAAGACTAGCTGTTGATGGTCATGTAATGGCTATTTCACATGGATTATCAGGAATTGATATACGTTCTGTGAGCAGAAATGCTGCATCTACATTCACGGGATTTTGTAAATATCATGATGATATAGTTTTCAAAGACATAGATACAAAAAGCTATAATAATTCTTATTTACAGAATTTTTTATATGCTTACCGCGCTTTTTCATTTGTATATCATACAAAATTATGTGCATTTAAAAGCCTTCAAAATTTAGCACAAAGGAATCCGGGACTGAATAATAAACCATACTTTGTTGATCATTATAGGAGTAACCAAAAAGGAATAAACACTGCTGAATTTTATAAAGAGATATTTGATAAATATGTAACAGAAAAAAAATATGATTTATTAACCACCATTATTTTTGAATTAAATCAGTCACATGAATTAGCAGTAAGTTCCACGATCACTTTGGATTATGATCTTGACGGGAATATGATAAACGATTATTCCCAAGATGATATTATTTTTGGCAATAGAAAACTAATATTTGTCAGTATATTTCCCGAAGATAAAAAGACCATAATTTTACTTTCATGGTTGAAGGATTTTGATGTCATATTTGAGGGCTATAAAAAGCAACTTATGGAATTAAGTCAAGCAAAACTGATGATATATTTTAACAATTTTATACCTGCATATATTGAAAATTTTTTCTTTAGTAAAAGACTGTTTGAAAAACAAACTAGATACTCTCAAAATAAAATAGTAAAGGCTTTTAAAGCAGACTTCGGGAATGATTGCCTTGTTTTGCGTGATGAAGATGATTTAAGATATTTAAATTATGATGATTTCAGAATGAAGAAGATGTTAGTTAAACCGAAATATGATTTCTTTAAATAACTAAACCTATGAATTTAGATTTAAAAAAATGGTATGGGATACTCTTGACAACCCTCAGAAGGGCAGTGTCAACATCTTGTCTGACCGACACATTAATGTCGAGAATACTGACAGGCTGGATGTTGTTTCTTTTTAGTGTCGGCGTCATGGCAAAAGGGATTAATAATTCCTTTGCATATAGCCGTTCAATATCGGCATGCAAACTTGTAATTAGTATTTAAACGGAACAAAGAGAAAGACAGTTGCAGGTCTTTTAAAAGTATTTTATAATTAACTTAAAAAGGCAGGAGGACAATACCATGGAAAACTTAGATTTGACTACTGATATCCAGCCTGTTACTGAATTCCGTGCCAATACCTCTGAGGTCCTTGAAAGCTTAAAGAAAAACCGCAGGACTATTATTTTAACGCAGCATGGCCGGCCGGCGGCCGTACTTGAATCTGTAGAAGAATACCAGCGAAAGCTGGAAGAGTTGAGTTTTATGAAAGGACTTTTGGCAGGGCTGCGGGATATAGAGTCTGATCAGGTGGTGGATGGGGAAGGCTTTTTCCAGGCCTTGAAAAGCAAAATAGCAGACGGTAAGTAGCAAATGTCTAAGAGAAACTTTTTTCTTACTAAACAGGCTGCCATAGACATCCGGGAAATAACGGAATACATAGCAGGGGACAGCGTTGAAAACGCGCTCCGTTTTGCGGATGAACTACTAGAAGTATGCAGGAGTATACTGGATTTCCCGGAGATGGGCAGGGTTGTGCCGGAGGTGGGACAGCCTCATATCCGGGAAATCATCCACAAGAATTATCGCCTGGTTTATACGGTCCGTAAAGAGAAGATATTTATCCTGCAAGTTTTTAATGCTGCCAGGCTTTTTCGTATGCAAAAAATTGAGATTGAATAAATGAAGAAAACAAATAGGAAAAACCACTCGGTTTGAAACGAGTGGTTTTTCCTTTCTATGCCCGGCGGCGAACAGATCAAATACGGTACGACACCAGGGGCAACCGGATCATCGCCTCCGCCAACGACAAAGGTCTGGGCGGGTTCATACCCGGAGAGTTCAGCTACAACAACTGGGATGAGTTAGACACATTCACCAGCGACGGGACTGCCTACAACTATTATTACGACCCCGAGGGGTTAAGGAATAAGTCACGCCCAGCGGAACCACCAGGTATCACTACGACAACAACGGCAGGGTTATCGCCGAATCAAACGCCGGCGGCGCTGTCACTGCAGAGAACATCTGGGGTAAACAGGCCCTGGCCAGGAAAGTAGGCGGCGCCAATTACTACTACCTGTACAACGGCCACGGGGACGTCACCCAGCTTATCGACCAGAACGGGAACATCGTCAACAGCTACACCTACGACGAGTGGGAAACATCCTCTTCATGCAGGAACAATTGCCCCAGTCGTTGAAATGAGACCCGAAATACCGTTCATCGGGCAGGTTGATATGGTTCAATACAAGAAAACAACACTACGTATAGAATTGGGAAAAAACCACTAAATTTTTTACAGTTGGCATATTCCTCGAAAGGGGGGATTGAGATTGCTTGGCAAAAATTTGTTCGGCAAAAAACGCCGTGGGCGTTTGTTAAACGATATGTTGAAGCAGGTCAAAAACGGCGACATTCTTCTCCGGGAGAAGCTCATTGCAGACTATCAACCTTTTATTATTAAAACCGTATCTCAGTTTATGGGGAAATACATAGAAATTGAAAACAGCGAGGAATTCAGTATCGGGCTGATCGCTTTCAATGAAGCGATTGATTGCTTTGATGAGAGTAAAAACCCCATTTTTCTGGATATTTAGTATTTCATATTTGAATAATATCCCGCCTGTCCGGTAAAAACCGGACGTCATGAGGCCCGCACTTATAAGATCACCTCAAAGCAGGTAGTCTTTTTGTTTTACCAATATTGCGGGTTATTGCCATGGACAGGAAAAAGAAGAAAGAAGAGACTGCTTAATAAAAAAAGATACCCAAATAATAAAGCCCGCTTAAGCGGGCTTTATTATTTGGCCCGATATGCCTGTTTGCCGGGCCGATAGCAAGTAAGGTTTATACACGCGATGATAAGGTCACCTTCCTTCGGTATGCCGCTGCTCAGTCACTCTCCGCCAACGCGTCGATTGGAAGGGTGTTTTTTTATGCCGATAGATCCGGATCTAGTGGTTTGTGGCAGTTACGGCACGGGGGCGATGCATCAAGTGCGGAATCATAAGTATTAGAAAGACGTCGGATGTCGCAACATAACATAACGTTACATAACATGGCCATATGCACATAAAAAACCAGCAAATGGTATTGCCAATCCTGTCTTCACCAGCTATTGACATTATCTTGACCGTATTTTATTATCTATGTAGTGTTACGTTGGTTTATATGTGTAAACGGAGTCAGCATATGTGAATCTTGCCAATTTAACAACTTCGTTAAGTCACGTGGCATTACGTCATATTATGTTGAATCCCGCATACCCCGGGTATTTGTTTGGGGCCTGCCAGTAAGCCCTGGCGGCTATGACGTTGCTCAAACGATTCCGGTTGAAAAAACATCTTTTGGGCCTGCCGGACCAGGGCGAAGTTATGACCATGGATGGGAGTGAAAAAATAATGCGGCAGGAATTATTGGTATCTGAATACCGGCCCTGGCAAACCGTTATTCTGGCGCCGGCGCTGATCATTATGCTGCTGAGCCTGCTTTTGATTGCCCGACCTGACATAGCGGGCGCCGACTCCGGCAGTATTGGAGTGCCGTCTGACACACTGACGATTAAAGTAGGCTATTTCGGAGGCCCCTATTATACGAAAAAAACCTATACGATAAGCGATCTGGAGGCGATGCCGCAGGTACAGCAGGCTTACACCTACATCGACAGCATGCCTGCCGTGGTTATCGATTCAGCCCGGGGAGTCAAGTTAGCCGATCTGCTGGAGGATGCCGGTATCGATGTCAACTCAGTCGAGTCTTTTTATTTTTACGCCACCGACACCGAAGTGGGATGGTATCAGTGCTTGCCAAAGTCTTATCTACTGGACACGGCCCGTTACTATTACCCCAATTTGCCGGCCTATTGGGATAGTGATACGCATTCATCCATACCCGGAGCAGCATTGGGGGCAATCCAGGTTGAACCTGTGGTAGCCATCTGGGATAACTGGCAGCGGTTTGCCGTCGCCCCGGATTTCAATGTGCGGGACACCTCCACCAGATTCAGACTGCTGTTCGGCCAGACGGATACCGCCGCCCGAACCGCCATGCGTTCTGTCAGGTGGGTCCACGCCATCGAAGTGATGCTGGGCGGTTCCCCGCCCAGCAGAGTTACCCTTGACCAGAATGTGGTTAATCTCAAGGTCGGCAGCACATTCCGGCTGACGGCCACCGTGGGTCCGGAAGACGCCACGGACAAAAGCGTGATCTGGAGTTCCAGCGATACCGGCGTAGCCGAGGTAGACGACAACGGACTGGTAACGGTGGTTGGGCCAGGCACGGCCACCATCACTGTGAGCACTGTAATCGGCAACATGACGGATATCTGTGTTGTTAACGATCCAGACCGGCCCGCCGTCGGCGCCGCCGTTTCCAGCGGTTCTTCGGAACAAGAGAAGGAGGTACAGGAGAAACCTGCCGGTACACTGCAACCGGAAACAAACTTGCATTATCTGGCGGAAAAGGAGGCCGCCGCTACTGACGCGGGCAGCCAGCCCTGGCGCGTGTTCGAGATGTCGGCCGATGCCGTGCCTTTGCAGAAGCAGGAGGAGCAGGGCAATCTGGATATTATTACAGCATTGGTCTTCTTGAGCCTTGTTGTTTTTGGCGCCGGCAAAAGGTACTCAGAATATGTAAAGGAGACATAAACAACGTGATAGACCCCATATTGATTCCTCTTAAAAATGCCATGCATATCATTTCTTCGGGTTTACTGATGCCTACCATCGCTGTCCTGCTGCTGTTGCTTGCTTTTACGGCCATCGAGCTGGGCGGCCTGCTGGCGGAAACTTTTGCAAAGCGGCGCCGGCCAAAGATCAATGTACCTGCTTTGGTTGATTCCTTTCAAGGAAAAAGCCCCGGGGAAATTCGGGAAGAGATTGTCAATAGCGAGATGTTCCGGCGCCATAAAGCAGCCCTGGACCAATTGGTCGACAACAGCAATTTGTCCGCCGCCCCCCTGCAGGCGGTAGCCCGCAGGTTGCTTGCCGTGGAAGAATTGCGCTATGCCAGGATCACCGGCAGGACAGATCTGGTGGCGCGCCTGGGGCCCATGCTGGGTTTGATGGCTACGCTGATTCCACTGGGGCCGGGCATGATTGCCATGGGCCAGGGTGATACCAAGACCCTGGCGGATTCCCTGCTAACGGCATTTGACGCTACGGTAGCCGGGCTGGCCGCCGCTGCAGTCGCTTTTGCCATTTCCCGGTTGCGAAAAAGGTGGTATGAGGATTATTTAAGTTCCCTTGAAGCATTAATGGAAAGCATACTGGAGGTGTTTGCCCGTGAACGGGGGCTTGAGAAACAGCAGGAGGCTCCGGACGCCTGAAGACGGCAATCCTCTCGAGGGCGCCGTCAACATTGTGGACGCCATGCTGGTGTTTGCCTGCGGGCTGATGCTGGCACTTGTCATCCACTGGAACGTTGATCTGGAGCAAGTCAGAGAGCGCGTAGAATTAAATCGTGGACAGGAGGTGACCCAAGACCAGGAGGTGCGGGATAACATGATCGAGACCCAGGAACAGGGTGGACTTTATGAAAGGATGGGCACTGTTTACAAAGATCCGGTCACGGGACGGCTTTTTATGCTGACGGAGGAGTAACGCGCGCATGTACGGCCCGGCGGGTTTCACTTTAAATGCGGCGGGCAGGGACGACAAAGCAGATGACATGGGTATTGCGTGTCAATCTATACATCGAAGGGAGAAGAAAGAATGCATTTGCATCGATTGAAGTTCAAATTTGGAGCAAGCAAAATTGCCGCCTGTTTATTTGTTCTCATGCTTTTCAGTCTGGTTTGGATCGCGCAGCCAGGTGTGGCCGGCGCTAAAAACCTTTCCAGCGACACGGCGGAGTCTCTCACCATTAGAGTTGGCTATGCCAACGGTACTTTTATCCCGGTGAAGGAATTTACCGACAGTGATTTTGCGGGCGCGCGGCAGCAGGCTTTTTCTTTTATCGACAGTTTGCCCGCGCCGTGTACAACCGCGGCGACAGGAATTCCGCTGACCGAACTGCTGTCGAAAGCCGGAGTTGATTTCAATAAAGTGAGATCCTTTGCCTTTTGGACAACGGATATTCCAGGAATGCCTTATAAAAATTTTTCCAGGGACTTTTTGTACCAGGATCGTTACTATTATCCGCACATAGTGGAGTACTGGAACGCTGAAACCCAGGATTTCAATGCCGAGGACGAGGACGGCGTAACGGACATGACTTATAAAGTCCTGGAGGATTTTGTCCGGGTCGAACCCCTGATCTGCGTCTCGGATAACTGGCAGCGCTTTCAATCCCCGAATTTCGGTGTTCAGGACAATTCCATCAAGTACAGGCTGTTGTTTGGTCAGCGTGAAGACGATATAACCGGATTAATGCCGACCGCTGACAATTCGGCCAAATGGATCTACCAGATCGATGTAACGCTGGACGGCAAGCCCGTCACCGGAGTCAGCCTCGACAAGTCCAGCGCCGCCGTCGGCGTCGGCGGAACCGAACAACTGACAGCGACCGTCAATCCGGATTCCGCCTCCGATAAAAGCATTACCTGGAGTTCCAGCGACCCAGCGGTGGCCACGGTCAACAGCACCGGCCTGGTGAAGGGTGTCGCCGCCGGCTCCGCCACCATCACCGTCACGACGGTGGACGGCGGCCTGACCGCCGACTGCGAGGTGGAGGTAGGATCATCGACGGGCCAATCCTCCGGGAGCTCCAAAAAGACCCAAGAAAACGCTGTCAATCCTGCTGCCGGCGGTACGGTTAGCCTTGACAGCGACGTTTCAGTAGATATTCCTGCCGGCGCGTTAAAAGGAATAATTGACTTAATCGTCGACATCCAGAGGATTGCCAATCCCCCGGTGGCGCCTTCAGGTTTCACCATGCTGGGCTCTGCGTTTGAGTTCATAGTGGATGGCAGCAAGAGCTACAGCTTTGACAAGCCTGTTACCCTTTCTTTCACCCTCGAGCCGGCAGCCCTGATCTCCGGCGGGAATCCGTCGGTTTACTATTATGACGAGGTGTCCGGCAAGTGGGTCGAGCTGGGAGGCAGCGTCACCGGCGACAAGATCACGGTAACGGTGGACCATTTTACTAAATACGCCGTGTTCGTTAAAGAAGAAGGAAAAGCAGCTGTTACCAGCCCCGTTGCCCCAGGCACTGTTGCTTCCAGCCCCGTTGTTTCCAACCCACTGGATGTTTTTAGCGATATCAAAGGCCACTGGGCGGAAAAAACCATCGCGGAAGTGGTGTCCCTTGGCGCCATCAGCGGCTATGACGACGGCTTCTTCAGGCCCGACAACAATATTACCAGGGCCGAGTTCACCACCATTCTAATGAAGGCCTTAATCAAAACAGGTCTTATGCCGCTCCAGGACGGTAAAGTTATTGCTGATACCAAAGGACACTGGGCCCAGGAGTATATTACCAGCGCCGCCTCCTATGGTATTGTCAGCGGCTATGACGATAAGACCTTCGGACCGGACGATCTGATCAGCCGTGAGCAAATGGCGGTAATGGTTGTCAAAGCTTTTGATCTGGCGCCGGGTGCGGCGGAAATACAATTTACCGACGTCGACGCCATTTCCGGCTGGGCCAGAGAAGCGGTGGAAACTATGGTGAAGGACAGCATCATGGCGGGTTACCCGGACAATACTTTCAAACCCCAGGGAAACGCTACCAGGGCAGAGGCTGTTACAACCTTATCGAAGGCTTTAAGCATAAAGTCCAATTAATAAATCAATCTAACGGTTGTCAATTGTATTTTTAAAATACGGGTGCGAATTTATTCGCACCTGACCCAATCTTGAAAGCAAGTAGAAAACATTGGCGAAAATTCTCTGCAATCAGGAGGCAATATGGCTGAAGTAAATCCGGAGGGAAAAAGGCTTTTCAATTCCAAAACAATACTGGCCCTGGGAATCGTGCTGCTGGTCGTGGCTGTCGCTGTCTTTTCCTTTTTAAACCGCGACGAAACCGGTTTGCGGGAAGGAACGGTGGTGGTCAAAGCCGGTGACAGCATATTGGGGAGCTTTACCGTTGTCGATCTCCTGCAATTGCCGGCGGTGGAAAAGAAGATGACCATTCGTTCCTCCCAGGGCAATACCGAGAATGAATTTACCTGCGTGCCGATGCTGGCTGTCCTGAACAGCATAGATCCGGAGCTAACCCAAAGGTACCGGAAGATCATCACCAGGGGAGTGGACAATTACACATCCGGATTGAATATGTCTGAAGTTCTGCAGCCGGACAATGTTTATATCGCCTACGCCGATTACGGCAAGCCGCTGAAAACCAAGACAGGCGGAGACGGCAGCATGCGCATCATCATTTGCAACGATGAGTATGGACAACGCCTGGCCAGGTGGCTGGTGAGCCTGGAATTGCAGTAAAGATCGGTATTGATTGTCTGCCGGCAAAATACACAATTACGCAACTAAATATGCAACCGGGGATAATGGGCGCAGTTCCTGATTGGGCGCTTCAACCGGGTTGGATCGGCAGCGAAACCGGGCGAAAAAATTATAAGTTATTTTTAGAACGTACCTTCATGAAAGGACCGGTGGCATGAAAATATCAACAAAGAAACTGCCATTGCTGGCCTTAATTATGCTTTCGATTTTATTTGCAGCCGCTTGCAGTAAGGAAAACACAAAGGCCGGCGCCCCCGGTCCCCATGACGAAGAAAAGATCCTGGTGCACGGGCTGCAGGAGGAGGATTTTGAAATAACCCTGGGTGATTTGAAACAGCTGCCGACGGTAAGCAAGCATGCGGAAGCCGAGCGCTCCAATGGGGAGATAGTCAAGGTGGACGCCACAGGCCCGCTGCTTGATGCATTTCTGCAGCAATACGGCAAAACCCAAAAGGATTTCAGCCGTGTCCGTTTCACAGCCAAAGACAAATACTCCATAGCTGTGCCTGCCGATGTCCTGGCCGGCCGCCAGATTATTCTTTCCTATTTAAATAAAGGCCAACCCCTGGCGGATGAGATGCAGCCAGTCCGTGTTGTCATTCCGGGCGAGCGGGCCATGTACTGGGTCATGAACATGATCCGCATGGATTTTGAAACCGGCGGTGGCCAGGAACCGCCCAACAAAGTGGTATTCCTGGAAACGGCGGTTAAAAATCTGCCCCAGCAGGATTATGAGGATCTTGACAGGGTGGACCAGGCTGTTAAAATCAGCGATCTGATCGATAAATACGCAGATCCCAACGACAGCGGCGTGTCCAACGTTTTTCTGAAAGCCAGCGACGGCTTGCAGAAAAACGAGACTAAAGCCAACTTCCTGTCAGCCTTTATTAAAACATCCGGTCCGGAAGCGCCCAAGTTTCTGGCGCCCCAGTTCCCCCAGGGTATGCACATACGGGGCCTGCTTTACGTCATTTTCGGCCATACGGCTGTCTTCAGCTACAACGAAGGTATGGCCTGCCTGCCTAAACAGACGGAAGAAAATCTGGAGGGCATTGCTTTTTCACAAATTTTCAAACAGACCGGCCTGACCGGAGGCAGCAAGTATAAGTTTACCAGCGCCGATGGCAGGAGTATTCAGCTGACCATCAACGACCTGGGCAGCGGCGGCCTGATCTACCAAAACGAACAGGGAGCGCTGGCTTTCACCTGTACGGGAACGTCCGGCCGGATCAATGTGCCCGGTTTGCTCTCCGTTGAGGTTTTGCAATAAACTGCCTGCTGACAGCGGCGGCCGCAAGAAGAGAAAGGGGGCAGGGGAATTGCACAAGAGAGGCTGGTATTTAGGCGTTTGTCTGGTTTTGCTGGGTCTGGTGGCGGGAGGAGCAGTGGCGGGAATTGCCTTGCGAAGCCCCGGTCATATACCGCCCCTGAAAGTGACCGGCGATGTGGCCAATGTCCTGACACTGCAGGACCCGGACAATTTAGGCCAGATGGAAAAAATAACTTTTCAGGGCGCCGGGTATCGGGCTGTCAGACTGGCTGACATTATTGCTGCAGCCGGTCCGTCGGCTGACGCCGGGCAGATTCATCTGGTGGGCCTGGATGGTTTCGCGCCGGCCGTCAAAGCCGCCGACATCCAGGACTGCTACATCGCTTTCACCGCTAAAAACGGCTGGGAAGCGGTCAATCCCAAGCATCCCAACAGCAGCAACACCAAGTTTCTCACCGAGATTGTGGTGGTGGCGGAGGACGGCGGCAATGGTTCCTCCTTTAACGTGATCGACCGGGAAACCGATCTGGCGCAAATTACCCCGGGCCAACTGCTGACCCGCCCGTTGACGCTCTATCCCTATGACGAGGGGAAAGCGGTGGCGCAAAAGGACGGCAAGGACTATGAAGTCCAGGTCTTCACCAGGCGCCGGGTATTCAAAATAAGCGAGCTGACTCCCCTGGGAGCAGGGGATATTCTCCTGGTGACGGGCGAAAACGGCGACCAACTCCTGACGGACGACAGCGGTTATTTTGAGGTGAAGGATAATTATATCAATTACCTGCAGCCCGATACCCGGACCAGGCTGGAAAGGGTGAAGGGGGTTGTCGTGCGGCCTCCTGCGGCCAGTATCACGGACGCATATTATGACGGGCGGCGTTATCTGGATAGCGGGGACAAAGTGCTGCTGGTCGTGCTGGACGGGCTCGCTTACCGGCAGTACAGCTATGCCGCCGCTAACGGCTGCGCGCCTTTTCTGCAGCATGCCGGCCAGGCGGCCCAGGCCTGCGGCGTTTTTCCGCCGGACAAAAATGTTGCCCTGGCCGCCCTGCTGACGGGCAAAGCGCCGGCGGAAAACGGTGTTGCCGCGGCGGAGGAACACACCTTAAAAGCGCCCTCGATTTTTGCGGAGGCGGACAGGTTAAATAAGAAAGCATTATTTCTGGACACAGCCCCAACACCCCTGGGCACCGAAACAGCGCCGGTTGCCATAAAGGATCAAAACGCCGACGGCGGCGCTGACGACGAACTGCATGAGGCGGCCCTGGCCGCCCTGGAGCAGGGCTGCGACCTGCTGACGCTGCGCTTTGGCGGTATTGAAGACGCCGGACGGCGTTACGGACCCCTGGCCCCGGAAACCATGCAGGCCATCAGCGCGACGGATAAGTACCTGTCGGAAATTGCCGGACGGTGGCCGGGCAAGGTAATTGTAGCCGGCGCCCAGGGCGCCGGGTCCGGCGGATCTTCCGAAGTACAGGAGAGCTTTAACAGTGATAATATGTTTGTGCCCTATTGGCGCCTGAAGTAGCTGTCCGTTTCCGGGATGGATCCGGGCCGGCGAAACCGCTTCCCGGACTTTATAATTCGAAAACTGATCGGTCAACGAAAACGAAATGGGAGAGAAAAGGGAATTAAAACCCGGCAGTCCCATCCGGCGTCATCTCCCACAGCTAAAAAGGAGTGAGATAAGTGTTTTGCCTGAAACGTGGCTTTAATACCGCTGCCAGACATATTTTCAGCGGCATAGTGTTGGCGGCCATGCTGGTAAGCCTATTGGCGGCTTTCAACCCAAGCCCTGCCCTGGCGGCAAGCGTCTGGGACGGAGCCGGTTCCAGCGCCGACTGGACCGGCGGCGGCACAGCGGACGACCCCTATCTGATCAGCACCGCCGCCCAGTTGAAAGGATTGGCTGACAACGTCAACAACGGCACATCCTATGACGGGTCCTGCTTTAAACTGGGTGACGACATCAACCTTGCCGGTTATGCCTGGACCCCCGTCGGCGGCCACTGCCCCCTCACCGACAGCGAACAGGGCGTTCCCACCGGCCTTTACTTTGGCGGTAATTTTGACGGCTGCAACCACACCATCAGCGGCATCAACATTTCCAACCCTGCCGCCGAAACCGGCGCTTACGGCTTATTCGGCTATGTCAACGGCGGAACCATTGCCAACCTGAGCGTAGCCGGTTCGCTGGACATGGGCGACAGCTGCGCCAGCGCTGTCGGCTCCGTGGTCGGCTATACCACCGGCAGTCTCTACAACCTGCACAGCTCCATGACCGTGTCTGTGACCGACCCCACCGCCAGCACCGCCTCCCAGGCCGGCGGCGTCGCGGGCGTAGTGGCCAATACCAGCAGCAGCCCCGCTTTGTACGTCCGGTACTGTTCCAACACCGGTGAGATCACCGCCCGGGGCAGAATAGGCGGCATTGCCGGTGCTGTCTACTGCCTCAGCGACGGCGGTGCGGTCGTTGACCAGTGCTTCAATACAGGCTACATCAAGTCCGTGTTCAGCACGAAAAAGATTTTTACCGGCGGCATCGTGGGCTATTGCGAAGGCTACATCAACAACTGCTACAACCGGGGCGATCTGGAAACCAACAACGGGCACTACCTGGCCGGCATCGTCGGCATTCTCACCGCCGCGCCCCCCATCTGTCCCGTCGCTTCCATGTCCAACTGCTACAGCACCGCTTCCTTTACCGGCTACGCCGTCGGCTACGACCGGTGGCTGTGGGCTTCCGCCGATCACAACCCGGCGGTGCATATCACGAATTGCTTTTATGTTCAGACCAACGATGACATGACCCAGCCCAACCAGGACGATACCTGGGGTACCCAAACCAATGTTTCCCCGATCACCGTGCCACAGTTGCAGGGAAAGGCGGAAATGACCGGGAGCAACAGATCGGGCGTCTTCAGCGGCTATGCCGTCCCCAATTACCTGGGCAGCCTGAATTTGGACAATCCCAACGGAGCGTACGGCTTCGGCTACGCCTTGCCGGACAGCTATCCCACTCTCGGGTGGCAGCAAATCCCCAATTTCATTGTCGACTTGAACAACCTGCCGGAACCGGCGGCGTATTACACTGTTTCAGCCTCGGTGAGCGGCGGCGGCGGGACTGTCACCGCGGACCCGGCGAAAGTAGTCAACAATGGCTCCTGCACCATTGCCATGAGCCCGGCCGGTGGCTATCATCTGGCCTCCATTACGGATAACGGCGCGGACGTGTTAAGTTTGGTCAGCGACAATACCTATACCATCAACAACATAAATGCCAACCATACGGTAGTGGTGAGCTTTTTCAATGATACCTACACCTTGACCTACACTGCCGGCGCCCATGGTTCCATCAGCGGGGATTTATCGCAAACAGTAGCTTCCGGCGCCGGCGGCGCAGCGGTAACTGCCGTGCCGGATAGCGGTTTTCACTTCGCAAGCTGGAGTGACGGAGCCACTGCCAATCCCAGAACCGACATTAACGTCACTGCCAATATCGCGGTCAAAGCCATTTTCATCAAGGATAGCGGCGATCCTCAGCCCGGGGATTACTTCACGATCGCCGTACTGCCGGATACGCAGTTTTACGCGGAAAGTTATCCGGAAATATTTGATCAGCAAACCCAATGGATAGCCGATAACGCCCAGTCTGAAAATATTGTTTTCGCGGCGCACCTGGGAGACATAGTTAATGATTACAAAAGCACTGGGCAATGGCAAAACGCCCGGGACGCAATGGCCGTCATCCGGGTCGCGGGTATTCCTTATTCGGTAGTACCCGGCAACCATGATATGTTTTTCGCGACCAGTGATCTGACTAATTATCATACCTATTTTCCCTATACCGACTTTAACGGATATCCCTGGTACGGCGGAAACTATCCTTCCGACAGCAATGCCAGCAACTATGCGCTATTTTCAGCCCTGGGGCAGGACTTTTTAGTTTTAAACCTGGTTTGCTCACCTTCGCTGCTGGCCGAGGCAACGGATTGGGCCAATTCGGTCCTGACCCAATACGGCGCCCGCAAAGCCATCGTCGTCACCCACGGATACATCGATACCAGTGGAAATTATCAAAACAGCCTAACCACGGCTGGTCTTGACGCCTGGAACAATGTCGTCAAACTGCACAGTAACGTAATAGCCGTGTTATGCGGCCATAATGCCGGCCAATACCATGGCGCGGATACCGGAGACAGCGGTAACACAGTCTATAATCTCCTATCGGATTACCAGGAGCAGCCCAACGGCGGCAACGGCTGGCTGAGGCTCTACCAGTTCTATCCGCTCCAGAATAAAATCCGGGCTGTTACCTACTCGCCTTATTTGGACCAATACGATACCGGCGCAGACGGTCAATTTGAGCTGTTCCTCCAGTTTGGCAACCCACCGCAGGAACAAACACCCCCGTTATTGACCGCCGCTACCACGGACAACTGTGTGGGCCGGGCGGCGGAGATTACCTTCATCGACGACGCCGGCTGGCGCGGCGCCATCAGCGGGATCACGGTCAACGGGACGGCCCTGACCGCCGGGCAGTACACGGTAAGTGAGGGCGCCATTCGTATTGAAGCCGGCGTGTTTACAGCGGCCGGCGACTACAGCGTTACGGTTACGGCGGCCGGCTACAGTGACGCTACGGTAATCCAAAAGATAAACGAGGCGGCCACCGCTGGAGACAACCCCAAATACACGGTGCTCCCCGCGGCGGATCAGTCGGTCTATACCGCAGGTGATACAGGCGGGATCAGTACCATGACCGTCAAAGAAGGCATCGCCGGACTGAAATATTTTGGGGCGCGGATAACGCCGGTCATCGAGCATGAGGGCTGGGAAGCCGCGGTTTTCACCCACCTGCGCGGCGGCTCGCAATTAAGCCTGAATATAGCCAAAGCGGACTTTGACCTGGTTGATGAGGTCCAGGCCGGTTTCAACGTCCAGGCCGGAGATATGGTCAGGGTGTATATTGTGGACGATTTAACCAACGATGTGGGGTCCAACCCGACTTTACTGCAGTGAATATTGCATCTGCACTTATGGGTGCGGTTTCAGCCGGTAAACGGAGGGAACTCTTTTGATAGTTAGCTGATCAAGGATGTGGTTTGGCCGTCTTCGGATGAAAACCATAATAAAGGAGGGATGAGAACATGAGCTGATATAAAGAAAATAATCCCGAATTCAAACAAGTTTTGTTGCAAAGACGAGTAAATGGACTTGAGAATTTTAAAAACAGGAGGTTTACAATGACATCAGGAAAATCACGGCTTTGGTTACGCCGTAAATTCACCTGCTATCTGGTCTTACTGGCCATGTTGTTCAGTTTGAGTGGGGTGTTGAACCCCGCCCCGGTCTACGCCGATCCCGGCACAGTAAGCGGCCCGGCCACCTCGCTGACCATCAAAGCGGGGACAGACGCTTCGAGCAACCCGACGACGATTTACACCACCCTGAGGACCTTCAGCGAAGAAGAGATGACGTCCAGGGCAACAAAGCAGGAGATCTATTCCTACTTTGACAGCATGCCCACGCCGGTCATGGACGCAGCCACCGGGGTTACGCTGGCCGACCTGCTGGATGAGGTGGGCATCGACCTGGATAATGTGAACAGGTTTTACTTTTACACCACTGACATAACGACAGGCCCTTACAAGAACATAACCAAAGCTGCTCTTTACGATACGGAACGGTATTATTTCCCTTTGATTGACGACAGCTGGGACTACGAAGAGTATAAACCGGCCGCCTCCGGAGAATGGGGCGACGACCCGACAGCCGGTAAAGTACCGGTGAAGCCCATGCTGGCGGTTAGCGACAACTGGCTGAGAGTACTGAATGAAGGTGTGCCGAATTTCGGCACCCAGGACACCTCCAACCGGTTCCGCCTGATGAGCGGGCAGACCGAGGTCGAGTACCTTAACGGTACGACCACTGCCTCCACTTCGGCCAAATGGGTCCATGAAATTTGCGTCAGGCTGACATCGGCGGCAGTAACCGGGGTCAGCCTCGACCAGAGCGCCCTCACCCTGGCGCCCGGCGAAAGCGAGCAGTTGGCAGCCACGGTGGCCCCGTCCTATGCTAGCAACGACGCCATCAGCTGGTCTTCTGACAACACGTCTGTGGCCGCGGTGAACGATAGCGGGCTGGTCACAGGGGTGGCCGGCGGGAACGCTACCATCACGGTGACCACAACGGACGGCGGGTTTACCGCCACCTGCGCCGTGACTGTGGCGGCAGGAGAGCCGGGTTTGCTAACCCCGCCGACTTTGATCACTGATACCACGGACAACACCGTGGGACAGGCGGTAGATATCACTTTCCCGACTGATGCAGCTTGGGAGGCGGCCGTCAGCGCCGTCACCGTAAACGGTACGCCGCTGACCGGCGAGCAATATACAATAAGCCCGGGCAACATCAATATAGCATCCGGCGTCTTTACGGAAGCCGGCGACTACAGCATTGTCGCCACAGCAACCGGCTACGAAGGCGCCACGGTGACCCAGGCCATGCAGCAAGCAGACACGCCCGTTACCTACCGCGTGACTGTGGACAGCGCCATCAGCGGCGGCACAGTCGCGGTGGATCCAGTCAGCGGCTCGGCGGGTGACACCATCACCGTTACCGTTACCCCCGATAGCGGCAAACAGCTGGTAGCAGGCAGCCTCAAATACAACGACGGCGCCGCCGACATTGAGATCACCGCTACCGAAGGCGTATACAGCTTTGTCCTGCCGGCGGCCGATGTCACCGTTACCGCCCGGTTTGAGGACCTTTCTTCAAGCTCTAGCGTCTGGGACGGGTCGGTCGACGTTAGCTGGTACAACACCACCGATACCGAATTTTATATCGACACTCCGGCGAAACTGGCCGGTTTGGCGGCTATCGTCAACGGTATCTATAATACCGGCGCCACCGTTGCCGGCAATCCGGATTATATTGTCCCCAACGTCGGAGGCGGCGACGTGGCCGGTTCCACCAGCGACACCTGGATCTACGGCGCTGACGACTTCACCGGCAAAACCGTCTGCCTCACCGCCGACCTGGATATGGGCGGCGTCTACAACAGCAGCACCCAGACCTGGAGCGGTCCCAACTATATGCCCATCGGCGGCCAGTACTGCATGACCGCTCAGGACGGCACGACCCTCGTCGGCGCCTCCTGGAACGGCGTCTTTAACGGGCAGGGACATACTATTAACAATATCTACTGCAGCAGGCATGCCGGAACCCTTGGCTATAGCTTCAGCCAGGCTATCGGCCTGATCGGGCGCATGGGCGTTCATGACAGCGACCCGACGGGATGGTACACAGCCCCTTCCGTTAAAAACGTAGCTGTTACCGGCTACATTTACGGCAACCGCTCCATAGGCGGCATTGTGGGCAAAAACGGCAGGAGCAACGGCTCTGTCATTGAAAACTGCATCAACTACGCATCCGTCAACAACACCGATTCCAAGGGAGTGGGCGGCATTGCAGGCGCCGGCTGGAACAACCTTACCATTAAAAACTGCGCCAACATGGGCAGTATCTACACCTCTTACTCCAACGCCGGCGGCATCGTCGGCAGCTCCGAGGCTAAAGTATTCAACAGCTACAACGTTGGCTACGTGGGCGCCACATCCGGTAAAGAAAACCAGGCCCAGTCTTTGGGCACCAACAACGGCGGCGCGGTGTGGACCAACTGCTACTGGCTGGACGGATCCTCCGCCAGCAACCAGGCGGTATACGGCAGCACCACCGGCAGCACCATTATCATGATGGATACAGCCGAATCCATGAAAACAGCGGACTTCCTGACCGCCCTGAACGGCGGCGGCAATGGCTGGATAGCGGACACCAACAATATCAACAGCGGCTACCCCGTCCCGAACTGGCAGGGCACCCCCGGCCCTGAGACTTACGGCGTCACCGTGGACGGCGCCATTAGCGGCGGCTCTGTTACGGCAGACCCTGCCACAGGTATTGAAGGCGACATCGTTATCGTCACAGTGACACCGGCTGAAGGCAAACAGCTGGTAGCCGGCAGCCTCAAATACAACGACGGCGCCGCCGACATTGAAATCACCGCCACCGACGGCGTCTACAGCTTCGTCTTGCCGGCGGCCGACGTCACTGTCACCGCCCAGTTTGAGGACGTCTCCGCCGCCAGCTACGATATTACAAAAGCTGCGGTACCAGATCCCATCTGGACAGTCACAGTCGACAAAACGACCGCGGCAGCAGGTGAGACCGTAACTGTCACCGTGGCCGACACCTCTGCTACTTCCTGGGCCACGGGGCTTGTCGTCACCGGAGATTCCGGCTCGACCTATGAATTCACAACCGTCACCGCCGCCACCGGCAACGCCAACAATGTCAACGGGGCCGGCGTCTACAGCTTTGTCATGCCGGCAGAGCCCGTCACCGTGGGCTTCACTGCAGACTACACTCCGCTGGATGTCTATGTCCAGATCGGCGACGGTCCGGAGACCCTGGTGCATTCCTACAACCGGGCGGACATGGAAGCCCTGGCGGCAGCCAATGCCAACCCCGTATATTATGCGGTGTGGGACCGGATGCCGGCTGTATTTATGGGCAAAGCCGTCCGCTACGTCACCATCGACCAGCTTGCGGCCAGCGCCGCCGGCTATAACAGCACCGTGCGTTTCAACGACGCCGGCTGCACCATAAAAGGACTAAGCCTGGATGGATGGAACACGGATCTTTCCTGGACCTACCTGATGGACACTGAACGCAAATACTACGCGTCTATGGGTGACCAGTATCTGGCTTCGGAAAACCGGACCGGAGCAGACAGGGTGGTCCCGGCAGTCCTGGCTATTACCGGTTGGGCGGGCCGGACGGCGCAAGTCGACAACCAACCCTATGATACCTTAAACACTTACCGTTTCTTCTACGGCCAGTCCGAGTCGGAATACGGCAACGGCGTACCTCCGTCCTCAGCGGAGAAAGACACTCGTTGCACTGCCATCAACTGCGCCAAATACGTCTACAAGATAGTATTTGTCGTCCCCGGGGAAGGCGAGCCCGACGTGTCGTCGGCCGCTTATACGTTGAGTTCTGCAGCTGCACAGGCAGGGGATACCGGCGTTGAGGTTGCCGTATCTCTCGAGAACAATATTGCGGGCGGCTTTACCGGGGCAAATTTGCTTATCACATACGATTCGGCGAACCTGACCTTGACCGATGTACAGCCCGGCGCCGCAATTGCCGGCTTCTCAACAGCGGCGGGTAATGGTTTTGGGCAAAATGTTTTCGGTCCGGGCATTACAGTGCATCCCAATAGATATTATTGCAACGATGATTTTGCAACCCCAATCACTGTCAGCGGCGAAGTGATGGTTTTGACCTTCTCCGTCAACGGAGACGCTCCTGACGGGAGCTATGAAATTGGAATTGCACAATCACCCGGAAACCCATTTTTCGGCACTGGTGATATGTGGGATGATTTGAGCATAACGCCAGCAGTCAACCCCGGCGCTATTAACGTTACCGCCGGCAGTGAATTAATTCCCCCAACTCTGACCGCCGACACCAGCGGCAACACAGTTGGCCAGGCTGTGGATATCACCTTCACTGCCGATGAGGCCTGGGAGACCGCCATCAGCGGGATCACCGTCAACGGCACAGCCCTGACTACCGGACAGTACACCGTAAGCGCAGGCAAGATTAACATCGCCGCCGGCGTATTTACAGCCCCCGGCGACCACATCGTTACCGTAACAGCCGCCGGCTACGAAGACGCCTTAGTCGTCCAGACCATGACCAACAACGGCGGGTCTCAGGCACCCGTCACTATGAACCTGAACCCGGCTGCCGCCCAGACCGGAGAAACAGTAACCGCGTCAGGCACAGCCCCCGCCAACACCTGGATCAGCCTTAAGGTACTGGACGCCGACCAGAACATCGTCGTGTTCGACGCCGTCAAATCAGACAGCCAGGGCAACTACAGCATCTCCTTTATCGTACCCGAAGCAGCCGGAGACTCATTAACCATCATCACCGGGTATGGCGCCAATATAGCCGCAGAGTCCCTCAGCCTGAAACTGAACCCCCCGGCCCTGCAGGCGGATACCGACAACAACGTATTGGGTCAGAGCATAGACATCACCTTTAGCCCCGACACAGACTGGCAGGCCGCCATCAGCGGCATTACCGTAAATAGTAACAGCCTGACTGCCGGGCAGTACACCATAAGTGACGGCAACATCAACATTGTAGCCGGAGTATTCCCCGCCGTCGGCGAATACAGCATCACGGTATCAGCTGAAGGGTACAAAGACGCCCAGGTAACCCAGGCCATGGCCGCAAAAAATCCGCCGGCCCTGACCGCTGACAGCAGTGGCAACATAATCGGGCAGTCTATCGACCTGACCTTTACTGAAAACGCAGACTGGCAGGCCGCCGTCAGCGGCATCACCGTCAACGGCAGCCCGCTCACAGCTGACCAGTACACAGTAAGCGCCGGTAACATCAACATCGCCGCGGTCGTCTTCAGCGCCGCCGGCAGCTACCAGATCATAGTGGCAGCCGCCAACTATGCCGACGCCGCTGTAGTACAGCAGATACTGGGCATAGCGCCGGAACTCATCGCCGACAGCACCAACAACTCACCAGGGCAGACCATAGAGATCACCTTTGCCGATAACGAAGCCTGGAGAAATGCCATCACCGGCATTACCGTAGACCAGGTAAGCATAGCAGGCAAATACACAGCAGCAGCCGGCGTAATAACCCTGGACAACACCGTGTTTACCGAGACAGGCAGCTACATCGTAGCCGTAGAGGCGACGGGATACGCCGACACCGCCGTGACCCAGGAGATTCTTAACCCCTGCTACCTGATCACCCCCGAAGCAGACGAGATCTATGCAATTTCCGAGAATGGGGACGGAATCAAAACGATGACCGTGCAGGCAGGCGTGACCGGGATAAAATACTTCAACGTGGGAGTAACCCCGGTCAGGATCCATAACGGCAACGAAACACTGGTATTCGTCCACTTAAGAAACGAACAGCAGAGCAGCCTGAACACTTCCCGGGGAGACTTCGATATCATCCAGGCCGCCGGAGCCGGATTTAACGTCAAAGCCAGCGATATGGTAAAAGTCTACATGGTTGACCAGTTAACCAACGATATCAACTTCAACCCAACCATTTTCCAGTAAAACAAACTTGCAGGCGCGGTTTCAACCGCACACCTTGCATCCGTCGAAAGCAGCGGGGCCGCAGGCCGGCCCCGTTGCCCCGCCAGGTGACCCAGGGGGGCTTTTTGGCGTCATTTGCGGCGGGTTAAAACCCTGCGACGGAATGAAGGCACATCTCCTGCACAAGCATTTATGCGCCGGGGAATGTCTCCGACCGGAAATAACATCCCGTCTTACAAAACGATCTAACCCCACACCATTTTTAAGCAGCACTAAAAAAAGAAAAAAAGTTATTCGGGTGTGGTTATCCTCTGCGCACACCGGCGTCAGATAAAACGTCAATGTTAAATCCTTTTTAAGGTTTTAAAAAGAACCTGACCGTCTCAAAAGGAGGTTTAAATGAAACCGAGAAAACCAAAGCCCTGGTTTCGGCGCAAATTCACCTGCCATCTAGTACTGCTGGCTATGCTGTTCAGCATGGTGGTAATGCCGGCCCTTGCCCCGGCCTACGCCGGCGCCGCCCCGGAGGGCAATCAGGCAGTATCTTCCGTCGTCCACACCGTGACGGTGGACAGCACTATCACCGGCGGCAGCCTGGCAGTCAATCCGGACGGCGCAGCGGCAGGTGAAATCATTATCGTCACAGTCACGCCGGACGAAGGCAAACAGTTGACGCCGGGCAGCCTTCGGTTCAACGACGGAGTTGACGACATTGAAATCACCGTCGCGGAGGACGTGTACAGCTTCATCCTGCCGGCGGCCGATGTAGTTGTGACGGCTAAGTTTGAGAATCTAACAGCAGTTGGATACAACTTGAGGAGCGTTGCATCAGTTACACACAGCGTCAACAAAGCGACGGTTCCCGATGGCATCTGGACGGTTACCCTTGATAAAACAGTGGCTTCGGTTGGTGAAACCGTCACCGTCACGGTATCCGACACCACCGCCAACGCCTGGGCCACGGGTCTCATCATCACCGGCGAATCCGGTGCGGCCTATGACTTCACCACCATCACCGCGGCCACCGGCAACGCCAACAATGTCAACGGCCCCGGTGACTACAGCTTTGTCATGCCGGACGAGCCGGTCACCGTGGACTTCACCGCGGACTACACCAAGCTGGAGGTCTTTATCCGCTACGGCGCAGCCGGCGAAGACATTCCGGTGCATTCCTACACCCGGGCGGAGATGGAAGCCCTGGCGGCAGCCAACGGTGATCCCATTCATTACGCCGTGTATGACCGGCTGCCCGCCGTATTTATGGGCAAAGCCGTGCGCTACGTCACCCTGGAGCAGCTCGTGGCCGACGCCGCAGCCCATAACGGCGACGTGCGCTTCGACGGACCGGACTGCTCTTTAAGAGGAGCGAGTCTGGACGGCTGGAGCATGGGTGTCAACGGGCTTAGCTGGGAATACCTGATGGGCGCCGAACGCAAATACTACGCCGGCATAGGCGACAAGTACCTCGACACGGTCAACCGGACCGGACAGGACCGGGAAGTTCCGGTCGTGCTGGCCATCACCGGCTGGGCGGGCCGGATGACCGAAGTGGACAACCAGCCCTACGATACCCTTAACGCCTACCGCTTTTTCTACGGCCAGACGGAAGCCGAGTACGGGAACGGCGTCCTGCCCACCATGGCTGAAAGGGACGCCCGCTGCACGGCGATGAACACCTCCAAGTGGGTCAACAACGTCGTCTTCGTAGTGCCGGAGACCGAACCGGCTACCTACACCGTAACAGCGGACAGCGGTATCACCGGCGGCGCTATAACGATTGATCCGGCAAGCGGCATTGAAGGCGACACCATCACCGTCACCGCCACCCCGGCCGAAGGCAAACAGCTTGTTGCCGGCAGCCTCAAATACACCACCGACAACGGAGAGAACTATACCGAGATCACCGCTGCCGGCGGCGTGTACAGCTTTACCCTGCCGGCGGCCGACACCATTGTCACCGCTCGGTTTACGGACCCGGGTGCGGCGGTCAATGGTGTAAACCTGGATAAAAGTGAACTCACCCTTACAGTAGGCAACTTCGAACAGCTCACAGCTACAGTCACCCCCGTCAACGCAGCCCTGCAAGAGGTTATCTGGGCCTCGGACAACGCGGCCGCAGTCATAGTGAGCGGCGGCGGCCTGATCAGGGCGGTAGGTACCGGCGCCTCCAACGTTACGGTCACCACCGTCGACGGAGGATTTACCGCCACCTGCGCCGTGACGGTCCAGCCGGCCGGCGAAGACCATTTCACTATCGCCGCGCTGCCGGATACGCAGTTTTATTCAGAAAGCTATCCGGAGATATTTGCCCAACAGACCCAGTGGCTGGCCGATCAGGCCCAATCGCAAAACATCGTCTTTGTGGCTCATTTGGGCGATATTCAGGACGACTACGACAACCCGGTCCAATGGCAGAACGCCAAAGACGCCATGGCTACCATCCGGGTCGCGGGTATCCCTTATGCGCTGGTACCCGGCAACCACGACCTGAATTTTAAGGCCGGTGACACGACTCAGTTCGACACCTACTTCCCCTATACCGATTTCACCGGCTTTAGCTGGTACGGCGGACATTACCCGGCCGACAGCAACGCCAGCAGCTACCAGCTGTTCTCCGCTATGGGACAGGACTTCATCGTCCTGAACCTGGTCTGCACCCCCGCCTTGCTGGCGGAGGCCACCGACTGGGCCAACACGGTCCTGACGCAACACAGCGGCCGCAAAGCCATCGTCGTCACCCACGGCTACATTAAACCCAACGGCGAGTATGCCGGCGGCGACGATATCTCCGGCATCGCCATCCGCAACAACATCGTCAAAAAGCACGGCAACGTCATCGCCGTCTTATGCGGCCACATCAACGGCCAATACCACGGCGCGGACACCGGTGACAGCGGCAACACCATCTACAACCTCCTGACGGATTACACCGATCAACCCAACGGCGGCAACGGCTGGCTGAGGCTCTACCAGTTCTATCCCCTCTCCAATACCCTTCAGGCGGTGACCTACTCTCCTTATCTGGACCGGTATGACACCGGCGCCGCCGGTCAATTTCAGCTGCCCCTGGAAGAAAGGTTCGCCGTAACGGCGGACAGTTCCATCAGCGGGGGCACAGTGACGGTTAACCCGGCCGGCGGCAGAGAGGGCGACATCGTCACCGTCACCGTGGCCCCGGATGAAGGTAAACAATTGGTAGCAGGAAGTCTCAAATACAACGACGGTACTGCCGATATTGAGATCACTGAAACCGGGGGCGTGTACAGCTTTGTCCTCCCGGCGGAGAATGTTACCGTCACCGCCGCTTTCGGGGACATCTCGTCATCTCTCACCATCAACACCAGAGAAGAACTCCTTGCCTTTGCGGCGGCCGTGAACGGCGGCGACAGCTTTGAAGGCAGGACCGTCGTCCTCGATGGCAACATCGCCCTGGATGAAGACGGCCTCTATACCACAGCGGATGAATACTTCCAGGATGGCAGCCCGGACTATTCCGGCACCTTCACCGTGCCCACTGTTGCCGCGGCGGCCGAGATTTGGACGCCTATCGGTACCAGCACAAACCAGTTCAGAGGCGCCTTTGACGGCGGCGGCTACACTATCAGCGGCCTTTATACCAATGTAAACGCATCCTGCCAGGGGCTTTTCGGATATATCGGGCCGGGCGGCTCAGTCAAAAACATCACGGTATCCGGCGTGGTTGCCGGCCACCAGTATGTGGGCGGCATCGCGGGCTTTATAAACGGCGGCGCCATTGAAAACGCTGCGAACCGCGCGGTCATTTACGCTTCCGGCGGCGCCGTCCCGGGCGGCAGCGGAACCGGCAAGATCGGCCATGCAGGCGGCATCGTCGGCATGGGAACGGGTACGGCAAGCGCACCCGTGTCCATCACCGGCTGCGCCAACTACGGCACTGTCACGGCCTCCAACTGCAATCAGGGCGGACGGGCCGGCGGCATCGCGGGCATCTTTGACCTGGCGGGAGACTACGCTACCATTTTCAGGTGTTTCAACACAGCCGAAATTAAGGCTTATCAATATGCCGGCGGCATCGTGGGCGGCCAGTTCGCCGACAATGTCACCATCAGCGCCTGCTACAACACCGGCGCCGTTACCGGCACCTCTTCCGGCAAGACCTATGCCGGCGGTATCACGGGCAAGAGCCGCGGCCCCATAGCGGATTGCTACAACACGGGCAATATCGTTTCCACCGCCACTTCCGGCAATATGCCCACTCGTTTTGCCGGTATCGCGGGCGAAACGGAGAGCGCCGGCGCCACCATCACCAACTGCTATACCATCGGGCAGGTCCTGCATGCCTCCGTCATTGGCACCAGCGGAAACATTGTCGGCAGCCAGGCGGTCAGCCCGGTCAACTGCTATTACCTCGACGCCACTGCCCTTGGCGGAGCGGGAGACAACAGCACCACCACCCCCAGGACCGGGGAGGAACTGAAAGCGCCGGTCATGCCCGCCGCCCTTGGCGTTGCCTTCGCTTATGACAGCAACGGCCGCAACAATGGCTATCCGGTACTGGCCTGGCAGAACGGGTCCATTCCCGAGCCTGTCCCCCACGCCGTCACCCTCAACTTCGACGGCGCGGCGGCAACCGTGTCCGCATCGGCCGCCGAGGCGGCGCCGGGTGAGACCGTAACCATCACCATTACGGACCTGGCAGCCGGCAAGCGGGTGCAAAGTGTTAGCGCCATTGACGCCAATTCCGTCGCCTATCCCGTAGCCACGGTAGCAGAAAACGCGTCTTACACCTTCACCATGGGCTCCAGCGCTGTCACCGTTACGGTGCTATTTGAAAACGCAAGCGCCGGCGGCGACTCCTATGCCTTTACCGTTGAGCCCGGCATCGACCCCATCTGGACCGTGGACGTGGCCTCCTCCGGCCTGGAAGATGGCGTGATCGCGGCCGGCTCCGCCGTGACCGTCACGGTAACCCGCATGGGGGGCGCCATCACCGCTTCCCTTGCGGGCATCGCCGTCAGGGACGCCGGCGGCGGGAGGGTTGCCGCGCAAACCATCTCCACCACCTCGGGCGGGTACAACACGATCAGCGGCGGGGTTTATACCTTCACCATGCCGGAGAGCGCCGTGACCATCGGCCTGAACGCGGCATATGCGGAGTTGTCCGTCTATACCCAGACCGGCGAGAACGGAACGCCTGCACTGGTTAAAACTTACAGCCGGGAGGATATGATTGCCCTTGCCGGTGACCAAACCATCTATTACACCGGCTATGACCGGTATCCCACAGCGGTAATCGGCAAGGCGGCCCAGGCCGTCAGGCTGACAGACCTGCTGGATAATGCCGGCGTGAGCTTCAGGGCGGGCGCCACCCTCAAACTAAACGCCCTGGATGAGTCCACCCGCACTTACGATTACGCGGCTCTTTACGGGGAGAACCGTTACTACTACCCCAACATCGCTGCGGCGGAAAACAAGGATGCGGGCAAGACCCCCGTAGACGCCATGCTGGTGATCAAGGGGTACCAGGAACGGTTTATCGAGTTTGAGCCGGGTCAGGACATTGACGATATGGTCTGCGACACTCTCAATGCCTACCGCTTCGTATACGGTCAGACCGAGACACAATTCAACGGGGGAATACCTTTGATCGAAAATGCGACCGCCGGTGATTTTCTGAAATATACCTATGCTGTCACCATCATTACGCCTGAAACGGACAACGCCAAATACACAGTTACCCCCGTGGCGGATGAGGCGATATACGAAGTGGGCGAGACAGGCGGGATCAGTACCATGACCGTCAAAGATGAAGTCGCCGGGCTGAAGTATTTCGGGGTGCGGATAGCTCCGATTATCGGGCACGAAGGCCAGGAAGCTGCGGTCTTCACCCACCTGCGCAACGGCCTGCAATTGAGCCTGAATATCACCAGAGCTGACTTTGACCTCGTTGAGGAGGCCCAGGCCGGCTTCAACGCGCAGGGCGGAGATACGGTCAAAGTGTATATTGTGGACGATTTAACCAACGAAGTGGGGTCCAACCCGACTTTGCTGCAGTAACGGCAATAAAACAGATATTTTCACAGACCAGGTAAGCATACAAGCAAATAAACAGTATCAGCCGGGGTAATAACTTTGGACGACAACGTGTTTAGCAGCGCCGGCGGCTGCATCAAGTAACGGGGGTGGCGGGGCTACCCCCGTTAGTTCTTTTACCGGTAGCGTTTGGCGCTTACTACCCGTAGCGTGGAGCTCCATAGCGGTCTTTCTCTCTATTGCAAAAATGGTTGCGGGTTGGGGTATGTTCCCGATGCCGGGGAAGGACCGGATTGGAATGGCGGGTTAAAACCCGCTCCATAGGGCAGCTCCTTTGACAGTAAAGACCAAGGATGTAATTCTTCTTCAGCGGCAGGGCTTTTTCAGGCATTACCCCGCAACATTCCTTTCCGAGCGGGAAGGGACTGAAAATGCTTCATTTTGTTGTTATTGACTTTAACCAGGTAATCAATTATCATTAAACTGCGTTATCTTAGCTCATGTTCACTTATGTGTTGTTATAATAAAATACCTTAAACGCTATGTCGCCTTACGTTCAGTTATGTTTGGAGCTGCAAATGAATCGCAAAGTTCGAAAGGAGGGAGGACTGAGTTACTGTTCAGAACAACCAACGCTATTTATAGAGAGGATGAGACATTGTGTCCAAAAGGATTTTGGCGATTGTACTGGTAGTATTGCTGGCTGCCATGCTTGCGCCTTCTCTGGCTTCCGCCGCCGCCGTGACTTTAAGCCTTGACAGGTCCACGGCCAGGCCCGGAGATACTGTGGTTGCATCAGGCACAGCCGATGCCAATACATTTGTAACATTAAAAGGAGTGCCCAGGCTTGATGATGGTTCTCTGGAAGCCGTTGTCGTACTCGACGGGGTTAAATCGGACGCCCAGGGTAATTACAAGGCAATCTTCAAAGTGCCGAATATCAACAGCAACGTTTTGATTATTGTCGCCGGCTATGGCAATAACGTGGCCAACAGGACCCTGACTGTTTCAGACGGCGGAGGCAGCGGAGGCAGCGGAGGTGGCGTCTCCTCTTCGCAAGCGGTTGACAGCGCCGCCGGAACAGCCAGTCTATCGCCCGGCGCCGGCGGAAAGGTCAGTTTCGGCAGTGAAGTTTCCCTGGAGATTCCCGCCGGAGCACTATCGGGTACAGCCGGGATTAAGGTTGCGATCACGAAGGTGAGCGACCCGCCCGCGAGTCCCGGAGGGTTTTCGTTGCTGAGCCCGGTCTTCGAATTTACAGTGGACGGCAACGCGAGCTACAGTTTCAATAAACCGGTGACCTTAACCTTTACCTTCGACCCGGGCGATTTGGCGGAGGGAGAGACGCCAATGGTCCATTACTACGATGAAACCACCGGCCGGTGGGCCGGCCTCAACGGCGCCGTATCCGGCAGCACCGTTGCTGTTACCGTGGACCACTTCACCAAGTTTGCCGTGCTGGTCAGGGAAGCGACGCCACCGGCGGAACAGACAACCACGGTTTTTGAGCAATTGTTTTCCGATGTGCCCGAGTCTTTCTGGGCCGGTGAAGCCATTTATAAGCTGAGCCGCCTGGGCGCTATCAACGGTTACCCTGACGGCGCCTTCCGGCCCGACAACAAGATCACCCGGGCGGAGTTTGCCACCGTACTGGTCAAAGCTTTCCAGCTGCCGGCAGCATCCGGCAAGGTGTTCGACGATACCGCCGGCCACTGGGCCGGGGACTGCATTGGCGCCGCCCATGCCGCCGGTATTGTCAGCGGTTACAGCGAGAACAGTTTCGGGCCTGATGATCCCATCACCCGGGAGCAAATGGCGGTAATGATCGCCGGGGCGGCCGATCTGGAAAAGGCAGCCGGAGAATTTACCTTTACCGATGGCGATCGGGTTTCCCACTGGGCCAGAGGCGCCGTGGCGTCAGTGACGCAGGCCGGGATTATGCGGGGCTATCCCGACGGCTCCTTCGCTCCCTCGAATGAAGCCACCAGGGCTGAAGCGGTTACTGTCATCGTCAACGCTCTCTAGCGAGAGCAGGCCGGCTGCGGAGCTGGTAAAAACACCCGGATTTTTTAAAAAGGCCGGGGCGGGGCCGGCAGCAAAGCTGAAATGTCCAGGAAGGAAGGGCTGTTAAATATGCTGGCAGTGGCGCTCAATTGCGTGGGGGAAATAAACGGCAACGATTTTGGGTCCGGCTTCCTAAAACACTTTGATGATTTTCAAGTCCTCAAACTCAATTTTTATGATGATTTTACGGAGAAAGAACTGCAAGTCTGCCAACCCGAGCTAGAGGAGGCTTTACTGAAAGATGAACTGGAGCGTTTGGACCTGTACAAACCCTTGCTGGAACTGCAGGGAACCAAAGAAAAGCTGCAAAAAACGGTGCGTTCCATGTTTTTCCCCGGAGTGGGAAAAAAGAAGTATGAGAAAGTTTTATTGACAGGCTGCGACGGCATGAGCGACTTCCCCTGGGCTGTGCAGATTGTTTTGGCGCAACTGCCGGCGTCCGGCTGGGCACGGGATCCGGCCTCGTTGCGAAGGGCGGACATCATTGTTTTGTATGGCCCGGAGGAGGAAAAGGGTCGTTGCGCGACCAGGGTAAAGGCGCTCTGTCCAGGCGTACCCGTTTTCGCGGAAATGGCTGCGGATGATTTGTCGCAAGATTTGAAAGACAGACTGGAGGCCCTGTTTTCCGCCTATCTGGAAAAAAGGAAGGAAATAAAAGAAAAGCTGGCGGAAAGGCAAACCGGGCCGCTGATGGTGGACTGTGAACAAGCGCGTGGACTGGCAAGGACGCTGGGAGTCAACCTGTTTCTGGTGGGCAGCGTGTGCGATGAGGCAGGCTACAGGATAACGCGTTGCGGTTTGGGTTGTTTCTAGCGATAATTCTCTGCGCCGCCGTTGTGCCAGCCGCGGCGATCCAATTACAATTATGATAAATTACAGGAGGTTTTACGAAGATGGCAGTTGTACCCTATGAATCAGTTTGCATCCGGCCTGTGGGCGTGGTGGTTTCCGATTTTAAAGAATGCAGCCGTACTTATGACTATAGTAAAGAAAGCCTGATTTTCATGCGGGAAGATCTCGCCGATGCTCTGATCGGGGTTGAATACTTTTCCCACATCCATGTGATTTATTACCAGCACCGAAAGAAAGATTGGTTCAAATTGATCGAATGGGAACAGGATGAACCGCCTATCACCATCCCCTTCGCCAGCGAGCCGGCCTGCCAGGGAGTCTACTCCACCCGCTCGCCGTCCCGTCCTTCAGCCATGGGCTCCTGCGTTGTCGAACTCCTCAAGCGTGAAAGGAACCGCCTCTATGTCAAAGGGCTGGACGCCATTGACGGCACGCCGGTTCTGGATATTAAGATTTATATTCCCCATTATGACGCTTTTCCTCTGGCGGAAACGCCGCTGAATTGGTGTATGAGTCATGAATTGATTACCACCTCCCGGCATTTTCACTGGGATACCGTCAACGTCGGACTGACCCTGGGACTCAGGACCGGCGCCAAAGCGCTGCAGATCCTGGGCGTTGGCCGCGGCGAGGCGCTTAAGGCGGAGGTGACCGGCGGGCATTTCTTTGCCCAGGGGATCGAGGGAGCCACCGGCTGCAGCGTCTTGCGGGGTAATTATTCTTTCGAAGAGCTCCGCACCTCGCCGGGAAAGTGGAAGGTTATTCTTGCCGGTAAGGACCGTGAAGTGGAGATCAGGCTCAACGATCATGTTTACGCGGATGCCGGTGAAGTGCTGCAGGTAGACGAGCCGGTCTTGTTCGCGTCGGTGCAGGTCAGGGAAAACCCGCAGCGGTGAGAATCTGACATGATCTACGAATTAGCGGTTTTTTCCTCCGTGCATCAGGTGAACCGAATGAAAAGCCGGTTGAACAAAGACGGCCGGTATTTCGGCATGATCCGCGCGCCCCACGGGGTGTTTCCCGGGGGCTGCGGCTTCGCCCTGCGCTTTGAGGAGAGCGGGCGTCCGTTGGTAGAGCAGGCGGCACTGGAATTAGGTATTGCCATCAACGGTATTTTCAAAGAGGAAGAGGAAGAAAATGGAGGCAAGGTATACGTTCGAGTTTAGTGAATGATGAGGTGCTTTAACATGGTATACCTTGATAACGCAGCCACTTCCTGGCCTAAGCCCGAGTCCGTGTACCGGGCCATGGTCGAATTCAGCAAAGAAAACGGGGCCAATCCCGGGCGCAGCGGTCACCGGATGGCCATGCGGTCCAGCGAGAAAATAATGGAATGCAGAGAGAACCTGGCCAGGTTGTTTGGTATCCCGGATCCGTTGAGGATTGTCTTCACAAGCAACGGCACCGAGGCTGTCAACCTGGCTTTAAAAGGATTGCTAATGCCCGGCGACCATGTGCTTATGTCCGGCATGGAGCATAACGCGGTGGCGCGCCCCCTGAAAAAACTGGAATCTGCAGGCGTGAAGCTCGCGGTGCTCAAAACGGACCCGGAGGGGAGAGTCGACAGCGCGGACGCAGCCCGGCAGATAAGGCGCAGCCCCAAATTGCTGGTTGTTACTCACGCCTCCAACGTAACGGGTACGGTTAACGATCTGGTTTCCCTCGGCCGGCTGGCTAAAGAGCATAACGTTGTCTTTATGGTGGACGCCGCCCAGACGGCCGGTAACACTCCCATCCACGTGGGGGAAGCGAATATCGGCCTGCTTGCTTTTCCGGGCCACAAGGGTCTGCTGGGACCCCAGGGCACGGGTGGTCTGTACGTGGGAGCGGGAATTGTTCTGGACACATTGAAGGAGGGCGGCACGGGAAGCCTTTCCGAAAGCCTGACCCAGCCGGATTTTTTGCCGGATCGCCATGAGAGCGGGACATTGAATACGCCTGGCATCGCCGGCCTGAATGAAGGAATCAAATTCATACTGGATAAGGGTATCGGCAAGATCCGCAACCATGAAAAACAGCTGACCGGATATATGCTGGAGGGACTTGCCGAAATAAAAGAGGTAAAAGTGTACGGCAGCAGCGATATGAAACACAGGACCGGCGTCATATCCATAACCGTCGGGAAAAAGGACTGCCATGAGGTGTGCGCCGAATTGGACGAAAAATATGATATTGCCGCCAGGGGCGGTTTGCATTGCGCCTTCCTGGCCCACAAAACCATGGGGACCCTTGGGACTGGCACGATCAGGTTCAGTGTGGGTATTTTCAACACTGTCGAAAATATTCAGCAAGCGCTGTCGGCAATAGGGGCCATTGCCGGCTCTTGAAGCTGCAGGCATTAGGGGAATTAGGAGGCGTTGCTCCCGGAGGGTGAGGTGATGGCTTCATTTTAACGCTTAGCTTGGGGAGTGATAAAAATTGGGCTTAAAGCAAAAATTTTTCGACCGGTTTTCTCTTTACGATTTGATTATCATAGCCATGGTGTCTGCCCTGGGGGTTGCTACCAAACCGATTATTGTCCCCCTGGCCAATATCATTACTGGACCGCTATTTATCCCTTCGGGCGCTGTGGCGGGTGGTTTTTACATGATGTGGCTGGTCCTGGGTTACGGCATCACCGGCAAACGGTGGACAATGACCCTTATCGGTTTTGTCCAGGCCATCCTGGTCATGGGTACAGGTATAGTAGGTTCGCACGGGGCGCTCAGTCTGTTCACCTATACCGCGCCGGGCATTCTGGCCGACCTGGGGCTGCTGCTTATCGGCCACCGGGTTTGCTGTCTGCCTTGCGCCTTCCTGGCGGGGATGCTGGCCAACGCGGCCGGTACTATTATGGTCAATTTTGTATATTTCCGGCTGCCGCTAATTCCCCTGGTCTTAAGTCTCAGCGCGGCGGCCCTGTCCGGCGGCCTGGGTGGGATTGTGGCCTTTCAAATTCTAGGGCAGATCAGGAAATTGCAGAAAAGGGGTACGGACGAAAAGGCGAGGGTAGGAAAGGATGAGGCCGGAAGCTTTCCCGGCAGGCAGTAAGTAAGACCGGTAAAATTTATTTCAGGGAGGTAGCTGTTTATGGAGGCTGTGGTGGTACGGGGCCTGAATTATCGCTACCAGCCGGGCGGACCTTTGGCGTTAAAAAATATTGACTTTCGGGTGGCCGGGGGAGAAATGGCGGCGGTGACGGGTTTGAGCGGCTGCGGCAAGAGCACCCTGTGTTTTTGTGTCAGCGGCGCCGCACGCTACAACCGGGAAGGGGTGATGACCGGGGACGTGCTGTTGAACGGCAAGGACATCAGAGAACTGAGGGCCGCCGAACTGGCCCTGGAAGTGGGCATGGTCTTACAGGACCCGGACACGCAGCTTTTTTTGCCCACAGTGGAGGACGAAATCGCCTTCGCCCCGGAAAACCTGTGCCTGCCCCCCGCCCAGATCCGGGAAAGGGTGGAGCAGGCGCTGGATCTCCTGGGCATCGCCGCCCTGCGGGAGGCCAATCCCTACAGGCTTTCCGGCGGAGAAAAACACCTGGTGGCCCTGGCGGCGGTATTGGCCCTGGACCCCCCGGTGCTGGTCCTGGACGAAGTGATGTCGCAGCTTGACCAGGCCGGCAGGAAAAGAGCGGCGGTTGCCATGAAGCGGCTGCGCGATATGGGGAAGGCTGTCATTGCCGTAGAACACAATCTGGAAGCCGTGTCCTTCGCCGACCGCCTGCTGGTGATGGAGAAGGGGGCGCTGCTCCGCTGCGGCAGGACGGAGGAGCTGTTGGCCGACCGGGAGTTTCTGGAAGCCAGGGGATTGCTCTGTGTCTCCTCCGGGTTGTAGCGGTGGGGCGGGTTTTAAGCCGCCGTTCCAACCGGGGACATGCCCGGCCCAGAGGCGGGCTTAAACAGAGATGCTTTCCCATTCCGCTGTCAGCGCATGTTTTGTAAGGATACCAGTCTCCTGATATGCAACTGGTTTTGTATTTCCGAGGTTCCGACATCCTAAAGGCTGACCAATAATTGTGTTCCCATTACGCTGCGCGGCTGAAGCCGCGCCGGCAGGTTATAATCAGCCGAAATTTTTTAATGTCCGGGAGAAAAAGTTATGTCATTTTTTGAAATAGACCATGTTTCTTTTACATTTCCCAGGCATGACAGGCCTGTGTTCACAGAGCTCAACCTGCATTTTGACCGGGCTGTGATAACGGCTTTGGTGGGGCCGAACGGCTGCGGCAAGACTACCCTGACCAAGCTGATGATCGGTGTCCTGCGGCCGGCCGGGGGAGAAATCCGGCTGGACGGACGTCCCCTGGCGGAATATTCGCTGGGAGAGATCGGGCGCCGCGTAGGCTATGTTTTTCAAAATCCGGACCTGCAGCTATTTTGCGGCAGCGTGGCCGAAGAAGTGGGATTCGGTCCGGCCAACCGGGGTTGCCAGCCGGAGGTGGTGGAGGAGAGAGTAGCCTTCTACCTGGATTATTTTGAACTGAAGGATTATGGCGGTGTCTTTCCCCTGCACCTGAGCCAGGGTGAAAAACAGCGCCTGGCTATAGCCGCCGTGCTGGCCAATGAACCTTTTTTCCTGATCCTGGACGAGCCCACCGTAGGGCTGGACGCTTACCGCAAAAGACTGTTGGAAGATTATTTGAAAAAGATTGCCCGGTCGGGCCGGGGCATGGTTCTGGTAAGCCACGATACGGCCTTTGTGGACAGGCTGGCGGAGCGGGTTGTTATTCTGGAGAACGGCCGTGTCATAGAAGACAGCGGGCGGAAGGGGAAGGCCGCCGATGAAGCTTGACCCCCGCACCAAAATGGTAATGGTACTTTGCCTTTCGGGTCTGGCCCTGCTCTATAATACCCCGGGCAGGCTGTTGCTGCTGCTGGCGGTAACAGTGGCGCTGCTGCTGATCTTCCGTTTTGATCCGGGCGCCATAGGATCCTACCTGAAACCGTTCTTGTCCCTGATGGTGTTTCTTTTTGTTATCCAGTTCCTTTTCTCGCCCTCGGGCCGGGTGCTGCTGACAGCGGGGCCGGTGCATCTGGTAACCACAGGGGGGCTGCTGACGGGGGCCGGCGTGGTTTTACGCATTATGGTGGTCACCGCCGCCGCCATGCTGCTCACTACCTTTAACGCCAGGGATTTTATCCTGGGCCTGGTGCAGTGGAAAGTGCCCTACGAACTGGCCTTCATGGTCTTCATCGCTCTCCGATTTTTGCCGGTTTTCCGGGACGAGTTGGTCAATGTGGTGACGGCGGTCCAACTGCGGGGGATTGATCTGAAAAAGGTGCCCTGGGGACAAAAAATTGCCATGTACGGACGCTTGTTGTTGCCGGTGATTTACGGTGCCATGCTCAAAGCCCAGCGGCTGGCGGTGTCCATGGAAGCCCGCGGCTTCAGAGTCTACCCCCGGCGCACTTACCTTAGACGGCTGGAGTTCAGCCGCGCCGATTACGCGGTGATGCTGTTCTTTACGGCTGCATCCGTCGCGCTCATGACGCTGCATTTCAACTAGTTGGCGATATGATAAAAAGCCCTGTTTTCAAAGCTTGTAGAGATTTCTATATTAGAGTAAGTGTCAAAGAACCGTGTCAAAGACCCGAGACTTTATAATCATTGCGGAAAGTCATGAATATGATATTCAGGTGGTTTTTGTATTTTGTGGAACTTCTACCTCGTGAAAAATTTTGTTAAGGAAATATTAACTTTCATCGCCCCCGAGCAAAAATTCAGTAAAGGTCATCGGAACAAGCGCAATGAAAAGGAGATTATCGCATTGTCATTCAAGCCGCCGGCTACAGCGGCGCTTCAGTGAGTTAGTGTGTGAAAGGCAGCCTTCTCCCTGTGTTTTAGTTCAAATCCGCTTTCAGTTTCGTCGCCGGTTATATAATCACGCCAATTCTGAAATTCATTGGCACGGGCAACACCCTCAGCATCGAAGGTGAAAATCTGCTTGAAACTCAGGAATACGTTCAAGGCGTGGCCATACATGGGCCCAAAGGTGCGGAACTGACGATTACGGGCCCCGGATCTCTGTATGTGTATAAATCAATGTCCCCGATAGAATACATGGCTGAGAACCCTTGAGGCGTGGGGATTGTACCTTGATTTTTAATTTGATGAACCGGTCAAATTCCACCGGGGGGCCGGAATCATTTCCCCGGTAAGCATCAAAGAACAGGGGGATGCCGCTCTGCATCGGAAAGCGTGGATTCCTTTACAATAGTTGCCGCTTCTTCCATGGTATTGGCTGTGTAGATCTTGCCGATGATTTTGTCCAGGACAACTAAATTATTAATGGCCCCGACTTCTTCCTGAAGACCAAGCGAGTCACTGGAAAATCTGGCGTCCAGATATTTACAGATGGCGCTCTGTGCCATTTCGATTCTGCCTTCAGCCCTGCCTTCGATTTTGCCTTCGATTTTGCCTTCGGCCTTACCTTCTTCCTTGGCTCCGGTCACCATGGATATTTCATCCCTGGCGGCTTTCTCTCTCAGTTCGTACAGCCTGCGCTCTTTTTTATTCTTTAAGAAGATTTGTTCAATAGTCATGGCTTTGCGGACACCGGGGTTGGTCATAGCGATCTCCTCCATTTCTTTCCCTTCCAGGTTATTGAAATACATCAGCCATTCTTCAAGCGCATCTTGGGGCCTGCGTTTGAGTTTGGTGATTTTGGGCAGCTCCAGGAAATGGATCTCCAGATCCTCGTTGAGCAATTCCCCGGTTTCGTCTTCCCGGAGCCGGAAGGTGTGATGGTACTTGTTTTGATCCTTGAACCAATTAAATCCCAGAATGTTGATGGTGATGGTTTTTCTGAGATAAATAAAGTTTTCTCCTCTGGACAGTTGCCCATAGTAAAGCCAGGCCCAGTAGAAGAGGGTGCGCTTGTCGATGTTGTACTGGTTGTTAATCTGGACTTCCAGGTTGACCAGGGTACCAGCCGCCGTTCTGGCCAGTATATCCAGCCGGGCCGCTCTGTCCAGCAGGTATTCGGGGTCCAACTCCCGGTCCAGCAGTTCCAGGGAGGCCAGTTCTCCGCCGGGCGCCGGTTTCAGAACAGCGTTCAAAAAGCTGAGCAGCGGTTCCTTGCCTTCTTCTGAGCCCATGATCCTTTTGAAGGCGTAGTCATTGGTACGGTTTATGTTTTTAAGTCCAGTCAAGCCGTCACCCCCTTAAATGATATTATATCAAATTCTCTGCTTGTCCGGAATCTTCTGTTTTCAAATGGAAACACACGGGGACGATTGTACGTCCAACGAAGGCTGGCGTGGTCAGGAGCTAGACATGCCAGGGTAAACCAGAGTCCTGCAGCTCAGATTTTCCTGGTTGCCGTCATTATGCTTATGGCGCTGCAAGTTAGTTGAAAACTCGAAAAAAATCAATTGCGCATATACGCTTCCGGGTGAAGTGGACGAGATCTATCAGAAACAGGATACGAGGCCCGTACGCCAAGTTCTGTTAGAAGGTAATGCCGCAGTACGTACTGCGGCATTACCTTCTAAGCAGATTGGTATTATCAGAACATTATTATTTATAGGGTCCGACCGGGAGAACAACACGACCGAAGACTGTGTTGAGAATCCCCGCGGCTGAGGTATACCAGGCTACAAAGGCTGTCGCAATGCCGACGTAACCCCCCCAGGTATGAGCCGCATGATTTCCTGAGGCCCCCAGGGTCAAAAGGATAAAGGCCAAAAGCAATAAAGTAAATGTTACTGTAAGGGCTTTGTTGGTTCCGAAACTTCCAATCCACATATAAGCGGTAAAGATGGTCCAGGCGAGGAGAAACAGCCAAACCCCCTGCGCCGGTACAACCCACACTTTTTGTACGGCAAGCAGTTCAAATAAACCGAAGGAGACCCAAAAGCCGCCGTAAGAGGAAAAAGCCGTAGCCCCAAAAACATTATTTTTCTTGAATTCCCACATGCCCGCCAGTACTTGTACAGTACCTCCGTAGACCAGTGCCAGGGCAATAACCACAGCCACTGACTCGGCTACAACCAGCCCGGCATTGACCATGCTGAGGCAAAAGGTGGTCAAAGCAAAACAAGCCAGGCCAAGGGGCCCCGGATCAGCAATCGCTGATTCTTTAATTTCGTATACCTTATTATCCGCCACAAGTACACCCCCTAATAAAACTTCTATTTGTCTGTTAAACCGGTTGCTGTTCTTCATCACCTCCCTGAAAAAAATATTGGTTCATTTTGATTATAATGGTTTGTTTGAATAGCGTCGATATTATGAATATATTGTTCTGTTTTGCTTATTCAAAAAATTAAGAATTGTCCCGGGGGGGGGCCAGTGGCTGCCGCTATTGCAACATTGACATGGATGTAAAGATTCTATTTATATTTATATCATGGAAATGTGTCGTTTCTTTTTAAGCCTGGTTAAAAATTGTAAAACTTAGCAATACTAAATGAAGAATCTTTTTCACGAGGTGATTAAAAAGTGGGAGAATTCCCATCTGGCTTTGGAGGTCTTCTGACCTTTATTCAGGTATTTTTTGCGGTGGTTATCGGGCTTTATTTCTGGAATCAGCTCAAGGCCCAGCAAGGGAGTAAATTAATTGTGGAAAAGGAATCCAGGAAGGAGATGGAAAAGCTCCAGCGGCTACGCTCCATATCCCTGACCGAACCGCTTTCGGAAAAGACTCGCCCCACCTGTTTTAAGGAAATCATCGGCCAGGCCGAAGGTATGAAGTCCCTGCGGGCCGCCCTCTGCGGACCTAACCCCCAGCACGTGATAATTTATGGCCCACCCGGTGTGGGGAAAACCGCTGCGGCAAGGCTGGTGATGGAGGAGGCCAAGAAAAACCCCTTGTCTCCTTTTAAGGAAGACGCCAAATTCTTTGAATTGGATGCAACTACGGCGCGTTTTGACGAGCGCAATATTGCCGATCCCCTTATTGGCTCTGTGCACGACCCAATTTACCAGGGGGCGGGACCCATGGGTATGGCCGGGATTCCCCAGCCCAAACCCGGCGCGGTTACCAAAGCCCACGGCGGCCTGCTGTTTATAGATGAGATCGGGGAACTGCACCCGATCCAGATGAACAAGCTCTTGAAGGTAATGGAGGACCGCAAGGTTACTCTGGAAAGCGCCTATTATAACTCCGAGGACAGCAGCATCCCTTCTCATATTCATGATATTTTTCAAAATGGTTTGCCGGCGGACTTTCGCATGGTGGGGGCAACAACCCGGGGAGCTGAACATATCGCCCCGGCTATTCGCTCCCGCTGTCTGGAAATATTTTTCCGGCAGCTCCAGCCGGATGAGATTGAAGTAATAGCATCCAACGCAGCGGGTAAAGTCGGTATACCGCTGCGGGAAGGAGCCCTGGAGGTTATTAAAAAGTACGCCACAAATGGACGCGAAGCGGTCAATATTATTCAAATCTCCGCGGGGATAGCCATTACCGAAGGCAGGAATGAGATTGGCAGAGCGGATATTGAGTGGGTTATCAACAGCGGTCAATATTCCCCCAGGCCGGAAAAAAAAGTACCGTCCCGGCCCCAGGTGGGTCTGGTCAATGGTCTGGCCGTTTACGGGCCCAACATGGGCATGGTGCTGGAGGTGGAATGCAACGTTATGCCTGCCCTGCGGGGGCAGGGCAAGCTGACAGTCACGGGTATGGTGGAAGAGGAGGAGATTGGCGGCAGCGGCCGGACCGTACGCAGGAAAAGCATGGCCCGCAGTTCCGTGGAAAATGTTCTCACTGTGCTCCGCCGGACCATGGAAGTAGACCCCAGGGATTATGACATTCACGTCAACTTTCCTGGGGGGACGCCAACGGACGGCCCCTCCGCGGGGGTGACCGTGGCCACGGCGGTATATTCGGCGATCATGGGGTTGCCTGTTGACAACAGGATAGCTATGACCGGTGAAATTTCTATCCGCGGTCTGGTTAAGCCGGTTGGTGGTATTGTGGCCAAAGTGGAGGCCGCCCGGCAGGCCGGCGCCCGGAAGGTTATTATACCCAACGAAAATGATCAAGAGCTGTTAAAAAGCCTGAAGGATATTGAAGTAATTCCCGTGGAGCGCCTGGAGGAGGTTTTTCAGGCTGCCCTGGTTTCCACGCCCCCCGCGGAAAAAAAGAAAGAGAGCAATACCCCGGCGCCATTGGAGGTGTTGAGCGTCCCGGTTTTTGGAGCCGGACAGCCACTTTCCAAGTAATTGTGAAAAAGTTATTTTGGCTATCCAACAACGTCAATTACCCCCGAAACCCGGCTCTTAGAGCCGGGTTTCACAGTATTCGTAGTAATTATTGCTATAGCCCGATTTCTAACTTTTATGATAAAATGTATGCGTAGCCCTGTGCTTGAAAATATACAAATATTAGAAACAATCCTTTGAGAAGGAGGTGCAGCTGTGAAATCCGAAGTAAAATTCTTGCCTTTACTGCCTTTGCGGGGTATTCTTGTTTTTCCTTATATGGTTATTCACCTCGATGTGGGACGCGAAAAATCAGTGCAGGCCATAGAGGAGGCAATGATCCAGGACCGGATCATCTTTCTGGCTACTCAGAGGGAAGCCCAGACCGATGATCCCGGTGTGGATGATATTTATCAGATAGGTACGGTGGCCGAAGTTAAGCAACTTCTAAAGCTGCCCGGGGGAACCATCCGGGTTTTGGTGGAAGGCATCTCCAGGGCCAAGATCCGTCGTTTTCTGACGGATGAGCCCTTTTTCCAGGTGGAAGTGGACCAGTACTCCGAGGTTTTCGAAAAAAACAGCGAGATTGAAGCGCTGATGCGCAGCCTGGCTTACCAGTTTGAGCAGTATGTCAAACTGTCCAAGCGCATTCCCCCCGAAACGGTTGTTTCGGTAGTGAACCTGGAAGAGCCGGGAAGGCTGGCGGACATCATTGCTTCCCACCTTGCGCTGCGTATAGACGACAAGCAAAATGTCCTTGAGGCGGTCAACATCGTCCAAAGGCTGGAAAAGTTATGTGCCATTGTCGCCAAAGAACTGGAAATCGTAGAGTTGGAACGCAAAATCAACATCCGTGTGCGCAAACAAATGGAAAAGACCCAGAAGGAATACTATTTGCGCGAACAGATGAAGGCTATCCAGCGTGAACTGGGAGAAAAAGACGAACGTATGGCCGAGGGCGAAGAACTGCGGGAAAAGATTGCCGAAGCAAAGCTGCCGAAAGAGGTAGAGGAAAAAGCGCTGAAGGAAGTGGAGCGTCTGGAGAAAATGCCGCCCATGGCAGCCGAGGCGGCTGTGGTGCGCAATTACCTTGACTGGCTTTTGGCTCTGCCCTGGAACAAGGGCACCCGTGACCGCCTGGATATTAAAATGGCGGAAACCATCCTCGACGAGGACCACTACGGATTGAAAACTGTTAAGGAGCGGATCCTTGAATACCTGGCCATTCGCAAACTGGCTAAAAAAATGAAGGGACCCATTATTTGTTTTGTGGGGCCGCCCGGTGTTGGTAAAACATCCCTGGGCCGTTCCATTGCCCGGGCTCTGGAGCGCAAATTTATCCGTATGTCCCTGGGTGGTGTGCGGGACGAGGCGGAAATCAGAGGTCACCGCCGCACCTACGTCGGCGCCATGCCGGGCAGGATTATCCAGGGCATTCGCCAGGCAGGTTCCAGAAACCCTGTTTTCCTGCTGGATGAAATAGATAAGATGAGTATGGACTTTCGGGGCGACCCGTCCGCAGCCCTGCTGGAGGTACTGGATCCGGAACAGAACAATACCTTTAGCGATCACTACATCGAGGCGCCCTTTGATTTGTCTAACGTGATGTTTATTACAACGGCCAACCTTCAGCATAACATTCCCCGGCCGCTGCAGGACCGGATGGAGATTATCTATTTGTCCGGCTACACGGAAGAGGAAAAGGTTCAGATTGCCATGCGCCACCTGCTCCCCAAGCAGATTAAGGAACACGGGCTGAGCAAGGGTATGCTCAGGATGACGGAGAATACGGTGCGCAAAATTATCAGGGAATACACCCGGGAATCCGGGGTGCGGAACCTGGAGAGGCAGATTGCAACCATTTGCCGTAAAACCGCCCGGCAGGTTGTTTCTGATAAAGTAAGCAGGGTTCAGGTAACACCTCTGAATTTGAACCAGTACCTGGGCACCCCCCGTTTCCGGTACGGGGTAGCGGAACAGGACGACCAGGTGGGTGTGGCCACGGGGCTTGCCTGGACGGAGGTTGGCGGGGATACTCTGGCAATTGAAGTTTCGATTTATAAGGGGAGCGGCCGGCTTACGTTGACTGGAAAACTGGGCGACGTGATGAAGGAATCGGCCCAGGCCGGTTACAGCTATATCCGCAGCCGTGCCGCCGAGTTAGCCATTGACGAGGAGCTTTATGACAAACAGGATATTCATATTCACATCCCGGAAGGGGCCATTCCCAAGGACGGGCCCTCGGCGGGCATTACCATGGCCACCGCCCTGGCTTCGGCTGTAACGGGGCAAAAGGTGAGGCACGACGTGGCCATGACCGGGGAAATAACCTTGAGGGGCAGGGTCCTGCCGGTGGGTGGAATAAAGGAAAAGGTTCTGGCCGCCCACAGGGCAGGTATAAAGACGCTGGTTTTGCCGAAGGATAATAAAAAAGACCTGGACGAAATCCCAAAGAAAGTTAAAGATAAGCTGAATTTTATCCTTGTTGAGCACATGGACCAGGTGCTGGAGACGGCCCTCGCCGAGAAAGAATTTGGCTCCGAGGACGTGACCGGGACTTCCCCGGTGCTTCCCCAGCCCCCGGCATATCAAGAGCCCGTTGTGCATAACGAAGGGGGAGCCCAGTTACCTTCATGAAAATAAACCGTTCGGAATTTGTTACCAGCGCGGTTCGCAAGTCAGATTACCCGGCCGGGGAACTTCCGGAAGTTGCCCTGGCCGGGCGTTCTAATGTGGGGAAGTCTTCTCTTTTGAACAAACTTGCCGTGCGTAAAAGCCTGGCCCGCACCAGCAAAACCCCCGGCCGCACCAGGCTGATCAACTTTTTCCTGATTAACGATGTCTTTTTGCTGGTGGATCTGCCCGGCTACGGCTACGCCAAAGTATCCGCCGGGGAAAGGGAAAGCTGGCGGAAGATGGTGGAGGGTTACCTGACAACCCGGGCCAACCTTAAAGGTGTGGTTCTGCTGGTGGACAGCAGGCATCCCCCCACATCCCAGGATGTGCAGATGTACGGCTGGTTGAAGCACCAGGGAATTCCGGTAGCTGTGGTTGCCACCAAGGCGGACAAGCTGTCCCGTTCCAGGCTGCTGCAATCATTGAAGGTTGTCCGTGAGACCCTGGCCCTGGCCGAAGGGGAACAACTGGTGCCCTTTTCGGCGGAGACCGGGCAAGGCCGGGAGGATCTTCTTGAAATAATAGGCCGCTGGGCCGGCATTCCGGAAGAGGTCAACGATTAATATTCTTGGTTATTATATTTCTGGTAAGAGGCACCGGTAAAGAACCGGGGGATTACGTCAAAAGGCGGAGACGGACGTTTTCCGGGTAAGATATGGATGGGCGCATTGTACACGCGCCCATCGTTTTTTTATTTATTATTATTTTCCGTTTCGGGAGCACTGGTCTGGGTCTGATTATTTTTGGCCGGCGCCTGTTCGTCCGGTGTGGGTGTGGTCGCCGGACCAGGCTGCGGGGCCGGGGACGGTACCGCAGGCGCAGGCGCAGGCACGGCTGGCGCCGGAGTGCGAACTGGTGCAGGCGCCGGTGAAGCTGTTGGCGCGGGAGAGGCCGCCGGGGCGGGCGTGGCTTTTGACGCGGGAGTATCTGTTCTGGTGATTTCAAAACCCACACCGCTTATGGTCCGGTCGGTCAGGTTAAGGGCAACCACGCTTACAGGTCCGTCCTGGTCATCTTCCCTGGCGTTGACGTAATTGGCCCGGACATCCAGCCAGACAAAATCCTGGGCCGGTATTCTCTGAATCACTTCAGTTATTTCCGCTTTACGTTTTTTTTCGTTTTCGCCGACACTGATAAGAATGTAACTTGTTCCGTTAGCCTGAAGCCAGGTTGCGGTTTCTCTTTTAGCCAGATCCCCGGCAATATTTTTGACGACATCCGGCGCTTTGTTTAAATCAACTTTACTGAAGCCCACTTTAGATGTTTCGGGTACCACAAGGGGCTTTTGTTCCGGTGCAGGGGCGGGTTTACGGGCGGCGGAGCAGCCCGTGGTCAGGCCAAAGAGAACAAGAATCACCAAAACCAGGAATTTTCGCATTAGCATTAGAATAACCCCCGATAAAAGTTTTCTTTATTGTTTTCTAAGGGCGTTAAAATAATGCATAATATTAGATTGTTAACCCGGGGGGGACCGCATCTAATCTCTTTTAAAAATTTTAAACAGTTTTCTTTTTTCGGCCTTTTCCTCCTCGACGCTGCGGTCGTAGGTCACCGTAGCCATGGCCTGACCGGCAAAATCGCTCATAAATATTGTTTCAAAGGAAAAAGTGCCGGCAATTTCCCCGGCCTTGCTTGCGGCCATTTGAAACCTGTCGAAAGATTCTTTGCACACCATGGGATCGCAGGTCCAGATTCCCAGGGAACGGTACCGGTCTATGGAGTCAATGAGGATCTCCCGGTCAAGGTTGGGGAAGGATGGCAGAGCTGCATCCGCTGCTTCCCCGGCACTGTGCTGGTCAAGCCATAAAAGCGCCTTGTAAACGGCATTGGTGAACTGTTGAATAACCTCAGGTTTCGAGTTGATATAATCGGGCAGGGCTGCATAAGCCGTAACAAGCATATCCCCGGCAGCCTGCCCAATTGAAGCTGCCACCCGGCCGTAGCCTTTCCTTTCCGCGCTACTGGCATCGGGTTCCAGCAGCTGAATATAATTTCCGGTCCCGGCCCGGAAGGCCCCCATTCTAAGTTTGGCGGGTATGTTGTAATAGATGGTTACCGCCCGGAAGGGGGGCAAGCCCCGGCTCCTTAAAACACTCTCCAGGGCGATGACTGAACTGTCGTCCTGGGAACCGCTGATAATGGTTTTGTTTTTCAAGTTTTCCCACTGGAACTTAGCCGGGTCCTCTCTGGACAATAGCAGCGAGCCGTCCTTTTTGGCTATGGCGGCAAAAATTTTAGCTTGGGGTGTCTGAGACTGGGGACTGAAAATAACTTTTTGCAGGCCGCACAGGGCGACATCGGCCCTGCCGTCAAGCAGGGCGGCGTGGATAGCCCCGGGGCTGGCTGTTGAAATCTCAACGGCAAGGTTTTGTTCTTTAAAAAAACCCAGGTTTAAAGCCAGGTACTGAGGCAGGAAATAGGGCGAGCGCACGGACTCCATTACCCTGACAGTATGAATGGGAACGCCGGGAGGTTTAAGGATGCTTCGGGCAAGAAAAATAGCCGGGATCAGGATAACCGGGATTACTAGCCAAAAAACCGTTCTTTTCTTTCTGGGATTCATAGGTCAAAACCTCCAGTTTTTATTCCTTAAAAATACTATTTTCAAGCGGAGGTTTTCATGCTTCATTTAAGGTTGTCCGCATAAACGGATGTACCCGGCATAGAATTTATAAAAGTTTTTTAAGGGGGGTACAGATTGAAGGGCTGCACTTTTATGCGCTGGTCTAAACAGGGGGTTCCGTTAGCCGGGAAAATTAGATGCCGGGCTGTTCTGGCGGGTCTGGCCTGGGCTTTAAGCGCCACCCTGGCGGCCTGTGCTGTAATGGGCGCCTGGGTGGTGCTCTCAGCGGGGCTGGTTTATAATTTGAGTGCCTTTGGAACGGCTGGAACGCTCCTGGGGGCGGCTTTTGGCGGGTTTGCCGGCGGGAGGGCCGCTGGTACGCTGGGTTCACTGAATGGCTTTATAACGGGTTTAATTTACGGGTTGTTCTTGTCGGCTTTTGTTATGATTGGCAGCGGGGGGGATTTTTTTACGCCGGGTCTGGTTTTTCACACGCTGGTTTTAGGGGTGGCGGGGGCTGCCGGGGGAATCCTGGGAGTCAACCTGCCCGGCAAAGTAAGGTTGGCTCTGAAAAGGACAGCAAAACAGTCCGGGCTTTAGAGCCGGGAGCAAAAATGTTTGGTTTGGTCCCCCCTGGCAGGTGAAGGCTATTGTTTTTTTGCCTTGTAACCATTTCCGGCGCCTACGGCGCCCCCGGCCCAGCGGATAAGCAAAATAAGCGGGAGCAGTAATTTTACTGATAGTTTCTTATTACCAGTTCGGTTATCAGGCCCCGGCCGTCACCTTTACAGTTAATCGCCCGCCTGGCCTCGACTTCCACAAGGTTATAACCCCTGTACAGTTCGCGAATAAAAGGGGTGTCGGAATTGCTGAGCATCACCTTGCACCCCCTCTGATCAAGGGTCTGAAAGGCCCCGGCCAGCCGGCGTTGTTCCTCTTCCCCGAAGGAACCGGCAACATAGCTGGTGAAACGGGCGGTATTGGATAGCGGATGGTAGGGGGGATCCAGATAAACGAACATCCCGGGTCCGGCTTCTGCTTCTTCCAGCGCCAGGGAAAAATCGCCGCACAGAATCCTGGTTTTTTTAAGTCTGGCGCTGACCTGGTAGAGGTCCTGGGCGTGAACGAGCCGTCTGGTTTTGTAGCGGCCGTAGGGCACGTTGTGGAGGCCCTTGCTGTTAACCCGCCAGAGGCCGTTATACCCGTACTTGTTCAGGTACAGGAAACGCGAGGCCCTTTTAAGGGGAGTCATTTGCGCCGGGTCAAGGCTTCTCACCTGGTAATAGTATTCTTCGGTGTTGATGTGCTTCTTGAGATCGGTTAGCAGATCTTCCGGATGGTCCCGGACTACCTGGTAAAAATTTATTAGCTCTTCGTTTTTATCGGAGATGATGGCCCCGGCGGGGTTCAAGTGAAAGAAAACGGCCCCGCTGCCGAAGAAAGGCTCCACCAGGAAGTTTACCCTGGCGGGGAAAAGGAACAGAAACTGGACCATAAGCCTGCTTTTGCCGCCGGCCCACTTGATTAACGGTTTTACAGGAAGGTTTTGATTGATAAAACCGGCTGTCATATCAAAATCCCCTTTAATCTGCTGGTTTATTAATTGATAAATGATACCCGCCAGGACATTATATCACTAAACTGCGATAAAATCCCGGCTCCTTGAAGAGAGTCATTATTGTTAAGCGATCGTTATAATTCTAGAGATCTAAGTTGACACAGACCTTTAAAATCGTTAAGATATTTTGTAAGTCATATTCTAAAGGCTGTGAAAGGGAGGGGAAGGTTTCCCCGGGTTTTAGGCTGTGTGGCCGTTATTAGAGAGGGAGACCCGAGGCTGCAAGGTTTCCTGCCCGGTTCCGTTCCTGTCGCCCTTGAGCCCCCGCGCAGAAAATTTAAGTAAGCCCGGGCGGGTTGGCCCGTTACAGCCGGCGAGAGCAGCCAGTATGGAATGGCCCTTGGTTGGTGTTCCCCTGGAATCTGTCCCTGGGCGCCGGACTTTTACAGGTTATTCAATTTGGCTGAAATCAGGGTGGTACCGCGGATGATTCCCTCATCCGTCCTTGAGCGACGGAAGGGGGTTTTTTGTTGTGGATTCAAACTTTGTTATGAGGAGTGAACGTCTTGGCCAGAGCGGACATACCGATTACCTACGATCCCCGTTCGGTGGAAGATAAATGGTATAAATATTGGGAGGAAAGCGGTTTTTTCCACCCCGTGGTAAACGCCGAACAGGAGCCGTTTTGTATTGTCATGCCCCCGCCCAATGTGACCGGCCAGCTGCACATGGGACATGCCCTGGACAATACCCTGCAGGATATTCTTACCCGGTGGAGAAGGATGCAGGGTTGCAACGCCCTTTGGGTGCCCGGCACCGACCACGCCGGTATTGCCACCCAGGCCAGGGTGGAGGAGCAGCTGGCGAAAGAAGGCACAAACCGGCATGAACTGGGCCGGGAAGAGTTTTTAAAAAGGGTTTGGGCCTGGAAGGAACAGTACGGCGACCGGATCACCACCCAGTTGCGCAAACTGGGTTCCTCCTGCGACTGGCAGCGGGAGCGTTTCACTATGGACGAAGGGTGCTCCGAAGCCGTGCTGGAGGTATTTATCAAACTCTACGAACGGGGCTTGATTTACCGGGGGTATTATATTACCAACTGGTGTCCCAAGTGTCATACCACTATCTCCGATATTGAGGTGGAGCACCTGGAGCGTCCGGGGCACCTTTACTACGTCAGGTATCCGTACCAAGACGGGACCGGGGGCATCGTTGTGGCTACAACCCGTCCGGAAACCATCCTGGGCGACGTTGCAGTGGCTGTACACCCGGGAGATGAGCGCTATGCCGGGGCCACAGGGAAAAAGCTGGTACTGCCCCTGGTGGGACGGGAGATGCCGGTTATTGCCGATGAGTACGTGGATCCCTCCTTTGGCACCGGGGCTGTTAAAATTACCCCGGCCCACGATCCCAACGACTTCGAAGTGGGTTTGAGACACCAATTGCCCCAGGTTATTGTGATTGATAAGGAAGGGAAAATGAGTGAGGAAGCAGGTCCCCGCTACCGTGGCCTGGATCGCTACGAATGCCGCAAAAGGATTGTGCGGGACCTGGAAGCAGGCGGTTACCTTTTAAAGACGGAGGACCACGCCCATGCGGTGGGGCATTGCTACCGCTGCAACACTGTGATTGAGCCTGCGCTTTCCCGGCAGTGGTTTGTAAAAATGAAGCCCCTGGCCGCCCCTGCCATTGAGGCTGCCAGGGACGGCCGCATCCGGTTTGTTCCGGAGCGGTTTACCAAAATCTACTTGAACTGGATGGAGAATATCCGGGACTGGTGCATTTCCCGCCAGCTCTGGTGGGGACACCGGATCCCGGTCTGGTACTGCCGGGACTGTGAGGAGATGATCGTTTCCAGAAAACCGGTAACCCGCTGCACCAGGTGCGGCAGCGCCAACTGTGAACAGGATCCCGACGTGCTGGATACCTGGTTTTCTTCTGCCCTCTGGCCCTTTTCAACTTTGGGCTGGCCCGGGCAGACGCTGGACCTGGCTTACTATTACCCTACTTCAGTGATGGTTACAGGCAGGGATATAATCTTTTTCTGGGTTGCCCGGATGATTTTTTCCGGCCTGGCCTTTATGAACGAAGTTCCCTTTCGGGATGTTTTTATCCATGGACTGGTGATGGACGCTCTGGGCCGGAAAATGAGCAAGTCCCTGGGTAATGGCGTGGACCCTATTGATGTCATTGAGTCCCATGGAGCTGACAGTTTGCGGTTCATGCTGGTTACCGGCAATACGCCCGGGAACGATTTGCGTTTCCATTTCGAGCGGTTGGAGGGAGCGCGCAATTTTGCCAATAAACTCTGGAACGCCTCCCGCTTTGCCTTGTTAAATCTTGAGGATTACGACCCTGGCAGAAGGCCCGGGCAGTATACCCTGGCCGACCGCTGGATCCTGAGCCGCTACCGGAAAACGGCCGGGGAGGCCACCCGTTTTCTGGAAGCCTACGAATTGGGTGAAGCTGCCCGGGTTTTATATGAGTTTATCTGGGGTGAATTTTGCGACTGGTACATTGAGCTGTCCAAACCAAGACTTTATGGTAAAACCAGCCCCCGGGACCGGGAAACCGCTCAGCATGTGCTGGCTTCGGTTTTAAAAGGGACACTGGAACTTCTTCACCCCTTTATGCCGTTTATTACGGAAGAAATCTGGCAGCACCTGCCTGGCAGGGGCCTTACCATCATGCGCTCGCCCTGGCCCAGACCCAGCCGGGAACTGGAGGATGACGGGGCGGAAAAGGAGATGGGAGCGCTCATGGACATTACCAAGGCCATCCGCCATATCCGCAGTGAAATGAATGTTCCTCCCGGTCGCAGGGCGGAAGTCCTGCTGACGGCTCCTGAGGAAGCGGTCCGTTCCCTGCTGAACAGGGACGGAGCCTATGTAAGTGTGCTGGCCGGCGCTGACTTGAAGGTATTTCCCAGCCTGCAGGCGGTTCCGGAACAGGCTGCCCATGCGGTGACCCGGGGTGTGGAAATATTTGTTCCGTTAAAGGGTTTAATCGACGTGGACAAGGAAACTGCCCGTTTGAAAAAAGAGCTGGCTTCGGTGGAAAAGGACCTGGCCAGGGTGCGGGGCAAGCTGGGCAATCCCGGTTTTTTGGGCAAGGCTCCGTCAGATGTTGTGGCCAAGGAAAGGGCCAAGGAGGGTGAACTTTCCCAAAAGCAATCCGCCATCGGTGAAAGATTGACCATGCTGAAGGGGGATTGAGGGAAGGACCAATTGCCTGAAATAGAAGATAGCTGGGTGGCTTAAAATTTGGTGTGGCAGGTAAAGCTAAAGAGGTTCAGGTAAACATGCCTGGTAAGCTTGTTGCAGGGAGGAAGCAAAAGGACCGTCCCCGTGCTTCCGTAAGCTTGTTGCAGGGAGGAAGCAAAAGGACCGTCCCCGTGCTTCCGTAAGCTTGTTGCAGGGAGGAAGCAAAAGGACCGTCCCCGTGCTTCCCCTGCTGCCGGACACCTGCAAGACGGGGATTCTACCGCTGGCGGCGCCCGGGGGTTGGATAACACGCCAGGGGTCGGAACTGTCCTCTGCTGCCAGCAAATTTTTTGCCCTTTTTGGAGGAGCGATCAACTTGAACTATCAGGAGGCCCTGGATTACCTGGCCAATCTGGCTAAATTTGGTTTTAATTTCGGACTCGGCCGGATTCAGGAACTGTTAAAACGTCTGGACAACCCCCATTCCGGGTTAAAAATTATCCATATTGGGGGAACAAACGGCAAGGGTTCCACTACAGCTATGCTTTCCGCTATCCTGCAGGAGGGCGGATACCGGGTCGGCGCCTTCACCTCACCTCACCTGAAATCCTACACGGAAAGATACCGGATTAACGGGGAAGAGATCTCGGGGGAACAGGTAGCCGGTTTGATTGATGAACTCCGGCCCCACCTGGAAGCTATGGTTGCGGAAGGATTTGAACATCCCACCGAATTTGAGGTGGGTACCGCCCTGGCCTTTCTTTATTTCAACCGGGAGAAGGTGGACTTCCAGGTTGTTGAGGTGGGCCTGGGGGGGGCAATTGACTCCACAAATGTGATTGAGCCGCTGCTGTCGATAATTACCAACGTATCCATGGACCATATGGATTACCTGGGTCATACCATCGAGGAGATTACCCGGGTCAAAGCGGGCATTATTAAACCCGGCGCTCCGGTGGTTACGGCGGCGGGCGGGGAAGCGCTGGAGGTCATCGAGAGTATTTGCCGGGATAAGGGTTCGCCGCTTTACGTAACGGGCCGGGATCTCACCCGGCAGTCCGGGGCCTGGGATCTTTCCGGCCAGAGCTTCAGCCTGCGGGGCCGCAGGGAATTTTACCGGGACCTTTTTATTCCCCTCCTGGGTGGGCACCAGCTGGTCAACGCGGCAACCGCAGTTGCCGCTGCGGAGGTTCTTATGGACCTGGGTGTGTCTTTAAACGGTAGCGCCGTGCGCCGGGGGCTGGTCCGGACAAGGTGGCCGGGGAGGATGGAAGTTGTACGGCATAAGCCCCTGGTGATTATAGACGGCGCCCACAATTACGACGGCGCCAGGTGTTTGCGCCGGGCGCTTCAGGAGTATTTTCCGGGCCGGAGCATGGTCCTGGTTATCGGCATGCTGGGTGATAAGGAGCGCGTCCGGGTTACCGCTGAACTGGCATCTGCGGCCAGGGCGGTGGTAGTGACCCGTCCCGCTAACCCCAGGGCGGGAAACTGGCGGGAACTGGCCGGGGAGGCCAGGCGCTATGTATCCGAGGTTTACCTGCTGGAGGACACCGGGGAAGCGGTGCGTAAAGCCCTGGCCCTGGCCGGACCGGAAGAAATAATTTGTATAACGGGTTCCCTTTACATGGTGGGCGGCGCCCGGGAAATACTGCTGGCGCAATGTTAGCCCTCCGCAGTTAGCGAGCCCTGGCAAGCTCCCCCACTTGCGCAAGATGTCCTGGAACCTTCTTGATTTTTAAGTTTAGTAGACACAAAGCCCCTGTAAAAAGAACGGGAAAATGTTATGTAAAATGTTTAGGGGATACCCTTCCAGGAGGGGTATCCCCGTTGATATTACCGGATGGTTTTTGGCAATTTGGCAATAACTCATAAACAAAGATTTTTTAGCCATAATAAATAGAGGTCAGTAAGTACAAGCAATTTTATTTGGCTGTAACCGGGGGTTATTGTTTGGGGGTAAATATGTTTTTAAGGCTATTAAAAAAAAGAGCGGCAAAAAAGCCGGGGACCGGCCGGAACAGGCATGCTTTCCCAAAGGATATGGGGAGCGGGGACAGGGCTTTCAAGATCGGAAAGGTTTCCCAAAGCCTGCGGGAAAACAGGGGAAACCTGGTGGAAATATTGGGACAAAACGCCGATTTTGTAACCAGGGAGTTCAGCCTGGACCGGGGGAAAAGGGCCGGCAGTCTGTTTTACCTGGAAACGCTGGCCGATGATACCAGAATCAGTGAAAGTATCCTCAAGCCCTTGATGCAGGGGTTTCTTCCGGGCGGAACAGACCGGCCGGATGCGGATGTAATCGAATTAATCGAAAAGTCCGTTTTAACAGCCGCGGGGGTCCGCTCTCAAGTCCGCAGTATGGAAGAGGTTTTCAGCGCCGTTCTGGCCGGGACTGTTGCCTTGTTTATCGATGGCTGCGCCAGCGCTTTGTTGGTGGACCTCAAGGACTGGCCCCGGCGCGGTGTGGAAAAGTCAGACGTTGAAGTTGTTGTGCGGGGTCCAAAGGAGAGCTTTACAGAAACCATCGACGTGAACACCGCCTTGATCAGACGCAGGCTGCGCTCGCCCAACCTGGTTATAGAAGGCCTGAAGCTGGGACGGGAGACCAACACCACTGTAAACGTAGCCTATTTGAGGGGGGTGGTTTCGCCCGATCTCGTCCGAGAGGTAAAAAGCCGGGTCAGCCGGATCGAAATTGACGGCATTCTGGAAAGCGGCTATATCGAGGAATTAATCCAGGACGATCCCTATTCCCCGTTACCCCAAATAGGCTACAGTGAAAGACCGGATCGGGTGGTGTCGGCCCTTCTCCAGGGGAGGGTGTGTATCCTCACCGACGGTACGCCTATGGTCCTCTATATGCCTATTGCCTTCGGCGACATGTTGCAAAGCCCGGAGGATTATTACGAGCGCTACCATTTCGCTTCGGCCATCAGGCTGTTACGCTTTTTCGGTTTGGGTGTTTCCCTGCTTCTACCTTCCTTTTACATTGCTATCATCACCTTTCACCAGGAGATGATCCCGCTTGAGCTTTTAATCCACATTGTTACCCACCGGGAAGGAGTGCCATTTCCCGTCGTGCTGGAGGCTTTCACCATGGAGATAGCCTTTGAAGTCTTGCGGGAAGCTGGGGTCAGGCTGCCCCGGGCGGTGGGGCAGGCCGTCAGTATTGTCGGCGCTCTGGTTATAGGCCAGGCCGCAGTCCAGGCTGGTATTGTATCCCCGTTAATGGTAATTGTTGTTGCTTTAACCGGTATTACTTCTTTCATGGTCCCGTCCTATAACCTGGGCCTGTCCATGCGCTTGCTTCGTTTTCCCCTGATGTTTTTGGCGGCTACCCTGGGTTTGTTCGGGATGATAACCGGTGCGCTGGCGTTGTTGATCCATATGGCCGGCCTGCGTTCCTTCGGGGTGCCTTACCTGGCGCCCCTGGCCCCGCTAAAATTTTCCGACCAAAAGGATTTTTTTATCCGGGTGCCCTGGTGGGCCATGCATAAACGGCCCACGGAGCTGGCAAAAAGGAATGAGCGGCGGGAGACCCCGGATTTAAAACCACATCCCCCTGCGGGGGAAGGCGGCGGTTAGTTTTTCACCCGGTTTGGCAGTTGTGGTGATTATTTACCCTGCTGAGTTCTTTGTAATAGTAGCGGTCCCGGGCGGCATTGTCTTGTTGGGTATGTAAAATCCGGCTTGAATAGAGGTGGCGACAGTGGTAGGGGTTCTTAAAAAAGCCGTTTTGTTGCTTTTTGCCACAGCTCTATTGTTTTTCCCCACCGGCTGCTGGGATCAAATGGATCCCGAGGAGTTAGGCATTATCCTTACAATCGCTCTGGATCAAGCCCCCGACGGCAGGGTCAGGCTTCTGGCCCAGATCATCAACCCCAAGGCTCTAGTGGGCGGCGGACAGGGGGGTGGGATGGGGGGAGGGGCTTCTATCAGTTTCTTCCGGAATATAAGCTCTGAAGGAAATACGATCCTGGAATGTATCCGGTTGCTGTCCCTGCACGCGCCTTCCAAGCTCTTTTTTTCCCACAATCAGCTTGTCCTTATTTCCGAAGAACTTGCCCGGAACAGGGATATCGAAGAACTCATGGATTTCTTCGATCGCAATCAACAGTTCAGGCGAAATAACTGGGTCTTAATTACCCGCAGCGATCCCAGCAGTATAATGGGTTCCCCCGGGGTTACCCAGGCCACCCCTTCCCAGCGGATAGTAAGCATTATCAGGCATCAAGATCTAAATTCCTTTTATCCCGATATCCGTCTGGGGGAATTTATAAAGAATCTTGAAGACGAAGGGGGCGATGTTTTTGCCGCTGGAATTCAGATCGAACCCAATGAAGCCGAGGTGCGGGAACGGCTTGCCGGGGAGGTCGCGGGCAACGGGAATTATGATGGAAGGGAAATAATTGGCACACTGATCAAATTAGGCGGTACGGCGGTGTTTAAAGACAGCAGGCTGGTGGGCTGGCTGAACGAAAGGGAAAGCCGCGGCTTGCTCTGGATAAGAGGGAAGGTCAAGGGGGGGGAAATCACAGTTCCTTGCAGTCCGGAAGAAGCCGATGGACAGAACAAGAGCTTTTCCCTGGAGATATCCCGCAGCGATGCCAGGCTTCAGCCTGAAATCAGCGGTGAAGATTTAAATGTAACTGTAAAAATCAATGTAACAGCCACTGTTCACGAAATTGAATGCATGGAGGAAGTGGGGTCACCCGCCTTTCTCCGGTCTCTGGAAAAAGGACTGGCCAGCGCAGTTCAGGTGGAGGTGGAGGCAGCCCTGGCCAAAGCGCAGCAGGAGTATCAGTCCGACGTATTCGGTTTTGGAGAAGCCTTTTACCGGAAAAACCCCGTAATGTGGGGGGATCTTAAACCGAACTGGCCTGAAATTTATCGCAATTTACCCGTATATCTTGAAGTTGACGCCAGGGTTACCCGGACCGGGCTGATTACCAAACCGGTGGAGGTCAGCCGTTAAAACCGGCGGAAAGGGGGCTTAAAATGGCACTCACAATCTTCTTACTGGTCCTGGTTTTTCTAACGATTATTGCCGTGGATGCGCCGGGCCTGGTAAAAAAGAAAATGTGGCGGGAATTCGCCGCTTTTTCTGTTCTGCTGCTGATTGGCGTGGTGCTCAGTTTCGGTCAGGTTTTAGAACTGCCGCTACCCAACCCCACCAGGGGAATTGAAGCGGTGTTCGGACCGATTACCGTTTATTTGGAAAGGCTTTTAGGTTGATTGCCCGGTCACCTGGAAGTAATTCAGCCTTTTTACAGGTCACCCGTCTTTTGGCGGGCAACCGCCAACAAATAACTGCATATTTTTTAAAAGGCTTTTGCGTTACTTAATAAAAACTGCAAATATCTTCTGCGCGATTATATCCGCGTCACAGCTTGTCATAAAATACGTGAAATGGTAAACTGTTAAAGTAATATGAAACATTCTTAAAATATTATTTGGCCGGGGCGAGGGCAATGGCTAGGAGTTTCAAAAGTAGTGGCAACTGGTGGGTGCTGGTCCTCCTTCTTCTTATTGGGGGGCTTAGCGGCAGCGCCCTCGGTGATGCCCTGGCGCCGTCCGTACCGTTGCTGAAAGCTACCTCGACCATTGGCTTAAAGCCTTCAACGCTGGATTTAAGGTTTTTAAACCTGACCTTTGGGTTTACCTTTTCCCTCGGTCCACTTACCGCGCTGGGGTTAATCCTGGGCTACCTGGTTTACCGCAAGATTTAAAATGATAAGACAGCTAATCCTTGCCTCCTCATCTCCCCGCCGCCGGGAACTCTTAAAACAGCTTGGCCTGGATTTTCGCACTTTACCCTGCCGGATAGAGGAGATTCCGCCGCCGGGTTTGCACCCCCGCGAGCTGGTGGAAACCCTGGCTGCCAGGAAGGCCCGGGCAGTTGCCGCGCTGCTGGATGACGGAATCGTAATTGGAGCGGACACCGTCGTTGTTTCAGGCGGGCAAGTGCTGGGCAAGCCCGCTGACGCCGGTGATGCCGTGGAGATGCTCCGGCGGTTGCAGGGCAGGTCCCACGAGGTCTACACGGGGGTAGCCCTGGTCGATGCCGGAGGCGGGAAAGTTTTAATAGATCACGCAAGGACGCGGGTTTATTTTAAACCGCTTGGGGACCCTGAAATCTTCAAATATGTTTCCACCGGAGAGCCGTTGGACAAGGCCGGCGCCTATGCTGTCCAGGGTCTGGCCGCAATGTTTGTGAGCCGCCTGGAGGGTTGCTATACCAATGTAGTGGGGTTGCCCCTGGCCAAACTTTCGGATATGCTGGGGGAATTGGGTTATAATGTTTTGTAAAATTATTTGGATAAGTATTAAATGGCGCGGTTTTTTCGAAAAAAGTTTTTGGAGTGGAATCGCTTGGTTTCCTTGAGCTACCGTCCCACAATGAAAGAGCTGCCGGAAGACGCCCGGCCCCGGGAAAGGCTTTTAAAAGACGGAGCGGGAAGCCTGTCTGAGGTTGAACTGCTGGCTATCCTTTTGTCAACAGGTTACCGGGAAACCACTGCCCTGGAACTTGCTTCTCAAGTGATGGTTCAATTCCGAAGCATTCACCTGCTGCAAGATGCCTCGGCGGAAGAGTTGAGCGAAGTCAAAGGGGTGGGCCCGGCTAAGGCTGCCAAGGTTAAGGCGGCTCTGGAACTGGCCAAAAGACTCTCCCAGTATTCCATGCTGCCCCGTCCTGTTATTAAGTCGCCGGACGACGCTGCCGGCCTGGTAATGGAGGAGATGCGTCATTTTGACCGGGAACACTTCAGGGCGATGCTGTTGAACACCAGAAACCAGGTTATCGGAATAGACAGAGTGTCGGTGGGCACCCTAAATTCTTCTGCCGTTCATCCCCGGGAATTATTTCGCAACGCCATAAAAAGGAGTGCCGCGTCTGTTATCCTTGTACACAACCACCCCAGCGGCGACCCCACCCCCAGCAGGGAAGACGTGGAAATAACAGGGCGTTTAATTGAAGCCGGGAAGATTATTGGTATCGACGTCCTAGACCATATCATTATTGGGGATAATAGATTTACCAGTTTTAAAGCTAAAGGATTGCTCTAGACATTTTCAAGAAAGGGGCCGGAACATGCGCGTCGGTCTGTTTTCCAAAGATATGGGCATGGATTTGGGTACCGCCAACTCCCTGGTTTACGTCAAGGGGAAGGGTATTGTAATCAGGGAACCCTCGGTGGTGGCTATCCAGAAGGATAGCAGCCATATCCTGGCCGTCGGGGAAGAAGCCAAAAGGATGATTGGTCGCACCCCCGGAAATATTGTGGCCATCAGGCCCATGAGAGACGGGGTTATTGCCGACTTCGACGTGACCCAGAGTATGATCAAGCATTTTATCAACAAGTCCCTCCGGGGGCGCGCTTTTTTAGTTCGCCCCAGGGTCGTTATAGGTGTGCCGTCCGGTGTTACCGCTGTGGAAGAAAGGGCCGTGCGGGAGGCGGCGCTTCAGGCCGGGGCCAGGGAGGCTTATCTGATTGAAGAACCCATGGCCGCAGCCATCGGTTCCGGACTGCCGGTACACGAGCCCACCGGCAATATGATCGTGGATATCGGCGGGGGCACAACCGAGGTGGCGGTTATTTCCCTGGGTGGAATTGTTACCAGCCGCTCCATCCGGGTTGCCAGCGACGAAATGGATGAAGCTGTGATCAGCCACGTCAAAAGAACTTATAATTTAATGATCGGTGAGCGGACTGCCGAACAAATCAAGATCCAAATCGGTACGGCTTATCCCCTTACTTCAGTGGAGTTTGATGAGGTGCGGGGCCGTGACCTGGTTTCGGGGCTCCCCAAGACCATTGAGATAACCTCGGAAGAGATCTATAAGGCCCTTTCCGAGCCGGTTACCAGCATCGTTGAGGCCATCAAAGCTACCCTGGAGCAGACCCCGCCGGAACTGGCAGCGGATATCATGGACCGGGGCATTGTCATGGCTGGAGGCGGCTCGCTCCTGCGCGGTCTGGACCACCTGGTCAGCGAACAAACCGGTATGCCGGTGCATCTTGCCGAAGAACCCCTGCTGGCTGTGGCCTACGGCGCCGGCCGGGTGCTGGAGAATATCGATGTGCTGCGCAAGGTGCTGATCCAGCCCAAGAAGCTGGCTTAAGGGCGCCGGACGGTCGGGCTCTTGGTAGTTCCTTTGGACAAATAAACTTAAATAAAAACGTAACTTGCGGCACTGCAGTTAGGAGTGAAATTCAGGGTGAATTGGGTTACTGCTAAAAGACTTTTTTTACTTATGCTCCTGATTGCGGTTACCCTATGGGTTATGCGCCTTACTATCCCCGATGCGTCCGAACCGACATCCCTGGAGTCTTCCCGGCTCAGGGATGTTCTGGCGCCGGTGCAGAAGGGGTTAACCTGGCTCAGCAGGCAGGCTCATTTTGCCGTCACCCTGCCGGTGAATGCCTACCGGTCAGCCGAGCGTACCCAGAATCTGGAGCAGGAAATGACCCGCTTGGAAAGCCAGCTAACCCGGATGAATGAATATATACTGGAAAACCAAAGGCTGGCCGAACTTTTGGCTTGTAAACAGGTAATGGAAGAGGAGCATAGCTTAATAACGGCATCAGTAATTGCCCGGGATCCGAACAACTGGTTTGCTACGCTTACTATAAACCGGGGCAGCAGGGATGGCGTAAGGGAGAATGTGACGGTCCTGACCCCCCAGGGCCTGGTGGGGCGGGTGGTTTCAGTTTCCCCCTCAAATTGTGAGGTCCTGCTGATCTCGGATCCCCGCAGCGGAGTCGGCTCCCTCGTTCAAGAGACGCGCACCCCCGGCATTGTGGAGGGAACTGTGGGCAGTTCCGGAATGGCCAGAATGATTCATATTCCAAAAAATGAGATCCTGACGGAAGGTCAGGCTGTAATAACCTCAGGTCTCGGCAGCGTGTTTCCCAAGGGTATTCCGGTAGGTACACTGGGCAGTATCAGGGACGAACCTACGGGTTTATTTCAGAGTGCCGAAGTCAAACCCTATGCCAATTTAGATAAATTAGAAGAAGTATTGATTATTCTAAATACCTTTTCCGAAACCGGGGCTGCACCCGAAGGAGGTTGAAGTAGTTGCCTTTTCCCATTTTGTTGCTTCTCCTGACGGGAGCCTTGCTTCTGCAAAGCACTGTGTTGGACTACGTGGCCATCCTGGGGATAAAACCAGATCTGGTTATGCTCATTGTGGTCCTAAACGGCTTCCTCCTGGGGACCAGGGAGGGGGCCTTTTTGGGTTATGCCGCCGGCATGGTGGAAGACCTTTTTGCCGGCAGCTACATCGGACTGAACGCCCTCGCCAAAATGGCCGCGGGCTACCTGGCGGGGATGGCGGGCTTGCGCCTGTTCAGGGAAAACACCCTGGTGGCTACCGGCGTGGCTTTTTTTACAACCCTTGCCGGTTCTTTTATTAACTACCTTTTGCTGCTTTACCTTAAAGTTGAGGTGCTGCCCTTTTACGCTATTGTGAGGGTGATTATACCCGTTGCCGTCTATACTTCCCTGCTCACGCCATTGTTTTTCAGCCGCATCTTCCGCTTTGTAAAGCTTAAAGACCGGGAGATTTAGCGGGGTTTTTTTTTGACAACCGGACTGAATTTTGTTAAAATACATTTTTGTTGACTAGTTGCCTTTCATGAGGGGGCTGAAGGGGAGAAATGGAAAGAAAGTGGATCGAAACCAAAATGCAGTTTTTTTTGATCATTATTTGTGCAATTTTTGCTTTTCTGTCGATCCGTCTGGTTTACATGCAGCTCCTCCAAAATGACAGATACTCAACCCTGGCCCGGGAAAACAGGATCCGGTTGACCAACATTACTGCCCCCCGGGGCGAGGTTTTTGACCGCAACGGGATTAAGCTGGTCGGTAATCAGCCGGTATACATTGTTTCCCTGGTCAATCTAGAACAGGAGGATACCAGCGGCGTTGTCCAAAGGCTTGCTTCCATTCTGGATCTCGATCCGGCAGAAATTCAGGAAAAAATAGATAACCAGAGTCGTTTCTATGAGCCGGTCAAGATCGCCGACAGGGTTTCCCCCGAAATTGTGACCCGGATCGAAGAGCAGCGCCTGGAACTGCCCGGTGTGGATATTGGTATAGAATCCCAGCGAGAGTACCCCAACGGGATTACCCTGGCCAGTGTTATGGGTTACGTGAGGCAGATTAACCCCAAGCAGTTGGAGGAAAACAGGGATAAGGGCTACAGGCTTAACGACCCCTTTGGTCAATCAGGCCTGGAGTACACCTATGAATCATACCTGCGCGGCAAGGACGGCGGCAGGCAGGTTGAGGTGGATTCCATGGCCAGGCCTGTACGGGATTTAGGTGTAAAAGACCCGGTGCCGGGTAATAATCTCATTCTGACCATTGACAGCCGGGTTCAGCAGGCGGCAGAAGCCGCCCTGGAAAAGGCATCCCGGGCAGCCCTCTTCCAGGGCTACGCCGAAGCCAGGGCCGGCGCGGCCGTGGCTCTGGATGTCCGGTCCGGGGCAGTTCTGGCAATGGCCAGTTATCCCACCTACGACCCGGTAAAGCTATCGGGGGTGCTGAGCCAAAAGGATTACGAGGAGGTTTTTGACTCTCCCTGGAAACCAATGCTGAACAGGGCCTTGCTTGCCTATGCCCCGGGCTCAACTTTTAAGATGATCGTGGCCATGGCCGGGCTGGAGTCCGGCAGTACAACCCCGGGGGAAACTATCTCGGATCCGGGTTACTTTTTCTGGGGCACGACATTTAAGGACTGGAAGCCCGGAGGCCACGGCCGTGTGGATCTATTGAAAGCCCTTAAGGTGTCCTGCGATACCTACTTTTACCAGCTAGGTTTGCGGATGGGCATAGATGAGATTACCAACATGGCCAGGGAATTTGGTCTGGGTGAGAAAACCGGGATCGAACTGCCCGGAGAGGAAAGCGGTGTTGTGCCCAGTCCCGAAGCCAAACTCCAGTTAAGGCTGAACTACCTGAGCCGGGAAGCAAGGGAAAAAGTTCAGGACATCCAGCGCAAGTATAACGAACTTTTGGCTAAGACCACCGATGAGGGCCAGCGCAAGGAACTCTTGAAAAAGAGGGCGGAGGAGTTGAGGGCTGTGGAATGGGAGTTGGACTGGCACGACTATGATACCATTATCACTTCCATAGGCCAGGGTGACAACCGCTATACTCCATTAGAGCTGGCCAATTATGTTGCAGTCATTGCCAGCGGGGGCACCCGCTACAAACCGTATCTGGTACAAAAGGTCATCAGCCAGGACGGCAGGATTTTAAAAGAAAATACCCCTGAAATTGTGGGGCGCGCCAACGTCTCACCGCAAACACTGGCTGTGATCCAGCAGGGTATGCGGGAGGTTGCCCTGCCGCCGGACGGTACGGCCGTGGGCCTGTTTAAGGATTTACCGCCGGTGGCGGCCAAAACAGGCACGGCGGAGGTTCAAATGCGCGATGACCACGCCCTGTTTGTGGCCTATGCGCCCTTTGATAATCCGGAAATAGCCGTTGCGGTTCTGGTTGAACACGCCGGACACGGCGGTTCCGTAGCGGGTCCGGTTGCTGAGGATATGCTGGCCGCCTATTTTGGCCTGCCCCTGCCGGGTCAGATGACAGGTGGCATTTCCCAGTGACATCCAAAATCGGAAAATGCCGGCGTTATTTTACTCCGGTATTTTCTTTTTGATTGCAGGATTTGGTTCCTGCCCGTAGAAACCTAATTGTTGGTAGTTGTGATTCGGGAGGGGATTATTTTGGCTTATCTTAAGGGGGGTATTCACCAAAATACACTCTCAGGCTCCGGCCAGAGTACCCCGTCAGACCACGAGGACATGGTGGACGATAACACTATTCTGGTCCAACGTACTTTACGCTCCGGTCAGAGTATACGTTACGGGGGAAATGTTGTTATACTGGGGGATGTCAACCCCGGGGCCGAGGTGACGGCAACGGGCAATATAATTGTTATGGGGGCTTTGAGGGGTGTTGTCCACGCCGGGGCGGGCGGGGATGAAAAAGCCGTGGTCCTGGCCTTTCGGCTTCAGCCTACCCAATTAAGGATTGCCAATCATATAACACGTCCCCCGGATAATGAAAATATTGATCCGGAGTTACCCGAACTGGCGCGGATAAGGGATGGAGTGGTGACCATCGAGGCCTTTCAAACGGGTCTGGAGCGCCAGGGAAAACTTTTTTAAGACAGGGCAGTCACCAATACTCCAGCGCTGGAATTGAATGCCGCCGCGTGGAAAGAAAGCGGTTTGAGGGGGCCCGCCAGTTGGCGCCGGGCGCCCGGCGGGCGGTTAATTTACTGGTTAGCACCTCTTTAAGCCCAGTTTAAAATAACCCAGCCCTGTGTCTGTGTCCGGCGGCCGACCACATTATAAGAGGGGGAACTTAAAGCATGGGCGAAATTATCGTCATTACTTCCGGCAAAGGGGGGGTGGGCAAAACCACTACTACCGCCAACATCGGGGTAGGTCTGGCCGTAATGGGGCACAAGGTGGCGCTGGTGGACACGGACATTGGATTAAGGAACCTGGACGTTGTCCTGGGCCTGGAAAATAGAATAGTTTATGATCTTGTTGATGTTACCAGCGGAAACTGCCGCCTGCGGCAGGCTCTGATCCGGGATAAGAAGTTAGAGGGGCTGCACCTGTTGCCGGCGGCCCAGACAAAGGATAAGACAGCGGTCGGCCCCGAGCAGATGCGGGAACTATGTGCGGAGTTAAAGAAAGAATTTGATTATACAATCATTGATTGTCCGGCCGGGATCGAGCAGGGGTTTCGCAATGCCATAGCGGGAGCCGAAAAAGCGGTTGTTGTTACTACCCCGGAAGTTTCTGCCGTGCGGGATGCCGACCGGATCATTGGTCTTCTGGAAGCAGTTGAGCTGCGCGAACCGAAATTGATTATTAACCGCATCCGGCCCAAGATGGTCCGGCAGGGGGACATGATGGGTATCGACGATATCATCGACATTCTCGCTGTGGACCTGCTGGGAGTTATACCGGAAGATGAAATGATTGTTATTACAACCAACCGCGGTGAAGCTGTTGTGATGGATCAGAATTCACGCTCGGGGCAGGCTTACCGGAATATTGTGCGCCGTCTGACCGGGGAAGAGGTGCCTGTACTGGATTTTGACGAAGCGGAAGGGTTTTTCAAAAGATTTAAAAAATTGCTTGGTATTAAATAGACCGGGAGGGGGGAAACGGCGTGCTTGAATTTTTATCAAGGCTCTTTGGCAGGGACAGCGGAAGCAAAAATGTGGCAAAGGAAAGATTGCGCCTGGTGCTGGTACATGACCGAAGCAGCATTTCTCCGCAGTTGCTGGAAACATTAAAGGCTGAAATGATTCAGGTTATTTCAAACTATATGGATATCGATGAGCAGGGTTTGGAGGTAAGCCTGGATTCCACCGGCGGCAACTCGGTGGCGCTGGTCGCCAATATTCCGGTCCGGGGTATGAAAAGAAAGGTGTAAATAAACGTACCCCAAATTCAATACTAGACATCATGAAATTAATACCGGCTCGTTAAAAAATGACGGGCTTTTTTTATGCAGTGTCTTCGGCTATAATAGGTTAGGTGTGTTTAAAGATTTTAGAATTGCTATTTCAGAATTGTTATTCGGGGGAAGTGCGGAAAAAATGCTTACCCAGAACAGACTATTAAAAAAGATCGATTATACCGTTCTTTTTACGGTTATGATTATAATCGCCTACAGCCTTGTCGTGCTTTACAGTGCTACAAAGCCCACGGAACTATTGCCCCTGGCGGGATCCCCGGTCAGCAATGAGGACCCCCTGGAGGTTGTTAAAAAGCAGGCTCTCTATGCTATGCTGGGCTTCGTGGCAATGGCGGTGCTGCTTTATATGAGTTATGAAAACTTAATTGAGCATGTCAGGTTCCTTTATGTGATCAACCTGATTATGCTGACCGCGGTGATCTTCCTGGGCGACTCAGCCCTGGGCGCGACCCGCTGGATTGAAATAGGTCCTTTCAGATTTCAGCCTTCGGAGTTTGCCAAACTGATAATAATTATTTGCTTCGCGGCTTTTCTGGTGCCCCGGATAGGGAAATTGAACCGCCTGCGGGATCTGGTCCCCTGCTTTGCCTTTATCGCCCTGCCCCTGGGTTTTATTTTAAAACAACCGGACCTGGGCACTGCCCTGGTTTTTCTGGCAATTATGTTCGGGATGCTTTTCGCGGCCGGGGCCAGACCCCTGCTATTAATCAGCCTCCTAGCAGGGGGTCTGGGTTCGGTGTCCCTGTGGATTTGGGTCCACTTCTGGCTGCTGGCCAACCGCGGCTTCAATTTATGGATGCCTTTGAAGGATTACCAGTTGGAAAGGCTGCTTATCTTTATCAATCCCTGGAAGGATCCCCTGGGGGACGGCTATCACGTGATCCAGTCCCAGATTGCCATTGGACAGGGCGGCATCCTGGGGCGGGGCTTGTTCCAGGGCAGCCAAACCCACGGAAACTTCCTGCCAATCCAGGAAACAGACTTCATATTTTCTGTTGTGGGGGAAGAGCTTGGCTTTATAGGCGCAATGCTTCTTCTGGCTCTTTTCTTTACTCTGATTTACCGGTGTATCTATATCGCCGTCAACGCCAAGGACGATTTTGGCTATTTATTGACAGTCGGTGTTATTTCCATGATTGCGTTCCACGTCCTAGTCAATGTCGGTATGACCACGGGGGTTATGCCCGTGACAGGGATACCCCTGCCCATGTTCAGTTACGGAGGCAGTAATATGATCACCAACCTGGCCGCCATCGGCCTGGTCCTGAATGTCAACATGCGCAGACAAAAAATAATGTTTTAACCAAAAGGCCGGTGGGGGTACACCGGTTTTTTGATGGAACAGCAGGGGGCAGCCCCTGTCAAAGTAAACCCCTTTTGCAAAATAAAGGGGTTAATCTGCGAAGTGGTTATTTAAACGGCCTGGGGCCTTTTCTGTCTAAAACAAAACCTGGCGGCAAAATATATCTTCCCCCCTGGCATATTTCCTGTAAAAGGAAATATATTTTATAGACAAGCCTTAGAAGGGGGAAATTTACATATGACTGATTTTAAGCCAGGCGGGGTTTACAAACCGGAGGACCTCAATTCAGCTTACAAACGCTGGAATAAGCCGAATCAAGTCCGGTACGGTAAAAGTAATTTTTACAGGATCGGTGTGGCCTTGTTGATTTTTTTATTCTTTTTAGCCTTGAAAGAAACCAGCAATCCCTGGGGCCTGGAGGCCAGGGAAAATCTAAAAAAGGTCCTGACCACAGACTGGAACTACCAGCCCGTCATGGAAAGGATAGTTTGTTTCGGCCTGCAGCTGGCGAATTTGGACTGGCCTATGCTCAGTAATCCCCAGCCTGTTTTATCCCCTGCGGGACAAAGTATTGCGGCGGTAAACCTGCCGGTTCCAGTTTCAGGCAAGGTCGTGCGGGGATTCGGCATGGTCACGGACCCCCTTGACAATATGGAGCGGTTCCATTCGGGTATCGATATAGCCGCCCCCATCGGAAGCGCCGTCAAAGCCGTACAGGCCGGGGTAATCAAGCGGTTAGGTGAAAGCCCTGAATTGGGGACGTATATTTTAATCGAACACACAGAGGGGTTCTTTACACTTTACGGCGGGTTGTCCAGGGCCATGGTAGAAGAGGGCCAGCAGGTGCCGGCCGGCAGGATTATTGGTGAAGTGGGCGCGGTGGGAGATGTTCCGGGGGGCGGCCTGCATTTTGAGCTGAGGGAGAACAATAAACTGATTGACCCCTTGACAAAGCTGATGATTAATCCAAATTAAGGGGGAAGCTTCTTGAGAATTGGCCGTTTAGCCGGTGTGGAAATTCATTTAAACAATGCTTTTTTGGCCCTTCTCGGGCTGTTTTTTGTAGCCGGTGTTCTGGGTAAAGGGCTGATTGCCTTCGGGGTGGTCCTGCTGCACGAACTGGCTCACGTGGCTGTTGCCCGCCGTTTTGGTGTGCATGTGGAAGACGTGGAACTGTTGCCCTTTGGCGGCGTAGCCCGCATGGGCAGCGAGGTGGTTTTTGATCCAGCCAAAGAGGTCAGCGTTGCCTTTGCCGGACCCGCTGCCAACCTGCTCCTGGCCGGCCTGGTTGTAACCCTGAATAATCACGGTATCTGGGATAACGAGCTGGGCCGGTTTTTTCTCCAGTGCAATTTAATGATCGCCTCATTCAATCTGTTGCCGGCCCTTCCCCTGGATGGAGGACGGATCCTGCGCGCCTATCTGGCCCGGCGTGTGGGTTTTAAGCAGGCAACCTACCGGGCCTCCTGGTGGGGGCAATTTTGGGGTGTTATCATCGTTCTGGGCGGGACGGCCGGCCTGATCAGGGGGATATCCGGACTGGATATTCCGGTGGCAGGCATTTTTCTTTTATATGCGGCTACCCGGGAAAAAAGCCTGGCCTCCTTTCACTTTATCCGTCACCTGGCGCAAAAAAAAGAGGAACTGGCCAGGGCCGGGGTGCTGCCGGGGGAACCGCTGGTATCTCTGGAAACCGTCCGGCTGGGGGATTTGATCAGGTCCTTTGTGCCCCAGCGTTTTCACGTGATCCTGCTGCTTGATCGGAACTGGCAATACCGGGGAGTTGTAAGCGAAGTCCAGGTGATTGACGCCCTGCTGAGCCAGGGTGTTGACGCCCCGGCAGGGAGCCTGATCAAACCGGACCAGTTAACCAAATAATTGTAAGAGTTAAACTATTGCAGGTTTTTCTAGCCCCATGTAGAATAAATTGCAGAGAATATTATTTTGTTATTTTCTGGTTATAATACTTGATAGTTTGCTCTATGTTGCTTGCAAGATTGTCTTTTGTTATTATAATTAACATCTTCAGGAAGGAAGACGGAATTGGATTTCCTTGATCAAATTTTACCCCTGGTCAAAAAGCCGGCCCGCTATGCGGGGGGTGAGTGGAATGCCGTCCGCAAGGATTGGGGGACGGTGCAATACAGGGCAGCTTTTGCTTTTCCCGACGTGTACGAGGTAGGCATGTCCCACCTGGGGCTTCAGATTTTGTATGATGTTGTGAACCGGCGCCCCGGCGTCCTGATGGAGAGGGTTTTTGCCCCCTGGCCGGACATGGAAGAAAAAATGCGGGAGCACAGCCTTCCTTTGTTTGCCCTGGAATCGCGCCGGCCTCTTTTGGAATTTGATATGGTGGCCTTTACCCTTCAGTATGAGATGAGCTTTTCCAATGTTCTGACCATGCTCGACCTCGGAGGTATCCCCCGCCGGAGCGAAGACCGGGGAACTGGCGGTTATCCGTTGATCATAGCCGGGGGACCTTGTGCTTATAACCCGGAGCCCCTGGCGGACTTTATTGATTTGTTTGTTATCGGCGAAGGGGAAGAAGTAATTGGTGAGCTGCTGGATGTCCTGGTGGAAATGAAAGGGCAGGGTGCTCCCAAAAGGGAATTGCTCCTGGCGGCTGCCCGGCTTCCCGGGATTTATGCACCCGCGTTCTACAGGGTTTTATATCACGCAGACGGATCTTTCCGCGGGATCGTTCCCACTGTAGACGGGGTTACTCCGGGGATCAGCAAAAGGGCCGTGAAAGATCTGGATCGTGCCCCCTTCCCGGAAAAACCCATTGTCCCCACTACCGAGGTGGTGCATGACCGGATTATGCTGGAGGTTTTCCGGGGTTGTACCCGGGGCTGCCGTTTTTGCCAGGCTGGTATTCTCTACCGCCCGGTCCGGGAAAAAAAGCCGGAAACCATTTTAAGACAGGCGGCCAATCTGGTGAAAAACACCGGCTACGAAGAAATATCCCTGACTTCACTCAGTACCAGCGATTATACGCCGGTCCGGGAAGTGATTAAATCTCTTCTGGACAAATATGCCCGCCAGGGACTGGGGGTCTCCCTGCCGTCCCTCAGGGCTGATAATTTTTCAGTGGAACTGGCCAAGGAGGTCCAGCGGGTGCGCCGCTCCAGCCTTACCTTTGCGCCGGAAGCCGGCACCCAGCGTTTAAGGGATGTTATCAACAAGGGCGTCGGGGAAACAGACTTGATAGAAGCGGCAAGCGCCGCCTTCAGGGAAGGCTGGAAGGCCGTGAAGCTCTACTTTATGATCGGGCTTCCCACGGAAACCGATGAAGATCTGGATGGTATTGTCCGGCTGGCCAGGGCCGTGCTGGCTCTCGGCAGGAAGGCGGGCGTGCCCCGGGGGCGGCTCCGGGTGACCATCAGCGCCTCGTCCTTCGTTCCCAAAGCCCATACACCCTTTCAGTGGGAGCCCCAGGCTCCCCTGGACGAACTGCGGAGAAAACAGGGCTATCTGTCAGAAAGGCTAAAAGAGCGGGGGATTGTTTTTAACTACCATGATGCCGGAGTGAGTTTCCTGGAGGCAGCTTTCGCCCGGGGAGACCGGCGGCTGGGGGCGGTTTTGGCCAGGGCTGTGGATTTGGGCTGCAAGTTCGACGGCTGGTCCGAGTACTTTCAACTGGACCGCTGGCTTGAAGCCTTCCGTCTGGCCGGCCTCAACCCGGAGGATTACGCCAACCGCCGTTATGCTTACGATGAACCGCTGCCCTGGGGCCATATCGAGACCGGGGTTATAAAGCAGTATCTGGCCCAGGAACACCAGCGGGCCCTGGCCGGACTTGTTACCGATGACTGCCGTACCACAACCTGCCCTGGCTGCGGGGTCTGCAGTTGCCTGGAAATGGAACCGAAATTTGCGGGGGGTGAGCCGTATCCCGGTTTATAGAATGATGTACGCCAAGGTTGGGCCGGCCCGTTATATTTCCCATCTGGATCTGCTCAGGACCTTCGGGAGGGCTGCCCGGCGGGCCGGGTTGCCGCTGGCCTTTACCCAGGGCTATAATCCCCATCCCAAAATTACCTTTGCCGCCCCCCTGGGTGTGGGAATTTCCGGGGAAGCGGAATTTGCCGACCTGGAGCTGGCCGAAGATCTTCCCGTACCGGATGTTGCCGGGGCCCTGGCGGGCGCCTTGCCGGAAGGACTGCGCCTTTTAGAGGTAAGGCAGCTAAAGGGGCCCGGACCATCCCTGATGGCAATGGTGGATAGGGCGGCGTACCGGGCTGAAGCGAGGGCCGGCGTACCGGTAACCGGTGAGAAGTTGGAACAGGCTATTCTTTCTTTTCTCTCCAGACCCGAAATCCTGACGGAAAGAAAAAATAAGGAAGGGAAAAAAAATCTGTACGATCTGCGGCCCGGCATATTTTCCATGTCAGGAGAGTTAGCTGACGATATAATAAAGATAGAGGCGGAATTAAAAACAGGCAGCACCGGTAATGTAAGGTTTGAGGAGGTCCTGGGGGCTTTTGAAAAAACCAGTGGGATTGTTCTCCGGGGCAAGTGTGTACTGTTCAGGAGCGGTCTTTACGCCGCATCAGAAAAAGAAAAGATGCTGTGGCCCGGTTGAACAGTTTCTAATTTTAATATAATGGGTAATTCACTAGAGGGGAAAGGTTTTATGCTTAAGGAGATTGTTGTTAACGTAGGCGAGGAAGAGACCAGGGTAGCAGTGCTGGAAGACAATGTGCCGGTGGAAATTTACATTGAAAGATCCGTCAATCAGCGCCTGGTGGGCAATATTTTTAAGGGCCGGGTTGAGAATGTTTTGCCCGGCATGCAGGCGGCTTTTGTTAATATAGGTCTGGAAAAAAACGCCTTCCTTTATGTGGAAGACGCCCTTCCAGCGCGTTCGCCGGAAATCAACGAGCAGGGCGGCACCGCCCTGGGGGGCGCCAATATATGTGATATCCTAAAGCAAGGGCAGGAAGTGCTGGTTCAAATTGTGAAAGAGCCCATTGGGACCAAGGGACCCCGGGTAACGATTCACATTACGCTGCCCGGGCGCTATCTTGTTCTGATGCCCACAGTGGACTATATCGGGATTTCCAGGCGGATTGAATCCGAAAAAGAACGGGAGCGGCTCAAGGACCTGGCTGCCCGGGTCAAGCCCGAAGGTATGGGTGTAATAGTGAGAACCGTGGCGGAAGGGGTTGAAGAAGAGGAGTTCCGTCAGGATATCACCATGCTGACAAAACTTTGGCGTAAAATCCTTAGCAGGGCCGCCTACGGGCCTGTGCCCAACCTGGTGCACCGTGATCTGGAACTGGTCCAGCGAATTCTAAGGGATATTTTTACCGAGGATGTTGATCGCCTGACCCTGAATTCCCGCTATGAATATGAAAAGGTTCTGGATCTTCTGGATATAACAGGCCCGCGGCTAAAACTGAAAGTTTTCTTTGACGAGCGGGAAAATATTTTTGAGGAATACGGCATTGAACAGGAAATTGATAAAGCTCTCAAGCGAAAAGTCTGGCTTAAATGCGGGGGCTACCTGGTTATTGACCAGGCCGAAGCCCTGACTGCCATTGATGTCAACACCGGCAAGTACGTGGGAACAATCAACCTGGAAGACACGGTCCTTAAAACAAACCTGGAGGCTGCCCAGGAAATTGGCCGGCAGCTTCGCCTCCGCAACATCGGTGGCATTGTCATTGTGGATTTTATTGATATGACGGAGGAAGGACACCGCCAGGAGGTGTTGCAGGTTCTGGAAGCGGAAATCAAGCGGGATAAAACCAAAACCAACATCCTTGGCATCACCCAGCTGGGACTGGTGGAGATGACCCGCAAGAAGGTGCGTCCAAGCCTGGCTGAGGTTCTTCAGAAAACCTGCCCCTACTGTGAAGGTAAAGGCAAGGTGCTTTCCGAGGAGACGCTGGGCATCCACTGCAAGAATCAAATTTATAATATGGCCCGGCAGACTTCAGCTCAGACGATCCTGGTAGAAGCCAACCCGGTGGTAGCGGCAAGGCTCATTGGCAGCGGCGGGGCAAATTTAAAGGATTTGGAGAATAAAACCGGTAAAAGCCTTTACATCAGGGGGTCTACAACCCACCATATCGAATCCGTCGCTATTCGCCCGCTTCCGGATAACGAAGGGGTTACGGCCCATACCTTTCCGGTAAAACCCGGCGAGGTGCTGGAAGTTAAGGTGGAGGAACCCCATGTTTCCAATACTAATGACGGTATTGCCAGGGTCAACGGGTTTATCCTGGATATCGAGGGCGCCGGATCTCTTATTGGTGAAACAATTCCAGTTGAAGTAAGCAGGGTTTACCGGACTTACGCTAAAGCCCGGCCGGTTAAGATTTGACACCGGCTTTTCGGCCAGTGGCGTTAAAGGATAAAGCGCCCCCTGGGGCGGGCGGGAAGTGTTAAAAAATTGAACGAGGGCCTGAAAACCCGCCGGTGGTACAGGTTCCTTCATTATGCGGCCCCGTTTTTAGTCTGGTGGTTTAACCTGGTCATCTTTTCCCTGCCGGCAATGCGGGGCTAATCGCCATGTCTTGACAAAGCAGGCGGATATGTTAAAATGGTATATCGCAGGCATATTTACCTGCGTGACACCGCACGGAACGGGTTTTCTTAAAAAGGGGCAGGCCCTACCTTTTCCGGCGAGTCCTTAAATTACGGGAGGTGCATTTTTTGTACGCGATTATTGAAACCGGCGGCAAGCAATACCGCGTCCGGGAGGGCGACACGCTTTACCTGGAAAAATTACCTGCTGAAGCAGGTGAAGTTGTGGAAATTAACAAGGTTCTGGCTTTGATTAAGGATGATGAATTAAAACTGGGCACGCCTCTGGTTGAGAACGCCAGAGTTGTTTTAAAGGTTGTCCGGCACGGCAGGGGTAAAAAGATAATTGTATTTAAATATAAGGCCAAAAAAAATTACCGCCGCAAGCAGGGCCACAGGCAGCCCTTTACCCAGGTTACCGTGGAAAAAATAGAAGCTTAATTTTAATTCCACAGGCATGGATGAACATGGAAAGAGGTGATATCTTTGGCACACAAGAAAGGTGTGGGCAGTTCCAGGAACGGCAGGGATTCCCAGCCAAAAATGTTAGGCGTTAAAAGAGCCGACGGCCAATTTGTTCTGGCCGGCAGCATTCTGGTCAGGCAGCGCGGTACGCGGATTCATCCCGGCCGTAATGTCGGTATAGGCAGGGACGATACCCTTTTTGCTGTGACAGACGGTGTGGTCAGCTTTGATAGAAAGGGCCGCGACAAAAAAACCGTCAGTGTAACTCCCCAGGCAGCAATTGGAGGATAAGCATTGGAGAGAAGCGGTTCCTTTAGGGGGGCCGCTTTTTTATTAAATGTTTTATTGTATCCCGCCTTTTCAGGGGAAGTTTATGTCAGGCGGGCGGGGCAATACCACTGTCGCAGTTTGGAAAAGCGGGTCTCTGACCAGGGTACCTGCGGGGAGGTAGTGAGATGAGATTTAGAAAACTGCTGGATGTTGTTCAGGGGCAGAGACATGACTTTTTAAACCATTTGCAGGTTATCTCCGGTTTGCTTCAGTTGAAGAAAGAAGAGCAGCTGAGGGATTATCTGGCTCAGGTCAGCATGGAGCAGGCGAGGCTAAGTAAGACTGCAAAGATCAAGATTCCCGAGGTTACCGCATCCCTCTTAAACGCCTGCAACGAAGCCGCGCTGAATCAGGTTGAGTTGGAACTGGAGGTGACTTCCAATTTTACCGGCTGTGTCATTCCCGGTCCGGTGGTGGCCGAGTCCCTTGAGCTCTGCCTGGGCCCCTTCTTCAGATTAATGGGTTCCCCGGATATTGGGGGCAGATCCCTGAAAATATATTTGGATGAGAGTGAGGGTAATTATATCTGCCGTCTTCTCTTTCCTGAACCCCCGCTGGGGGATCCCGGCCTTTTTGACAAGGAGCTGGAGTCCGTGGGGGGACTGTTGGGTCCTGGCGGCGGACGTGTCAACATGGCCGTGGTAAACGGGGGGGTAGAATTATTTTTGCTTTTCCCCGGGAATGAAAAATAATAATTGGTTAAACTAAACCACAGGTGATTATGATGTTTTTTGACAAAGCAAAGATATATGTAAAGGGCGGCGACGGTGGTAACGGGTGTGTGGCCATGCGCAGGGAAAAGTACATACCGGAAGGCGGTCCCTGGGGGGGCGACGGAGGCCGTGGCGGCGACGTTATTTTCCAGGCCGACGAAGGATTGCGGACTCTGGTGGATTTCCGTTATAAAAGGCACTGCAGGGCTGACCGGGGAAGACATGGGGAGGGCAAGAACAGGCATGGGGCATCCGGCGACAGCCTTGTTTTGCGGCTTCCGGTGGGCACGGTAGTCAAGGACGCCGCAAACGGGGAAATAATAGCCGATCTGCTCCAAAACGGCCAGCAGGTTGTGGTGGCAAAGGGGGGCCGGGGAGGCCGGGGTAACGCCCGTTTTGCTACCCCTCATAATAAAGCGCCCAGGATGGCGGAATTGGGAGAGCCGGGAGAAGAGCGACAGTTGCTTTTAGAACTCAAGCTAATTGCGGATGTTGGCCTGGTGGGTTTCCCCAATGCCGGGAAGTCCACTATAATTTCCCGCGTATCAGCGGCCCAGCCTAAAATTGCCGATTACCCCTTTACCACGCTTACCCCTGTATTGGGTATGGTCAGGGTGCAGGACGAGCGCAGTTTTGTTATGGCCGATATTCCCGGTTTAATTGAAGGCGCCCATACGGGGGCGGGGCTGGGCCATGAATTCCTGCGCCATGTGGAGCGCACCCGCTTGCTTGTCCATGTTCTTGATGCGGCGGGCAGTGAAGGACGGGATCCGGTGGATGATTTCCGGATAACCAACCGGGAATTGTTGCTGTACAATCCCGTGCTGGGGCAAAAGCCCCAGATTATTTGCGCCAACAAAATGGATTTGCCCGACGCCGCCCCCAACCTGTCCAGAATTAGATCCGCCTTTGGTGAAGCCTATGAAATATTCCCCGTTTCGGCAGCCACCGGCGAAGGTCTGGATGCTTTAATTTACCGGATCAGCGAAATTCTGGAGGGGCTTCCCCTGGATTTGCCGGTTGTAGAGGCAACGGAACATGTAGTTCACCGGCCGGAGCCTCGTTTTGTCATAACCCGCTGGGAAGGGATCTTTCTCGTGGAGGGAAAAGAAATTGAGCGCCATGTGGCCATGACCGACCTGGAACAAGATGAGGCGGTGGAACGCCTGCAGTGGATAATCCAGCGCATAGGCATTGAAGACGCCCTTAAGGAAGCCGGGATTAAGGAAGGGGACACAGTCAAAATTGGCGAACTGGAATTTGAGTATGTTGAATAACCGGCGCAGGGACGCTGGTTAGGCGAAATTCACCTTTTAACACTTTTGCAGTGCAGTTGACTGATATATTTTGTTTACTTTTAACAAATTCGGGGAGCGGAAGTATTTAATATGGGTCAGGGAAGAAACGTTTTCCAGTCATTTAAACGGGTTGTGTTGAAGGTGGGGACCAGTTCGGTTGCCTATGATACCGGGAAGCCCAACCTTTACCGTATTGAAAGCCTGGTCAGGCAGATGTCCGACCTCCACAACCTGGGTAAAGAAGTAATCCTGGTCACGTCCGGGGCTATTGGAATGGGCGCCGGGAAACTCGGCTTGCCGGGGCGCCCGAAAACCATTCCCGAAAAGCAGGCAGCCGCGGCGGTTGGTCAGGGCGTTTTAATGCACATTTACGAAAAAATCTTCGCGGAGTACGGGGTGGTTGTAGGCCAGGTGCTCCTTACCCGGGAGGATTTTGCCGACAGGAAGCGTTTTTTAAACGCCAGAAATGCCATGCACGCCCTGCTTCAATACGGTGTAATTCCGATTATTAATGAAAATGACACCGTAGCCGTGGATGAAATAAAACTGGGGGACAACGACAATCTTTCGGCGCTTGTTGCCAGCCTTATAGATGCGGAAATGCTTGTTTTGCTGTCGGATATTGACGGTCTTTATACAGCGGACCCACGAAAGAATCCTGATGCCCGCCTGATTAAGGAAGTATGGGAGATTACCCCGGAAATTGAGGCCCTGGCGGGTAGTGCGGGGAAACTGGGTACCGGCGGTATGGGGACAAAGCTGCAAGCCGCCAGAATTGCCATGTACTCAGGTGTGGTTACTGTGTTGGCCAATTTGCAGGAAAAGGATGTTGTGCGCCATATTTTAAGCGGCGAACAAGTGGGGAGTGTTTTCTGGCCTGGCGTCAATAAAATGGAAAATAAGAAACGCTGGATTGCTTTCAACTCTGCCGTGTGCGGCAGGGTGCATGTGGATGAAGGCGCGGCCCGGGCGCTTTTGAAGAACGGGAAAAGTCTTTTGCCATCGGGCATCACCGGGGTGGAGGGCAACTTTGAAATGGGCAATACAGTTTCAATCGCAGGTCCGGATGGAAGGGAAATGGCACGGGGTATTGTAAATTATTCTTCGATTGAAATTGACCTGATCAAGGGGGAGCAGTCCAGGGATATTTTGCGCTTAATAGGGCATAAGGACTATGATGAAGTGGTGCACAGGAACAACCTGGTCCTGGAACCCTGAGGCAAAATGCCGTTTGGGATTTCAGGGGACCTAAAGGAACATAAAGTCCGTTATTTTACCTGGTTTGACAATTTGTCTTGCTTTTCTCTTACTCAGACTGTACAATTTCTTTATGAGTAAAAAGGCTATGACTAAATGCCGCCGTATCGGAATCATGGGTGGTACCTTTGATCCCATTCATTATGGGCACCTGGTTGCTGCCGAGGGCGCCCGTTATGAGTTTGCTTTGGAAAAGGTGATTTTTGTGCCGGCGGGCAGGCCGCCCCACAAACCAAATTATCATATTACCGATCCCTGGCAGCGTTTTGCCATGACCAGCCTGGCGGTCCAATCTAACCCATTTTTTCAGGCGCTGTCCCTGGAGGTAGAACGTCCCGGTCCTTCCTATGCCATAGAAACAGTGCGGGAAGTCTCTATGCTAAATCCCGGAATGCAGGTATACTTTATAACAGGAGCTGATGCAGTTTCGGAGATTTTAACCTGGAAGAATACGGAGCAATTGCTGTCTCTGTGCCACTTTATCGCCGCTACCCGTCCCGGGTACCGCATGGACGATATGTGGGTAAAGCTAAATCGCCTGCCCGTGCGCTTAAAAAATAACATATTTTGCATGGAAGTGCCGGCCCTTGCCATTTCGTCCACGGATATCCGGCAGCGTTTACGGGAGGGAAGGCCTGTTAAATACCTTTTACCCGAGCTGGTGGAGGATTATATTTTCAAGAACAATATTTACGGGCGTTGATTTTGGAAAAATCTTTGCCTGGTTAAGATTGCATTAGGATATTTCCTTCTGCAAATAATAGCTTTAAGAAAAAAAGTTTCTTTGGGAAAGAGGTGATTAGTGAATGGCGCGTACCTTGTATGTTGGTAATCTACCGTGGGCTACTAAAGCCGAAGATCTTGCCGACGCTTTTTCCGCGCACGGTGAAGTTCTAAGTAGCCGCGTTATAACTGATCGTGAATCCGGTCGCTCGCGCGGATTTGGCTTTGTGGAAGTCCGGGACGAAGATGCGGAAACAATGATCGCCGCGATGAACGGGACGGAGCTTAACGGCAGGGTTATTACTGTGAACGAGGCCAAAGCCCGGGATGACCAGCGCTAATTATTTAGAAAAACCTCCGCAAGGAGGTTTTTCTCTTGTTGTTTTTACAGCTCTAATTGAAGGAAATTCAGGGTTCTGGAAGAATAGTATATATAAAACCAAAGCAAAAATATAAGGGGGAGTGGCGTTGCCATTAAGTCCACAGGCAGTGGTCAATATTGCTGTGCAAGCGGCAAAGGATAAAAAGGCGGAGGACATTACCGTTCTTGATATTCGTAAGGTTTCGATAATTGCGGATTATTTCTTGATTTGTACAGGCCGTTCCGGTACCCAGGTACAGGCCATAGCTGAGAACATTCAAGAAAAATTAAAAAAAGAGGACCTTGACGCCTTGCGCCGGGAGGGTTTCCGGGAAGGCCGGTGGGTTTTGCTGGATTACGGTGATGTGGTAATTCATGTCTTTCAAGAAGCCGAACGGCAATTTTACAACCTGGAGCGCCTGTGGGGGGACGCGCCTGTGGTGGGGGTGCCCGTAAATATTTAAAACATTATTCCCTTAAAATTATCCTGGGGGCAAGTTCATTACCCAACTGACAGGTGTGCCGTTACCGCGAAAAGAAGATAATTAAATGGTGCTGCGGGCCGGCTTTTACCCGCCCCCGGGACTTATTTGGTATGGCAGGGGGTTGGGTTGTCAGCTGCAACCTTGAAAAAGGCATTGCCAAAAAGGTGGCGCTGCTTGGGAACCTCCCGTCCCTTCCGGGACGCAGGGGGGTTTTTTTATATGTGGGCGTGTTTGCCCCGTTCCGGATTAATGGCGGCTTGCAGAATGAAGGACGCAAGGAAAATTTCTGACTGGATAAAACTTGAGTAAATATTTTTTTTGTGATAAGATCTTCAGATGAACGGTATGGTGAGGGGCGGTTTTGCTGTGCGGATTGGTTCGAAAAACCCGCATTTGTTTAATTTTGTTAAGTGATTTATGCCTGCCTGTTTGCTTTGTTTAGATAAACACGCTTTTTTATAGTTAAACGGTTCCGGCCCAATTAGCCTGGCCAGCGGATCTATAAATTAAGATGACGACCGGATACCTGGCTGCCTTGAGGCGGCTTGCGCCTGTTAATCTAGGGGGGACTTTTTAGTTGTACGACAAATATGCGTTTAGCGATGTGGAAAAAAAGTGGCAGGCCCGCTGGGAAAAAGAGGGCATCAACGAGATCCCGGATTTTTCTGACCGGCCAAAGTACTATTGTCTGGAAATGTTTCCATATCCATCGGGTAAACTCCATATGGGCCACGTGAGGAACTACTCAATAGGTGACGTTGTTGCCCGCTTTAAAACCATGCAGGGTTTTCATGTGCTTCACCCCATGGGTTGGGACGCCTTCGGCCTGCCGGCGGAAAACGCGGCTATCAAGCACGGGGGGATTCATCCGGCCGAATGGACTTATAACAATATTGACAGTATGCGGGCCCAATTGAAACAAATGGGGATCAGTTATGACTGGAGCAGGGAGGTAGCCACCTGCCACCCGGGTTACTACCATTGGAACCAGTGGCTTTTTCTCCAGCTCCTGCACCAGGGGTTGGCCTACAAAAAGAAGGCGGCGGTAAACTGGTGCCCGGAATGCGCCACCGTGCTGGCCAATGAGCAGGTTAAGGACGGGGGCTGCGAGCGTTGTAAGACCCCGGTGGAAAAACGTGAGCTGGCCCAGTGGTTCTTTAAGATTACTGATTATGCGGAACGCCTGCTCAACGACCTGGAACTCCTGGAAGGATGGCCCGACAAGGTCAAGATTATGCAGGAAAACTGGATCGGACGCAGCGAGGGGGCCGAGATTGACTTCAGGGTGGACGGGCTGGATGAAACCATTACTGTCTACACTACCCGGCCTGATACTGTTTTTGGGGTTACCTACATGGTTCTGGCCCCGGAGCATCCGCTGGTGGAGAAATTGATTGCCGGGAACGGCGAAGAAGCTGAAATCCGGAAATTTATCCGTAAGGTCGTAAGCTTAAACGAAATTGATCGAACTTCTGCCGAAGCGGAGAAAATAGGCCTGCCCACCGGAGCCTTCTGTATCAATCCCCTGACCGGGGAAAAGGTTCCTGTTTTAGTTGCAAACTATGTCTTGCTGGAATACGGCACAGGCTGCGTTATGGGTGTTCCCGCCCACGACCAGCGCGACTTCGAGTTTGCCGGGAAGTATAATTACCCCATCCGTGTGGTCATTCAACCTGCCGGGGATAAGCTGGAACCTTCCACCATGGAGGCGGCTTACGAAGGGGAAGGTGACCTGGTCAATTCCGGCAAGTTTAACGGACTGCCCAACGGAGAGGCCATGCAGGCCATCACCCGGGAATTGGAAAAGTTGGGGAAAGGCCGCTTCCGGGTGAACTACCGTCTGCGAGACTGGTTGATTTCCCGGCAGCGTTACTGGGGAGCGCCCATTCCTGTTATTTACTGTGATAAATGCGGGACAGTCCCGGTTCCCGAAAGCGATCTCCCTGTTATGCTTCCTATGGATGTTGAATTTAAACCAACCGGCCGCTCTCCCCTGGCGGACAGCCCCGAGTTTGTAAATACCCTTTGCCCCGCCTGCGGCGGACCCGGCAAAAGGGAAACCGACACCATGGATACCTTTATGTGTTCATCCTGGTACTATTACCGTTATACCAGCCCCAGGGAAACCAAGGGGCCCTGGGATAAAGCGAAAGTCGACCACTGGCTCCCCGTGGATCAATATATCGGCGGAGTTGAACATGCTATTCTGCACCTTTTGTATTCCCGGTTTTTTACCAAGGTTCTTTATGACCTGGGAATGATCAGCAACCAGGAGCCCTTTACCAACCTTCTCACCCAGGGTATGGTTCTGAAAGACGGCATAAAAATGTCCAAGTCCAGGGGTAACGTTGTGAGCCCGGAAGACATTGTGGCCCGTTACGGAGCTGATACCGCAAGGCTTTTTATCCTTTTTGCGGCTCCCCCTGAGCGCGATCTGGAGTGGAGCGATCAAGGGGTGGAGGGCTGCTTCCGCTTTTTGAAAAGAGTCTGGCGCCTGGCTGCCCCTCTGGCGGATTTTCTTAAAGGTGTGCCCCTGGCGCCCGCCGCCAACCTGGTGGGGGCAAACCGGGAAATGCGCAGAATCACTCATAACACCATTAAAAAGGTAACCGGGGATATCAGCAACCGCTTCAACTTTAATACGGCGGTAAGCGCCATTATGGAGATGGTGAACGCCCTTTACCAGTACAAGGAAATTCCCGAAACAGATCGAAGCCCTGCTGTACTGAGGGAGTCCCTGGACAGCCTGTTGCTCCTGCTGGCACCCTTTGCGCCCCATATCACCGAAGAAATATGGGAGGCAACAGGTCACGAAGGAAGCATCCACCGGCATCCCTGGCCGGTCTACGCCCCTGAAGCCATCCTGGAAGATGAAATCACGATTGTGGTGCAGATTAACGGTAAAGTGCGGGAACGGATGCTGGTCCCGGCGGATTTGACCCCGGAAAAGATGAAGGAAAAAGTCCTGCAAGAGCCCAGGGTGCTGAAGCTAATCCAGGACAAAAAGATAATTAGAGTTATTCCGGTACCGGGGAAACTGGTTAACATTGTGATCAAGTAATTTAAAAGCGGCGCCTTTGCCGGGCAAAGGTTTTAAATAAATTGCCCCGGGGCCCGCGGTTTACCAAAACCGCAGGTCCCGGGGCAATTTTGTGCCTTTTTATTTCATTACCGGCCCTTATCCCCGGGCGGGCTGCAGGCCGTACCGTTGGATTTTCCGGTAAATGGTTGCCCGGCTGATCCCCAGCACCCTGGCGGCCCTGGTTTTTCCCTCGTCTGTCCAGCCGTACCGGTCCAGGGCGGCAACAATGGCCCCCTTTTCCAGCTGGGCCAGGGGCAGGAGTTTACCGTCGCTGGTGACATCATTGGGCAGGCCTTTTTTTGTTGTTTCCCGCAGGGTGAGGGGGAGGCTTTCCACAGTAATGACGTTACTTTCTTCCAGGTTGACCGCATATTCCACGGCGTAGACCAATTCCCTCACATTGCCGGGCCAGTAATAATTCAGACAGATGTTTAAAGCTTCGCCGGTGAAGCCGGTTATCTCCTTTTTCAGAAGCTTATTAAAACGTTTCATGTAGTGATCCAGAAGCAGGGTTATATCTTCCTGCCTTACCCGCAGAGGAGGTATGACCAGGGGGATGACGCTTAAGAGGTAATAAAGGTCGTCTCTAAAAATGTTTTTGCGGATCATTTCCTGCAGATCACTATTGGTTGCCGCAATAACCCTGGTGTCAACGGGGATCAGGCGGGTACCGCCAACCCGCTCGACTCTGCGTTCCTGCAGGACCCTCAAGAGCTTGGTCTGCAGGTAAAGGGACATGTTGCTAATTTCATCCAGGAAAATGGTTCCCCCGTCGGCCAGTTCAAATTTGCCCGGTTTGCTGCCCCGTTTGGCCCCGGTGAAGGCTGCCTCGGCGTAGCCGAAAAGCTCGATTTCCAGCAGGTTTTCCGGCATGGCGCCGCAGTTTATGGCCACAAAGGGTTTGTGACCATGGGGCCCTGCGGCATGAATGGCCCTGGCAAATATCTCCTTGCCAGTACCGCTCTCGCCAATTATCAGCACCGTGGAGTTGCTGGGGGCTACTTTTTGGGCTTTGGTTTTAACCTCCTGCAAGGGCCGGCTTATTCCCACGATGTCCTCAAAATCAATAATTTCCTGGGTATTCACGATCCCGTAAGCCAGCTTTTGCGTTTCCTTGAAATCCCTTAAAGATGCCACCACCCCTACAACCTGGCCGGCTTCCAGTTTGATGGGCTTAACCGTGCTGAGCAGGTGAAGTTTGCGTCCCTCATAATTAATGAACATTTCCCTGGAATGAAAGCCTTTGCCATCCTTTAAGACCTCCGCCAGGGGCAGGGAGGGCAGCACTGTTTTCGCCTCCTGGCCGATTATAGATTTTTTCCTGGTTCCAAAAACCCGTTCCGCGGAACGGTTGAAGTGGGTTATTATGCCTTCGCTGTTAACGGCTATGACACTTTCGTCCACGGAATCTACAACAGCCTCAAGACGGTTGGCCATGACCATCCGCTCGGTCAAGATTTCCTGTTCCAGAGCTTTGCTGCTGATTAAATCGGCCATTCTTCCGATAAACTCAATCAGTGATTCGGTATTTGTGCCCAGGGTTACCGTTTGTTCTTCATTGAAGGCGATCAGACTGATTGTACCGATGGTTTCGGAAGCCGCTGTAATGGGATAAACGATCGAAGCCTTATAAAAGCACTGTCCGGTCAGGGGGCAGGAGAGGCAAATCTCGTGGAATCCGGCTTCACTGATGAAAACATGTTTGCCGGTCTGCAAAACGTGTTTGTTTACAAATCCGCGCAGAAGGCGGGACCCGACATCATTCCGGACTATTCCGGTACCGGCGACGCGCACCAGGTCCGTGTCGATAATCTCTACCTCCACTTTAAGTACAGTGGCTATTGCTTCAGCTATTTTCTGACCGCTTTCGCTAACCTGTCCCAACCTGGTCATTTTTCTTCGCAGCTCCCCGCAGAATCATTTGCTGTCATATTCTTGATGGGTGGATATTTATCCTACCTGTTAAAAAAGTTTATAATATATAAACCGCCTTTAATAAGACGGTTCGGGCCGCTATCCAGTGATTGTCGCTGTGGAATGGACGGATTTGTTTTTTGGGAGAAGCACCGGTTAAATAAATCCGGGCCTCTTTCCTGTAAGTCTTTGTCCCAAAATACTTAAACCTGATTGAACAACAGGGGATAACCTTTGAGCATTACCGGCTTTAATGCGTACCCCGGGCTGTCCCCTGTTCCGGGGGTTGCCTTTTAAAGCAACTCCCGGGGGCTGAAAACGGAATTATGAATTATTCCGTGCAGTTGCGCTTCCTTCATGGTATAAATAATTTCCTAATGCGCCTGGCCTGCCGGAAAAGGTGACCTTAAGCGGCGGCTTGACGGGCGCTTTTCCAGCCTAGTTCAAGGGCCTTTTTATTTAAATTCTCCGTTCCCGGGGGAACGCGTGATAACAGGGCTTGTTTTAAGGAGTCCAGGGACACAACACCGGTTATAGCTGCCAGGGCTCCCAGGGCCACCACATTTGCCACCATCTCTTTGCCCAGGGATTCTTTAGCGAGCCGGCTGAACGGAGCTGTAATCATTCTGGTACCTGTTTGGTCCGCCGTCCGCACATAAGTGCTGTCGACAATGAGTGTTCCGTTGGAGTCCAGCTTATCCGCATACCGGTTCAAGGCCTCCTGGCTCATGGCCAGAACAATATTCGGTTTCGTCACCTTGGGATAATCAATATCTCCATTGCTGATGATGACCTCGGCCTTGCTCGCCCCTCCCCGGGCTTCCGGACCGTAGGACTGGGTTTGTACGGTATTTTTGCCGTCCCTGATGACAGCTTCAGCAAGGATTTGACCCGCCAAAATTAGCCCCTGACCACCTGAACCGCTTAAAATAATCTCGTTGGTTTGGGTCACAAATTATTCCTCCTCTGGTATCGTTATATTTCTTCTAACAGCCTCTGGTATGTTTCTGTAAATTCAGGCGCTTCTGTTTTAAAGAGTTCACCTATAAGAAACTTGCCTTGCAACTCTTCAGGCGTAAGTTTATGGGCCCTCTCCACGGGCACCCCATGTTCCTTTTGCCACATCAGCATGTCATAGCCGCTTCCCAATTTATTCCGCCGTCCGTAGGATACGGGACAGGCTGTGACAGTTTCAATGAGGCTGAATCCCTTATGATTTGCGCCCGCGCAAATCAATCTGGTCAGCAGGTTGGTATGGTAGGTTGTAGCCCTGGCGGTATATGTTGCCCCCGCGGCCCTGGCCAGTTCCGCCAGGTCGAAGGGGCGTTCCACCGTGCCCCGGGAGGCAGTGGAGGCGCGGGTGTATTGAGGGGTCAGGGGAGAATACTGACCGCCGGTCATGCCGTAAATACTGTTGTTAAAAATAATAGCGGTTAGGTCGATGTTGCGTCTGGCCGCGTGAATCAAGTGATTTCCACCAATTGCGCTGGCGTCGCCGTCGCCCATCAGAACAAAAACATTTAATTCCGGGCGGGCGAACTTAATTCCGGTGGCAAAGGCAAGGGCCCTTCCGTGGGTGGTGTGCAGGGTATTGAAGTCCAGGTAGCCGCTGGCTCTTGAGGAACAGCCTATTCCGGATACGATCACTGTATTGTCCTGATCACAGCCTAGCCTGGAAAAAGCCCGTACCAGGGCGCTAAGTACAATGCCGTTGCCGCATCCGGGGCACCAGATGTGGGGGAGTTTTTCATAACGCAAATATTTTTTAACTGCTTGCTGCACTTTTGGCTCACCTGTCCCTATAACGATTTAATGGCAGCCAGGATCTCGTGGGGGGTAATCAGTTCACCGTTGACTTTGTTGATCCCGGTAACCCCGGTTCTGCCCCGGGCTGCGCGTTCTACTTCAAGTTTGTACTGTCCCATATTCATTTCGGGAACGATAATAGCCCGGGCCTTACGGGAAAGCGAGGCCACCTCTGTTTCCGGGAAAGGCCAAATTGTAATGGGCCTGAAAAGACCTGCCTTAATACCTTCCTCCCGGGCTTCCTTCACCGCCCGCCTGGCTGAACGGGAAACTGCCCCATAGGCTATAATAATAATTTCGGCGTCATCGGTCTGACAGGATTCGCTTAAGACAATTTCATCAATATTTTTAGTTAACTTGTTATGCAAACGGTTGATTAACCTCTCGGTTACAACAGGATTGGTGCTGGGAGCGCCGCTTTCATCGTGGACCAGGCTGGTAACGTGAAAACGATAACCTTCACAGAAATTGGCCACAACGGGAACGTCGTCCTCGCCGGGCTGGAAGGGTTTATAATCCTTCAGGCCGGCGGGTGGTTTTTTTCGATCTACAATGGGCAGATCACCCAGTTGAGGCAGGCAAACCCTCTCCCGCAGGTGGCCAACAACTTCGTCTGTAAGGATAATTACGGGTGTTCTAAATTTTTCCGCTAAATTAAAAGCCTGCACCGTAAGGGTGTAAGATTCCTGTACAGAGTCGGGGCACAGGGCAATGATTGGGTGATCCCCGTGGGTTCCCCAGCGTGCCTGCATCACGTCACCCTGACCCGGCGCCGTTGGTATGCCGGTGCTGGCGCCGAACCTTTGAACGTTTACAATAACGCAGGGCACTTCGGCCATGGCTGCAAAGCCCAGGTTCTCCTGTTTGAGGGAAAAACCGGGACCGCTGGTGGCGGTCATGGATTTTAAACCGGTGAGGGAAGCGCCGATAACGGCCGCCATGCTGCCCAGTTCATCCTCCATCTGGATATACTTGCCACCCAGGGGGGGAAGTTTGTCGGAGAGAATTTCCGCAATTTCCGTAGAGGGGGTAATAGGATAGCCCGCAAAAAAGCGGGCGCCTGCTGCCAGAGCGCCTTCAACTATGGCTTCGTTTCCCTGCATTAAGCGGGCCAGCGGCAGTAGTTCGCTCATTTTCGGCTCACCTCCTGCCCAACATAAATAGCAAAGTCCGGGCAATGGTGCTCGCAATTGCGGCACCCGGTACACAAGGCGGCATTGACCACCGTAACTTTACCAAGGCTGTCCAGGGCCAGTACCCTGGGGCATAAAGCCACACAGATGCCACAGCCTTTGCACCATTCTTTTTTGATGACAATTTTTTGCGTAGAAAGGTTGGATAATGTTTCAGCCATAATGTTACCTCTTTGTGTTAAGCGTATTTTGTCGATTAAATATTTGGATACCATGCGGGATTACGGACAAACTCCTTTGCTTACAAAAAAAAACCCTATGGTATCTAAAATCTGATAAATTAATGTCATTCTGAGAGTCGGGAATATTAAAGTTCAGAATTGATGTTGTTTGTATCATGATGACATAAATCTCATATTAATACGTAAAAATAACCCTATACATATTTTACTCGTTTTTTAGTTAATGTAAAGTGATATTTTTTTTTAAATACGGTAAAACATAAACCTGCAATGCAAAATATGCAGACAGGACGGTGTTTTCATTTGTTCCGGGAATATATCTATCGTACTGTATTTGTGTATATTTCAGTTCTTATTGTGATCAGGGCAATGGGGAAGAGGGAAATCGGTCAGCTATCCCCTTTTGATTTTGTTGTGGCCATCGTAATTGCCGAACTTGCTGTCATACCCCTGGTGGAAACTGATCTGCCCCTCTGGCACAGCGCTTTACCCCTGATTATCCTGGGCGTCCTGGAAATTGCTGTTTCCTATGCCACCCTTTTCAGCCATTTTCTTCGGGGCTTGCTTTGCGGGCACCCCCAAATAATTATAAAAAACGGGGTTCTGTTACGGGATGAAATGCGCAAGGCGCGTTATAATCTGGATGAATTATTAGCTCAATTGCGGGAAAAAGGGATTGTCGATTTGTCTGATGTGGAATTCGCCGTGCTGGAAACATCCGGGAGACTGAGTGTTATCGAGAAATCCCAGCATCGCCCTGTTACCCCCGCCGATCTGGGTATCTCCACACCCTACGAAGGACTGCCCACGGTGCTGGTTATGGACGGTACGACAATGGGTAAAAATTTAAAGGATATTGATCTGGATGAAAACTGGCTGCGGGAAGTACTAAAAGAGCAGGGACTTTCCCCCCGGGGGGTTCTTCTGGCAACACTGGGGACGGACGGCAAACTTTTTGTCAGTAAAAAGTGAGGAAATGTTTACTATTCCAGGGGTTTAGGGCTGCCAAACCGGGTTCTTCCAGGTTTTTTTGGGGGCTCAGCAGTTTATTTCGCTGTTAATGCCCTGCAGGCCGGTGTGAGGCAGGTAAAAGTGCCTGCGGGGTGCTCATTTTTTAACTAAAGCAGGAGGAAATAGTCGTTCCTGGTAGAATTAACCTGGTAAAATCAGAAACTTTAAAATTTAGGGTTATATTTTTAGTTCACGGGCGGTGCAAGACTATGATCCAGCTTGAGCGCAGGCAACAGTATCTTATTATACTTCTGGCCGGCATCATTCTTTTTGGCGCCGGTTACCGGCTGGCCCAAACGAAGGAGCGGGCAGCGGAGAATAACAAGCCGGTTTTGGAGCAAAGGGAGGCAGAGGAGAAAACCAGCCATGAAAATTTGTATGTCCATGTTGCGGGTGCTGTTGCCAGGCCGGGAGTTTACCAGCTGCCCCAGGGTTCAAGGATCATAGACGCCGTCCAAAAGGCCGGTCCTGCGGCTGACGCAGCCCTTGATTCTTTAAAGCTGGCCGCGCCGGTGACTGACGGACAGACCATTTATGTGCCGGGCCTCCTGGATTTGCAGGGCGCCGCCCAAGCCGGCGAGCCTGCAGCCGGCGGGACCGGATCAGCTGCGCTCCCGGCTAAAAATGTCTTTGCTCCCCCGGCAGGATCTGTGCCGGGAAGTTCCGGAGGGGCGGGAATTGTCAATATCAATACAGCGGATCAAAGTCAGCTGGATACCCTCCCGGGAATTGGGCCTGCACTGGCTCAGCGGATTATTGATTACAGGGAACTAAACGGCCCCTTTGCGGCAGTTGAAGAGATCAAAAACGTCTCCGGTATCGGGGATAAGAAGTTTGAAGCTCTTAAGGACATGGTCACGGTGTATTGAGGCAGGGGGAGCGGTCCTTGATCTTGACTTGCCTGGTGTGGATCGATCCTGTTGGTTGCCCACGTGCTTATTCCTTTCCCCTGCACGAAGATAACGGGGCGTTTTCCTTTGCGATCCGGAAGGATTGAGATTCCTTTTTTATAAAGAAATCCCGGTTTTCATTGGGCGATGAAAGCCGGGAATGTAAAAGGAGAGTACTTCAGATTATATGAGGAGACTGAAAATTTAAAGGGTTAACTTAAGAAGTAATAAAGCTTTGGGCGAGGTAATATCCATTATATCCTTGTCGCCCAGTTCCCTTACCAGCCATGAAACCAACCGGCTCTTGCTGTCCGGCATGTTCTTATCCTGCAGGGGTTTATTGGTGCCCGAGCACCCTCCCTGAGGATCTGTACGCAATCCCACTTGAATAAAAACCTCTGCCATGAATCACCTCCCTCTATGATTTCCTTATAAATGTAATGCCGGGCCGGCGATGCGAAAAGCAAAGCTAGCCCGGCAAGAAGCCGCCGGTAACCAGGTCTCCTTTTCGCAATGGAAGGCGCGCCCGTTTCCAAACGCACCCTGACGTCCAACCAACCATAGCCTTTAAGGGCCTTAGGTCATGTGGCTCGGAGGGCAAATATATTTTTTACAAACGCAATGCCGGGCCGGCGATGCGAAAAGCAAAGCTAGCCCGGCAAGAAGTTGCCGGTGACCAGGTCTCCTTTTCGCAATGGAAGGCGCGCCCGTTTCCAAACACACCCTGACGTCCAACCAACCATAGCCTTTAAAAGCCTTAGGTCGTGTGGCTCGGAGAACAATGTAAGTATATTTTAACATTTTATATTTCTTGTTGTTTAATTATAACCCGCCCAGTGTTAAATGGGAACACCAAATTTCACCTGACGGCGAAAAAGTTAATTATGGATTTGTTTTTGCTTCTGTTTGAACACGGCACGGTAACAGCAGGAAGGCGCTTAAGCAAAAAAATTCCCGGTTTTCTTAGGGCGGGAAAGCCGGGCCAGGCAAGTAATAAATGTTTTAGAGAATATATGGGGGAGAAAGTCTTATTATTTGTATCACAGAAAACAACGGTGTGCTGCGGGAATGTCAGGGTAAAGAATATTTCATTATTTCTGTGTCGGGCAATTCCCAAAAATCCCCGAAGCTGATCCTTCGCAGGGCGGAGATTTGCAACAACTCCCCTTTTTTGTCCCAGGTGCTCGTGTCCCGGGACGCGGAACAGCTGTATCTGAATCTGGGTGGGTTGGCCAGCCTGGATCTGGTCAGGCCTTGCAGGGTATCGGCCAGACAGGGGGACCCCTCCACCAGGATGTTGAGATCCGGTGAATTGATGTGGCCCAATATTTCTTCTGCCAGAACAGCCATACGTATTCCCATGTACAGGCCGGGGCATTCTTCTTGATGGTGGGCAATGGCCTGCCTTAAAAATAGCTTTTTCAACTTTTCCCTGTAAACAGGCTTAATGTTTGGAGTGCGGGGGGAAAAGACGATATCATTTTCGTAATAAGGTTTTATATCAATTACAGGTGTACCGTCCAGGGCGTCAATATTCTTGACGTAAAGAAGGTTGTTCTCCACTTTAACCAACCGGACCAGGTACATGCCGATGGGGTTGGGGCGGACCGGCGCCCTGATCCCAAAAACGCCAAAGGAAGAAAGATTGGGATTGTTCCTGGAAGGTTTGACCGTAAGGGTATCCCTTTTGGCAAGGTGAAACCAGGTCAGGATCCACAGGTGGGAATTTTGTTCCACACTCTGGATGGCTTTTGCATATTCGGGGAAAACCTCTATGATGGCGTGGGGAATTAAACCTGGAGCTTCGTTTTGTTTGTTGTCCGGGCGCTTAATTACTCCCACGGGTTTAATTGTGTATGTATCGGACATAACTGTACTTCCTTGTGAATAAAGTATGAAGCTATATATTTGACGTTATGGGTTAAGGTGAATATATTTGCCCCAGGTAAAAAATATGGTAAAATAGGACTCAAAGGTGTTAACTATAAAAAACTCATTGGAATAATAAAGTATCCCTTAAACTTGTAATTTAATTCCCATGTAGATTCACCAAATTACCGGTCAAAGGAGTGGGTTTTGGATGAACCAGCCTTCACTTTACAAGGAACGCGGCGTCCAAACGTACGACTGTGGTGTAACCCAATCCAAAACTGCCCTTGTGGTGGTTGAAGTACCCCTCACGGTATACGTCAACGACACTGAACTGGCGACATTAATCTGTTCACCCGGCAGTTACCGGGAACTGGCTGTGGGATTTTTGTTAAGCGAAGGGCTGCTGCGGGATTGCACGGATATTAAGAATATAACCTTTAACGAACAGGACAGTTTGCTTTGGGTGGAAACCGTTGCGCCGGTACCGCAATTGGAAAATTTTTTGCGGCGCCAGATTGCCAGTTGCTGCGGCAAGGGACGGGCAGCCTTGTATTATGTCAATGATGCCCGAAAGCTTAAGCCTGTTGAGTCCGGGCATATCTTCGAGGCGCCCCGCCTGTTGCGCTTAATCGGCTTGCTGGAGGAAAAGTCGTCCACTTTTCGCAAAACAGGCGGCGTGCACAGCGCAGCCCTGGGCGACAGCCAGGGGATGCTGGCAAGATACGAAGATATTGGACGCCACAACGCGGTTGACAGGGTCCTGGGGTATGCCCTTTTAAATAAGATTGACCCGGCGGACAAATGTCTCCTCTTAAGTGGGAGGATATCCTCGGAGATATTGATTAAGGCTGCACACTACGGTATACCGGTGGTGGTGTCGCGTTCCGCCCCCACATTTTTAGCCGTTGAATTGGCTGACGAGTTTAATTTAGCCCTGGTTGGATTTGCCCGGGGAGACAGGCTGACGGTTTACAGCCACCCTGAAAAAGTTTCCATGTAAATATTTATTATTGTCCTTTTATATTAGCGGATTTGGTTTTTATCTGGTTTCAGTTTCCCCGGTGATGACCCCGTAGTTGCAAATAAAGCTCAAAGCCTTTTTTTTGCGGCCAATCCTGGAGGCGTTGGATAGAAAACTTTTCAGATTGCGGGATGGTTCATTAAACTCCTTCCAATAGGCAGCTTTAGCTTTTTTAACCAGGTCCTTTGGGGGCAAGTGAAAGTCTTCCGGGGCTATTTCCAGGAGTTCAAGGGCCCTCTGGCAGCATTCAATTCTGGTGTTCCGGCAGCTTTCATGCATGCGGAAAAAGGCGCAAAGCAGTAACTGCTCCTTGCTGTTGACCGGGGCGCCCAAATCAGCCAGTCTCCAGAAAAGCATGCCCAGGGCTTCCGATTCGCTGCAGCCCCGGGTTACAGAATCAAGGGCGATCTTTAAAATTAGGGTCTGCCTGTTCTGGTAGACCGGTATGCCGGGAACCGGGGTTCCCAGGGTAATTACACTTTCAGCCTTTTCCATAATGATTTCCTTTCCCCGGAGGTTTCCTGGGGTCCGGGGCCTGAACCCGAGGCCAGTTTTTTTAAGGCAGCGGCAGGTAATATGAATGACTCTGCCCGGTGGCCAACGATTAAAGAAGGATGACCGCCAGATCCTGTCCTGCTTCAACGGGAGGGCGTCCCGGCGGCAATTCGACAAGCGCGTTGGATTTAAGCACAGCCTGGAGCATGCTTGATTTTTGGCCGGGTATGATGGTTACCCCCCATTTACCTTCGTCACTATCCGCATAACCTTGAAGAAAGCGGCGGGTGCCTGTTTTTTTGGGATAGGAGTTCTTACATGATGCCATAATATGCTGTGGATGCGGATTTAGTCCCTGCAGGGCGAGTAAAACCGGGCGGGCCAGAAGGTGGTAGCCCACGGCACAGGCCGCGGGATTTCCGGACAGGGCAATAATAAATTTCCTGTTGCAAAGCGCCGCTCCGCTGTGGGCGCCCGGTTTGATTTTAACCCCCCAAAAAAGCAGGCGTGCACCAACGTGCCTGAGCATATAAATAGCCTGGTCGTAAACGCCGGAAGCAGCGCCCCCGGTGGTAATTATAAGGTCTGACTGCTGCAGAAGTATTTCCAGGTGTTCCTTGAGGTTTATGGCGCATTCAGCTCCCGTGGCCGCTAAACCGGTCACCTGACCCCCATCACGCATAACAAGCGCGGCTAAAAGGGGGCTGTTGCTGTCCCGCACCTGACCGGGTTCCGGCGCCGCCTGGTAGGGGACAACACCCTGGCCCAGGCCCAGCACTGCAACCCTGGGTTTCCTGATTACAGCTACCTTTCCATGCCCATAGGCCGCCAGAACACCAATAGCCCCGGGTCCCAGGCGGGTACCGCTGGACACCAGCAGATCCCCGGTTCGAAAATCTTCTCCTGGCTGCTTGATGTTTTCGCCGGGCAGGAACCTTCCGGTAGAGGCAACGCAGTTGGCTTCTACCCTGGCTGTTTCCTGCGGTATAACAGCCACGGTGCCGGCCGGCAGGGGGCCACCGGTTGCCACGCCGGCGGCTTGCCCCGGGAGAAGAGGGTATTTGGATCTTTCGCCCGGTTTAAGAAGCTCCGTTAGCTCGTAAGTTTCCGGCGCACCGGCAGGGTCAGCGTTGACGGCATAGCCGTCTACCACTGCCTGGGGACAGGAAGGCAGGTTGCTGTCAGCAAAGACCTCCCTGTAAGTAACCCGGTCCAGGGATTGCAATAAAGGGATCGTTTCATGGGGCAGGGTAGTAATGAGGCTCAGAAGGGTATCCTGAGCCTCTTCAAGTTTTATATTTTTAAGCATATATAATACCTCCAAACAACCTCGCTCAGGTGGCTTTGCCGAACGGACAGGACGGAAAACGGCAAATCTCACATTCCGAACAGAGGCCCCCGTGCCCCAAATCCACGATATCTGAACGGCTTATGTGTTCTCCGGCAAATATGCGCGGGAGAATGAGGTCAAAAATAGTGGTCTTGTTGAACATAACGCAGCCCGGCAGTCCGCAAACCGGCACATGTCCCAGATAAGCCAGCATAAACATGGCGCCGGGGAGAACCGGTGCCCCGTAGGAGACGACATCTGCTCCGGTAGCCCTTATTCCGGTGGGTGTTACATCATCGGGATCAACCGACATGCCTCCGGTAACCAGGACCAACTCGGCGCCCTCGGCAATTAACTGGCGGATTTGGGTGGAAATTAGATGGGGATCGTCCGGAACAATAACCTGTCCCAGTACCCTGGCATTAAAGGGCGCAATTTTCTGCCGGATTATACCGCAAAAACCATCCTGGATCCGGCCGGAATAAACCTCACTGCCCGTTGTTACAACCCCCACCCATAGCGGCTGAAAGGGCTTTACGGTAAGCAGGGGACCGGGCTTGCCGCAAATTTCTTCGGCAGCTTCCAGGAGATGTTTCTGTATGGCCAGGGGAATGATCCTGGTGCCGGCCACAATTTGATCCTTTGTAACGATCCTGTTGTTGTGCAGGGTGGCCATAACGATATCATCCAGCTCGTTGGCCTTATGCAGCCGGTTGGCTTGCACCTTTAGCAGTCCATGGCGTGTCGCCCGGATATTGACCCGCCCCTGGCTGGGTTGATCCCAGCTCAGGCCCGGCCCGGCGGAATGCCGGGCCAGGCGCAGAGCAGCCTCATCTTCGTGAATCAGGTCAATTTCTGGTTCCCATACATAAATATGTTCCTTACCCAAATCCAGGAGTTTTGGTATATCACCGGGCGTAATGACCTGCCCTCTGCGGAAGGCCCTTCCCTTTTCGCGACCGGGTATAATTTTTGTTATATCATGGCAGAGGACCATACCAACAGCTTCGGTCACCTGTACCTTCCGCATTATAAAACCTCCTAGACCTTTTCTATTCTGACAGCCGCTACTTTATACTCACCTGTTTTGGTAATGGGGTCGAGTCCGTCGCTGGTGATAACGTTGGCCGGGCTTGCCGCGTAGTGGAAGGACATCCAGATCATGCCGGGCGGTACCCTGTCGGTAACTTGAACCCGGGTGGTTATGGTTCCGCGCCGGGAACTAACATTAACCTGGTCACCGGTTTCCACATTGAGATTGCAGGCGTCTTCCGGGCTCAGCTCGGAAAACTCTTCCGACCACATGCTTTGAATGCCCATGGAGTACGGGGTGGTAACGTTGTAATGCTGCAGGATCCGGCCTGTATTGAGCAGGAACGGGTATTCTTCATCGGGTACTTCGTGGGGCGGAATGTGATCGATGCCCTGGAAGAGACCTTTGCCGCGGGTAAAGGACGCCGCGTGCAGACAGGCTGTACCCGGGTGATCGCAGCTCTGGCACGGCCACTGAATACCCTTCTCTTCCAGCCTTTCATAGGTGATACCAGCAAGGGACGGTGAAAGGAAAGCCATTTCATTCCAGATCTCTTCCGGATCGTTATAATTCATCTCGTATCCCAGGGAAGCGCTAATGTCCATGATCGCCTGCCAGTTGGCCCGGCCGGGTACCGGCTCGATGGCCTGGCGCACCCTCTGCACGCGGCGCTCGGTGCTGGTAAAGGTGCCGTTGGTTTCCGCGAAGCTGGCGGCCGGCAGAATTACATCAGCGTACTCGGCTGTTTCGGTCAGGAAGAGTTCATGCACTACCAGGAAGTCAAGTTTTTCCAGGCCGCTGCGGATATGGTTGCTGTTCGGGTCCGTCAGCACCGGGTTTTCACCGAGGATGTACATGGCCTTAACTTGCCCGTTATTTGCAGCGTCAAACATCTGCGGGATCATCAGGCCGACTTTATCCGGCAGGGTTGCGCCCCAGGCCAGCTCGAACTTCTTGCGGATTTCCGTGTTGATAACGGGCTGGTAGCCGGAGTAGACGTTGGGCAGGGCCCCCATGTCGCAGGCGCCTTGCACGTTGTTTTGGCCGCGGATCGGGTTCACACCTGTGCCCGGGCGGCCCAGGTGACCGGTGAGCATAGCCAGGTTGGCGCAGCTCATAACGTTTTGAGTGCCGCAGATATGTTCAGTAATACCCAGCGTATAGAAGAGCATAGACCGGTCCGTGGTGGCGTACAGGCGTGCCACGGCGTAGAGGTCATCTTCGGATATGCCGGTCAGCTTGGAAACATAATCCGGGGTGTAGTTTTTAACGGTGGATTCCAGCGCCTCAAAGTTTTCGCAGCGTGTTTCCACAAAATTCTTGTCATAAAGACCTTCTTTAATAATGATATGCATCAAACCGTTTAAGAAGGGGATGTCGGTACCGGATTTGATGCGCAGCCAGTAATCGGCTTCTTCCGCCAGGTCGATGCGCCGCGGGTCGACTACGATCAGCTTGGCGCCGTTGCGCTTGGCCTGCCGCATTTTATATCCGATCACCGGGTGTGCCTCGGTGGTGTTGGTGCCGATGAGCAGCATCAGCTGGGCATCGTTTGTAATTTCATTGATCGAGTTGGTCATCGCGCCGCTACCGAATGATTGGGCCAAACCGGCCACGGTGGGCGCGTGTCAGGTGCGGGCACAGTGGTCAACGTTATTAGTGCCTATCACCGCCCTGGTAAATTTTTGCACCAGATAGTTCTCCTCGTTGGTGCACCTGGCGGAACTTAAGGCCGCAAAGGAGTCCGGCCCGTGATTCTTCTTGATTTCACCCAGACGGGTAGCAATCAAGTCCAGAGCCTCATCCCAGGTAGCGGGCACAAATTCCCCGTCCTTTTTAATTAGCGGGGTTTTCAGGCGCTTTTCATTCTGGACAAAATCCCAGCCAAACCGTCCCTTGACGCATAGGGCGCGGCCGTTGACCGGACTCTTAAGGTTGGAAAGAACGCCAACTATTTTCCCTTCCTTGGTTACAAGGTCGAAATTACAGCCTGTACCACAGAAAGGACAGGTGGTTCTGGTTCTTTGGAACTCCCAGCGGCGGCCTTTGCCCCGCATCTGCTTTTCAGACAGGGCTCCGGTGGGGCAGACGGAAATACACTGACCGCAAAATACGCAGTTGGATTCCACAAGTTCTTCATCAAAAAAGGTTGTGGTTTTGCTGTTGAAGCCCCTGTAGGCAAAATCGAGGGTGTTCTGACCGGTAATTTCGTCACAGGCGCGGACACACCTGCCGCACAAAATACATTTGTTCATGTCGCGGATGATGAAGGGGTTGCTGTCATCAACGGGATAATTGTGTTTCTCCCCTTTAAAGGGGCTTTCCTTTATCCCGTATTCGTAGCAGTAATCCATAAGACTGCAGTCGCCTGCTTTCTCGCAAGTAAGGCAGTCAAGGGGGTGATTGGCTACCAGCAGTTCCAGGATAACCCGTCTTGCTTCCATCACATCGGGGGAATGAGTTTCCACAACCATTCCCGGGGCTACAGCCGCCGCACACGAGGCCACCAGGCTGCGCGCTCCTTTTACCTCAACTACACACAACCGGCAGGCGCCAACAGAGCTCAAGTCTTCGTCGAAGCAGAGGTGCGGGATATTTATTCCCATCTGTTCGGCTGCTTTGAGGATTGTTGTACCTGCCTCAACTTCAACTTCTTTTCCATTGATGGTTAACTTAATTAAATCCATTAAATTTTCTCCTCCCAAATTCTACCCTTTGCAATGCCTGTGGTGCGGGGGAATAAGCCTGGCAATTCCTTAACCCTTGTCTGGAATTGTTGCCTCAAGGCCAATTCCCCGGCAGGCTATTTTATAAATTCCAAAGACGAATAACCTCAAGGCCGGGTCTGCAAGTTAGAAACAGCAGGTTATCTATGTTTTTATATACCTTTAAATCTAAGAACAAAGTCAGCTTAAAATTCACCTCCTTGGAAGAGATTGACCCGGGACATTGAATTGCGTCTTTTGGAATAGCCGGCAAGCCCTATGGCCATTAACGGCGTTATTATCCAAGGCGAAATAGGGGAAACAGCCGGGGACGTTGTGTATATCTGTGCATTACGGGAGTGCAAATAAACCCCTTTTTAAATTTGCTTACCGTATTGCTTTATCCGGTCTGTCCGGGGCGCACCCAACCGGTCAATACCCGGTTGCGGATGACCCTCATTCCCCGCAAATCAAAGCAGCTACATTTACACTAAAAAAGCCTGTCCCATTGCGCTAAAAGGGACAAGGCTTTGCGTCTTAGGCAAAACTATGTACTCCTTTCCACTATGGGAGGCGTCCTAGTTTCTTAGAACACCCTAACGGCCCGGCAACCATACCGCTAGCTAAGGTCCGCCAGGCTCGGAGATCTTTATAATATGCCTATTCTACTAAAACCTAAGAAATCCTACACATTTTCGAGATTTATTTAAAATATTTTTTACTAAATTGCGGGGATGTTGAGGAGTCTTTCAGGTGTGAACTGAACAGAACATATTTCTATTTTCGACAAAAGTTTTAAGAGGAACAAGCTTGCTGCCCGTCAAAGTAATTGCCAATTTCCAACCCATTTAAAGTAAACTCCCCTGCCGGAGAAAAATATGAACAGACCTATTGTTTTTATTACTTGTTTTTATGTCCTTGGAGTGCTGCTTGGCGAATTTACCCGGTTTAAAGCACCGGCAGCCCTGGCCCTGGCAGTTTTTTGCCTGGTTATTGTTATAGCCGGCTGCCTTTTGGAATGGCGGGAAAACCGCCGTGCCATCCTGGTTCTTTTTCTTCTTCTTGGTTTGGCGCTGACCCGGCTGGGGCTGGAAGAAAGCAAAACACCCCTGGTTCAATACGCAGGACAGGGGATCGTCCTGGTGGGACAGGTTTCCTCCTCCCCTGACGTAAGGGCGGATCAGGTCCTCTACCAGTTCAGGGCGCGGGAAGTTGTCAAGGGGAAAGAACGGTTTTCCGTGTCCGGGGTTGTGCGTCTACAGGTAAAGGAATGCAGCCGGGTTTTCAGTTATGGAGACCTTTTAAGGGTTTCGGGTTTTTTGATCAGGCCCCCGCAGCCCGGCAATCCCGGGGCCTTTAATTACCGGACCTACTTGGAGCGCGAGGGAATCCACGTTATCCTTCTGGCCCGGGGAGAGGACTCCCTGGTTAAAGCCGGCGCCGGTCACGTAAACCCGCTGCTGGGTATGGCCCAGGTAGCAAAACAGAAGCTGGCAGCCGCAGCTTCCGAATCCCTGGAACCTGCCAGGGCGGCAATTTTAAACGGGATTGTTTTCGGCTCCCAGGGTTTAATCGATCCGGAGACCCGCCAGGCTTTCAGTGAAACCGGTATTGTCCATATCCTGAGCGTGTCCGGACTGCATGTGGGGCTGGTCCTGGGCGGCCTGGTGGGGCTTCTGCGCTTGCTCAGGGCGCCACCCGGTCTTACCGCCCCCCTGGTTTCCCCGGTGCTGCTTTTTTACGCGCTTATGACTGGTTTGAATCCTGCCGTGCTGCGTGCCGTGTTTATGGCCCTGCTTTTTGTGTGGGCGCATCACCTGGGCCGCGACCAGGACTGGCCCACCACCCTGGCCCTGGCGGCCTTGATTATGCTGCTCTGGAAACCCCTGCAGATTTACAACCCCGGATTTCAGCTTTCCTTTGCCGCCACCTGGGGAATACTGTATTTAGGGCCGCCTTTGACTGCCTGGCTGACCGGACTGCTGCAGAACCTGCCGGCCAACGCGGCGCGGATTGCAGCCCCGGCCCTGGCGGTCCCCCTGGCGGCGCAGCTGGCCACGGTCCCTTTGGTGGCCTGGTATTATAATTTAATTTCACCTGTATCCATACCGGCGAACCTGCTGGCCGTGCCCCTGGTGGGGCTGATCTTGTTCCTGGGTATTCTGGCGGCTGTTATGGGCCTGTTCTGGCTTCCCCTGGCAGGATTAATCAACGCCGGCACCGGGGTTGTTATGGATCTTTTTTTGGCTCTGGTGGACTTGCTCCAGGGGTTGCCTGGCGCGGTAGTCTACCTGGCCACGCCACCGGTGCTGCTGGCGGCGGCGTGGTACGGCGGCCTTTTGCTGATTCCCCGGTTTTGCTCTAAAACCACCTGCCCGGCTTTCCCCGGGAGGTTTAAAAACCGGGCGATAATGGGGACGGCCCTGGGGATGATCCTGCTGCTGGTCTGGTGGCCCTTCGGCGGGGGCGGTCAGAAGCTGACAGTCCACTTTATTGATGTGGGCCAGGGCGACAGCATCCTGGTGCAGACGCCGGGCGGGAAAAATATGTTGATTGATACGGGGGGCTGGCGGGAGGAGTTTTCCACCGGCTCCGGGGCAGGCAGCCAGGTGGTAGCTCCCTACCTCAGGAGAATCGGGGTGCGCCGCCTGGACGTGCTGCTTTTAACGCACCCCCACGAGGATCATGCCGGTGGCGCGGCTTATTTGGTTAAAAATTTTCCGGTCAGTCTGGCCCTGGCGCCGCCGGGAGTCTTGTCCGACGAGAGCGGGGAATACCGAAGAAGCAAAGTCGCTGAAGAAATCCCCGGGGCCTTTACCATGCTGGTGAAAAATATGGAAGTCAGGGGTATTCCGGTGAAGGCAGCCGGGGCGGGGGACAGCCTGGCGCTGGACAGGGCAGTTAGTATTGAAATACTTTCCCCGGGGGCCGGGACAGGTTCCGGGGTCAACCTGAATAACATATCACTGGTCTTAAAACTTACCTTTAAAGAGCGGACTTTTATTTTTACCGGGGACGCCGAGGTGGAGGCGCAGAAGGATTTGCTTGATAGAGGGGAGGACCTGCAGGCAGATGTTTTAAAGATGCCCCATCACGGCAGCCGTACCCTGCTGCCGGAACTGGTGCAGCAGGTGCAGCCTGAAATAGCCGTAATCACGGTGGGGGCGCATAATACCTTCGGGCATCCCGCGCCCTCCACCCTGGATCTGCTGGAGCGTAGCGGGGTGGAAGTCTACCGCACTGATCTGGACGGAGCTGTCGTTATAGAAACAGACGGACACGGGCTGCAGGTAAGGACAGGATCAGGTGTTTACTGAATTAGATTCTTTTATTGCAGGACTACGTTAAAAAGATAAGGGTTAAAAATCACCCCGCTTCAGGCAGGGTGTGGCAGGTTCTTTCCTGGCACCGGTTTTAAGGTTTACGTGACAATTACCTTTACTTGATCAGGGCCAGCAACACACCTGCCGCAACGGCGGAGCCGATTACGCCGGCTACGTTGGGGCCCATGGCGTGCATCAGCAGATGGTTGCCGGGGTTATACTGCTGGCCGACTTTTTGGGAGACCCGGGCGGCCATAGGCACTGCCGATACTCCCGCCGATCCGATTAGAGGGTTGACTTTCCCGCCGGTCAGCCAGTACATCAGCTTGCCTAACAAGACTCCGCCCGCAGTGCCCATGGCAAAGGCTACGAGGCCCATCACAATAATCTCAATGGTTTGTAAAGTCAGGAAAGTTTCGCCCTTTGCTGTGGCCCCGACGGTGAGGGCAAGAAAGATGGTAATGATATTTATTAATTCATTTTGGGCAGTTTTGGACAGGCGTTCCACAACGCCGCACTCCCGCATCAGGTTGCCCAGCATCAGCATGCCCAAAAGGGATCCGGCCGCGGGAACAAAGAGGACGGAGATAATCGTTACAACAACGGGAAAAATTATTTTTTCTGTTTTACTGACGGTGCGGAGCTGTGCCATCACCACACAGCGTTCCTTTGGCGTGGTCAGGGCTTTCATAATGGGCGGCTGGATAATCGGCACCAGCGCCATATAGGAATAAGCGGCGATAGCAATGGGCCCCAGCAGTTCCGGCGCCAACTTGGAAGTGAGGAAGATGGCCGTGGGGCCGTCCGCACCCCCGATGATGCCGATGGATGCGGCCTGGGCCGGGGTAAAGCCCAAAAACAGGGCGGCCGTGAGGGTTGTAAAAATCCCCAGCTGGGCGGCTGCGCCCAACAGGATGGTTTTAGGATTGGCCAGCAGGGGGCCGAAATCCGTCATGGCTCCGATGCCCAGAAAAATCAGGGGAGGGTAAATTCCCAGTTTTACACCCTGGTAAAGCCAGTAAATCAACCCGCCTTCTTCGGTTACACCGGTCAAAGGCAGGTTTGCCAGCAGCGCTCCAAAGGCGATGGGTAAGAGAAGCAGGGGTTCGTATTGTTTTACAATGGCCAGGTAGAGAAGGAAACAGGCAACGGCCAGCATGGTTGCCTCCCTCCAGGACAGGTTGGCGAACCCCGTGTTCTGCCAGATTTCAACGATGACTTCCAGAACCCTTCAGCTCCTTATTCAGCCTGTTTAAAGAATTATTAATTTTATGTCAGTGTAAGCAGCATTTCCCCGGCCTGAACGCTCTGACCCCGGGCAACATGGATTTCCCGTATGAACCCGTCGTTTTCAGCCATGAGTTCGTTTTCCATTTTCATTGCTTCCAGGATGATCAGCACCTGGCCTCTTTTCACCTGGTCGCCGGACTTTACGTTGATACCCAGGATAGTGCCGGGCATGGGCGAATTGACTGTTTTTTCCGAACTGTTTACCGCACGGTTCCCGGAATTGCTTTTAGAACCGCTCCCCGGGCTGCCCCCGGCGCCTCCCCTGGCCGGGCCGGCCTGGGCTTTGCCCCCGCTGATGGCAGTCAGGGGTTGGACGGGGAAACCCACGGGTTCCGTTTTAAGGCTTGGTTTGTTTTCGTCTGTTTCCAGCACTTCCACCGTTACGTCATAACTCCGGCCGTTAACGGTAATCCTCAGTTTCTCCACTATTTAACACCCCTCAAATCCAGCAGGGAATTCTGCAATTCGCGCCTTCCGGCGGCCTGCCAGGTGGATTCGTGTTCCGTGTCCCAAACGGGGGTTACGGCCTTAATCAGAACAGGGCGTTTAAACTTTAGCCGGGCGTAATGAGTCGCCGCAGCGAAGACGGCCACCAGCTCTTCGGCGGTTGCCGCCCCGGCCGGGGAGCTTTCAGGCAAAGCTGAAGCGGAAGCGGCACCCGCCGCGGTTTGCCTGCTTCGATCAAATAAGTACTTAAAACAGTGCATCATCAAGCCCAGAAGGCCCAGGATTACAAAAACTGTTCCCATCCCGGTAATGGTTAGCTTTAAAGCCAGCATTCCCACGGACATGTTTAATCTCCCCCTATAATGGAATATTTCCGTTTTTTCTGCCGGGCCGGTTTTCCCTTTTATCCGGCAGGGCCTCCAGGGCCTGGATCAAAGCCGGGCGGGTTTCCCCGGGGTCAATAACCCGGTCGACGAAACCTCTGGCCGCCGCCACAAAGGGGTTGGCGATTTTTGCGCAGTATTCTTCCACTTTACTGCTGCGCATGCTCTGCGGATCCTGAGCGGCAGCTATTTGTTTCCGGAAAACAATGTTAACGGCGCCTTCGGGCCCCATCACGGCGACTTCCGCGGTGGGCCAGGCCAGGGTCAGGTCAGCGCCCAGGGAGTGGGAGCACATGGCGACATAGGCGCCCCCGTAGGCCTTGCGAAGGATGAGCGTAATTTTGGGCACGCTTGCTTCAGAATAGGCAAAAAGCAACTTTGCCCCGTGGCGGATAATCCCGTCGTGTTCCTGCTTGACCCCGGGCAAATAACCCGGAGTATCAACAAGGGTAAGCAGGGGTATATTGAAGGCATTACAAAAACGGACAAACCGGGCCGCCTTATCCGAAGCGTTTATATCCAGGCATCCCGCCAGCACCTTGGGCTGGTTGGCGACAATACCCACCGTCCGGCCGTTCAGGCGGCCGTAGCCCACAACAATATTGGTGGCATAATTTGCATGTACTTCAAAGAACTTGCCGTCATCCAGGACCAAACCGAGAATATCCCTGACCTCGTATGGTTTGTTGGCTTTACAGGGAATAATCTCCGCAAGTTCAGCGGAACAGCGTCCGATGGGGTCGTCGCAGGCGGCCCGGGGCGGATCAACCAGGTTATTCTGGGGGAGGTAATGGAATAATTCCTTGAACTGGGCGAAGCATTCCTCTTCCCCGTCCGCGTAAAAATGGGCTACGCCGCTGAGGCAGCCATGGGTTTCCGCACCTCCCAGAACCTCCTGGCTCACCTCTTCACCGGTTACCGATTTGATTACCTGGGGCCCGGTAATAAACATGTTGGAGGTGCCCTTGACCATGAAAACAAAATCTGTGAGGGCGGGGGAATAAACAGCTCCACCGGCACAGGGACCCAAAATAAGGGAATATTGGGGGATAACCCCGGACGCCAGGGAATTGCGTTTGAATATTTCCCCGTAGCCGTTTAAGGCATCAACGCCTTCCTGGATTCTGGCGCCGCCGGAATCATTTAAGCCTACCAGCGGGGCGCCGCTTTTCAGGGCCAGGTCCATTGCTTTGCAGATCTTTTTGGCGTGCATTTCCCCCAGGCTTCCCCCCAAAGCCGTGAAATCCTGGGAAAAAACATAGACAAGTCTGCCGCCCACGGTGCCGTAACCAGTTACAACACCTTCCCCCGGGACCTCCGACTTGTCCAGGCCAAAATCCGCGCAACGGTGAGTTACAAACTGGTCGAGCTCCACAAAACTTCCTTCGTCCAGCAGAAGATTCAACCGTTCCCTGGCGGTTAATTTACCAGCCCTATGCTGTTTTTCAATTTGTTTTTCCCCGCCCCCCAGAAACACCCGATTTCTTCGCAATTCCAACAGTGTTTGTTTTTCAGTAATTTCTGTCATATCCTGTTCATCTCTCCAGTTTTTTTAAAAGAATGACTTTCGCCGCCCTGGGGTATGAGCGCTTGAACAAGCCCTGTTTTGGACTAAACAAGCCAGGTAAAAGCCGGTACAACTGAAAGAATAGATGTTATATTTTTATATTAAGAGCATTGTATACAAAGTGCAATTTGTTTACGATATTGGTCTGCTTTTGTTCTTAAATATATGTGAAAAAAATAATTTGGTACAAAACACGGTTAAGACAAGGGATGCGGGGGACATAAGCCGCAAGGAGCAGGTTGAAAAAAACCTGCTCCTTAACCTGCGGGATATGTTATTTTATACGAGACCCGGGCCGGGGAGGCAGGATTTAAGGGGAAGAAGGCCTGGTTGGCACGGGATTTGCTTTTAATGCTCCCGCTTTGCCTGAAAGCTCCCCGGGCGGGGCGGCAACCGCCGAAAGCTGGTGGCCGTCTTCGCTGCGGCGACCCGCTTTGATTTGTTGCAACGTTGATATTTTAAGCTAGCGCCCGCATGTTTAAACTTGCGTTTTTTTATCCCCCGGCGGCCAGGGACACCGCCGGAACGGCAGCTGCTGCCCCGGTTGTGGCCTTAAGGTTGAAGCGTCTGCGGATTAGCCTGGCGGAATTGAGGACCACCAGCACGGAACCGATATTGTGGGCCAGGGCGCCGGTAACGGGGGTAAACCAGCCCAGGGATGAAAATAATATAGCAGTGAGGTTAAAGGCAATGGCAAAAAGGATATTAAAATTAATGGTCTTAAGTGTCGCCCTGCCCAGTTCCAGGGCAAAGGGAAGCCTGGTCAGATCATCGGCCATGAGGGCGATGTCCGCTGACTCTACGGCCACATCAGCGCCCATGGCGCCCATGGCAATGCCGATATCGGCAGCCGCCAGGGAGGGGGCGTCATTGATCCCGTCACCCACCATTGCGACCTTATAGCCCTGCCGCTGCAAATCTTTGATGCGCCGCAACTTGTGTTCCGGCAGCAGGCCCGCTTCGTATTCCCCGATGCCGCCGGCCCGGGCCAGATGGGCGGCAACTGACTGTTTGTCACCGGTGAGGAGAAGTATTTTAGCAATCCCCAGCCGGTTCAATTCCGGTACCACCACTTCCCGGATTCCCTGGCGCAGTTCGTCGGAAATGTAGAGCCAACCGGCAATCCGGTCATCCTCCTTGACTACCAGCCGGGTTTTGGCGCTGCCCGGCGATTCCGGCGCAGGCCCGTCTTCGGGATCAAGCTCCGTTGGGGCGCCCACAAACACCTTTTTACCCTCCACCAGGCTCTCCACCCCTGCGCCGGGTATCAGGTCAAAGCTATCCGGCTCGGCAAGGGAGCAGCCGCGGGTTTTGGCGGATTCCTGGATGGCCCGGGCCAGGGGGTGTTCGGAATATTTTTCGGCGGAGGCGGCCAGATGGAGCACGTATTCCGGCGACAGGCCGCCGGCGGGGATAATATCCGTCAAGACCGGTTTTCCCGTGGTCAGGGTGCCGGTTTTGTCAAAGGCAACTGCGTTAATTCTGCCGAGCTCCTCTAAAAAGGCGCCGCTCTTAATCATGACCCCGTTTCTGGCGGCGTTTCCCAGGGAGGCGGTAATGGCGGTGGGGGCGGCCAGAATAAAGGCGCAGGGGCAGCCCACAATAAGGATGGTAATAGCCCGGTGGCTGTCGCCGGTGAAGAGATATACAGCAACACAGATACAGATTATGAGCGGGGTAAAGTAGCCGGCATATTTATCGGCCAGCCTTAAAACAGGGGCGCGCATTCCTTCGGCTTCCTGGACCAGACGGATCAGCTTGCCCAGGGTGGTTTCTTCCCCAACCTGTTTTACCCGGACCACCAGCATGCCGGAATAGCTGGCGGTGCCGGCGAAGACGCTGTCACCAGGAGCCTTGTTTACCGGCTGGGATTCACCCGTGAGGGAGGCCTGGTTGACCGCTGCGGCGCCCCTGACCACTATCCCGTCCACCGAGATGGTTTCGCCGGGACGGATGATGACTTCGTCACCAGGCTGGATCTCCCCCAGGGGCACAACGCTTTCAACTCCGTCCCGGAGCACGGCGGCTGTTTGGGGACTCAAGCGGATCAGGGACTGGATGGCGTTCCGGGCCTTTTGGGAAGTGAATTGTTCCAGGGTAGACCCCAGCACCATGATGAAGGCTACTATGGCGGCAGTCAGGTATTCCCCGATGGCAACCGAAGCAATCATGGCCAGGCTGACCAGCTCGTCCACATTCATTTCCCTGGCCCACAGGCCTTTGGCGGCGCCCCAGATAATCGGCCCGCCCAGTACAGCCAGGGCGGTCAGGGCCAGCAGGGCGGGGAGGACGGGGTCCGGACGGGTTCTTTCCAGGAAAAAGCTGGCTGCGATGAGCAGGGCGCCGGCGGAGGTCAGATAGAATTCCTTCAGGTTTAAGAGCTCGCGAAACTGACCAGGGAAAGCAAAGCGGCCGATCATTAAATCATCTCCTTAACAAGTTGGCTTTTTGTTATGCAATTTTCAGGGAAAATAAATTAATGCCGGTTGTTTTTTCAACGGATCTTGCCCTGCCGGGCGGAAGGGGAATTAAAAAATCTCGGAATTTATTTTTTTCAGGATGGTCAGGAATTGATAAATTTCTTCTTCCTCAAGTACGGTGATCATTTGTTCCGTAAGGGCAAGATGGAATTTGTGGTGCTCGTCAAAGGCTTTCCACCCCTTTTCCGTAAGGTTGATCAGGTTGACCCTCCGGTCCTCCCGGGTGGATTCACGCCTGGCGTAGTCCTTTTTTTCCAGACGGTCCACAGTGACCGTGGTAGTTCCTGTGGTTACTCCCAACCTCTGGGCCAGGCCTTTCATGTTCATCTGCCCGAATTGCCCCAGTATTTCAATGGCATGGGCTTCGGATACCGACAGGCCGCTGCTGCGGACTACTGAGCTTTCCCAGGAAGAAAAGCTATTAAAAAAGTGCAGCATTTCGTGGGTTAATTCGTCTGCAATCCTGTTCGCGGCGGAACCGGGCATAACAGTCACCTCGCCAGAGATCCTTTGATTTTAAGATGGTTGCATAGTCATATAGTTTGATTATCAAAATAAATATAACAGGCTGTAATGCTCCAGTCAATTCCTTTTTCTAAACACTGTTAGTTTTAAAAAAACGGTCTTCAAGGGTAGTTTCATTTTTATTGACAATTAGGGTAGGGGGGTGTACTATGTGTTTGATTGGAGGTGGAAGAAAGAAAATGGAAGACAATACCGGGGGAAGTAGCTGCCCCGGCTGCCAAAAGGGAGACAATAATAAACTAAGAAGCTGGCAAGAAGAAAAAACAGTGCAGGAACTGGTTATCCGGCTCAACCGCATTGAGGGACAAATCAGAGGCATCAAGAGGATGATCGAGGAAGGTGTCTACTGCGACAACGTTTTAAATCAGATAGCTTCCGCGCAGTCCGCCCTGAACGGTGCGGCCAGGCTTTTGCTGGAAAAGCACATGAAAACCTGCATCAAGGAACAACTCCAGGCCGGTGATGACGAAGTCATAAATGAATTGACGAAAACAGTCTTCAGATTGATCAACAAATAGGCGCTATTTCTCCTCCCGGCCTGGAACAGTAAACTTTAAAATGTAAAGGGCCTGCAAAAGTCCAGAGGAATTAAACTGATTCGGGCGTGCCCGCGGTGCTGCAACCTGAATAACATCAAGAAGAAACCGGAGGAATTGAACATGGGACAAACGGAGGAAACCGGGGCGGCTGCAGTAAAGGAAAAAAATCACAGGAGCGCAACCATATCCCTGCCCATCACCGGTATGACTTGTGCGGCTTGTTCGGCCAGGGTGGAGCGGGGGCTTAAAAAAACACCGGGCGTTCTGGAAGCCGGCGTAAATCTGGCCCTGGAGAAGGGGACGGTTAGCTACGATCCCGGCCAAATTTCGCCGGCCGGCCTGGTGGAAAGAATCCGGGACATCGGCTACGATGTGCCCGAGGAAAAATTGGAACTGGCTGTATCGGGGATGACCTGCGCGGCCTGTTCAGCCAGGGTGGAGAAAAAGCTGAATTCCCTGCCCGGGGTACGGCAGGCGGCGGTTAACCTGGCCACCGGCAGGGCCGTTATAACCTTTGTACCGGGTCCCATTTCCGCCGGTGAACTGCGCCGGGCAGTGGAGAATCTGGGTTACCAGGCGCGCCGGACAAGTGAAATAGCCGGGGATGAGGAAAAGCAGGCCAGGCAAAGGGAAATCCGGCTGCAGCTGGTGAGGCTCGTCCTGGCAGCCGTCTTTTCCCTGCCCCTGCTCTGGATGATGGTGGCTGAACTGGCCGGCTGGCATCAATTCATGCTGGACCCCCGGCTGCAACTGGCTCTGGCTACACCGGTGCAGTTTGTGGCCGGCTGGCAGTTTTACCGCGGGTCCTATCACGCCCTTAAAACAGGTGGGGCCAATATGGACGTGCTGGTGGCCCTGGGCACTTCCACTGCTTATTTTTACAGCCTGACGGCGGTGCTCATGGGCTGGAGCACCCTGTATTTTGAGTCCGCCGCCGTAGTCATCACCTTAATCCTGCTGGGCAGGCTTTTAGAGGCCATAGCCAGGGGGAAAACCTCGGAGGCCATCAAAAAGCTTATGGGCCTGCAGGCTAAAACGGCCCGGGTTATCCGGGACGGACAGGAAGAAGACATACCAGTGGAAGAGGTTATGGTGGGCGACCTTATCCTGGTCCGGCCCGGGGAGCGGATTCCCGTGGACGGGCTGATCACGGAGGGGCATTCCAGCGTTGACCAGTCCGTGCTTACCGGGGAAAGTGTGCCGGTGGATAAAGGGCCGGGCGATGAGGTAACCGGCGCGTCCATTAACAAACAGGGGAGTTTCACTTTCCAGGCTACCAGGGTGGGGGAAGATACGGCCCTGGCCAGGATCATCCGTCTGGTGGAGGCCGCCCAGGGCTCCAAGGCGCCCATCCAGCGGCTGGCGGACAGGGTTTCCGGGATTTTTGTACCTGCGGTGGTGGTTGTGGCGCTGCTTACCTTCGGCGGCTGGTACCTGGCCGGGGCGGAGGCAACAACCGCCATGGTGCGTATGATTACGGTGCTGGTCGTCGCCTGCCCCTGCGCCCTTGGGCTGGCCACCCCCACCGCCATTATGGTGGGCACGGGGCTGGGCGCGGAAAAAGGAATTTTAATCAAGGGCGGTGAGCATCTGGAGCGGGCCGGGAAAATCGATACCGTGGTGCTGGACAAAACCGGCACCATCACCCGGGGGGAACCCTCGGTAACCGACCTGCTGGCGGCGCCGCCCTTTGAAGAAAACGAACTCCTGCTGGGGGTGGCGGCGGGGGAAAGCAAATCGGAACACCCCGTGGGGCAGGCCGTGGTAAAGCGGGCCGGAGAGGCCGGGCTTGATTTGACGCTGGAAGCCGGGGATTTTAAGGCCGTTCCGGGGCAGGGCATCCGTTTTCAAGCCGGCGGCCGGTTGTGGCATGTGGGCAACGAAAAACTGGCGGGTTCCAGGAATGTGGATTTGACCGGGGTAATGCCGGTAAAAAACCGCTGGGAAGAAGAGGGGAAAACGGTCATGGTGGCAGTGGCGGACGACCAATTGGCCGGGCTCATTGCCGTTGCCGACACCGTCAAAGAACATTCCGCCGGGGCCATTGCCGGGCTCAAGCAGCTGGGCCTGGAGGTTTACATGCTCACCGGCGACCAGGAACGGACGGCCCGGGCCATTGCCCGGCAGGTGGGAATTGAAGAGGTAATGGCCGAGGTGCTGCCGGAAAATAAGACCGAAGAAATCATCAAACTAAAAAAAGCAGGCCGGGTTGTGGCTATGGTGGGGGACGGCATCAACGACGCGCCCGCCCTGGCCACCGCCGATACGGGAATGGCCATAGGAACGGGTACGGACGTGGCCATGGAAAGCGCTTCGATTACCCTGATCAGCGGCGACCTGCGCGCCATTGTCCACGCCATCAAGCTATCCCGTCAGACCCTGCGTAAAATCAAGCAAAACCTGTTCTGGGCCTTCTTTTATAATCTGGTGGGCATACCCCTGGCCATATTTGGTGTCTTTACCCCCGTCATGGCGGGTATGGCTATGGCTTTAAGCTCTGTTTCGGTGGTAACCAATTCCCTGCTGTTAAAACGCTACAACCCCGAAGCTTAACAACATGGGGGGCTTAAAAGGGAGCGTACCAGAAATAATAATAAACAAGATGAGACTGCTAAAAAAGGGGATGCCTCCTGTTAGCAAACGAAGTGTCAGCCCCACCGGGCGACCCTCAAATAAGACAGGGGGTACCCGGGGCTGGGTGGACCTGGAACAAAGGGATTGCACAAGTCATAACAAAGAAGGAGGTGTAAAAATGGCAGGGATTAAACTAACTGTTGAAGGTATGAGCTGCAGCCATTGCCAAAAGGCGGTTGAAAAAGCCCTGAAGGAAATTGAGGGTGTAGAAAAAGTACAGGTGGATCTGGAGAAAAAGGAAGTTGTGGTAACCGGTTCCGCTGCCCGGGAAAAACTGGCTGAAGCCATTGCAGAGGCAGGGTATGAAGTAGTAGATTGACAACAGACTGCCTTTTCCAAAAACAAGCAAACGGCGCCCCGTATAACGGCCGCCGTCCTTTTTTTGTCCGCTGACAAAAAAGTACATGGATCATATTCTTTCGGTGCTCCTGTTTTACCTGGGAACAGGTACTTGAATAATCATATCAAGGCGGTCGAATATCGCGCATTTAATTGCGCGCTGACGAATATTACGAGCGGGGTCAATGGCTGGTGCGGGGCGGGGGCGGGTTCTTGCCGCAACAGGCTATCTTCCGTTGCCGGGCAAAGGGCGGGGGAGTCGCACGGCTAATCGCGTAAGGTACGCACAGCCAAAATCTTAACCCCACAGAGGCTTTGCTCCGTGGGGTTAAATTTCTGACAGCCAAATCCTGACTGCCCCAAATTTTGACTTACCCTTCCTTTAACCATCGGTAACCACCGTTAACCACCGGGTAAGGGCTGGTTTCGGGCACAATATTAGCCGGCTTCCTTTGCCCCCACCTTTTTAAGCTCTCCCTTCCTGGCAGGGCTGGTGACTATTTTCCCGGGCTGCCCCGGTGGATTCATCAATGGGCTCGCTTTTCGGCAGGTTTTTCATTTCCAGGAAAACAAGGGTTGCCGTCAGTATTACAGCCAGGCCGTCGGCAATGGGCGCCGTTCTCCATACGCCGTCAATCCCCCAGTAATGGGGCAGGATTAAAAGCAGGGGGATAAACAACAGGGCTTGCCTGGACAGGCTTAAAATGGAGGACTGAACCGGTTTGCCCACAGCCTGAAAGTAATTTGAACCTATTATTTGAAACCCTACGACCGGAAACAGCGCAAAGAAGGTCAGCATGGCGCCGGAGGTCAATTCCGTAAGGGCGGTATCTCCCCTGCTGAACAGGCTTATTATTTGGACCGGCCAGATATTGATAATAAGGTAGCCGGTAAGGGCAATCAAGGTGCCGGCGATCACCGCTTTCTTAAAGGTTTCTTTCACCCTGTGGTACTGCCGGGCGCCGTAATTAAAACCAATTAAAGGCTGGGCCCCTTGGCTTAAGCCCACTATAGGCATGAACATCAGGGCGGCAATGCTCATCATAATGCCCACGGCTGAAAGGGCCAGATCCCCGCCGTAAGTCCGCAGGGTATTGTTTAAAATGGATTGCTGGATACTGTGGGCGATTTGCATGGCAAAGGGGGCAAAACCGATGGACACGATGCTCAAGAGGACAGGTGCCTTGAGCTTGAGGTTTTTTAACCTTATTTTCACCAGGCTGCGGCCCGACAGAAAATAGCTCACAACCCAGGTCGCTGAAAACAGTTGACCGGAAACAGTGGCCAGAGCCGACCCCCGGATTCCCAGCCCCAGTTTGAAAATAAAAATGTAGTTTAAAATCACATTGATTAAGGCGCCGGTTACCTGGGTCAACATGGACAGCCTGGGATTGCCTTCCGCCCGGATAAAGTTATTCATGCCCATGCTGATGGAACCAAAAACAGATCCCAGCATAACAATCTGAACGAAATCCCGGGCGTAGGGTAAAACCTCCGGGCTGGCCCCGAAGATCGTCAGGATCTGATCGGGAAAGAGGAAGTAGATTACAGTGATAATTAAGGGCAGGATAACTAACATTATGGCGCCGTTACCGGCTACTTTTTCCGCTTCTTCTGTTTTCTGCTGCCCCAGCCGGATTGAGATCAGGGCGGTGGCGCCAATACCAATCAAGATGGAAACAGCCAGTAAAACGAGCATGATCGGGAAAGCCACGGTTGTTGCCGCTATGGCGATTGAACCGACTCCCCGCCCCACGAAGATCCTGTCCACAATGTTGTAAAGGGCGTTAACCAGCATCGCCACGATGGCGGGCAGGGAAAATTTCCAGAGCAGTTTATTGATGTTTTGATCGCGCATTTCCATGCTGTTATTCATTTTAATCCACCTGTAATTTTTTCATAAATTCCACTGCAAAACGCAGGCTGGCCGTGAATTGTTTCAGTTGTTCCGGGTCGGCGTCACGGAAAATAGAACACAGGTTTTGGATGTAGCTGTCCATGATTTTACCCATTTCACCTCTTCCGGCGGGGGTGAGGGAGATCAGCAGCTTTCGCCTGTCCTGGGGATCATCGCAGCGTTCAACCAGGCCCATTTCCTCCAGCTGGTCGATCAGCGCCGTCAGGCTGCCCCGTTCGATATCCAGCATCTTGCCAATTTCGGTTGGGATGAGGTGTTCATACTGGTATAATACACTGATAATCTTAACATGATTCTTTTTTAGCAGGGGGTAGCAATCATAATACCGGCGGTAATGGGATAAAAATTTTTTATGAAAGATACCTGAAAAGGTGAACAATAAATTGTGCAACTCTTTAGCTTCCTGGAAATTCATCGGCACCACCGTTATTTGCTTGGAATACTAACATTAAGAATACTGACAAATAAAGAATACATCATAAAATACCACAAAAAATTTATTATGTCAATGGAACAAGGACACAAAACAGCGCCGGGGGGTATCCCCCGGCGCCGTGGTGTCAGGCGGCTGACGAAAACAATTAACGGGGCCTTTAAAAAACAGCCCCGTTTGAGGGTCAAGTTATTAAATGAATCCGAACAGGAAGAAAAATATAATTATGACGATTAAAAAAGTGAAAAAGAAAGAAAAGCTAAACGATCCGGATATACCGCCGCCCATTCCTCCGCCGGTACCAAATGCCATAAGGTAACTACCTCCTTATAAACTTTTTTTTATAATATGTTTTTCAGGAGTGTTCTGTTACAGGCGATAGTCCTTATTTCAAGGATATTCCACTTATTCCTTTTTCTTAAGCCTTTTTAGTTTCAGGTACAGGACGGCGGCAACAGCAATTAAGACAAGGCTGACCAGCTGAGCTACCCTGACAGGCCCCAGATAAAGGCTGTCCAGTCGCAACCCCTCAATAAAAAACCGTCCGGCGGAATAAAGGGCCAGGTAGGATAGAAAAACCTGGCCGGGGAAAAACCGGCGCCGGATTAAAACCATTAACAGGGCAAAGACTAGCAGGTTCCAGAGGGATTCGTACAAAAAAGTAGGATGGTAATATTGTCCTTGAATCAGCATTTGATTCTGGATGAACGCCGGAAAGCGGCCGATGAATTCCCGGGTTACCGGGCCGCCGTAAGCTTCCTGGTTCATGAAATTGCCCCAGCGACCGATGGCCTGGCCCAGAATGATACTGGGGGCAAAGACATCACTGATTTCCCAAAAACCGAGCCTTTGTTTACGCACGTAAAAATAACCGGCCAGAAAGCCCCCAATCAGGCCCCCGTGAATAGCCAGGCCGCCGTGCCAGGTGGCAAATATCTCCAGGGGATTAAGTCTGTAATACTCCCAGCTAAAAACCACGTAGTAAAGCCTGGCCGTAATAATTGCCGCCGGTATAATCAAGATCAACATGTTTAAAATATGTTCGGGATTAATACCCTTGCGGGACGCGTTGTAGTAAGCCAGAACTGTCCCGGTGATGAAAGCGGAAGTCATAATAACCCCGTACCAGTAAATGGTCAAAGGTCCTATTTGAACGGCAACTGGATCGAGCACCAATATTTCCTCCAGGCGGTTAACTTTTCTCCCATCATAATATAGGCGATAAAGGTTTTACAACCGGTTTTATATATTTTCTGCGCGGGTTCATAATTCTATACTCCTTGCATTATCCCGGGACTTCCCCGGGAAAACCAGCTTTTTACTGAAAGCGGCAGGAAATTTCAAGATCTTCCAGAATAGCCAGGAATAAAGAAGGAAGTAATAAAAAAAGTTACAATTAAGAAAATAAAAAGGAAGAAAGAATAGAGAATAAGGAAGAAAGTAATCAAAAGAGGAACAAATAGATATAAGGGACAGATACACATGAGAAACAAACAGGGGGTGTTTGACTTCGACAGCTCCGATCAACGTTTTAGGGAACGCCGTCTTATGGTGGAAAACCAGCTCAAGCTGCGCGGTATCCGGAATGAGGCTGTTCTTGAAAGTATGCTTGCCGTGCCCCGCCACTGTTTTGTAACAGACGACTTGCAAAAATATGCTTATTTGGACGGACCCCTGCCCATCGGGGAAGGGCAGACCATCAGCCAGCCTTACATTGTTGCGCTCATGGCCGAGATCCTGGAACCCTCCCCCGGGGACAGAGTTTTGGAAATAGGAACCGGTTCCGGCTATGCCGCGGCCGTTCTGGCGCAAATGGTTGCCAAAGTCTATACCATCGAGCGCCACGCGAGACTTGCCGCCAGGGCGCAGGAGGTTTTTCAGACCCTGAACTACGGGAATATAATCACCCGGGTTGGTGACGGGACCAAAGGGTGGCTGGAAGAAGCGCCCTTCGAGGGTATCATTGTATCGGCCGGCGCGCCGGCGGTGCCCAGGACCCTGCGCAACCAGCTTAAGCCGGGGGGACGCCTGGTTATTCCCGCCGGCGACAGGCACTGCCAGGAATTAATTCTGGTCCGGTGCGGCGAAGACGGCGGCTTTACAGAGCAGAAAATGGGGGAAGTGGTATTTGTGCCCCTGATAGGCGAGGAAGGCTGGTACCGGGAATAAAACTTGTAAATTACATCCCGCTTGCGCATACAGTCATTTCCATCTCAATAGAAGTTTATCATACGGTAAGAGTCTTTCAATGTGCCTTCACGGCTGTTTGCCGCATGATCTATTTGTTATAATATTAGCTATATAATGAAATAAAATGAAATAATTAGATTAAAAAGAAAAAGAGGCGGCAAGTGAAAGAAAAAATCTACAGCTCCAGAATTAAAAAAGCCCCTTTTACTTTTTTTGAGCTGAAAAAAGCGGCAGCCCTGGCCCTGAAGGGTTTTAGCCAGGCTGAAATCAAAGAAATAGTGGTGCGCGACAACCTCTTTCAGGTAAACACCGATGGCCGCAAAAAGGAACTGGTGCGGATAGTCTTAAAAAGAATGCAGGCTTTGGACCAGTTTTTACTGCAGCAGTTGGTTAACGGAAGCGCGACGACAGGCAAGCTGATTGTCCTTTACGCCATCATCAAAACCGATCGGCTGTTTTTTGAATTTATGAACGAAGTGTTTAAAGAAAAACTGATTATCCGGGACTATACCCTGGCTGATAAAGACTTTCACAATTTCTTTGCCGGAAAAAGAGAACAGAGCCGGCAGTTGGCTGCCTGGCGTGAATACACATTCTACAAGATAAAACAAGTGTACATCCGGGTCCTTTATGAGGCAGGCCTGATTAAAGACAAAAAAAACAGGGAAATTGTCAAACCGCTCCTGGATCAATCCTTGATTGACAACTGGTTGTCCCGGGGCGATGGTATTATCGTCAATATACTACACGGGCATAACTAGCGTTCCTGGCAAGAAACGAGGGATAAAGCCATGAAGACTATCCACGAAAGGCTGGACGCCATCATCCCGGAAATACAAAAGAAATCCTTCCGGGAAAATAAAGGTCTGGGCAATGAGGTCGGGTTTTATATTTTTGATTATGAACCCGCTTATGAAATGCTGGTCCGTGACTATGTCGCTTTTTTAGTGGAGAAGTTCAAAAGCGGCAGCGGCGGCTTCAAAATAAAAGAGTTCGATCTTTATGAGATCATGCTGGCCATCCTTGCAGAAAAGGGGTTTCTGGCCAAAAACATCGAGATGGAAGTCCAAAAGGGCAGCGAACACGTTTTTAAGGCCACCAAAAAGGCCTTAAGGCTCACCGACAGTAACGATCTGATTGTTCAGTACATTCGTAATAGAGTGGAAAAGGACGACGTTATCTTCCTTACCGGCGTCGGCAAGGCCTGGCCGATAATCCGGTCCCACACTGTCTTGAATAACCTGCACGCGGTAGTTGAACAGGTACCGCTGGTGATGTTTTTCCCCGGCACCTACGACGGGTTGGAACTGGTCCTGCTGGACGAAATCAAAGACGACAATTATTACCGGGCTTTTAGATTGGTGGAGAAATTTTAGCTATGCGGGGGTGTGCGAGTTTGCTGATTAGAGATATGTTCCGCAAGCGGATCGACCGGGATATCAAGGGCGTGATCAAAATCGGCCAGGATGACGACAGCAATGTTACCCAGGAGCTGGAGGAGTATGTGGTAACCCGGGAGCTGAACCGGCATTTCAGTGATTTCTTTGAGGCATACAAGAAAGGCCTCGACGGCTATACCGACAAAATGGGGGTCTGGATCTCGGGCTTCTTCGGCAGCGGCAAATCCCACTTCCTCAAAATCCTGTCCTACCTCCTGGAGAATAAAGTGGTAGACGGCATGAAGGCCGTTGATTACTTCAATGATAAGATCAAGGATCCAGTGCTGCTGGCGGACATGAAAAGGGCCGGCGATATATCGGCGGATGTCATTCTCTTTAATATCGACTCCAAGAGCGAGGCTGACGCCAAAGCCAATAAAGACGCGATTGTCAAAGTCTTTAACCGGGTTTTTAATGATATGCAGGGCTTTTGCGGTTCCATCCCCTGGGTGGCCGACCTGGAAAGGCAGATGTACGCCGACGGCGCCTACGCGGCATTCCAGGATGAGTTTGCCCGCCTGGCCGGACGGCAGTGGACCGCAGCCCGGGATGACTTCTATTACGAGGAAGACGCCATCGTTGCCGCCCTGGCCGCCGTCACCAGGATGAGCGAAGAGGCGGCCCGAAACTGGTACAACAAGGCGGAGGAAAACTACACCCTCACCGTGGACAAGTTCGCCAAACGGGTCAGGGAATACATAGAAGAGAAAGGCCGTAACCACCACGTGGTCTTCTGCGTGGACGAGATGGGCCAGTATATCGGCGACAGCTCGGGGCTGATGCTGAACCTGCAAACCGTCGTGGAGGATCTGGGCACCGAGTGCGGCGGTAAGGCCTGGGTACTGGTTACCAGCCAGCAGGATATCGATGCCGTCACCAGAGTCAAGGGCAACGATTTCTCTAAGATCCAGGGCCGGTTCAACACCAGGCTCAGCCTGTCCAGCGCCAATGTTGATGAAGTGATAAAGGAACGGATCCTCAAGAAAACACAGGTGGCCAAGGAGACTCTGCAGCTGTTATATGAAACCAAGAGCTCCATCCTGAAAAACCTGATCACCTTTTCCGCCGATACCCCGGAGAAGAAATTTTATACCGGCAGTGATAACTTTGCTGAAGTTTACCCGTTTATTCCCTACCAGTTCAATCTCCTTCAGTTAGTGCTTACCCAGGTAAGGATCCACGGTTCCACCGGCAAGCACCTGTCCGAGGGCGAGCGCTCCATGATCAGCTCCTTCCAGGAATCGGCTATCCGCTATGCTGGCGGCGAACAGGGCGCCCTGATTCCTTTTTCCGCCTTCTATGATACCATTGAGACCTTTTTAGACTCCACCATCCGCACGGTAATGATCCACGCCCAGGACAGCGAAGTCCTCAACGGTTTTGACGTGGAGATTCTAAAAGTCCTTTTTATGATCAAATATGTCAAAGAAATAACGGCCAATATTGAAAACCTGGCTACCTTGATGGTAAGCCATATTGACGAAGATAAAATAGACTTAAAGAAAAAGATAGAAGAATCGCTGAAGAGGCTGGTTAAGGAAACCCTGGTGCAAAAAAACGGCGACCAGTATATCTTCCTCACCCACGAAGAACAGGATATCAACAGGGAAATCAAGAGTATCCAGGTGGATCTGGCCGAGGTAATCCAGAAGGCCGCCGAAATAATCTTCGAAGAGATTTACCCGGATAAAAGGTTCAAATATTCGGCCCACTACAATTTCCCCTTCAATCAGATTGTGGACGACCGGGTCTACCGCAGTCATGCGGCCAACGATATCGGGGTCAAGGTGCTCACCCCGTACTATGACCCGGGTACCGAGGTGACCCAACTGGTCTTAAAAGAGATGTCCCAGCGGGAGAACAACCTGATTGTCAACCTGCCGGCGGATGCCGCCTTTCTCAACGAGCTGGAGGAAATTTTAAAGATCCAGACCTACCTGCGCAAAAAGGGGGGTACGGTTAGCAACGAGACAATAGAGGAGATTAAGGTCAGAAAAGGCCATGAGGTTAGCGAACGGATAACCAGGGTAAAGGACCTGCTTAACGAAGCCTTGCAGGCCGCCGGTCTGTATGTCAACTCCCAAAGGCTGGGGATCAAGGAAAAGAACCCGGTGGGCCGCTTAAACGAGGGCTTTTGCTCACTAATTAACGCCAACTATACCAAGCTCGGTTACATCAACACCTTCATCGAGTCAGAAGGCGCTATCGCCGATATTCTGTACAAAGAAACGGTGCAGCTAAACATCATTGAAGAGCCCAATAAGCTGGCCCTGGATGAGGTGTCCTCCTTCATCGAAAGAAATACGGTACGGCACATTCCGGTAACCATGAAAACGATGATAACTACTTTCCAGAAAGCGCCTTACGGCTGGAATGAACAGGATATCGAAGGCTTGATTGCCAAACTGTTCAGGGCCCAGGAGGTCAAGCTTCAGTTAAATAGTGAGTACTTGAGTATAGAAGACCGTGACCTGGCGCGCTATCTCACCAGGCGCGAGCATGCGGAAAAGCTCCTGGTGGAAAAAAGGCTCAAGATACCCCAGACGCTGCTAAATAATGCCAGGGAAATCTGTCAAGAGGTATTCAACAAGACCGCCCTGCCCGGCGATGAAGACGGGCTGATGCGCCGGATCAAACGATTCATGGAAGATGAAACCGGCCGGATTAAAGCTATGCTGGCAAACTATAGATACGCCGCTTACCCTGGTCGGGAGGTATTGGATGAAGGCGATCAGCTTTTTGCCGATCTGTCTAAAATCAAAGACACAAAAGAATTCTTCGAGGGGCTGCAGGAACAAAAGGACCGGCTTTTTAATTATGGTGAAGACTCCCATGATCTAAAGAGGTTTTTTGACCCGGATGGAAAACAGAAGGAGATTTTTGACCGGGCTCTGCGGGTGCTGAAGGTCTTCCAGAAAAACAAAACCTATGTACTGGACCAGACCGCCATTGACACCTTCGCTCAGATCGAAAGAATCGCAACCAGTCCGGAACCTTACAGCAGTATCCATAAACTGCCTGAACTGGTCGATCAGTTCAATGACATCTTCGGACAGCTGTTGGAAAAGGAGTGCGAGCCGGTACGGCAGGTGGTGGAAAGCGATTATGGCAAGGTCAAAGAGGAAATGGCGGCCTATGGCGTCGCGGACAAGTTCGGGAAAAAGTTCAAGAAGGGTTACGAAGACCTGCTGAACCGGCTGGACCGGGCCAACAACTTCTATGAGGCCATTGCCATGAAGGAAGAGAGCGACCGGCTCAAGCTGCGCTATATGAACGAGATTACCTGTGAGGCGGAGAGGCAAAAAGCTGAACAGGAGAAAGAAAAAGGCGGCGGTGGGGCAGTTGCTCCCCCGCCGAAAAAGAAAAGGACTGTCACCGTCAGCCTGGTTCGCATCCTGCGCGGCGCCAGGAATATTGAGTCCCAGGCTGATTTAGACCGACTGCTGGCTGAGATCAGGGGCAGGCTGGAAGAAAAAATGGCGGCGGATACCATCTTGAAAATCGTGTAGCAGCGACAGAACAGCGGCAGAAAGGATTAGTGCAGAAAGGATTAGTGCAACATGGACAAGGGCGCAATCAAAAACTATGCCGTATGGGCGCGGCGCAAGCTTATCGAGGACATCACCCAGAAAGCCTTTGAAGCAGGCGTTACCGAAGGCAAAATCGCCGATGCGGTCAGAATTTCATCCGACACGGTGCAGGTAAAGGGCAGGCTGCTCAAAAAACACGAGGCCAAACAGCGGGAAGCCCTGGTGGCCCGGGTTAAAGAAAAAGGCTTCGACCAGGTCATGGAGGAAGCAGCTTACACCTGGTTTAACCGCATCATCGCCATCAGGTTCATGGAGGTAAACGGTTACCTGCCCACCGGAGTCAGGGTGCTATCATCAACCGAGCCCGGCCAGGCCGTGCCGGACATTGTCACCAACGCCCTGCGCCTGGATTTGGACTTAGATCCGGATCTGGTTCATGCCTATCTGGACAAACACGATGACGACGAACTTTTCCGCTATCTGTTCACCCGCCAGTGCAACAAGTTAAACGAGATCCTGCCCGGTCTGTTTGAGAAGATCGAGGACTATACCGAGTTGCTGCTGCCCAACAACCTGCTGATTGAAGGTTCGGTGATCAGGCGGCTGGTCAGCGATATTTCCGTGGAAGACTTCAGGGAGCAGGTGGAGATTATCGGCTGGCTGTACCAGTATTACATCTCCGAAAAGAAAGACCAGGTCTTCGCGGCGCTAAAGAAGAACGTCAAGATCAGCAAAGAAAACATCCCGGCCGCGACCCAGCTTTTTACCCCGGAGTGGATCGTCAAGTACATGGTGGAGAACTCCCTGGGTCGGCTGTGGCTGGAAGGCCACCCGGATCAGGACTTGAAAGCCGGGTGGAAATATTATCTGGAGGAAGCCGAGCAGGAGCCGGAAGTTCAAAAACAGCTGGAGAAGATCAGGGAAGAGCGCAAAACCATCAGGCCCGAGGAGATCAAGGTGCTGGACCCGTGCATGGGCAGCGGCCACATCCTGGTCTACGCCTTTGACGTGCTTTTTGAAATTTACCAAAGCGCCGGCTACACCCAGCGGGACGCCGTCAGGCTGATTGTGGAGAACAACCTGTACGGCCTGGACATTGACGACCGGGCCTACCAGCTGGCTTATTTCGCCGTCATGATGAAAGCAAGAAAACACGACCGGCGTTTCCTCACCAGGGGAATCACCCCCAACCTCTGCGCCATCCAGGAAAGCAATAGCCTGATGAGCTTTGAACACGGCGCCGGGCAATTGAGCCTGGATGATTTACACAGAGAAACCGCCAACTACTTGATTAAGGTATTTCGAGACGCTAAAGAGTACGGCTCGATCTTGAATATAGAACCACGCGACTATGATGGACTGCTATCTTATATTGAACAACTGAAGCAAAGCGGCGCCGACGATCTGTTAATGTCTATATGGCTGAACAATATTGCTGATATGATGCCTGCGTTGATTAAACAGGCCAGAATTATGGCACAGAAGTATGATGCGGTGGTGACAAATCCACCTTATATGGGTAGGAGGAGAATGAATGCAAAGCTGGCTGAATATTTAACAGTTAATTTCCCATACAGTAAAAACGATCTATTTGCTGTGTTCATGGAAGCTCCATTTGTAAATAAAGACAGTTATTTTGCTATGATTAACCAGCATGCGTGGATGTTTTTGACGAGTTTCGAAAAACTACGCAAGAATTTTATTTCATTTCAAACGATTGTGAATATGCTTCATCTTGGTGCAAAAGCTTTTGAGGAAATAGATGGAGAGGTTGTGCAGACAACTGCTTTTGTTTTTCTAAATAATAATATTAACTATAAATCTGTTATTATTAGACTTGTTAATATAAAAAATGCAGAAAAAAAAGAAACCATGATGCTTCAGACAATGAATAATAAAAATGAAGAATTCTATTTTGTTTCAAGCTCAGAGAGCTTTAAAGTCATTCCCGGCTTTCCAATTGCTTATTGGGTTAGTGAAAATTTTTATAAAGTATATAAAAAATCCAAACTATTAGGAGAAAAATTTGACATAAAAAAGGGTATGGATACTGGCGATAACGATAGATTTGTTAGGAGATGGTTTGAACCCAATGTTAATGATATAGATTTTAAAACACATAGCAAGAGGTGGGTGCCATATATCAAAGGTGGAGAGAGTAGAAAGTGGTATGGAAATTACGAATTTATTGTATTTTGGGAGAACAATGGCGAGGCTATCAAAAATTACTATAAATCAAACATAAGAAATGAAAATTATAATTATATGGGTGGCATCACTTGGTCAGACATTAAGTCAAATTATATATCAGCAAGGTATATGCCAGAAGGATGTTTGAGAGACAATTTAGGAAATGCTATATTTAATTTATGTGATTACTTAAAATATGTTCTGGCATTATTATGTTGTAAAGTATGCCTAGAATTGCAAAGTATAATAAATCCAACAATACACTTTCAGGTTGGGAATGCAAAATCATTACCTATTATATTAAATGAATTGCATAAAGCACGCATTGACATAATAGTTGAATGCAATATAGTAATCTCTCGTGCCGACTGGGACTCCTTCGAAACCTCATGGGAATTTAAAAAGCACAGCCTGCTAATTTTTAGAGATACATCTAGCACTATTAAAAATGCCTTCGATAGCTGGTGCGAATTCGCTGAAAAGCAGTTCAACCAGTTGAAGCAAAACGAAGAAGAATTGAATAGTATTTTCATTGACATCTATGGTTTAAAGGAAGAACTTACACCAGAAGTTGAAGATAAGGACATAACAATTACAAAAGCCGATTATATCCGTGATATAAAAGCCTTTATTTCCTATGCTGTCGGTTGCATGCTGGGCAGGTATTCCATTGACGTTGACGGGCTTATCTACGCTGGCGGTGACTGGCAGGATAAATGGCAGTACGGCAATGTGCGCAAGATCGAAAAGGATGAGAGGGGCAAAGTCATTTCCGATACCTGGATTAAGGCCACATTTTTTCCCGACGAAGACAACGTCCTGCCCATCCTCGACGACGAGTATTTCGACGACGACATCGTGGCCAGGTTTATCCAGTTCCTGCGTGTAACCTTTGGCGAAGAAACCCTGGAGGAGAACCTCGACTTTATTGCCGATGCGCTGGGACGCAAAGCCTCCGAGACTTCGCGGCAGGCGATCAGACGGTACTTCCTCAAAGACTTCTTCAAAGACCACGTCAAGATATATCAAAAAAGACCGATCTACTGGCTCTTTGATTCCGGCAGGGAGGACGGCTTCAAGGCCCTGATCTACCTGCACCGCTACGACGAGTTCACCGTGGCCAGGGTGCGGACAGACTACCTGCACCGGCTGCAGCGGGCTTATGAGGCCGAGGCCAGGCGACTGGAGGTACTCATCGACTCCGATGTATCCCCGAGAGAAAAAACGGCATCCCGCAAGAAGAGGGAGAAGCTTCAGAAGCAGATGCAGGAATGCCTTGCTTACGACCAGGTCATCGCCCACGTGGCCAACCAGCGCATCAAGATTGACCTGGACGACGGGGTCAAGGTCAACTACGCCAAGTTCCAGGGCATTGAAGTCCCTCAAGGCGACGGCAAAAAGCCCTTAAAAGCCAATCTACTGGCTAAAATATAGCTTATCCAGAACAGTCATGTTCTTATATTATTATCGTGGTAACCCTCAAGTAGTTTATTCTTGGGTTTATGGAAAAGTCTTCATAACCCAGGTTTTAAACCCGTCGAATTCGACGAGTTTAGAAAAGAAGCAGGATCGAATGCATTTAAAATGTCCCCAACGAAATGGATAACAGCTGTTAATGCATTTAGCATTGTTTCTAAGTTGGGGTGCTATGGCGTACTTTACTCATGGTGATGGTGAGATATTATTTAATCTTATAGGGATAGCTTAAGTCTATAAAATGAAAGGATGAGCCAGATGGAAGAATTAGTAGCTATTCTGACAGACATACGAGACCAGCTAGTTGAGCTCAATAACAGAATTGATCAGCTAACCGGCTACGGGTCAGGTAATATATCGGATGTGTGCGATAAATTGGAAGATGTAAGCTTTTCTCTGGATAATGTCAATTTATCGCTGGAAGAAGTAAACCTTTCGCTCGATACTATCGATATAACGAAGGATTAAGTAATGGAACTAAACGAAATCAAAGAGGTGCTGGAAGACAACCTCAATAAAAGCCTGTCCCACGGCCGGAAGCGCAACATCGTCTTCTGGTATGACGACGCCGGGGAATTTGCGGCCGAGGTGGACGAGCTGGAGCTTGAGGGCGCCCGCATATTAAAGCTCAACGGCAGGAACAGCTTTCAGGTCAAGTATATCCTGGAGCATGAAGACACGTCGGGCAACTACCTCATTTACGCCCCTTTTGGCAAACCGCCGGCGCGGGAGAACTACCTGCTGGATATCCAGAAGTACAGCATTGATTTTTCCGCCGACAAGGCCACGGCGCTGATGCGGGAGCTCAATGTAACCGATGATTCGCTGCGCGCCTCTTTCCGCAAGTACCTCAGATTCTTCAACGACAAAGAAAGGCGCAAGTCCTTCAAGTCATACTCGCTAACTACATATACAGAAGATACACTGGACATCGCGGTACTTTCGGTGCTATGCAAGCTGCCCTATCCCGGTTTGGAGGAAGTGCTGATGGCGCTCTTGGCCGAGCACACTGCCGGCGGGACAGCCTTTTACGAAAGCATTGATATGTTGGGTGATTCCGCTGCTTTCTGGAATCTCATCGGTAAACGTTATGGCTACCAGCTGGAACAAAAAGACCTGGGCACGCTGGGCCTGTTTTTCCTGGTTACCGGGCTGTCCTTTTCTTTGCGCCGGGAACTGCCTGAACAATGGGAGCCTTATGTCAGCCCGCGGAAAAACGACGCCGTGGTGTTTTTAAGCCATTTCATGGGCGGCGCTAATACAGTAGAAGCCTACCGGCAGCTGGCCGGCACGGTGCAGGAGCAGCTGAAGCTGAAGGGTTATCTAACCCAGTGGGAAGTGGACGATTACCGGGAGTGCGACTTGTTCGCCCTGTTTGACGAGGCGATCATCCGGGACATCCTGGGAAACCTGCTGGCCGGCGCGGGCCAGTTTGATAAATACAGCGAAATTATTCTGGAGCGCCGGAACAAGCACTGGTTTAAAGTGTATGAAAACGAATACAATGCCGCTTACTGGGCCTGTGTGCTGCTGAACCAGTGGCAAACCCATAAGGACACGATCAAGGAGTACCAGCCCCACGACTTTTTTCAGCAGTACGCTAAGGAATACTGCCGGATTGACACCGCCTACCGGAAATTTATCTATTACTTAGACCGGGCGGTGCGCCGGGAATGGTTTGAATTACTGCGGGAAAAAATTGAAAACACTTACGTCAACGGCTATCTGAACACCCTGGCTGTCAAGTGGAGCGGCAGCATCGAGGCCTTGCAGGAGCGCTGGGCTCTTGACTCTTTGCCGACCCAGTGGGGTTTCTTCCGGCGGCAGCTCCGGCCGCACTTAATGAAAGGGAAAAGGGTGTTTGTCATTGTCTCCGACGCCCTGCGCTTTGAGGCGGCCAGGGAACTGGCCCGGCGCCTCAATACCGGGCGCAAAGGCTCGGTTGTGCTCACGGCCATGCAGGGTGTGCTGCCCTCCTGCACCAGCCTGGGCATGGCCTGCCTGCTGCCGTACCGGCACATTGAGATCGGCGAGGATTACAGTGTCAGAGTGGACGGCGTCTTATGCGAGGGCCTGGAAAACCGCAATAAAATCCTGAACCTGCAGGTAGAAAAAAGCATTGCCCTCCGCTATAAGGACCTGGTGGACTTAAGAAGGGAGGATTTCCGCAAGCTCGTAAGCGGCAAGGATTTGATTTATATCTACCACAACAGCATTGACGCCAGGGGTGACCATTACCCCACCGAACGCGAAGTATTTGATGCTGTGGAGGAGACCCTGGGTCAGTTAAGCTCGCTGGTAACCAGACTGGTCAATGACGTCGCGGCCACCCATATATATATTGTGGCCGACCACGGCTTTATCTACCAGCGCCAGGGTCTGGCCGAATCCGACAAGACCCCCGGAGACATTGGCGCCAATGCTTACATCAACAGGAGGTTCATCCTGACCGGGCGGGACAAGCAGTTGGAGGGGACCCTGACTTTTAGCATGAAATACCTGCTGGGGGACGATACTGCCCTCAATTGCATCACCCCCCGGGGGGCCAACCGGTTCCCGGTCAAGGGGGGCGGGGCCAACTATGTGCATGGCGGCCCTTTGCCCCAGGAGATCGTGATCCCGCTGCTCCACTTTAAAAACGAGCGGGGCAAGTCCGCCGGAGATGTGCTAAAGGTGGCGGTGTCCCTGACCAGTATTTCCCGGAAGATTACCAACACCATCACCTATCTGGAGTTCTTCCAAACGGAGAAACTGGCGGGAAAAAGACAGCCCTGCCGGCTCAAGCTCTACCTGGCTGACCAGGCCGGCAACCGCGTCTCCAATGAAAATATCATCATTGCCGATAAAACATCAGACGACCCGGCGGAAAGAAAGTTCAGAGAAAAATTTGTGTTGAAAAACATGAAGTACGATAAGACGCAAAAATACCACCTGATCATGGAAGACGAAGAGGAACCGGTGGAAAAAATCTACGACCGGGTACCCTTCACGATCGATCTGGCCTTCAGCAGTGAGGATTTTGGTTTTTAGCGAGGGATGGTAATGGATGAATTAAGCGCCAGGTTAAATCAATATTTTCCCGGCCGGGTGGTGCGCAAGGACCTGACCAAGCAGATCAAGGAAGGCGCCAATGTGCCTGTTTACGTGCTGGAATACCTCCTCGGCATGTACTGCGCCACCGATGACGAAGATGGCATTCGGGACGGGGTGGAGCGGGTCAAAAACATCCTGGCCGATAACTTCGTCCGGCCGGATGAGGCGGAAAAGGTCAAGTCCAAGATCCGGGAACTGGGCAAATATACCGTGATAGATCGGCTGACGGTCAAACTCAATGAGAAGAAAGACGTTTATGAGGCTGAGTTCTCCAATCTGGGCATCAAAGGAGTAAGTATTATCCCGTCTTATGTGAAGCAATATGAGAAACTGCTGACCGGCGGGATCTGGTGCATCGTTAAGATGGACTACTTCTTTGATGAGGAACAGCGGGGGGCCAGCCCTTTTTACGTCGGCAGCCTCACGCCGATCCAGATGCCCAACCTGGATCTGGACGAAATTTTAACCGGGCGGGGGCACTTTACCAAAGAGGAGTGGATCGACGCCCTGATCAGATCCATCGGCCTGGAACCCACCCAGTTATCCAGCGAGGTAAAGTGGCATATGTTGTGCCGCATGATTCCCCTGGTGGAGAACAACTACAACCTGTGCGAACTGGGACCGAGAAACACAGGCAAGTCCCATATTTATAAAGAAATATCCCCCAACTCAATCCTGGTTTCCGGCGGCCAGAGCACTGTCGCCAACCTGTTTTACAACATGTCCACCAGGCAGGTGGGCCTGGTTGGCCTGTGGGATACCGTGGCTTTTGACGAAGTGGCGGGTATTACCTTTAAAGATAAAGACGGCGTCCAGATTATGAAGGACTACATGGCCTCAGGTTCCTTTGCCCGGGGCCGGGAGGAGAAAGCGGCGTCAGCCTCAATGGTCTTTGTGGGCAATATCAACCAGAGTGTTGACGTGCTGCTGAAAACATCCCATTTATTCGAACCGTTCCCCGAAGCAATGGCCAACGACACCGCCTTTTTTGACCGGATGCACTATTACCTGCCCGGCTGGGAAATACCCAAATTCAGGCCGGAATTCTTTACCGATATGTACGGGTTTATCACCGACTACCTGGCGGAGTTCTTCCGGGAGATGCGCAAGCGCTCCTATGCCGACGCGTTGGACCGTTACTTCAAGGCCGGCCGCAACCTCAACCAGCGGGATGTGATCGCGGTCAGAAAAACTGTTTCCGGGCTGATCAAGCTGATCTATCCCAATGGCGATTTTGGCCGGGATGAGGTCGAGGAGGTTTTGCGCTACGCCCTGGTGGGCAGGCGGCGGGTTAAGGAACAGCTTAAGAAAATCGGCGGCATGGAATTCTATGATGTGCATTTTTCCTATATCGACATTGAAACCCTGAACGAAGAATTTGTCTCCGTGCCGGAGCAGGGGGGCGGCAAAATTATCCCCGAGGGTCTTGGCAAGCCGGGCCACGTCTATACCATCGGCCGCGGCAAATCAGGCATGATCGGCGCTTACAAGATCGAGGTCCAGGTAGTCAGCGGTTCGGGCAAGTTTGAAAGGACCGGCCTGGGCGCCCACCGGGAAGCCAAAGAGGCCATCGATACCGCTTTTCGCTTCTTTAAAGCCAACAGTAAAGCTGTCAGCCGTTCCATAACCACCACAACTAAAGACTACCTGATGCATGTGGTGGATATCCACGGTGTCGGCCTTACCTCCGAACTGGCCCTGGCGGCTTTTGTGGCCTTGTGCTCGGGCGGGGTGGCCCGGCCCTGTCAGAGCCAGCTGGCCATCCTGGGCTCAATGAGCATTGGCGGTACCATTAATAAAGTAGCGGAGCTGGCCAATGTGCTGCAGGTCTGCTTCGACGCCGGAGCCAAGAAGGTGCTCCTGCCCATGTCATCCGCCGCCGGCATCAGCACCGTGCCCCCGGAACTATTCGCCAGGTTCCAAATATCATTTTACCAATCGCCGGAGGACGCGGTTTTTAAGGCGCTGGGGGTGGAGTAGGAGTTTCTGGCAATTATATTTCCCCGCTTGTTTAAATATCGGTTTTAACAATTGAAATGTCCATAACTTAAAAGATATCTGGTGTAAGGGGGCTAACAATGGATATTTCCAAACTTCAGTCTTTAGCACTTAGCCCGGAAATGATTGAACTAGCAGATAAATATATCCCCTATGTGACTGAGCACAAGCAGATCTCGTATCGGGAATACTTTGAAACTATACTCAACAACATAGCGAGTTCGGAGTTTTTAGTTCCCGTACTTGGGGTTCAAGGTGTAGGGAAAAGTAGTTTTCTCAATGCACTACTAATGGATGATGTGGTACTTCCCATCGATGCCGAAGATACGACATGTATCCCCGTTGAAATTCGTTATGAGAGGGACAAGGATAGCGAGGCATTTGTTTTTTACGCCGATGAACAAACACCTCCTAAAAAATTGCAAAGTCTAAGCTCTCTTGAGCATTATGTACATAATAAACACAATCCTGGCAATGCGAAAAATGTGTCTCATATCGTTGTTTTCAAGCGGGACGAATTGCTGGCAAGCGGGATGGTGTTGGTAGATTTGCCAGGGGTTGGCAGCCTGAATCTACATAATGTCGAAACTACGATAAAATACATTGAACGGCTTTCAGCAGCCATTTTTCTTCTGCGAACAGTTCCGCCGATCACTCGTTCTGAGCGGGTATTTATTACTTACGCTTGGCCAAAATTAACCATAGCCTGGTTTATTCAGAACCGGTGGAACGACGAAAGCCCGTCGGAAGTGGAAGATGGCAAACAAGTAAACCTAAAGGTTTTAAACGAAATTGCAGACCAATATAAAACAGAAGCTCCAAGAAATATCCGCATCATTAACGTGCATAAGGCGTTGGCGGACAGGCTCAAGCGGCGGGAATGCTACCGCTTATCCGATATAGAAGAGTTTCGTAAAGAGCTGTCTGAAGTAGCAGTTAACTGGAAAACTATTTTAAAAAACAGTTTTGTCCTTCATTTTAGCGAATTAATTGAAAGAATAGAGAAACGAATTGAGTTGTGTTCTAAAGAGCTTCGCATAAGCAAGGCCGATCTGCATACCCAGTATACGAAGCAAGAACGCATATGCGAGGGGGTTTTTGAACGAAATAACAAAAATATCACAAACTTAAATAAACAAATAGCCACTTACCGAGGCGAAATGATCGACTACGCAGAGACAGTCAGCAAGAAACAGTCGGAAAACCTGCGTAGCGAGATGCGCCGTATTATCAGCAGCGGGGTTGCAGATGGGGAGTTGTTGAACAGAGCATTTGTTGATACTTACAACTACATCCTGAAGGAAGTGATGGAGGACTTGTCTTTAAAGCTGTTTGAGATTCAAAAAAACGCAGAAGTAGCTATTGGAAAACTGGAGATTAGAACACCTAAGGACGAGTTTAAACATACCGGTAGCTTCCAAAGAGAAGTAAAGTTGAAATTCGAAAAAGCGCTTCCGCCCATTTTTAACCTTGCCGGAGTGTTGGCGGGCATAAAAGCAGGCGGCGCGATAGGGGCCAGGTTTGGTCCGTACGGAGCAATCGTCGGCGTAATCATCAGTATAGCGTTATCCAACTGGTTAGGCGGTAAGACCAAGCAAGGGGTGAATAAGAAACAACAGAGTCTTTCCATACGCGACTTGGAAGAGCCGATCCGCTTGTTTAGGGATGATCTTAGACAGGGAGTGGACAACTGCTGCAACTCAGTATTTGATCATATAGAACAGGCGCTGCGGGATTTCAAGATGACACAGGCTAAACAGGTGGAAGATAAAAAACACCGGCATGAAATGATATATAACCAGAGTGCTGATGAGTTGGAAAATGAACTGATGCAGCTTAGGGAAGATGAGCGCATCTTAAAGAATATCAAGGAGCAGATCTTATGCTTGTAGAAATATTACTACAACGAATGAATGAAATCAACAGAATTGCTGATGAAATACCAGATCGCAGGTTTCTGGTATTATCCCGATTTTTATTTGAACGCATAACAAAACCGGAAAGCTATGTCGTGATGCTTGGAGAGACCAGCAGTGGTAAAACCACACTCATTAATGGATTGTTAGGTAAGGAAATGCTTAAGACGAGCGCTAGCCCGACAACGGGGACAGTGATCGAAATTATGGATGATCCAGATCTAATCGCCCAAGAATATTATGCCATTAATAAGGATGCAACAGTGGAAGAATTGTCGCCATCCATGTTCGAAAAGTTATCTCTTCACCCAGACAAGGATCTACTCCGGCTCCGATCTGTAATCCCGGCTTTCCCGCACGAGCTATCCGGTCTCAGGCTATTTGATACACCCGGTTACGGCAGTATCCAGGAAGAGCATGACGAGGTTTTAAAGGAGTTTATTCCCAATAGCGATATCATCGTGTATGTTGTTTCATATCGAATCGGATTTAAGGAAAACGACCACTACTTTATGCAGTTTATTAGCCAATTGATTGATTCTGATACGGAACTGATCTTGGTTGTAAACCGGGTACCAGAATGTGTTAGCCAAATTGACAACCGGGTTCGTGAAATAAAGGAACATGCGGAAGATTGCTTACACCGGGAACTTTGTTGTCATATTGTTCACAGTATATATCGAGAGGGAGAAGCAACTTTACCTCGGGCAGAATCATTATGGGACGATATTAAGGAAAGCCTTGAATCAGAGGAACGGCAATCTGTATTACATAGTGTATTTCTCTCGTACCAGAAGAGTCTGTTGCTTGACATGAAAGGGTATCTGGAAAAAGAAATAATAGCGCAGCGGGTAACACAGGAAGAGCGACAACAATTGTGTACGTCGTTAGATGAGTTTCTTGCTAAGGAATCTGTAGCTTTGGGAAAAATCGTGACGGTGTTCGCGAGGCTTGATGGCATGCTCGACAAGCTGTTTGCAGGCAGCAAAAACGAGTTATTGCGCAAAACATGCAGTGAAGTTGACGTTGTCAACAAATGGACGGATAAAGATGAATGCGTTGGGTTTGTTCAAGCTCATATACTTCAACTTCAAACCCGTAACGAAACAAAAAAGATTGCCGGCTTGCTGCAGGATGAGCTTGAACGACTTGACGATGAAATTCATTCCTTGCTTAATACAGCGGTAAAAGATTTTCAGCGGTCTGTTGAGTTAAAATCTCCGATATATAAACAGTTCATACTTAATATAGGCAATAGGACGGTGCAGAGGGCTACTGAAGCTGGGCTTACTGCTTTTTTCAAGCAATATGGTGGGGCAGGCGGCGCCGGGGCTGGCGTAGCAAACGCAGCAAAAAAGGGACTTAAAAAACTGGGCGAGCTACTAGGAAAGAAATTTTCTCGAGAGACACACAATGCATTAGCAAAATTTCTAAAGCGTTTTGGTGCCACATCCACTCGATCGATTGCCGTAGCGGCAGTTGTTATCGTAGAGGGTGTTTCTTACATCGTAGATGCAAATACTTGGCAAAAAACACTAAAAAAACAGGCTGAAAAGGCTTTTGAACTATGGAGATCTGAAACTGTGAGCAATGTGAGGAGAGACCTCCATGAATTAAAAAAACACAACCTTGAAAAAATTCACCTTTTCTTTGAGGAATATCGTGAAAATTGCGAATTTCAGAAGACGAATGATAACGGTAATATAACAATCGAGCGGGTTGAGAAGTGGCTTGGACAGATCGATCATATTCTGAATGGAATTGAGATATTTAATGAAAGGAATGTTAAAAATGAGTGAGCGAAAGCAGTTACTTCCGAAGTCATCATCGCGTAAAGAAGAGGTAGTATACGAGGTATGTCCTCCTGGGATAGATTTAAAAAAAGAAACAGCATCCACATTTCTAAGGTCTTTACCGAAATTACTTGTTATCATTGAATCAGTCGTTAACATCAAAAATATGCAAGCGTCTGCCGATGTGGAAATAAAGATAATTCGTGAAATGGGTGATAACTTGCAGAAGCAGGCGGATGCGTTTGTCAAGGAGGAACATGCACGAAGAGAGTCTGCCATTACGGATTCGGAGTTTATTCGAAGGCTGTTAAACGATTTGTATATTTTTTTAAAATCCACTCAGAATAACGACGATGTCCAGAAAGCTGTGATAGAGACAGTTAACCAATCATTACAGAAGTACTTGTCTAGGTAGTGGTAAGTTTTATGCGTGATCTTTATTTTAGTGGAATTCATGACATTTTAAATTTAATTAATGAACACAAATACCAAGAAGCTAGGGGGCTTATACAACGGGAGTTGCAAAATTATCGCGAAAATGAAGTAAGAGCCCGTCGCTTACAATTAGACGCTATTGTACAATCTATTTTTCAGTTGAACTTGCAAATTCATTTTATCCAAGAGCAATATCGAAATCTAGCCGAGCTTTGCCCTCCAGATCTGTTGAGTTCTGTGGATGAGTTCATAACTATATTAAAGCTTGATAAAGTTGAACTCGAAGCTCAAAAGAAATTGTTAGCTCGAGGAGTATAATATTTTCATTAAAGTGAGACACAGAACTATAAATATAAGTTGTAATGCCCATATACTTTAAACCTGGGGATTTTACCCAGAATAACAGGTGAATAAAGCGGCTCTATTGAACCCGGGTTAGGTATTGAAGAGGGAGGGCTGCATTCAGCTGAAGCCCTTCTGTTGCCCCGGTATTTTATGTACACAGGTGTGTTTTCATCCAGTACGAAGGATACACGATATTCACCTGAAGGGTTTTTTAATTGAATGTTCGCTGGAAGGGAAGTTTACCATTAACGTAGAAGAGCTTCTGTCAATGACCGATAATGAAGTGCTGGCAGCACTGTTATCGGCGTCCAGGAATGAAGAGCATAGGGCACATGACTCTGCCCACCGGATAGTGAAACGCGAATGCCTTAAAAGACCGACTTGGCATAAACGCTTCTAAACAATAAAGATATTAAAATAATATATTAGTGTTAAAAAAAGAGCCTTTTTTAGGGGACTCACTGGGAATCCTCTGCATTTGTTCTAAAACGAAGCACTGACGGGCGGTGATAAATTTGAAGCCAAAAACCAAGAACTGGCTGGGTATTGCCCGGGATGACTTTGAGGTAGCGGGACACCTTTTTGAAAAGCAGAAATACCTATACTGCATATTTTTTTGTCAACAAACAATTGAAAAAACTATAAAGGCGGTTTATTCTGAGAAGTACAACAAGACACCGCCAAGAAAACATGACTTGGTGTCGCTTGCCAGGGCTGCCGGCATTCTGCCTGAGCTAGATGAGGATACAAAAGACTTTTTTGACCTGCTTTCGCAATATTATTTAGAATCCAGATACGCTGAGGACAGGGATATACTGGCTAAGAATTGTACAGTGCTGCTTACAAAGAATCTACTGAATAAGACAGGAGAGCTGTTGGCATGGCTGGAAAACAAATTGAAGTAAGTATAATAAGGTATTTGGAAACCCTCAGGACCAAAAATATAAAAGTCAAGAAGGCGATACTTTATGGTTCCCATGCTTTAGGGACCAATGACCGGGACAGCGATATCGACCTGGCCATAATATCACCGGATTTCGGGCGTGACAGGTTTGGCGAGGCGCTGATGCTGAAAAAACTAACCAGAGACATCGACCTGGATATTTCGCCGCGGTCGTATTCTGTCGAGCAGTACCGGCAGGCAAGAGAGGGCGACTTTTTGTTTGATGAAATCATTAAAAAAGGGAAAACCGTTTATGAAGAATAATATTTGAGACCGAACCTTATTCCCCGCGGCAATTCTTATATTTCTTGCTGCTGCCGCAGGGGCATGGCTCATTTCTGCCGGTCTTTTGGACGCGCTTGGGCTGGGTGGAGGGAAAAGGCAGTAGGTTGGATTTCTCAGCAGCAGAAAGTTCCGGGGTGTGTAGCCATAATTAGGGCTTGCTGAACAAATCCCTGATTTCGCAACTTGGTTTTAGACAACCGCATAACCTGTGCAACTTTGGCCACAAATAGCCCCCAAGATGGCCCTTATAAAATGGCAATAATGAACCTGGAGCCGGCGCTCCAGATTCATTACCAGGAACTGCAGCGCAAGCCAACCATATCCTAAAAAAAGCAATGGGTTTTTAGGTGGGTCGATAGCGAGAAAAAAGCCACGTGAGCTGTATGCCTGGATAGCGAAAAATCACGATGCGTCAAGTATCGCCTTATGCTGTGCGGCATTAGGCGTACGGCGTGAAGGCTACTACGATTGGCAAAAGCGCCCTTGCCGCAGGGAACGGGATGAGGTGTTGGTATCGGCCCTGAAGAAAGTGAGAGACGAACATCCCGCATACGGGGTAAGAAGCATGATTGAGGCATTACCTGAAAGGTTAAAACCGAGTTACGGCAAGGGCTACATCACTTGCCGCGAGCACGGGCTGTTGCAGAAACGGCGCAAACCTCACGTAAAAAAGCTCCTGCCAAATTTATAGATCGTGCAATAGCTTTAGGGGCTGATAGCGCAATTTTATGGGGTGTTTTCTACTCCAATATGGCATACGCTTCACCCATTGTAACATGGTATATCCGTTATCTCGAATTCGGCTCGATCTATTCCAGTGAAAAGCTCGACGAGGCATTTGCCAAAGGAACGATTCGCATCTCGCTGGGGAAAAACAATACTTCAGCCGATGTTGAGGTCATCGCAACAGCGTTAGTAAAAATCATGTGCCCCTTTTAACGAAAGATGGTTACCGTGCCCAACCTGGATCTGGACGAAATTTTAACCGGGCGGGGGCAATATCAACCAGAGTGTTGACGCGCTGCTGAAAACATCCCATTTGTTCGAACCGTTTCCCGAAGCAATGGCCAATGACACCGCCTTTTTTGACCGGATGCACTATTATCTTCCCGGCTGGGAAATACCCAAATTCAGGCCGGAATTCTTTACCGATATGTACGGGTTTATCACCGACTACCTGGCGGAGTTCTTCCGGGAGATGCGCAAGCGTTCCTATGCCGACGCGTTGGACCGTTACTTCAAGGCCGGCCGCAACCTCAACCAGCGGGATGTGATCGCGGTCAGAAAAACTGTTTCCGGGCTGATCAAGCTTATCTATCCCAATGGCGATTTTGGCCGGGATGAGGTCGAGGAGGTTTTGCGCTACGCCCTGGTGGGTAGGCGGCGGGTTAAGGAACAGCTTAAGAAAATCGGCGGCATGGAATTCTATGATGTGCATTTTTCCTATATCGACATTGAAACCCTGAACGAAGAATTTGTCTCCGTGCCGGAGCAGGGGGGCGGCAAGATTATCCCCGAGGGTCTTGGCAAGCCGGGCCACGTCTATACCATCGGCCGCGGCAAATCAGGCATGATCGGCGCTTACAAGATCGAGGTCCAGGTAGTCAGCGGCTCGGGCAAGTTTGAAAGGACCGGCCTGGGCGCCCACCGGGAAGCCAAAGAGGCCATCGATACCGCTTTTCGCTTCTTTAAAGCCAACAGCAAAGCTGTCAGCCGTTCCATAACCACCACAACCAAAGATTACCTGATGCATGTGGTGGATATCCACGGCGTCGGCCTTACCTCCGAACTGGCCCTGGCGGCTTTTGTGGCCTTGTGCTCGGGCGGGGTGTCCCGGCCCTGTCAGAGCCAGCTGGCCATCCTGGGCTCAATGAGCATCGGCGGCACCATTAATAAGGTAGCGGAGCTGGCCAATGTGCTGCAGGTCTGCTTCGACGCCGGGGCCAAGAAGGTGCTCCTGCCCATGTCATCCGCCGCCGACATCAGCACCGTGCCCCCGGAGCTTTTCGCCAGGTTCCAAATATCATTTTACCAATCGCCGGAGGACGCGGTTTTTAAGGCGCTGGGGGTGGAGTAGGAGTTTCTGGCAAGAAAAAAACAAGCATTAATATTATTCCCGTTTAGACCGGCCTATGAGCTGGAGGAATATGATGACAGTTGGTAAGGCGGCGGCTTATTGTAAAGGTTACGATGTTTGATGATAAGCTGAAGGTTGAATTCAAATCAGGAGTCTTAATATAAATTGACGAATAATCAGGGATTTGTTCAGCAATTCCTACATATCTTCCATCTTCAGGCTATAATCACATGATCCACAACCTTACCGATAATCTTTCTAACATCATCCAACCCTTCGCGCACTGTCTAACTATTCATTTTTACCAAGTTTTGTTGGGTACTTAACCATCGAATATAAGGAAAGCCTTTTAAACGAGGCCAAGATTCGAGGATACTCTGGACGCTCATTGGATGGTCGAACCCTCGAACCAACCAAGCCAGAATTAGGTGATCTGATGCGCCGTGAGGCGGTCAGAAAAGGGCCTGAGGCTGAGAAGCAGACCCGTTTTCGAATACCCAAGCAATAAGCCGGTAATCGATTAGGCCGAGGTGGCGTGTGCACAGGGCGAGACTGCGCTAGAAGTTGCAGCCTGGCCGGGAACGGTCGAGCCGGGGCAAAGTAAGGAAACCCCGGGGAAGTGTACATAAGTGTTTAGGCGCGTGGAGGCTTTGAACAACGGAATAGAGTAACCGAATGAGACCTTCCGCCTCTCTCTGGAAAGGAGCAGGTACAAGGGAGACCGTATGTGGCGGGAGGAGTCAGCGCCGTCATAGTACCTGGGGAACCCCGGGGAAGGACGACACCGATGAGCGCTTCGACGGAGCGACAGACGGGGCAGGTCAAACTTCAACAGGAAAACGACCAGAACCTGCAAGCAGGTACCGGACTGTCGTGACCGGAAGCCGGACGTAAGAAGGGTGCAAGTATGCTGGATATTGTTGCGGCAACTTAAGCTCTTTGAGTCTCCCTGCTAAGGGATAGCATTGGGGCCGCCAGATGCGGGAAAACTGCACGTCCGGTGACAATGGGGGCTGGCATTCCGCGAGGAGCGCCTTCTACTCACTAGGTGGTTTCTGTTTTCCCGGAACATATGGCTCCTCATGAAGTGGGTTTTCTTGATTTATCACTAGATATCTCTTTATATCTATAGTATACTTCGATATCTACCACCTTTTTCCCTGCTGCCTTGGCAGCTATTTTTTGCTGTTTTAGGGGTTTTTCGCAGGGGAGTCATTAATAAAATTTCTAATTAATATTTAGCAAATGAATAAGTATTCTAATCATACTCTTGGGAGCTATTTGAAAATCAAAACTATCTACAAGTTCGCATATATGTAGATAGTTTTGATTGACATATTATGTAATTTGTATTATACTAAATTCAGAACTATACACTAATTTGATAATAAGGAGATAGTTTTGAATGGATAAATATGAAGAGTTTAAAAGAGTTTTTGCTAAATATGATGGTGTCCTTACAACATTGGAATTTCAAGAGGCTGGCTATCATCATAAATATTTAAAAGAGTTTATGGATAAAGGTTTTATTAGGAAGATTAAAAGAGGATATTATGAATGGCAAGACGATGAATTTATTTCTGATGCCACTATTATTACGAGATTGTTTCCTGATGCTGTTATATATCTATTGTCAGCCTTGTATATATATGGCTATATAGATCGAACACCAAATGAATGGCATCTAGTTGTAGAAAGAGGTAGTTCTAGGTCAAAATTTAATATTAAATATCCCAAAATTAAACCATATTATATAACTAAAAAATATATGAGTATTGGCAAGACAAGAATTAACTATGAAGGACAAGAAATAAATATATTTGATAAAGATAGAACTATATGTGATGTAATAAGAAATGAAAGCAAGATGGACAAAGAAATTGTTAATCAAGCTATAAAAAGTTATATAGGTGACCCTCAAAAGAACGCTTCAAGCCTACTGAAGTATGCAAAAAAAATGAGAGCTGAGAACAAGTTAAGAACAATGATTGGAATGTGGTTGTGATGAATAGGACGAAATCAGTGCTACAAAAACTGAGGAACAAATCAAGGAATTCTGGTATTTCATTTCAACTAACTTTACAGTTGTTTTGTCAGGAAGAGTTTTTAAGAAGGATAAGCTATTCAATGTATCAAAACAATCTTGTTTTAAAAGGAGGTCTATTTCTTTACTTAATTACAAATTATGAAAGTAGGCCAACTAGGGATATAGATTTTCTTATAAAAAACTATTCTAATGAAAATGAAAAGATTGAATCAATGATTGAGAGTATAATAAATACAGATACAGGGAATGAATTTGTTAGCTTTGAAATGAAATCTATTAACTCAATATTAGAACAAAAAGAGTATCACGGTACAAGAATAAAGATGATAGGGTTAATAGGTAATACAAGAACGCCATTTGATATAGATATTGGAGTTGGAGATATTATTATCCCTAAGCCAGAGAAGAGAAAACTTGAAGTTTTGTTGCCAGACTTTAATACCCCTGAAGTACTAACATATTCTTTAGAATCTACAATAGCTGAAAAATGGGATGCTATAATTGATAGGACGGAGTTTAATAGTAGAATGAAAGATTTTTATGATATCTATTATCTAGCTATGAATTACGATTTTGAAGGAAGAAAGTTACAAGGAGCAATTTTTGAAACATTAAGTAATCGAAGAAGAGTATATGAGAAAGATACCTTAGATAAGGTAAGATTACTTGAAATAGATAGACTATTAATAGAAAGGTGGAAGGCATTCACTCAAAACACAATAGGAGTAGATTTGGATTTTTATACTGTAATTGAACTTGTTACTAATTTTATTGGAGAACCATTTGATAGCATAGTTCATGAGCGAGAGCTTTTTCTAACATGGAGTAAAACAAAATTAAAATGGAGTGAATGACTTTAGTATCAGTATTTTATTTTCAATATTAAAAATTACGGATTACAATTATTTCTCGTACTGATAAATGGGAGTTTAGAGGGAGGCTTGAGGCTTTGCAAGAGTAGAGGGTGGTGAGATGATTTTTTTCCAGTTCACCGCTGTTTTTTTAAGTTGCCATCTGCTGTATTTCTATTTTGCCATAAACATTATATGTTACGTTGGAAGAAGGAAAGGAAAAATCAGTCCGAGTCCGGGCAAAGCGCATTAATGAGCTTAAGCCTCATGTGGTAGTAGAAGAGGCAAGGCTAGCCGTCGAGGAGGTAGACGCACTAATGAAAGATTCGGAAAGGATATTTCATTAGTTCTTCTTACAGTATCGGATAGCACTTTCATATGACAGGCTGTTGTCACCAATCTGGCTTAATCTAAAAGGTAAGCCAGTTTTTTTATCCACAGAGAAAATTGCAGCGATTCTCCCATAATGCCGATTATTTAAGAGGAAAAGTCGCTTGCCGGTAGAATTCCGATTTAGCGACACAATTTGACAGATACATTATTATCTGGGGTGATTTACATTAACAATCTCCTATCCTCACTAAATGAAGCATGTAAAAAATATCCCTTGGAGGAGAAGGTACTGATCGTACCGGGATACAGCCAGGGGCATGAGCTTTGTGAAGCGCTGGCCAGGGGCGGCGAAGGTTGGATAAACCTGCGGTCGGAAACAACGGCAGGCCTGGCGCACCAGGTGGCCGGCGAGGACCTGGCTGAAAAAGGCATTACATATTTGACCGGTATACTGACAACGGCTGTATTTGAAGAAATCTATCATGGCCTGGAAGAACAAAAAGCTCTTCTCTACTTCGCGAGGGATACCTATTCACCCGGGCTGGTCAGGGCTCTGGCATCTTCTATATATGAGCTGAGGTACTGTGGAATTACCGGCGATACTCTTGATCCGGACAGTTTTGTCAGCAAAGACAAAGGGCAGGACATGGCTGCGCTGTTAAAGGCCTATGAGCAGTACCTTGCGGACCATAGATTTATTGACAGCCCCGGCTTGCTCTCATTGGCGCTGGATTTATTTTCAAAGAGGACTCCCACAAATACTGATACCATTTACCTGCTGCCTTCTTTCCTGCAGCTCGCCCCGCTGGAACGCCGGTTAATTGAACTGCTTACTGCCGGAAGGCTTATGATTTTAAATGCTGATCCGGTCTACGGCCTGTCCCGGCCGGGAATGGAGCCGCAGGCGCCTGTGCCGGAAAACGTTACCGTATCTCCTGCCGATGTGGAACGCCTGCCCTGGCTGTACCAGGTTAGCCAGTCGCCGGCGCCGGTTGGTGATGGTTCTTTGAGCGTCTTTCATGCTTACGGGCTGATGAATGAGGCCAGGGAAATTCTCAGGCGGATTACAAAGGAAGGGATACCTTTAGACAGCGCGGCGGTGGCCTGCACAAGCAGCGAGTATATACCTGTTTTTTATTCGCTGGCCAGGCGCCTGGGGTTAAATGTGACATACGGGGAGGGAATTCCCGGCAGCCTTACCGGCCCCGGCAGGGTGCTGCAGGGCCTGGTTGAATGGATCAGGTCCGACTATTCCGCCAGTACGTTAAAAGCCCTGGTTTTAAGTGGCGATATAGCGCTGCGGTGGGATAAAGAGGGAGGCGCCTTTCTGGCGCCGGCCGCAGCTGCGCGGATGTTGAGTGTTTCCGGCGTCGGCTGGGGGAGGGACCGTTATATACTGCTTAAAAATATGGCGGAAACTTTTAAAGAAAAAGCAGTGGAAGAATTATCAGAAGAAGATGATGCGGACGGCAGGCGTGAACGGTATTTGCGTCGGAGGGATCTGGCTGAAGGGTTATACACAGCCATAAGCGGGCTCATCTCAAATTTGCCGGTACCTGACGAAGAGGGCAGGATCAGTTTCAGGGACCTTAATTCCGGCCTCTCCTATATCCTGTCTGAAATAACCAGTCCTTCAAGTAGTATTGAAGCTGCCGCACTGCAGGGATTAATCAGCAGTCTGGTCCAGGCCGGGCAGTTTGCGTCGTTCAATCTGGAAACCGAGGAAGCTCTGGAACGGGTGGAAAACATCCTTGGCGATTTTCGGGTGGGGGCTTCCGGCCCCAAACCCGGCCACCTGCATATTGTCAGTTATGCGAATTTAACCTGGTCCTGCCGTCCCAACACTTTTGTTGCCGGGCTGGGCGCGGACGCTTTCCCGGGCAGCGCCCGCCAGGACCCGGTCCTGCTGGATACGGAGCGCGGGAAGATCCATGCCGGGCTGCCGCTGGGCGCGGTCCGGCCGGCTGAAAACCAGTATATGATGGCTCTTGCCCTTGCCTTCAGGAGGGGGCGGGTTACTTTGAGCTTTCCTTCCTTTGATGTGGCGGAAAACAGGTCTGTCTTCCCTTCAAATTTAATGCTCCAGTCATATCGCCTTTTACAAAAGGACGCCTCTTTGGATTACACGGACTTCATCAACTCTCTGGATAGGACGGCAGGGTACTGCCCGCATGAAGGTATGCCGGCCCTGGATGAAACAGAGTGGTGGGCTGCCCGGGTCCTGACGGGACCTGGTGTGATTAACGGCAGCGCGGCGGTAAGGGACTGCTGCCGGGGGATTGCGTCAGGCAGCAAAGCGCTGGAGGCCAGGCAAAGCCCAGATCCCACTGAATATGACGGGCTGATTGCCTGTGACAGCCGGTTTGATCCCCGCCAGAATGCTGATCTGGTTATGTCCTGCAGCAGGATCGAGGACTTGGCCGGCTGCCCCTTTGCTTATTTTCTAAAATACATCCTGCGTGTCCTGCCCCCGGACGAAGTCATCTATGACCCCAACTGCTGGCTGGACGCGCTGGAGCGGGGCTCGCTGCTTCACGAGCTGTTCTGCAAATTCATGAAAAAGATGGCGGCTGACAAGGAAAGACCCGGTTTGGCCAGGCATAAGGCGATGATGATGGAGATGGCGGATGAACTCATTGTGGAATATAGAGACAGGATTCCGATACCCGGCGAACTTATCTTCCAGCGTGAAACAATGGATATCTACCGCTGCTGTGAAGTTTTCCTGGCTGCCGAAGGAGCCCAGGCGGCCGGCGATCCGGTGCTCTTTGAAGTGCCTTTCGGCCTGGGCGGCGCCGCAGCGGAGAAATCCGGCGCAGGCATGGCGGACCCTGTAAAAATCAAACTGGGCAGCGGCGCCGGCTTTTTGCTCAGGGGCAAGATCGACAGGGTAGACAAGGGGGAGGAAAATACTTACCAGGTGTGGGACTACAAGACCGGAAGCACCTATGGATATAAAGACCACAAACACTTTTGCGGCGGGCGCCAGGTCCAGCACGCCCTGTACGCCGTGGCAGCCGAGCAAATACTTGAAGGGCTTGCACCAAAATCATCTCCGCGGGCGGAGGTCTCCGGCTATTATTTCCCCACAGAGCGGGGAGAGGGTCTGAAAATAGCCTACCGGCAGGCCAACCGCGAGAGGTTGTCAGGACTTTTAAACCACTTATTTGACCTTCTGGCGGGAGGCGTATTTATCGCTGCCGACCACGGGGAAAAGTGCGGCATCTGCGATTACCCGGCTGTCTGCGGCGGGGACAGGGCTGTGGACCGGGCCAAAAAACTGGCGGCGCCCGGCGGCAGCGCCTGCCTGGATCCCTGGAGGAGGCTTAAGGAATATGATTAAGCAGGGTTTACAAGACAATGATTCACGCCGGGCTATTGTGGAGGACCTGGATACCTGCCTGCTGGTGGAGGCGGGGGCCGGCTCCGGGAAAACGCACAGTTTGGTTGAGCGCATGGTGGCCCTGGTTAAAGAGAATAAATGCCATGTCGACAGGATTGCCGCCGTGACTTTTACCAGGAAAGCCGCCGCTGAGCTCAAGGGCAGGTTCCAGTTGACCCTGGAGAAGTCTTTAGCCGTTGAAACCAGCCAGGACAAAAAAGAGAGGCTGGACCGTGCGCTGAATGATCTGGACCGCTGCTTTTTGGGAACTATCCATTCGTTCTGTGCGGCTTTATTGAGAGAGCGTCCGGTTGAAGCCGGGTTGGAACCGGACTTTGTGGAAATAGAGGAACTTGAAGACACGCTGCTGCGCGAGCGGGCCTGGGAAGAGTATTTAACGTGGGTGCAGGTGGAGAATCCGCAGGCGCTGGAAGACTTGCTGCAAATCGACGTCAAAGCCCAGGACCTAAAAGAGTTTTACAGAATCTTGTCCGGCTGCCCTGAGGTGGAGGCGGACAGGCATGATTCCCCCGCGCCGGACCTGGATGCTGCCCGGTCGGAATTAAACAAACTGCTGGGATTGGCTGAAACGCTTCTCCCCGGCAGCGTACCGGATAAAGGTTGGGACAACCTGCAAATACTCCTGCGCCGGGCATTGGGGTGGCGGAGGGTCTTTGGCCTGGATGATGACCTTATTTTACTGCGGCTGCTGGTAAGTCTTGATAAGAAGGGAGCCGTCACCCTGAACCGCTGGTCGTCAAACGATGACGCCATAACATCGCGGGACGCCTTTGAGCAGTTCCGGGATGAATATATTGCCCCGGCGCTTAAGGCCTGGCGCGAGCACAGGCACGGGCGCCTGGCCGGCTTTGTCCTGCCGGCGGTTGAGCTTTACGGCAAACGGCGGACAGAGCGCTCCAAGCTGAATTTCCAGGACCTTTTGATGTCCGCCGCCGCCCTGCTTAAAGGAAACCCCGAGGTGCGCGGTTATTTTCAGGAGAGGTATACGCACCTGCTGGTTGATGAATTCCAGGATACCGACCCGATCCAGGCGGAAATCATGTTTTATCTCACCGGCCTTGACGTCTGCGAAAAGGACTGGCGCAAGCTTATCCCCCGGCCAGGAGCGCTCTTTGTGGTAGGGGATCCCAAGCAGTCCATATACCGCTTCCGCCGCGCGGACATCGACACCTATAACGAGGTAAAAAGGCTGATTGACCAGAGCGGCGGCCGGGTGCTGCATTTGACGTCCAATTTTCGCTCGGTGCAGGCCATCGGGGACTGGGTTAACCCTGTGTTTAAGGACCTTTTGCCTGACGAGGCCACTTCGTTTCAAGCTGCTTTCACTGACCTTAACACAGTTAGAACCAACACAGCGGGGAAGGCCGTAGGAGTCAGGACAATCAATATTCCCAAGGTCCACCGGAATAACCAGGGAGAAATCGCTTCCATCGACGCCGGCCGGATAGCCCGCTGGATACGGTGGGCTGTGGACGGCGGGATCGCCCTGGACAGGACGGCTGAAGAGATCGAGGCTGGCTTGACTGAAAAACCCCGACCGGCTGATTTTTTAATCCTGCTGCGCTATAAATCAAATATGGACCTTTACGCCAGGGCTTTAGAGGAGCAGGGCATCCCGTTCCAGATAGCCGGGGGCGGAGGATTTTCAGAATCCGCGGAGATAGCTGAACTGCTCAAGGTCCTGAAAGCGATTTTAGACCCGGATGATCCGGTACGGTTGGTGGCAGTGCTCCGGGGAAGCCTTTTCGGATTAAGCGACAACCAGCTGTGGCTGTTTAAACAGGCGGGCGGGCACTTCAACTTTTACGCCGGGATCCCGGACAGCATGGACCAAGAGGACCGGGAGGTTTTTGAATGGGCTTTTGACAGACTAAAGGCTTTCCGGAAGTGGACGCAGGAACTCCCGGCCGGCGCCGCCCTGGAAAATATCGTGCAGGAACTGGGTGTTATCCCATACGCTATAACCGGGAAACTGGGCCGCAGCCGGGCCGGACACCTGGCGCAGTGCCTGGAGCTGCTCGCCGCCGCCGAGCGGCAGGGGGTTACTTCATTTGCTGCGCTGGTTGACTCACTGGAGCTGCTCATGGAAACAGGGGTGGAGGAAGAAATCAATATCGCGCCCTGGGAAAATGACGCCGTCAGGCTGATGAACCTGCACAAGGCCAAAGGGCTGGAAGCGCCTGTGGTCTTCCTGGCCAACCCCGGCAAAGACGTCGCCTGGGAGCCGGCTGTCCATATCGACAGGACCGGCGGCCAGCCGCGCGGGTACTATGCTATTGAGAAGAAAAAGGGGTACACCAGTGAAATATTGGGCCAGCCTTTAAACTGGGATGAGCTTGCGGCTAAAGAGAAACAGTACCTTGACGCCGAGGAAATACGTCTCCTTTATGTGGCAGCCACCAGGGCAAAAAACCTGTTGGTCATAAGCACTTACCCGGACAAGCCAGATATCAGCCCCTGGAAGCTTTTTAATGGGAATTTTGAAGACGTTCCCGAATTGGAGGAAACTGTGGTAAGTCTGATTCCAGCTAAAGCGGCCGGTGGTACGATTACCAAACAAGACCTGGAAGAGGCCAGAGCCGCTTTTCCTGGTCAGGGAAGGTCCATGAATGTACCCAGTTACAGCGTTGCTTCTGTTACCGCCCTGTCAAAAGAGGGGTTGGAAGGTCCGGAGAGAAAAAGCACCGGCCGCGGGCAGTCCTGGGGCAGGGTGATCCACAGGGTACTGGAATCCTCTGTTAAGAAAGCGCCCACAAACCTGGGGCTCTTTATTGAGAATGTTATTGCTGAGGAAGGCAGGGCGCCGGAGGATAAAGAGCAGGTCTTAAACCTGATAAATAATATTATGCAGTCAACTATCTGGCGGAGGATGCTGCAGAGCAAAAAGCGGTTCGTGGAAGTTCCTTTTTCGGTGAAGGTTGAAGGCGGAGAAAATGGCTTTGCCGGAGAAGCGGTTGTTTCCGGCGTTATTGACCTTGTTTTCCTTGAGGCCGGCGGCTGGGTGATAGTGGACTACAAGACGGATACGGTGGAAGACGAAGAAGGGCTTGCCAAACTCGTAAAATATTATAGGCCGCAGGTTGAAATGTACCGGAGGTTCTGGGAGGAGACGGCCAAAGAAAAGGTCTGTGAAGCAGGGCTGTATTTCACACATGTGGACAGGTGGGTTGGGATTTAAAAAATTAACCCTGTTACCGCGAGGAACATTAGTAGCTAATGTTACAGATAAAATTTGGAGGTGGATTGAATTTGGCCAGGTATCTTCTTGTGAAAGAAGGGCAGCAAGAATTTTTGATTCAAGAAGAGAGAATAAAGGCTGAGGAAGATTTGCAGGAGGCTGTAAAAAAGAACCCAGAGTTAATCCCGGTTGAAGATCTGAATTTGCTGAATCTTCTGGTCGTAGGACGTGAAACAGCATTGCCTTCTGGAAGCATCGACCTGATGTGTGTCGATGAAAAGGGTACAATAGTTGTTGTCGAGTTTAAAAAAGGGCCGGAAAATCCTGATTCCAGGCGTGTAATTGCACAGCTCCTGGATTATGGTTCCCACCTGTGGGGGCTTACATTTGAGGAGTTTGATGGACTATGCAGTAATTATTTTAACAGCAAAAGGTGTACGGACCGCAAGTTTTGTGGGAAGAACAGCCTCCGTGACGCTTTCAAGGAAATGTGGGACCAGGTTTCGGATGAGACAGATGACAGTGTTGAAGTCGAAAGCGGGTGGGATAATTTCAAGGATGGTATTTCTCGTTGTCTGTCTGAAGGCAGTTTTTATTATTTAGTTGCAAGCACACATATTGGGAATATATTGAAGCAGACCATGAAGTATATAAGTCAGACGAGCGCGGCTACTTGTGCTGGTATTGAAATAGACCATTTTTCAAGTGACGGCAAAGAGATTTTTGTGCCCAGAGCTTACCTTCCGGGGGCAAAACCACCCCCAGCTCCATCACGGACAACAATGCAGAATTTCCTGGATAATAGTGAGCCATCAGCAAGAAAGGTTTGGGAAAATTTATTCCAGGTCCTGGCGGTATATGGCGAGACTATTTATTGGGGTAAGGTTGGCTTTTCATTCAGGGTTAAGGTCCAGGGAAGACTGTGGAGTATACTCTGGGGATACACAAAAGATTCAAGTTGGGGTATTGATGTGTTGGAGTTAGCCATACCAGATGTTGAATTCCCAGATACTAATAAGATATTAGAAAAGTTCCAAAGTAATCTTTCGTTTTTTGGTGAGGACTTGATTAAGAAATCAAACTATACTTACGTTGTGGTGGGAAATGGCCTTAGATTGGACAATATAGACAAGTTAGTCGATGCTTTAAATATTGCGGTTGAAGAACTCAGGGCGTTAAGTTGAACTATGTTCTTGAAATATATAAGAATGAAATGCAACTAGTTTGAATATGAGGATTTTTAAGTAAAATTGAAAGGAAGTATGGTCAATGAGGATACCTGTTGCTGATGATTTTAGAAAAGCGTTGGAAACCTTGTTCGCTAAGTCTGATGGTTCGTATATTGAGATAGTTTCAGGAGATCTGCATAGGCTTGTGGGTGGTTATCCAGGAAACAATCACCGGATGCCCCTTTGCTGCCATGTAATGGGAAATGTTATGAAGCCTGGGGATATATAATTGATGGACCACCTTCTGGACAAGGGGCAACTTTAAAAATCCATTACATGCTGGCCCGTTGAGACTGGAAAGCGGCCAAATCATTTCCCAAGCGGTTTCCGTGATTTTTACCGTATAAAGAGAGGAGCTTATTTTTCCCTAAGCTGCTATATACGGTAAATACAGTCTGTTCCCTGTTGCTTTCCGCTGTGATTGTCCCCCCATGTACGGTAACCGGAAAGCGGTACTTTTCCGTATGCATCGGCAAATTGAAAAGCTGTCCAGATCGGGAAGCATAACGTCCAGTATCGCTAAATCCAACTTCTGATTCTCTATACATTTTAAGGTATCCTGTCCGTCATAAAACTTGAAGACGTGATAATTCTCATTCTTGAGGTAACTTCAATTAAATCCGCAATGGATTCTTCATCATCCACCACTAAAATATTTGCGGCCATAATCTCAAGTCCTTTTGATGGAAATATACTCTAACACGATACGAACCCCCATGATCATTTATTTAATTATATACTTAGATTCTAGAGATCCTGTAGCAAATATGTTGATTTATCAAAGTTATGATATAATTACCAAAACATCTGCTCTTTTGGGGGTAAAGGGCCTATTGCCCACAGCGGTCATGCCTACCACTTCGGTGATTGCACGATGCTTTCATTCAGAAGGATAGCCTGTTGCCCACTTTCCTTATGGCCGCAGCGTTCATCTCAAGGCCAACGAGACCACTGCTGCGGTTGAAGAATTTTTTAGGCTTTCCAGCAGGAAATCCAGGAGCTGATTGCCGAGGGGAAAGATATCAACTATCAGCCCCAATACCTGGGAAACTGCTCACTGGGAGGTAGTCCAACGCAAGCAACAGGTGGAAAGTTAGCTTGTCCAGCAGAAACTGGAGATGATTTTTTGTTATCTCAACAAGAATTACTTAATCGATTTTTAGGCATCAGAATATGGAAAAGGGGCGATCAGCGAGCGCCGCATAAGCCGCTGTTAATTTTGTTTATGCTTGGACGGGTGCAGAGGAAGGAACCCCGGATGGTTACCTACTCCGAGGTAATGGAACCGCTACAACGGCTATTAGACGATTTTGGCCCACCCCGTCGCTCGTCACCTGCGTATCCTTTTTATCATCTTGCAAGTGACGGTATTTGGGAGTTCTTATCTACAGGGTCCTATAATATAGTAGGTAGTCCTTCAGACCGTTTTTTACTGAACAATAATATATCCGGCGGGTTTAGTGAGGATGTATACGCTGCTTTAATAGACAACCCCAGTTTGCTCAGGACAATTGCCTCGAATATATTAAATGAACATTTCCCCCATTCAATGCACTCAGAAATTCTCCAGGTAGTTGGTCTGGACCTGGATACTATTGAAGTTAATAAGGGGGGTACTTCCCGATTCCGTGACAGCGAATTTAGGGAACGTATCCTTATCGCATATTCTTTCAAATGTGCCGTATGCGGTTTTAATGTTTGGCTTGGGAGGGTGCCGATAGCGCTTGAAGCTGCGCATATCAAGTGGCGCCAGGCAGGGGGGCCTGACCAAGAGGATAACGGACTTTTGCTTTGCATTATGCATCATAAACTCTTTGATCGAGGGGCATTTAGTCTTGATCACAATCTACAGATCACGGTTTCTGACATGGCTCACGGTGGAGAGGGATTTGAACAGTGGCTTGCCAGTTTTCATGGCAAAAGGATCCGCAATCCAGATAGACCCCAGTATAGACCAAGGGATGACTATATCGCCTGGCATCTCAGAGAAGTTTTCCGTGGTCCGGAGAAGTATTCGGTAAGTTAGATGTTCGTAGCTTCACAGTAAAGAATCCAAAATGCTCTGTTAGTAGCGGGATTATTGATGACGTAAAGCTGTAATGATAGCATAAGATAAATAAAAACTACAAGAGGGTGTAAGATGTGTACACTGTCATAATTTCTTCCAAGGGCCAAATAGTGATACCGGCAGAGGCCAGAAAGAACCTCAATCTTAAAGAAGGTGATATTCTCTCCTGTTATAGTTAGCTCCAAGTACCCACTCCTGATAATAAGATGATTCTTTATTAATCAAAAGCCCATGCTCTTAGAGTTTACTTATGAAAGGTCAACAGTATTACGGGAGAAATTGCGCAGGCTTATTAAAAAAGGTACTTCAAATGTGATTTATCAAAATTATGATATAATATTGATAAAGACTGAATTGTGGGGTGAGCAATATGCTAGAAATTCGTCCTGTTTCCGATTTGCGGAACAAGACCCCTGAGATTGAGGAAACTTGCATCAAAGAGCAAAAGCCGGTTTTTATCACCAAGAACGGCAGCGATCATTTGGTGATCATGAGCCAGCAGCTTTTTGAAGAACAGCAAGCGTTATTAGCCCTTTATGATAAACTGGACGAGGCTGAAGAACAAAGCCGTGCCGGAAAGTGCCGCCAGTTCCGCGAGGTTATGGCGGACTTAAGGAACCGTATCCATGCCAAAACATCTGATTAATATTACTGGGACTGCAGAGTAGGATCTGTACAACATTGTCGATTATATTTCAAAAGATAGCGCTGCTGCCGCGCTTAAGCTGGCTGAAAACATCGAAAAGAGCATTTTGCAACTGGAGGACTTCCCGCTGAGTGGGGCCATACCGAAAAATCAAAGACTGAACCGTAAAGGGTATCGGATACTAATAGTCGATAGTTATTTGGTGTTTTACATCTTGTTGGATAATAAGACAGTGGAAATACGGCGCATTATAAGCGGGAGAAGAAACTATAGATTCATGCTTTAGTTAGGCTATGATAAAGATTAGGCCACCCTCGCGGATGGCCGTTTGTATCAGAAAACCTATAACAGATTTTATATTGTGTCAGAGTAAAAGCGCCCCAAATGAGCGCCCTATTTTATTTGGGGCACTGCGGGAATGCGCACCGGACAATGGGTATCTCAGCCAGAAGGCGGGATTAGTACTCCAGTAAAGGAATTTGCCGAATTTTATTGAAATAGGATAATGTGGAAACTACTAAAATAGGAATATGAATATAGAGGAGACAAAAGAGGGGTCCCGTTGATGAATCTGCTTGAAAAATTACTTGGTTATGGGAAAAAAATATTAACTGAGACAGAACTGCATCAGGTTATTAAAAAAACGGATTATAGCCTTTTTCACCATGCGGTTGGGAAACTGGTGGATGATGGAATTCTTGTGCCGGTTAAGTCTGCGGGATTGAACGGCAGGCTGCCGCCTTTGTTCAATAAATATCGCTTGAACAAACCAAAGGAAGATTATGCGGGATATCTTGAAGCCATACGTCATCTTAATCCCGCCTTAAATATTTCAGGCTATCTTAAAAGGCCGGAACTTTATAAAAAGCACCGGGAGATTGTAAGCGGCTTAAGCCGGTATCTCTGGAACTCGGCGGGGTTGCTTGAAAAACCCATGTCGCGCAAGGAACGCTCATTTTCGGTATGGGGCAGGGAAAAGCTGGTTGACGAACACTTTGCCCTGGTAAGGGAAGTCTTGAAATTCAGTGGTCTGGGGGAGGATTTCCTGAACTATTTTGATACGCCGGAGCCTTTTTTTGAGTATGTGCACGCCCGCCCGGAGCATATTACCGTACTCATTCTGGAAAATAAGGATACCTGGTTTACCTTCAGAAAACTAATGCAGGATACCGGCAGGAACATAGTCGCCGGCACTCCTGTGGATGTGCTTCTTTACGGCGAAGGCAATAAGATTGCCAAATTTGGCGCACTGGAGGAATACAATGCAAGCATGCTGGGGAGCAAAGGGGGACAAAAAGGGTGCTTTTATTATTTCGGAGACCTGGATCTGGAGGGGATCCGTCTGTTTTTCCGGACCAGGAAAGTCAACCCTAATCTCGATATCAAACCTTTCTGCGGTTTGTACCAGCTCATGCTTAAATTGGCTGAAGGCCTGGAACTCCCGGAGTCGCCGGATAAAAGAGATGTGACAGTTCCCCTGGCGGAGTTCACCGCCATGCTGGGATTTGGCAGCACCGGTGTGCTGACAGCTTTTCTGGAAAAGGGCAGATACATACCACAGGAGATAGTTAATTACCAGGTGGTAGCGGGTATACTGGAATAAGTTAACAGCCTGGGCACCCGGAACCAAAGGTGGGGGTTGGAGCAATGGATATGCGGGAGTTTGAGTTTCTCGAAGGTTTTGAGAAACGGATGCAGATTGTGGCGGCTATAGACTCGATTGTAAACCGCGGAAACCGGAAGATGGACATAGAGAGGCTGCTTGAGCCGGGACAGCTTGACAATATTATCTTTTCCGTCCTCGTATTTATCATGGAAAGGACTCTTGCCGAGGATGAGGAATGCACTATAGAAAGCATATCAACTTTCGTAGCCGGGATTATCCCCGGATATGGCCTTGGTTTTCCCTGGGAGACCACCCGCCGGCTCACGGAGTACATCATTAAAGATATCCTGCAAAACGGCGGGGAAGCAAGGTACTATCCGGTAATGAGGTACGGGAAGGGTATGGCCCCAACCCGGATCAGGCTTATTGACGACAAGCTGAAGGATAGCGACCGGGGCTATGTGATGACCTACCAGCTCACAGACCAGGGATATGACCTGCTCTTTAGAACCAAGGAAGTCGAACAGGAAATCAGCTTCACCATTGAAGAACTGAAGCTGCGCGAACTGATCAGGCGCAAAAACTATAAGAAGGCCATCGGGCAGAGCGGTAACCTGGTGCAAATGATCAGGCAAAAGAAAAACGATATCAGGCAGTTTATGCAAAAAATACGGGAAAATATTTACGACGTGGATATTCAGGAGTTTGAAAAGCTGGTCGGCAGCACATATACCTTGCTTGAGGAAGAGTACGGCATCATGAATGAAATCCGGGGTATGATCGTGCTGTCTGAGGAACGACTTAAGGAAGAGGAAGCTTCCAGAGGAACCCTGGATAAGGAGATGAAGAAAGCGCGGTCAGAGATCGCCGTCATAAGAAGAAACATTAATACCACCATCGACGAACAGAAAGAATTAATTCTTGAACGACACGGTCTGTCAAAGATATATAAGGAGACAATAGCAGACTCCTTCGCGCTTTCACTGGCCAAAAACTATGACTTTGAACGGGAAATCTTAGCGCGGCTGGATAGATGCGATGAGAGAGTCATCCCCTCCCTGTGGCAACTATTGAATCCCCTGTTTATGCCTAACCCTGACCGGAAGCTTAACCTGCTGTCATTGTTTGAACGTCAGACCCGGCTCAGGCAGGAGGAAGAAGCGGTTGAGGGCGTGTCCATTGAGGAACTGGGAGAGGATACCGAACGTTTAAAAATCAATAAAGCCAACGACGCCAATACGGGATTCATCCGCAGCATCCTGGAGTTCGCAGCGGGTAAAGGGGCTGAATTCAGGTTTGGGGCGCTGTTTGAATATCTAAAAAGCCAGGAGGACATTTTTAATCTATTGGTCGCGGATGATCTGGTTTTTAGATCAATGCTGAAGCTTTATGATCTCAACATTATTGATCTCGAGGCGTGGCAGGCGCAGCACGATGAAGTAGTGGCCAACGCCACCGGAGAGCTGGATGTCAGCTTCTGCCTGTACCGTATTGAATACGACCACCCGGATTTATATGGGGTGAAAAAGATAGAAGTCAGCAAGCCGGATGAAAGCATATTTGAGGAGGAAATTAATTATCGTGAGGGAGATGCGATATACAGCAAGCGCATTGCCATCAGTGATTTTATGATCGAGGTGAGCTTTAGATGAGCCATTTAAACACCGCGATAAAGATATTTAAGAAATTGCTGGACAGGGGGCAGATCGACAGAGAAACAGACGAAGATCTTTTTCTCGAGTTCCGCAATACTGAGGTGCGGTCGATCCTGGCGGAATTGGAAGACGAGATGGACTTCAGGATCGTGGAAGCGTCCAGTACTATATACTTGGTTCCGGACAGCGGCAACAGCCTGCTGGGTTTTACGACAAGGGATTTAAGGGAATGGGTTGCTTCCGACGCCAGGCTTGTTGACGTCTATTTGCTCTGCTATATTTCCATGTTCATTTTATACTTGTTTTATGGCAGCCGGAACCGCAATCCCAAGCAGCGGGAGTTTTTGAGAATAAGCAAGTTGATCGAGGAACTGGACGGACGGTTTGCGATGGCCTTTGAAAACAGTGAACAGGCAGCTGTACTTGATGAAAAATACGCGATCAATTTTTTCAGAGTGGCGGAGCTGTGGGAAAGCAAACAGGATTATGAGGAAAAAGGCCGTAAAACAAAAGCGGGCACTATCTTGAGCACCTGCCGGCTGCTGGAGCGGGAGAACCTGCTCAGGCTGGTGGATGAAGACCGGGAGATTCGCACCACCAGGAAGCTTGACGACCTGATGCTGAATTATTATCTCAATGACAGCAGGGTAGAGGAGATTAACGGTTTATTTGAAGGAGGGGCTTAAACAGGATGCCCAGAATTAACCGGATCAGGATTGTGAACTTTTCTTATAACAATGATTCCCGGCGCATTCTTGATGAAACCTTCAATTTTCATGGCGGGGAAAATGCTCTTTTGAACCTGGCCAACGGTGGCGGTAAAAGCGTGTTGGTTCAGCTTTTTCTGCAGCCAGTGGTACCGGGTGTTAAGATCCAGGGCCGCAACATAGCCGGTTTTTTTCGCAAGAAAAAGCTGCCTGCTTACATTATGATCGAGTGGAAGCTTGACGGGGCAGGCGGGTACCTGCTTACCGGTATTGGGATGGTGTCCGCGGAAGCGCCGGGGGCGGAGGACGAGAAGAACCGCGTCAGGTATTTCACCTTTACCTCAAAATATACCAGCGCCAACGCCTTTGATATCGCCCATATCCCTTTCGTGAACCGCGACGGCGGTGTACTGGAGGTGAAGCCGTTCCGGGAAGCCAGGGAGATGATGACTGATAAGGAAAGAAAAGACCGGTTTGCGTTCAGGTGTTTTTCCGGGGACGATGGAGAACACTATGCCAGGCACCTGGCCGAGTTTGGGATAGTCCGGGACGAGTGGAAAAATGTCATTGCCAAGATCAATGACGGCGAAGGCGGTTTAGAGGAAATTTTCCAGAGGTATAAAAACTCTGGCCAACTGTTGAATGACTGGGTCATAAAAACTGTAGAGAAGTCCATGTTCAGGAATAAGTCTGAGTCGCGCCGGCTGGAGGAGATGCTGGAGAGCCTGGTGCAGGAGGTTGTGGATAACGAACGGTTCATTGTGGAAAAAAAGCTGTTAGAGAATTTCCTCGGGAGCTTCCGGGAACAGGTGGAGGCGCTGGTCTTGTTGCTGCAAGGAATTGAAGGACAGAAAAAGCTGTCTGGCAAACTTGCCGCGTTATACGGCTATTTGACCTCCGAAACAGATTCGCTTCAGGATAAGCTTGATGAAAACAAGCAGGAGATTGAGGACTGCAGGACCGAGGAACAATTGGTACACCTGGAGGAACGGTCAAATGATTATTGGCTGAGACACTCGGAGTACGAGGATGCCTGTAAAAGGTTTAAAACTGCCGAGACCATAAGCAGTGAAACAGAAGGGGCGCTGCAAGAGGCCGGAGTACGCGAGAAAATTATGCTGGCTGCCCGTCTGGCCGAAGAAATCCGCCGCAAAAGAGCGGAGTTATCAGGGATAGAGGAAAGTTTGTCGGCTGCAAAGGAACAGTACGATGCTGACGGTCAGATAGGCAGGCTGGAATATTCTCTGAAGTTATTGTTTGAGGAAACCCTGCAAAAAATTGCTGCTGCTCTTGCCCTGCTGCATGAAGAAAAGACGGAAAAGGGCAGACTGCTGGCGCAGGCCGGGGAAGATCTGCGGGCTGCAGATAATGAAATAAGGAAACTCGACCGCGAGAAGGGACAGCTGGGGGAACGGAAGAAAAGTTTTGAGAGCGGCGAAAAGGAAACCGTACGCAAGCTCGGTCTCACCCTGCGCAGGAATATCCTGGGAGAATTGGATCCGGCAGAAATACAAAAAACCAGGTTAACCCTGGAAAAGAACGTTGAAGAACTGAACCAGCAAGGCAAAAGGCTGGAGAAAGAAAAGGCCGCAGGTGAGACGCGCCGGCAGGATATTGACAAGGAGGCAAATGAGCTCCAAACTGCTTTCACAGAGGAGAGGGCGGTCTTAACCGGCATTGACCGGGATATACGTGACTATGGGCAAAAAGAGCAGGAGATAAGGGATGTTCTGGAAAAGCATGGTTTCGATTTTGATTTCAGGTTTGACCAGGAGCGCCTTGCGTCCGCCTTCGGGCAGCGGGTAAAAAACCTTTCGGGCAGGCTGGATGAGGCCGCCTGCATACGTGATGCTGCTGCAGAGTCGCTCTCTTCGCTCAAAAACGGGAGATTGCATACACCTGAAGAACTGGCCTCCGTATTTGCCGGCCTGGATATCCAGTATGACACGGGAGAGTCATACCTGCGCAGCCTGCCGCCGGAGAACCGGCAGAAAATGCTTGAAAGCAATCCGGTCCTGCCCTATGCTTTCATCATGTCCAGGACGGATATGGACCTGGTGGCCGACTCAGTTAACAGTGTGACTATGCGCCGGGTAATACCCTTGATTGCTTACGAGGATCTGGGAACAACCGTGCCCGGCGCTGGAAGATTGGCCCGGATCCCGGAAGGAATTACTTTTGCCTGTCTGTATGAGGGCAGGATGTTTGAAAACGAGAGCCTGGCACAACTAGTGGCCGAGCTTGAACAAAAACGAAAAGTTGCTTTGGAGCGGCATGCCCATTTGTCGGCCGAACACACGGCAGCGGTGTCTGACCGGTCAGTTTGCGCCAGGTTTGATTATACAGCTGATTACCGGTACGAGCTGGGGAAAAAGAGAGATGAGTGTGAAAAGCGTTTATTGGAAATAGAAAGCAAGCGGTCTGCCCTGGGAGAAGAGAAAAGGGGACTTAAAAAGAGGGAAGCAGAACTTGAGCAACAGATTAAGGAATTGGATGCCGCTCTGCAACAAGCCGGGGAAGCCGTACAGCTTTTCGCTGATTTTATCAAAAAGGAAAAGGATTATCAGGACTGCCGTGGAAGATTGGCTGCCGTCGATAAAAGCATCAAGGAGCTGGAAACCAGGAAGACGCGGCTGGCAGGCAGTCAGGACAGTTTACAGAGAGATATCAGCGGGATCGAACGGCAGGTTTGGGAGAGAGGAAAAGCACAGCGGGAAGCCGAGGCGCAGTACGGCAGCTATAAAGATGCGCCGGCAACGGAAATTGTCGAAGGAAACACTGCTGAACTGGAGGAAAGGTTAAGGGCTCTAAGAGAAACATATAGCGGGGAAATCACACAGCTGGAAAGACGTAAAAAGGAACTGGCAGACGATTGTGTTAGAAAACAGAGAGAGCTTAAGAAGCTTGGATTAAGAGAAGAAGAATATGCCGGTGTGGTCTTTGATGAAGAGGCCGCTGAGCGGTTCGGTCTGGAAATAAAAAGACTTAACAAGCTGTTAAAAGAGAAACAAGAGGAACGAGTTGCAGCGGCCAGCAAAGAGGGGGCGGCAAGAAATGCCCTTGATAACGCCCTCGGTGAGGTAAAAAGACTGGGTATTGAAAATCCATTACCCCCGGCGGATATCAAGGGCGATTTTAGGGCGCGGCTCAAGATGGCACGCTTTCGTGTTAAAGAATTAGAATCGAAGAATAAAAATATATCCGATCGTATGCTTGGGTACAGCAGGATCCAGGGGAAAATAGAGCAGCTGATAGCTCCGGGCACGGTTGAGCCGGAAAAAGGTTTTAGCCCCGAACCGGATATCGCCGCTCAGGCTGCCGGGCTTGAGCTGGCCTTTCGTAAATTGGCAGGAGAAAACCGTGCGGACGCGGCCCAGTTAAGAAATAATTATTACGGGCTGAAAACGGGTTACCAGGAAAAAAACATCATCACCGATAATATCTTTAAAGGGCTCGACCCGCTCTGGGGCAAGGCCGGGATGGAATATGACGGGTTTTATTACCTGTATGAACGAATGGGCCAGCATGCGGAGAAACTTAATGAGTTGATTACGGTGTATGAGAGCCAACTTGCCAACCTGGAACGGAATAAAAAAGACATGGTTCAGCAGAGTTATCTGCATGGCCTGAGGTTCTATGAAGAAATTCAGTGGATATCAGATAACTCCAAGATACGTCTCCAGGGAAGAAGCCGGCCGGTGCAGATGTTGAAGATAGATATGCAGCCTGGTGACAATGACGCGGTCAGGCAGAGGATGGCAGAATACATTGAAGGATGTATTTCCAGGGTAAGAGAGAAAACCAGGCAGGAGAAGAGAGAGGATGAAGTTAGAAGGACAGTGGCCAGGCTGATGTCCAGCCGCGAACTGCTCAATGTATTTCTGGGCAATCCTTATATTCCGGTCAGTGTGTTTAAGATTGATTTAAATATGCAGAACAGCCGCTTGAAGCTCTGGGAGGACGCTGTGCGCGAAAATTCAGGCGGTGAAAAATTTGTGATCTTTTTTTCCGTGCTTTCAGCCCTGATGACATATACCCGGGCCCGGGCTATGGAAGCGGCGGGGGCGGACGCCGACACTGATACCCGGGTCCTGGTGATGGACAACCCGTTCGGGCCCATATCCTCGGAACACCTTTTGAATCCGTTGTTTGAGATTGCCAAAAAACACCGTACGCAGTTGATATGCCTGTCGGACCTCAAACAAAACTCGATTATGAATTGCTTCAACCTGATCTATATGCTTAAGGTCCGGACCAATGCCATCGGCAGCAATGAATATCTGAAATTTGAGGAAATTATCCGGGACGGAAACAGTGTTAAAGATGATGAGCGGCTGGAAAAAGCCATATTCCGGGCCTCAGATGTTAAGCAGATATCCCTGTTTGAATAAATGTGGCAAGAACCCTCATCCTTGCTGTATTGGCTGAAGTAGGTAGTCCAGGTTGCCGGTGTTGCTCTATCCCCGGCAGAACCCCGCCAGGCGTTCGGGTTGCTCTCCAGCATGCCCTATCCTCCTGGCGGGTAAGAGCCATCTGCAACATAACCAAAACCTTAATAAAGATTTCCATTTACGCGAAAGTATTTATACTCCCCATTAAAAAAGTGAAAACCGTTTTTGAAGAATAATATTTGAGGCCTGAAACTGAATGATTTATCTGGGATCCGTAACTGAACCCATGAAGAGGATTGCTCCTGTCTCACTGTCATGGATGGCATAGAAGAACGGCCGGTCCACTTTCATGTTAAAATCGTACATCGGCATACTCTTGACGCGCATTTCCACAGAAGTGACCGCCGCAGCTTCGGTGCCCAATTCATCCACTTCAATAAAAGTTTTATGTTTAACATCATTGATATAAATATCATGATTGTTGTCCGCCGGGACCATCCCGGAAAAATCCGCACCGTCGGGGTCAAAGGCAGTTTTCATGCCGAGTGCTGAAAGCGCGTCTTTTAGCGATTTACTGTATTCCAGGGAAAAGCGGGGAAGCATGATGGTACCCGGTTTGGCCTCAAAACGGGAGAGCCAGTTTTCCCAGTTGGCGTAGTTCAGCTCCTTATGGAAATCCGCCAGGGTTGAATTCTCATCCGGCAAAAAGACATACATCGCCATCCTTTTTTCCTCGCCGTAGGGAAGCCTTATGGTCTGGAAATCCGGCGCCTTGTAGTAATCATAAATGCCTGACTGGTTCATCATGGGCGCCTTTGCCTGGCCGCCGGAGGCTAAATAAAAAGTATCCTCGAAAGTAGCCTGCTTATCGAACTGTTCGGTCCAGGTTCCCTGGAAGTAGACAGCGTTGATGAGAAACATGATGGCCATGGGGTCAACGGGAGGGTCGACAATGTCTTTAATTAACCCTTTCGTATTTTCTTCTACCCAATTGTTGATAGTGTCCGCCGCGCCTGGATTGGCAAAGTCCAGGTTGTACGCGCCCGCGGAATAATAATCTTTGTTGCGCTTGAGGAAGTCCTGGTTAAACGCTATGTCTTCCCGCAGCCAGAGAGAATTGGCGATTTCCAGCTTGACTTTTGAATCAGCGGCCTTCAGACGTTGTAAAAGATCCCGGTTTTTTTGGTTTAAGGCGTCCAGGTCGATGCCGGTGATCTGTAATGCTTTCGCCATGTCTTCCTTCGTCCCGGCGCCGGCGCCGTTATATGTCATGTGCAGGGCCATAGCCATGCTGATTGGGGAGACCATAATGTTCCGGCTGCCGTTTCCCAGTTGGTTGTATAGATTAAAACCAAACTGATTGTTTGGGTCAGCCACAGAAGGACTCGGGGTCCGGGTGATCCAGACAGTCCTGGCCGAACCGTCCCAGTCCACCTTTGCGCCCAGGGCCTCGCTGATAAACCTCAAGGGAACCAGGGTCCTGTCGTTGACAATCCTGCCCGGTACGTCCAGCTCTACAGGCTGGTTGTTTACATAGGCTTCCTTGCTGCCGATCTGCAGATCGATCTTTAACTGCTCTTTTTGGGCTGTCACGGTCCTGGTTTGATTGTCCCAGTCCACGTCCGCGCCCAGGGCTTCGAATATCGCCCTTAAGGGCGCCAGGGTCCTGCCATCTTCAATTATGGGGGATTGGTCGAATCCCAGCATGTTGCCGTCCAGGTAAACTTTAACTTCGTCCGCTCCGCTGCTGCCGGGCAGGCCAAAGATTGAGAAGGTCAGCACGGCAACCAGACAAACCATGGTTAAAAACTTCGTATCCCTCACAGCTATCGTCCTCCATTCGTTTAGATGTTTTCAACTATTAAGACGACTCCAGGCTATGTTTGGTTCGGTGTTATTTGCCGCAAAGATAGAATAACCGAAAGTCGCGAATTAAAAATCCACCATGTTGCAATTGAAGTTTTAAAATTTATGATAAAAACAAACAAGGCCTCGAAGGCCTTGCTATCATTGGCGGGAGTGTGTGGGAATCGAACCCACCAGGGACAGGAGCGCTGCCCCACGACTGGTTTTGAAGACCAGGAGCACCACCAGGCACCATACACCCCCGTATAAACTCATCTAATCAATTACCGCGTCAATCATTATAACACTAAAGGGGCGGTCAGGCAAGAAAGGTTCCGATCATTCCGTGATCATTCTGGGATAATGTCACCCTTAAATATTCCTGAAATATTGCTGGAAAAACGTCACCCCCCGGGGTTGCAATGGCGGGAGTGTATTATTGATGGCAGAAGGGTTCCGATCATTCTTCCCTTCCCGGGGTCTGTTGCGTACGGGAAACGATATCACGATGTGGTAGCAGTCATGGATATAATGGAAATATTTCGACAAAATAACGTTTAATACAACAAAATACTGTAAGAATAAGCAATTAGATAACACCATTTCTTGAAGTGAAGGGGCCGTTCAAACAATTTTCCCTTTAAAGATGAAGGATTTCATCTTATATCAGCGAATAAATTACATAGGTATTGCGCATGCTAGATTAGTTTTTTATACCTACAGAGAGAGATATTTTTTCCCGTTTTTTTTGATGTGAGTGGATGGGGATATTAAGATGCTGGAATTTTTTAGAGATATTAAACAGGATTTACAGGTTGTGGAAAAGGAACTTAATACTGTAGTGTGTACGCAAAATACTCTCCTTACGGAGACTTCCACCCATCTTTTAAAAGCGGGTGGCAAGCGTTTGCGGCCGGCGCTGATCCTGTTCAGTGCGAAGTTTTATAATTACGATCTGGAAAAGGTTTTGCCGCTGGCCGTGGCCATGGAACTGATCCATATGTCCAGTCTTGTTCACGACGATGTTGTGGACGCTTCCATGACCCGCCGGGGTATTCCTACGGTGAAGGCCAAGTGGGGCAACAGCATTTCTATTCATATCGGTTCTTACTTCTTTGCTAAATCCCTGAACCTGCTGGCCCGTTATGAAAAAATACCGCTTATCTCAAAGGTTCTGTCCGATACCAGCGTAAAAATGTGCGAGGGCGAGATCCAGCAAATTTCCGCTTCATTTAATGTTAAGCAGAACCTGAGGGATTATCTTTACCGGATTAAACGCAAGACTGCCCTTCTCATCGCTGCCAGCGCGCAGTTGGGTTCGGTAGCCTGCGGGGCGCCCAGAAGCATTTACCTGCCTCTGCGGCGATACGGGCACGGTATCGGCATGGCCTTCCAGATTACCGACGATATCCTGGATATGGTTTCGGAGCAGAGCCAGTTGGGTAAACCGGTGGGCAGCGACCTGCGTCAGGGGATTATTACCCTGCCGGTAATTTGTGCCATGGCTCGCAGCGAACAGAGGGAGCGCCTGAAAATACTCGTTCATAAGGTAGATAAAAGCGAAGAAGAGGTTCAGGAATGTGTCAGTATTATCAAGGGCTGCGGCGCCATAGAGCATTCCTTTGGGATCGCTTTGAATTATATAAAAAAAGCAAAAGATGAGCTAAAGCATCTCCCGGATATCCCCACCAGGTTAACCTTAAGCCTGGCGGCGGATTTTATAGGTGTGAGAAAGTTTTAGCCGGCAAAAGGGTGGTTAGCTTGCCTGGTCGTTATTCCTTATCTCTGGATTTATATCAAAAAGTTTGCCTGGTGGTTGGCGGAGGAACAGTTGCCGAGCGAAAAGTTGAATCGCTTCTGGAGTGCGGTGCGTTTGTGCGGGTTATCAGTCCGGAAATCACTTCCGGACTTGAAACGCTGGCCCGGGAAGGCCAAATTGACTTAAAAATACGCCAGTTTAGCCCGACCGACCTGGAGGGGGTTTTCCTGGTAATAGGTTCGACAAATCAGGAAACAGTTAACCGGCAGGTTGCGGAAGAGGGTGCTGCCCGTAACCTGCTTGTCAATATAGTCGACGATCCCGGCAAAGGGAATTTTTTTGTACCATCGATAGTTAAGCGCGGTTCCCTGACAATAGCCATATCAACGGAGGGCAAAAGTCCGTTGCTGGCCAGAATAATACGCGAGGAACTGGAAACGGTTTATGGGCCGCAATATGGCGAGTACCTGGATTTGGTCGGAGACCTTCGTCAGGCCGTCATCCGCAACGTTAAAGACCCGGAGAAAAAGAGAAAGATACTGGAAAGCTTTGCAGGTGACGTAATTCTCAGCCTCCTCAAAGAAGGCAGGATTGATGAGGTAAAGGAGAGGTTGCTGAATGCTTATTGCGGTTGTGGGTCTTAACCACAGGACTGCCCCTGTGGAGGTGCGGGAAAAGCTGTCCTTTGCGGGAAGCCACCTGCGGGAAGCCCTGCTGCGGCTTAAGGATTGCCCCGTTATAGAAGGTTGCGCCATTTTGTCCACCTGCAACAGGACTGAAATTTATGCCGCAACCATGGAAATGGATGAGGGGCTGAATGCCATCTGGGATTTTTTGTCCCGCTGGTCCCGGGTGGATATTTCCCAGATTAAAAATTATACCTACTGCCACACCCTGTATGATACAATCCGTCATATTTTCCGCGTTGCAGCGGGGCTGGATTCAATGCTTCTGGGAGAAACGCAGATTCTGGGGCAGATACGCTCGGCCTACCAGAAGGCAGTTGAATACGAAGCCACCAACCGGGTCCTGAACACCTTGTTTCAGCAGGCCATAACGGTGGGGAAGCGTGTGCGCACGGAAACGGGCATCGACCAGAACCCGGTATCCATAAGCTACGCGGCCGTGGAGCTGGCCAAAAGCTATCTGGCCGGCTTGGAAAAGCGCTCCGTACTCATTATCGGCGCCGGTAAAATGAGCGAGCTCACCGCCAGACACCTGGTGGCCAACGGTGTAACCGGGGTGATTGTTTCAAACCGCTCCTATGACCGGGCAACTTCCCTGGCGGCCCAGTTCAACGGCAGGGCGGTCAAATACAACGAGCTGTACCGGCATATGGTGGAAGCGGACATTGTGATCAGCTGCACCGCGGCCAACCACTGTGTGGTAAGGGCGGAAGACATGAGGCAGGTCATGGAAAAAAGGGGCGGCCGCAAAATTTTCATAGTAGATATTGCCGTACCCCGGGATGTGGAAACAGAGGTTGGAAAAATTGAAGGCGTAAGCCTTTTTGATATTGATGATTTGAACGGTGTGGTGGACAAAAACCTGGCTGAGCGCAAAAAGGCGGCGGTCAGGGCGGAGGAGATCATTGAAGAGGAACTGGAGGAATTTATGAAGTGGCTGGGGACGCAGTTTATCGTGCCCACCATCTCGGCTCTGAAAAAATGGGGGGAAGAAATCAAGCAGAAGGAGATAAAACGCGCCTTAAACCGCCTTGGCGAGATTTCGGAACACGACCGGAAGGTTGTCTGCTCCCTGGCCAACTCCATTGTCAACCAGATCCTTCATCTTCCCGTGACTCAGCTGAAAGGCTATGCCCTTACCACGGAGGGGCACCTGTACACCGAAATTTTGCAAAACCTGTTCAACCTGGATGTCCCGGGCCAGAAGCCCAAGAAACAGTTGGTTTCCCGGCATCCGGGCGAGACCCTGAGGCTTGAAAGGGGATAATGATACCAAACCAGCGATGCAGATTAGGAGGCCGGGAATGACGCGGGAAATTGTCGTGGGTACCAGGGAAAGCAAGCTTGCCATGTGGCAGGCCCAATGGGTGGTGGAAGGCCTGAAGCGGCGCTGCCCCGGATACGATTACCGGATCCGGGGAATCCGTACCCAGGGAGATAACATCCTGGATGTGGCCCTGGCGAAAATAGGGGATAAGGGCCTCTTTACCAAGGAGCTGGAAACAGCCCTTCTGGGCGGTGAAATCGATCTGGCAGTCCACAGTATGAAGGACCTGCCCACCGAACTTCCGGAAGGCCTGGTTATCGGAGCTGTCTGCGAAAGGGCCTACCCCGGCGATGTGCTTATTTCCCGGGAGGGGAAACGGCTGGACGAATTGCCGCCCGGCGCTCTCATCGGCACCAGCAGCCTTCGGCGCTGCGCCCAGCTTTTAAGCTTTAGAAGGGATTTGAAGATGGTCAACCTGCGGGGAAATATCAACACCCGCCTGCGCAAGCTGGGGGAGGAGGGGCTGGACGCCACCGTTCTGGCCTTCGCGGGGGTGGACCGCCTGGGCTGGCGGGAGAGAATTACCCAGCTTATCCCCCTGGAAATTTGCCTGCCTGCCGTGGGTCAGGGTTCCGTCGGCGTGGAGGTGCGGGCGGGGGACAAGGAAATTTTAGAGCTGGTCCGGCATGTGGAGGATTACGAGTCCCGCTGCGCCATCAGCGCCGAGAGGGCGTTACTAAAAAAACTTGAAGGCGGCTGCCAGATTCCTGTGGGCGCCCTGGGTACGCTCAAGGAAGGGCGTTTGACCTTGCGGGGAGTCGTAGCGACCCTGGACGGGGAGTGGATCATCCGCTCAACCCTGGAGGGAGACCCCCGGGAAGCTGAAGAGACCGGCATCCGGCTGGCCGAACAGCTGGTTCGCATGGGGGCGGGGGAAATACTGGCTCAAATACGACTGGGGGGTGATTGCTGTCGGTAAGGGTATTGTTTATCTTGTGGGCGCCGGGCCGGGAGACCCGAAGCTGATCACCGTAAAGGGCGCGGAATTGCTCCGGAAAGCCGACGTTATTGTTTACGACCGCCTGGCCGGCCACAGGCTCCTGGCTCTTGCCCGCCCTGGGGCCGAAGTTATTTATGTGGGTAAATCGCCGGACCGTCATACGTTGAAACAGGCCGAAATAAACAGCCTGCTGATTGATAAAGCCCGGGAAGAAAAGGTTGTGGTCAGGCTTAAAGGCGGCGACCCCTTTGTTTTCGGCAGGGGCGGAGAGGAGGCGGAAGCCCTGGGGGAAGCCGGAATTACCTTCGAAGTTGTGCCCGGCGTGACCTCGGCCATTGCTGTGCCGGCCTATGCCGGGATCCCGGTGACCCACCGGGATTTCACTTCCACTCTGGCTATAATTACCGGAAATGAGGACCCAACCAAGGAAAACCCGGATGTGGCCTGGGATAAGATAGCAACCGGCGCCGGCACTCTGGTGTTTCTAATGGGTGTGGGCAACTTGCCGGCCATTGCCGGGCGCCTGATGAAAAACGGCCGCTCCCCCCAAACGCCGGTGGCGTTGATCAGGTGGGGCACCAGGCCGGAGCAGCGGACCCTGACGGGAACCCTGGGGGACATCCAGGAGAAGGTAAAGGAGGCGGAGTTTAAAAACCCCGCCGTCATTATAGTGGGGGATGTTGTTTCCCTCAGAAAAAAACTTAACTGGTTTGAAAAGAAGCCCCTCTTTGGCAAGAGGGTGCTGGTGACCCGTTCCCGGGAACAGGCCAGCGCCCTGTCCGAGGCCATCGAGGAAGCCGGCGGCGAACCCCTGGAGTTTCCCGCCATCCGTGTGGTGGAGCCGGAGGATTACGGGCCCCTGGACCGGGCCCTGGGCCGGCTAAATACCTTTGATTGGGTCATTTTTACCAGCGTCAACGGGGTTAAGGCTTTCTTTCAGAGGCTGCGCTGCCACCGCCGGGATGTCCGGGAGCTGGCCCGGGCCAGACTCTGCGCCATCGGGCCCAAAACCGGGGAGGCGTTGGAGAACTACGGATTGCTGGTGGAAATCGTGCCGGAAAAATATCGCGCCGAGGAAATTATTGAGGCCCTGCGCGATAAGATTGAGGCGGGCGCCAGGATACTCCTGCCCAGGGCTGATATTGCCCGCAAGGTGCTGCCGGAGGCCTTAAGTCAAATGGGCGCCGAGGTAACGGAGGTTACCGCCTACCGCACCGTCGCAGGGAGCGGTGACAGCGCCAGGGTCAGGGAGTTGCTGGCGCAGGGGGAAATTGATTTGATTACCTTTACCAGTTCTTCCACGGTCCGCAACCTGGTTAAAATGCTCAATGCCCCGGACCTGCAGGCTTTATTGAAAGGGGTTGGGGTGGTCTGCATAGGGCCGATAACTGCCGGAACAGCCAGGGAACTGGGGCTGAAGGTGGACGTGGTGGCGGAAGAGTATACAATTGAAGGACTGGTCAGGTCGGTGCTGGATCACTACGGTTTGCAAATCACCTAAATTAGGGAACCCGTAAAGGTGTGAAATATTTTGATCAGTATAACCAAGCTATTATGCGATACGGACTACTACGGCGATACCCTGCGGTACAGCCCCGGCGCCCGGGGCCAGGCCCACGGCGCGGTTCAAGGGCACGGCCCGGTGGTGGTCTGGAACTGTACCCGGACCTGCAATTTAAAATGTATTCATTGCTACTCCAACTCCGATTCCAGGCAATACGAGGGGGAGCTCAGCACAGAGGAAGCCTTGGGTTTCATCGATGATCTGGCGGAGTTCAGGGTGCCCGTGCTTCTTTTTTCCGGCGGAGAGCCCCTGCTGCGCAAGGATTTAAAAGAGCTGGCGGCTTACGCCGGCAGCAAAGGCATCAGGCCGACCATCTCCACCAACGGCACGCTGCTGAACCCCGGGACCGTGCAGTCCCTGAAAAGCCTGGGGATCGGCTACATCGGCGTTAGCCTGGACGGAATCGGGGAAAATAACGACCGCTTCCGGGGCCGGGCAGGTGCTTTTGACGCTGCCCTGGCGGGAATCCGGAACTGCATTGAGGCCGGGCAGAGGGTGGGGCTGCGGTTCACCATTAACCGGCATAATTACGAGGAACTGGACGCTATCTTCGACCTGGTGGAGAGGGAGAACATCCCCCGGGTTTGTTTTTACCACCTGGTATATTCCGGACGCGGCAGCAAGATGAGGGAAGAAGACGTATCCCGGCAGGAAGCCCGGGCGGCGCTGGATTTAATTGCGGCCCGGACTCTGGATTTTCACCGGCGTGGTTTGACAAAGGAGATCCTTACCGTGGACAACCACGCCGACGGCATCTACCTGTATCTCCAGCTGCAAAAAACCGACCCCGCAAGGGCGGCCAGGGCGCTGGATCTCCTCCGGCTGAACGGGGGAAACCGCACCGGTATAGCCATTGGGGCGGTGGACTGGAACGGGAACGTCCATCCCGACCAGTTTACCCAGAACCACACCTTCGGCAATGTCCGGGAGAGGAAGTTCGGCGCTATCTGGACGGATACTTCCTACCCGGTGCTGGCGGGACTTAAAAACCGCAAGCCCCTCTTAAAAGGCCGCTGTGCCGCCTGCAGGTGGCTGGATGCCTGCAACGGCAACTTCCGGGCCCGGGCCGAAGCTGTTACCGGCGATTTCTGGGAATCCGATCCGGCCTGCTATCTAACTGATGAAGAAATAGGGGTTAATTCATAAAATATTCTGTAAAACGCAAGCGCGATTTATCATAAGGAGGTTTAACCCATGTCCTTTCCCGCCCAGCGCCTTAGACGACTGCGGAGCAATGAAAATATCCGGCGCCTGGTCAGAGAAACAGCCCTTTCCGTGGATGATTTGGTCTACCCTGTTTTTGTCACCCATGGAGAGGGTGTCGCCCGCCCGGTGGAATCCATGCCCGGTGTTTACAATTACTCCATCGACATGCTCTTAAAGCACCTGGAGGAGGCGGCCCGGCTGGAGATCCCCGGGATTCTGCCCTTCGGCATACCGGCTGAAAAGGATGAGGTTGGGTCCGGCGCCTATGCGGAGGAAGGCATCATTCAACAGGCTGTGCGGGCAATAAAAAAGTCTTACCCGGAATTTCTGGTTATCACCGATGTTTGTTTGTGCGAGTATACCAGCCACGGCCACTGCGGCCTGATCCGAGACGGCCGGGTGGAAAACGATCCCACCCTGGACCTTCTGGCTAAAACGGCCGTTTCCCATGCCGCGGCTGGGGCGGACATGATTGCCCCCTCAGATATGATGGACGGGCGGGTGGGCGCCATCCGCCGGGCCCTGGATCAAAGAGGATTTGAAGGCGTACCGGTAATGGCCTATTCAGCCAAATACGCTTCGGCTTACTACGGGCCCTTCAGGGATGCCGCCGGGTCCGCCCCGCAATTCGGCGACCGGCGGGCTTACCAGATGGATCCCGCCAATTCCGATGAGGCGCTGCGGGAAGTCTGGCTGGATATAGAAGAGGGAGCGGACATCGTTATGGTCAAACCGGCCCTGGCCTACCTGGACGTTATCCGGCGGGTGAAGGACGAGTTTGCTTATCCCGTGGCGGCCTATAACGTCAGCGGCGAGTACGCCATGGTCAAGGCCGCGGCCCAAAGGGGCTGGGTGGACGAACGCAGGATTGTCCTGGAGACCCTCACCGGCATCAAGCGGGCGGGCGCGGACATCGTCATCACCTACCATGCCCTGGATGCCGTCAAATGGCTGCGGGATTAAGGCGCGGAGTCCGGTATTGGAATCTACCTTGCGCTCCGGGGATTGGGGCCGGCAAATTGAAGTTTGGGCAACAGAATTAGCGGGATGATGTTGTTAGAGGGGGTAAAAGGGTGATTATATCATGGAACACCACCAATGCCTGCAATATGTTTTGCCGGCATTGTTACCGGGATGCCGGGATTAAGGCCGAACAGGAACTGAGCGCCAAAGAGGGTATGGTACTGATTGACCAAATTGCCAAAGCAGGGTTTAAAATTATGATCTTCAGCGGGGGTGAACCCCTGCTGCGCGAAGATATTTTTACCCTGGTAAGCCACGCCCGGGAAAAAGGCCTGCGGCCGGTTTTCGGCACCAACGGCACCCTCCTTACCGGTGCGGTGGCCGGACGGCTGAAAGAGGCCGGGGCTGCTGCCATGGGGATCAGTCTGGACAGCGTTGACCCGGCCAGCCACGATACGTTCAGGGCCACTCCCGGGGCCTGGCAGGGAGCGGTGGACGGGATGCGCGCCTGCCGGGAAGCCGGCCTGCCCTTTCAAATCCACACCACCGTGATGGATTGGAACATGGCGGAAGTGGAGGATTTAACTGACTTCGCGGTTAGGGAAGGAGCGGTGGGGCACCATATTTTTTTCCTGGTTCCCACCGGCCGGGCCGTTAACATCGAGAACGAGACACTGAGGGCTGAACAGTATGAGGATTTGCTCCGCCGGATTTTGCAAAAGCAGGCCGAAGTTAAAATTGAACTGAAGCCCACCTGCGCTCCTCAGTTTATGCGGATTGCCTCGGAAATGGGGCTGAAAACGCGTTTTAGCAAGGGTTGCCTGGCTGGCCTGTCCTATTGTATTATCAGCCCCCTGGGTATTGTCCAGCCCTGCGCCTACCTGAATATACCCGCCGGCAACGTGCGGGAAACCCCCTTTGACGAAATCTGGCGGGAAGCTGAAATATTTAAAGTCCTGCGGACGGAAACATATACGGGGAGCTGCGGTTCCTGCCGTTATAAAAGAATTTGCGGCGGCTGCCGGGCCCGGGCTTATTTCTACCACGGCGACTACATGGGCGAAGAGCCCTGGTGCCTGTATAAGGGGGGAAAGGAAGCATAATCATGCCATTGGATGCCGTGGATAAAAAACTTTTGAATATTATCCAGGGGGGCTTCCCCCTGGTCCCGGAGCCTTACCGGGAACTGGGAACTGTCCTGGGTATCACGGAAGAAGAGGTTATGGCCAGATTGCGGGCCCTTCTGGAAAGCGGGGTCATTCGCCGCCTGGGAGGGGTTTTTGATTCCAGAAAACTGGGGTATAGCGGCGCCCTCTGCGCCATGAATGTCACCAAAGAGCGGATTGAAGAAACAGCCGGGGTGGTTAACTCCTTTGAAGGGATAACCCATAATTACCTGAGGGAGGGCTTCTTCAACATGTGGTTCACGGTACTGGCGCCCACCGTAGCCAGGCTGGAGGAGATTTTGGATGAAATCAGGGAAAGTACGGGCATCCGGGAAATTTTAACCCTCCCTGCGGAAAATATCTTTAAGATCAGGGTAAACTTTGATCTTGACTGAGGTGAAATCCCATACTGACCGAACAGGACAAGCAAATTATCCGGGAACTGCAAAAGGGCTTGCCCCTGGTGAGCCGTCCCTTCGCGGCAATTGCGGCTAAACTGGGCCTCAGCGAGGAAATACTAATCCAGCGGGTCGGGCAATTCCTTGACGATGGCCGGATCAGGCGTTTTGGCGCGGTGGTTCGCCACCAGGATCTGGGGTTTGTGGCCAACGCCATGGTTGTTTGGAATGTGCCGGATCACAGGGTCCGGGAGGTTGGCCCGATTATGGCCGGCTTTGAGGAAGTAACCCACTGTTACCAGCGGCTCCGGCGTTCCAACTGGCCCTACAACTTTTACACCATGGTGCACGGTCAGACCCGGGAAGAGTGCGTTCAGGCCGCCCAGAGGATCGCCCGGGCCGCCAGGCTTAAACACTACCGGCTGCTATTTAGCACTAAAGAGCTGAAAAAAAGCAGCATGCGCTACTTTGAGGAAAAGGAGTCCGTTACAGTGCAGAAGAATAAAGCCAGGTCCGTAACGCTTTTCCAGGAGGCCGTGAAATATATGCCGGGCGGGGTGAACAGTCCGGTACGCGCCTTCAAGTCAGTAAATTTAAACCCGGTCTTTATCAGCCGGGGCGAAGGTTCGAAAATTTACGATGTGGATGGAAATGAGTACATCGATTACGTAGGTTCCTGGGGACCGCTAATCCTCGGTCACCGCCATCCCCGGGTAAGGGAGGAGCTGGAAAGGTGTCTGCGGGAAGTGGGTACCAGTTTCGGCGCCCCCACTGAAATGGAGAATATACTGGCAGCCCGGCTGGTGGCGGCGCTTCCCTCCCTGGAGCTGGTGCGCCTGGTAAATTCAGGTACGGAGGCCGCCATGAGCGCCCTTCGCCTGGCCCGGGGTTATACGGGCAGGAACAAAATTGTCAAATTCGAAGGCTGCTACCACGGGCACGCGGATTTCCTGCTAATCAAGGCCGGTTCCGGCGCCCTGACCCTGGGAGTGCCCACCAGCCCCGGTATACCGCCGGGTTCGGCGGCCTGCACCATTACTTCCGGCTACAACAACCTGGAACAGCTCCGGGAAATCTTCCGGCTGGAAGGGGAGGACATCGCCGCGGTAATTGTGGAGCCCGTGGCCGGAAACATGGGGGTTGTCCCGCCGGAGCCCGGTTTTCTGGAGGGTCTGCGCCAGATAACAACCGATTACGGCAGCCTGTTGATTTTTGACGAGGTTATGACGGGCTTTCGCGTTGCCTACGGAGGGGCCCAGGAAAAGTATGGCATTACCCCGGATTTGACCTGCCTGGGAAAAATTATCGGGGGCGGGCTTCCGGTGGGCGCTTACGGCGGAAAGCGGGAAATAATGGAGCAGGTCGCCCCCGCCGGCCCGGTTTATCAGGCCGGGACACTGTCCGGCAACCCTCTGGCTGTTACAGCCGGGATATCTACCCTGGAAGTTTTAAGGCAGCCGGGTGTCTATGAAGAATTGGAGCATAAATCCTCGGAATTAGCCCGGGGACTGGGGGAGTCAGCCCGGGAGGCCGGGCTTGAGGCCAGTTTTAACCGGGTGGGTTCAATGCTCTGCTGTTTCTTCACAGGGCAGAAGGTCAGGGATTACAACAGCGCCTGCACAGCGAACACCGTCCGCTTCGCGGCGTTCTTTAAATCTATGCTGGAGCAGGGCGTTTACCTGGCCCCGTCTCAGTTTGAGGCTGCCTTTGTGTCCCTGGCCCACAGCCAGGAAGAAATCTACCGGACGGTGGAGGCCTCCCGGCAGGCGTTCCGGATCGCTGCGGCAGTGCGTTAACCGGTCAAAAATTTTTAATCGGGATTGAAAATAAAAATTTCCCGTTTATAATGGGATTAAAACAAATTTAAGCCTGACGGGTGCGGGGTAATTCCCGGCCCGGAGGGTCTTTAACCAACTCTGCGAAAAAGGGAAGTTCCTGACCTCAAGGAGAACCGGCGGCCAACCGGGCCCTTTTTTCGCATTGCGGAAAAAGGGCTTTTATTATTAAGGGAATACGGGGGAGGTGAAGAATTGGCGCGGCGCATTGGGATAATCGGAGTGATTGTGGAAAACAGGGAGATCACCTCCGGGAAAATCAACAGCATCCTCAGCGAATACAGCGAAATTATCGCGGGGCGGATGGGTCTGCCCTACAGGGAGCGGGATTTATCGGTAATTTCCCTGATTATCGACGGTTCCACCGATGAAATCGGAGCCTTGAGCGGAAAACTGGGTGGAATTGCGGGAGTTAAGGTTAAAACGGCGCTGCTTTCGAAGGATCTGTAAGGTTTCCTTAACAGGGGGTTCAGGCCGAGACCGGCGCGGTTAAGTGGTTAATATAGCGCTGTTCTTTTAAGGGTCTGAAGGTTTAAAAAAAGGCCGGTTTAGTGGGATAACCCGGTGCAAAGGGAGCATCAGAAAATAAAACCTTGTGATCATTCTGTCCCTTTGGGATACCCCGGGGCAAGGGAGCATTAAACCTGTCTGAATTTTAAAAAGGGAGGGGGGGGCCATTGAGTACGGGAAGCCTAAATGAGACACCCAGGGGAAGCAGGCTCCATATTGCCATTTTTGGCCGGCGCAACGCCGGCAAGTCGAGCCTGATCAATGCTTTGACAAACCAGGAAACTGCCATTGTTTCCGGCATACCGGGCACGACCACCGATCCTGTCTTCAAGGCTATGGAGATCCTGCCCCTGGGGCCGGTTATGATTATTGATACGGCCGGGATCGACGATGTGGGGGAATTGGGCGCCCTCAGGGTTAAAAAAACCATGGGCGTACTCAACAGGGCGGATTTAATGGTCCTGGTTATTGACGCCGGGCAGGGCGCGGGAGAGTATGAGCTCGATTTGATCCGTAAGGCCGGGGAGCAGGGAGTGCCCGTGCTGGGGGTACTGAACAAAATCGATTTGCACCCGGCAGGGGAGGCACAGGCGCCGGAATTTGAAAGACGCCTGGGGATCAAGGTTGTTCCGGCCAGCGCCCTTTCCCGGCAGGGTATGGAATACCTGATTAAAGAAATGATCCGGCTGTCCCCCAGGGACTGGACTTTGCCCACCATCCTCGGAGATTTGATTAATCCTGGGGATACCGCGGTTCTGGTGGTTCCCATCGACCAGGCGGCGCCCAGGGGAAGGCTCATTTTGCCCCAGGTCCAAACGATCCGGGACCTCCTGGACAATGGGGCAATGGCACTGGTGGTCAAAGAAAAGGATTTGAAAAGAGCCCTGGCCGGCCTGGCGCAACGCCCGAAGCTGGTGGTTACGGACTCCCAGGCTTTTTCCCAGGTGGACGCCGACACCCCCGGGGAAATAATGCTGACGTCCTTTTCCATCCTTTTCGCCCGCTATAAGGGAAATCTGGAGGCCCTGGTGGCCGGGGCGCTGGCCGTGGATTCCTTGAAGCCCGGGGACAGGGTTTTAATCGCCGAGGCCTGTACCCACCACCGGGTGGAGGATGATATCGGCACTGTTAAAATTCCCCGCTGGCTGCAACAGAGGGCGGGGGGCGAACTGCGCTTTGATTGGTCCAGGGGAACTGAGATGCCCCCGGAGCTGGGGCGGTACAATCTGATCGTTCACTGCGGCGCCTGTATGATTAATCGTAAAGAAATGCTGCACCGGATCATGCAGGCGTCCGGCGTCGGTGTGCCTGTTGTCAATTACGGGGTACTCATCGCCCACGTGCACGGTATTTTAAGGCGGGCCCTGTCACCCTTCCCGGACGCTTTACGCCTATTTGAACAATCTGCGACAGGGGTGAATCAGCATGGGGACAGCCTTTGCACAGGCGCTGGAGAAAGCAGCTGAGGGGAAGGAACTGGCCGGTGAAGACCTGGCGGCGCTATTAGAAGCAGAGGAAGCGGAAAGCCCGTTGCTTTTCAATCTGGCGGATAAAGTGCGGTCTCGCTTTGTAGGCGATGACATCCACCTCAGGGGGATCATCGAGTTCTCCAATTACTGCTCTAAAAATTGCCTTTACTGCGGACTGAGGATAGACAACCGGGAGCTGGACAGGTACCGGATGAGCGCGGCGGAGATTGTCGAGGGGTCCGGCCGGGCCGCCGCCCTGGGCTGCCGAACTATCGTCCTCCAGTCGGGTGAGGACGGCTTCTACACGGCCGGGCTTCTGGCGGATATCATCCGGACCGTGAAGGAAGAATTTGATGTTGCGGTCACCCTTTCCGTGGGTGACCGAACCAGGACGGACTACGCAATTTTCAGGCAGGCCGGAGCCGACCGCTACCTCTTAAAACACGAAACCAGTGACGCCCGCCTTTTTGCCGCCCTGCGTCCCGGGACCACCCTGGAAGACAGGTTAAAAAGAGCGGCGTGGTTGAAAGAACTGGGGTACCAGGTTGGTTCCGGCAACATAGTGGGGCTGCCGGGCCAGGGTGTGGAGACCCTGACTGCCGATATTCTGCTCATGCGCAGGATGGGTGTGGAGATGGCCGGTATCGGACCTTTTATCCCCAGCAGCCACACTCCCCTGGGCGGCGCTTCCGGCGGCTCTTTGGAAATGGCTTTGAAGACCCTTGCGGTAACCCGCCTGGTCCTGCCCCGGACTCACTTGCCGGCGACAACGGCGGCGGCAACCGTTGATCCCCTGGGCAGGGTAAAAGCGTTAAAATGCGGGGCCAATGTTATCATGCCGAACATGACGCCGCTGTCTTGCCGGGGAGGCTACTGTATTTACCCGGGAAAAGCCGGGCATAAGGAAACGCCGGAGGAAAGCCTGGCAACGGCGCTGCGGACCATTGAAAGAGCGGGACGCGGGCCGGCTGGGGACTACGGCCACGCCCCCGGACCTGCCGGTAAGGTTGAAGGTGTTTTTCAGGAAGAAATATTTCTCACTTGCCCTTGAACCGGCTATGATAAGGGAATATATTAAGGAGGGTTTGTTTTGCTCAATTCTAAAGGGGACTTTATTGATGACAGATACATTTTCAGGCTGCTGGAGGAGGCTCGCACCGCGGCGCCGCTGGAGGCGAGGCGAATTGTGGAAAAGGCGGGCAGGTGTGAAGGCCTGACGCCTGCTGAAACGGCGGTGCTTTTGCATGCCGAAGATCCGGAAATACTGAGAAGCATATACCAGGGGGCCAGCAAAATAAAGGAAAGCATTTACGGCAAAAGACTGGTTTTCTTCGCCCCTCTGTATATCAGTGACTTTTGTATCAATAACTGCGTCTATTGCGGCTACCGGCGGGATAATAAATTTGGACGGCGCCGGCTTACCATGGAAGAAATCAGGGGTGAAGTAGCGGTACTGGAGGAAATGGGGCACAAGCGCCTGGCGCTTGAATGCGGTGAAGATCCGGTTAATTGCCCCATTGATTATGTGCTGGACGCCATTGGCACAATTTACTCGGTCAAGGAAAAGAACGGCAGTATCCGGCGAATTAATGTCAACATTGCCGCAACCACGGTGGGAAACTACCGCAGGCTGAAGGAAGCGAAAATCGGAACTTACATTCTCTTCCAGGAAACCTACCACCGGCCTACTTACGCCGGGATGCACCCCTTTGGCCCCAAAAGCGATTACGACTGGCACATCAGCGCCTTCGAGAGAGCCATGGAAGCCGGCATTGACGATGTGGGGGGCGGGGTCTTATTCGGTTTATATGATTACAAGTATGAAGTGCTGGCCTTGCTGCTGCACGCCTTGCACCTGGAAGATGTTTGCGGCGTCGGACCGCACACCATTTCCGTGCCCCGGATGAGGCCCGCCCCGGGAGTAAACTTGAAAACCTTTCCCCATCTGGTTTCTGATGAATCCTTCAAGAAAATTATTGCCGTCCTGCGCCTGGCTGTTCCCTATACAGGAATAATTTTGTCCACCCGGGAAGGCCCGGATTACCGGGATGAACTGGTGAGAGTGGGTGTTTCTCAGCTCAGCGCCGGTTCCTGCACGGGCGTGGGCGGGTACCGTCAGGAAAAGAACGGGGAAGGCAAGGGTGAAGAGATTACCCAGTTTAATGTAGAAGACCATCGCAGCATCGACGAAGTTATCACCAGCATCTGCAATTCAGGTTATATTCCGAGTTTTTGCACGGCCTGTTACCGCAGCGGGAGGACGGGGGACCGTTTTATGTCCCTGGCCAAAACCGGTGAAATTCAAAATGTTTGCCAGCCCAATGCCATTCTTACCTTCAAGGAGTTCCTCCTGGATTACGCGGCTCCGGAAACCAGGCAGGTGGGGGAAAAAACCATCGCCAGGCACCTGCAGCTGATTGCAAGTCCGGCAGTAAGGGAAAAGGCTGAAAAAGTTCTGGAGCGGATAGAACAGGGACAGAGGGATTTTTACTTTTAGGCTCCTTGCGGTTTTCCCGACAGGCATTGGGGTGGGTTGCTAATTCCAACCGCTTGCGCCGGTAAAGAATTAGTTAAAGGTCGCTTCGCAGCTACAAATAAATGTTTGGATGCTTAAATCCGGTATTTATAGCATTTCATTTTAAGGTTATAATTAAGCGGAAAAGGGGGTGCTAAAAATAATTATAACCACAACGCCGTCCATTGAGGGCCGCAAGATCCTGGCCTACCTGGGTATCGTCTCCGGTGAGGCTATTATGGGCGCCAACATTGTAAGGGATATTTTCGCCAGTATTACCGATATCGTGGGCGGTCGCTCCGGCGCTTACGAGGAAAAATTGTCCCAGGCCAGGAAAATAGCTTTAGATGAAATGGCTTCCCAGGCCCGAAGACTGGGGGCAAATGCCGTAGTGGGGGTGGATCTGGACTACGAAGTTGTCAGGGATGGAATGCTGATGGTGACTGCCAGCGGAACGGCGGTTACCATATAAAAATAACAACCCTGGGGAAATAGCCGCCTTGCCCGGAGCAGGGTTTCTTTTTTCAAAACAGTTTGCCGGGAAAACCGGGCAGGTTTCAGGATGATTGAACCCCGTTGAATGGAAGTGAGTGTAAGATTTAAACAGGAGAAACGGGGCTTTAAACGGAAATGTTATTTGACGTTGGGCGCTTGGATCAGATAGAATAATAGTACATAAATGCACAAACAGATTTTGTCTACGAAAACAGTGTTAATTATGATAAAATTAAACTTGTTTTTCTTAATAATGAAGGTTTGTGAAATGTTTCGGAGGGTTAATGATGAAAACACTAAGGGTACCCGAGGCAACCATTATAAGGTTGTCTGTTTATTCCAGATTTCTAGAGCAACTGGACAAAAAAGGTGTTGTAACCGTGTCATCGGTTGAGATTGCGGACGGGGTAGGGGTCAGCCCCGCCCAGGTTAGGAAAGACCTGGCCTACTTTGGTGAATTCGGAACCCGGGGTGTGGGATACAACGTCGGGGATCTGATGCATTACACATCCAAAATCCTGGGCCTTAATGAACCCTGGCCCCTGGTGCTGGTGGGAGCCGGAAATTTGGGCTTTGCCCTGAGCACTTACCGGGGATTCAACAACCGCGGGTTTTCCGTTGTAGGGATTTTCGACAATGACCTGACTAAAATCGGCAAAAAAATTGTGGATATGGAAGTCAGTCCGCCTGAAAAGATGCCGGAGATAATTGCCAGGCATAAGGTGAAAATTGGTATAATTGCGGTTCCATCCAGGGCTGCCCAGGAAGTGGCGGATTTAATGGTGGAAAACGGCCTGGTGGCTATCTTGAATTTTGCGCCGATTTCCTTAAATGTACCCGAGCATATTGAGTTAAGAAACGTTGATTTGTCAGTCAACCTGGAGATTTTAACCTTTAACCTGGGTTTGCGGCAATTTGAATCCCGGGGCAAGCATTAGGGGGAGTTGGTTTCATGGCTGCAAAGATTTATACCCTGGAGGTTGCGACCCGGGAAAGGACGCAGCTGGTGGATATCACTGATGAAATAAATCGCATCGTCGTCAAAAGTGGTGCGGTTGAAGGAATCTGCCGTCTTTTTGTGCCGCACACAACGGCCGGCTTGACCATTAACGAAAATGCCGACCCCACGGTGCCGGCAGACATCCTGATGGAGCTCAACAGGATTATTCCCTTTGAAGACGGGTACAGGCACAGTGAAGGTAACTCGGCAGCCCACATCAAGTCATCTTTGACAGGGGTGTCCCTTTCAGTGCTGGTAACGGGGGGAAGGCTCCTCCTGGGTACCTGGCAGGGCCTGTTCCTTTGCGAGTACGACGGCCCCAGGCGCAGGAAAGTCCTGGTCAGGGTGGTAGAGGAATAATAGATAATATTAAGACGGGCCCTGATATGCCACCGGGGCCCGTTGTCTTTTATTCCTGATCAGTTGGTCAGGCTGTGGATGGGGGCAGGGATCCGGCCGCCCCGCCGGACGAAATCCGCTGATGAAAACGGCTTTACCGGGATTATCGGCGCCCGGCCCAGCAGTCCGCCGAATTCCACGTAATCGCCCACTTCCTTTCCCACCGCGGGGATCAAGCGAACAGCGGTGGTTTTTTTATTAATCATGCCTATAGCTGCTTCGTCGGCAATGATGGCCGCAATTGTTTCGGCGCTGGTATCCCCGGGCAAGGCAATCATATCCAGACCCACCGAACAAACGCAGGTCATGGCTTCCAGTTTATCCAGCGTCAGCGCGCCCGCTTCGGCGGCGCGGATCATGCCGGCGTCTTCGCTGAGGGGAATAAAGGCGCCTGAAAGGCCGCCTATATAAGATGAAGCCATAGCCCCGCCTTTTTTTACGGCGTCGTTTAAAAGGGCCAGGGCGGCAGTGGTACCGTGCGTGCCGCAGCGCTCCAAACCCATGGACTCAAGAATTTCTGCCACACTGTCACCGATAGCCGGGGTGGGGGCCAGGGAGATATCCACGATCCCGAAGGGTACATCCAGCATCCGGGCCGCCGTGCGGCCCACCAACTCGCCCATTCTGGTGATTTTAAAGGCGGTTTTTTTCACGGTTTCGGCCAGGACTCCAAAATCCGCGTCTTTAACGGTATCCACCGCGTTTTTGACCACACCGGGACCGCTTACGCCCACATTGATCACACACTCCGGCTCGCCGATTCCGTGAAATGCCCCGGCCATAAAAGGGTTGTCCTCGGGAACATTGGCAAAGACCACCAGCTTGGCGCAGCCGATTCCGTCCAGATCGGCAGTGTTTTCGGCTGTTTTTTTAATTACCCGGCCCATAAGCAGGACCGCGTCCATATTAATACCGGCTTTAGTGGTGGCCACGTTGACAGAAGAGCACACCCGGCCGGTACAGGTAAGGGCTTCCGGTATGCTGTCAATCAGGACTTTGTCGGCTTTAGTGAACCCTTTATGTACCAGGGTTGAAAAACCACCGATAAAATTCACGCCCACAGCGGCTGCTGCCTCGTCCAGCGTCCTGGCGAAATCAACATAATGGTCAACTTTGCTGCTTTCAGCCACCAGGGCGATGGGGGTGACCGAGATCCTCTTATTGACGATGGGCAGACCGTATTCCCGCTCAATGTTTTCACCCGCCCTGACCAGGTTCCCGGCAAGCCGGGTGATCTTTTCGTATATTTTCTGCCGGGCCGCCGCCGGATTGGGATCGGCGCAGTCCCTGAGGCTGATCCCCATGGTAATGGTGCGAATATCAAGATTCTCCTCCTGCACCATTTTAATGGTCTCCAGGATCTCTTGAAAAGTGAACATCCAAGTTCCTCCCGACTATGCTTGTCTATATTCTGTGCATAAATTTAAAGGCATCCTCGTGCAGGGCATCGATCCTTACCCCCAGTTCCAGACCTTTTTTATCTAAGCAATCCTTCAGGGTGAGCAGGTCGGTGGTGCTGCCGCTCATGTCAGCCACCATGGTCATGACCAGAAATTCCTGGAGGATTGTCTGGCTGATATCCAGGATGTTTATTTTGTTGTAGGCAAGCACCTGGGCTACACCCGCAATCAGGCCCACACAATCGGGCCCGATTACTGTTACAATAATCCGCTTGCCCCCCGGCTCCTTGCTGTTTAATTGTGACAACATCCAAAAAACCCCTTTACAAAAAAATTAAAAGCTGGCATCAGCTTTATTCTGGCATTTTAGCCAAGGGCTCCACTGCAGGATACTTTTGAAGCACAACCAGTATATCCTTAAACAATCTTAACTTTGGCAGGGAAAAATGTCAAATCATTTTCGATTTAATGGCCTGGTTTTCAGTGGGGAAACTGTTAACATTTGATTTGGCCCTGTTTTGCCGGGTGTCCCTCCATTCGTTTTCACGGGAAAGCGCTCCTGTACCAGTAACCCCGGGCGCTCCTTGATCCGGTATCGCTGTTGAACAGGTTTCCTGGCCGCAATAATTTATTTTAAATGAATCGAAGTCCCAGCCATCAAAAAAACCCGTTGCAGCCGTTACACCGGCCTGGAAAAGCTCTTCCCTTTGCTGGTTGACACCCTCGAAATCCGTGGTTTTGATCCCCAGGGAAGGAATTGAAATGGTGCGAACCTTGCTTTTGGGATCCAACTCATGAATCCTGTCCCGGGCTTCCAATATGGTTGAAAGAATGGCCGTAAAAAGATTAAAAGGGTTGCTGGTTTTGGGAGACAAATGTTCTTCGGGTTCAACGACTTTAAAGCCGAACGTGGGCCAATCCGGCACCTGTTCGCTGTCGAAAATCCAAACGGGGAAATTGCTTAAAACGCCTCCGTCGATAATATGATTCAGCATCCGTGCACCTTCCGCATTAGTATACGGAAGCCTGCAGGGCTCGTAGAAGAATGGCAGCGAAGCGCTCATGCGCACGGCTTTACAAACCGGCATGGTGTCGGGATTCAGGTTATATTCCTTAAGGTCGTAAGGCAGCCTGAGAAGCTTGCGCCTGGATACATCGGTGGCGGTGACCACCAGTTTATACCGGCGGACCGGATCGTTTTCAAATTTCTCCAGGATCAGATCTTTAAATGTAGAGATTCCCCTGGCCGCCAATTTTTCCCGGACCCATCCTTCCAGATAATCTCCTTCGTAAAGGCCGTTTTCAAACCAAAGGCTTAAAGCCAGACCCACGAAAGGAATCCTGTCCAGCCAGTCCTTGTCTTTAAACAAGGTGAAGTCAAGCTGCCAGACCATCTCCTTGATTTCACCCGCCGTGTAGCCGGCCGCAGCCAGGGAGGCGATAATGGCGCCCGCCGAAGTACCGGCAAGGTTAACCCAGTCATAGCCTCTTCTTTCCGCCTCGTGGAGGGCGCCCAGCATACCCACTGCCTTGACCCCGCCACCCTCAAAAATAGCATTTGCCCGTTTTACCATTTAATCACCCCCTGTTTACTATATTTTATTTGCAAATAACCAGGAATGTGACAAATACACGATTTTAGCGGATTTTCTTAACCATTTTGCCGCATTTTACTTTTTGTCCTTGAATTATGGCGGTTGCTTCACCGTGTGAAATCCCAACAAAAGAAATGGTTGACAAAAACACCTGTTCGCTTTATGATTTAGGCAAACATATGTACGGGATCAGAGAGAGAGGAGATTTTTAATGGAAAAGGCGTTGAGGGGAAAAGAAGAATACCTGTTGACCATATCCGGCGACAGCGTGCTGGAAAAGGTGCTGGATTGGTTGGAGCGGGAGGACTCAGAATTGGAGAGGGTGGCGGGTTACGGGCTTTGCCTGGCTTCCGTTGCTTACTTCCTGGCCAAATTGGCGCAGGCCTGTTTTTAACGGGCTATTTTCCAGAGAATACGCCTTAAATGTGCGTGACTGTTGCGGGACTTAAGAAAATTCTATTCTACGATTACATATTTTCCGGAAAATAATTCTACCTCTCCGATACAAGCAAAAGCAACTGGTGATGATTTTAGGTTGTCTAGAAGTTGCTTTGAGTTTTCCTTTGCAACGCTAATCAGTAAACCTCCTGAGGTCTGGGGATCGAATAGAATATCTTGGTAGAAAGTAGGAACATGTTCGCTAATTAAAGCCCGCCGGGCAAAAAAATCCCTGTTTTTATAGGAGCCTGCAGGGATCAACCCAATATTAGCATACTCTTTGGCCTCGGAGATATATGGAATATCGGTGCTTCTGATACGAAATGTAACTTTGCTTCCCTCGGCCATTTCTATCGCATGGCCCAACAACCCGAACCCGGTAATATCTGTAATGCTGTGTACGCCAGTTATATTCCGCGTTGCTTCTTTTCCAATGCGATTCAGTGTAGACATGGAAAGCACCGCTTGACGGATAGCTGTTTCGCTGGCCATTTCTGCCTTTATTGCGGTATTTATAATTCCTACCCCTAAAGGCTTTGTTAGAATTAAAACATCACCAGGCTTTGCCTGATCATTTGTCATGATTTTCAAAGGATCAACAAATCCTGCCACTGAAAGTCCATATTTCGGCTCATCATCTGATACACTGTGTCCTCCTGCCAGGACTGCACCGGCCTCTATGACTTTATCCTGACCGCCGCGCAGGATCTCCGACAAAATCAAAGGGTCTAAACAGTCAGGAAAACAAACGATATTCAGGGCTAGTATGGGGTCTCCTCCCATAGCATAAACATCACTGAGGGCGTTAGCAGCCGCAATCTGCCCAAATATATAGGGATCATCCACAACAGGAGTAAAAAAATCAACTGTCTGGATCAATGCAATATTATCATTGATTTTATAAACTGCTGCATCGTCGGATGTCTCAATGCCCACGAGCAGATCCGGATGCTGTGGTTTTTGTAAATGGCACAAGACCTGCGCCAAAATTCCTGGTGAGATTTTAGCCGCTCACCCGGATGTTTTTGTCATTTGCGTTAATTTCAATTTCATACTATACTCCCATGTATTATTTGATCTCTTTATATAATAATCAGTTCCCCAACACTTCATGAAGAGCACGCGGGATTTGCTTGATAATATCATAGATCTGTGTTGCCGGAGTTGGCATAGCGTAGGAACCGGCTAACCGATTGATAATGGAGGCTTTAGCCGATGCTGTCTTTATCTCCATACCTGAATGAACCAAGGCGGAGACGATGCCCGTTAATGTGTCGCCGGTACCTCCTATAGGTTCAAGAACTTCTTCAACAGGATTGTCTATTACCGCGATGATACCTTCTTTATCAGCCACGTAGTCTTTTTCACCCTTTACAAGGAGATAAGAGGCAGCATTATTGTGTTGATACGCCCTTTTTATAAGGTCTGGAACAAGATTATCTTCATGCAATATAAATCCTCTGGTATAAAAGGGATGAGGAGCTTTTTCGTCAGCTAAATACGCAAGCTCACCAGCATCCGGTGTGAATAAATCAAAAAATGGTGCGTCTCCTCCCATTTTGGCAACATACATAAAACCCGCATCAGCTACTAAAATTGGTTTTTTGGGCATTTTTGCGATTGCCGCAATCACTTTCTTAAATAAACTAACGTCAGGTTGAAAATAGTGAAACACCAGGGTTTGGAAAGATGTATCGGTAATATTGGTTTCCAGGTATTTATAAAGACTCTTGCAGCCTTTCCCATTGCCAACATCTCCAACCAAATAGCATAATGGATCAGATTTATCCATGTATTTCAGGGTTTCAACTGCAGCTGCTATCATTGCTGGTGTGCCACGGTTCACATTAACACGTTTGTTTCCAATAATAATAAAGTTTTCTTCCAACAGAACCGTGCCGGAAATAAGCGGGAAGTTTTCTTCTGGGATTGTTCCAACGATACCTAGCATATATCCACCATCCGATCATAAGCTAGTTGAAGAGCATAAGCACAAAGAGTGTGGCCTATATCCTTGGGCTGCGGAGCCTCACTTAAATTCTTATTTACCATCTGCTCTGCCAAATAAGGGACATCGGGGCAACCACCTCCCGATACATTAACAATTAACTTGGTATCCCTATCAACGGTTATTTTCATGTTAGCAGCTCTTACCATAAGATATTTGCCGTATTCTTTTTCATGAAAAAGGCTAACGGGTTCTAATAAAGTACTGTTGACAGGGACAACCTGGATCGGTTTTATTTTAACCTCAGAAAGCACTCTTATGATAGACAATTCTTCTATGAGCGGAAATTCTATAACTAGGTCGCAACCACTCCGTATATTTGGAGGTGGCCCCATCACCTTTATCTCCCAACCTTTAGCTTTTAATACGTTTTCTGCTCTGATGACTTCGGTAGTGTTTTCAAAGACAAGTATACCTCGAACCTGATTTTTTGCATCAGGTTCGAGGGTCTTTTTACCAAACCTCTTAAACATTTTATTTTTCCTTCCTTAAGGTAATTCTGTACCCATCGTTTTCCGGTTTAATATCTGCTGCCTCCCAACCTTGAGCACTAGCGGCACGGCTTACATTTTCCTTTGCTGTGTCCGTATCTACCAGAATAATTAGCTCACCATCGGTTGTTTTTTTTATTGCATTTAAGGTTAATATAACCGGCTGAGGACATGAAAGTCCTTTAGCATCAATAATTTTACTCATATCTAAATCCCTCCTGATATATTTTCTTTCATTGTAAATCCGATCAGAAGACAGGATATAAAACCAATAGAGAGTGCAACTATGCCCGCTGTTGTGGCTCCAGCACCCGAACTAGCTAGTCCAAAATTATGGGCAAAAGCAGCACCAACAATCATTCCTATGACAAATACTGAGGCATCTCCATCCCCTTCTCCTGATAAGAAAAGCTGACGACCGGGGCAACCACCGGCAAGGGTGAATGCTAATCCTGCAAGAACCATACCGGCAAAGTTCCAGATATGCATGGTGTGCGCTACAGGCTGATTTGCAAATCCCGGGTTGAACTGATTGAGCACCAAATTCATGATAAAGGCGGCAACCGCCAAACTTATTAACCCAACGAAAAGGTGGGTCTGCTTGAATAGAATCAGGTCACGTATGGCTCCCATTGTACAAAAGCGGCTCCTTTGTGCTAAAACGCCTATTACAAGACCTATAACAAGAGAGATAATTAAAGGTGCATGCAGAGATCCAGGACCTTCTAAACTGTAAAAGATAATGCCACTTTTGCTTTCTCCGGCGATCATTGGATTGAAAAGCATTATGATTAGAAAAACTAACATGATTATCGGAAAAATCCAACCTGCTGATGTGTAAGTTTTATGGCTTGATCCTAAATTATAGCCGGATTTAAGAAACATTGTTCCAATCCAGATGCCCGCAGCGAGACCGAGCAACCCCAAAATAGCATTAAAGTCGCCACCGGCCAGGCGAAGCAATGCCCGCCAAGGGCAGCCAAGGAAGATAAGAGCCCCAATCATTGCAAAGAAACCAAGAGTAAATCTGACAACAGGTGCAGACCCAAGCCGTGGCCTGAACTCTTTAAAAATATATGCCGAAACGAAAGATCCCAAAACAAAACCTATGATTTCTGGGCGCATATATTGCACCACAGGAGCTCGATGCAAACCAAGTGCTCCTGTAATATCACGCACAAAACAGGCTACGCAAATACCCATATTCGCTGGATTCCCCCAAAATTGCAACAACGAAGCTAAAACACCAATTGCAATACCAACTCCGATTATTCCACGTTTAGTTGCTAAAACATTCTTCATTTTTTGCGAACACCACCTTTTCCATATTTTTGTATGTTGTATAATATAAATACGTTTAAATTATACTGCTGTGGCGTTTGAATTGGAAATAGAAATAATTTATGCGTAAAACATCTTGTATAAAAATAGTGAATAGTACCCCTGTTAAGGGCTTTTTATATCAAAAGGTATGTAAAAATTTACAAAACTTGAGGGATAGATTAATTGATAGCAAAAGACACGAATTAGCTTGAAAAGTTCAAAAATGTTCGGAAACGGAGCACATTATTCGTGAATATGATGCTGTCTTAGGTAAGTGTTTGCTCTGTAATTATTTATTTAATTCTATTGAAAACATTGCTACTAAACATAATGTGGATAGAAGAAATGCTTTAGAGGATAAATATTGCAATTGACTCCAGGACAACGAAGAAGTAAACAATCCAATAACCGCATAGTTTTCAAGATGGGTCTGATCAAAACTGTCCTGTTAATGCAAATTAATGTATGGATAGAAACGGAGCAGAGAAAGGCAATAACATAAACAAGGGCACCAGTAACGTATGACCTGCCGTTCTTGGGTACAACAGTTGCTTTTATTCCTGAATTATCAGGTGGTAGCCTGAGTAGTTACCAAAAAATAAAAATCCCCTCCCAAAAGGAAGGGTAATAACGTAAGAGCTTATTATGTCCGCCAGGGTACCAACCTGGCGGTTTTGCTTTTAAAAGGCCTTTCAACACAGTTGCAACATTTTCCTTTATTACAGCTGTTGCAAAATTTATTAAAACCACGGAAACTTTGAATTCACTGGTGCGGCAGAAAGGACTTGAACCTTCACACCCGTACGGGCACAAGAACCTGAATCTTGCGCGTCTGCCAATTCCGCCACTGCCGCATATTTAATTGCCGCATTAACCGCATAGATAATATAGCATAATTGAAATGGGCTGTCAACAACCTGATCTGCGGTAAAATTGAGCCCTAAACCAAAGTGCTTGCTGCTTTGGAAATAATGTTAAGGCATTGGAATGTCAAATCGGGTGAAAATATATGAAAAGGAGAGTTGCTATGAGCAGGAAGGTTAAGGGAACACCAAAGAGCTGCGAAGTCCCCGGCTCAACCAGAACCGGCTACCGGGATACCTGGGATCTGGGGAAGGCTGCCGGGAATAAGAGAAGGTGGAGGGTAAGGGGGGTAAACAGGCCCAGCACATAAAACTGTATACTTTTTTAATTGAAAAACAATGTCGACAAAAGGCGGCGCCGGCAGGTAAATAAAAACAATTGCCGGTTTGCTGGACAGATCATCCGGACAGGTTTGGTATAAGGGCCAGACCTTTTTTTATTTATTGTTTTTGGGATTTCAACTTAAAAACACCCTTATAGGGGTGGACGGACAAAGAATTTACCGGTAAGATAGCTTTGACCCCCAGGGTGCAGACCGGTTTGAAAAGCAACGCCGGGGGGAGATATTTGAAGAACTTTTCCCGCCTGAGTCAGAGTGGGGCAAGTTTTAAACGCTTTCTTTATGAAGTGGAGTGTTGGAATGGACAGGACGGAACCCAATCCAGGTGAGCGGCAGGAGGCAGGGAAAGGGGCGGTTGAGGCCGGGAACAGGGATGATCCGGGGTTCCCCGGCGGGGCGGGGTTGGATCCGGAAGAGCCAGCTTCTTCAGCTTACTCCGATAATGTTTATGATGCCATGGAAGAGGACGACTGGGGTGAGGAGGAGGAAACAACACGGCGCCGGCCGGTATGGCTCCGTATTGTGGCTTTCCTGACCATTTTAGCTTTTCTTGGCCTGGTGGCGGCTACATCCTGGCCTGCTTCCAGAGGACAGCTGCTGGAACTTGTTCTAAATTCAGTGAAGCTGCAAAGGGATATCGATGCCAATCTGCTAAAGGCAGTGGTGCAAATAAGTGTTGTTTACCAGAAGCAAAATACGCCTCTGGCTGCGGAGCAAAAATCCGGCAGCGGCTTTAATATAGACCCCGGGGGTGTTATTGTAACCAACCACCACGTTATTGATGGGGCCTTGAATATAATGGTGACATTTCCCGATGGAAAAATTTACCCGGCCCGGCGCTATTCCAGCAGGCCGGAATACGATCTGGCCGTGCTCGCCCTGGAGGCGGAAGGACTTCCGACAGTGCCGCTCAATGCTTCCGGACAGCCCGCCCCGGGGGATCGAATCAAAGTGGTGGGAAATCCCCTTACCCTCAATAATATTGTGGTAGAGGGAAAGGTGGAGCAGTACTTGCTGGTGGGCAGCAAGCCGGACCGGGTTTTCAGCATTGATGCTCCCATTTACCCCGGCAACAGCGGCAGCCCTGTGTTTGACAGGAACGATCAGGTCGTTGGGGTCGTGTTCGGCGCCCTGAAGGGTTCGGGAAAAGACGGAGAAAAAACCTCCGGATTGGCCATACCGATTCGCGAGGTGCTTGATCTGTCAAGGGTTATAACCAGCGGCTCCTGATTTCCCTATGGCGTTTGCTGTATTGCGGGCCACACCGGAGATGAATCAGGGGTTTAGGGGCGGCCAGGCTGCATTTTTAATCTTGCTTTACCAGGTGAAACCTTTCCCCATAACTTCTACTGTTTCTGTTACAAAGATAAAGGCTTTCCGGTCGGTGGACTGAACGATTTCGTTTAGCTTGGCTATTTCGTAATGACTGACCACGCAGTTGATGATCAGTTTGGCATTTCCGGAAAAGGCGCCCTGGCCTTCTAAATAGGTCACTCCCCGTCTTAATTCCTGCATTATTCTTTCAGCAATTTCCGGACTTTTGTCTGAGATAATCATGACCGATTTGTGCCGGTTGAACCCTTCAATGACTGTGTCCGCCACTTTACCTCCGACCCACATGCTGATGGCTGTATACATGGCTATTTTCAGGTCGAAGAAGTAAAGCGAGGGTACGAGCACCGCCGCGTTAAAGCAAAACATTGTGGTCCCAATGGATATATTTCTCTTCTTTTTCATGATCATGGAGATAATATCCGAACCCCCGGTGGAAGCGCCGTTCCGGATGACTATCCCCAGGCCCAGACCGCTGCCGATACCGGAGAATATACAGGCCAGAAAAAGATCCAGTTCGGGGACCGGTATATAAGGTCTGGATAGGGGAAGCACCGCGATTAGCACTATTGTCCCCGCAGCGCTATAGGCCATTAATCTTTTGTCCAGCACTCTGATTCCCCAGAGGAAGATGGGAATGTTTAAAAGGAAAATTCCCAGGTAAACCGGGATATCTAATATGTAATTTCCCAGCAGCGCCAGGCCTGAGATTCCTCCCGACAGGAGCCCGTAGGGGATGACGAAGGCGTTGAAGGAAACAGCAATTAAAGACGCGCCGGCAGCTATGATTAAAAATCTTTTTACCACGTTCAGTAATGCTCTTCGAAACTTCAACAGTTTTAATTTGGTTTTTCTCTTCATTTCTTTCCCTTCATATTCTTACATAAAAACAAATGAGCCCCCGTTAACGAAGGCAGGACGAAACCAGTTAAGGATCAAGGGAACTCTTACCAGGATTATAGCATTCTAAATCCCGTCAATCAATTAATTTAAAAATATACCGGGGAGTTAAATATTGCCATCGCGCAATTCAGAAGATTTTTATAAAAGCTTTTAATATTAAAGGAATCCCGCCGGCAAAAAAAGAAAAAGTAACAAACAGGGGTAATTTCTATCATGTCAATTCAACAACCGGCCCTTGGCGGGCGGTTTAAAAATCCATCAAATGAGGGGGTTTGTTAAATTTTGTTTAAGGAGATCCTGCTAAGCAAGGAAGGTCCTGTGGCAACAATTACTTTGAACAATCCGGAACGCTTTAACGCTCTGGGGCCAACCATTTCCAGTGAACTATTGAATGCCCTGGGGGCGTGCCGTGATGACGGGGAAATCAGGGTGGTAGTCCTCACCGGATCGGGCAAGGCCTTCTGCTCTGGCGGCGACATAAGTTATTTCGAGCAGTTTGCCGGTTCCGATCCCACCGAGCCGGTCCGGCGGCTCCTGGATCCCCTGCACCGGATTGTGCTTGAGATACGGCAGATGCCAAAGCCGGTGCTGGCGGTGATCAATGGCGCGGTGGGCGGTGCGGGCATGTCGCTGGCCTTTGCCTGCGATCTGCGTCTTTGTTCTTCCCGGGCCCGCTTCAAGCAGGCCTATACCAGCCTGGGACTGGCCCCGGATGTTGGTTTCACCCTTTGGGCAGGTTTGCTGGCGGGTTTCAGCAAGGCCGCCGAAATGGTTTTTCTTGATCCCGTATACAGCGCAGATCAAGCGCACGCCATGGGGTTGGTCCACCGGGTTGTCGAACCGGAGATGCTGAAAGAGGCTACCATCGCCTGGACGGAACAGCTGGCAGCAGGAGCGACGCGTTCCTTTGCCCTGGCCAAGGCGGACTTGAATCACGCTTTTTTATCCCTTTTAGAGCATCAGCTGGAGGTTGAGCGCAAGGGCGTTCTCAGCGCCTCAACCACCGTGGATTACCAGGAAGGCCTGAAGGCATTCAGGGCAAAACGAAAACCGGTCTTCAAGGGTTATTAGAACTACGGCCCCGGACAGCTCCGGGGGAATGTTTCACGGACTTGATTAGCGTTCGTTCTGTGCCGTTTGGCAGCCGTGCGGGCAGCAAACCCCGCGTCCCCTAAAAAAAATGACCTATTACCATTACTAGTAAAAGGTCGATTATAGGGGTAGAAGAAGTTGGGGTTTTAAAGCTTATTGCTATATTTGGGAAACGGGCAGGTTATCCGCCGTTCCCAAATTTTTATTAACTATACTTTAAGCAAGGCGGGTTCTGGGGTGCAAAGCCCGGGACCAATATCCCCTTACTACACTATATAGTATTATGCCGAAAAAATAAAGGGCTATTGAAGTAATTTATAGAAAAGATTATTCACAGGGCAGATAATTTTAAAAGAAAGAATCTTCTTAAATGTCTTTATTTATTTTGTTTCGAATGTTAGAATAGCAATAACTTAATATTGCAATGGGGAGCTGAATTATTCGGCTGAGAAAGAACATCATGTTCTGACCCAATGAACCTGATCTGGGTAATGCCAGCGGAGGGATTGTAGCGATTTGTATATGTACTTTATCAGCGCTTCCCTTAATGGCGAAGCGCTTTTTATTTTTAAAAAACGGGGGGTAATAGCAGAAAATGAAAGTAGTGTTGACGATTGCCGGTTCTGACTCATGCGGTGGTGCAGGAATACAGGCTGACTTGAAAACATTTAGCGCTCTTGGGACTTATGGTATGAGTGTTATAACAGCGGTAACAGCCCAGAACACCAGAGGTGTTCTGGACATCCGGGAGATGGATGAAGAAATCGTCGAAAATCAGATAAATTGTTTGTTTGCCGATATCAGGATTGATGCCGTTAAAATCGGCATGGTCTCCAATAGCGGGATTATCAGTTTTGTAGCAGATTGTCTCAAAAAGAATCAGGCTGAAAATATTGTCGTTGACCCGGTCATGGTTTCTAAAAGCGGCCATCACTTGCTCAAACCGGAGGCTAAAGACCAGCTGGTGAAGATGCTGTTCCCCCTGGCAACAGTTGTTACGCCCAACATCTGCGAGGCTGGTTTGCTAACGGGTGAGCGGCTTGAAAACCTTGCGGAAATGAAAAAAGCCGCTCAAAAAATACAGGGACTGGGCTGTCCCAATGTCATTATCAAAGGCGGTCATCTTACAGGTGATGCGGTTGATGTTCTGTATGACGGTAGTAATTTCACGTGTTATGAGGGAAGCAGGATAAAGACGAAAAATACCCATGGTACCGGTTGTACCTTTTCATCCGCCATAGCCGCCCACCTGGCCAGGGGGTGTCCAGTTCCAGAGGCGGTCGGACAGGCCAAGGAATTCATTAACAGAGCCATTGCCCATTCGATTGAACTGGGTCATGGCTGCGGGCCCACCCATCACTTTTATAGTTTATATCAAAAGGCGGGTGTTTCTATTTGAATGAAGCGGGAGAACTTCACTTTTTGTCCCTTCAGCGTGGCGCTGCCGACTACTTTCTGTTTAAAGGACGACCGGTCCGGGGATAAGTTCAAATCCTGGGATCCGGCTGCGGCAGCTCCTGGGGTGGCGTCATATTATTTCTTTGTCGCCGGAACCTTGTGGCGGGGGCCGCAATGCCGGCCATGGCCGTAGCAATAATTGTCTGCTTAACCTTCCGTTTAATCAAAAATCAGATGAAAATAAGGGTGAATCATTATGCTCGCTGAAATCGCTGATGTTATGGAAAACGTAAGAGCAAAAACACCGCTGGTGCATTGTATTACGAATTACGTTACAATTAATGATTGCGCCAACATCCTGCTTTGTTTCGGCGCTTCACCGGCCATGTGTGATGCAAGAAAAGAAGCGGTAGAGTTTATTTCCCATGCTTCCGCCCTCTATATTAACATGGGTACATTTACGGAGGAACAGGAGGAAGCGGCCTTCTCTGCCTCGCTCAGGGCCGCGGAGTTAAATGTGCCTGTGGTAATTGATCCCGTAGCCTGCGGCGTTATATCCCGAAGGATGCAGGCAGCCAGGAAGCTCCTGGATGTTGCCAGGATTACCGTAATTAAAGGAAACACGGGAGAAATCAAGGCGCTGGCCGGTTATGAAGCCAGGGTCAGAGGGGTCGATTCCCTGGATGAAGGTGAGGATGCCCTGGAGGCCTGCGTAAATCTGGCCAGAAAATATAATACAGTTGTTGCGGCAACGGGTAAAACAGATATTGTAACCGACGGGATTAGAACATGTCTCATTCATAACGGAACCCCGATGCTGTCGCGGATCACAGGGGGCGGCTGTATGGCGGGAGCTCTGGCGGCTGCAGCTGCCGGTTCATTTGCGGATGGTTGGGCGGCCGCTGCCGCCGGGGTTGCGGTTATGGCGCTGGCCGGGGAAACAGCCGCGCGGGCTTCAGGGCCTTTTCCCGGTAAATTCAGGGTCAAGTTGTTCGATTCATTATACACTATGACCAGGGAAGATATAATGAAAGGAGGCAGGGTCGAATGCATCTAGATTACACTCTTTATCTTGTCACAGACAGGTCCTGGCTTAAAAGTGGAGATTTATTCGGGGCTGTGGAAGAAGCTTTGCAAGGCGGAGTGAGCCTGGTTCAGTTGAGGGAAAAGGAGGTTTCCAGCAGGGATTTTTATTATATGGCCCTGCGAATGAAAGAACTGGTTGCATCCTACAACGTCCCGCTGATCATCAACGACCGCCTGGACATAGCGCTGGCTGTCGATGCGTCGGGCCTGCATATCGGCCAGGAGGATCTCCCTATCGAGGTTGCCAGGGAGATTATGGGCCCCGGGAAAATAATCGGCTATTCCGTTTCCAACGTGGAACAGGCCGTTTTCGGAGAAAAACACGGGGCTGATTACCTTGGAGCGGGACCGGTTTTTAACACAGCCAGTAAATCCGATGCGGGAAAACCTATTGGTGTGGACGGATTGAAGCTGATTAAGGAAAGTGTAAAGGCGCCGGTGGTGGCCATCGGCGGTGTCGGACTGAACAATCTGGAGCAGGTGAAAAAGACCGGCATCGCAGGTGTTTCCGTTATTTCGGCCATTCTGGGAAGCAGGGAGATCCGGTCGGCGGCCAGGGAGTTTATTCTTTTTTGGAATGGGCAGGGTGTGGGCTGAAATAGGAGGGCGAGGAGTATGAAGAGAGTGTTTTTCGTGGATTTTGACGGTACAATCACAAAAGTTGATGTCTGCGCCGCTATGGTGGAAGCCTTTGCCGGGGAAGGGTGGAGGGAAATAAATAATCTATGGGAAAAAAAGCTGCTGTCAACCCGGGACTGTGCCAACTTGACCTTTAAACTCTTTCGGGCAGGTCCCGGTGAGATCAAAGGATTAATTGAAACAATAGAAATTGACGAATATTTTCAGGAGTTTCTGGCGGTGTGCCGGAACATGGGTCACAGAGTCTACATCCTCAGTGACGGGTATGACCTTTGTATCGAAACATTTTTAAAAAGATATGATCTTGATGTGCCCTATTACGCCAACAGACTGGTATATAATGAAGGTTTTGAAATTGATTGCCCTTACCATAATCCGTCCTGCGGGCAGTGCGGGACCTGCAAAAAAGGGTTGATGTCAGAACTCAAGGGGGATGCCGGGGAGATAGTTTTTATAGGTGATGGTTATTCCGACACGTGCCCCGCCCAAAACGCCGATTTCGTCTACGCCAAAGGCGTATTATATGATTTCTGCCGGGAAAAAGGAATAAAAGTTCAACATTACCATACCTTCAAAGATATCATAAAGGGAGTTGAAGATAAGGGTATTTAACCGGGAACTACCCGATGCCCAATCATCCGGTTGCATATCCCCGTATGAAAACAACCTGGTTATCCCCTTCAGTTTTTAATTTCCTTGCTCCGACTTATTAACAGTTTTACTAACAACTTGTTAACAACTGAATAATATTATATGGGGTTTATAAACAGGTCTGATATATTAAGATGCCGGATGGGACAGACAAAAAAACCCTGCAGGGCATGCAAGGGTTTCGGAGTAATCTTCTTCCTTTTCCTGGTTAAAACATTTTGGTGGGCCATAAAGGAATCGAACCTTTAACCTGACGATTAAGAGTCGCCTGCTCTACCAATTGAGCTAATGGCCCTGATTAAATGGCTGGGGCGGCTGGATTCGAACCAACGAAATGCCGGAGTCAGAGTCCGGTGCCTTACCGCTTGGCGACGCCCCAACGGTTAAAAAATAATCGGGATGCGGGTAATACAAACAGTGCCGCTGATTATTTGGTGACCCCACCGGGATTCGAACCCGGGTTACCGCCGTGAAAGGGCGGTGTCTTAGACCACTTGACCATGGGGCCTGGTCGGGATGGAGGGACTTGAACCCCCGGCCTCTTGCTCCCAAGGCAAGCGCGCTAGCCAAACTGCGCCACATCCCGCAGAATCTGATACGAATGTAATTATATCTAAAGAAGGATTGCGCGTCAAGGCTCTGCCGGCATTAAAAATGTTTCATAAAACCCAAAAAAAGTCCAGCTTGCGCTGGACGGGGAGAGATAGAACTCACCAAAGCGGAGTATCAATATTTTGTGCAATTTACAAAAATAATATACAGTTAAGAAAAATTTTATAATAAACAGCAATAGGAATCTAACTGTGCATAAAAACGAATCAAGGTCATTTAACCCGGCTGGCGATCTGCAAGTGAATTGACATTATTCAGGCAAAAAGATAAAATATTATATATTAATGGTAAATAAAATCAATTGCTGGAATATACATTTAGATTTAAGTTAACTGGCAACCGGCGGCGCGATGTTAAAGTAGCTGATTGTCAAAAAGGCCACGGGGGCCCTGTCTTTTCCGTATCTGGACAAAGTTAGGTAACGTGGTTTTTCTTTTTATTTCGTTTCGTTAATTCCTTTGTTCCCGGGGGTGAATAATCTTTGAAACGAATTCTGGTAATCGAGGGCGAAGTCAAAATTGGGGAACTGATCCAACGTTTAGTGGGAAGCGAAGATCTGGAGGTGATTTTGGCACAAAGTGGTGAGCAAGCCCGGCAAATTTTGTATAATGATCATTTTCCGGTGGTTCTGCTGGGTTTAGGTCTGCCCGATGCCTGCGGTATTCAATTGCTTCAAGAATTTAAGGCCAAAAGGCCCCGCAGTCTGTATATAGTTATGACCGAACTCAGCACCACACGTACCGCAGTCAAGGCTATGCAGTACGGGGCCTACGATTTTATCGAGAATCCCCTCGATGACGTCAGCGCACTCAAAAAATTGATTGAGGAAGCGTTGGAGTTTTACTTAAGGAATTACAACTATACACCGGTACGGCCCGGCTGGGAAGAATTAGCCCGGCGCCACCGGTTCATCGCAGGAAAATCACCGGAAATGCAGCGTCTGGTTGCCGCTGCTTACAAGGCGGCAGCCAAGGATATCGGTATCCTGATTCGGGGTGAAACGGGCAGCGGCAAGGAGGTCCTGGCCCGTTTCGTACACGCCGCCAGCAACAGGTTCAGGAAGCCCTTTGTGGCCATAAACTGCGGCGCATTGCCGGACAGTTTGCTAGAAAGCGAACTGTTCGGACATGAAAAGGGCGCCTTCACGGATTCCATTGGCCGTAAAAGCGGTTTGTTTGAATTGGCCAACGGGGGTACGTTGTTCCTGGATGAAATCGGCGAGGCCAGCCAGGCTTTACAAATCAAGCTGCTGCGTGCCCTGGAAAACGGCGAGTTCATGCGTATAGGGGGGGAGGAGTTTATCAAGACCGATGTAAGGGTTATCGCCGCCACGAACGCGGACCTGGAGGAAAGAGTAAAAAATAAAACCTTCCGCGAAGACCTCCTTTATCGTCTGGACGTTGTTAATTTAACCCTGCCGCCGCTGCGGACACGCCCCGAAGATATACCTGAATTGGTGGACTTCTTTTTAAGAAAGTACGCCGCGCGGGAAGGGCGGGAAGCTTCACAGATTTCCCCCATTTGTCTTCGTGTCCTTCAATCGCATCACTGGCCGGGTAATGTCCGTGAACTGGCCGGGATTATCGAACAGGCGGCAGCCCTGTGCGAGGAACCTGTCATTGCGCCGCGTCATTTGATTGGCTTGCTGTTGCCCAAAAAAATGGTGGGGCGCCAGCCGTTGAGCCCGGGAGAGGATGAAATAGAAAAATCCCCTGATGAGGTGGTCCCGGACCCTGTCAGTCATCTTCAAGCCTGTCTGGAATTTGATTTCAAATGGGAACAGCTGCCTTCCGAACAGCTGCTCCTGGCAGACAATCTAGCCAAGACCCTGGTCCGCCGGCTGGAGCTGATTCTTTCTAACCGTAATCTTACAGAGGGCGAAGCGCCGGGACTAAAGGACCTGGAAGGTCAGTTCATTGCCGAAACATTAAAGTGTCACAACAACAATATTTCCGCCGCCGCCCGGGCCCTGGGGATAGCCCGGAGTACGCTGTACCGCAAAATTAGGGAGCACAGATTATTGGGGTAGTGTTATTTAAGCCTGTTGAATGATAGATCTTGTCTGGGTATTAAACTGCCATTACTAATCATCACAAAACATGTTGCCCTGGAATAGTTTGCGCCACGTTATGTGGCGTTATTTGTTGATAACTGTTAGCATTTCGGTGTATTACCAGGTAAGATTTATCACCACCTTCCTCGATTTTAAGAAAATATCTACTACAGGTCCGTCCCGAATTAGGGCGGAGTTGTAGCATTTCACTTCATATGCCCTGTATGAGCACCCCAATGAAACAAAACCAAAATAGGCAGTAGAGTACAGAAATTTACTTACAGAATAAAATCTGGTTTAATTCTGTATTATTATACCCATAAAACCGGATGGTGGTTGATAATATATCTTTTTTTACATTCCGGTTTAGTATCCTGGCAATATTTTCGGTGGTTGGCATGGGGCTTGCATAATAGTTTAGCAGTAAAAAAAAAGGGTATACCCGGCAATAGTTTATAATTGTTTTTAATCTGGATTTATTGGCGGTAATGTAGATTTATACGAAAGGTAGAAGATTTTTTGAGTTTAAATATTTAAACTATGGGATTAATAGCTAGGATCGTATCAAGCCGGAGGGTGTGAACAGAATATTATGATTTTATTGTGACCCTGGTTGAATAATTTGTAAAGGAGGGAGCAGATAAGGGCTTTGATGCGCATTTGGGGACATTGAAGGTGTGAAATCAATTCTTTTGCCTGGTGGATTCTTTGAATTGTAACTGCCGGGGGGCTCCGAGCATAGTATTCAAGTCAAAAACAAAAAGGAGTGGTGTTTAATGAAATCTTTCAGAGTTCCTAAGGATATTGTATTCGGTTGGGGTAGCTTGGAGTATTTGAAACAACTTAAGGGTAAAAAGGCCTTTCTTGTCACGGATCCAAGTGTGGTGCAATTAGGGGCAGCACAAAAAGTAGAGGACTACTTAAAAGAAGCTGGTTTAGCAGTTCAGAAGTTTACCGAGGTGGAACCGGATCCCTCCCGTGAAACAGTGGAAAAAGGTTCAAAGCTAATGCAATCCTTTGAACCTGATTGGATTGTGGCCCTGGGGGGCGGTTCTACCATGGACGCGGCCAAGGGTATGTGGGTTTTATACGAGTATCCGGGCATTTCCTGGGAAGATGTTTTTAACGCAACACCAGTATTGCGCAACAAGGCAAAATTAGTAGCTATTACGACAACCAGTGGCACGGGTTCGGAAGTTACGTGCGCTTCGGTAATTACCAACAGGGGAGTTAAACCCGCTGTAAAGGACGTAATCGCCACAACTGAAATTAGCGCTGATATCGCCATTGTTGATCCGGAACTCGCTTCCACTATGCCGCCAAAGGTTACAGCAGCAACAGGCATGGATGCGCTGGTACACGCCATAGAGAGCTACACGTCCATAGCTGTAACCGTAATTGACAGGGCAATCGCTTTAAAAGCGATTCAAATGATCTTTGAAAGTTTACCCAAAGCATATGCGGACGGACGCAATCAAGCAGCCAGGGAAGATATGTCCACAGCATCTTTAATGGCAGGGATGGCATTTACAAATTCTTTCCTGGGGATAGTTCATTCGCTAGCCCACCAACTAGGCTCAGAGTTTGGTGTCCCCCACGGAGCAGCTAATTCGCTGATGCTGCCCTACGTGATAAAATTTAATTCCATTGCCGTTTCAGAACTGTATGCCGAAATAGCGGAGGCGCTGAAACTCGAATTTAGCAACGATAAAGAAGCGGTGGTTGAATTAATTAAGGCAATAAAACAATTGCAAGAGGATGTCGGTCAGCCCCACACCATTAAGGAATATGGCATAGATGAAAAAGCCTTTCTTGATTTGCTGGATGGGCTTTCACAAAATGCTTTAAATGACATTTGTGTTTTTTGCAACCCAAGGGTGCCCGATTTAGAGGATATGAAAAACCTGTATCTGACTGCTTATTACGGTAAGGATGCGTAGTGTTTTAAAGGGTAACATTAAAAAAAATCAGATTAAATGCTTTAAAATTATATAAGGAGATGGGCAATATGGCATTAGCCGATCAAGTTTTCGGATTTTTTATTCCTACAGTTTCGTTGATGGGTGTTGGAGCGGTTAAGGAAATTCCCTGTCAGGTAGAAACCATGTGTTGCAAAAAAGTGCTTATCGTTACCGATAAGGGCCTTTCCGCCCTTGGCGTGGCTGATAAGATTAAAGCACTTGTGGAAGAGACCGGTGCGACTGCAATTGTTTTTGATGGGGCGGAACCTAACCCGACGGATATTAACGTCCACGATGGCCTCAAGGTCTATCAGGACAACAAGTGCGACATGATAGTTTCCCTGGGCGGCGGCAGCTCCCATGACTGCGCCAAGGGGATTGGCATTGTTGCCACTAACGGCGGTCACATCCGCGACTATGAAGGCGTCAACAAGTCGACGAAGGCGATGCCCCCGTTCATCGCCATTAACACCACTGCCGGTACTGCCAGCGAAATGACCCGTTTCTGCATTATCACCAATACCGATACGCGCGTTAAAATGGCCATTGTGGACTGGCGGGTGACCCCCAATATCGCCATCAATGACCCGGTTTTGATGGTTGGCATGCCGCCCGCCCTGACCGCCGCCACCGGTATGGATGCCCTGACCCACGCTGTGGAGGCTTACGTTTCCACCATCGCTACCCCGGTCACCGATGCCTGTGCCCTGATGGCCATCAAGATCATTTCGGAAAACCTGCGTAATGCTGTGGCTAACGGGCAGAATATGGAAGCCCGGGATAAAATGGCTTATGCTGAATATCTGGCTGGCATGGCCTTCAACAACGCCAGCCTGGGTTACGTTCATGGTATGGCCCACCAGCTGGGCGGCTTTTACAACCTGCCCCACGGTGTCTGCAACGCCATTCTGCTGCCGGCGGTGGAAAGCTTCAACTTAATAGCTAATCCCAAGCGTTTTGCCGATATTGCCGTGGCCATGGGCGAGAACATTGAGGGACTGTCTGTGCGTGATGCCGCTGACAAGGCCATTGCCGCTATTAAAAAACTGTCTGCCGATGTTGGTATCCCTGCAGGTTTAACTGAGCTGGGCGTCAAAGAAGAAGACTTTGAAATTATGGCGAAGAATGCTATGAAGGACGCTTGCAGCGCGACCAACCCGCGCCTTGCCACCCTGGAAGAGGTTATCGCGATCTTCAAGGCGGCGATGTAGTAAAAATTGAATTAAAATGCGGGTGCCAGGATTACACCTCCATGGAACCCATTTGGGGAGAGTCCTTATGCTTTCAGGCTGTATGGGGACTCTCCCCTTTTAGATCCGCCGGCTTAATTCTTTGCCACAGACTAAATACCTGAGAAAAAATATTTCCATTCCCGGGTATTTGCCGACCATTAACACGGGAATGGACTTAGAGCACGGGGATTGATAAAATTAATGTTGATTGTTCCGCACAAAGTATTCTACAATAAGCATTGTAGTGTCGATACGGCAGGGGAGCCGGCAACCCTGTGGAAAAAACAATTCCTGGGAAAAAGGTATTATAATAAAGGCTGTTCCGGAGAGGCTCATTTCTAAAACGACAATACTTTACTGGGGTGACAGGATGAAATTAGCTGTATCTGGCAAGGGTGGCGTGGGTAAAACGACTATTGCGGCCGCCCTGGTTAAACTTTTTTCCAGGGAAAACCGCACTGTCTACGCTATTGACGCTGATCCCGATGTGTGCCTGGCGGCGGCCCTGGGTATTCCGGACGATATAACCTCAGAACTTAAGCCTTTGGCGGAGATGAGGGAGTTAATTAACCACGGGTCCCGCGGGGAAGGGGCGGACTTGGCCTTGAATCCCGGGATTGGCGATGTTCCGGATGATTTTTGCATCCATCAGGATAATATCAGATATTTAAGGATGGGTGGGGTAAAGAGGGGCGGTTCTTCCTGTTACTGCAGGGAGAATTCGATCTTAAACGCCATTGTATCAGCTCTTCTTCTAAAGAACAATGATGTGGTCGTGATGGATATGGGCGCCGGGATCGAGCACCTCTCCCGGGGCACGGCCAGGGGTGTTGATTTAATGCTGGTGGCGGTGGAGCCAAGCTTAAGCAGTGTTAATACAGCGAACCTGGTTAAAAAACTGTCGGCGGACCTGGGCATCGGGAGGGTCGGAATAATTGGAAACAAGATCCGGGACGGACGGGAAAAGGACTTTATTTTAAAACACTTCCCGGCGAAGGAGTTACTGGGCTTTGTCCATTACCACGAGGATGTTTGGAAAAGTTCCATGGAGAGCGGCGGTACAGCTGCTTCTATGGAAGGATTTCTTGCGGACATAAAACATATCCGGGAAAAAATCTTAAATGGCGTCTAAACAGATCCGGTACAATAATGGAAAGGTATGGGGCGGCAATGGAAAACGCGACCAATGTTTTGCATCCCGAACCTTCATTCAGGGGAGAAGTTCAAGAATTAATTGGTGATTTTGATTTCGGCAACTGTTTGTCCTGCGGTATGTGCACGGCTGGTTGTCCCTTTTCTGACCTGATTTCAGGTCTTGACCCGCGCCAGTTTCTGCGCAAGCTGCTTCTGGGCCTGCGGGAAGAAGCGCTCGGCGACCCCTTCGTTTTTTTATGCAACATGTGTGAGCGCTGCACCGTTGAATGCCCCATGGGGATAAAAGTGGGCTCGTTGGTCAGGACCGTACGGGGTTATTTTTACACCCGGGAACAGTATCCCGGCTTCTTGCAGAAGGTGGTTCAGGAACAGCTGGAAACAGGCAACCAGATGTCGGTAACCCCTGGGGATTATTTGGAGACCCTGGATTGGCTGCAGGAGGAACTTCAGCAGGAACTGGGGGACCCCGGCTTCAGGATACCCCTGGACAAGCGGGACGCGGATTATTTTTTCGGCTTTAACGCCCGGGAAATAAAATATTACCCCAACGAGCTTCAGGCGATTTTGAAGATATTTTACGCCGCGGGTATTAACTATACCATTAGCAGCAGAAAATGGGATGCCACCAATCTGGCCCTGTTCACCGGCAACGACGATGATTTTTGCAATATTCAAATGCCCTTGTTCGAAGAAGTTGTGCGCCTCGGCGCCAGGGAGCTGATTATTACAGAGTGCGGGGGCGCTTTCCATGCTACCCGGCACGCCTACAGGACCTTCTGGAAAGGGCGGGCTTTCCCGGTCCGGCATATTATCCAGTTGCTGGACCAGCTGATTGGGGAAGGGCGGCTCAAACTGGATCCCACGGTGATTACGGAACCGGTAACCTATCATGATCCGTGCAGCCTGGCCCGCAAGGAAGGCCTCATGGAGGAAGCCCGAAGGGTATTGAAAGCGTTTATCGGGGATTTCCGGGAAATGAACCCGAACCGCACGGACAACTATTGCTGCGGCGGAGGCGGCGGGTTTATCGCCATGCCGGAGTATTCCGGGACCCGGATCGGGATCAAGGGACAGCGCAAGGCCGGGCAAATCCGGGCCACCGGGGCTAAAATTGTTGCCGTGCCCTGCCATAATTGCATGGACCAGATTAATGACATCACCCGGCATTTTCAACTGGGTACCAGCAACAGGCACGTCTGTTCCCTGGTGGAAGAGGCGCTGATTCTGCCTGCCGGGAGAGAGGGAAATACTTCATAGCTGTTTTAGCGGTTGCTGTTTACCACTGCAGCGAGGAGATTGCAGACTGGAAGGACGAATTATAATTATGATCGTGCAAAAAGAACGGACCGGGGCCGTACTGGTGGTGGGCTCCGGCATTGCTGGCATCCAGGCTTCGCTGGATCTGGCCGGTTCGGGCTACCTGGTCTATCTGGTGGAACGGTCCCCCGTTATTGGGGGAAACATGCCGGTTCTGGACAAAACCTTTCCCACCAACGACTGCTCCATGTGTATTATATCCCCGAAATTGGTGGAATGTACCAGGAGTCGGAATATCAGGATCTTGACCTGCACGGACCTGCTGGAACTGAAAGGAGAGCCCGGAAGGTTTAAGGCCATCCTGCTGAAACGTGCCCGCTATATCGACCCGGAAAAATGTACAGGCTGCGGCGACTGCGCCGAAGTTTGCCCCCAGGAGCTTGGCGGCGCCTTCAACCCGGGAACAACCGCCCGCAAGGCTGTAGCCAGGCCCTACGCCCAGGCTTTTCCCAACGCCTATGTGATTGAGCGCGAGCACTGCCTGCAATGCGGCCAGTGCAGCGAGGTCTGTCAGGCGGGGGCCATTGATTTTTCCAGGCGGGACGAGACCCTGGAAATTGAGATTGGAGCGGTTATAGTCAGTACCGGCTATGAATTGTTCGACCCCTCCAGCCTGCCTTACTACGGCTACGGGAGATTTCCGGATGTCCTCACCAGCTTTGAATTTGAGCGCCTGTTAAACGCCTCCGGACCCTGCGGGGGCCGTCTGTTGCGGCCTTCAAACCTGAAGGAGCCTGCTTCAATTGCCTGGATCCAATGTGTGGGCTCCCGCAACATAAAAATAGATAGGGGTTACTGTTCCGGCGTCTGCTGCATGTCGGCCATCAAGGAAGCCCTTGCCGCCCGGAACCGGGGATCGGTGAACCTGCGTACGGATATTTTTTATGTTGATCTGCGCACCCATGGCAAGGATTTTGAAAAGTACCGGGTCCAGGCCGAGGAGCAGGGCGTCCGGCTGATTCGCTCCCGGGTTTACGCGGTTACGGAAAAAGAAGGCGGGGATGGCCTGTTAATCCGCTTCGCCGACGAGGCTGGAAGCGTCTTCATGGAAGAATACGATCTGGTGGTGTTATCGGTAGGTCTGCAGCCCCCCAGGGGTTTGCTGGAAACAGCCGGAAAACTGGGGCTTAATCTGAACCGCTATGGTTTTTGCGAACCGGAGGGGTTGACCGGAGTTGCAACCAACCGGCAGGGTATTTTCGTGGCGGGCGCTGCCAGCGCTCCGAAGGATATTCCCGAATCGGTCATTCAGGCCAGTGCTGCCGCGGGTGAGTCGGCCAGGTACCTGGCCGGTTCCGAAGGAGCAGGGGTATCCGTTGCCGTTGATTTGCCTCCGGAAAAGGACTTCACGGGCAGCGAGCCGCGGGTCGGCGTCCTGATCTGCCGTTGCGGCTCGAACATAGCCGGTGTAATAAACGTTCCTGAACTGGTGGAAATGGCCGGGAACCTGCCGGGTGTGGCCTATGCCGGTGAACATATTCACGCTTGTTCTCAGGAAGGCCAGAATAAACTGAAGCAGGTTATCCGGGAGCACCGGCTGAGCCGGGTGGTGGTTGCAGCCTGCAGCCCCCGCACCCATAGAAGCCTTTTTCAGGAAACTATCCGGGAAACCGGTCTCAACCGTCACCTTTTTGAAATGGCCAATATCCGGGACCAGTGTTCCTGGGTCCACCCGCACGATCCGGACAGGGCCAACGCCAAGGCCTGTGATCTGATCCGGACGGCAGTTGCCAGGGCTGTCCGGTTAAAGCCGGTGGAAACGTTTTTTTCAGTGGTAAACCCGCGGGCCCTGGTTATAGGGGGCGGCGCCGCCGGGCTGACCTCGGCTTTAAGCCTGGCGGACAGGGGCTTTCAGGTCAGCCTGCTGGAAAAGTCAGATCACCTCGGCGGCCTGGCCAACGGTATGGCACGGGGCTTTGGGGGGGAAGATGTGCGGGAATTTATGTCCCGGCTGATAAAAACAACAGGGGAACACCCGAACATAGAAGTAATCACCGGGGCTGAAATCAAAAATGTGGACGGGTCAGCGGGTAGCTTTACCACCAGCCTGGGCGACGGCAGGGAGATCCGACATGGCGCGGTCATCATCGCCACCGGAGGGGAAGAGCACCGGCCTGTTGAATATTTGTACGGGCAGGACAGCAGGGTGCTGACCCTGGTGGAGCTGGAAAAGGCCCTGGCTGGCCGGGAACCGGCAGTTGCCGGGGCGAAAACAGTGGTTTTAATTCAGTGCGTGGGTTCCAGGGAGCCCGGGAGGATGTACTGCAGCAGGGTTTGCTGCACCAAATCGGTCAGGCTGGCCCTGGATCTAAAAGCCCGGGCACCCGGGACAAACGTGTATGTCCTCTACCGCGACCTGCGCACCTATGGGTTTTACGAGGAATTGTACCGGGAGGCCAGGGCCAGGGGTGTTGTTTTTATCCGCTACGAAACCAGCGCCAGGCCGGTGGTACAGGCAGCCGGCGGGCGCCTGGCAGTGACGGTGACGGACCATATCCTGCGCCGCCCCCTGGAAATCCCCGCCGACATCGTGGGGCTTGCGGCTGCCACAGTTGCCCCGGAGGAAAACCAGAGGCTGGCGCACCTGTTCAAGGTATCCCTTAACGAAGACGGCTTTTTTCACGAAGCCCACGCCAAGTTGTCCCCGGTGGACTTTTCCACGAAGGGGGTTTTTATGGCCGGGCTGGCCCACGGGCCTAAAAACCTGGAGGAGTGCATCGTGCAGGCCCAGGCGGCGGCCGGTCGGGCCGGTACCATACTTAGCAGGACCCACCTGGAGTCCCGGGGAACCGTGGCCGTGGTTCAGCGGGAAAAATGCGCGGCCTGTCTGACTTGTGTGCGTATTTGCCCCTTTAACGCACCGGAGATTAAGAACGGGGCGGCTATGATTGAAGCTACCGTTTGCCAGGGCTGTGGTATTTGCGCCGGGGAGTGCCCGAACAAGGCCATCACCCTGCAGAATTACGAAGACTCTGTCCTGTTCGCCATGGCCAGTGAATTATGCCGGGGGAGCTATGAAGATGAGAACATTTGAGCCAAAAATCATTGCCTTTTGCTGCCTTAACTGCGCCTATGCCGCGGCTGATCTGGCCGGCTCGATGCGCCGGCAGTATGCTCCCAATGTCCGGATTATAGAGCTTCCCTGCACTGGGACCATTGACCAAAGGGTACTGCTTCAGGCCTTTGAAGAAGGGGCGGACGGGGTGTTGGTGGCCGGCTGTCTGGAAGGCGACTGCCGCTATCAACAGGGAAATATCCGGGCTAAAAAACGGCTGAGGGCGCTGAAAAAGATTCTGGACGAAACTGGCCTCGGCGGGGAACGCCTGGAGATGTTTAATTTGTCCGCTGCCATGGGCGCCCGGTTCGCGGAAATTGCCGATGAAATGACCGGGCGGATCAGGCGCCTGGGGCCGAGTCCGCTGAAAAGCAAATAGAAAGGAAGTGCCCCCGGATGATTGTAGCGGAGCAAAAACCCCTGGAAGAAATCGCCGGCTTCATCAAGGACTGCAACAAAGTTCTGGTGGCAGGCTGCGGCGGCTGTGTAACCGTTTGCCTTTCCGGCGGTGAAAAAGAAACGGAAATCCTGGCCAGCGCTCTTAGAATTAAGCGCAGGATTGAAGGCAGACCCCTGGAAACAGTCACCTATACCGCAACGCGGCAGTGCGATCCGGAGTTTATAGAGGCCATGGAGGGCGTTGTGGGGGAAGTTGATGCAATAATTTCATTGGCCTGCGGGGTGGGGCCCCAGTACCTGGCCGAACGTTTTCCGGACAAACCGGTCTATCCAGCCCAAAACACAAAATTTGCCGGGGGTTCCAAAGCCCAGGGCGTCTGGGAGGAGTACTGCGGCCTGTGCGGCGACTGTATTCTCCACCGGACCGGGGGGATCTGCCCGGTAATCCGCTGCCCCAAAAGTATCCAAAACGGGCCCTGTGGCGGTTCCCAAAACGGTAAATGTGAAATAAGCGGGGATCTCGACTGTGTCTGGCAGTTGATTCACGACCGTCTGAAACGGTTGGGGCGCCTGGATCTAATAAAGGAGGTAGCGCCCCTGAAGGATTGGTCCAAATCCAGGGACGGTGGTCCCCGCAGGGTAACCCGGGAGGATGTGATGATTTAGTGAAAAATGCCCGCAGCAAGCTCGAGCAAACCCTGACCGGCGGAAGGCTGGCGCTTACCGCTGAAATCGGCCCGCCCAAGCACACTTCCCCGGCAGGGGTAACGGCCAATGCCCGCCTGCTGAAAGATTATGTAGACGCTGCCAATGTCACCGACTGTCAGTCCGCGGTGGTAAGGATGTCCAGCCTGGCGGCCAGTTTGCATATCAACCAAAACGGCCTGGAGCCGATTTTCCAGATGACCTGCCGGGACCGCAACCGAATTGCCATCCAGAGCGACCTGCTGGGCGCCTATAGTCTGGGAATAAGAAATGTACTCTGCCTGTCCGGCGACCACCAGGTTTTCGGCAACCACCCCACAGCCAAAAATGTTTACGATGTGGACTCCATTCAGTTAATCCAGCTCATCAAACGGATGCGGGACGAAAAACTGTTTTTTTCCGGTGAGGCGATTTTAGAGCATGAACCCAGGTTTTTTATCGGCGCCGTGGCAAACCCTTTCGCGGACCCCTTTGAGTACCGGGTGGACCGCCTGGAGAAAAAAATCAACGCCGGAGCTGAATTCATCCAAACCCAGTGTATCTACGATATGGAGCGTTTTTCCCGCTTTATGGAAATCTGCGTTTCCCGCGGCCTCCACCAGCGGGCTTACATCCTGGCCGGGGTAATACCCTTGAAAAGCTGGCGCGCGGCCCGGTACATGCAGACGAAAGTGCCGGGAATGATTGTGCCTGAGGAACTGGTCCTGCGTATGAAAGAGGCTGAGGACCCCGTGGCCGAGGGTCTGGAGATTTGCGCCGGGCAGATTAAATTCATCCGGGAGCAGATCAAGGGCGTCTCCGGCTTCCATATTATGGCCATTAACTGGGAAGAAGCCGTGGCAGATGTTATCAGTCGTGCGGGTTTAAAGCGCAGCGGTTAAGCCTGGCCCCGGGACATAAGGTGGGTTTGATTTTCCTCAACAGCAATAAAAAAAGGGAGTATTTCCAACTTCCGCTGCGTTTATCCCTTAAAAATAAACGTGACTCCTGTTCTTGCCGCGGTTTGCTTCTTCCCCGGACTAATGGCCCGGGGTCGATCTGTTTTTGGCCAAAAGTTCCTAACCCGGGGGTTCAGTTCCGGGCGACTGTTCTTATGGTCCGGTCCCAGCCCCTATGAGGACTGGTTTTCCCCTGCTCATTGCCGGTCAGCGAACCGGCCCCACATTTTCTTGTGTTTAAAACCGCCTGTTTTCCTGCGTTTCCCCTGTCTTCCTAAGCGCCCAGCCCGCGTTTGCCGATATAAACCACAAGGTCAATGATCCTGTTGGAATAACCCCACTCGTTGTCGTACCAGCAGATAACCTTGGCCAGCCTGCCATCCAGGACCATAGTTGAAAGGCCGTCAACGATGGAGGAATAAGGGCTGCCGTTGTAGTCCCTGGATACCAGGGGCAGGTCGCTGTAAGCCATTATTCCCTTCAGCTCTTCTCCGGCGGCTTTTTTAAGAGCTGCATTTATTTCTTCCGCAGTGGCCGGTTTGGCCAGTTCGGCTACTAGATCCACAACCGAAACGTTGGGGGTGGGCACCCGCATAGCCATGCCGTTGAGTTTTCCTTTGAGTTCAGGTATAACCAGGGCCACGGCTTTAGCCGCCCCCGTGGTGGTGGGAATAATGGACAGGGCAGCCGCCCTGGCCCTGCGCAAGTCCTTATGGGGCAGATCCAGGATCTGCTGGTCATTGGTATAGGAGTGAATGGTGGTCATTAGACCCCGCACGATTCCGAATTCCCGGTGAATTACTTTCGCCATGGGCGCTAGGCCGTTGGTGGTGCAGGAAGCATTAGAAATGATCCGGTGCCGCGACGGATTGTATTCCCCTTCATTTACTCCCATCACAATTGTGATATCTTCATTTTTAGCCGGGGCGCTGATCACCACCTTTCTGGCTTTGCCGTTTAAGTGTTTGGATGCGCCGTCACGGCTGGTAAAGCGACCGCTGGATTCAACAACAATTTCCACCCCGTAATCTCCCCAGGGGATGGTACCCGGGTCCGGCAGGGCGAAGGCTTTAATCTCGCGTCCGTTAACCCTGAATTCCCTTTCTTCGTTGGCGTAGATGTCGGCCTCCAGGGTGCCGTGGACGGAATCGTACTGAAGAAGGTGCGCCAGGGTGCAGGCGTTGGTGAGATCATTTACAGCAACGATATCGATATCATCCCTGTTCATGGCAGCTCTGAAGACATTGCGTCCGATCCGGCCAAAACCATTAATCCCCACTTTTATTGTCATTGGTGCATGTCCCCCTTTTGATGTCGTATTTATTTCTTGTGGCGAACAGCTTGCGGATTAAAAAGATAATCTTAGCCTGCCCACAGAAATTTAGATATACTCATTTGATGAAGCCCGAAACTGGCTGGGATAATTTGCGCTTAATCCTGTCTTGTATCATTTATGAACTAAATAGATTTATCACTTGAAATTTCTTATCAGTTAATTGTATACTTTGTTAAGTATACTTTTTTAAGTATTCATACTATTGTGTTATCAGAGGTGAGACAATCATGCACCACCCGTTTTTCAAAACGGTTCAGGCTTCGCGCCTGATTGTTAATCCTTCGGTTAGCGAGCTAAGGGAGATGGCCCGGACCGGGGAGAAAACAACCTGCTACGGCAGCGCCGGCTATGTTACCAGAGTCAGGAGCCGCAGTGCTAAAAACACTTTTGTTTTGGACGGGGATTATCTGGGGGTTGATCAACACGGCATAACCCTGGCCAAAGAAAAGGAAATGGCTTTAAAAGTACAAGAATATTTGAAAGGCCGTGAAGTGATCTGCCTGGACCGGCAGATGGGAAAACAACACTGTTTTAACCTTAACTGTCGCCTTTACATAACAAAAGAATTTGCCCGGATCCCGTATATGTGGCATAATATGTTGTTTGAGCCGGATCCTGCTAAAACGGAACCTGATTTAGTCAGTATTCATGTTCCCGAATGGCCGGAGCGGCTTGTTTTTGTGCACCCGGAAGCAGGGGTTACCTACATCCTGGGCACCGACTATTTTGGCGAAGACAAAAAGTCCTTTTTGAGAATGGCCCTTTATTTCTGGAAAAAACGCGGCGGAATCGGCTTTCACGCCGGCAGTAAGGTACTCAGGGTTCGCACGGCCAAAGGTACCCTGGAAGATGTAGGCTTCATCATGTTCGGCCTGAGCGGAACGGGTAAAACAACACTGACTATCCATGACCACGGCCTGCAGGGCGAGGAAAGGGTCATTATCAGGCAGGACGATATGGTCATGATGGATGAAAAGGGCTATTGCTGCGGTACGGAAAACGGATTTTACATCAAGACCGAAGGCCTGGACCGGTCCCAAAAAGTACTTTACGATGCTGCCACGTCGCCCAACGCAATTCTGGAGAACGTAAAGGTACTGGACGACGGCACAGTTTTATTTGACAATACGGAACTAACCTCAAACGGCCGGGGAGTTATCCTGCGCAGTGAAGTAACCGGTACCGACGACAGGATTGACCTGAAAAAGGCTAATAAAATCATTTTCATTACCCGGCGGGACGATATAATCCCACCGGTGGCAAGATTAAACGCGGAACAGGCCGCTGCCTACTTTATGCTGGGCGAATCCATCGAGACCTCGGCCGGAGACCCCACCCGCGCGGGTGAATCCAAGCGTGAAGTTGGCACAAACCCGTTCATGATCGGCAGAGAGTCGCTGGAGGGCAACAGGCTTTTGAGGATTCTCCAAAAAAACCCGGACATGGAATGCTACCTTCTTAATACAGGAAGTATCGGGAAGGGCGGGATAAAACCAGGGAAAAAAATATCCATTAAAGTTTCCACCGGGATTATGAAGCATATTGCCAAAGGAACCATTAAATGGGGAGTAGATCCCGATTGGGGCTATGAGGTCCCCCTCAAGATACCGGAGATCGAACTAACTGACTATAATCCGGTGGAATATTTCAGTGAAGACGAATACCGCAGGCGCGTAGCCAGACTTCGCCAGGAAAGGATAAGCTGGCTGAACAAGTACCCCGGATTGAAGGAGGAAATTATTCAAACCATTCTGGAACCGGCAAAGACCCTGTAAAATTACAGGGTCTTTCCAATTTTTCGGGGCGGATCAGGTATATAGCAATTATTAAGTATATCTTTTTCCTGTTTATTGGCCGCTTACACGGTCCTGCCGCCATGTCGCTAAGCCCCCCGGGTTTTGTTCCTGCAGCGGGCATTACATACCGGGAAGGGGTAAAGTAAAATTATATTTTTTATAACGTGTTTTATTTGTTATAATATTAGAGTTTATAACATGTTTTAGGCTGGTTTAAGATTGGCAAGCAGGTTCGGGCGATCTTTACCCGGAAACAGCAGAAGACTGCCATAGTATATACTGTTAGGAGACTACCGCAGAGAACATTACAGGAAGCTGCTACAGGGACTGTTGCAAGGAAATGTTTACAAGAAATGTATAAGAGATGTTATAAGAAATGTTGTAAAAAACAGTTGCAAGAGATTACAGCGGTTAACTGTTATGGGAAACTGACACAAAAAACTGCTGCAACAGGGAACTACAGCGGCAACAAGAAACAGCTGCTGCTAGAAATTGCCACAAAAAATATACGGGAAACTATTATCAGGGAAGGAACGCGATATTCTGTGAATGTTCTGGACAATGTTCTTGCAGCTGTCGGCCGGACGCCGATGGTAAGGCTTAATAGGGTAAAGGATGATTGCGGCGCAGAAATCCTGGCTAAACTTGAGATGTTTAACCCGAGCGGCAGCTCCAAGGCCAGGGCGGCCCTGGGTATGGTTCTGGCCGCCGAAAAAGCCGGATTAATCGGACCGGGTTCCGTTATTGTGGAGGCAACCAGCGGCAACCAGGGGATTGCCCTGGCCATGGTAGGGGCTGTTAAGGGATACAAGATTATCGTGGTCATGCCCGAGACCATGAGTGTAGAGCGAAGAAAACTAATCCAGGCTTACGGGGCGGACCTGGTTCTTACCCCCAGGGCAGAGGACGTGGAGGGTGCGGTTAAGCGGGCGAAAGAAATTGTGCAAAAAACCCCGAATGCCTGGACGCCGGATCAGTTTTCCAACCCGGTTAACCCGGCCTTTCATGAACAGACGACTGCCAGGGAGATCCTGGAACAAGCGGGGGATTCCATCCAGGCCCTGGTTATTGGAGTGGGAACGGGGGGCACCCTGACCGGAGTAGCAAGGGTTTTGAGGAAGGCTTGCCCGGGGATAGAGGTGTATGCCGTGGAACCCGAAAACTCGGCTGTTATTGCAGGAAAGCCGCCGGGTGAACATATGCTCCAGGGTATTGGTGACGGATTTGTTCCGGATAATCTTGATAAAGAGCTGTTAACAGCCACAATTCCTGTTTCCGACGAGGATGCCCTGAAAATGACCAGAAGACTGGCCTCCCAGGAGGGGCTTTTGGTGGGCGTCTCCAGTGGGGCCACGGTAGTTGCAGCAGTCCGGGCAGGAAAAAAATTGGGTCCAGGTAAAAAGGTTGTTACAATTCTGCCCGATACCGGGGAAAGATACCTGAGCACCCCTATTTTTGATTTTTAGCAGGATTAGTGGCAGCTTGGTGAAAAACGGTCTTTTTAAAGTTATTGAACAAGGAATTGTAAAAGAAAAAATACCGAAAGTACAACCCGGTAAAGGCGCCGGGTTATTTAATGTTATCAGGAAAGAACCCCGAAGGAATGAAAAGGAATAATCCAGTAAAACAAGTGGCCAAGCGCCATTTTAAACGGCTGAGAATGCCGCCCCTTTATGAGCCTTCGCCTGCTTGCCTGTCGGGGCCTCTCAGGATGGAAAAGACGGTATAGATGGTACCCCGGTGGATCGCCGCTAACCCAGTATTCTCTCCGGGAAGGGCGCAAATAAACACAGCCTGCCGGGAATCCCTCAAGTGAAAACACCACGCGAGCCAGATTTATGTTATCATACAATTGGAGTTTATAGAGGGAGTTTAAGTTAAAAAACGATGGGAGGCTACCCTTGAGCTGCGGTATTCTTTTTGATTTTGATGACACCCTGGTGGAAACCACGGTTCACTTCAACCGCGCAAAGGACAGATTTTCCGCTAAAATGACGGCCCTGGGCTTTCCGGGGGTGGAAGCACTGGAAGTTTTAAATGCTTTTGACATCCAAAACGTCCGCTGCCGCGGGGGTTTCTTTAAGGAATGCTTTCCTTTGGCCCTGGGTGAAACCTATGAATACTACTGCAGGTCCTATGGCCGGAAATGCGTTCCTCAGCAAAAAAAAGAAATGGAGAATATGGGCTGGTGGGTTTTTGAGCAGCCGGTCCGGCCAATGAAGGGAGCCCGGGAGGTGTTGCGGCGTTTATGTGGGATTTTGCCGCTTTTCCTGGCAACCAAGGGAGATCCCCTGGTGCAGCACGGCCGGATCGAAGAAAGCGGTCTGTCAGGCTATTTCAATAAAGTTTACGTCCTGGTTGACAAGAACAGCTCCGCCTTCCGGGATATAGCCCTTGAACAACGGCTGAAACCTTCCGTTTCCTGGGTGGTCGGAAACAGTATGAAGTCGGATATAAATCCGGCGCTCAAGGCGGGATTCAATTGCATTTATATTCAACATCCACACACCTGGGATTTCGAAGATGAGGCGCCCCTGGGCGGGCATGTGAATGTTGACAGCCTGGCAGTTGTTCCGGGTATGGTGGGTTTGTGAGGACAACCGGGCCATCTTCAGGATTTTCCCCGTCTATCAAACAAATTCAGCGACAAGGAGATGACCTGAATGCTTTACCGTAAACTGGGCCGGACAGGCGTGGATGTTTCCATATTGGGTTTCGGGTGCATGAGACTGCCCCTTATTAAATCTGACCAGGCGCTTCCTGCCGGCAATGCGGCAATTGATGAGCCCGAAGCCGCCAGGATTCTTCACTGGGCAATTGACAACGGGGTCAATTACATTGATACAGCCTATCCCTACCACGGCGGTAACAGTGAACTTTTCCTCGGCAGGGCACTGCAGGGGGGATACCGGCAAAAGGTATATCTGGCAACCAAGCTGCCGGGCAGACTAATCAAGAGCAGGAAGGACATGGATCGGATCCTGAATGAGCAGCTGGAAAAACTGCAAACCGGCTTTATAGATTTTTATCTGGTCCAGGCCGTCAGCGAAAGTACCTGGCCCGGGCTTGTTGATAACAATGTATTTGAATTCCTGGACAACGCCCTGGCCGATGGGAGAATTCGCTACGCGGGCTTTTCTTTCCACAGTGAGCTTCCGTTATTTAAGGATGTTGTCAACGCTTATGATTGGTCCTTCTGCCAGATTCAGTATAACTATCTTGACGAAAATTTTCAGGCTGGTAAAGCCGGGTTGGAGTATGCTGTTGAACGTGATCTGGGCGTAGTTATTATGGAACCTTTGAGGGGAGGGAAACTGGCCAGTGATGTTCCCCCCGGGGTAGAACAAATCTGGCGCAGGGCTAAAACAAAACGGAGTCCGGCCGAGTGGGCGCTTCGCTTCCTCTGGGATCATCCCGGCATAAGCGTTGTTTTAAGCGGTATGAGCCTGATGGAACAGGTAGTGGAAAATGTTCGCATTGCCGGACAGGCTTTGCCCAATACCTTGAATACGGAAGAAAAAGAGCTGATTGAAGAAGCTAAAAAATATTACCTTTCCAGAACCAAGGTAAACTGTACCCGGTGCCGTTACTGCATGCCCTGCCCAGTAGGGGTAAACATTCCGGGCTGCTTGTCCCTTCTGGATAACCTGCATATTTTTGGAGAAGTTAAAACCAACCGCATGTTTTATAAAATGTATATGAGCAGCGACGAAGAAAAAGCCTCAAATTGTGCTGAATGTGGGGAATGTGAGAAAAAATGCCCGCAAAATATCCCCATTCGCTTGTTGCTCAAGGAAGCAGTTAAAGCGTTCGAGGGAAAATAACTTAATAACTCAGGTACCCGGTACGAATAACTTAATAACTTAGTTACCCGGTACCGAAAAGAGGCAGTGTTATTGTGAGAAACTTTTTGCGGATAAAGGAACCGGTCAATGCGCTCAGCCATTTTGCCGTGTTTGTTGCATCGATTGCCGGCCTGGTCTTTCTTATTGTCAAATCAAAATATAATATTTCGAAATTAGCGATAATGACGATCTATGGGGTGAGTATTGTCCTGATGTACGGCGCCAGTTCACTGTATCACTGGCTAAAAACTACGCCGCGCAAAGTGCTGATCCTGAAAAAAATCGATCACATCGCCATTTATTTGCTGATTGCTGGTACCTATACGCCGGTTTTTTACTACGGGCTGCCGGGTCTGTGGAAGTGGGCAATGCTGGCTTCGGTATGGGCTTTATCCCTTACCGGTATTTTATTGAAGCTCTGGTTCATTAATCTGCCGCGGTACCTTTCAACAGCTTTTTATATTACCCTGGGCTGGATTGCGCTGGTACCATTCCTGCAGCTTTTTAAGAGCCTGCCCCTGGGGGCAATTTCTTTAATGATCCTGGGTGGTGTTATCTATACCGTGGGCGGGATTATTTACGCTACGAAGTGCCTGAATTTTTTTCCAAACCGTTTTGGATTTCATGAAATATTTCACCTGTTTGTTATCGGAGGCAGTGTCATCCACTTTATTATGATTGTCAATTACCTTCTTCCGCTTTAATTTAACACAGAAGGCTTGGAGGGTTTCTGCTGGAGAGGAAAACGGTGGACAAAAATCCGGCCTTACCATACAATTAAAGTTGATGAGGGGGGAGTATGGCCTTATGGTGTTGCAGCATAGCGGCAAGATAGTCAAATGTGACCAGAAGGTCGATATTACCGCCACCTTTGGTTCGGATCTGGTGCTGGAAGGTTTTACAGCCGTTCCAAATATCCTTTTAAAGGTATACAGCCATGTAGGTATCTCGGACTTTCAAATGCTTCTTTTAATCCAACTGATTCGTTTCCATGTGGAGGAAAGGGAATATTACCCATCCCCGGAAATGCTTGCTGAAGTCATGGAGTCGGAACCTGCCAGGCTTGAGCGGGAGTTGGGGGATTTGCTGGGTAAGGAAATAATCTCTTTAAGCCAGTTTTACGACTGCGACCGCCGGATTATATTTCAGGGGTATGATTTTGATCCGTTGTTTTCGAAGATATCGGACGTTTGGGCCGCCATCCGGGCCAGGGAAATCGAGGAATCAAAAAAACTGCTTAATTCCCGGGAACTTGCCCCGGACATGTTTGACAGCAAGGTTACCGGCTTAATTAACTGTTTTGAAAAAGAATTCGGCAGGCCGTTTTCTCCTATAGAAGTTGAGCAAATTGAACAGTGGGCCACTGAGATGGACACGCCCCTGGTTATGGAGGCATTGAAAAGGGCGGTGCTGGGGGGCAAACACAACTTTAAATACATCAACAGTATTCTGGTGGAATGGAAAAAGAACAATATCCGGACCCTGGAAGAAGTGAAACAGTACGAAAGGGATTTTTACAAGCGCCGGGCTGATTTTAAAAAACGGTCCGCTGAAAAAGGTGCGGTTTCACCTGCGGAAGACAGCACGGCAGATGACAAAAAGAAGGCTTTTATCCGGACGCTTTACGTTTAAGTGGGTTTGCGAAGCCGGGGGAGAGGAAGGGAAGATAAAGCGTGACTTGCCGTCTTTGCGGGGACCGCGGCTTTATTCTGCAGAATGACGCGGCGGTGCCCTGTAAGTGTTTAAAAGAAAAAGCGCTTAAAAAGCTGATTAAAGACTCCCGGGTACCCTTGAGTTTTTCCCATTGCGCTTTGGAAAATTTTAGCTTTAAGTATTACGCCAAAAACTGTATAGATTTGGAAACCGGGATTTCTTACCACGAAATAGCAAGGCTGGCTTTTCAGGCTGCGGGCGGTTTTATTTCCAGTTTCTTAAAAAACCCCCACACGGATGGATTGCTTTTTACCGGGCAGGTGGGCAGTGGAAAAACCTACCTGGCCTGTTGTATCGCCAATACGTTGTTGAAGAAGGGGAGGAATGTTTTATTTGCGGTAGTACCGGATTTGCTGGACGAGATCCGGTCTACCTACGATCCCGGCAGGAGTTCCGCCGAACCGTCGGAATTCGATCATGTGGACAGGGCCAGGCAGGCGCCAGTGCTGGTGCTGGACGATCTTGGCGCGCATAATTATACGGAATGGACCCGGAATAAGATATATTCCATAATCAACTACCGTTTGAACCACCGTTTGCCTGTAATTGCCACTACTAACATTAGCCCTGAAAACCTGGAAGGCTATCTGGGGGAAAGAACAACTTCCCGGTTGTTGGAAATGTGCAGGCCTTACCGTCTTTTAATCGATTTTGATATCCGGGCGGTTCAGCGTAAAGAAAAGGACTCCGGACTGGTGCGGTAAAATGATTTGTCTAAAAGGAAATGATAATATGGAAAGGCGCGCTGTTTGCGGGAAAAGGAAAAAACCCAGGATTAGTTTAAAAAAATAGCCGGACCGGAGAAGTTTTCCCGCCGGGCCCCGGGTGAAAATGACTATCGGAATACTCGCTGGATAACTAGCGGGTATTATTTTTGTCAAATTTGTCAATAATTCTGTGTGTACGTTAGATCTGGGTGTATACAAAGGGTTTTAACGTGTCAAAATACCTTTTGGAGTCGGGAAAGGAGGAAAAATGAGTAAATTAGTTCCAAGGCTTGCTTTTATTCTGGTCACTATCGCCCTTGTTGCGGCGTTCCTGGCCGGAGGCGTCATGGCGTCTGAAAGCGGGCGCGTACAGGACTCAAATACTCAGCTCGAGTTCTGCTCCGGTTCCACAGCGGTAAGCTATACGGTTCGGGAAGGGGATACGCTATACGGAATTGCCCGGGAACACCGGGTTTCGTTGCGGGAGTTGATGAGGGCCAATAACCTTAGCGGCAGTTTAATCAGGCCAGGAGATGTTCTGGAGCTGCCGGAGCAATCGGAAGCGGAAATTGTTCTCTCCAGGGGGACTGTCTCCCGGGAAGAGCTGATGCTTTTAGCCAGAATTATTCACGCCGAAGCCCGGGGCGAAAGCTTCGACGGCAAGGTGGCGGTTGGCGCCGTGGTTCTCAACAGGATTAGAAGCCCGCATTTTCCTAAAACCATTTCGGATGTCATTCTTCAGAAAAATAACCGGGTCTACCAGTTTTCACCGGTGGGTGACGGTTCCTTTAACCTGGAGCCTGACGAAACATCTTTGAAAGCGGCCCTGCAGGCCCTTTCAGGTACAGATCCCACCGGAGGAGCCCTGTTTTTTTACAATCCGGAGCTCAGTTCTGACCGGTGGATCCGAACGTTGCCGGTGGTGACCCGGATAGGCAAGCACGTATTTGCGACTTGCTTATAAGAAGAACTTAAAATGTGAGATGCTGTAACTTGCTGGGATATGCCATGACTTGGCGAGGTAGGCCATATCTCGCCAAGAAATGCCACGAATTGCTAAAACACATCGACTTACAGGGAAAAGAGGCGGCCGTCAACCGGTCGCCTCATTCTTATCCTGAAAATTAAGCTTTTTAACAAGTACGTTGACTTCCTTTACCTGGAGACCGGTCATGTCCTCTATGGCCTGCTTGATCCCCCGCTGAATAGCTGCGGCCACCTCGTGCAGGCGGCAACCGAAGGTAAAGGTAGGGGAAACATCCACGAAAACCTGGCCATCCTGCTCCTTTACTGTAATCTTCCCGGGGCTGCTTATTCCCCCCACGGACGCGGCGGCATGATCGGCGATGGCAGTAAGGGCGCTGTTGGCGATGATCAATTTTCCATGGTAAGTGAAGGTGGGCCGGATCATCGATTGCTCCAGCCAGTCTTTTTTACCGGGGACGTCCCTTTTGCGCAGAAAAACTTGCAGGGGGTCCACCAGGATGCCCGGGAAACTTTTTTTTACTTCCAGGGTGGGGGCGGGTATAACGTGCTTGCTGTGACAGCTTCTAATATATTTTGCCTTGCGGATTTCCTTTTCGCTGGCAACCTCTTCAATGCGAATAAACCTTGAGGGGGCAGGCAGCCCCAGCCGTCCGGCAATTCTTTCGGTCATGGCTTCAGACGTGCCCAGGATTAAGACCTTGCCGGGAGCAAGGTTGGACAGAGATGATTTTAAATCATCGGCCTGCCGGTCATCCATAAAAAGGGCAGATTTTATCGCGCCAATCCTGGTGGGCTGGCGTTTGGCCGAAACTCCCGCGAGGATGCGGTTTCCTTGAATCAGGAGGCCGTCATCAATGATTGCCTGGGCTTCCAATTGGTGGGCGACAATCGTTGCCCGGTGGCTTTTTCCTGTACCGCTGGGGCCCACAAGGGCAAATACTTCCAACCTGAACACCTACTTTTGACCGGGATTATTACCTTTTTATTCCTTAGCATATTTATCTAAAGGAAAATAGTCAAGAGAAAAGCTTGATTATATATTGAACTATACACTATCCCTGGCATGCTGTAAATAATTTCATAAGCGGGTAAGGCCCCGGGGATAATAGATTTGAAGCAAAGAACAGCAGTTTGCCTGAAAAGGGTTGAGTTAGTCATGAGCGCTAAAAAACCATTTACCCTGATAATCCTGTTGTTTTTATTAATGGGCCTGGCGCTGGTTTTTACCGGGGCCGGTTGTAAGGCGCACGCCCTGTCGACCCCCGAAGTTCCGGCGCCGTCCCGGGTTTTGGATGTCAACGGTGAAACCGTTACGGTTATCAGTGATGAAAACCGGGTTCCCGTATCCCTGGATCAGGTTTCCCAATATATGCAGGATGCCATCGTGGCCATTGAAGACGCCCGGTTTTACCGGCATAACGGGGTCGACCCGGTAAGCCTGGCCAGGGCTTTGTTCAGGAATATCCGGGCCGGCAGGGTTGTGGAGGGCGGCAGCACCATTACCCAGCAGCTGGCAAAGAATTTATACCTTCACCCCGGCCGGAACATCGGGCGTAAGCTTGAGGAACTCTTCCTGACCATCCAGCTGGAAAGGACCTATACCAAGAGAGAGATCCTGGAGATGTACCTGAACGAAATTTATTTCGGTCAGGGCGCCTATGGCGTGGAGGTGGCGGCCAGGACTTATTTCAATAAGCCGGCCCTGGCCTTGAGCCTCGCTGAAAGTGCTATGCTGGCCGGAATTCCCCGGGGCCCCAGCATTTATAATCCGGCGCAAAATATGAAGGCGGCCAAAGCCCGCCAGGAAGCTGTCCTGGACCGGATGATGGAACTTGACATGATCAGCGGGGAGCAGGCCGAGCGGGCCGGGCGCGAGCCCCTGCAGCCCTTTAAAAAACCGGCTACCGTCAGGAATGCCCCCTACTTTACCGACGAAATCGTGAAGCATTACGAACAGAATTATTCCGACGGGTTGGAAATATTATATTCAAAGGGTCTGTCAATTTATACCACCCTGGACTTAAAAATGCAAGAAGCGGCGGAAAAAGCCCTGGCCAGGGGGCTGGAAAACAAGGACCCGGGCCTGGAGGGAGCGCTGGTGGCGCTGGATCCTAAAACAGGCCAGATCAGAGCTATGGTTGGCGGCCGGGACTATGTCAAATCCCAGCTTAACCGTGTTCTGGCCAGAAGTCAACCGGGGTCGGCCTTCAAACCCTTCCTGTACACTGCTGCCATTGACCGTGGGTATACGGCCGGCTCCACCATTGTTTGTGAACCAGTCCGTTTTCCCCAGGCTGGCGGGGAAGATTATGCCCCACGGGATTATCAGGGTGATTACCACTACCGCCCCTTTACCCTGAAGGAAGCCTTATTCACCTCGGATAATGTTGTGGCCGTCCGTTTGAATGACCAACTGGGGCCGGCTGTCATGGCCGGATATGCTAATAGGATGGGTATCGATTCTACCCTCAGGCCTTATCTTTCCCTGCCGTTGGGTACATCCGAGGTCACGCCGCTGGAAATGGCCAGGGCTTTTGGGACCCTGGCCAACAGGGGAGTTAAGACGGAGCCTTACTTCATTCAAAAAATCATCGATGGGGCCGGGCGGGTCCTGGAAGAGCGCCGGCCTGCACTGGAGCAGGTCCTGGACGAAAAAACCGCCTATATAGTTACCGATATGCTTACAGGCGTATTGCAACCCGGTGGAACTGCGGCTGGTTCGGGAAGAACCCTGGGCAGGCAGGCGGCGGGAAAAACAGGAACCACTGAGAATCTGAGGGAGGCCTGGTTTGTGGGTTACACGCCGGATCTGGTGGCAGCCGTTTACATAGGTTATGACGATAAGAGCAGGGCGGTTGGCCTTACCGGGGCCGATGTTGCCGCGCCAGTTTGGGCGAATTTTATCAAGTGGGCTTTAGAAGGTGTAACCCCTTCGGAATTCCCGGTGCCGGACGGTGTGACAAAGGTCAGCATCTGCGCTGACGACGGCCTCCTGGCGGGTGAATTCAATACCCGGGTTATTGAAGCGGTCTTCGTCCAGGGGACGGAACCCACATCTGTATGCCACGGCTACGGGCCGGGTTACTATTTGCCCTTCCAGTGGACACCCGGTGTCCGGGAAGAAGAAATGAACCTGTTCGGATCCGAAAAAACAGCGCCTGGTTTTTTTGACTACGGACAGCACCATCAGTAAAAAAGAAAGGCCCTCTTCGCCGAAAAGGACACCAGAAGGTTAATAAGGTTAATTAGATAATAACGTTAATAACGCAACGTTTATCGTAAGTTACAACAATTTTTTGCGGCGGAAGAAGATGTAAGTCACTATGGCCAGGGGAAACATCATACCCATAAAAAGGGCCCAGGCTATGGATTCGGATAACGGCCTGCCCCTTTTCCTGGTATCCAGGAAGACCCAGACGGCAGAACCCCCGAAAAAGGCCAGCAGCATGTAATTCAAAATCAAAGAAAAAGTAATGGTTTCGCCCATCAGTACCGGGATCAACTCCTTCTTACTGTAATTAGGGGGCTTTTGGTGCTGCATTACTTTCTGTACTTTATTACCCTGGCAGGCGCCCCGCAGGCTACGGCGTTTGGCGGAATGTCCCGGGTTACTACACTGTTGGCGCCGATAACCGAACCTTCTCCGATCTGCGTACCCTTGGTTACGGCACAACCCCGGCCCACCCAGACGTCACTGCCGATCTTAATCGGGGCGGTACTAAACTCCTGGTCCCTGATAGGGAGCCCGTTTTTAGCAAAACCATGATTGGCATCAATAATGCTTACAAATTCTGCCAGCATTGTATTGTCCCCGATAACAATGCCGCTGTCGCTGGCAAGGACGCAGTTTCTGCCCAGGTAAACCCTGTTTCCTATAGTGATATTACCCGTTTCTGTTACCAGGAAAGAAACGCCGGTGGCAATGTGGCACTGCTCCCCAATCCGGATCTTATTGGATATGGGAACATCCACAAACCCTTCAAATACCGTGTCGCGTCCTACGGATTCCAGCAGGCAGCCTCCCAACAGGGTGTAGAACCCGGAAAGAAAGGAGCGGACCAGCTTGTATATGCACGCAACAATCATTTTAACACCCCAAACATTGACTTAACATATTCGACATGGCGCGCTCTAATACCTGCAAAAAAAATACCTGAAGGAAAATGCCTGTTATGAAGATTAACCGGCAGGAAAGTGTAATGGCACTATTGAATTATTCGAGGAAAATATCCTTTCGCAGATTATTTTCCCCTCTTTGGTTTGAATATGCGATTTAAGGCCGTCAATTTAAGCGACATTTTTTATGGATATTTCAGGGCGGCGCGATTACGTAATAAATTCAATTCTGATGATTGATCCTTGACTTTTTCCATGGACTGTGGGAAAATATATTTTGTCAATCAACAGAAGAATTGTCTTCCGGCAGATTTCTGCCGCCTGACGGGATGTAGCTCAGTTTGGTAGAGCGCACGGTTCGGGACCGTGAGGTCGCACGTTCAAGTCGTGTCATCCCGACCATAAAGAAACCTGCAGGTCCTGTTCACCCGGGCACTGCGGGTTTTTTCTTTTATCTTCCCGGCGCCGGCTATTGGGGCATAAAATTGTGGGTGGGAATCCGCCTGGAAAGCCCTGGCTCCACTGCAGGGGCGCAGGTTGATGTTGCCGGGTTTATAAAGGGGTCATATTGGTTTTAGCTGTTCCCTGGAACGGAAACAAAACCGCGGTCTTGCTTACCCCGGACTGGCCGGGTTGGAACCGTAGAAGTCCGCAACCCGTTTTTACCGGGGACCTGTTCTTATTGTCCGGTTATCTCAACCAGGTCCAGGATATTTATGACCAGGTCGTTGTTCAAATCTGCGAGGCAGGCGCTTTCCCAGGCGGCGTCTCCCTGTCTTACCCCGATGTATTGGGCCAGCAGAAGAAGATCCGTCAGATCCACAACATCGTCGCCGTTTAGGTCACCCTTTAGCCCGGCCCTGATGGTTTCTGTGGTAACTGTGGAAGTCAGGATGTTGCCGGCAACGTCCTTTATGGAGCCGGCCGCCACCCGAAGCTTGTTCCGGCTGCCGGTAAGTGGGGCGCTGAAGGTTACGACCAGGGTGTTGTTACTGGGGGTAACAGAGTCACCCGCACCCAGGGGGGTGAAAGTTGTACCGTCGGCAGCGAATGTAACGGAATTTTTCAGGTTGTCTATGTTTGCTGCCAGTTTTTCGGAAAAGATCAGGGTCACTGTTTTGTGGTCCCCGCTCAGGGAGGCGCCCAGGTAGGCGGGCGGGGCGGTGTCTCCGCCCTGGATGCTATTTAAGGCGTCGGCCCTTCCTGCCCCATAGATATAATCGAAGCCCGGGGCCCCCAGGTCAACTGCCTGCGCCAGGATGATGCCGCGAATTTCACCGGCTGTTTTTTCCGGGTACTGGGCCCAGGTCAGGGCGGCGATGGCTGCCACATGGGGCGCCGCGGCGCTGGTTCCGTAAAACCATTTGGAGAAACCCCCCGCCCCGGTAACCCTGACACCGTCGATGCCGCATATATCGGGCTTATTGCGAATTTCGGGCAGGGGATACCGGATTGTTACGGGACCGCGGGAGGAATAGCTGGCGATCTGTGACGGCCTCGCGGCGTTTATTGCTCCTACGGCAATAGCTCCGGGAACGGCCGGGTGTCCGAAAACTGAATCTCCGGGGCAGATATTCGTGGTGTAAGCTTCAGAAAAATACATAAATAATTCCAGGGTCTTGGCGTTACCTGCGTACTTGTTAACGTCCAGGCAGACATCAATGGCGGAAGGCGTATAGTTTGTATAGGCAACCCATTCAAGGGGGTCGGCATCTCCGGTCTGGAAGTTACAGCTCGCGTCCAAAAGTTGATTAAAGGGTGAGTCCCACAAGTATAAATCATAATCATTCGAAGATGCGCCGAATTGGTCATCCCATTGAAGGACAACTATTATTTCTTCCCCCGGTGGGATCCGGGCGTAAATATTTTTGAAATCCGAAGAACCTTCGCTGAAATCGTGGCAGCCGTCCCCCTGATCGTGGTATCCGCCCTGGTAATGTGTTTCGGCGTCATTCCCGGCGCTGGAAATATAAATGATATTGCTATCGGCCAGCATTGAGGCGACGTGGCGGGCAATAATGCCGTCTTCAAAGAACGGTTCGCCGATCCAGCCGATGTCGTCACAGACAATACGGCAGCCCGCAGCTACCAGATTGCTGATGGCTTGATTAAAAGCGATTATATTATCACCGCAATCATGGAAATATAACCCTGCCCCGGGGGCAAGATCGTGGACTATCTCCAGCATGGCTGTACCTTCGTCCCCGCCCGCCTTGTTGCTAAGTACCTTCAGGCCCGCCGGGAGGTCGCCCGAATTCCGGGCAGAAGCCCAGTTGTCAACACCGTCGGAAATAATACCTATCTTCATGCCGGCGCCGTCTTGCCCGAATAAGGCGCGCACCTGGTCAGAATTATGGATTATATCGCCTTCACTTGTTACTGAACCTTTATTTACCCGGGGCGGCATTACGGTGCGGATTGCCTTTACGGCGTCATCCGAAGCCAGGGTTTCCAGGTTTTTAACTTCGACCCAGGCTGCCGCCAGATGATTGGCCTCATCCCGGTCGGTGACCTCCCGGGCATACTTGTCCACGCACCGGGTTTCAGCAGGGGGTGCAAGGTATATGTAGATATAGACCAGCTCTCTGGGCTCACTTGCAGTTCCTCTTTTTTGGAATGTTTCCAGCCGGAATTGTTTTAGATCCTGCATTTGTCCTTGCAACTTTTCCCTGGTTTGGCCGGGCAGGATGTAATCCTCACTAATCAGTTGAAGTAAATCCGTGCTGATTTTTTTATGGCTTTTCTCAAGACTATCCTTTTTAGCCTTAATCTGCTCCTGTACTGCCTTGCGATTAATGCTGCCTATTTCCAGTTCGGGTGGCGCAATTAATTCAGCCAGGGGTTTTAAAGGAACAGCTGCGGCAACTGTACTGAAGGAAAATAACAAAAGCATTATAACCGTACAGGAAAGGATCCTGAAAAAAAACCTGAGCAATTGCTGTACCCCCTGTTTCAACCAGTTATTAAAGAAATATTTGATATTGTGCAAACATTTCCTGCAAAACATTTAAATTTATGTCTTATAACCCATTAAGCCCGGGGCACAGGTTGACAGGCTCGAAGTTTTCTATGATTTTTCCGTTAACAACAATAACCACGGGGAAACGCCCGGCATTGAAGGCTGCACCGGTTCTTCCTAAAAAATCCACTACCAGAATGCCGCCCTGGGCGCCTTTCAGTTCTTCCAGCCTTTTCAGGGCCTCTTCTGCCGCCTGTTGGGGGTGGGCGCCCCCGGCTATCCTTTCATCAACATATTTTGCCGTGAGAGTTTCCACAAAGGCTTCGCCAACGCCGGTGCAAACTACAGCGCTGGTCCGTGAGGCGAAAATGCCCCCGCCGAGACAGGGGGTGTCGCCGACCCGGCCCGGCATTTTTAAAGAAACTCCCCCGGTGGTGGATGCCGCCCCAAGATTTTCCCCGTCCCAGAGGACGCAGCCCACGGTGTCCCCTCCATATTCCAACCCGGTAAACAGGTTTTGCGAGGGGACCTTACCGCGGGCCAGGCTGTTCTTTCCCCTTTGCCAGGCGTTGAACTGCTCCTCCGAGATGCAGCTGCCCCCGGGAAAACCTTCTTTTTGGGCAAATTCCAGGGCGCCTTCCCCGGCCAGAATGACCTGTTTAGTTTTTTCCATTAGTCTGCGGGCCACCGAGATGGGATTGCGGACCCCACGAATGGCGGCTACGGCGGAGAAGCGGCTGGTTGCGCCGTCAACCAGGGAGGCATCCATTTCAACTACTCCGTTCAGGTTCAATACCGAACCATAGCCGCAGTTAAACTTAGGTGAGTTTTCAAGTATTTTTAGAGCGGCTTCCAGCGCTTGGGTGCGACTCGCACCCAGAAGTTTATACCCCTCCAGGGCTGCCCTTTGCAGAACTTCCAGGAAAGGTTTTTCCCGGCTGGTGTCAAGTCCGCCATGAATAGCGATAATTCCCATGACCTTATTCTGGGCAATTCATTTTCCTTCTATGCGTTTTCCCGGGGTTGGCAACTTAACATTCTGTCAGACCCGGTTCATTTTAAGATGTTTACGGATATAAGAGGATTTTAAAGCTGAAGGTAGAAAAGGTGATATGGATACCGGACTTAAAGCCGGTTGTTTACCAACGTCAAAGGCGGACAATGATTGGGCGATGGTTTTTCCAAATGTACATTTCATGGTATAATACCCTTGTTTTAGAACCTTTAAAATGAATTATTTGGGAGTGATACGGTTGAATCTTCTAATCATGGGGCCGCCGGGGGCAGGAAAGGGAACCCAGGCTGAAACGCTGGCCCGGGAGCTTCAAATAACAAATATTTCCACGGGGGATATGTTCAGGGAAGCTATCCAGCAAGGTACTGAAATGGGCAGGAAGGCCAGGGAATACATGGAAATGGGCGAACTTGTGCCCGATTCGGTGGTGGTGGGAATAACCCGGGAGCGCCTTACCCAACCCGATTGTGCCCGGGGTTTTCTGCTGGACGGTTTTCCCCGCACCGTTGTGCAGGCGGAAGCCCTGGAGGATATGCTGAAGAACATGGAGATTGCCCTTGATGGTGTAATAAATATTGCCGTCCCAAGGGAAAAACTTCTGGAACGTTTGACCGGACGACGTATTTGCCGCAATTGCGGGGCCAGCTATCACCTTCGTTACAACAGGCCTGAAGAAGAAGGCAGGTGTGGCGCCTGCGGCGGCGAGCTCTACCAGCGCAGCGACGATAATGAAGTTGTTGTTAACAACCGTCTGGACATTTACGAATCGAAAACCGAGCCTTTGATTGATTATTACGCCGGGCGGGGCTTGCTGAAGAACATCAACGGCGACCAGGAAATAAAGAAGGTCCTGGCGGATATTCTGGACAGCCTGGGCATTTAAAACCAGGATCTTTAAAGTGAAACCCCCCCACCAATGATCTTGCCAAAAGCCCTGGAAAAACAAAATATTACCAGGTAAGTTAATTCCCCCGTCGCATATAGATAGCATAGATAATAAGCCAAATGCAAAAGGGGGTGCTGGGTAGGGAGCAGTAATAAAGGATAAATCAAACTAAAACAGCTAACCGGGGTTAAGAATTGTTTCATGGTTTTAGTTCCGAATTGTAAAACAGGCAACAAAAAGTAAGGGTGGCTTGAGTTCTAAGCGCCCTTATTTTTTGCCGTTAAACAGGCTTATTGTTGACTAAAATTTAGTCTGTAAGATAATATTATTGAGATAATGGCATTCATTTCAAACACGGAGGAGGCGTCACAATGAATGATAGGGAACTTGTTATCATCGGTGGTGGTCCGGCCGGTCTCTCGGCCGGGATTTATGCAGCGAGGGCGGCTATAAAAACTGTTTTATTGGAACAAGGGGTGCCGGGAGGTCTGGTAATCAGCTCAATGCATATTGAAAACTACCCTGGTTTTGAGAATGGTATCAGCGGACCCGAGCTGATGGATCAGATGGAAAAACAAGCGCGGCGTTTTGGCCTGGAAATCATGGCGGCAAATGTTGAGGGAATCGAACCGGCTGAAGGTAAAATCATCCTGGAAACCGGCTCTGGCCGGTTTACGGCGGGAGCTTTAATTGTAGCAACAGGAGTGCAGCCGAATCTTCTGGGTGTAAAGGGTGAATTGGAATTCACCGGCCGGGGAGTATCCTATTGTGCAACCTGTGACGGCGCTTTCTTCCGCGGGAAGCGCGTTGCCGTTGTGGGGGGCGGGGATGCTGCCGTTGAGGAAGCCATGTTTTTAACTAGATTTGCGGAAAAAGTTTTTGTTATTCACCGGCGCGGAGAACTGAGGGCAACCAAGATTATTCAGCAAAGAGCCTTTGCCAATCCCAAAATTGAGTTTGTCTGGCACAGTGTAGTTGATGAAATCCTGGGCGGCGATTTAGTGGAATCCCTGGCGGTCAGGGATGTCCGGGATCAGAATAAAACAAGCCTTGAGGTGGACGGTGTTTTCATCTACGTGGGTTACCGCCCCAATTCCAGCCTGGTAAAAGACCTGGTGGAACTGGACGAAAAGGGTTACATCATAACTGACGAAAACATGCGCACCATCTGCCCCGGCATCTTTGCGGCAGGGGATATCCGGCAAAAACTGCTCAGGCAGGTTGTCACGGCCGTGGCGGACGGGGCCATTGCCGCAGTTGCAGCGGAAAAATATCTGGAGGAAAAGAAAGCATAAATAGCCCTGGGTGTAATTACGCCTCCGGCGGGCACGAACGGGCGGAAAATATCCGGGGAGAAAAAGAAAAAACAGCGTGAAAGACACCTTCCGGCTGCCATATTAGCCATAAATTTATTACCCCGGGCTTATATAAAAAGGTAATGAATCTTTTTATGAATAATAATATTTTTTAAAGGAAATCTTGCAACGGATGCAGAATTTTAAATAAAGATTCTTATTTTTCTGACCTTTTATAAAACTGGGGGTGTATTCTTGAAAGAGCTCATGGGTAGGTTTTGGGCCGGTGAACACCGGGCGCTGGCCAGGGTTATATCCACAGTAGAAAATGAATTGCCGGAGAAGGACGAAATTTTAAAAGACATATATAAGAAGACCGGCGGAGCTTACATCCTGGGTGTGACTGGATCACCTGGTGCGGGGAAAAGCTCGCTAGTTGATGCCCTGGTCAAGGAGCTGAGAAAAAGCCAGGACCTTGTTGGTATTGTTGCCGTAGACCCCACCAGCCCCTTTTCGGGGGGGGCCATTCTGGGCGACCGCATCCGGATGAACGAGCATGCTTTGGACGACGGTGTTTTTATCCGGAGTATGGGGACCAGGGGCAGCCTGGGAGGCCTGGCTAAAACAACAAAGGAAGTTATTAAGGTAATGGACGCCTTTGGGATGAATTGGGTTATTATTGAAACAGTGGGTGTGGGACAGGCGGAGCTGGATATCATGTATATTGCTGATACCACCATAGTGGTTTTGACCCCGGGCGCGGGGGACAGCATTCAGACGATGAAGGCAGGAATTATGGAGATTGCCGATGTCTTTGCCATTAATAAATGCGACCTCCCCGGCTCCGACACCGTTGAAATGGAAGTGCAGTTGATGCTGAACTTCCGGGATGATCATATTAAGTGGCGCCCTCCCGTGGTTAAAACTTCCACCATGAATACTGGTAAGGGCATTGCGGAATTGCTGGATGCGGTGGAAAAGCATCGTACCTACACCTCAGAAAAGGGCATTTTCTTGCAGAAGCGCCAGGAAAGGGCCAGTAACGAGGTTCTGGATATTATCAATTACCAGTGGGATCGAATGGTCAGGCAGCACCTTAACAAGCCCGGGCAGGCTAATGAGCTGTTGGATAGAGTTACTTCCAGGGAAATTGATCCATATACCGCTTCGCATATGATTGTAAAAGAAATTGTTAAAGATGCCGATTTTCAAAAAAACTGCCTGTAATAAATTATGCGATTAATTTCGCATTTTTTTTTGGAGCAGTGGAAGTGGTTTATACCGTCATTTTGGATATAATTTTTAAACAAGCAACTGGAAAGGAGATTTCAGCATGAAGTTAACATTTTTGGGGCACGCGGCTTTCCTTGTGGAAGGAAGTATAAGTATCGTCATTGACCCTTTTCTAACCGGGAACCCCGTTGCAAAAGTGAAAGCAGAAGAAATCAAAGCGGATTTGGTTCTGGTCAGCCACGGACATGGCGACCATCTGGGGGATTCCGTTGAGATTGCCAAACAATCCGGCGGCACCCTGGTTTCAGTGCATGAGCTGGCAGTTTACGCTGGCCGCCAGGGCGCACAAACCCATGCCCTGCATATCGGTGGAAGCAACACCTTTGGCGGGGTCAAGATTAAGCTCACCCCTGCCTGGCACGGGTCGGGCTTTGGGGACGGGCCAATGGAATATATGGGAACACCTTGTGGCTTCTTAATCTGGCTGGACGGCAAGATCATTTACCATTCCGGTGATACGGGCCTATTCGGCGATATGGAATTGATTGGCAGCTCCCAGCCAATTGATCTGGCATTGCTGCCCATTGGCGATAACTATACCATGGGACCGGAAGATGCCCTCAAGGCCGTCCAAATGCTAAAGCCAAAGCTGGTTGTCCCGATGCATTACAATACCTGGCCCTTGATTGAACAGAATCCGGAACAATTCAAGAAAAACGTAGAAGCAGCAACTGACAGCAAAGTTTCAGTTCTGGCCCCCGGGGAAAGCCTGGAATTTTAATATTGCTTTTTGCTGATGAAAGTTTGACAACGCAGCCGGTACACCTTTGTGCCGGCTTTTTTGACCAATTTAGTTGAATTGTACCCTGCGTGTGCTCCATATGCTTAACCGGAACGGTGCTGCAAGGTACCCGCCCGATTGCTGCCGCCGCCCGCCCCCGGAAGGTTTTAAAGGCACTGATTTTTGCGGCAGAGAGAAGGATTTAATCTTATTGGCTCGAAATAATTAGGGGAAACGATGTATAAAACCCGAATTCCCAACTATAACGCCGGGTGGTATGTTTATGAAATACATTCTGATTGTTTTGGTAATTGCTCTCCTGATAGCGCTGCTGGCAGTGCAAAATTCCTTACAGGTGGACATCAGGTTTTTGTGGTGGGAGCTCCCCGGGGTATCCCTGGTTATGATCATGATTTCCTCCTTTGCGGGAGGGGCGCTGGCAGCCTTTCTGCTTTCCCTGGCCAGGCAGATTCGATCCAGCATGCAAATCAGGGAACTGACCGGGCTCAACAGGCAACTGGCAGCGGAAGTAGAGCGCCTTAGAGGAGAAACCGGGGATAATTTGAACCAAACCGGGCAGTAGTTCATGTCCAGCGGGGCAGGTTGGAAATGAAGAGAACCTTCGTTGTTTGTGACCTTGAAACCACAGGTCTTGATCCATTATCGGATAAAATAATTGAAGTTGGCCTGGTGAGGTTGGAAGAAGGCCTGGTCACCCAAAAGTACCATACCCTGGTTAACCCGGAGCAGTTGCTTTCCCTTAAAATTAAGAGGTTAACCGGTTTGCATGACGACGACCTTGCCCGGGCCAGGACCATTTACCAGGTTCTCCCCGGCGTGCTTGATTTTATCGGTGGAAGCGCCCTGGTGGGACATAACATCCAGTATGACCTGCGCTTTCTTGGGGTCGCCCGGGGTCTGCCCATACTCAACCAGGCCTATGACACCCTGGAATTAGCCCGCCTGGTCATGCCGGGTCTGGCCAGTTATCGCCTGGAAAAACTTGGCGCCGCACTAAACATAAAGACCAGGGCAACTCACCGGGCGCTGGATGATGCGCTATGCACAGGCGACCTGTTGAACATCCTGCTGCAAAAATTGCAGAATATGGACCTCACTGTTCTAACAAGGTTAAGCAGTCTGCTGGGAGAAGCACGCTCCGGGTGGCACGGGTTCTTAACAGGCTTGCTCAAGGAGCGGATCAAAACCTTCCCTGTTCAAAAAATATCAGCTGCTCCTTACTGGAGCGGCGGGGAGGCGCTGGAAGGGAAAAGCGCCCCGGTCTTTGGTGATTCCGGGGCAGGCGGCGAAAGGGTCATTCTAACGGAAAAAGAAGTGTGCTTCCTGGCCGGCATTGAGAGCCCCCTGGTCGGCCTTCTGCCTGGCTACGAATATCGCCCCCAGCAGGAGGCTATGATGCGTAAGGTTACCAGCTCACTTAATGAAGAAAAATTTCTTCTGATGGAGGCGGGTACAGGGGTGGGCAAATCCCTCGCTTACCTGGTCCCGCTGATCTTGTGGGGCCTGGCCAACCAGGAAAGGGTCCTGGTGGCCACACACACGATTAATCTTCAGGAACAGCTGTGGTCAAAGGATATTCCGCTCCTGGCAGGTGTTATCGATCAGCCCTTCCGGGTCGCTCTGGCCAAAGGGAGGCAGAATTATATCTGTTTGCGACGGTGGGATACGGTTTTGAACAGTTCCCACCCACCCGAGGAAGCCGCCTTTTATGCCCGTATTCTAACCTGGTTGACTGTAACTGCCACAGGTGACAGAAGTGAACTGAACTTTATTCCTGGTGACGCCGACCACTGGCTCAACCTTTGCGGGGAAGCGGAAGGGTGCCTGGGGCCACGCTGCCAGTACAACCGCCGCTGTTACGTAAATAAAGCCAGGAAGACCGCGGAGGAGGCCAACCTGATCATTGCCAACCACTCCCTGCTTCTATCCGATGTCCGGGTTGAAAACCGGCTGCTTCCTGCCTTCGGGCCTGTGGTCATTGATGAGGCGCATCACCTGGAGGATGCCGCCACCGCCCACCTGGGCAGGCAGTTTTCCCAGGGTGCGGTTTACCGCTGGCTTGGTTTGGCGGGAAAATACCTGACCAGGGTTGCCGAAAATGCTCCTCCTGGTGATGGCGTCCGGTGGTCTGTGGTCAATAAGGAAACCCAGAAAGCCAAGCTGGAAACCACGGAAACTCTAAAACTCTTTTTTCAGCAGCTGTGGGATTTGGCCACAGACAGCGCCACTGGTGGTGACAGCAGGTACCCCAGGATCTCCCTGCGGTTACCCTGCCCCCATGCCGGTTATCAGGAATTGGCAGCCAACGGTGCGAGGTGCGCCGGACTACTTCGTAATTTTGTAGAAAGAATGAAGGATTGCGCGGGACTCATGGAAACCTGGGCGATTTCCGAAGAGGTGTGGGCCGGACCGGTCCGGGATCTCCAGCAGCTTATTAAATCCGGGCTTGACCTGGCGGACGACCTGCTGTTTATCATTGAAGGACGCGCCGGGGAATTTGCCTACTGGGTGGAAATGGGGAAGTCCACAAAGGATCATTTGAGGCAGATAGCTTTGATGGCGGCCCCGGTGAATGTCGGTTCCCTGCTTTATGAAAAGTTTTTCCAAACTAAAAAAAGCGCAGTATTGACTTCGGCTACCCTGACGGTAAACGGGACCTTTGATTACTTTATGGAGCGAACCGGTCTTAATTTTGTAGCGGAGGAAAGGAAAATTCTAGCCAGCTATGATTCACCCTTCGAATACGACCGCCAGGCCCTTCTTTGCCTCAGCCGTGATCTGCCTGCCCAGGGAGAGGTAATTGAAGAGGTCTATCTGGATCACCTGGAAAATACTATTTATAAATTGGTGCAGATAACCGGCGGCCGGACCCTTGTTCTTTTTACCTCGCACCGGATTCTACGGGAAATATACAGACGCCTGAAACCAAGGCTGGAGGAAGCGGATATTTTTTTGCTGGGCCACGGTCTCGACGGCAGCAGGGCAAGAATTCTGGAGGAATTCAAAACAACAAAACGAACTGTCTTATTTGGATCCTCCAGCTTTTGGGAAGGTGTGGATGTGCCCGGGGAGGCCTTATCCTGTGTTATAATGGTAAAGTTGCCCTTCATGTCACCCTCGGTCCCTGTGATCGAAGCGCGCCTTGAGGATCTAGCCCGGCGCGAAAGGAACGGGTTCCGGGTTTTCAGTGTTCCCCAGGCTGTCATTCGCTTCAAACAGGGTTTTGGCAGGCTCATTCGCAACAGTAATGACAGGGGTTGTGTGGTGGTCCTGGATTCGCGGCTTCTGAGCAAAAACTATGGACGTTATTTTCTAAGGTCACTCCCAGTGCGAAGTCATTTCAGGGGAGGAACGGATTTAATTTTTAAAAAGATCGCAGATTGGCTGGAAACATCTCCTGTTGTAAATACCTGGCAGCATATTAAGTAAAAAAAATAGCACATTCAGATCTATAATGAAATACTATATTAACAGCTAACTTAACGAAGGGATGTGAACAATTTGCGTGTATATTTTATAAGGCTGCCATCATTCTTGAGAACACTTTTAATGAGATTCGTCAAGTAACCAACTCGGGCAGGCTTTACCGTCTGCCCTTCGCCTTACCTGAAACTGCCCTCCGTTTTTAACAAAAGTTTTTTAAGCCTTGATAAACTGTCTTCACCTTCCATAAAACTGCAAAGCTTTTGTTCGCGAAAAGCATTTACAATTACAATAGTGGGTGATATATTAAAATGGTAAGCAAAATGCGTGTTATTTCAGTCATTTTCAGATATCACGGAGGAGTTTACTGAACCCCTGACACGGACAAGCGGAAGCAAAGGGGTGATAAATCATGCGCCAAATTTGGCGGGTGCTTTGACGGGAATGGGGTCAAAAGTAAATAGTATTATTATGTTATATAATTAATCTGATAAAGAGGAGTCTGTTATGGAGTCGATTAATCTTAGTCAGTCAATTTCCAAGAATGTCGACTTTACTCAACAAATAGGCGAGGAAAGTGGACAGCCTGTTCAGCACTGCTACCAGTGCGGCAAGTGTACTGCCGGTTGCCCTGTGGCGTTTGCTATGGATTACACGCCAAACCAGGTTATCCGCATGGTTCAGCTGGGGATGAAAGATGAGCTGCTGAAGAGCAATACGATCTGGATCTGCTCTTCCTGCTCCACCTGTACAACCCGCTGCCCGTGCAATGTAGAGATAGCGAACGTGATGGCGGCGCTGAGGATCATGGCGGGAAAAAGCGGTACGGCCCCTGCCGGCAAAGCCAAGTACGTGGAGGTTATGTACAACGCTTTGCTGGGTACCGTAGAGAAGTTTGGCCGCACCTATGAAGTCGGTTTGGTTCTCCAAAACAATTTAAAAAGCGGGAAGTTATTTAACAATGCGAACATGGGCATGCCTATGCTGCAAAAAGGTAAACTCAATCTTTTGCCTTCCAAGGTTAAGGGTGCGGCTGAGGTTGCCCGGATCTTTTCAGAAGTCCGGAAAATGGAAGGTGGTGTGAAATGAGATACGCTTACTTTCCAGGATGCAGCTCTCACGGTACCGGCAAGGAATATGAGTCCTCGACCCAGGCGGTGGCCAAAAAACTGGGTATGGAACTAATTGAAATTACCGACTGGAGTTGTTGCGGTGCAACTGCGTCGCATGGTAAAAGCCATTTATTAAATGTCGCTTTGCCGGCACGCAACCTGGCCATAGCGGAAGAAATGGGCCTGGACAATTTAACCACCGGTTGCGCGGCCTGCTACCAGCAATTGGCCAATGCCAATATTGAAATGAAAGAAAACAAAGAAATCAAGGAAAAGGTAAACAAGGTAACAGGGAAGGAATATAAAGGTACTCTCAAGGTCAAGTCCCTGGTGGAGGCTATCGGCATCGTCGATCAGGACCTGCTCAAGTCCCACATAGTGAAGCCCTTGAGCGGACTGAAAGTTGCTTCCTATTACGGCTGTTTGCTGGTCAGACCGCCTAAAATAACCGGCTTTGACGATCCCGAAAACCCCATGTTTATGGACAATATGATGCAGCTGGCCGGGGCGGAAGCGCTGGATTGGGCCCATAAGACCGAGTGCTGCGGAGCGTCCCTGGGTGTCTCCAATTTAGGGATTGCCGTAAGGATGATTAATAAAATCCTTAAGAGTTTGGTGGAAAGCGGCGCCGATTGTGTGGCCGTAGCCTGCCCTTTCTGTCACCTAAACCTTGACTGGCACCAGAAGAGTGTTAATAAACAACTTGGCACCAACTATGAAATACCGGTGTTTTATTTTACCGAGCTTTTAGGGTTGGCCATGGGGATAAGTCACGACGAACTCGGGCTTAAAACACACTTCACCGACACCCAGAAAATATTGAGCAAGGTTGGTTAATTAATTCCTACAGGAGCGATGGAATATGAAAAGGATTGGTCTCTTCGTTTGCTGGTGCGGCTCTAACATCGGCGGAGTTATAGATGTTCCCGCAGTCGTCCAGGAAGCGAGCAAATTCCCAGGGGTCGTATATGCCACAGATTACAAGTATATGTGTTCGGAGCCTGGCCAGGATACAATTATAAAGGCCATCAAGGAACACAACTTGGACAGGGTGGTGGTGGCGTCCTGCACGCCGAGGCTTCACGAGCCGACCTTCCGCAAAACAGTAGCCAAAGCCGGCCTGAACCCGTACATGTTTGAAATGGCAAATATCCGCGAACAGTGTACCTGGGTTCACTCCGATGAAAAGGAGAAGGCTGCCAGGAAAGCAGTAGCCTTGATTAAGCGGGCCCTGGCCAAGGTATCCAGGGTTGAACCCCTATTTGAATCATATATCCCGGTAACTAAAAGGGCGCTTGTCATTGGCGGCGGCATTGCCGGGATGCAGGTTGCCATTGATATTGCGGACAGCGGCCACGAAGTTATTCTGGTTGAGCGGGAACCAACCATCGGCGGAAAGATGGCTATGCTGGACAAGACTTTTCCCACCCTCGACTGCTCTGCCTGAATTAGCACGCCTAAAATGGTTGCTGCGGCGCAGCATCCCAACATTAAGCTAATGACTTACAGCGAAGTAGTTGATGTGGGCGGTTACATCGGGAACTTTGAAGTCACCATTAAGCAGAAGGCCCGTTATGTTGATCACAGCAAATGTACAGGCTGCGGCACATGCATTGAAAAATGCCCTACCAAGATCCCCAGTGAATATGATTTCGGCCTGGGCAAAAGAAAGGCTATCTACCTCGACTTTCCCACAGCGGTGCCCAATAAGCCTGTGATTGACGCGGAAAATTGCCGTTACCTGAAATCAGGCAAGTGCGGGATCTGCAAAAAGGTTTGCCCCGTCGAAGCCATTGATTTTGAACAGAAAGATGAATTGATTCAGGAAAAAGTTGGAGCCATTGTCGTGGCCACCGGCTTTGACCTTTTCAACTGGGAAGAAGCTTACGGGGAGTATGGGTACGGACGATTTAAAGATGTTATTTCCGGCCTTCACTTTGAACGCATGTCCAATGCTTCCGGCCTTACCGAGGGCAAAATCATCCGCCCGTCTGACGGTAAAGAACCCAAATCGGTTGTTTTCATCAAATGCGTCGGTTCCAGGGATGAAAGCAAGGGCAAGGAGTACTGCTCCCGCGCCTGCTGCATGTATACTGCCAAGCACGCGCACCAGGTACTGGACAAGATCTCCGATTCCAGCGCCTACGTTTTCTATATGGATGTGAGGACACCGGGCAAGGCTTACGATGAATTTTACCGGCGCACGGTGCTGGAGGGCGTCCAGTATATCCGGGGCCGCGTTTCCAAGATTTATCAGTCGGGTGACAAACTGATTGTAATGGGCACCGATACGCTGCTGGGAAGACCCGTGGAGGTGGAAGCCGATCTGGTGGTGCTTGCCACAGCTATGGTTCCCAGCGCCGGATACGATAAGATTGCCAACCTGGTCAGTTGCCCAACTGATAAGGATGGATTCTTCCAGGAGGCGCACCCCAAATTAAGGCCCGTGGAAACCATGACTGCAGGCCTGTTCCTTGCGGGGGCCTGTCAGGGGCCCAAGGATATTCCCGATACGGTGGCCCAGGCCAGCGGCGCAGCCGCCAAGGTATGCGCGCTTTTATCCCACGATGAACTTGCCACTGACCCGATGATTTGCCATATTAACGAAGCCTTATGTTCAGGTTGCCTGGTTTGCAAAGGTGTCTGCCCCTATAAAGCCATCGAAGAGAAAACCATCACCGAACGGGTTGGCGGTAAACCTGTGGAGAGATTGGTCGCCAGCGTTAATACCGGGCTTTGCCAGGGTTGCGGCAACTGCACGGTGGCCTGCCGCTCGGGCGCGGCAAACCTGAAGGGATTCACGAATGATCAAGTGCTCTCGGAGGTGGATGCCCTATGTCGGTAGAGACAAAGGAATTTGAGCCTAAAATAGTTGGTTTTACCTGTAACTGGTGTAGTTACGCCGGTGCAGACCTGGCCGGGGTCACCCGGATGAAATACCCTTCTAATATTCGTGTCATTCGCGTTCCCTGTTCCGGCAGGGTAAACCCTCAGTTTATTTTGAGGGCCTTCCAAAAGGGCGCGGACAGTGTTCTGGTATCAGGGTGACACCCGGGGGAATGCCACTATGCTAGTGGCAACTATTTTACACGGCGGCGCTTCCTGGTTTTTAAACGGCTTCTGGAGTATGTGGGCTTCGAGCCGGGCCGCTTTAATGCCCGCTGGATTTCCGGTTCAGAAGGCGCAAAATTCGCCGCGACTATCAAGGAGCTGGCCAAACAAACAAAATCCCTGGGTCCCAATAAAAAAATGAGGGATGATATCGTATGATGGACGTAATTCAGCAGCTAAGGGAGCAGGCCAAAAAGCTCCTGGAAGAAAAAAAGGTAGAAATGGTAATCGGCTTTGGCGAAGGAACGGAGTTAGCCCGGACAACCCCTATATTTATTAAAAGCCCCGAAGAGGTGTCCGACCTGACCTGGGGTCCGTTCTGCGCCAATAACCTGGTTAAATATCTGATTGATTACCGCAACCTCCCTGGGAAAGTAGCGGTTGTTGTAAAAGGGTGTGATTCCAGGTCGGTTAACAGGTTATTGGAAGATAACCAGATTGACCGGGAAAAGGTGATTGTATTGGGAGTGCCCTGTCCTGGTCAGCTGGACTGGCATATTGTGGCGGCCGCCGTGGATCCTGCGGCGAATTTGAAAGGGTTCAGTGACGATGGGGAAAGTTTTACCATAAATACTGATGCCGGGGATTATAAATTTGATAAAAAAGAAACCATGTTGCACAAATGCCTTGTTTGCGAGAACCCAAATCCTGTCGTGTCCGACATAACAATCGGGAAAGGACAGACGGTTAGGAATTACGAGGACAGGTTTGCCGAAGTAAAGACTCTGGAACAATTGGGAACAAATGAGAGAAGCGCCTTCTGGGACAAACAATTCGACCGCTGCCTGCGTTGCTATGCCTGCCGCAACGTCTGTACAGTTTGCACCTGCCGCCTGTGTGTTTTCGACCAGATGCAACCCGCCTGGGTTTCAAAGAGGAACAACCTTTCCGAAAACACCGCGTTTCATTTGATCAGGGCATTTCACGTGGCCGGACGTTGTGTCGACTGCGGTGAATGCGACAGGGTTTGTCCGGTTGATATACCTCTGCGCAAATTGAACCAGAAGATCCTGAAAGATCTAGGGGACCTGTTTGATACTCCCACGCCCGGATCCGAAGCAGGTTTAGCATCACCCCTGGGTGAGTTTACAACAGGCGACCCAGAGGAGTTTAACTAAAAAGGTGGTACTGAGATGGACTCGAGGGTTGTAAATAAAGGACAACTGCCTGAATTGCTGGATAAATTGGCGCGGGACTACATCCTGGTCGCTCCGGTTCGCGAGGAGGAAACCGTTACCTTGTTTAAACAAGTATCCGGCGCCAATGAAGTCCAACTGGATTACACCAATTCAGATGTTTCACCAAAGGGCTGTTTATTTCCCCAGACGGAAAAAACCATTTCCTATACCTATACGGGGGATACCCTGGAAATGAAAGAAACGGACGACTCCCCTAAAACGGCCATCTTTGGTGTGCGTCCCTGTGACATTAAGGCCATTTTAGCCCTTGATCCCGTTTTCGAGGGTAAGTTTCTGGACAAATACTACCTCGAAAAGAGGGAAAACACGGTAATCATCGGTTTAAGCTGCACTACAATCCTAAGCACCTGTTTTTGCACCGCTTTCAACAGCGGGCCCTGTGACGGGAAGGGCGCCGACCTGATGTTTACAGAATTGGGCGACAAGTATTACGTTGAAATCAATACAGAAAAAGGAAAAGACCTGGTGGAAGCCTACGGCCAGTACTTCGGCAAGGAAGATATAGACAAGCTGGCCAAAGCAAAAGAAGAACAGGCGAAAAAATTGGAGGGACAGTTTAGGAGAAAAGTGGACCTGGAGGGAGTCAAGCAGGTACTCGACGAGAATTTTGAGTTGCCTTACTGGGACAAGGTTTTCAGGAAATGCCTGGGCTGCGGTATCTGCACCTATGTCTGCCCCACCTGCCACTGCTTTGATATCTTTGATTTCGTGACCGGGGAAGTTACGGGGGACCGCTTCCGCTGCTGGGATTCCTGCATGTTCCCGGAATTTACGCTCATGGCAGGGGGCCACAACCCCCGCCCTTCCCAGAAGGAACGTGTACGCAACCGCTTTATGCACAAGCTTAAATATCACCTGGACCGCTATAACCTGGACGGCTGTGTCGGCTGTGGAAGGTGTATTTCCAAATGTCCGGTGAATATCGACATCACCCAAATCATTAAAGACCTGAAGGAGGTGGGGCAGAATGCATAATCCTTCTCCTTTGACGCCTTACCCTGCTACTGTTACTAAAATCGTTGACGAGACCGGCGATGTTAAAACATTTACAGTGGAGTTTGACGATCCCCAGGTAATGGAGGACTTTGGTAACAAGCCCGGACAGGTAGCCCAATTGTCAGTATTTGGAGAGGGCGAGGCTACCATCTCCATTACGTCTGCTCCGACCCGGGGGAAGTTTCTTGAATTCAGTGTGAGAAGGGTTGGAAGACTGACAAATGTCCTGCACCAGATCGAAGTAGGCCAGAAGATCGGTGTCCGGGGGCCCTACGGCAACTGGTTTCCCTATGAAATGATGAAGGGGAAGGACCTTTTCTTTGTAGGCGGCGGGATTGCCCTGGCGCCAATCCGCTCCCTGATTGACTTTGCTTTGTCCGATCAATACCGGAAGGATTTCGGCAAAGTAGAGATACTTTATGGCGCCCGTTCATATCTGGACCTGTGCTTTAAGCACGATCTTTTTGAACGCTGGCCTAATTGCCCCAACACCAAGGTTTACACCACCCTGGACCGTCCGGAAGAGGGATGGGACGGGCACGTGGGGTTTGTTCCCAATTACGTGGAAGAGGTTAATCCGTCGCCCAATAATAAGGTCGCCATTATCTGCGGGCCGCCGATTATGATTAAGTTTACGCTGGCGGTTATGGAAAAGCTGAAATTTGCCGACGAACAAATCATCACCACTTTGGAAATGAGAATGAAGTGCGGCATAGGAAAGTGCGGCCGCTGCAACATCGGCAGCAAGTACGTGTGTATTGACGGACCGGTGTTTAACCTGGCTCAGTTAAAGGAGTTGCCACCTGAATACTAAAGAAACATTGATGAGTGATTGCAAGGGAAAAGCACCTGTAAACCTGTCATCTACCTGGTTACAGGTGCTTTTTTATGCCTGCCTGCCGGCTAAAACCTGTAATTTTAGAAGGCGGATGGATCCTGAGGGCATTAGCGTATCTAAAGGGTGAAAAACCCTGTCACTGGCATTTTACTGAATATCGGTGACAGGCTCAGGCCAACCCGACACCCAGCACCCCGCCGGCCGCTCCGGCTGCCAGGGAAATCGCCAGTTTGGCAAAGATGTTCAGCACTGCCAGGGCGGGCAAAAGTACCCCCGAAGCAAGCAAGACAGAAAAGAAGAAAAGTGCACCCACGGATAGTCCCTGGTAGAGGCCCTTGGTACCGGCTTTTTTACCGGCAACCAGGGAACCGGAAAAGGCGCTTACTGCCAGAATAACGGCTGCGGACCAGGGGAGGGTCTGTTCCGAAAGGGAAGACAGATAATATAAAGCGCCTGCGCCCGTGCTTAATAGCAGGGAAACTGCTATAGTAAGAAGAGTACCCTGGACAACGGCAGCGATATTTACGGTATTCTTGAGATTGTTATTATTAATTGAAGGCATAACGCGACACTCCCTTAAAGTTTATTAATTATACTTATGTTGGGGGAAGTGAAGGATATGCCTTCTGGTTCGTCAGTTTTTATTTAATCGGGTTGCTTTTTCCCTTTGCCCTCCTTTTTCCCTGAATTCTTTAAATTTGCACCTGCCGGCGTGGAGTCGTCCACAAAATCATGTTCCCCTTGGCCGTCCAAATTAATCAGTGGGGCCGAACCTGTTTTCTCTTTTACAAAGGCGTTACCCTTGTTGTCTTTGGCCATTTGCCGTGACCTCCTTTGTCTTTAGTATAAAATACGGGAATTATTTTATGCGCCGGGGTCAGATGCCCTGCGTAAAAACGGTGTCGCTAAATATCTAATCTTTTAAAATATTTATTTAAGAGTTATACTAGTATAACCTGGTTGGCAAGCAGCATAAGCGGATTAGGGCAGGTATATTCAAGAAGAGCCGGATAGAGTATTTTTTAAGTGGAAAGTGGGAGAGGTAATGGTCGTTGATAATTGCTTATATGAAGGGAAAAAAGCAATTGACAGGTCAAAAATTGAGCTGGCCGTCAAGATGATTCTTGAGGCCATTGGAGAGGACCCGGACCGGGAAGGGTTAAGGGAGACTCCCCTCAGGGTTGCCCGGATGTACGAAGAAATCTTCTCCGGTTTGCGGGAAGACCCCGAGCAGCACTTGAAGAAGTTTTTTTCCGAGGACCATGATGAGATGGTTATTGTAAAGGATATTCCCCTTTATTCCATGTGCGAGCATCACCTGCTTCCTTTTTACGGGAAGGCCCACGTTGCTTATATTCCCAGAAAAGGCAATGTCACAGGATTATCAAAGCTGGCCCGGGTGGTGGAGAGTTTTGCCAAACGGCCCCAGTTGCAGGAACGGCTGACCTCCCAGGTGGCCGACGCCATTATGCACAGGTTGAATCCAATTGGCGCCCTGGTGGTCATTGAAGCCGAGCATATGTGTATGACTTTCCGGGGGGTTAAAAAACCCGGGTCAAAGACCGTAACCTCGGCAGTGAGGGGATATTTCCAAAAAAATGAAGCCACCCGGGCAGAAGCCTTTTCCCTTATCAAGGGGTGACTCCAACCACGGCAACCCGGTGAAAAACTGGACTTGGTAAGGAGGACAGAAGTGGAAAACGCAGGCAAGCTGGAGTTAATCTCCACAAAGACCTTTAAATCATATGATGATATGTACAAGGTAGTGGATTTCTTAAATAAAACTCTCAAAGATAAAAAAGTTATCTTTGGTCTGACCAAGAATATCAACCAGGGAACTATGACTATTTCTATCTACGAAACTTAACGGAGGGTTTTATGCGTATCTTAATCAGTAATGATGACGGTATCCAGTCCAAGGGGATCAACCAATTGAGGATGGACCTGGAACTGGAGCAGGAAAATGAGATTTATGTCGTGGCGCCGGACCGGGAAAGAAGTGCAACAGGCCATAAAATCACCATGCACAGGCCCCTCAGGGTTAAGGAGTGGTCTTACCCTGACAGCAAATCAAGGGGTTGGGCTGTGGACGGTACCCCGGCAGATTGTGTCAAGCTGGGTCTGGAGGCTTTGTTGCCGGGGCCGCCGGATCTGGTGATTTCAGGTATCAATCAAGGGCCGAATCTGGGAACAGATGTTTTGTATTCCGGTACTGTTTCGGCCGCAATTGAGGGAACCATCAACGGCTTGCCGGCCGTTGCCGTTTCCCTCGCCAGCTTCCAGTACAGTGACTTCTCCTTCTCCGGCAAGCTGATCCGGGAACTGCTTGGGAAGTTGGGTGATGAACTTCCTCCCCATACCCTTTTAAACATCAACCTGCCCCCGGGTCCGCCCCGGGGGATCAGGGTCACCCGGCTCGGCCACAGGCGTTACGTGAATATTTTTGACAAAAGGACGGATCCCAGGGGGAGAGTTTACTTTTGGATGGCCGGCGAACCCTTTGATGTAGATGAAGACGATCCCGACACGGATGTTTTTGCTGTTAAGGAAGGGTACGCCTCCATCACACCGGTTCACTTTGACCTTACGGATTACCCGTACCGGGAGAAACTAGAAAAAATGGTCCGGAAATTAGAAGGCTGATGTTTTTCTGTAAAACAGCAGCACATTTAGGGCCTGGTGTTGGGACCCAGAATCCTTCCCAGACGCCGCAAATCAGTTCCCTTGATCCCGCCGCTCAAGATAAGCAGGAAAACGTAGCCGGATAGTCCGGCCAGGATGGCGGTGAAAGTTGCCTGAAGCTCCGAGTGGGTCCAGCTATAAACACTATGTTGGAAATAGATCAGGAGCGGTCCCATACCTGCTGTGGCCAGCAGCGCCTTTGGAAGGTAGCTGGAGGCTTCCAGGCGGAACCCGGTCAGTCGGCGAAGATCGGTAAGGTTCAGCCAGGCCATGAGAACAAAACCAACTACCAGGGCCGCCGCTGTTCCCCGGATGCCCAACCGCGGCAGCGCGGTCAGGTAATAAATGCAGGTAATTTTAAAAATTGACGCCAGGACAAGATTAACAAAGGGTCGGTAAGCCTGGCCCAGACCCTGGAGAATGCCCGTTGTGGTCTGTTGCAGGTACAGGAAGGGACCTCCCAGAGCCAGAATTTTTAAGCCGGCGCCGGCTTCCGGGTAGCCAAAAATAAGACCGCATAGCTCTTCGGAAAGAAGGAAGAGTACGGCGGCACAGGGCAAGCCGGCCAAAAGGGTCACCCTTACTGCCTCTTCACACCTGCTGCGGACCAGCTCCTGACGGTTCAGGGCCAGGGCGTCGGAAATAGCTGGAATCAAAGCAGTGGCCAGGGAAATGGTGATTATTCCCGGCGTAAATAAAAGGCTCTGGGCGATCCCCACAAACTGCCCGAAGGTGGAAGTAGCCTCGTTTAAACCCAGGCCGTTGGCCTGAAGGCGCAGGGGAATTAAGACTGCGTCAACGGACATCAGGGCGGTGGAAATAAAACGGGTCAGGGTGACGGGGACAGCCAGATTGAGGATCCTGAGGGAGGAACGAATGACGGGTTCAGCGGGGACTTCAGCGCCGGTAACAGGAAGACGCCTTTTGCGGTAAATCAGGAGCATCAAGCTTAATCCGGCCAATTCACCGGCGACAACCCCCATGGAGGCTCCTGCCGCCGCATACTCCAGACCCCTGGGGAGGAGCAGGGTGGCCAGGGTAAGGCCGCAAATCACCCTGATTGTTTGCTCCAGGGCCTGGGTCAGGGCTGTGGGCGCCATTTGCTGCAGACCCTGGAAATAGCCCCGGAAGGCGGAACAAACGGTCGCAATAATAATTCCTGGGAGCAGGCTTAAAAAGATCGAGTGCACCTTTGGATTGGGAAAAACATGTTCCACCAGAAAAGGTGTGCCTAAAAAGCACAGAGTTGAAAGAATAATGCTGTTAACAGTCAGGACAACCAGACAAAGTTTAAAGATCCGGTGAGCCCCCCGCACGTTTCCGGCAGCCATTTCTTCGGCCACAAGCTTGGAAATGGCCACTGGAATACCTGCCATGGCCAGGACCAGCACCAGTACGTAGATGGGGTAGACCATATTGATCAGGCCCAGACCTTCGGGCAGAATAAGCCGGATTAATAAAATCTGGTAGGCGAAGCCGAGGATTCTGTTAAAAAGGCTGGCTGCCAGGAGCACCAGGGTCCCATGTAAAAAAGATTGTCTGTGGTCCAAAGGGAAAACCTTCCTCTCGGGACATTTAGCCATAAGCCCCGGGTGCCGGGGGCGGGTATCGGATCTACCATTAAAGATCTATGCATCCTTAATTTACCTATGCCGAAAAAACAGCATTCAGGGAAGGCAAGGCAAACTTATTTTTCGTTTAACAAGGAATTTGATATTTCACTGTAGAAATAGTTTTAAAATATTTTTTATTTTTTATTGCTTTAGTTACCTGGGGCGTTTAGCTGCGGCATACAAAGCGGGCCTTTGAGGGGTCTTTTTGTTTTAAATCCAGAAATGTCCAATCAGGATCGGTACAGGTATAGAAAGAGATATTTAGGGAAACCATTATTTACAAAAGGAGGCAAATATTTTGAAGAACTATGAAACCGGGCAAATACGCAACCTGGGGGTGGTCGCACATGGAGGTGCCGGCAAGACCTCCCTGACAGAGGCGATGCTCTTTAATACCGGGGTTCTTTCCCGCCTGGGCCGGATAGAGGACGGTACAACGGTTTCCGATTATCACCCGGAGGAAACGGCAAGGCAGATTACAATCCATACCAGTCTTGTTCCCTGTGAGTGGAACGGGGTAAAAATTAATTTATTGGATACCCCCGGCTTTTCAGATTTCATTGGTGAGGTAAAGGGAGCCTTAAGGGTAGCCGACGCCGCGATGTTTGTTGTTTCAGCTGTTGACGGGGTTGAGGTGCAGCATGAGGTGATCTGGGATATCGCGGATGATTATAACCTGCCCAGGCTTGTTTTTATTAACAAGATGGATCGTGAGAACGCCAATTTTGATAAGGTTCTGGCTGATCTTAAAGCGAAGTTCAAGGCAAATTTTGTTCCCGTTCAAATTCCCATCGGTTCTTTCAATGAATTTACCGGCGTAGTGGATGTCATAAATGAAAAGGCCTATACCGGGGAAGGTAAGGGTAAAGAAGCAGAAATACCCGCCGGCCTGGCGGAGGATCTGGCCGCCTACAGGGAGCAGCTAATTGAGGCAGCGGCTGAAGGCGATGACGATCTGACCATGAAATATTTAGAAGGAGAAGAATTAACCCCGGAGGAAATCAAGGATGGCCTTCAAAAAACAATTGCCATGGGCAAAGTTGTCCTGGTGCTGGCTGGTTCCGCCACAAAGAATACAGGTGTCGTCAAGTTAATGGATGTTGTGGCTGATTACCTGCCTGCCCCCGGGAAAGATGACGGATCTATGACGGCCCTGGTATTTAAAACTATCGCCGACCCCTACGTGGGTAAAATGAATTTCCTGCGTGTATTCAGCGGGAATTTCAAAAGCGATAACGTGGTTTATAACAGTAAAAAAGAAAAGAACGAAAAAATAGGCAATGTCCTTTACGTTCGCGGCAAGGCTTCTGTGCAGTCCGGCACAGTGCCCTGCGGTGATCTGGCAGTGGTGGTAAAACTTCAGGATACAAATACGGGAGATACTCTTTGCGAAAAGGATAAGCCCGTTGTTCTGGAAGGAATTGATTTCCCCACACCTACCCTTACCGTTGCCATCGCGCCAAAGAGTAAAAATGATGAGGACAAATTGGGGGATGCAGTTTTTAAAGTTTTGGAAGAGGACCCGACCCTGCGTGTGGAAAAGAATACCGAAACCAAGCAAACCCTTCTTATCGGCATGGGTGAACTGCACCTGAATATCATGCTGGAAAAGCTGAAAAGGAAATACGGCGTGGATGTTGTAATGAGCGACCCCAAAGTCCCCTACAGGGAAACTATCCGGGCCAGGGTTGAAGTAGAGGGAAAACACAAGAAGCAATCCGGTGGCCGGGGCCAGTATGGGCATGTCTGGATCCGCTTTGAGCCGAACCCCGAGGAAGACTTTGTTTTTACCGAGGAAGTCTTTGGCGGTTCCGTTCCCAGACAATACTTCCCCGCAGTGGAAAAGGGCTTACGGGAAGTAATGGCTGAAGGGGTTTTGGCCGGCTATCCCACCACCGGGGTTAAGGCGACTCTCTACGACGGCTCTTACCATACTGTGGATTCTTCAGAACTGGCTTTTAAGATAGCCGCCTCCCTTGCCTTCAAAAAAGGCGCCCTGCAGGCCAAACCGGTGCTTTTAGAGCCTATTATGAATGTGGAAGTGACGGTTCCCGATAACTCCATGGGGGATATCATCAGTGATTTTAACACCAAGCGCGGCCGCGTGCTGGGCACCGAGCCCCTGGGCAGACAAACTGTGATTAAAGCCACGGTGCCCCTTTCTGAAATGTACCGCTACGCCATTGATTTAAAATCCATGACCCAGGGCCGCGGCTCCTTTACCATGGAATTCAGCAGCTACGAGGAAGTACCTGCCCGTCTTGCGGATGATATCATTAAAAAGGTCAAAGCGGAGGCCGAGGCTGAGAAGTAGTACCGCAATTTCTCTTTAAAAACGGGCCGGGTATAAAGGATAAAAGGAACATGGGTTTCGCAGTTAAGTGAAATGGTACGATTTTCGATTTTGAAAACCGTGGTAAAGGGTTTTGATCCCATTCATAAATCCTGGGAACCATAGCTTTATTAATATATAGAATCCGGCTGTCGCCAAAAAAAGCTAACTTGATAACTGGTGTTGAGTAAGGAGCAGGCCACTTAGCAGCGGGTTTGGGCTTATTCGGCGCCTTTTTTATTTGTGCCCCGGGGATATGACGGGATCCACGCCGGCGTCAATTTAAGGGTAGCCAGGCGGATACAGGCAAAGGCCGGTATAGCACGGCAGGATTTTCACGCAAATACAAATATTATAAGCCACTTTCCTGGTCCAAGGAGGCACCCGGCTAAGCCGTATTAACAAGGGTAATGCCGTTAATCATTTCAGTTAAAGAAAAACCGGTTAAAGCTTTAATCGGGAAGCAATTAAAAGGAACAAACCGCGCGTTAAAATATTTATCTTGAAACAAATAAAGAATCTCAAGGGTTTTGACCCTTGAGATATCTGGCAGGGGAGACAGGACTCGAACCTGCAACACCTGGTTTTGGAGACCAGTGCTCTACCAATTGAGCTACACCCCTGTATTCCCTTCCCTGCGAGAAATATTATATTAAAAATATCTTCTCCAGTCAAGAGGAAACACCTTGAGGTAGGATTTTCGAGGTTGTAATTGAATATAATTAAGATTAATTTATGAAAGAAACGAGGTGGAGCCAATGGCGCCGAAAATAGGTGTTTTGATGGGCGGGCGCTCGGCTGAGCGGGAGGTTTCCCTGCGGACCGGAGAAGCCGTATACCAGGCCCTGCTCAAGGCCGGATACGACACGGTTAAAATTGACGTGGGCATTGATCTTGTGGAAACACTAAAGAAAAAAGGCGTTGAGCTTGCTTTTCTAGCCCTCCACGGCCGTTACGGGGAGGATGGGACCATTCAGGGAATGCTGGAATTGCTGGATATTCCGTATACAGGTCCGGGTTTACTGGCCAGCGCCCTGGCGATTGATAAGATTGCCACCAAAAAGATGCTTCTTTATGAAGGACTGCCAACACCGCGTTTTATCCAAATCAAGCAAAAGGATGCTTTAAGTACGGGACTTCCGGAAGCAGCCCGCCGGGCGCTGCAGGAAATAGGACTGCCCCTTGTTGTGAAAGCCCCTACGCAGGGTTCAACTATTGGGATTTCTTTTGTTTACAATGAGGATGATCTGATCCCGGCCCTGCAATTGGCCTACAGCTACGACCAGGTTGCCCTTGTGGAGCAGTTTGTCCAGGGCGTGGAAGTGACGGCCTCGGTGCTGGGCAACGACCACCCGGTTGCCCTACCCCTTATTGAAATTGTTTCTGCCACCGGGGTTTACGATTACGAGGCCAAATATACGGCGGGGCTCAGCGATCACATTATACCGCCGAGAATTCCCGGGGAACAGCAGGCAATGATTAAAGAACTGGCTGTCCGCACCTTTCAAACCCTGGGCTGCCGGGGTTTGGCCAGAGTAGACTTTCTGGCGGGGCAGGAGGGCGGCGCCTACATCCTCGAGGTCAATACCATGCCGGGGATGACCGCTACCAGCCTTTTTCCCGATGCTGCCCGGGCCGCGGGAATCGAGTTTCCCCAGCTTGTGGATAGAATTGTCCAGTTGGCTTTGGAAAAATGAATTCCCCAGCAAACGAATTTTTTAATCTAACTAAATCCAGCTTGTCCAGCCTGATTGACCATACTCTCTTGAAGCCTGATGCTACGCCGGGGGATATCCTAAAACTCTGCCGCGAGGCTCAAGAACACGGATTTGTCGCGGTCTGTGTACATTCGTGCTATGTTTCCGCTGCTTACAGCCTGCTAACCGGCTCGCCCGTGTCTGTCTGCGCGGTGGTTGGATTTCCCCTTGGGGCCAACGCCCCTTCCGTAAAAGCGCATGAGGCTGCCATGGCCGTTGGAGCGGGCGCCAGGGAAGTGGATGTGGTAATGAATGCCGGCTTATTCCTGGGGGGACGCCGGGATCAAGTTCAAGAAGACCTGGAAGGTGTTGTCCGGGCTGCTCGGAGGGAAAATCCCGGGGCAATCATTAAGGTCATCCTGGAGACTTGTCTATTAAATGATGAGGAGAAAATTCTGGCCTGCAGGCTGGCAGTGGCAGCGGGGGCAAATTTTGTAAAAACCTCTACCGGCTTTGGGAAATCAGGCGCAACGGTCCAGGATGTAAGTCTTCTCAGGCGGACAGTGGGGCCGGGGGTGGGTGTCAAGGCGTCGGGAGGGATCCGGAGTTTAGCCTCTGCCCTGGCCATGATCAGGGCAGGCGCTGACCGTCTGGGTACAAGTTCCGGTGTTTCCATTATCAAAGAAATGAATGAAGTATCAAAGAAATAAATAAAATGGCAAGGAAACAAATGAAATATAATTTAATAGCCCTGCTGGATCAAAGACGTCCGTCTCAACTGCAGACCGGATGTCTTTTTTTAACCGGATGTTATTATTTTGAAGGGCAGGTGGGCAATGCCCGGAACAGGTTCGATTTTTTTTAGTTGGGCAGGAATCGGCGCAAGGTTTATCGAAATTAAGCCTTACCAGCTAACAAATTAATTTTTGGGGGGTGTTATGATGAAACTGCGCTGCATGCTCTGTGGCAAGCTTATCGAAGAGGAACTGGTAAGCAACGAACCGGTGGATGAGTATGATGAATACGATGATGATCTGCCCAGGAAAAAACCCCTGCAGGTTTGTCGCATGTGTGAGGCCAAACTCAAGCGCGAAGCGGACGGCGCACAAAAAATACCCAGGCCCATCTAAAGTAATTTGATATAGTATTTTATTTATGAAAATTGTAAATATTTTCAGCAAGAAAAACTATTTATTAGCAGCAGGGGTAATATCCTAAATACAGCTAGATCCTCAATACCGAACATAGCATATTTTAGGGGGTAAATTACTTGCAGAATAAGTTTCAGCGAGTGTTTTATATTTTTACCGGTGTCTTAATTTTCTTAATACTTCTGGCAATAGCCGGGGCACGTTTTTATACTGACTGGCTGTGGTTTCAATCCCTGGAATACCAGCGTGTCTTTATGACTATCATTTTTTCTGATATTGGCCTTCGGCTTGGTGTCGGGGCGGCGTTTTTTGGTTTGTTGTTTGTTAACCTTTTGTTTACCCGGGACCACTTGCTTAAAGCCGCGCAAAAGGCTACGGTTTTAAAAGAGGCCGATTTGCTGACGATCCAGAGTTCCCCCTGGAGCAAGTTTCTGACAAACCGTTTCTTAGTTGCGGCGTTTGCTGCCTTAAGCCTGATTATGGCCTTTCTTTTTAGCTTTTCGGTGGTGGGCGACTGGGTTACACTACAAAAGTTTTTACACCCCACCGCCTTTGGGGTCAGCGAACCGATCTTTAATCTGGATCTGGGATTTTATATTTTCCGGTTGCCTTTCTACCTTTTTCTTTACAAGGTTGCCAGCGCCGCGCTGCTTGTCATTGCCTTCTGGACAGCAATAGCCTACCTTCTGGTGAATATCACCCAGGGTACCACGGGAGGGTTGTTTCACAGCATAGCCGCACGCTATCACCTCTCTGGCCTGGCGGCGTTATTCTTTATTTTAAAGGCTGTCGGTTACCAACTGGAGCGCTACTCTTTGCTTTTTACCCATTCCGGTGCGGTCTGGGGGCCGGGCTATACGGCAACTCACGCCACCTTGCTGGCCTATAACGCCCTCACCGTCATTGCCCTGGTCTGTGCTCTGGCCATCATCATCAACCTTTTTCTGCGCCGTTTCAGGCTGGTGGTCTACAGCATCGGGGTTCTGCTGGTGGCTTCCGTGCTGCTTGGTGGTGTTTACCCGGCCGCGGTACAAAAATTCAGGGTGCAGCCCAACGAAATAGTTATGGAAAGGCCTTACCTGGAACGAAATATTGAATTCACAAGAATGGCTTACAAACTTGACTCCATCGAAAAAAGAGACTTTCCAGCCGGACGTTTGCTTGCGGCGGATGATATCTATAACAACCAGGACACTATAGATAATATCAGGCTCTGGGACTGGGAGCCCCTCAAGCAAACTTACAGCCAGCTGCAAGAAATGCGCACCTACTATCAGTTTAATGATATCGACGTGGACCGCTATGTTATAGACGGCCGTTACCGCCAGGTCATGGTGGCGGCCAGGGAACTGAACCAGGAGCATCTGCAGCCCCAGGCCAAAACCTGGATCAACCAGAGGCTCAGCTATACCCACGGTTACGGTATTGCCATGAGCCCGGTCAATGAGTTTACCGGTGAAGGACTTCCTGCTTTTTTCCTGAAGGATATTCCGCCGGTCACCACCACCAACCTTAAGGTGGACCGGCCGGAAATATATTATGGCGAAAAAACCGATCAATACGTTATTGTGAATACAGGCGCCAGGGAATTTGATTATCCCAAAGGGGAGGAAAACGTCTACTCCACCTACACGGGGGAAAGCGGTGTTAAGGTTTCAAATATTCTGCGCCGGCTTATGTTTACCTTTTCCCTGGGGGATTACAAGCTCCTGCTAGCCTCCGATATTGATAATAACAGCAGGGTCCTGTACTACCGCAACATTCAGGAAAGGGTACCCAAAATAGCCCCCTTCCTGAGTTTCGATAAGGATCCGTACATTGTCTTAAGTGAGGGCAGGCTGTTCTGGGTCTGGGACGCCTATACAACAACAGATAAATTCCCCTATTCCGAGCCTTTTAACAACGTGAACAATTACATCCGGAATGCGGTAAAGGTAGTAATTGACGCCTACACCGGGGAGGTTGATTTTTATATCAGTGAACCGGACGATCCCCTGATTCAAACCTACAGTAAAATCTTCCCGGGGATGTTTAAAGATATAGAAACGATGCCCGCGGACTTAAGGCAGCATTTGCGCTATCCGGTTGATTATTTTGGCATCCAGGCCCACATGTACGCATCTTACCACATGGAAGATCCCCAGGTCTTTTATAATAAGGAAGACAAGTGGAACCTTCCATCGGAAATTTACGGCAGCGAACAAAGACCGATGGAACCATATTATACAATAATTAAGCTGCCCGGCCAGAGCAATCCCGAGTTTGTCCTGATCCTGCCCTTTACACCGCAGAATAAGAACAATATGATTGCCTGGTTGGCGGCCCGCTCGGACGGGGAGAATTACGGCAAGCTTTTGGCCTTCAACTTCCCCAAACAGGAAATCGTCTATGGTCCCATGCAGGTGGAAGCGCGTATTAACCAGGATACCACCATATCCCAGCAGCTCTCCCTGTGGGACCAGAGAGGTTCGAATGTAATCCGGGGCAACCTGCTGGCAATTCCCATCAAGGATTCCCTTCTTTACGTCGAGCCCCTTTATCTCCAGGCTGAACAGAGCAGAATGCCCGAGCTGCGCAGGGTCATCGTAACCCACGGTGAAAAAGTGGTCATGGAACCTACCCTTGATCTGGCTCTGGAAAGAATCTTTGGTGAAAGAATTAGTACCGGTGAGCGGAAGCCGGCGGCAGAACCGGATCCGGGTGAACAACCACAGGTTGCCGTAAGCGTACGGGAACTGGCGCAAAGAGCAAACCTGCTCTACGACGAAGCCCAGGACAGACTTAAAGCAGGCGACTGGACCGGGTACGGTGATTCCCTGGCCAAACTCAAGCAAACCCTTACCGAACTGTCCGGTAAGGCAGAGTAATAACACCATAATTTTAAAAAATTGTGGGTAAAAGGAACAATACTATCACGGCTGCCAATTTCATTTTAACCATGCAGAAGCTATCGGCCCGGCGCCGGTAGCTTTTTTTCTAACCAGGGTGTTCCCGGGCCCATATTTTAGGAAAAGGGGGTTGATTTGTGGACCATCAAAGGATCAGGCGGATCGGCATGCTTACAGGTGGGGGCGACTGTCCCGGTTTAAACGCTGTTATCCGTGCCGTGGTGAAAACAGCTGTCAGGGAATACAATCTTTCTGTTATTGGGTTTGAAGACGGCTTTGGCGGTTTAATCCAAAACAGGGCGCGGGAACTGAAAGAAAAGGATGTGGTTGGCATACTTCCCCGGGGAGGGACCATCCTGGGAACCACAAACCGGGACAATCCCTTTCACTACCCGGTTACTGTTAAAGGGAAAACTGAATTCAGGGACGTTTCGGACCGGGTTGTTGAAAATATTAATATCCACGGTATTGATGCGCTGATTGTCATCGGCGGTGACGGCAGCCTTACCATTGCCAATAAGCTCTTTGAGGAAAAGGGGTTGCCGGCGGTAGGGGTGCCCAAAACAATTGACAATGATTTGTCGGCAACCGACCAGACCTTTGGCTTCGATACCGCTCTGACGACGGCAACAGAGGCAATTGATAAACTGCATACCACGGCGGAGTCCCATCACCGGGTTATGGTTTTGGAGGTTATGGGTCGTTATGCCGGCTGGATTGCCCTGCAGTCGGGTCTGGCGGGGGGCGCCGATGTGATCTTGATTCCTGAAATCCCCTATTCCATAGAAAGAATAATTGATAAAATAATGGACAGACAGGGTTCCGGCAAGAAATTCAGCATTGTTGTTGCCGCTGAGGGGGCCAGGCAGGTGGGCGGCGAAATGGTCGTTCAAAGAATGGTTCCTGATAGTTTTGAGCCCGTGCGACTGGGCGGGATTGGAAACGTGCTGGTAAGTCAGATAGAGGAAGGGACGGGCATGGAAGCGAGGGTTACCGTTTTAGGTCACCTGCAGAGGGGTGGTTCCCCTACCGCCTTTGACCGGGTCCTGGCAACCCGTTATGGCGCCGGGGCTGTAAACCTGGTTATGGCCGGTTCCTTTGGCGAAATGGTATGTTTGCGGACACCGGAGATCAAGTCCGTAGCCCTGGCGAAGGCCGTGGGGGAACTCAGGATGGTCCCCCTGGACGGTGATCTAATCCGGACGGCCAAACAGGTAGGGATAGCTTTCGGCGATTGATTATACATTTTTTTACTGACGAGGAAGGATTTGACTGGCGCGCACCGTATTTTATATAGTGAAAGGGGTGCCGCCATTGTTAAAGAATACTTTATTGCTCCTGACACTTTTAACCATTTATTTTATAAAAATTCCCTGGGCCTCAACCCTGGTTTCAGATTATCCTTCAGGACCGGACGAGGCGGAAATAAAAAGCATTGTGGTAAGTGCGGTTGAGGATACAAGGTGGTTTCAAGCCGGCACTCGCCAGGAAGTGAGGCAGTTATTGGCCCTTTATTACGGCGAGCCTCTTCTTTCGGAACTGAGTAATTCAGTCTGGAATTTTATCAGCGTGCCCACAGACTGGCACTATGAAACCAGGCCAGGCCAGTTTACCATGCTGGGACAATCCGGAAATCAAGCTGCTGTCCAGGTAGAAATCGTCGAAACTGATGTATTAAGCGGTTATAGCATTGTTTTTAATGTAGAATACCTTCTGGTTAAAGATAACAGGGACTGGAAGATTGTTACCATTACTGCCGGCAACGCCCCGTAAAAGGGGCGTTTACTAAAAAATTCTATTAGTTGGGGTTAATCCCCCTGGTGCAAACCACTCATCTCCGGTAAACTTGTACTACCCCGCTTAAATGTGTTAAAATGAGACTCAGAAGCTAATTTCAGGGAGGGCAACTTTTGAAAATAGGTATTTTCACTGACAGTTATCTACCCTATACCAGCGGTGTCGTTCGCTCGATCCAGACCTTTAAAGAGGAATTGATAAAACAGGGGCACGATGTTTATATTTTTGCCCCCAGTTATAAGAACTGCAGCAAGGAATCCCGGGTTTTCCGGTTTGCTTCCATACCATCCCTCACGAATCGGGACTTCAGCCTTGCCGTTCCTTTTTCCTTACGTTTAAAGCCGGTTATCCAGGGATTGGACCTGGACTTGATTCACGTTCACTCACCCTTTTTACTTGGCCGCCTCGGCGCCCGATACGCCCGGAAGGAAAATATACCCCTTGTTTTTACATACCACACATTGTACGATCAGTACGTGCACTACGTGCCCTTCGCCCAATCCTTCACCAGGGAACTGGCTCAAAAGGTCAGCCGGGATTTCTGCAACCAATGCGATCTGGTCATTGTACCAACCGGTGTTGTTGGAGACTATCTTCGCCGGATTGGTGTTCTGACCCAGATTAAAAAGGTTCCCACCGGAATCAAAATAGAAGAGTTTCAAAAAGGGAATCCCGCCTGGCTCCGGCAGAGGTATCAAATTGCTTCCGGTGATTATGTCCTCCTGTTTGTAGGCCGGTTGGGGCAGGAAAAAAATGTCGGCCTGCTCCTTGAAAGTTTTCTTTTGGTAAACAACGAAATAAAGAATACCACCCTGGTTCTGGTGGGAGGCGGGCCGGAGGCAGAAGAACTGCGTTCGATGGCCGTAAAACTGGGTATTGCCGCCAAGGTCGTTTTTACCGGGACCCTGTTCCCCCCGGAAGTTGTTAATTGCTATGCGGGGTCTGATTTATTTGTGTTTACATCCGTTACGGAAACCCAGGGGATTGTAATTGCCGAGGCCAAAGCCGCGGGACTCCCGGTGGTGGCCGTGGGCGCCAATGGTGTTTCCGAGATGGTGGAAGATGGTGTGGATGGTTATCTGACTGATCCTGAGCCCCTTCAATTCGCGGAAAAAGTTTGCCGGATTTTAAAGGACCTGAAACTCCGGGAAGATATGAGCCGCATGGCCCGGCGCAGGGCCGAAGAACTGTCTTCAGCCAACTGCACGAACCAGCTGTTGTGTTGTTACTCATCCTTTGCGGAAGCGAAAGAAAGGGTTGCAAACATTCTGTCGTAACCAGCTCAACAGGGCAATTGCATTTTGTCCATATACTGTTCTAAGGATTAAACCCCCCGGCGGGTTTTTTTTTGGCATTAAAAAGCGGGAAAAGATAAACAATAGGATCAAAATCAGGGGACAGAAGGTGTTTAAGGTGATTCAGCACGGTGATCCGGGAGAAACTTTTAGGGAGCAGAAGCTGCCAGTTAAAGATAAGGAAAAGGGGAGAGGGGCCCTTGAGAAAGACCGGCGATCAAAACAGTTTGCTGATTTGGACCAGTTAATCGGCCGTTATTCCAGGGAAAAGGGTCAGTTGATCCGGATCTTGCAAAAGGCCCAGGAGATTTTCGGCTACCTGCCGGAAGAGGTGCAGGCCTATGTAGCTGAAAAACTAGAAATACCCGTAAGTGAGGTCAACGGTGTCGTTACTTTTTATTCCCTTTTCTCAACCAGGCCCAGGGGCAAATACACCTTAAGTATATGTATGGGGACCGCTTGCTATGTTAAAGGAGCCCAGGACCTGATGGATACGCTCAAGGAGGAACTAAATATCGACGAGGGAGAGACCACTCCGGATCAAATTTTTACCATTAAGAGCACACGCTGTGTAGGCGCTTGCAGCCTGGCCCCCATCCTGGTGGCCAATGAAGATGTGCATGGAAGAATCAGCCCCGGGGAGCTCAAGGGAATTATTCAAACCTACCGGAAAGGTGAAAGCGTTGATCATAAAAAGCATTGAAGATCTAAAAGAAGTCAAGGAAAAGTATGTCCCATTGATCAAGCAGAGGTTGGGTCACCGTAACGGCCTGGGTCTGACCCAAATTCTGGTCTGTCACGGGACGGCCTGCCATTCCTCGGAAAGCCGGGAAGTCCGGCGCCAATTGGAGCAGGAACTGATCAGGAGGGGCCTGGGGGACCAGACCAGGGTTATTAAGACCGGTTGCTTTGGTTTCTGCCAGCACGGCCCCATAGTTATGGTGCATCCTGGTGAAACACTCTACTGTCGGGTCAGGCCGGAAGATATCCGGGAGCTGGTGGAAAAGCACCTTATAGGGGGCCAAATTTTAGACAGGCTGTTGTATCAAAACGACAGCACCGGGGAAAAAACGCCAGCCATTGAGGATATCCGTTTTTTCCGGGCTCAAAGCAGAATTGTTCTGCGTAACTGCGGGGTGATCAACCCCGAGAAGATCGGGGAGTACATCGCCCGGGACGGGTATTTCGCGCTGGCCGGGGCGGTTCTTCATAAAAGCAAAAAAGAAGTCATCGAAACCATCAAAAAATCAGGCCTCAGGGGCAGGGGAGGAGCTGGTTTCCCCACTGGTACGAAATGGGAACTAGCTGCCGCCCAGGATCCCCACCCCAAATACGTGGTATGTAATGCGGACGAAGGGGACCCCGGCGCTTTCATGGACCGGAGCATTCTGGAAGGCGATCCCCATAGCATTCTGGAAGCCATGACCATAGCCGGCTATTGTATCGGTGCAAATGAGGGCTATATTTACGTCCGGGCGGAATATCCCATTGCTGTGGACAGGTTGGAGCTGGCCATCGGGCAGGCCAGGGAAGCAGGCCTGCTGGGCAGGGGCCTGTTCGGCACGTCCTTCGACTTTGACATAAGCCTGCGTTTCGGGGCCGGGGCTTTTGTTTGCGGCGAGGAAACTGCACTTCTGCACTCGGTCATGGGGCAGCGGGGTGAACCCCGGCCAAGGCCCCCTTATCCGGCCCAGGAGGGACTCTGGGGGAAGCCAACCTTAATCAACAACGTGGAAACCTTCGCCAATATAGCGGCTATTTTGCGGGACGGCTGGGAGTGGTATCAGGGTGAGGGGACTTCCACCAGCAAGGGAAGTAAGGTCTTTTCCCTGGCCGGAAAGATTAACAATACGGGGCTCATAGAAGTACCCATGGGCACCACCCTGCGCACGATCATCTTTGACATCGGTGGGGGCATTCCGGGGAATAAGAAGTTTAAGGCGGTGCAAACTGGCGGGCCCTCGGGTGGCTGTATACCGGCCGAATGCCTGGACCTGCCCATTGATTACGAATCCCTTAAGGAAACAGGTTCCATGATGGGTTCCGGCGGGATGATTGTCATGGATGAAGAAAACTGCATGGTTGATATCGCCCGTTTTTACCTGGAGTTCAGCCAGGACGAATCCTGCGGGCGGTGCACCCCCTGCCGCGTGGGTACCAAGCGGCTGTTGGAAATCCTGATCCGCATTACGGAGGGGCACGGTGAAATGGAGGACCTGGAGCTGTTGGAGGAACTATCCTATGATATCCGGGACGCTTCCCTGTGCGGCCTGGGCCAGACGGCGCCCAACCCGGTTCTGTCCACCCTGCGCTATTTTAAAAGTGAGTATATCGCCCATGTGCGGGATAAGCGTTGCCCGGCGGGAGTTTGCAAAGCTTTGCTGGACTATTCGGTAGACGAAGAAAAATGTATTGCCTGCGGGCTTTGCGCCGGGGTTTGCGCGGCACAAGCCATCACGGGCGCTCCAAAAACACCCTACCGGATTGACCCGGAAAAATGCACCCGCTGCGCGGCTTGTGTCGCTAAATGTCCGAAGCAGGCAATTCAAAAAGGCATTCGAAAGGATGTGGCAGACCTTGGAGGGGAAGCAGGAATATACGCCGGGGCCGGTGGTGCGGAAAACCGGGCAACTTTTTGATAACCCGGAAAAAAAGGCAGAAAAAATAATACTGACCATTGACGGCAGAGAGGTAACAGCCGACAAAGGCATGAGTGTGCTGGAGGCGGCGCGGCTGGCGGGGATTGAAATCCCCAGTCTGTGTTATCTGCGGCATATTAACGAAACCGGCTCCTGCCGGGTCTGCCTGGTGGAGGTTGAAATAAAGGGAGCAAGAACGCTCCAGGCCTCCTGCGTTTATCCCGCCACGGCGGGTCTGGTTGTGCACACCACTTCGCCCCGGGTGCGGCGGGTCCGCAAGACAATGGTGGAACTGCTACTTTCCGACCACCACCGCGAGTGCACAACCTGCATCCGGAACCTGAACTGCGAGCTGCAGAATGTGGCGGACAGTCTGGGGATCCGGAATATAAAATATACGGGTGAAATGAAACCCCTGAAGTTGCAAAATAAAAACCCGTACATTGTCCGGGACTACAATAAGTGCATTAAGTGCAGGCGCTGCGAGGCAATCTGCAGCAAAGTGCAGGAAATCAACGTATATTCCGCCCTTAACCGGAATTTTGATACGGTAATCGCCCCCGCCTTTGGTCAGGATCTCTCCAGGGTGGCCTGCATAGCCTGCGGGCAGTGCGTAATAGCTTGCCCCACCGGCTCTCTAACGGAAAAGGAATGTATAGACTCCGTCTGGGAAGCCCTGGAAGACCCTGATAAATACGTGGTTGTTCAGACAGCGCCTTCAATTCAGGTCACCCTGGGTGAAGATTTCGGCTTTCCGGTGGGTACCGTGGTTACGGGGAAACTGGCAGCGGCCCTGCGGCGCCTTGGTTTTGATCGTGTTTTTGCAACTGATTTCACAGCGGATCTTACCATTATGGAAGAGGCCCACGAACTGCTGGAACGGCTGGAAGGGAAAGGTAAGCTTCCCCTCTTGACCTCCTGCTGTCCGGGTTGGGTCAAATTTGCGGAACATTTTTACCCGGAATACCTGGAAAACCTGTCAACCTGCAAATCACCCCATGAAATGTTTGGAGCCCTGACCAAAACGTACTTTGCCCAAAAAGAGGGTCTTGATCCGAAAAAAATCGTGGTTGTGGCAATTATGCCCTGCACGGCAAAGAAATTTGAGGCTGCCCGGCCGGAAATGGGGACAGGGGAATTCAAGGATGTGGATTGGGTCCTGACAACCCGTGAGTTGGCCCGGATGATCAGGCAGGCTGATATTTCTTTTCCCGACTTGCCGGAAGAAGAGTACGACAGCCCGCTGGGCAACGCCAGTGGTGCAGGGGCTATTTTTGGTTCCACAGGGGGGGTTCTGGAGGCGGCGGTGAGGACTGCCTGCTTCCTGACCACCGGAAAGGAAGCGGAACTGCCCGACTATGAAGAATTGCGCGGTTTCAGCGGGCTGAAGGAAGCGGTGGTTACTTTGAAAGACCGCAAGGTGAAGGTAGCTATAGCCCACGGCACGGGCAACGCCAGGGTGCTTATGGACCGGCTCAGGGCAGGGGAATCCTTTGATTTTGTGGAGATTATGGCCTGCCCCGGGGGTTGTGTGGGGGGGGGCGGGCAGCCTATTTACGGAAGCAGGGAGCGCAAGGAAATATCCCTTGATTACCGGCATAACCGGGCCGAGGCTCTGGGGTTGATTGACGCTTCCAAAACGCTGCGACGAGCCCATGAAAACCCGGATGTATCGAGGTTATACGAGGAATTCCTGGGACACCCCCTGGGGGAAGTGCCCAGGAACCTGCTGCACACCTATTATACGCCCCGGGGCAAATTACCGGGTTTTACCTTCGGGGGAATTAAGGGCAGCCACTCCGGCCACGTCCTGGCCAATATGCCCCACGCCTGACTGCCGGAAACACGCAGTTTCAAAACCTTAAAAACTATAACAGGGACGGGCGCCTGTTATTATACCTGGGCCGGGAACCTTGTGCCGTTGTTGCCGGGGCCGGGGTTTCCTTCCCTTACTTCAGCAGTCGCTTTAAAACCTTGCCGCTGGCGCCCCGGGGAAGATCACCGGTAAACACAAATGTTTCCGGGATTTTGTAGTTTGCCAGACGGTTTCTTAAAAAACGCAGGAGTTCCTGTCTGTCAGGTTTTTGTCCTTCTTCTGGCCGGATATATGCTTTGATGACCTCGCCTTTAACTGGATGGGGAACGCCGATCACGGCTGCCTCTGCCACAGCCGGGAACTCCTCCAGCGCCTCTTCCACTTCCTTGGGAAAAACGTTCAACCCCGCTGTAATAATCAATTCCTTTTTGCGGCCCACCAGATACAGGTAGTGTTCTTGATCCCGGTATCCCAAATCACCGGTGTACAGCCAGCCGTCCCTTAAGGCGGTCTCTGTTTCCTCCCTCCTGTTATAATACCCCTTCATAATATTTGGTCCTTTAACCAGGAGTTCCCCCACCTCGTCCGGGGGCAGGTCCCGGTTTTCTTCATTGATTATTCTAACCTCAACGCCGGGCAGGGGGATGCCGATGGATTTTACCTTGCGCAGTCCCTTGATGGGATTTAATGATACCAGGGGGGAGGCTTCGGAAAGGCCGTATCCTTCAATCACGGGGATATTATATTTTTTTTCAAACCCCCTGAGGTGCTCCGGAGGAATGGAATCTCCCCCGGAGAAGGCATATTTTAAATGGGGAAAGGCCTGGGTGCGCCGCAGCTTGAGCATCAGGGAGAACATGCTGGGAACACCGCAAAATACAGTTACCTTTTCCTCCGCCAGGACTTGCAGAACCTCTTTGGGCATAAACCTGTCCAGAATGGTAATGCTGCAGCCCAGATATAGGGGCAGTAAAACGCTGGTAGCCCAGCCAAAACTATGAAACATGGGCAAAACCGCCAAAAAATTGTCGTCCCGGCAAAAGTCGGAAACAACATCCATGGCAGCAACATTGGCAACCAGATTGGCATGGGTCAGCATCACGGCTTTAGGTTGGCCCATTGTGCCCGAAGTATAAAGAAAGGTACAAACCGTTTCCGGTTCGGTCACCGGATAAGTAATAGGCCCGGCCGCTGAAATCTGTTCCCGGCATGCTATGTCCAGGATTACAGGGGTCAAGGGAAGGCCGGGTAACTGTTGAAATTGCCGCCCAATGGCCTCACTGGATATAAGAAAACGTGCTCCCGAATCCTGCAGCATAAAAGCCAGCTCCCGGGGTGACTGGAGGAGGTTCAAGGGAACTGCAACGCCACCGGTCCGGGTAATGCCCAGGTAGCTGTAAATAAATTCAGGACAATTTGGGAGGGCTATGGCAACCCTGTCTCCCGGTTTCAGACCAAGCCCGGCCATAAACCTGGCGTAATGCTCCACCTGATTTTCCAATTCTCCATAGGTTATACTTTGCTGGTTGTACTTAATAGCCGTATGATGCGGTTCCCCTGCATATTTTAAATGTAATTCAGAAATTTTCAATACTGTATCCCTCCTTTAGGGCACTACATAAGTTTTCTACAAAGGTAATATTTAATCCTTTTTAAGACTGTTGAAAACCTTCCCGGGCAACGATTGGATTTGACGGAAACAGGTTGCTTGCTGCCTGGGAAGCGGGTGTAAAATCTAACAAGGGAGCAGGGTTCCTTAATAGAAAAAAGTGATACCAAGCAATTCCTGGTATTGGGGACCTACCTGGCCAAGGTATTGTCATTTGACCTTGAAAGTGGCAAAAGATATAATAACATAGGAATAAAAGGTGTGCTGGCAGTTTATTAAATGCCAACTTTGGGGGGATTGAAAAAATGGACAAAATAAAGTCCGCTTACGAAATGGCCATGGAACGTTTCAGCAAGAGAAAAGAAATGCCCCGGTGGGAAATTGACAGGATGGAATATGAGCCCGCGGGCAACCGAGCCGCGGCTGCTTTTTTAGAGGACAGGGGGTATAACCTCAAGGCCGAAATGGAAAGGCACCCCAAATCCCTCAGGGGTTACGTTGCCGGCGGCTTTGAAAAAACCATGCTGCACAATATTATGCTGCCGGCTGATCAGGACACCCGGGAAGTAAATATAAGAGCCATGGAGGGGCTTTTAGCAATTAAAAAAAATAAAAGAGCCACGGAGGAGCTATTCGGCCAGCTGGAACATCTTTTTACTTACTACGAAAAGGCCCTGGCCCAGACTTACAGCCAGTTTAAAGAACATTTTTCGGAAAAAATCGACGCCCAGGTCAAGCTTGTGGAAAAAAGGTCCGGGACAAAGTTAAAGGTTAATCCGGAGATTCAGCCGGGATTTCAGGAGGAGTGGTTTAAAATTCGCGGCCAGCTGAATATGCATTATGAAAAGGTGTTGAAGGAGCTGAAAGAGAAGCTTCACAAAGTGCAGTAATGTTTTTTACGCGTAAAACAGTTTGGGGATATTATGCCATCCAACTCCGGTTCCGGGCACGGCAATTTGTCCGGCGAGGGGGGGATACTCTGGCCGGCAGCGTTCCGAAACCGGTCCTTACCTGTTTAACCAGGGACCTCACCGCGCATGCAACGCCCCTTCCGGGGCAGTTGGCAAAATCGATCATATTTGCTTAACGGGAGTGCCCCGCTTTTTGCGGCGGCGTTTCCCTTTTTCAGGCTTTTTAGGCTAATCCCTTTTATCGGGCTTTCTGGCGGGACTGGGGACAAAAACAAACATGGCGCGCTGCTGCTGTGATTTGCCGGCTTTGATAAATATGAAAGCAAGGACGGCGCCCAGCAGGGAAAGCCCGGCGGAACTCCAAAACATCAGTCCTATACCCCTGGCCATTAAAAACCCGTACAGGGGCGGACCCAGGGCCACACCGAAAAACCTTACGCTGCCGTAGAATGAAGTAATCAGCCCGCGTTCTTCAATTGAAGCTGAACTGGTTACAAGGGTATTCAAGCAGGGCAGCACCAGCCCTGTACCCACCCCCACAATGGAGATGGCTACAAAATATAGAATTACGTTGGTGGCCAGGGGCAGGAAGATAAGTGAGGCAGTCATGACGCCCAGTCCGGTTATAACCAGCAGCCGCATCAGGGACTTTTTTTTCTTAATGATAAAGCCGGTGGCAAAGGAGGTTACGCTCATAAAAAGGACTGGAATGGCCAGGACCAGCCCCTTTTGGATACCAAAAAGACCGTGTTGCTGCTCCAGAAATTCCGATAGATAGAATAAGACTCCAAAAAGAACCATGAGAGCAATTGCCCCGGCCAGGTAAGCTGACAGAAGCAGGCCTTTTTTTTCCTTAAAAACCCTTGCGAATGATTTCAGATAAGCCGTTACCTTTTGTTTGGATTGGTTTGACCCGGGTTCTTTAACCAGGAGCCACATGGCCACGACAATTGGGATTACAATAACCGGGAAAAAGATGAAGGCGGCATACCAGGTTATCAGACCGATGGCGGCGCCAAGGATAGGGCTGACAACCTTACCCAGGCCGTTGGATGATTCAATTGTACCCAGGGAGCGACTTCGCTCTTTCCCCCGAAAAAGGTCGCCGCACAAAGCCATGGCAATGGGTGCAGTTCCCGCCGCCCCCAGGCCCTGAAGAATTCTGCCGGCAAGGATGCCGGGAAAGGCCAATTGACCCATCAGGATGGCGGCGGCGGCGGCGACAACGCCCCCCAGACCATAGAGAATCAGACCCGGTATAATAACAACTTTCCTGCCGTAGCGGTCGGACAAAAAGCCGGCGACCGGGATAATAAGACCGGCCGGCACCGAAAAAAGTGTAATTAACAGGCTTACCTGCACGGGCGTCAGATTCAGGGCGTTGCGAATGTCGGGCAGGACCGGGATCAACATAGAATTGCCTAAAACCATAATAAACGGAACACCAGCCAGGGCTGATACCACGAGCCAAAAATTTTTTACGGGTTTTTGGGAGGCAGTATATTCAGCCATTTGAATCACCTTCCTTTATAACTGGTTTTTCTTAAATTACCCGTTGTTAACACAAAATAACCCGCTGCAACCCCCTGAATCATTAACAATGTTGCCCGGAAATGTATTGCCTTCCGCTCCGAATGCTAAATCAGCGGAATCGTGACCCGTACCGGCCTGGAAATTGCATATTGGGTAACCGAAAAAAAATGACATTAATTTTCCTTTTTTAAGTCTGTTCAACTGGTTAACAGGGGTATATGATTAAATTAGGGAATAAGAATTGTTATTTTATTAAGGCACTCCTATAAATTTTTATCCGGGAGAGTGATTTTATGGACAGGGAACTGGCAATGGAAGTAGTCAGAGTTACGGAAGTAGCGGCCCTGGCGTCATCTTACTGGATGGGCAGAGGTCAGAAAAATGAAGCAGACGGGGCAGCTACAAACGCCATGCGCAGGATGTTTGACACAGTATCCATTAACGGTACGGTTGTTATCGGGGAAGGTGAAATGGATGAGGCTCCGATGCTCTACATCGGGGAAAAGGTGGGGCACGCACCCTTTCCTGAAGTAGATGTAGCCGTAGATCCCCTGGAAGGAACAAATATCCTGGCCAAGGGTCTTCCAAACGCAATGGCTGTCGTGGCCATCGCCGATAAAGGCAACCTTCTGCATGCGCCGGATATGTATATGGAAAAACTGGCTGTGGGACCTCGGGCGGCGGGCAAGGTCGACCTGGACGCCCCCATCGAAGAAACTTTAAAAATAGTTGCGGAAGCCAATAATAAGAGGGTGCAGGACTGCGTCGTAATTATCCTGGAGCGTGACCGGCATTTACAATTAATTGAGAACGTACGTAAAGCCGGGGCAAGGGTTAGGCTTATAGGCGACGGGGATGTGAGTTCGGCTATTTCCACAGCCTTTGACGATACGGGTATTGACATTTGCGCTGGAATAGGGGGGGCCCCCGAAGGGGTCATTGCGGCGGCAGCTCTAAAGTGTCTGGGGGGAGAAATGCTGGCCCGCTTGTACCCGGAAGATGAGGACGAATACAACCGCTGCCTGGATATGGGTATCACCGATCCCCGCCGCATTTTGACTATGAATGACCTGGTTAAGGGAGACGACGCTATTTTTGCCGCTACCGGGGTAACTGACGGGGAACTCCTGCGGGGCGTCCGCTTATACGGAGGAGAGAGAGCCGAAACTCATTCCGTGGTGATGCGGGCAAAAACAGGGACGGTACGTTTTATCAGAGCAATTCATATCCTGTCCAAAAAACTGGATCCTTCAATATTACCCCGGCCTTAGCCAAAGCGGCATATGGGGCAGCAGTACTTTGTTACTGCTGCTTTTATGATTGCCGGGAAATTGGCCGTATTGGGCTATAAAGACGATAAATAAATCAAAGTTGCCCTTTACTCCTGAATGTGTTAATTTATTGACAGGAGAGACTGTGTTTTAAACAGGCGCCAGTGCTGGACGACATGGTATTTTACTCTTAAAACAGGTAAGCCGGTACGGAAAGGGGCATAAATTGGACTATTCGCTGGTAACCAACCATATTGTTTTTGATATGGATGGAGTTATAGAGGTTCTGGAAGAGTATTTGGACGAGTTTATTTTGCTGGAACATTATTATGAGGATCAACTGCTGGAGTCAAGTATCATTTTTTTAGAGGACATTGAGATAGAATATGATCCCGGCGAGTATAGCCGCTATTTCAAACAGAAATACTTAAAGGAAGATAATGAGGACCAGATGTTCTTGAGCTTGTTAAGAAACAGTTTTGCGACGGGGCTTTTTATTAACGATTCAATGGTTGAAATAGAGATTCAGGACGGGCGCTTAATTTGCCTTCTCGGCAACAGGGGTGAGTTGATCCTTAGGACTGGCAATGAAAGCTACGTTTTTTCGCATCTATTCAAATTGACTGTCCAACCCGAAAAAACACAAACCTTATTAAATGCGATAATCAACGTCCTTAAAAATAACCATGAAGGGTTTCGCAAAGAACAGCTGGGGAGCGAATCCTTTGCCATGATTTCAGGTGTTTGCCTGATGGCTATGGCTAAAATTAACGATTTACCCTTGCATAATTATGAATTGAACCTTTCCCACGACGAGATGCTGCTCTTCGGGTTGGCCTTAAACCTGGCCGGGGAGGATGGCGATAAGGAAACACTGGCGGTTACAAGGTTTATAATGGAACAGATAAAGGGATATTTCCCCGAGATAGAGCATATTTCCCCGGAAAGCTTTGAAACAGCGCCAGGAATGGGGAAGCTCCTTGATTTTAAAAAGCCTGGAAAACACTAGTTCACCCTCATAACATTTTTTAAGGTTCAGCCGGTAAAAGATTCCATACCGGTTTAATCCAGCCCAAAAACATAAGTTCCTGTATTTGTTTATAACTTTTATAGTGTCTGGAATGATACCTTCTTCAAAGAATCAACATCAGGGGGAATTCACAATGGAGTTTGAAATTAGAATGGCAATCTATAGTCACAGGATTTCTTTTAGAATTGAACAGGATCCGGTAAAGAAGGCGTACTACTACTTGAAGCCGGAAATTGATAATCTGCCGGATAAATACAAAAATTATGATCTAAGCAGAATAGTCCATAAAATGTTAATTGAAGAAACCGGAGAGAGCTTTTACCACCGGATTCCCCTTGATAAAATCGAAGGTGAGGGGGAAAAGGTCCCCGATGCAAGTGTTCCTTTTAAAGATGAAGATTTAACCGAAGTAGAGAGGAAGGTCTATAAAAGGAATGAAGACGCTTATCAGTTATACCGTCTTCCCCAAACGGGTATACATTGGAATGATATTTTAAAAACTTTTGAGGCGGAAATAATGGAAAAGATGGAAAAGGAAGGATTAATCAATAAGGACTATTGCTAGGCCGGGTTAAGTTGGGGCAGTCATTCTATTATAATAGTTATTAAGTTTTTAATTCCCCTGCGGTTTTAGCGGGGGAGAGTGGATCCGGTTTGTAAGGGGAGCTGCCTTATGTATAAAAAGATACTGATACCAATAGATGGTTCCAGGGAGTCAATTCTTGCCGCCACGCAAGGTGTACAATTGGCGGCCAAGTTTGGGGCAACGGTAACTTTTGTTCATATTATTCCAGTGCTGCCGCTGGACGTTCGTGGCATGGTGATTGACAGGTTCCGCGCCGAAGCCTGTGAACTGTTAAAAAAGGTTGCCGGGGATCTGGACAAATTCGAAGTCTCAATTGATATTAAGATTAACACCGGTAAAACTGCTGATTCCATTTGCAGAAAGGCCCGGAAGCGTAAATATGATTTGATAGTTATTGGGAGCAGGGGGCTCAGTGAAGTCAAGGGGTACTTGCTGGGGAGCGTCAGCAACGCTGTAACCGTGCACGCGCCATGTCCCGTGCTGATTATCAGATAAACAACGGGCCTATTGCAGGTGACCCGGGTGGGGGCGGTTGTAAGGGTGGTTGCCTTGTTATAACTTGTAAACCTTGATGATATTTTTCCATTGGGGAATTTTTGTTTTTTTTCGCTAACTGGTAAGACAAAGACGGGGGGGGCTATAAATGATTAAAAAAATACTTGTGGCCTACGATCATGGTTTGAAAGCTCAAAAGGCTCTGGAGATAGCAACAGAGATTGCCAGGGGCTGCGGCGCCGAGGTGTATATTTTTACCTCCGTGAAAATGCCTGGAATCATAGACTCCTACGCGGCCCGGGATATGCTTAAGGAGCTCGAAACGCAAAGTTACCAATACTTCGAAAAGATTCTTGAAGAGGCCGCGGCCAAAGTCCGGGGGGAGGGCTTAACTGCCCACGTTGTCATTCGAAGCGAGGGTCCCGGGGAGGCCATTGTACGCTTTGCCGAAAAGGAAAATATAGACCTTGTTGCTTTAGGTTCAAACAACAGGGGTTCTTTCGAAAGATTCCTTTTGGGTTTGGGGAGTGTTTCCAATTATGTAGTTCAGCGGGCTAAATGTCCCGTGCTAATCTCAAAAGTATAAAACGCCCCTATCAGGGGTTTTTTCTCTTTTTGGGAATTCGTGGCAGGGTTATTGGGTGGGGCAGGATAATCATAAGCGGATAATAGGGGAATACAAAAAAACATGAATGGGGGGATTAAATGAAAGCACTTATATTGACGGAAAAGCCAAGTGTGGCCCGGGAAATAGCCAGGGTTTTAAAATGCAACGTTAAAAACAAGGGGTATATGGAAGGACCTCAATTTGTTGTGACCTGGGCCCTGGGACATTTGGTTACCCTTGCTGAACCGGATGACTATGATAAAAAATACAAAGAATGGCGCCTGGAAGATTTGCCTATGCTTCCATCCAGCATGAAATTGAAGGTAATCAGACAAACGTCTCACCAGTTCACAATTGTGAGAAATTTAATGAGGCGGCAGGATCTAAATGAACTGGTTGTAGCTACCGATGCCGGCAGGGAAGGGGAGCTGGTTGCCCGCTGGATTATGGAGATGGCCAATTGGAAAAAACCATTCAAACGCCTGTGGATTTCATCCCAAACAGACAACGCCATCAGGGAGGGCTTTGCCAATTTAAAGGCCGGGCGGTCGTACGATAACCTTTATAGCGCGGCGGTATGCCGGGCGGAGGCGGACTGGCTGATCGGACTTAACGTTACCCGTGCCTTGACTTGTAAGTTCAATGCCCAGTTGACGGCAGGCAGGGTCCAGACACCCACCCTGGCTATGATAGTGAACCGGGAAGTTGAAATAAAAAAATTCGTCCCAATTGATTTTTGGACTATCCGGGCGGATTTTGGTGATTATTACGGCGACTGGCGAAGCAGGGATGGAAACAGCCGGATATTTAACCTGGCCCAGGCAGAGGAATTAATTGCCAAACTGAAAGGACATCCGGGTCTGGTTAAGGATGTCCGTACGGAGGCCAAAAGCGAACCGCCGCCCCTGGCCTACGATTTGACGGAATTACAAAGGGATGCCAATAAACGGTATGGATTTTCAGCGCAAAAAACCCTATCGGTTCTGCAGGGTTTGTATGAACAACATAAGCTGGTTACCTACCCCCGGACAGATTCCCGTTATATTACCACGGATATTGTGCCGACGTTGCCGGTCAGATTAAAAAGTATTTCCGTGGGACCTTACGCTGAAATGGTGCAACCGCTGTTGCAGAATCCTTTGAAACCAACCAAACGTTTTGTTGATAACAGCAAAGTCACCGATCACCATGCCCTTATCCCAACTGAACAGCCACTGCATCTGGCATCCTTGACAGCAGAGGAAAAAAACCTTTACGATTTAATTGCGAGACGGTTTATAGCCCTGTTGTACCCGCCTTTCCGCTACGACCAGACGACTCTGGTTACGGTTATTAACGGTGAAAATTTCTATTCCCGGGGTAAAGTTGTAAAAGATAAAGGTTGGCGGGCTGTGACAGCCAGGCAGATGGAACGGGAAGACGCCCAGGAAGACAACCTGCCCGAGCAGATTTTGTCCCTGAGCCGTAAGGGCGACCGCAAGAAGGTTGAACATTTGAAAATCAATAAATCAAAAACCAAACCGCCGGCCCGCTATTCCGAAGCAACCCTGCTGACAGCCATGGAAAGTCCAGGCAAGTTTATAGAGGACGAGGAATTGCGAGAATCCATGAAAGGGAGCGGATTGGGAACACCGGCTACCCGGGCGGAAATTATTGAAAAGTTGCTTTATAACAATTATATTGAGCGTCAGGGCAAGGAACTGGTCCCCACTTCCAAGGGAATGCAGTTGATCGAACTGGTGGATCCTGCCCTTAAAACCCCCGAATTGACCGCTAAATGGGAGCAGAGGCTGACCCATATTGCCGGGGGCAGAGACAGTAGGAAGGCGTTTATCGCTGACATAAGTCAAAGCGCCGCTGAACTGGTGAAAGGTATTATTGCAGATAACTCAGTTTATAAAGCAGATAATATATCCAAAATAAAATGCCCCCTCTGCGGCAAATTCATGCTTCTGGTAAAAGGGAAAAAAGGTAGGCTGTTGATTTGTCAGGATCGTAACTGTGGCCACAGGCAGCCGGAAAAACAGGATGATTTTGGTTTTAGGAGTTCCAGGCAAGCCAGCAGGGTCAACCAAAAATTAATTTCCCAGTACAGCGATAAGGGTTTAATTGGCCAGAGCCTGGGTGATTTATTAAAGGCGGCCATGTCAAAGGAAAACGAAACAAAGAAAAAGTAAATTTAGGTTTGTCTTTCACCGCCTGATTAAAAAATAAATTGCCGCAAATGGAAGATTGCCCGGTAAGGCGGGGGAAAATGCGTTGACTTGTGAAATATTTTAACCCTGGTACCTGCCGGCCGGAGCTGCAAGGGAATGGATTAACAAAAAAGGGGTAATTACTTTGTTTCGGCATTTCCTGAAGCGCACACGAATCCTGGCTGGCCTGGGAAAACATCCATAAAGCCGGATTGTTGGATTAACGCCCGGGGCCGGTGCATAAGGGAACGGAAAGGAAAATATGTACCCTGAAAGGAGCACGGATTATGAACCGGCTAGAGCGACCTTTTCTGGCCTTACAGATTCAGATAACCTCCCGGTGCAACCTGCGCTGCCCCCTTTGTACGAAAAACGCTTTCGCTTCGCAGTGGGTGGACGGTGATATGGACATGGCTACCTACCATGCCGTTGCCGAAGCCTTTCCCTATTTAAGGCAGGTCTACATTGACGCCTGGGGGGAGCCCCTGCTCCACCCCGGAATCTGGGAGATGGCGGACCTGGCTCGTTCAGCCGGTTGCTCGGTAGGGATTACAACCAACGGAACTTTGATAGACGGGGAGGTAGCCAGGCGCCTTGTCAGAGGGGTGGATGTGGTGGGGATATCCATTGACGGGGCCACTACCGCTACCTATGAAAAAATAAGGCGGGGCGCCAGGTTTGAAGAGGTGGTGGAAAATGTGCGATTGCTTAACGCCGCCCGAAAAGCGCATGGTTCCGGCAGATTGCCCTTGCTAAGCCTGCTTTTTCTAAAGAACAGCCAGAACATCCATGAGCTCCCCGCCATGTTGGATCTGGCATCAGAATTGGGCGCTGACGAGGTTATTGCCTCCAACCTCACCTACGTTGCGAAGCCGGAGTTTGAATCCTGGAAAGCCTTCACTTTGCAAGCTCCGTCACCGGAACATCTGGCACTCATTGACCAGGCCAGGGAACGGGCAAAGGCCCTGGGCTTAAATCTGCGCATCTATCCTCCCGGACCGAAACGGGTTGCTTACTGCGAAGCAAAACCCCTGGAGGAAATGCATATCACCTGGGACGGTTACGTTTCACCCTGCGTCTATCTAACCCTTCCCTTAAAGGACGGCTTCATTACCAAAGTATACGAGGAGGAAGTGTACTGGATACCGGTGTGCAGGTTTGGAAATGTAAAGGAAGCAAGTTTACTGGAGATATGGAACAGTAAAGCCTATCAAGAGTTCCGCGAGCCCTTTGCGGCCAGGAGGGCAATTTGCGGAAACCAGCGGTTTGGTTTTACTGATGATGGTGGTTTCGAGGAAATAGATGAGGCTGCCTTTGACGCTTTAAGCCAACACCCGCTGCCGGTAGTCTGCTATGGCTGTTACAAGGCGCTTGGGATTTAGGATGCGCAGTAGGGGGACGCTTACCAAAATGTAACTCCCCGGGATATTTACCCGATAACCACCTTGCTTTCAGCCGGGAATTCCTGCAGGACTAAATCAGGATAGGCAGCAAGCTATGTATTTTGCCGACCAGGAAGCCAGGAAGCCGCCGGCCCCATGCATAACAATAACAAATTATTGCTTGACAACCGGCGCCCGTTTTAGCTCAAGGTGCTCACACCGGGTCTGCCGGGAAAATGTTTTTGCTGATCCCTGGGATGCTTCCACCGCATGTGGGATACAGGCAGGGAGGGTGAAATCAAGGGTCTAGTTTACATAATATCTATTATCGGAACATAAAGGGAGGGGGTATTGGGTCAGTTTCCAGCATTGCAGGTAAGCAGGTAAATAGTTCGGGGTATTTCAGAATGTATGAGCTAAACTTTATCTTTTTTATGGCCCTTGTCATCTTCACCATGGTCTTTCGTGGAGGAATTTTCAATGTTCCTGCTTTTGTTACCGGAATCTTCCAGGGTAAGGATATCATCAATGATGATTACTTTATAATCGGGCATCTCCAGGCATTTTGCGCAATTGTCACATATTTTGTTGGGGTCGAGATCGCAAACAAAGCAATCACAACAATTGTCGCAAATTTTATTCTCTTCCAGGATACATATTATAGGGTCTTTATTCGAATGCAAATGCCTTTTTTTAGCCATTTTAATCATCCTGTTCCGTGTCAAATGGGATATTTTTAATAAAAAATCGAAACTGTTCCGGCAGGGCTCCCTTATATTCTAACCCGGTAAGAATAAAAGATCATTATTTTAACCCTTAAAGGTCCTATATTGCGGCGAAAGGAGAAACAAAGGCTGTTAAAGGTTAACAGTATCCTTAGAATATTTTTTATTTTTATTAATGTAATCTAAATAAAACTTAAGGAAACCCGCTGTGGTGCGCTGGGCCAGCGGCAGTAAAACCCCTGTAGCCATATTATAGGAAGAATCCGAACCGGCAGATGACACGTATGGCAAATATTTACTGGATATTCCCGCGTTGTACGTTAACCATTCAGCCGGATCTGTAAAACTGTTGTATATACCATCTGAGTGCACAGGGAAGGAATTGTAATTATCATTGACCCACTTCTCATATTTGCGATGCCCGCAGAAGGCCATGCCGCTGGAGTGATGGGGCACACATAAATCCTGAACCAGGTGAACAGAAGCCCCCAGGAAAAAAAGGGCTTTCTTTATTTTGCCGCTCTTCCACAGGGCTAAAGACTTATTAAAACAATAATTGAATTCTAATCTTGCGTCCGGCCAGGGTCCCAGCCCGGAATCAGCCGACGGGTTGTAGTAATGAGACAGGTACTTCCAGCCGAGATCGGCCCAGAGTACCCCCCTGTTAATAAATACCAGGGGGTTGTTTAAGTCTTTCAGACAGGGGGCTTCCCCATCATTACTTAATATTTTCAAAGCCTGACGATTACAAAAAACGTGGGTGTCTCCCCCACCCGAAAACAGAGCTTGGATTGGTGTTCCAGTTGAAAGAACAAATTTAAGGACATTCCATGAAGCAGGACTCATGTTGAAATTAGCCCCCTCCCCCCTGCTGATATTTATTGTCTTTAAAGAAGGCAACGACTGTTACATTCCAGCTGCCTTTCGAAAAACGCGCTGAAGATTTACTCCATAAGTATTTTACCTCAATAGGAAAATATTAATCACGATTGCCAGGCCGCATGTGTCGCGGCAGGTAGGATTCGTTCCGGTTCAGGACCAGGCCTTGTTTTAGCTGGCAAATGGGTTAATTATGCCCGCGTTGTTAAGCAAAATAATTGCAAGCAGGAAAAAGCCGGTGGACAAAAGTCCACCGGCTTTTTTGCATTTTACGGTTTTACTGGTTTTTAGGCTTCTGCCAGACACTTGTAGTATTCGTATCTTTCAGCGGCGTCGTGCTGGGTCTTGGCAAACAATTCGTTTGCTTCAGCCGGGAACAGCTGGGCCAGCGATGCGTAGCGAACCTCACTCATCAGGAAATCCCTGAAGGCATCGAAATTGGGTTCTTTGGAGTCGAGGATAAAGGGATTCTTGCCCTCTTTCTTGAGGTCCGGGTTATACCTGTAAAGGTGCCAGTATCCGGCATTGACAGCCTTCTTAATTTCTGCCTGGCTGTTTTGCATGCCGCCCTTCAAGCCGTGGTTAATACAGGGGGAGTAGGCGATAATCAGCGACGGTCCTTTGTAAGCCTCTGCTTCTGAGAAAGCTTTCAATGTTTGCGCCATATCGGAACCCATACCAATTTGCGCTACGTACACGTAGCCATAAGTCATCGCCATTGCGCCGAGGTCTTTTTTCTTGGTCCTCTTGCCTGCGGCAGCAAACTTGGCAACGGAAGCTGTCGGGGTGGATTTGGAAGCCTGACCGCCGGTGTTGGAGTAAACTTCGGTGTCAAACACCAGAACGTTTACGTCTTCGTTTTGAGCCAGCACGTGGTCCAGACCGCCGTAGCCGATGTCATAGGCCCATCCATCTCCGCCGAGAATCCAGATGGATTTCTTGATCAAAAGGTCCTTCTTGCCGGCAATCTCTTTCAGCAGCGGCAGCTCCTGTCCCTCCAGGAGGGGGATTATCTTTGCTGCGGCTGCCTTGGAGGCATCGGCATCGTTGTTGCCCGCAATCCATTCCTGGAAGGCATCCTTCAGGGCCGGATCGATGTCAAGATCCATCGCTTCCTTCATCAAATCCATAAGTTTTTCCTTTTGCTGTTTGATGCCCAGGTAAACACCAAAGCCATACTCAGCGTTGTCTTCGAACAGACCGCTGGTCCAGGCCGGGCCCTTCCCTTCGGGAGTTACAGCATAGGGTGACGAGGGAGCGCTGCCGCCCCAGATTGAGGAACATCCGGTGGCGTTGGTAATGATCATCCTGTCCCCGAAAAGCTGCGTCGGCAGTTTTGCGTAGGCGGTTTCCAGACAGCCGCCGCAGGCGCCGGAGTATTCAAGGAGAGGCTGGGCAAACTGGCTGCCTTTTACAGACAGTTTATTCCAGAGGTTGTCTTTATAGGTGACATTCTTAGTGGCGTATTCATAGCTGTCAGCCAGACAAGACTGGGTGTCAAAGGGCTGCATAACAAGGGCCTTGACCTTGGACGGACAGACGTTGGCGCAGACGCCGCAACCCATGCAGTCCAGCGGGCTGACCTGGAGGCTGTAGACATGTCCGGCGAGCTGTTTGCCCACGGCTTTCACAGATTTAAAGCCCTCGGGAGCATTCTTAAGTTCCTCTTCCGTCAACAGGAAGGGTCTGATGGCAGCGTGTGAGCATACGAAGGCGCACTGGTTGCACTGGATGCAGTTTTCGGGCATCCATTCAGGCACGAAGTCAGCGACGCCCCGTTTTTCATACTGGGTGGTAGCCATGGGGAAGCTTCCGTCTTCCCTGCCCGCGAAGGCGCTGACCGGCAGTTTGTCACCCTCCAGCCTGTTCATTATTTTGGCAATATTCGAAACGAATTCGGGAACTTCTTTCGGCGGTTCTTCCGAATCCACTGCGTTTTTCCAGGACTCGGGCACGTCAATCTTTACCATGCCGTCTATACCTACATCAACTGCCCCGTAGTTCATGTTGACAATGGCATCGCCCTTCCTGCCGTAGGTCTTCTTGATGGTGCGCTTTAATTCGTCAACTGCTTCTTCAACGGGAATCACATTGGCGAGTTTAAAGAAAGCGGACTGCAGGATCATGTTGTAGCGGTTGCCAAGTCCCAATTCTTTCGCTTTATCCACAGCGTTGATGGTATAAAAATTGATATCGTTTTCAGCGATATATCTCCTCATGGAGGCAGGAAGGCGTTCTTCCAGTTCTTCCGGACCCCAGACGCAGTTAAGGAGGAAAGTGCCGCCCTTCTTAAGCCCGGAAAGCATATCCAGGGTATTGACGTAGGATTGGTTGCTGCATGATACGAAATCAGCGTTATTTATAAGGTAGGGAGACTTGATTGGTTTCTTGCCGAAGCGCAGGTGGGAAACCGTAAAACCACCGGATTTTTTGGAGTCGTAAGAAAAGTAGGCCTGGGCGTAAAGATCTGTTGAGTCACCAATAATACTTACAGCCTGTTTGTTGGCGCCCACAGTGCCGTCGGAACCGAGGCCGTAGAACTTGCACTGGATGGTTCCTTCCGGAGTAGCGTCAATGAGCTCCGCCCTGGGCAGTGATAGATCGGTAATGTCGTCAACGATGCTGATGGTGAATCCGTTCTTCGGATTGTCGGACTTGAGGTTTTTGAATACGGCATAAACATCAGCCGGTACGGTGTCCTTGGAACCAAGTCCATAACGTCCGCCAATGATCAGGGGCTTTACATCCTGGTCATAGAATAAAGCCTTGACATCTTCATACAACGGTTCCCCGAGGGCGCCGGGTTCCTTGGTGCGGTCGAGTACGGCAATCCTTTTTACACTCTTGGGGAAAACGTCGAAGAAGTATTTGGCCGAGAAAGGTCTGTACAGGTGGACCTTGATGGCGCCGATCTTTTCGCCTTTAGCCAGCAGGAAGTCCACGGTTTCTTCGATGGTGTCGCAAATGGAGCCCATGGCGATGATAATATCCTCGGCATCTTCCGCTCCATAGTAAACAAACGGTTTATAATCAATACCAGTAAGCTTGCCAATTTCTTTCATGTAATCGGCAACTATGTCAGGCACAGCGTCGTAGAATGGATTGCAGGCTTCCCTGGCCTGGAAGTAAATGTCCGGGTTCTGGGCAGTGCCCCGTACGATCGGGCGTTCCGGATTCAAGCTCCTCTTCCGGAATTCCTCAACGGCTTCATAATCAACCAGCTTCGCCAGATCCTCATAATCAAGGACCTCAATTTTTTGCTGCTCATGGGAGGTCCTGAATCCGTCGAAGAAATGAAGGAAAGGAACCCTTGACCTTATAGCTGCCAGGTGAGCTACCGCGCCGATATCTACTACTTCCTTAACGCTGCTGGAGGCCAGCATCGCGAATCCGGTCATCCGGCAGGTCATAACGTCGGAGTGATCGCCGAAAATGCTCAGGGCATGGGTCGAAAGCGCCCGGGCAGTTGCGTGAATTACCCCCGGCATCAATTCCCCGGAAATTTTGTACATATTGGGAATCATCAGCATCAGGCCTTGAGATGCCGTATAGGTTGTGCTCAGTACACCTGCTGCAAGGGATCCGTGCAGGGCAGCAGCGGCGCCGGCTTCAGATTGCATTTCCGCAACCTTAACGGTTTGACCGAAAATGTTTTTTAGCCCCTGGGCAGACCATTCATCTACATATTCCGCCATGCCGGAAGACGGGGTGATGGGAAAAATACAGGCACATTCAGTAAAAGCATATGACACATAGGATGCGGCTTTTACACCATCCAGGGTCATAATTTTTCCTTTAGCCATTTAGTCAATTAACCCCCTTTAATTTTGGATCGTTTGTCAACTATAGTGGTATCCAAAGTACCGTAAAATTTGGTAAGGGCACGGCGGAATAAATCCGCCGGCCCGTTCGTTCGTGGTATTTTGTTTAAACCGGATAAAACTCAGTGCTTTGTTTAGCTAATTCGACGTCTATCTGAAGCTTTTTGGCCATTCTTTCTTCCAGGAACTTGGGCGCTACCTGCGGGTAGATGGCGCATGAAATAATGTCCTCTTCCTTCTCCATGACGTGTGAAATCATTTCCTTAGCTTTGGGCAGTTCGGGTTCCAGCATGTCGGCCGGACGGCAGGTAATCGGCTGTTCGTCACCGATAATCATCTTGCGGGCCTCTTCGTTGATGGGAGCGGGAGGCCGGCCATAATAACCGCGCATGTACTGCTTTACTTCGTTGGTGCACATTTTATAGCGGCCCATGAGGACGTTGAAAACGGCCTGGGAACCGACGATCTGGCTGGAAGGCGTGACCAGCGGAGGCCAGCCGAAGTCTTCCTGCACCCTCGGCATTTCTTCCAGCACCTCCGGCAGGCGGTGCAGGGCGTTGGCTTGCTGCAACTGTGAGAGGAAGTTGGACATCATGCCGCCGGGAACCTGGGAAACAAGGATACCGGCATCCGGATATTTTTGAGCCAGGTCGAAGCCGGCATACAGCGGTCGGACGCTTTTCCAGTAGTCGGCCAGTTCAATCATCGGTTCAAGGTCTAAACCTGTGTCATATTCAGTTCCCGCGAATGTGGAGCACATAACTTCAATGGATGGCTGGGAAGTCTGTACGGACATTGGGGATATGGCGCAGTCAATAACATTGGCTCCCGCTTCAATTCCCTTCACGTAAGCCATGGCGCCCATGCCGCTGGTGTAGTGGCAGTGGAGTTGAATCGGCAGCGTGATCCCGGCGTCCCTCATACCCTTGACAATATCGAAGGTGATGTACGGAGCGATGATGCCCGCCATATCCTTGATGCAAATGCTGTGGACGCCCATACCGGCCAGTTCTTTTGCCTTTCCAACGTAGTGCTCAACCGTATGGACGGGGCTGATGGCGTAGCAGATGGTGCCCTGGGCGTGCGCTCCTTCGTCTAGAACAGTTCTTACAGCTACTTCCAGGTTGCGGTAATCGTTTAAAGCATCAAAACAACGGAAAATATCCATACCGTTGAAAACGGCTTTTTTAATAAACTCAATAAGCACATCGTCGGCATAGTTCCTGTAGCCTACAATGTTCTGCCCCCTGAGAAGCATCTGGGTCTTGGTTTTTTTCAGGTGACGCCTGATAACCCTCAGGCGTTCCCAGGGGTCGTCGCCGCAGAAGCGCATGCAGGTGTCAAAAGTTGCGCCGCCCCACATTTCCATGGAATGAAATCCAATTTCATCATGTTTTTCTGCAATCGGGATCATGTGCTCTGTTTTCATTCGGGTTGCCAAAAGGGACTGGTGTGCGTCCCGGAAAGTCGTATCAGTTATCAGTACAGCTTTTGGTCCTTTTGCCATCTTATAATCCTCCCCTTTTCTCGCTAACCGGACTCGTTTATGAACCCAGTCCGACTACCTTCATAAGGTCACGAACGGCCTGGACAGATTTATCCAGGGCGGCTTTTTCATCCGGTGTCAAATCTATTTCAATAATCTTTTCAACCCCGTTGCCACCAATAATACAAGGTACGCCAGTGTAAATGTCCTTGGCGCCGTATTCACCGTTCAGATAGGCCGCCACGGGCAGGATCCGTTTTTTGTCTTTCAGCACCGCTTCAGCCATAGTTACAGCGGAGGCTGACGGGGCGTAGAAAGCGCTTCCGGTCTTCAGGAAGTTTACGATTTCGGCTCCACCGTTGGCGGTCCTCTTAACGATTTCAGCCAGACGCTCGGGAGGTATTAACTTGGTTACAGGTATACACCCGACATTGGCATGGCTGAGTACCGATACCATCGTATCACCATGACCGCCAAGGACCAGTGCATTGACATCCTCAAATGATACACCCAGTTCCATGGCAATGAAGGTCCGGAAACGGGCGGAGTCCAGCACTCCGGCCTGACCGAAGACGCGGTTGGCCGGGAAGCCGCTGGCTTTAAAGGCGGTATAGGTCATAACATCAAGGGGGTTGGATACAACGATGATGGTGCAGTTCGGTGAATACTGGGCAATGTTTTCCGCCACTGAACCCACAATTTTATAGTTGATGTTAAGAAGATCATCCCGGCTCATGCCTGGTTTACGGGCGATGCCGGCAGTAATAATGGCTACGTCCGAATCCGCGGTATCTTCATAGTTGTTTGTTCCAATAATATTGCTGTCGTATTTCATTACAGGGGCAGCCTGCATCAAGTCTAGCGCTTTACCCTGGGGAACTCCTTCAATAACGTCGACCAGGACGACATCGCCCAGTTCCCTTGAAGCAGCCCAATGGGCAGCTGTTGCGCCGACGTTACCAGCGCCAACAACAGTAATCTTTTTCCTTTTAATCATACCTTCTATCCCCTCCCAACTGGTTGGTTAAAAAAGTTATTGGAGGTGGAGACGCTCTGGCTCCGTCTCCACCCATGATTTTTATCTAACCGATAATAATTAGCGCTTCTCCACCATTCACTGCCTGGCCTTTGGTTACTTTAATTTCTTTGATAGTGCCGGCTTTTTCCGCTGACAGCTCGTTTTCCATCTTCATAGCTTCCAGGATCAGAAGGACTTGACCTATTTTTACGGCATCTCCCACGTTGACCCTGATATCCAATACTGTGCCGGGCATCGGGGCGCATAATGCCCCGCCGCCGCCGGCAGCCGGCGCCGGAGCAGCCGCTGCGGCCGGTTTCGGTGCGGCTGCAGGTGCTGCAGCTGGTGCAGGGGCGGGAGCCGCAACCGGCGCCGGGGGCGGCGCCGCCGCTGCCGGGGCTGCCGCCGGAGCTGCCGCCGCTGCCGCCGGAGCTCCACCTATTTGCTCTACCTCTACCTCGTAGAATTCGCCGTTAACTTTAATTTTAAACTTTTGCATGCAGTTTCCCTCCTAATGGTAGGCCTGTACTTATTGCGTCTCTTTAGATAAAATCCCTATTCATTTCACGACCCTGCATTATTTCAATAATGCCTGCTTTTTTCCAAAGATTTCGGCTTTTACTAATCTTGGTGGCCTGGTAGCCCCTGTCACTGGAATAACCGAAAAGAGCCAGGGCAACTGAGATAGCAGCAACTACTTCCGGTTTGATTTTTGAAATTGTTTCCGACATCTACTTTCCTCCTCCGTGCCCGTACTTGCACTAGCAGGGGATATTACCGTGTTTCTTCCTGGGCCTGCTCTCACGTTTATTAGCTAAATTTTCAAGAGCATTGATGACCCTATCCCGGGTATCCCTGGGGTCAATCACATCCTGGATAAATCCCCTGGCGCTGGCAATATAGGGGTTGGCAAAGCGGTCACGGTACTCTTGTACCAGCCTTTTGCGCTCTTCTATGGGGTTGGCTGCTTCTGCGATTTCTTTGCGGTTAATTACGTTAACTGCGCCTTCGGGGCCCATAACGGCAATTTCCGCAGTGGGCCAGGCATAAACTTCATCGGCTCTCAAGGCGCTGCCGCACATTGCCAGGTAGGCTCCGCCGTAACCTTTACGGGTAATGATGGTGATTTTGGGCGTTGTAGCCTCTGAGTAAGCATAAAGCATTTTGGCGCCGTGGCGGATAATGCCGCCGTACTCCTGCTGAACGCCGGGAAGGAAGCCGGGTACGTCCATAAAGGTCAGGATGGGAATGTTGAAGCAGTCGCAGAATCTGATATGGCGGGCAATTTTGTCTGAAACGTTGATATCCAGGCAACCGGCCAAAATTCTCGGCTGGTTGGCAATGATACCGATAGCCTGGCCGTTGATGCGGGCAAAGCCGACTACCCCGTTTGTGGCGTAATACTGGTGGACTTCAAAGAAGGACCCGCCGTCGACAATGGCATTAATGGCATTGCGGACATCGTAACCTTTATTGGGATCGACCGGTACTACCGTCAACAGAGTTTCCCTGTCGAGAGAAGGCTCCACGGGGGTAAACGTGGGAGGCTCATCCAGGTTGTTGGAGGGCAGGTAGCTGAGCAGCGCCTTAATCTGGGCAATACACTCATCTTCGTTGTTGGCGAGGAAATGAGCAACGCCGCTGATCTGGTTATGCGTAGCCGCACCCCCCAGGGCCTCCATACTGACATCTTCCCCGGTGGTTGCTTTGATTACCAGCGGACCGGTAATAAACATCTGGCTTGTATTGGCAACCATCATAATGAAGTCGGTCAGGGCCGGGGAATAAACCGCGCCGCCCGCGCAGGGCCCCATAATAACTGAAATCTGCGGAATTACACCCGAAGAAATGGTGTTCCGGAAAAAGATCTGACCGTATCCGTCCAGAGCATCCACGCCTTCCTGAATCCGGGCGCCGCCCGAGTCGCAGATGCCAATAACGGGTGCTCCGACCTTTAAAGCCATATCAAGAACCTTGCAGATTTTTGCGGCGTGGATTCGCCCCAGGGAACCCCCGATGACGGTAAAGTCCTGGGAAAAGATGTAAACCCTGCGTCCTGCCATGGCTCCATAGCCGCAAGTTACACCTTCGCCGTTTACTTTCGTATAGGCATCCGTTGTGTTAGCAAAAACGTCAATTTCCCTGAAGGTGCCCGGATCGAAAAGCTCGTTAATCCGTTCCCTGCTGGTTTTCTTACCGCTTGCATGTTGTTTGTCTATTCTCTTCTGGCCGCCGCCAGATTCCACCTGCTGCCTTAACTTAGTGAGTAGATCTAGCTTCTCCTGCATACTATTACCTCCAATCTAGTCGCGCTCACACAGCTCGATAAGTACGCCAAAGGTGGATTTCGGGTGTAAAAAAGCTATTTTAGCTCCACCCGCTCCATACCGGGGCTTCTCATCAATCAAGCGGATGCCTTTTTCCTTCAACTCGGCCAACCTTTGTTCCAGGTTTTCGACCCTAAAAGCCAGGTGCTGGATTCCCTCGCCGTTTTTAGCGATGTATTTTGCGATGGGGCCGTCCGGCGATGTTGACTCCAGCAATTCAACCTCACTATCGCCTGCGGGTAAAAAGGCTACTTTAACCCTTTGCTCTTCTACAACCTCTGTACCGGCAGACTTGAAACCCAGCGCTTCTTCATAAAACTTCAAAGCTGCTGTAAGATCCTTTACAGCTATGCCAATATGGTCAATCTTTTTAATCACTGGGGATCCCTCCATATTAATTATTTAATCTGCGGCTGCTTATCACTTCCTATCGTTGGCGGGTCGGAAACCGGCCGCCAGGCCGGCTCGCCCGCATATAGTTTTTGATCATCAGGAAAATTAGTTTTTCACATTGGCCTGAATATATTTCACAACCTCTTCCAGGGGAGTTCCTGGTCCGAAGACTTCGGCGATGCCGGCTTCTTTTAATGCCGGAACATCTTCTTCCGGAATAATCCCGCCTCCAACTACAAGGATGTCGCTGGCGCCCTTCTCATTAAGAAGTCTGATGACTTCGGGGAACAGGGTTCCATGCGCACCGGAAAGAATACTCATGCCGACCACATTAACATCTTCCTGCACCGCTGCCGATACGATTTGCTCCGGGGTTTGCCGCAATCCTGTATATACAACTTCCATACCGGCGTCCCTTAAAGCCTGGGCAATCACCTTGGCGCCCCGATCGTGACCGTCAAGACCCGGTTTCGCGACCAGAACGCGGATACGTTTCTCGCTCATCAACTTTCCTCCTCTCCTAGAATACGATTTGCTGCTTATATTCGCCAAAAACGTCTCTCAGGACGCCGCAGATCTCGCCGAGAGTGACATACTCCTTAACCGCATCAACAAAGAACGGGATAAGGTTGGCGTCGCTCTGCGCTGCCTCCCTTATGGCTGTCAGCAGGGATTCGACCTTGGCGCTGTCTCTTTCTGCTTTCACCCTGGCAAGTTTGGCCGTCTGGCGTTCTCCAACCGAAAGGTCTACTTTCAAAAGACCCTTGGGTTTTTCTTCATCTTTCATGATGAAGCTGTTTACGCCGATAACTGTTTTCTTCTTATTGTCAATGGCCAACTGATACTGGTAAGCAGAGTTGTGTATTTCTTTTTGCATGTATTCAATGGCCTTTGCAGCGCCGCCGAGGGCATCAATCTTACCAATATAATCCCACGCTTTTTCCTCCAGGGAATTGGTCAGGGATTCGATGTAATAAGAGCCGCCAAGCGGGTCGACTAAGTCGCAGACACCTATTTCATAACCAATAACCTGCTGGGTGCGCAGCGCGATCATAACTGACTCATCGCAGGGGAGCGCCAGAGCTTCATCGTAGGAGTTGGTGTGCAAGGACTGGGTGCCGCCCAGTACAGCGGAAAGGGCTTCAAATGCGGTCCTCATAATATTAACCATGGGTTGCTGGGCTGTCAGGCTGACGCCGGCAGTCTGGGTATGGAAGCGGAGAGTCCAGGAGCGCGGATTTTTGGCTCCAAAACGTTCTTTCATAACCTTGGCCCAGACCCGGCGGGCTGCTCTGAACTTGGCTGCTTCTTCCAGGAAGTTCAAGTGAGCATTGAAGAAGAACGACAGGCGCGGCCCGAAAGTATCTACGTCCAGGCCGGCTTTTATGGCAGCATCGACATAGGCGATACCGTCGGCCAGGGTGAAGGCAATCTCCTGGGCAGCTGTGGCGCCCGCCTCGCGGATGTGATAACCGCTGATGCTGATGGTGTTCCACTGGGGAATCTCCTTGGAGCAGTACTCAAAGATGTTGGAGATCAACCTCATTGAGGGCTCCGGAGGCAGGATATACGTGCCGCGGCAGATGTATTCCTTGATAACGTCGTTTTGAATGGTACCGTTGATTTGAGCTTTGGTAAATCCCTGTTTTTCCGCACAGGCTATATACATTGCCAGCAGCACGCCCGCAGGTGCGTTGATGGTCATGGATGTGCTGACCTTGCCCAGGGGAATCTGGTCAAATAGGGTTTCCATATCCGCCAGGGAGTCGATGGCAACACCTACTTTGCCGATTTCGCCCTGGGCCAGGGGATGGTCCGAGTCGTAGCCAATCTGGGTTGGCAGGTCAAAAGCGCAGCTTAAGCCTGTCTGGCCCTGTTCCAGTAAATAGCGGAAGCGCTGGTTGGTTTCTTCAGCCGAACCGAAACCAGCGTACTGCCGCATGGTCCACAGACGGCCGCGGTAAAGGTTTGGTTGTACACCGCGGGTATAGGGATACTCGCCGGGTAACCCCAGGTCGCGCTCGTAATCCATTTCTGCCAGATCAAGCGGAGTATAAACTGTATTGATGTCTACACCGGAATCGGTAGCGAATTGGGATTGCCTTTCTGGACGCTTCTTTTTAGTTGCTTCCAGTTTCGCTGTCCAGCTCTCTTTCTTGGCAGCGACTTTGTCCAGTTGATCTTCTTTAAACAAATATACCTCCTCCTTCCACTTATCTACTACTTAATCCCAAGCGCCTCTTTGACCAGCTGGGGAACATCAAAGGGCAGCGGGGCTACCTTGGCGCCGGCCGCATTCAAGGCGTCCACTTTGCCCTGGTAGGTTCCTTTGCCTCTTTCAATAATTGCGCCGGCATGTCCCATCCGTTTGCCTGGAGGCGCGCTCTTCCCGGCGATAAAGGCAACGACCGGTTTGGTCATTTCCTTAATGTATTCAGCAGCGATTTCTTCGCTGTTGCCGCCAATTTCACCAATCATAACAATGGCCTCGGTTTGATCGTCCTTCTCAAACATCTTTAAAACATCGATAAAGGTCAGCCCCACTGCCCTGTCGCCGCCCATGCCTACGACAGTGGACTGGCCCAGGCCGTTAGCAGTTAGGTTCCCGGTAATTTCATAGGTCAAGGTGCCGGAGCGGGCAACAACGCCCACATTGCCTTCAATAAAATACTGGTTGGGCGGTATACCCATCTTGCATTTGCCGCCGGAAACTATGCCAAAAGTGTTCGGTCCCAGTATGATGGCCCCTTTGCGTTTGGCGTAAGCCACAATTTCAATTTCGTCGTAAACCGGGACACCCTCGGTGACGATAACAACGACACCCACACCCGCCTCAATATTTTCTAAAGCGGCGTCTTTGGTGGCCGGGGCGGGAACAAAGATTACAGAGGCGTCGATCCTGTGATTCTCACAGGCCTCGCGAACAGTATTATATACAGGGATACCCTCTACGGAAGCTCCGCCTTTTCCAGGCGTGCATCCGGCGACAATTTTAGTGCCGTAGGCAAGCATTTGCTTGGTATGGAAAGAGGCCTGCCTGCCTGTTATTCCCATGACTAGTACATTCGTATTCTCATCAATGATAATAGCCAATTTACTACTCCTCCCTTATCAAGATCTTCTGGAGATTCCAGCGCAGAACGTGAAATCTATTTAGCGAGTTCAATAACCCTCCTGGCAGCGTCTTCCATGAAGTCGAAAGCCTCGACACCGATTGAGGCCAGAATTTCCCGGCCGGCTTCCTGGTTAGTGCCGACAAGACGGATAACCAGGGGCACTGGAAAGCCTCCCTTTGCTTCGTACTGGTCCTTGACGGCGTTGGCAACATCATCACAGCGGGTAATTCCCCCAAAGATGTTTACAAAAACAGCCTTGGGATTTAAATCAAAGAGAATGTCAAGAGCCTTGGCCGTGGCTTCCCTGCCGGTGCCGCCGCCGCAGTCCAGGAAGTTTTTCGGGGTGCCGCCGAAGGCCTGCAGGGTATCCAGAGTGCCCATGGTGATACCTGCGCCGTTGGCCATTACGGCGATTTCTCCATCCAGTTCCACAAAGGAGAGGCCAAGATCTTTGGCAGCTCTTTCAGCGGGAGATCTGTCATCTACTATGGGCAGGTCCTTCATGCGGAACATGGCATCGTCGTCAATGGTTACTTTGGAGTCAGCGGCAATTACTTTGTCGTCGCTAAATACCAGCGGGTTAATTTCAACCAGTTCGGCGTCTTTTTCCAGACAAATCTTGTAAAGGATTTGGATGATCTTGACGATTTCCTTTCCATGCGCGCTGTTGACGGGGACGCCCATCTTTCTGACAACATCGCGGGCAATAAAGGGTTTCATACCGAGTTCCGGATCGATGTGCCTTTTAATAATATACTCTTCCGGCTGCTCTTCAATATCCATTCCGCCGTAAGCGGATGCAATCAATACTGCCTGTTTGGCTGAACCGTCAATGGTGATGGACATATAAAGTTCTTTATCAATTTTGAGTTTTTCTTCGACCAGTATTGCCTGGACGGGCAACCCCTGAATGGTCATTCCCAAAACTTCTTCCGCGGCTTTCTGTGCTTCTTCAGGAGTGTTGGGAAATTTAATTCCGCCGGCTTTACCCCTTTTACCTGACAGGACCTGAGACTTTACAACACAAGGACCACCGATTTCCGCGGCAATCTTAGCAGCGTCTTCCGGGTTGGTAGCCATTCTGCCTTTAGGTACCGGCAAGCCGTACTTGGCGAAAAGCTCTTTCCCCATATACTCGAACATTTTCACTGGCTAAATCTCTCCCCTCTGGTCTAATTAACGCTTTATTTAAACAACCCAGATCTATTTATAATAATTTCCAATCAAAAACACGATATTACTCCTATTCCCTACTTCATGGGCCAGATAACCCACACAGCACCTTGGCTTTAAAATAACTTCTTAATCCCAAGTAACAAGTTTGGCTTTTTTTATCTTCTTATCTTCTTAGAATATAACTGCTCCTTTAAGTTCCCGTCCGTTTACCTTTATTATTCCCCCCTTCCACCGCTCCCTTGGGCAAAGCAATCGCCGGCAGATACTTCAGGAACGCAAAAGAAAGATTATTTATTTAAGGGGCGGTACAAAATTTACTAAAAGGCTTTTTGCACCCGGTTACCCACTAACCCTTTCAGTTTAAAGTTCAACTTATATAAGCAACGGCGCCAGTTCTTACAGACGTATATTATATTTTTGTTAAAATAATAAATCCGCCTCGAACTGGCTTAATAAACTTTAGGTAAGATTATTAGGTTCTGCCGTAAACAGCCAAAGCACAGAAAGCTAGATTTCCATTTCCTGGCTAACAGCCATAGGTCTCGTAAAACAAGGTTTCCCTTTCAAATGGAATATATTCCTGGCTTGGACTTTAATTTCTCACTCAAAAGAGCCTAGCCCAACCTGTTAATCCTTACTGGTCGGGCGAATACCCATCCGGGTGTTTGCATTGTTTTTTCTGCCGGCTTATTTTTGAACAAGGTTAAGTCCTCATAAGGCATTTTTATTTAGCCGAGTAAATCTTAATCCCCTCTTCGTAAAGATCACCGCCAATGGTATCGTTCACCACTACAACCGGAAAATTTTCCACAACAAGTTCGTGGATAGCTTCCGCTCCTAAATCCGGGTAAGCAATAACCTTTGCTGACTTTATACTTTTGGCGATAAGGGCAGCTGCTCCGCCGATTGCAGCGAAATAAACACCCTTATATTGTTTTAAAGCTTTTATCACTTCCGGTGACCTTTTTCCCTTGCCGATGGAAGCCTTGAGTCCCAGGGCATAAAGTTCCGGAGCGTAGGGATCCATCCGGTAGCTGGTTGTTGGTCCGCAAGAACCAATGACTTTACCCGGCCTTGCCGGACTCGGCCCAACATAATAAATAACCTGCCCCTTGGGGTCAAAAGGCAGTTCTTTACCTTGTTTAATAAGATCTACCAGCCTTTTATGAGCTGCGTCGCGTCCCGTGTAAAGAATCCCGTTTAGTAAAACTTGTTGGCCGATCCTTAGTTTTTCTACCATTTCATCGGTTAGCGGGGTAGTAAGCCTTATCTGGGTCAATCATTTCACCTCCCCTGTTTTTTAAGAGCAATATCCTGGGGCAATTCAGTTGCCTTACAAGACGACTTCTTTGTGCCTGGCTGCATGGCAGTTCAGGTTAATTGCTACGGGCAAGCTTGCAATATGAGCTCCGTAAATCTCAACATGTACTGCAAGCGCCGTGGTTTTACCCCCAAGACCCTGGGGCCCGATTCCAGTTTTATTAATTTCCTCCAGGAGTTCTTCTTCTAATTTTGCAATGTCTGGATACTTGCTTTTTTCACCAAGTTCTCTCAACAGAGCCTCTTTGGATAGCAGGGCGGCCTTTTCATAAGTCCCTCCGATGCCCACACCTACCACAATGGGAGGGCAGGGGTTGGGACCAGCTATTTTTACCGAATCTACGATAAATTTTTTGACGCCTTCAACACCGTCTGCCGGTTTAAGCATTTTAATTGTGCTCATGTTCTCAGAGCCGCCACCCTTAGGTGCTAAGATTAGACGTAGATTATCCCCGGGCACTATTTTGGTGTGAATAACCGCTGGTGTATTATCCCCGGTATTCTTCCGTTCCAGCGGATGGCTGACGATGGATTTCCTCAGATAGCCCTCAGTGTAACCTTGCCGTACTCCCTCATTGATAGCCTCGTAAAAATCTCCGCCTTCGATCCTCACATCCTGACCCAGTTCCACAAAAACAACGGCGAAACCCGTGTCCTGACACATCGGAGCCTGCTCTTCCCGGGCAATTTCAGCGTTTTTAATCAGGATTTGGAGTATTTCCTTACCCGTGATGGATACTTCCGACTCATAGCTTTTTTTGAAGGATTCCATCACATCGCTGCCCAGATTAAAGTTGGCCTCCATACACATTTTTTTCACGGCTTCCGTAATCACACTGGTGTTAATGGTTTTTATTGTAGTTCCCCCCTTTGCTGTAATGTTGCTATTGATTCCCCAAAATATAAAAAGCAAGATCCGTACCATGCTACTGATCTTGTTAATTCACCGTGACGGATATGTTTTTTGACCCCGGTAACCTTGTGTTTATTGCCTATTTCGTATCTATAAGCAATGTTTGTTGAGTTTCCCGGAAGTGAATAATAATATAATTAAAAACAAAAAAATTCTAACTTATAGAATTGGGGCGGTCCTATCCCTTGAGGAAAGCGGGCTTTCTTAATTTTAGTAATCATTTCTAAAATTTAATATTTGCTGGTCTTATTTTTTTCAATTTATTATAAAGGGTGGCCAGGGAAATATTCAGGGCTTGGGCAGCACGCCGTTTTCCTTCAACTGTATTGCCATACTTAGCCATAGCCTTGCGAATTAGCATTTCCTCCATCTGATCAATGGGCATTAAATCTACATCCCGCTCAGGTATTATCCGGAACTGATTGACATGCTGGATCAGGTTCTTTTTTACCAGGACTTCTTCATCAACGGTTACCATGACCCGTTCAATGACGTTTTCAAGTTCACGGACATTCCCGGGCCAGTCATAACTGAAAAGTACTTCAACAGCGTCTTTGGAAAGGCCCTTTACTTTTTTGCCCAATTTTCTGTTAAGCTTTATGACCAGGTTGTTTACCAGGGCCGGAAGGTCTTCTTTGTGCACCCTTAACGGAGGAATGGTAATTTCCACAACGTTCAAACGGTAATAAAGGTCTTCCCGGAATTTACCCTGGCGGATCAGCTCCCGCAGGTTCCGGTTAGTGGCTGCAATGACCCGGACATCCACTTTAATGGTTTGGTTTCCCCCAACCCGCTCAAATTCCATCTCTTGCAGGACCCGCAGCAGCTTGCCCTGGAGCAAGAGATTCATGTCTCCGATTTCGTCTAAAAAGATTGTTCCACCGTGGGCCAGTTCAAATTTTCCAATCTTGGACTTCACTGCCCCCGTAAAAGCGCCCTTGGCATAGCCGAAGAACTCGCTTTCCAGAAGTGTTTCCGGTATGGCCGCACAATTGACTTTGATAAATGGATTTTCCCGCCGCATAGAGGTGCCATGAATGGAATGGGCAAACAATTCCTTCCCGGTGCCGCTTTCACCTAATAGGAGAACTGTTGAATTGCTATGGGCGGATTTTTCGGCAAGATTAATGCATTTTTTAATTTCGCTGCTATTACCAATGATATCTTCAAATGAATACTTGCTTGTGGTAACCTGCCCCAGTTTATCCGTGAGATTTTCTATGATAGTACTGCTTTTTTTAAGTTCCTCCATCATATTCATGATGTCAGTAAAGTGCTGGAAAACCACAACGCCGCCTTCCATTTTCCCGTCTACAATGATCGGGGCGGAATTGGCAACAACTTCGGCGTTGCTTCCACCTACTCTTGTTCTCTGGCCAAAAACCAGCTTGCCCGTTTTTAACAGGTGCGCGAGAGCCCCGTCCGGGGAGCTTTCGAAGATATTCCGGCCAATCCTTTCCTTCTCGGGGATGCCAGTAATACGGGAAAAGGCCGGATTAACGTATTTGATCGTGCCTTTTATATCTGCTACCTCGATAGCTTCCTGCATTGAATTTAAAATAGCCGACAGCTCGCACTGAATTTTGGTCAGTTCCGCCATTTCTTCTTTTTCCCTCAGGACGATCATCATAAGATTGGCGGCCTGCGACTCCATCATTGCTGTATAGCTGTGCTTGATCTGGAGAATGTGTTCCTTGACCTTCAGATCACCTGTAACTTCGATAATAATGTCCAGGCCGGGCAGCCTGGTGAGCTCATAATAGTTGGTTGTGACAAAGACACCATCTTCACGTGCGGCCGTGATTCCTGGAGCTGCAGGATCTAAATCGGCTATCCCTATTATTTCTACTTCCTCCATGAATTTCAACATTCTATAAATAGAATGTCCGCCCTTACCTGCGCCTACAATAGCTATCTTATACTTTTGCACCCTGGCCCCCCTTCCTGACTTTGTTAACTTATACCCTTTAACTCATTCTACAAGTCAGGGAGCGCATCCTTCTAAAAATTAAAAAAATATTAATTAAAAAATTTATACATCTTGCGAACAGGCGTTTTATTGAGCCCCAATTTGTGTTATAATGACAACAAATTATAAATAAAGTAAGGGCTGGTGAAACAATGGGCGATGATTTAACCCCCAGGCAAACAGCCATTCTAACCTTTATCAAAAAAAACATCCGTCAAAAGGGATATCCTCCCTCGGTCAGGGAAATTGGTCAGGCTGTGGGTTTGAATTCGAGTTCCACAGTACATGGATACCTAAAAAAATTGGAGAGCAAAGGATATTTAAGGCGTGACGCGGCCAAGCCCAGGGCTATGGAGGTTCTGGACGATGCTCTGGACGATCGGCCCGATTGTGTCAATATTCCACTTCTGGGCCAGGTGGCAGCCGGTGTTCCCCTTTTAGCTGTGGAAAATAAGGAGGATACCTTTTCCCTGCCGGCTCACTTCACCGGCGCCGGGGAGTTCTTTATGCTTGCTGTGCGTGGTAGCAGCATGATCGAGGCCGGAATATTAGAGGGGGATCTGGTCGTGGTCAGGCGGCAGCGCGATGCTGATAACGGGGACATTGTTGTGGCTTTGCTCGATGATGAAGCCACTGTAAAAAGATTCTACCGGGAAACAAGCCGGGTCCGCCTGCAGCCGGAAAACCGCCTGATGGAACCAATATATGCGACTGAGCTTCAGGTTCTCGGTAAAGTAATCGGCCTGGTCCGAAAATTTCACTAAAGAAAAACAAAAAAACACCTTTTCAATGAGGTGTTTTTTTGTGCAGCAGTGTTATAGGCCCTTATAAATCTTCAACGCACCGCAACAAGTCTTCGCCGATTACACCCTTAAATTCATCATAGATGGGTTTTAGGGTCTCTCTCCATTCTTTTCTTTCCGCCTCAGACTGGAAGTGTACCTCGACTATACCGGACGAAATAATCCGCTCCAAGTCTTCCTGGTTCATTTTGAAAGCCTGTTCCCGCTCCCAGTTCGTTACCTCCAGCAGGGTTTCCTCCAGGAGAGACTGCACATCTTCCGGCAGGCCGGACCAGAAATCGGCATTGGTTATGACAACATAGCCCATGTAACCGTGGTTTGATATGGTAAGGTAGGGCTGTACCTTATAAAGATTTTTGGAGCTGATGTTGGACATGGTGTTTTCTTCCCCGTCGACGCTATGGGATTCCAGGGCCCGGTAGAGATCATCAAAGGATACTTCAACCGGGCAGGCATTGAGTTTTTCAAACTGCCTTTTTAAGACATTGCTGTTGATCATAACCCTGAACGTTAGTCCCGTAAAATCCGCCGGGTGAATTAATGGTCTCTGGCTGTTGGTCATTTGTTTAAAGCTGTTGTCCCAAAATGCCAGCGCTTTCATCTTGTGCTGGCTTAACCCCTGATATAATTGTTTTCCGATATGGCCGTTCATGGCCTCATGGACAGTATCCTCATCCCGAAAAGCGTAGGGCAGATCAAATACTTGCCATTGTGGAAACAAACCCGATAGTTTGGAGGTAGTAGGGGCAATTATCTGCACGGTTCCCGCTTGCAGGGCTTCAATTTCTTCACCGTCTTTATATAGGGTTGAATTAGGAAATACTTGCACTTCAATTCTCCCCTTGGACCTCTCTTTAACCAGGGCCGCAAACCTCTGGGCGGCAAGTCCCTTGGGTGTGTTTTCGGCAACTACATGGGAGAACTTGATTACGATTTTTTCTTCCGGGCTCACCTGTTCAGAGTCTTCTACCCGCTCACCGCACCCGGTAAAGAGATTCAACAGGAAAACAACAAACAGGAAAAGACAAGCCCGGGTTGTTTTTTTTGATACGCTTTTCACCTCCCCGTTATCAGTTCCTCTATACGGGCCTGGCTAAAATATATCGAAGTATTTTCCTGCAGGCAATAATTAGTTAATAAAATGAATATTGGTTATTAAACTCTATTTTTACTCCAGGGTTCTGTATCTGTTTACCGGGCGGCCAACGGAACCATACTGCAGCTCAAGAATTACCCTGCCCGATTTTTCTAAAAAATCCAGGTATCTTCTGGCAGTGACCCGGGCCAGCCCTACACCCTCTGCGACTTCTTCGGCCGACAAGGCAGTCCCTTCCTTAAGTAAAAACAGATAAACTTGTTTTAGCGTAATTTCGTTTAATCCTTTGGGCACACCTTCATCCAATTGCTGCCCGCGGCTTAACGCCAAACTGTCAATTTCATTCTGGTTCATTTGACCCTGGCATTTAAACCGGTTGTGTAAAGTGGCATAACAATTGAGTGCCGCCTTGAGGCGGGTAAATTTAAATGGTTTAACAATGTAATCTATGGCTCCGTAGCGAAAGACGCTTTGAATGGTTTCGGCGTTATGAGCCGCTGTAATGATTATTACATCAACGGGCAGGCCCAACCGTCTGATTTCCTGCAGGGTAGTTACGCCATCAATATCAGGGAGATAGATATCAAGGAGAACAAGTTCCGGAATTAATTCCTTTACCATTTCAATGGCCTCCCGGCCAGTACGGGCTACTCCTGCCACCCTGAATCCCTGCACGGCATTAATAAAGCCTCGGTTTACTTCAACTACCATGGGGTCATCCTCAATGATTATAACGTCTATTTGGGACATTTACTCAGACCACCTTCTTGACACGGGTTTTTTTAGACTGATCTGCTCTTTGGGAATATTTATGCTGAACACTGTGCCTCCACCATCCGCTTCCTGGATGGATATTGAGCCGCCAGCCAGGTTAACGTAGCGTTTCACAAGGTACAGACCCAGACCACAGTTGGCCGGACCTTTTGTAGAAAAACCTCTTTGAAAAATACTTTCCCGCATTTCCGCCGGAATGCCGGGACCCATATCCCTCACAACAATGGTCAGAACCTTCGGGGTATCCAGCATAGAAAAAAATACCTTTCTCCGCTCCGGCCTTTCGAGACGAACAGCGTCCAGGGCATTTTCGATCAGATTGCCAATAATTATTACAAGTTCCCCTGTTTGCAGGCAGGATGGAAGTTTCCTTAAACAGGTATTACGGTCAATATCTAACTCAACACGGAGCTCTTTGGCCCTTTCGTATTTACCCAGGAGCAGCCCGGCGATACTGTCGTCACAGATGTTTTTTGTCAAAAGTCCGGTAATCTCTTGTTGTTCCTCAGCTAGTTCAAAAATGTAGTCAAGGGCATGATCGTATTTTTCCAGCTGGATCAGGCCGGCTATAGTGTGGAGCTTGTTTTTATGTTCATGATTCTGAACTCTTAAGGCTTCTATGAAGGCTTTTACCCCCGTTAGTTCCTCGGCCAGTCTGTTGATATCGGTTTTATCTTGAAACGTGGCCACCGCCCCGATAATTTCACCTTTAAACCGTACAGGGACTTTGTTTACCAGAACCATTGTATCGTTCAAAAACATCTGATGGTTGATCTGGGCTTCCCCTGTTTGCAGAACTTCCGGCAGTGTCGAGTAAGGGATAAAGTCCGTTATTGTTTGCCCAATAAGGTCGTTGTTGGTTTTGCCCAGGATCCGCCGGGCCTCTGCATTTACGATGGTTATACGGTTAGCCCGGTCGATGGCGATAATACCTTCACCCATAGCCTGAAAAATTGCCACCCGCTCTTCCAAAAGCCTGGCTATTTCCTCGGGTTCCAGACTGAACATGGCGCTTTTTATTCTCCTGGCCAGATAAAGGGATCCCAGCAAGCCGACAATGAGGCCCATACCCAGGGAGTAATATAGCTGCGTCTGGATAGTCCTTAATAAGAACCCAGTGGTGGGAATCAGAATTCCCACCACAACAACACCCACCTGGCGGGTTCCCTCTTCCACCTTAACTGGTACGAAAGCCCGGACAGAAGGTCCCAGCACCCCCTCCGCGCCGGATAGATACTCGTTGTTGGCCAGGGCCGGACCCAGATCTATGTCAGTAAACTTTTTGCCAATCCGGTCTTCCACCGGGTGGGAATAACGAATTCCTTCCATGTCCACAATAACGATATATTCAACACCCGTAGCCAGGCGTGTTCGTTCGGCAATGGGTTGAATGGTAACCGAACCGTCAGGCTCCCCGATATTATTTTGGACCTCTTCAAATTGGGCCAGGGTCCGGGCTATGGCCATGGCGCGCATCCCTGCTTCTTTTTCAAATGTGGCGGATATCTTGTCAACCACAATGATGCCGCCAATAACAATTGCCAGAAATACGGAACTGAAAGAAAGCAAGGCCATTTTTGTGCGCAGGGTAAAAAATTTTGGATTAATTTTGATCATTATTAAATCTCCGTAGAATTGTAATTAGACAAAAACTACGAATTTTCCTGCTATTATAGAACTAAATAAGTAATATAGAATACCATAAATAATGCCAGGCGCTTCCTACTTTCGCAGGAAGCGCTCACAGTTATCTATGTTATTTATAAAACCGGCAAAGGCTTTTACGGCGAAACCCTCCGGGCTCTGGGAATGGCGAAGCCGGTAGAGGGCTCGGGAAAGATCCAACCCGTCCAAAGGGACTTCGACAACATTCCCCAGTTCCAGGGCCTCCCGGACAGCATATCTGGAAACGATGCTAACACCCAACCCTGCTTCAACAGCTGTAATTACGGCCCGGGTGCTGCCCAATTCCATGGAACAGGGAATGGTATCCAGAGCAATATTTATTTCTTCCAGCCTTTTTTCCAATGTTCGCCGTGTTCCCGAACCCTGCTCCCGCAGAACCATGGTTTCATTTTTCAAATCGGCAACGTCCGGCCCCCCGGCTAGATTAGCCCAACAGTGCGAAGGTGGTGTAATCAGCACCAGCTGATCTTCCAGCCAGCGAACACACTCAATACCCTCGTTATTAAAGGGTACACCGGTAATACCCAGGTCGATTTCTCTTTGCCGGATCCACCTGGCCACTCGATCACTTCCGGCAACTTTTAAAGTGATTTCAATTCCCGGGTATTTTTTTTTAAATCCGCCAATCAGCAGGGGAAGGATATATTCACCCGGAATGGTGCTGGCGCCGATTAGTAGATGTCCTGTTTTAAGCCCTTTTAAGTCTTCCAGACCTTCTTTGATCTTCTGATAGTGCCTGAGCATTTTTTTTGCTTCGGGGTACAGGACCCGGCCTGCTTCGGTCAGCATGATCCTTTTATCACCGCGTTGAAATAAAGGCGCCTGGAGGTCTTCTTCCAAAGCTTTGATCTGAAAGCTAATTGCCGGCTGACTTATGTACAGCTGACGGGCCGCTTTGGTAAAGCTCTGCAGTTCGGCGACCCATAAAAACGCCTCCAACTGCTTAAAATTCATAACAGTATCACGCCTTAAATTTTATAATTGGGCTTTAATAAGCCTTTTGACAAGAACAGGGTAAACCCTTCCGGGTTTTTAAAAATTTTGAAAATTTTTAAAAACCCGGCTTGTGTTTTTTCTTCAGGACAGTTCCCGCGGGGTGATCAAGGGTTAAATTCCGGGGCCATGGTATTCTTTAGCCGTTACCGCTAAATAACTCCCTGGCCGCCGACAATACTGCCAGACGTACATATTCTTTGGAAAGTCCCCCTTGAAAATAAATGTCATAGGGCGGCCGGAGCGGACCGTCTGCACTCAACTCAATAGAAGCACCCTGGACAAAGGTGCCCGCCGCCATAAGCACAGGGTCATCATAACCGGGCATATCGCTTGCCTCCGGCCGGACGTGGGAATCTACCGGTGAAGCTGATTGCAGTCCCCTGCAGAAGGCCAGCATTTTCGCCGCAGTTCCCAGGCGAATTGCCTGGACGATATCGTACCGGGGGCCGTCATGGGCCGGTGAAACTTCGTAGCCCAGTCTTTCGAAGAACCTTGCCGTAAAAACAGCGCCCTTTAAGGCCTCCGCCACGGTGTGCGGCGCGAGGTAGAAACCCTGGAAGAGCAGTCTCTGGTATTCAGCCGAAGGTCCTATTTCGCCGCCTAAACCCGGCGCGCTCCACCTGTTGGCGGCCATCTCAACAAACCGGGCGCCGCCTGCCACGTAACCCCCGGTTGGGGCAAGCCCGCCCCCGGGGTTCTTAATCAGTGAACCGGCAATGAGGTCGGCGCCCGCTTCTATGGGTTCCTCTTCTTCCACAAACTCGCCGTAGCAGTTGTCCACAAAAATAACTACATCGGATTTAAGCTGCCGGATATAGGTGATTGCGGAACGCAAATCAGCGATACCAAGGGAGGGGCCCTGGCTGTAGCCCCTGGAGCGCTGAAGCATAACCATCCTTGTTTTTTCGTTCAGGGCCTGTCCCACGGCGGGGTAGTCAATACCTTCTCCCCGCGGTTCCACTTGCCTGTAGACCACACCCATTTCCTTGAGAGAGCCGCAAGCCTGATTGCGCAGGCCAATTATTTCCCCCAGGGTGTCGTAGGGCTCTCCCTGTACAGATAATAACTCGTCACCAGGGCGCAGGACCCCGAACAGACAAAGCGCAATGGCGTGGGTGCCGGACACAATCTGGCCCCGCACAAGGGCTTTTTCGGCTCTGAAAACATCCGCATAGATATTTTCCAGGACTTCCCGGCCGCTGTCTCCATACCCGTATCCCGTGGTCCCTTTGAGATGAAAGTCGCTGACCCGGGCTTTGTTAAAGGCTCTCAGAACCCTGGCGTGGTTGGCCAGCGCCCTTTTTTCGATGTCGTGGTACAAGTACTGGACTTCTTCTTCTACTTCCCGGGCTATCTCTTCCAGGTCATATCTGTTTATTTTGGACATCAATCTCTCCTTGACATATGAAAATGACAGCTTGCTGTTATTCCCCCGGGGAGCCTTCCATGTCTTCTCTTTTAATCAGCATAAGATCCTCGCGGCTCAAGTCACCCTTTTGTTCCAGCAGGCGTACTGCTTGCCGGCGGATGGACCGTTCAATCATATTGCGCACAAGTCTGGCATTGCCGCTATGCTCGTGCCGCTTATGCTCCCTTTCCAGGGAGTAGCGGAGCTCCTCCCTGGCACCGCCGGAAAGGCTGTATTGTTTTTGTTGAAGCATTAAGTCCGCGATGGCTAAAAGTTCTCCTGTGCTATAGTCGGGAAAGGAGATATGGACGGGAAAGCGGGAGCGCATACCTGGATTTACCTCTACAAACCAGTCCATTTCTTCCTGATAGCCGGCTAGAATAAGGATCAGGTTGTCCCTGTGGTCCTCCATCCCCTTGACCAGGGCATCAATGGCCTCTTTCCCAAAGTCCTTCTCACCGCCCCTGGCCAGGGAGTAAGCCTCATCAATAAATAGGATGCCGCCCAGAGCCTTTTTAATTTGTTCCCTGGTTTTTTGGGCTGTGTGACCGATAAATTCCCCCACCAAATCGGCACGTTCAACTTCGATGAGGTGGCCCTTGGGGAGCACCCCCACTTCTTTGAAAAGTTTACCCAGGATCCTGGCTACGGTTGTTTTTCCCGTGCCCGGGTTTCCTTTAAAAATCATATGCAGCACCAGAGGTTCGGTGGCGAGCCTTTCTTTTTGTCTTCTTTTTTGAATCTCTACAAAGGCATAAATCTCCCGGATTAACTTTTTAACCCCGTGGAGTCCGGTCAGTTTGTTCAGCTCCAGCATAATCTCCCGGGCGCTGTTTTTATAAGGGGAATCTTCCGGTGCGCGGGAGGCTTTGCCGGCGGACTGGATGGAATACTGTGTTTTAAGGGTTTTAATAACGCCTTTCCGGGCAGTGTTCCCATCGGGCTCGTGATTGTTCCAAAGATTGATTCTCACGGGGTTCCGCCACCTCACAAAGGGCTGTTCCATCACATTAACAGTATACGCCCCGGGTGTACTTTTACCACCAATAAATAAGCCTCTCGGTGGAGAGGCCAGCCGTACCGCAATCAGGAGCCCTTGGTTTCAGAGAATGAGGTGCTTACCGGTTTGAGCGGGCTAACCGTAGAAATAGCATGCTTGTAGACCATAAGCTGTTTTCCGTCGCTTTCCAGGATGACCGTAAAATTATCAAAGCCCCTGACCAGTCCTTTTAATTGGAAGCCGTTTATAAGGAAAATGGTAACGGGGATATTTTCCTTCCTTACCTGATTTAAAAAGGCATCTTGTAAATTAATTTGAGGTTTAGACATTTAGGAGCCCCCTCCGTTGGATATTATTTTTTTAATGTCTTTCTACAAACCCTATAATACTCCTTCTAGAAATGTTGTTATTTCTTGGGCCGCCCTGGATGAATGTCCCGGGTAATTCAGGTTTAACCACTTCATTCTTTGATCCCGGCGAAACCAGGTTAACTGCCTTTTGGCGAAACGCCTTGTATTCCTTTTTAAAGTTTCCACAGCCTTTTCCAGTGTTTCGGCACCTGAAAGATAACTGATTATTTCTTTGTAGCCCAGGCTGCGCAGGGAACTCAGTTCCGGGCTGAAGCCTTTTTTTAAAAGCTGCCGGACTTCGTCCACCAATCCGGCTGTAATCATTCCGTCCACCCGCTCTTCAATACGGCTGTAGAGATGCACCCTGGCCATGGTAAGTCCGAACATAAAAAGCCTATACAAGGGTTCATGGTTTTCATCCCTGTTTTGGTAGCTGGAAATAGTTTTCCCGGTTAAATGGTAAACTTCCAGGGCGCGAATGACCCGTCGTAAATCCCTGGGATGCAGCCTCGCGGCTGCAACCGGGTCTACAATTTCAAGCTTCCCGTGCAGCGCCCCGGGGCCATCCCGGTGGGCCTCTTTTAAAAGACGGTTCCTGAAAAGGGGGTCTCCGCCGGCGCCGCTGAAGTCGTAGGGATCAATTACAGCCCGGATATAGAGTCCTGTTCCGCCCACCAGAATTGGGAGTTTGCCCCTTTCTGAAATTCCTGCAATAACCGCCCGGGTTTGCTTCTGATATAGCGCCGCATTGTATTCCTGGTCCGGTTCTACGATATCAATCATATGGTGAGTAATGCCCCGCATCTCGGAGGGAGTTGGTTTAGCCGTTCCAATATCCATACCCCGGTATACCAGGGCTGAATCGGCCGAAATAATTTCCCCGCCCAACCCTTCCGCTACCATTACGCCTGCTTCACTTTTACCTGTGGCAGTAGGTCCGGCAATCACCACAAGCGGGTGAAGCCGCAAATTATTATGGCTCATCGCACCGGGCGCTTCCTCTCCATGATCCCATAGACAACGGGAGCGTATCTTCCTCCGTCAATTCTATCGAAACCAAGACGTTTGAATTCTGTACTTCCCCGTCTTTCCTTCATAACAACCCTTTGGGCCGACGCCCTCAGAGCCAGGCCAATAGTCTCGCGATCCACCGGGCGGGGATTGGCCAGGGCCCGCAAGGTGTCCATAGCAGGCGAATGGCGCCTGGGCAAGCGAAACATCGGATCGAAATACACGATATCGTAGCTACGGGGAATTAAACCGGAAAGATATTCTTTGTGGTTTATATTGATAACCTCTATCCGCCGCATAGCCCCGGTAAGGTCCTCTTCCGGTCCGGGATAGGTTGCCAGACCGTGTTTGACCAGTGCCGCTATGATAGGGGAATCTTCCAGCCCGGTGACCCTTCCCTTTTTACCCGCGACAAAGCTGGCGACGATAGAATCCGCGGCCAAACCTAAAGTACAATCAAGCACATGGGCTCCTGGACCCAGGGACATGCACTTAATCATTTGGTCAGTTTTCCCATTCTTCAGTTCCTTTATACGCAGCCCGGCCAGCCCCGGATGGAAAAAAAACTCTTGTCCCCCGCTAAAATAAGAAACCCGCCTGGCTCCCACCACCACAAATCCCTTAACCTTGCGGTTTATGGCCAGGGCTTTCAGAGACTGATCATTTCTTTCCACAAAGGGCACTTGCAAACAGCAGGCAAATTGCCTGGCCAGGTCCAGGGAGGCCTTTGTGGGCCGGTGGGAAGTGGTTACGGCAAAACTGTCATTGTATTCTTCCGTTTCCCGGTGATTGCAGGTCAAGTCCAACTACCCCTTAAATGATTTTTCAACGTTTGAAACGGTTTTCCATTTCTCTGTAGGACATGTGAATTACCGTGGGTCTCCCATGGGGGCAAGTATAAGGATTCCTGGTTTGGGCCAAACTTTCCAGCAAGGCGTCCATCGAAGCTATAGACAGCCTTTCCCCCCCCTTGACAGCACTCCTGCAGGCCATTGAGGCAGCCAGTCGATGGTGAAATTCAACCCGGTCCAGCCCCTGTCCCCTCTCCCTGAAATAATCCAGCAGGTCAAGGAAGATGCTCTTTTCTTCACCGGCAGGAAAGCTCGCCGGAACGCCCCTTAACCTAAAAGAATGGCCGCCGAAATGTTCAATAATAAAACCCGCGTCAGTAAACCAGATCACATGATCGGCCAGGACTGCCGCGTCCCTGTAATCAAGTTCCAGCATCACCGGCAGAAGAAGACACTGGCTTTCTTTTTGCTCCCTTTGGGCCAGGTAGCCTTCGTACAGGATCCTTTCGTGGGCGGCATGCTGGTCTACGATATAAAGGCCTTCCTGCCCGCTGGCCAGGATATAGACGGGGTGCAGATGGGCCAGGGCCTTTAAAACCGGCAGTTCGTTTTCAGCGTTCAACCTGCCGGCAAATTCCCCGCCTGCCCGGGCCCTGTCTTTTGCCGGTAGATGTTCCACCGTCCCCTTGTTTGCCGGTTCAAGGGATAAGCCGGAGCCGGCAGTCTCGTATTCCGTTTTGTCCTTATCCCGGAAAACCGTATCCCGGAAGGGGGGAACCCCGGCGTGCTGTTGGGGCCGTAAGTCTAGTTCAACCTGCTCTTCGTCTTGTTTGCCGGATTCCAGGGCTGGCCGGGCGGCTCTGGCCTCGGGGATTATTTCTTTTGCCCGGAGTGTTTCCAGAAGGGCCCGGGTCACCAGGGCGGCAATTTGTTCTTCTTCTAGAAGTCTTACTTCCAGTTTGGCCGGGTGAATATTCACGTCCAGGAACTCCGGTTCCACCCTTAAAGCCAGCACCGTAACCGGCCGGCGGCCCTGGGGCAGCAGGGAGTGGTAAGCTTCCTCCACTGCTGTGGCAATAACAGGGCAGCGTACGTAGCGGTCGTTGATAATAAGCGTGATGTGGCTGCGGGTGCTGCGGCTCAAGGATGGTTTGCCCGTCAGCCCGGTGAGGATAAGCCCTTTTTCAGCAAAATTAACTGAAAGCATTTGTTTTGCCAGTTGGGCGCCGTAAACAGCTGTAACGGAGTCCAGCAAATGGCCGGAACCCGGCGCATAGAATACGCGTCTTCCTTTTATTTTAAGTTCAAAGCTAAGGTCCGGCCGGGCCAGGGCCAGGCGGGAAACCAATTCCCCGCACAACGATCCTTCTGTGGAAGGGCTTTTCATAGCCTTACGCCGGGCAGGCGTATTGTAAAACAGATCCTTGACCAGTATGGTGGTGCCTCCGGGGCAACCCACCGGCGCAACATCTACGATTTTACCCCCTTCAACAACCGCCCGGTTTCCCTTTAAAACATCGCGGGTCCTGGTTGTTACAATCACCCTGGAAATGGAAGCAATGCTGGGCAGCGCTTCCCCCCTGAACCCCAGGGTGGCGATCCGGCTAAGATCGGAGGCGTGTGTAATTTTGCTGGTGGCGTGACGTTGGAAGGCCAGCAGGAGGTCTTCCCGGTTCATTCCGTATCCGTCATCTGATACGCTTACAGCCGCCAGCCCGCCCTCTTCCAGGTTTACAACGATCCTTTCAGCTCGTGCGTCAATTGAGTTTTCCACAAGTTCCTTGACCACCGAGAACGGTTTTTCCACAACTTCCCCGGCGGCGATCTGGTTTGCAGTCAAGGAATCAAGAATCTTAATGCTAGGCAAAATATCCACCTGCTATCCCCCCGATTGCCACTCCTTCCCACTCCCTGCAGAATAGCCCAAAAAGATGTCCGATGACTTATCCTGAAGGTAAACATACTGGTGGGAACCCATTTTTTTGGCCTGGTGGTACGCTTCCGCCGCTTCAGACCGGCATTTTGCACAGGCTTTGAAGGGTACGGACAGGCATTTGACTTTACCGGACTTTGCTATGCCGTGATTGGCTCTGGAATCAATTGCTAGATAGCCCGGGCAGTGATCACACAGCTTCAGCCTTTCCAATTGCTCCTCTTCAATGTAATCAGTATCATAAAAAATCCTTTTGTTTCTTTCGTAGAACTGGCCGCGGATGGACCTGGAATCAGGCGGCATCTGATCGCGTAATTGCCAGTAATGCAGGATCTGATCCACAAGCTTGCGCACCTGAAGGGAGCGGTCGGGGCTTTCTTTAAAGCGTTCGGGCCAGTAGTCCGGTTCTCGTACATTGGTGTAGTCAAGTCCCGCCAGAGCCAGAATGATAGCCATGTTTACGTAGGGTAAAGCTGTTTCAATGGCATAACCCCCCTCCAGCACGGCTAAGTCCGGGCCAAGCTTTTCAGTCAGCTTTGCGTAACCCTGGGCGCTTATTCTCATGCTTCCCAGGGGGTCGGTAAAATGATTGTCCTGCCCGGCCGAATTAACAATAAAATCCGGTTTAAAATCCGCCAGGATTGGCAGGATCAGGTTGTCAACCACGTAAAGCAGGTTTTCATCGGAAGTACCCGGCTGCAACGGAATATTAATGGTGCGAGCGAAGGCCCTGGGGCCGCCCAATTCGTGGGTAAAGCCCGTACCCGGGTAGATTGTCCGGCCGTCCTGGTGGAAGGAAATAAACAATACATCCGGGTCGTGCCAGAAAATATTCTGGGTACCGTCACCGTGGTGCACATCGGTGTCAATAATGGCCACCCGCTTGACGCCGTACCGGCTGCGCAGGTATTCAACCATGATAGCTTCGTTATTAATATTACAGAAACCCCGGTTGCCGTGGACTACCCGCATGGCGTGGTGACCGGGGGGTCTGACCAGGGCAAAGCCGTTTTTAATCTGACCCGTGACGATCCGGCCAGCCAGCAAGATTGCCGCCCCGGCGGCAATTAAATGCGCCTCTGTGGTCTGGTCCTCAACCCGGGGGACGCAAAAATGTGTCCTGGCAATATCGTGGACAGTTGCCAGGGATGCAGTAAATTCGTGAATTTGGGGAAGATCCATAATCCCTTCTTCAAAAATCTGGTCCCGGGTGTAAAGAAGACGTTCTTCCCTTTCCGGATGGGTGGGGGAAATGGCCCAGTCAAAGGCAGGAAAAAATATTAAGCCCGTTTGTTTGCCTTCCTGTTTTTTCATCTTATTCCACCCCCTGCAAAATCCTGCCGGTGATTCCTCTGGGAGTTTGAACGGTGATGTCGATGAGTCTGCCGGTTGTTGTCCAGTCCCTGATCATATTAAAAACTTCCCTATGGGTGGTTTCTATTTCCTCCGGGTCAAGATCCAGCCCATATTTCACTGCCCTTGCCAGGAGTTTTTCTTTCGCCAGGAGAAGGGCCTCCTTTTCACTGAAATGTTTGTCGCCAAGTTTGCCCTGAAACCCATCTTCCTGGATAATGTAGTATCTTTGCTCGGTATCGGCCCTCAGGCTTAACTGTATCGTTGGCTTCGCAACGGCGGCGCCAATAGCATTTGCCACCGGGGCATGGGGCGGGATGAACGGATCGCAGTTCAGTTCAGAAGCAATCCGGGTGATAAAACCGGAAGCGCCGCCGCCTACCCCGGCAACTAAACCTGGCCTTACCTTTTTTTTCTGGAGTACTTCCCATACGAGATAAGCGGGCTCTTGCTCCCAGTCCAAAAACATACTGTTAATCTCAGAAGTAATTTTGGTTGCTACCATCTCCATGACTGTCCCGGCAGTCTCCCTGGCACTCAGGTTAAGGACCTGGCCCAGTGCGGTCATGGCCTCCTCAGCCCTGTGAAGATCCCCCAGTTCCGTCATCCCCAAAACCCGGAGGGCATCGGAAGGAGTTGGCGCCGGACCGCCCATACAGTAGGCGGGGCCCTGCCTGCCGGTACCGATAATAAAACCGTCCCCGGCCCGTTCCAAAGAGCTGTCGCCGCCTACGGGCACGGACTTCACAGCCAGGGTACGTACCTGGGTGAGCTGGTTTTCCACCTTTGCCCCCCTGGAAGACAGCAGTGGTTGGCCGCTTAAAATCAAGGCCAGGTCGGTGGTAGTGCCTCCGATATCCACAACCACGGCGGTTTCCCCGGGGGGGATCAGCGCTTGAACACCGAGGGTACTGGCCGCGGGTCCCGAGAAAACCGTTTCAATAGGCAGTTCCTCCGCGTTTTCCAGGGGCATTGTTCCCCCGTCAGCTTTTAAGATGAAAACGTCTGCGTTTATTTTCCGCACTGCCAGGGCCTGCCGGATGGAATTGAGGAAGTGATGGTAAGGTTCGCGGGTGGCGCTGGTGAGGTGGGTTGTGACCACCCGTCTGGGAAAGTTTAACTGGCCGCCAAGCATGGATCCCAGATCAACTTTACAGCCCGGCAACTTTTTTTCAATAATAGCTGCCACACGTTTTTCCTGAGTTGTGTTGCGGGGTGAAAACTTACCCACTACGCAAACCCTGCTGTATCCCTGCCTGGACAGGTCCATAAGGGCGGATTCAATTTCCTGGTCATTAAGCTGGATAATTTCCCGGCCCCGGTAGTCGATAGCTCCCGACAGGATATGTACCTTTGTGCCAAAATTGTATGATTCGTGGGCCAAACCCGGACCGGGTATCAGCAATAAAGCCACATCTTCAAATTTACGCTCTGCAATGAGATTTGTAATCATAGTTGTGCTAAAAACGACCCTGTCTAATTCTTTTACGTCAACACCCTTGAGGACAACATCAATTGCTTCCAGGACAGACACTAACAGGTCTCTTCTGGTCGGAACCTTTGCAGTGGCGCGGACCAGATTATTTTCCAGAAGCACTGCGTCGGTAAAAGTACCCCCTACATCCACACCGACGTTCATTTTTCCTCCCCCTCATCAAAATCAGGTATTGCCTTGCCAAAACATATTTTACAATTACTTCTCCAGGGCTTGACGCAGCAGGTGGAGCTGGTTGATGGCTTCCAGCGGGGTCAGGTTTAAAACATCAAGATCCCGCAATTTCTCTATAACCTTTGCTTCCAGGGTCTCACCCCGGGACTTGTCTGGCTCCGGTTTTTGTCCCTGCTCCGAAAAACCCCCGTTTTCGCCGGTTGCCGCGGCCTCGGCCGGCGTTGCTCTGGTCGATTCAAGGGTATCTAGAATTTCGGTCGCCCGGGCGATAATTTTTTCCGGCAGGCCGGCCAGCCGGGCCACGTGGATGCCGTAACTGCGATCGGATTTTCCTCTGGTTACTTTCCTTAAAAAAACTATGTCTTCGCCGTTTTCCTGTACCGCAACATTATAATTGGCAATACCAGGAATCTGATCCATATCGGTCAGTTCGTGGTAATGGGTTGAAAATAACGTTTTTGCGCCAATTTTCAAATGAATATACTCCACCAGGGCCCGGGCTATACTGATCCCATCGTAGGTACTGGTTCCCCGCCCTACTTCATCCATGATGACCAGGCTGTTTCTGGTTGCCCCCTTTACGATGGAGCGGCATTCATTCATTTCCACCATAAATGTACTCTGCCCGCCGGCCAGGTCGTCCGATGCCCCGATTCTGGTAAAAATCCGGTCCACCAGAGGTATCCGGGCCAGGGATGCAGGTACATAGCTCCCAATTTGGGTCATTAGAATAATCAGGGCAACCTGGCGCATGTAAGTACTTTTACCGGCCATGTTGGGACCGGTAATAAGCACAAGACGGCATTTTTCATTATCCATGGTACAGTCATTGGGTACAAACTGTTCCGGTCCCAGGACTTTTTCCAGAACGGGGTGCCGACCGTCCCTGATTATCAGCAGTCCGTCTTTACTGACTTCAGGCCTGGTGTAGCTTCCGGCAAATGCCGCCTCCGCCAGGGAATAGAAGGCGTCCGCCCTGGCTACGGCGGCGGCGGAATGCTGGATACGTCCAAGATCGGCGGCTAATTTATCCCTAATCCCAAGGAAGAGACTGTATTCCAGCTGGGTCAGGCGTTCCTTTGCGCCCAGGAGCAGGTCTTCATATTCCTTTAATTCCGGTGTAATATACCTTTCCGCGTTGGCCAGGGTTTGTTTGCGCTGGTATTCTGCCGGTACCTGGGGTAAGTTGGAACGGGTTACCTCTATATAATAACCAAAAACTTTATTGAAACCGACTTTTAAAGACTTTATCCCGCTACGGGCCCTTTCTCGTTCCTCCAACCCGGCCAGCATGGTTTTAGCTTCCCGCCCGGCCTGGCGCAGACGGTCAACTTCTGAATTGTAGCCTTTTTTAATGATGCCGCCGTCTCTTACGGATATGGGCGGGTCATCCTCGATGGCAATATTTATTAGATCCCGGACTTCCGGCAGGGGATCGATTGCTAAACCAGTTTTTTGCAAAAGGTCTGATTTGGCCCCCGCCAGGAGTGCTTTTAGCGCCGGAAGATAACCCAGAGATTTCTTCAGGGCCACCAGATCCCGGGCATTGGCGGAACCAAAGGAAATTTTGCCGGCCAGCCGTTCCAGATCGTAGATATGTTTTAATTCGGATTTCAGGTCGTAACGAAATAGCGTCGTGTTGACCAGTTCTTCCACAGCCGTCAGTCTAGATTCAATTTTTTCCGCGTCCAGGAGGGGTTGCTCAATCCAGTTCCGGATTAGCCTGCCGCCCATGGCGGTAACAGTGTAATCAAGGATTGAAAGAAGGGTGTTTTTTCTGGTGGCATCCTGACTGCAGCGGGTTAACTCCAGATTGCGGCGGGTGGATCCGTCCAGGTGTAGATACTTTCCCGGCTGATAAAATTCGATCTCCCGGATGTGGGTTAGGTCCCGTTTTTGGGTTTCCTTGATAAAACAAAGAAGGGCGCCCGCAGCCGGAATGGAAAACCTGGCTTCAGATGAGAGCATAGTTTTCAGAACGCCCGGCCCAAACTGTTCCTCCAGCAACCGGGCGGCTCCGGCCGGATCAAAGGCCATATCCTTATAGCCGTTAACCATCGATATGCCCCGGGTATTTATAGTTTTGGGCAAAGTCTCAATTTTCGCCAGGGGCACAATGATCTCCGCCGGCAGGAGGCGGGAAAGTTCTTCCTGCAAGGCCTTTTCCGCCCTTTCCCCCGAAAAGGAGCCAACCATGAACTGTCCTGTGGTAATATCGGTAACGGCGAAACTGAAGCCTTTTTCCATCGGGGCTATACTTGCCAGATAATTGTTCACCTTGGCTTCCAGCAACTGTCCGTCCAGGACCGTTCCCGGGGTAATTACCTTGACTACTTCCCGCCTGACAATCCCCTTGGCGGCGGAGGGATCCTCAACCTGTTCACAGATCGCCACGCGATACTTTTTAGCGATAAGCCTGGCGATGTAAGTATCGCAAGCGTGATAGGGAATACCGCACATAGGGACACGTTCTTTTGCACCCCCTTCCCTGCCGGTCAGGGTTATCTCGAGTTCGCGGGAGGCAAGCCGGGCATCATCAAAAAACATTTCGTAAAAATCACCCAGCCGAAAAAAAAGAATGGCATCCGGATATTGTTTCTTAATCTCTAGATATTGTCTGATCATCGGTGTGAAACTCACCGGAACCCCTCCTGGTGTTTATTATAACATATGGTATTGTAAACCAAAAGAAAAACCCCCCGTTAAGGGTTGCAAGCCCCGCAGGAAGGATTGGGTCAAAGCGGACTTAAAAGGCTGTCCCCGGGTATTCAAAAGGACAAGACAAAAAATATTGATTTCTTCGCAGGGGGGATGCCCAAATTGTTTTTATAATCTATTGACAGCCGCTGCAGCCGCAAGAACCTTCACCACATACACTGTCACAGTTGCATTCCGGATCTGGCCCCAGGGATTCACCGATAATCTTGTTAACCCTTTGCAAAACCAGATCAAAATGTTGCCTTGCTTTATAGAAATCAAAAATCAGCGGATTTTCTACCATCTGTTTTTCAAGTTTCTCCACTTCATCTGTCTGGTCCTTTGTCAAGGCTTGTCCCAGGGATTGGATTTTTTGCAAATGGTGCTGTTTTTCCTGAAATGCATTGATAATTTGCCGGGCTTCCGTATCCTCCAGCATTTTGGCCTCGGCTTCCCTGACATCATTCAGTTCTTTTGAGCCGGAAAGCGCTTCTGCCAGCTCCTTTGCTTTATTGTATACCGTTATGGACACTTTTTCACCTCCCGTCTTTACGGCTTTATCTCCTGGCGGAAGCAGGACCGGTTTTTTAAACCTGGGCACTGCTGCCAGCCAGGTAAGCCAAGTGGGCATTCTCTATTGTTACTGGTACCGGGCAACCGAACAATTCCCGCCCGCCCTTAAAAAAAACCATTTTCCCACCCCTGTTTCGACCGCAAAGGAAAAGTTCACCCTTCAACCCTTCCCCTTCCACCAGAATTTCCTGGACCTGCCCCACAGCTTCCCTGTTCTTTTCCAGGCTTATCCCATTTTGGAGTTTAATCAGGGTCTGGATCCTTTGCTTCTTTACTTCCCGGGGAACCTGACCGGCCATTTTTGCAGCAGGAGTACCCGGTCGGGTGTTGTAGACAAAGGTATAAGCGTTATCAAACCGGATCTGCCTGATAAGATCCAGGGTCTGTTCGAAATCGCCGTCCGTTTCCCCCGGAAAGCCCACCATAATATCTGTTGTAAGCGTGGCGTGCGGCAGAGCTGCTTTTATTTTAGCGATCAGTTTGAAGTAGTCTTCCCTGGTATAGCCCCTGTTCATATTTTTTAAAATTATGTTGCTCCCTGCTTGAACCGGCAGGTGAAATTGCTCGCAAACTTTGGCAGATGATGCAATGGTTTGAATCAGCCGCTCGTTAAAGTCCCTGGGGTGAGATGTCATGTAGCGGATTCTGATAATACCGTCTATGCTGTCCAGCTTTTTTAGAAGTTCTGCAAAATCCAGTTCTTTTTCCAGGTCTTTTCCGTAAGAGTTAACATTTTGACCCAGTAAGACAACTTCTTTGAATCCCTTTTGGCCGAGAGCAGTTACTTCAGCTATAATTTCTTCGGGTTTGCGGCTCCTCTCCCTGCCCCTGACGTGGGGCACGATGCAATAGGTACAGAAGTTGTTGCAGCCGTACGTGATGGTTACCCAGGCGCTGATTCCTGCTCTTCTTTTATGCGGCAGGCCTTCCGTGCTACCCCGGGGGGATGGCCATATTTCCGAAACAGGTTCCCTTCTTCCGGTGATCCTGGCCAGGTATTCTTCCAGGCGGTGCAGGTTATGGGTGCCGAAAACCAGATCGACGTGGGGAAACAGACGGCGGATCCTGGAAGCCATGCCTTCCTGCTGGGTCATGCAACCGCCTACTCCAATAATCATGCCCGGATTTTTCGCCTTTTGCGGGCGCAATCTCCCCAGGAAGGAGAATACCTTGTTTTCAGCTGTTTCCCGGACACAGCAGGTATTTAAAAGGACAATGTCAGCCTTAACCACATCGGCAACTGGTTCATATCCAATCTTTTCTAGGATTCCCGCCAGCACCTCCGAATCGTGCTCATTCATTTGGCAGCCGAAGGTCCTAATATGATATAATCCCAATGAATTGATTTCCTCCAGAAAAAAGTCATAAAACCATTATAATAGTTAAAAGTCAATATGGCAAACCTTTGGCTTTTTACTATTCATCTGTAATATTTTCAAAAAAAGAATTAATTATAAGCCAGAGACAAGGCTCTCCCCGTTAATGGAGCTGGTCAGGCTATAAAAAGCAAGTAAAAAACTGCGTTTAGTAAAATTTTAAAGCATTGGTTCCAAACGAGGACTGCTCCGGGTGCCTGTGCTACCGAAGATTAAAAAATTTTTGACTATGGGTTTTAAACCTGTAGGAATTCGGTCTTTTTTCTAGAAGAAGAAATCTTAGTTTGCTCAGATCAGAATGTTCGGATGGCAAACGGGTACCGCCGGAAGATAAACAAAGCTGAATGCATGACCAAATACCGCCGGGAGGTGAATCACTTGCTGGAAAGAATGGCCGGTATTGTTGTTCTGGCCGGATTGATCCTTTCAGTTGCCGGTGCTGTTATGGAAAATCAGGATCTTAAAACAACGGGTGTATTAATTCTGCTGATAACGGCCACGATTGCGGGCTACCGGTTCCTGAAATTTCAACTTACAACGCCCACCAGCGACTTTGTAGGCATCTGTATTGAACGTAAGCGGCTTTCATCCCATTACATCTTGTCCTTCAGGACAGGAGGGGTGGAGATTTACTCGGGCAGGGCCAGTCTGAAGATGGGTGAAGGGGTAAAGACAGGTGAGAGGGTAAGGTTGAAGGTAAAAGGTCCGGCCATTCTGGAGATAACCAGGATTTAACCGGCAAATGCCTGCGTTTACTAGCAAATTAACTATTTTTTCGCGATCATACAACCCTAACGTATAGATTGGGGAAAACAAGGGATACTTTTCTTTAAGAATGGGCCGGGGTGAATCCCGTGGTTGATCCAGTGAAAGGGCAGAAATCCAAAATTGTATTCGCAACGCCTGGAACTGCATGATGGAATGGACTCGGTGCCGGCTCAACTGCCTGCCCGGGGCCCTGCGGATAAGGAGCGGTTAAGGGAATGATGTGCCGGGACTGAAACCCTGCTGCAAGAAGCCCAACAAAGATGTTCCAGGATCTTTTAAAGAGGTTCTCCGCCGGGATCCTCTTTTTAGCATCTTCCGCCAGTCTTTTGAACATGTTATAATTTTTATGCTGATAAGGCGGCAAATATTTACCTGGTTTTAGGGGCCGGTTAATAAGGAAGGGGATTTTTTGATGCAGATTAAGGACCTTGAAGCGGCTAAACAATTGATTGAAATGCAATTGAAGGATATTGACAATATTTTTACAAAAGTGCCTTACGGGTTGGAGTATACCTTCTGGGAGGACTTTACAGCCAAGATCATCGACCGGATTTACGGAAACGAGTCAAGCCAGCGCCACGGCTTTGAACAGGCCGGACGCGGGGGTTGCTTTTCCGTTTTCGAGTCCTACTCGGAACATCAGAGACGTGAAAATTATATTGAAATTGTCAATTGTAAAAAGGAATATCTTGAAAATCTCATCAGAGATTTGGAAAACCGCCATAAAGGTACAGGAATGGAGATGCCCGGGGCGGAAAACAGGGAGGTTTTTGCGGATTTATCCGATGATTTGGAGGACATCTCCAAGTCGGAGGAAGTATCGCCCCTGGATCGCACTATTGCCCAGATCCTGGCCAAAATCCAGGACCCCTCCCGTTTTAGGGAAGCCCGCACAAATCTGCTGGGATTAAGGGACGAGTTGCTGAAACCCGCCCCCTCCTGGGCGGTGCTCAGGGAACACATGGTATGGCTTATCCTTTTTGGGAAACAGGAATTATTCTCAGTGCTGCCCTTTATAGTCCTGTACGTCCGCAAAATCGTGGATTAGGTTTATTTGACGAGGGTGACCCTGCTGCCGGCCAGGTGGATTACCTTGTGGCTGACACTTCCCAGCTCTACACCTTTCAATTCGCTTACACCGCGGCTGCCCATAATAATGTGATCAAAATTCCCCCGTTCCGCGTGGGCGAGGATCACCTCTGCGGGGTCCCCCTTGTCGATCAATCCGTTGACACTTAACCCCTCCTTGCTGAAAAATTCAACTGTCTTTTGCAGGATCTCCCCGCCCCTGTCCTGCATCTCCCGGACTGCCGGTTCCATTGTTTCCCTTCCCCTGTTTTCGGGGTCCGGAAAAACATTATCCCGGGGCAGTACAACAAGAACAGTCAGCTTCATTTCTTTGTTCATTTTCATTAAACGGGCAGCATAAGCTGCGGCTTTGGTCGAGGTGTACGAGCCGTCACTGGGCAGCAGCACTTTGCTCTTCAGCATGGTATAAACCTCCTTGGGCAGTTTAAAAAAAGCCCGCCCTTTAATATTTTACCAGCCCCGGCTGCTTGCCGCAAGTTTAGGGGGAAGCTAATCTTTAAACCCGGCTTTGCAGGGCATTTTCGAATTAAAATGCTGCCCGCCCAGGCTGTTTTTACGGCTTTTTTCAACTGAAAAGGACAAGCCCAAAACAAAGCCGGGTTTTTAAAGGCTAGTTGTTTTTTTCTGCCAGGAGCTCCGCTAGATGCATAATCCGTCTGGCCCGGTTGGCGATTGGATATTCAATCATTTTCCCGTCAACCTGCAGGACCGCCTGTCCCTTTGCTTCCGACTCGTCAAAAACAGCAACTATCTTCCTGGCCCAGGCCAGTTCTTCTTCTGTGGGCATAAATATCTCGTTTAACGGTCCGATCTGGGCTGGATGAATGGCCAGTTTCCCCTGGAATCCCATCTGGCGGACTGCCCTGGCATCGGCAACCAATCCCTCAATATCCTTAAAATCAGGATAAACCGTATCAATGGGCGCTTCTATGCCGGCGGCCCGGGAGGCAACGACAAGTTGGGCCCGGGCATAGAATATTTCCGAACCTCCCCTGGAAAAACTGGTTCCTATATCGAGCACGTAATCAACTCCTCCTAAAAACATTCTGCTCACCCTTTTACAGGCGGAAGCTATGGCGTAGGAATTAATTATCGCGTTTGCGCTTTCAATAAAGGGGATGATCTCCAGGGAACCAGCGTTAAGTCCCCTTTCCTTTTCCAGTTGTCCAATTACCCAGTCCACCTGCCGGATTTCCTCCGCCGATTCGGACTTGGCCAGGACGAGCCCCTTTACTCCCTCTGTTACAGAAGCCAGCAAGTCGGCCAGAATGCAATCTGTTTGAGCGCTGTTAACCCGGATAAAAACATCCCCTGAACGGGGGAGGGCCAGGGCTTCCTTTAAAGCTTGCCTCGCCCTGTCCTTTTCACTGATAGCCACAGCGTCCTCCAGGTCAAGAACCACTCCATCCGCCTTTAATTTAAGGGCTTTGCCAACTTTGCGCAGATCATTGGCAGGTGTAAACAACATTGTTCGATATAGCGACATAAGTAATTCCTCCTTGCAAGTTATTTCATTATTTAAATTAGAAAGAATATTCTACTCCTAAAAGCTCTTTTCCTTTAGGAATTAAGATCTTTGCCCCGCCTTTTTGTGGACGCCAATTTAAAACAAATGATATAATTTTATTATAAGGAAAGGGATGGACGGGTTAAGTAATGACAGCTTCCCAGCGCATGTATAAAGTTAGGCAGATCTATACCCCCCGGGGCTTGTCCGGGACGGGGAAAGCCGTTCTAGCCGCCCTGACCGGATCAACCCTGGGGCAAAAACTAGAATCAGGGATGAGAGTTGGCATTACCGCAGGCAGCAGGGGTATTTGCGATATGGTCCTCATCCTGAGGGAAGTGGCAGCCTATGTAAAACACCTGGGGGGGATCCCGGTTTTAATTGCAGCAATGGGCAGCCACGGCGGGGGCACTCCGGGGGGCCAGAGGGAATTGCTCCGCTCCCTGGGTATCACGGAAGTCAGTACAGGGGCGTCCTTAATCTGCTCCGGGGATTATCTTGTAGCCGGCAGGGCCTTTTACGGGGATGTATATCTAAACCGGGAGGTTTTGGAATGTGACGCGATAATTGTGGTCAACCGGATAAAACCCCATACTTCTTTTCACGGGGACCACGAAAGCGGTCTGCTGAAAATGCTTGCTGTGGGTTTGGGCGGGCCGCCGGGGGCGGCATCCCTGCACAGCTGCCGGCCCGGTCTGCTGGCCCGGGCTGTGGCCGAGGGAGGGCAGGTTGTACTGAAAGCTGCCCCTGTGGTACTGGGACTGGCCATATTGGAAGACGCTTGCGAGCGGACGGCAAAAGTGATCGCCATTGACCCGGAGGATTTTATAAACGCCGAAAAAAACCTTCTGGAGGAAGCCCGCAGTTATCTCCCCCGGCTTCCGGTGGATGACCTGGATATATTAATTGTAGATGAGATTGGCAAGAATATCAGCGGTACGGGTATGGATACTAATGTTATCGGCCGCTTGCGGATTCAGGGGGTACCGGAGCCCGCGTCACCTAGTATAGGCAGGATCGTTGTTCTGGATCTTACCCCGGAGACAATGGGCAACGCCTACGGCATCGGCCTTGCTGATTTTACAACCAGCCGTTTTGCCGGCAAGCTCGATTGGGAGTCCGTTTATACCAATGCCCTTACCAGTACCTTTATTCAACGGGCCATGCTGCCCATGGTGCTGCCAGATGACCGGGCGGCCCTTGGGGCCTGCCAGAAGAGTCTGGGCCTGGCTGGCTTGCGTGGGGCCAGGATAATCCGGATTCACAATACCCTTAATCTTTCAGAAATCCTGGTTTCCGAAAATATTTTAGGGGATATTGCCGGTTCCCCATTCGTCCAACTTCCCCGGCAGCCCCAGTTGCTGGAGTTTTCCAGCGAGGGGTGCCTGCTCCCCTTTTAAGTTTGCTTCATCCCCGTTGTTCCACCCGGCAATTTTTTGCGGTATGAGTTCCCCCCGAAGACTTTAACCCGCCGCTGCCAGACGCAATCCGTGCAGTATTATTTAATCTTCCCCCAACAGGCACCGGACGATTGTCCGGTCAGCGTCCGCAAAATCGTACCCCTGAAGATCCCCCAAGTAGACCCATCTGAAGTCCTGGCAGCCCCTGGCTTTAGCCTGGCCGCCCAAATAACGGCATAAATGGCAGTGAAGCAAGATCTTCCTGTCTTCGTACTGGTGTTCCACTACAGTCAGTTCTTCGCCTACCCCGATATCCAGGTCCAGCTCCTCTTTTATTTCTCTCCTTAAACAATCTCCGGCATCTTCACCTGTTTCTATCTTTCCCCCGGGAAACTCCCATTTGAGGCCCATGTGAGCGCCTTTCAGCCTTTTGGCTATTAAAATTTTGTCGTTGCAACGGATTATTGCCGCAGCTACGAGGTAGGTTTTCATTTATCCCCCTTTAATCCCTATGCCGGGAAGGATATATTTCCATTTATTTTTGTTTTTAATTTTCCTGACCAAGAGGAAAAGGTCAGTTGAAATCGAATATTAATATATTCGCATGAAATATGTGGAAAAGAGGTGATCATCATGGGTAGGGAAATGGTAGTATTTAAAGGTACAAGGAACGGCCTTGTGATTGTCCTCGATCCGAGCCGCGAATATGAAGATATTCGAAATTCTCTTCTAAAGAAAATGGAATCTGCCAGAGGGTTTTTTAAAGGCGCCAGATTTTCGTTCTTCGATGGCCAGCAGGCCATCCCCGAGAATCAGAAGAATGAACTGGAGGATATCTGCCGTCAGTTCGGGTTGGTGCCCAATGCCGGGGAAGAACGGGCCGTTTTGAAAAATAGTTTTCCCAAATCCTCTACCAGACAGGCAATCTCCACCCCAAAATCGGTTTCGTCCCCGGGTGAAGAAGCCCATCTAGTCAGACGCACCCTTCGTTCCGGGCAGCGTGTCCATTATCCGGGACATATTGTTGTTCTGGGCGATATTCACCCCGGGGCAGAGGTGGTATCCGGCGGCAGCGTACTGGTCCTGGGGAACTGCCAGGGGGTGGTTCACGCCGGGGCAGGCGGTGATCGTTCAGCAAAGGTGATAGCCTTAAAACTTTCACCCACTGTAATCAGTATAGCGGACCGGCGGCATGCTCCCGAGCGGGACAGGCAAGTTTACGGGCCCCGGTTGGCCCGCCTTTCCGGGCAAAAAATCGTTATTGAAGAATATCAGACCGGACGATAAAATGCTCTTTAAACCGGCGGGGTTAGTAAACCTCTACCGGTTTAATTTTATTTTGATGATACGCGGCCAGTATGCCGGCAATGGACTTGGCATCGCAAATTTCGCCTGTCCAGATCATATCCAGTGCTCTGGCATAGGGGATTTTCAGGACATCGATAAACTCGTCTTCATCCAGGTCCTGCTCTTTTAAAACCAGGCCGGTTGCCAGAAAGATATGGATCTGTTCATTGGTAAAACCCGGCGTGCTATAGAATTTGATAAGCTTTTCTACCTTCCTGGCCGTATAGCCTGTCTCTTCCTGTAATTCACGCCTGGCGCTTTCAGCGTAATCCTCACCTGGCTCAACTCTCCCTGCCGGTATTTCCAGTAAAGCTTTACCGGCGGCGTACCGGTACTGCCTGACCAAAAAAAGCTCTCCTTGCTCGTTGACAGGCACCACTGCCACAGCCCCGGCATGTTCCACGACTTCCCGGGTACCTGTGCGGCCTTCCTGGGGCAAGGCCACGGTGTCAACCTTGAGGTTGATAATTTTACCTTTATAAATCAGTTCAGATGAAATAGTTCTTTCTGCTAAATGAGACAAATAATTTCTCCTTTCCGCATAATAGCTATTTTAGGCCTTTTTCCTGGTCTTGCCGGCGCCGCGTCTGTCAGTTGCGGTGGATGATGCGAAGGAACCCCCGCGCTTTTTTACTGTGGCGCAGCCTTTTCGGTGTGTGTTTAGAGTCTGGCACATGAACACCCTGCCGGTTGATCCCTTAAATCTTTCTGTAAAAAAGACTATATTCCTCCTTTTTTACCCTCCCCATTCTATTTCGAAATAAAGTGTATTAAACTGGCGTATAAAAAAGAATTGAAGCGAGAAAGTTATTATTAAATTATATTTTGAGGTGATTAAATGAGTATTATGCGTTGGGATCCCCTGGGGGAATTTACTAACCTGAGGAATCAAATGAACAGGTTTTTTGATCAAAACTTTCTTAGGAGAGGTGTTTTGGCCGGGTCAGAACCCTATGGTCCCAGGGTGGATCTGTACCAAACCGAGCGGGAAGTGGTGGCAACCGCTGAATTACCCGGGATTAAATCCAAGGATGATATTGAAGTTACCTTGACGCCCGATACCTTAAGCCTGCGGGGTGAAATAAAGCGGATTCGTGATGTGGAAGAAGACAATGTGTTTCATTCGGAACGGTATTACGGTTCCTTTAGCCGTACCCTGCCTCTGCCTGCAGAGATTAAACCCGAGGAAGCCAGGGCCAGCTTGCAGAGCGGACTCCTTGAAATCAGGATGCCGAAAACTGAGAAAAGCCTGAAAAAGGCCCATCGTGTTCCCATCCAGTGACATCCGGTTGGGTTGATGAAGCAAAGGTGCCTGTACAGGCATCTTTTTTATTTTCCAATATAAACTTTCGCTGCCCATATAGCCCGTTGATTTTAAAGATTGCTGGAGGAATTTATTGGTGAGAGGAGAATTATATGAGTGGGAGGATGCGGGTATAACCAGCTATCTTGCCAAGTATAGTTAAATACAACTGTTAAGGAACAAAGGAGGAAATACTGGTTGGCTGTTAAAGTCGGCATTCCCCGTGCCCTGTTATTCTATCTTTATTATCCTATGTGGCAGGCCTTCTTTAATGAAATCGGTGTCCAGGTAATTCCTTCCGGCAGGACAACCAAAAGTATCCTGGATGATGGGATCCGTGAGGCCCTCGCCGATGTCTGCGTACCCATCAAGCTGTATTACGGTCACGTTATGGATTTAAAGGGAAAAGTTGATTACCTCTTTATACCCCGGGTGGTTTGTCTTAATGGAAAAACTATCTACTGCCCTAAATTTCTGGGATTGCCGGACATGATTAAGTATTCCATCGATGATCTTCCGCCGATTATCGATGTGCGCCTGGACAGCCGTCAGGGACGATTTGCCCTACTTAAAGCTTACAGTGAAATCGGCAAGTATTTTGGCGCGACAAAAATGACTGCGGTGCGCGCTTATTTGAAGGCGCTGGGCCTTCATTATCATTTCAGACGGCTTTTGAACAAGGGTTGGAGTCCCCCGGAAGCAATGGAACTCCTTCGGACTCCGGGAGCGGGTGAAATGGGTGTTCAACCGAAGGTGAATCTTAAATTTGCTGTTCTTGGTTACCCTTACTCAATTTACGATAGCTTTATAAGTGTCAATATTGTTAAAAAGCTTCGCCAGCTGGGTGTATCGGTTATGACTGCCGAGAACATTCACCCGGCTCTGCTGGCCTTGCAAAGGAATTGCGATTTACCCAAAAGGCTATTTTGGACCTTAAGTGATGTTGTCCTTAAAGCAGCGCACTTGTTATTCAAGCAAGGCCGCGTTGACGGGGTCCTTCATTTAACAGCTTTCGGCTGCGGCCCGGATTCCCTGCTTAACAAACTGATTGAAATGGAAGCCAAGAAGCACAGAAATGTTCCCTTTATGACCCTTATGATAGATGAACATACCGGTGAGGCGGGAATGGCTACCCGCCTGGAGGCCTTTGTGGATATGGTCAGGCGCCGGAAGGAGGTTAAAGCATGTCAAAAGTGACGTTTCCCCGAATGGGAGAGTCCTGGCGGGCATTTAAAATGCTTCTGGAGGATCTGGGCAATGAAGTTGTGGTACCCCTCCGTCCCAATAAGCGGACACTGGATCTGGGAGTCCGTTATTCTCCGGAATTTGCCTGTTTTCCCCTGAAGATATTAACGGGTACTTATCTTGAATCTATTGAAATGGGCGCCGGGACAATTGTTACCAGCGGGGGTATGGGTCCCTGCCGGGCTGGTGAATACGCCATGCTGCACCATAAAATTTTGCAGGATCTGGGATACGATCTAAAAATGATTGTATTTGAACAGCCGCGTTATTACCCTCTGAATTTTGTCAAGAATGTCATGGCTTTGAACCGAGCAAGGGTTTCCATAAGAGGAATCATTTCCCGGATCAAGCGCGCCTGGCGCCTGCTCCAGGCCCTGGACAACGCGGAAAAATTAAGCCATGTGGTCCGGCCCAGGGAAATAAGGAAAGGAACTACAACCGCTGTTTATAAAAAAGTGCTGGATTGGATCAGCAGCGCCTGCACCATGGAGCAGATTGTTGAAGCAGAAGCGGCGGCCCTGGAAGCCCTGCGGAGTATTCCCCAGGATTTAGCGAGGGAAGTCTTAAAGGTGGGGATTGTCGGGGAGATCTATGTGCTGCTGGAGCCGGCGAGTAACCTGGAGATTGAGGAAACCCTGGGTAACCTTGGTGTCGAGGTGGAAAGATCTATGTTTCTGACCGGTTGGACCCGGGACAATACCTGGAATGAGACTACCCATGGTCTGACCATAAAAAAAGCAGCATCTCCTTATCTGCCGGAACTGGTGGGCGGACACGGCCGTGATTCCATAGGGCATACCATTCTTTACGCCAAGCGGGGTTTTGACGGTATCATCCAGCTGGCGCCCTTTACCTGCATTCCGGAAATAGTTGCCCGGACCATACTGCCCAGGGTCAGTAAGGATTACAATATTCCCGTGCTCACTTTTTTCCTGGATGAGCAGACTGGAAAAACGGGTATGACAACCCGTTTGGAGGCCCTTACCGATCTCATGCGGCGAAAAAGGCGCTACATGACCGGCGCAAAATCCCTGATCAGCTGAAATTGCTGCGGGGAGTACAACCTTGGAAACAAAAAACGGTTTTCAACAACCGCAGGACCCATCTTCTTTTTGATTGAATTTCTCCGGCGGTATGCCGGCAATTTCCCGGAGGGAACGGATGGCCGTGTCCACTTCCCTTTCATCGTTGAAATAGGAAAAACTGAAACGCACAAGTTTTTGCTCAAAAGTGCCCAGGGTTTTATGGGCGTCCGGGGCACAGTGCAGGCCCGCCCGGCAGGCGATTTTATATTGCTGGTCAAGCATTGTTCCAACCGGTCCGGATGCCTTTCCCTCCAGGCTGAAAGAAACAACTGGCGCCCTGGCGTAAAGCTCCATTGGACCATAAACGGTGAGTCCCTTAATTTCTGCCGCCCCTTCCAAAAAACGCCGGGTTAAATTCATTTCATGGCTTCTTATCTGCTCCATACCCTCTCTTCTGATAAACTTTAAACCTGCCGCCAGACCAGCCAGGCCGACTGAATTAATTGTCCCGCTTTCGAAACGTTCGGGCATTAAATCCGGTTGATCCGGGATCTCCGATTTACTGCCCGTACCGCCTTCCTTGAGAGGTGCAAGCTGCAGGTCTTCGGCAATGTATAATCCGCCGGTTCCGGTGGGGCCGTATAGCCCCTTGTGGCCCGGGAATGCCAGCAGGTGGATACCCATAAAAGAAACATCCAGATCGAAGACCCCGGCCGTTTGGGCGGCGTCGACAACCAGTCTCAGCCCCTTTTTTTTGCTGAGCCGGCCTATTTCGCCAATGGGCATAAGTGTACCGGTGACATTGGAGGCGTGGGTGATAACTACGGCAGCGGTGTTTGGTCTTAACGCGGTTTCAATGTCTTTGACTTTAATTTTACCATCCGCCGCACAGGGGATCTTGGTTACCTCGACCCCTTTTCCCTGCAAAACGTGCAGGGGACGTGTTACCGAGTTGTGTTCCATGGAACTGGTTACAACATGGTCCCCCTTTTTCAAAAAGCCTTTTAAGGCCAGGTTCAAAGCCTCTGTGGCATTTAAGGTAAACACAATCTGGTCCGGGTTTTGAATATTAAACATCGAGGCCAGCAGTTCCCTGGCTTCGTCCACCAGACGGCCCGCTTTAAGGGCCATCTGGTGTCCGGATCGGCCCGGATTGGCTCCGACAAATTTGATGCAGTGTTCCATCGCCTCCCAGACTTCCCTGGGCTTTGGCCAGGATGTGGCGGCGCTGTCGAAATAAATCAAGATCTTACTCCCCTCATTTTTAAGGCGTAATATTTTTCCTTTAAGCCTGGTGAGTTTAATCTTTTGCGCAGAATCCGCATGTTTATTTTTATTGGATTCCGCTTCATTTTATTCAACAGCCCCAAGATTTACACAGGTAGATTTTACCCCCTCCCTGCCGTATTTTACCTGGTTACCATTTAAAGTTCTGTTAAACCGATTGTTTGTAATACTTGCCGAAAAACCGGCAAATCTTGATAGCAAAACGCACCAGGGGGTTTTTTAACCTTTTTTCGAAGTTCTCGTTTTCTTCTATGGCGGCAGCCAGCTCCTGCTGGGCCAGGAAATAAGATCTTTGCTGCTCCTCTTCCATTCTGAGCGATTTTTTTAAGTCGTTGCTCAGGGCGTTGACTTCTTCCTGCAAGCGCCTATGTTCGATAAAATGGGAGGTCCTCTCCCGCTCCGCCCTTTGCTTCAGCTCAACGATTTCGGTTTGCAATTCCGCTATTCTGGTACTGTGCTGTTCCTTCAACTCGACTAATCTTACCTTGTTTTCCCGGTCTTTGTCTTTATATTGCTGAAGTTTGGTGAACAGGCCCTCCAGGCTGCCCTGGGTCTTTGCCAGGAGTTCTTTTTGTCTGGATATTTCCTCCATGGCTTCCTTGGTCCGTTTTACCCAGAGGCGGCACTGGTAGAGGATGCTGTTGGATTTTGCCTCCAGTTTATTGATGTGTTCCCTGTAGCGCAAAATTTCTCTTTTGCGCAAGGAGAGGAGAAGGTCTTTTTCAGCCATTTGGGTCAACAGGTATTCATGCTGACCCGCCAGTTCCATCCTTTCAGAAAGGGCGGCCGCTGCTTCCTGTTTACCGATCACGGCTTCCTGGTAGTGTTTTTGCATCGAGTCATACTTGTTCTTCCACTGTGCCTTGCTGCGATGCCAGCGGGTTTTCTGCCTGTCGATCATCAGCAAAAATTTCTTTAGCAAATCCTCGTACAAAACCCTCAGCGTGGGATTGTAACTCCAGACTTCCTCTCCTATGGTTTCGAAGTAAGGCAGCTTCCGGAGGACGGCTTCCAGGGCTTTAATGTCGGTTTCACGCCAGGAATTAATTAATTTATGTAGCTGTTGCAAAGAAAGTCCGCCGGGGTAAATCTTCAAGGCCTTAATGATCAGGTTCTTTAAAGAGTAGTGGCTTGTTTCTACCTCCCACTCGGTTAAGCCCCAGTAGCCGTTATTCAGTTGAATGAACCTGCCGTCGCTGATTAAGCCGGCTTCTTCTGAAAGCAGTTTTTTTGCCTTTTTCTTTTTCGCGTTTGTGTTTTTTAAAATTTCCCGCAGGTTTTGGGGCTGGCCTTTTTTTAGAAGCAGGGAGTAAAAAGGGTCGTTTTCCTTATTGCCTTCCAGGTTTAACCGCCAGCAGTCCTTTTCCCGGTAAAAGCATTCGTTCTGTTTGAGGCAAAGGTTGACCTTTTCCTCCACCTGCGGCAGGGTATAATCCTTTAGCATTTTCCTTTGGACATGAGGCGCCAGCTCGGCTACCGTCAGGGCTTCAAAAAAGAAGAGTGTTTTTTTTAAAACATCGGTCAGGGAATTAAGTTTCCCACCCATTTAAAAGGCTCACCTTCCTTAAAGGGGATTTTGTGTATGGTAAAAGATTCCACCAGGGATGCCGCATTCCCTTTATTTCCCATTAATATTAACCTAAAATAATTCCCACATTATTCAACAAATAATTATTCTGGGAAGTTGGTGAAAGAAGTAATATATAACTTGCTTATGAGCTCTCCAATGCCCTATAATAAATCTGAAAGGTCTAAAATAAGGTCCGAATGGTCGATATTAATGCCTCAGCGGTATCGCGGGGAATTTGATTAAATAACTCTAGAGGTGAAACCCTGTGAGCGTTGCCTGTTATGAAGTTGAGTCGATTCAAACTTCCCAGGGCGAGGTATTTTTGGATGGCCCTGTGAAGGCTGCTAAATTGGAAAATCTTTTCATGAACAAAAAGTTGACAAACTTCCGTCCTACCGCCAAACAAAAGGAAGCGCTTATTGGAATCTCGAAATTGCCGGAGGGTATGGTTTATATTGCCAGACATGGTCTGGAGATTATTGGTTACCTTACTTTCCATTACCCGGATGAATACAGCAGATGGAGAAAGCACCCGCTTATCCTGGAATTGGGCGGTATCGAAATTAGTCCGGAATGGCGAAAATACGGGATTGCCGAAGCTCTCTTAAAAGAAGCTTTCAGTAATCCCGTTCTGGAAAACTATATTGTGGTGACTATTGAATTTTGCTGGCACTGGGATTTAAAGAATAGCCGCCTGGAAATGTTTACCTATCAAAAAATGCTGGCAAAGCTCTTTGGCACAGTTGGTTTAAAAAGAAGGGCAACAGATGATCCCGACATCATTGAACATCCGGCAAATGTTTTCATGGTTAGAATAGGGAGGCAGGTCCGAAAGGAAGCAATCGATCTTTTTGAAGCTATGTTGTTTGAAAACAAGCTCTTTTAAAATAGGGTAATTTCAGAAAATACTTTAAAGAAGCCCGCAACCTCTGGATTTTCCCAGCCGTTGCGGGCTCTTGTTTCTAACGGATGCTGTAATTCGGCGCTTCCTTGGTGATCATAACATCATGGGGATGGCTTTCCTTCAGACCGGCAGCTGTACAGCGAACGAATCTTGTTTTGGTTTTCAGTTCACCGATGTTGCGGCATCCCGCATAACCCATGCCGGCCCTCAGACCACCAATTAGTTGGTATACCGACTCGGACAGGGAACCCTTAAAGGGCACCCTTCCCTCTACCCCTTCGGGTACCAGTTTATCCTCGTTATCTGTTTGTTCCTGGAAATAACGGTCTTTACTGCCTTCTTTCATGGCAGCAAGGGAACCCATCCCCCGGTAGACTTTATAACTGCGCCCCTGGTAAATTTCCAACTCGCCGGGGCTTTCTTCGGTGCCGGCCAGGATGCTGCCCAGCATTACAATATCTGCCCCGGCAGCGATTGCCTTGGTGATATCACCGGAATATTTGACACCCCCGTCTGCAATAACCGGTACTCCATACTTTGCAGCTTCCTGGGCGCAGTCATAAACCGCGGTGATCTGGGGAACACCGATTCCGGCAACAACCCGGGTGGTACATATGGAACCAGGTCCAATACCTACTTTGACCGCATCTGCGCCAGCTGCAATCAGGTCCCTGGCGCCTTCCCCGGTGCCCACGTTGCCGGCAATGACGGAAACTTCCGGATACTTTTCTTTTATTTTAGCAACTGTTTCCAGAACCCCCCTGGAATGGCCGTGGGCAGTGTCTACCACTATGGCATCGACGCTTGCCCTTACCAGAGCCTCCGTTCTTTGCCCGGTATCAATTCCGACACCCACCGCCGCCGCCACCAGGAGGCGGCCCCGACCGTCTTTGGACGAGTAGGGAAACTGCCGTGTTTTTTCGATATCCTTGATTGTGATTAAACCACGTAAATTAAAGTTATCATCAACTATGGGCAATTTTTCAATTTTATACTTCTGCAGGATTCCCTTGGCATGTTCCAGGTTTGTACCTACGGGTGCCGTAACAAGGTTTTCCTTAGTCATGACATCCCCAATTTTCTTGCTGAAGTCCTGTTCAAAACGAAGGTCACGGTTTGTCAGGATCCCAACCAGTTTGCCGTCAACAGTAACCGGAATCCCGGAAATCCTATACCTTTCCATTAAAACCAAAGCCTCCCGGACCAGGTTATCCGGAGCAAGGTAAATCGGATCTGAGATTACACCGTGTTCCGAACGTTTAACCCGGTCAACCTCAAGAGCTTGCCGTTCGATGGACATATTTTTGTGAATTACGCCGATGCCGCCTTCCCTGGCAATGGCAATGGCCATTCTTGATTCGGTAACGGTATCCATCCCGGCACTCATAATGGGAATATTTACTTTTATGGTTTTGGTTAAATTTGAGATTGTCTCAACATCCCTGGGCAGGATTTCCGAAGCAGCTGGAATTATCATGACATCGTCAAACGTGAGCCCCATTTTATCAAATTTTCCTGGCCACATAAGCCCCACCTCCCCACCGGTCAAACCGGCTTCTTCGTGCAAATAGTATCTGTCTATTATAGCATAAACCTCTCTATTCTGCATCTTCGTCCGGCTTAATCGAAATATTCAATGGTTTACGCCAGCTCAAAAACCGGTAGAATTTCGGGCTGGCCCATGGGAATTTCCGGGCCATGTAGAATAATGTCAGGTGATAAATGTGCCTTCCGTTAAAAGATAGGAGATCATTGGTTACCAGGCAAAAAGGAGAATATTTAGAGAGGCGGGGGTTATGCAAGCAGTGTGCGCCTGATTTGGGCGTGGAGATGTCGGCGGCCCAGACCAGTCATTCAGTATAGGAAATATGGGCCAACGTCAGGATGTCCCAGGAAGACAAGAAATTGAGTGAAAAATACTGGGATGAGACTATCCTTGCTTCCTGCCCGGAATGCGGCGCAAAGCTAAAAAAGGCCGGTAAATGTAAAAAGTGCGGGGCCGAAATCACCGGTAAGGCAAAATTCTGTTATGAATGCGGTGCTAAGGTTTAAGTGTACGGCCTGAACCAGGTCAAGGGGCGCTTTCTTTGGCATGCGCTAAAAGGCTTTACATCAATAAAAGTATCAGTTTTGGCCGGGTGTCAAGGAGTGATCCCCTGGCACCCTTGTTATTCGGGCGCGTACCTGGCAAACAAAAAGAATGAATATATATTAGTCTTGCCCCATTATTGAATGTACCCCGTGGGTGTAAAAATGATCCTTCAGGTGATAGATTAAATCTTCAGAAACGCTAAGTTCTTGCGCTATTTCGGCATTGCTTTTATTATCTTTGATCCCTTCAATGAAACGGTCGAAATCCACTCCAGCTTCTCTGGTCATTTCCTTTAAGCTGGGCTCGCTGCTCCACGGAACCCGGTTTTGAAAAAAAGAATCGTTGTTTTCCATAAAAACACCTCCTCTTTTTTTATTGTTCCCCGGGGAGTCAAAAGGATGCGTTTTAGCCGGGAGATACTCCAAAAAAAACTGGAGAGCTTCCGGCAAGCGGGGGTGATTTGGAGCATGGCTGAGTTTGTAATTCATGACGGCACGATTGTGGCTGAAACCCTTGAACCCAGCTAACGGCTTGCTGTAGCAAGATAAAGTTTTTAAACCCGGGGAGGAACTCCCCGGGGCGAAAGCCATATCCGCTGAGGGTTTATATATTGTCCCTGGTTTAATTGACCTGCTGTAAAAATGCGGCTCATTTATGCGGGCTGACCTTGCCGCAGGCGCTGCGCCTGGCGTCTACAAATCCGGTCCATATCCTGGGCTTGACCGGTAAAGGGCGAATTGCGGCAGGCTTTGACGCGGACTTATTGCTGCTGGACCACAATTTTGAACCGCGCCTGGTCATAGCCGGCGGGCAAGTCCTTGTTTCTGGAATTTATTTTCTTTTTTGCAGGGTTGTTTCCGGGGGGATTTAAGTTTTGTCTTTAGTTAAACCACTAACTGGAGTCCGCTGACCGGGCTAATCCCTTACAGGCAGCACCAACCCGGCAAGAACTCCTGCCAGCTTGGCCCGGCGCGGGCCAAGTCCCCCCATTTATGGATATATGGTTAATTGCCCTTACAGGCAAGATGACTGCAGTCGTTAAAGAGCATGAGTATACCCTTTTCCCACTCGGGAAAGTCGATAATACTGAGACAGGCGTTGGCCATCTGGAGCCGCCAGTATTTGTTTAAATCCATTTCCAGGACGCTGGCTGTAATGATTCTGATGGGACCGCCGTGGGTTACCACCAGGACATTTCCTCCGTTATGGCGGCTGACAATTTGTTTGAGGGCGCCCAGGCATCTTTCAGCCAGTTCACCCATGGTTTCACCCCCCGGGATCCTGACTGATGTGGGTTTTACCCACCATCGTTTAAGGTCATCCTTAAATAGTGCCCCAACCTCCTGCATGGTCATACCCTCCCAGTCCCCAAAATTAAGCTCCCTCAGTTCGGGAAGGGTTTCAATATCCAGGTGGCGTCGCTTTTGGTGTTTCCAAATAATAGCGGCGGTTTCCCCGGCTCTTTTTAAATCGCTGGCATAACAGCCCTTAAATTCTTCCCCGGCCAGGCGTTTACCCAGGCAATCAGCCTGGCGGCGCCCGACATCGGAAAGAGGCACATCGGTGTGCCCCTGAGCTCTCATAGTGATATTCCACTCTGTTTCGCCATGCCTGACTAGATAAATCCGGCAGCTCATTTAACAAATCCCTCCCAGGATTGACTTGAATGCATGAATCAACCTGATATTTTCCTGATGTGTTTTTACTGCCAGTCTGATGTAGCGCCCCGCCAGTCCGGAAAAGCCGGTACAGTCCCTGACCATGAATCCCCGCCTGCCCATCAGTTCTGCAAGCTCACCCGAGGTTAGCCCGCTTCCGGTGAGGTCTACCAGGAAAAAGTTGGCGGCGCCGGGCAAAGGCCTCAAGCCGGGCAGTCGGTTCAGTTCCCGGAAAAGAAATTGTTTTTCCTGGCGGATCAGCTGCAGCGTCCTTTCCATGTACTCCTGGTCGCGCAGGCCGGCCACACCGGCCACCTGGGCCAGTACATTTACATTCCAGGGGTCTTTAGCAACTTTCATCCGGTTAATTAGTTCGCCGGGCGCGGCAATTGCCCCCAGACGCAGGCCGGGAATGCCGAAAAACTTGGTCAGGGAGTAAAGTACAGCAAGATTGGGGTAATCACCCACCCTGGTTATTACCGAAAAACGGCCCTTTTCCGGGATAAAGTCCATGAAAGCTTCATCCATAAGGACCATAACGCCGTGGCTGCAGGCTTTGTCCAGAATGTTTTCAACAATCTTGCCGTCCAGAAGGCGGCCCGTGGGGTTATTGGGGTTGCAGATAAAAATAAGGTCCGCCTGTTCCAATGATTTGATGAGTTCATCCAGAGGAAGGCGGAATCCTCTCTTTTCGTCCAGGGCTACTTTTAAGACTTCACCTCCCTGGCTTAGCACGGCCAGGCCGTATTCACAGAAAGTGGGAACCGGAATTAACGCCTTCCTGGCATCAAGTACGCGCACAAGCAGATAAATCAATTCCGCCGCCCCGTTTCCCAGGAGAAGCAGATCCTCCCGGATGCCCAGGTGGCCTGCCAGCGCGGCCTTGAGTTCGCCGCAGTCCGGGTCCGGGTAGCTGCTAATCAGGCCGAGGTTCTCCACTACTGCTGCAATTGATTTGGGTGAAGGCCCCAGGGGATTGATGTTGGCGCTGAAATCCAGCAATTCGTGAGGGGGAAGATGATATTTGCGGGAGGCGAGACTGATGTTCCCTCCATGGATGTGTTCCGGGTACTGCACGATGAAAACCCCTTCCCAATGATCTGCCAAAGGTAACCTTTCCGGTACATTCTATACCCAGGCGTTTAACTTGAGGTACGGATATACGGCCGCAAGCAAAATGACTTCCGCCATTTCATTGATAAAGCCGTAAGTATCCCCCGTCATACCGCCCAATTCGCGGGTTATCCGCCTGCAAGCCAGGTAAGTGAAAGACCCCCCTGCCAGGATCAGCCAGGCGCCAAGAAGATTTATGGATATTCCCGCCACCAGGGCCGCAATCAGGGTTGCTGCCAGCAGTTCTTTGTTACCCGCCTGGGCGTTGTACACCTTACCCAGACCTTCCGGCCTGGCGTAGGGAAAAGAAGTAACGGCAATAACCATACACCACCGGCTGAGAGCCGGAACCGCGACTAAAACCGGGATTAGTACCTTATCGGGCAATCCCAGCAAAAGCGTGTATTTTGCCAGCAGCAGGCATATGGCCCCGATGACGCCGAAGGCGCCCACCCGGCTGTCCCGCATAATCTCAAGTTTTCTTTCCTGGGAGCGGCCGCTAAAGAGACCGTCAATACTGTCCATGAAGCCGTCCAGGTGGATACCCCCGGTCAAAACTACCAGGCTAAAAACAATAAGGGCGGCCCTGACCTGATCGGGAAAGCACCATTGCGCCCCCCGGGCCAGCGCTACCAGGATCAAACCCAGTATCAGACCCACGGCCGGGAAAAAAGCTGTTGAACGGCCGCAGGATTTTTCCTCAAAGGGCACGCCGGGCAGGGGCAGCCTGGTTAATTGGTAGAAAGCGAAAAGTATGCTTTTCAAGATCAGCGCTCCCGGTCATTAATCTGCGAACTTTATTAGAAGCCGGTTACCAAAGGGTGGCTGGTTCAGAAACCAGCGGTGTTGTTGCTTTTAAATCAGTTTAAGGCCCCGGACATAAAAATAAGCAACCCAGCTGCAGCCATGAGTACCGAGGTCAGGTACATCAATTTTATCGTCTGGCGAATATGGACGGGTTCCAGGGGAACCAGATCCTCACCCATGTAAGCCCTGAAAGACTCCCGGCCCTGGTAGAAGTTCAAACCCCCCAAACGGACCCCCAGGGAGCCGGCCACCGCGGCTTCCGGAATGCCGCTATTGGGGCTGGGATGGCGCCGGGAATCCCGGATTATAGCCGTCAGTGCCCTTTTCGGACGCATCCTTAAAAGGAAAGCTGCTGCCAGTAAGAGCAGCCCGGTCAGGCGCGCCGGGATGTAATTTGCCAGGTCGTCCAGGCGGGCGGAAGCCCTGCCGAAATCAATATAACGCTCATTTTTATAGCCCAGCATGGAGTCCAGGGTGTTGACTGCCCTGTAGGCCATGGTCAGGGGGGCTCCTCCGATCAGGGCATAGAACATTGGAGATATAACCCCGTCTACAATGTTTTCAGCAACAGTTTCTACAGTAGCCCTGGTGACGTTTCCAGGATCCATGCCCTCTGTATCCCTGCCCACGATCCAGCCCACTTTCCGGCGGGCTTCCCCCAGGTCACCCTTGATTAAAGCTGTATGGACCTCTTGGGCCGCGCCAGCCAGGCCCCGGGCAGCAAGTGTGGTATAAATAAGCCAGACGGAAAGGGCTGTCCCCAGCAACTGGTTTAAGGAGCCCGCCCAGCGCAACAGGAAGAAAGTTAAGAGCCAGCTTCCGCCCATAATCACAGCAGCTGTTAAAGCCCCGGCCGCCCGTAATAAAACCGGGCTTTTAACTGCAAGGCGGAACAAACGTTCAAGAAATTCAATGGCTTTGCCCAGGAAAACCACTGGATGGGGCAGCCACCGCGGGTCGCCCAGAGCCAAATCCAGCAAATAGGCCAGGAAAACCTGGCATCCTGCGTTTAGAAGCATTTTTATTTCCCACCCGGGGCAGGACCCGCAAGTCCCGCAACCTGGTATAATAGCTGCAAATTAAGGCTGCCGCGGACCAGATCCGCCAGTTTGTCAAAATCTTTGCGCCGTTGTTCCAGGGCGGATATAGTAACGGTGGCCAGCGGTTCCAGCCCTTTCTTCCGGCGCAGGGTGTTGACAATGTGCCGGCGAAAGCCGTCGCTGTCAAAGATACCATGGATATATGTGCCGAAAACCAGGCCGTCGGAGCTGACAGCGCCATCCGGGAAATAAACCTTCTCCCCCGATCTCATCAGGATGGTAAAGGCGGGTCTTGTGTCGGGAGCCAGTTCGGTCCTGCCCATATGTATTTCGTAACCTGTAATCCTGGATGAGGGCGCACCGCATAGAAACAGGCCGGAGCCTGCTACTTCGGCTTCAACCTGGTTGGTAACCCTGCCGGCAGTGAAGGTGGTGGATGTATCCAGCAGGCCAAGTCCTTGCACCTGGGGCAGATCCGATTCTGTATGGAGGGGATCGTTTATTTCCCTGGCAAGCATTTGAAAGCCGCCGCAAATTCCAATTACGGGTGTGCCAGCCAGCCGGCGCTCCAGAATCTGCCCCGCCAGACCCGTGCGGTTTAAAAAAGCCAGGTCACTAACGGTATTTTTACTGCCGGGCAGGATGATTAGATCCGGTTGACCCAGGCGGTTGCCGCTGCCAACGTAACGCAGCCGGACTTCCGGCTCATCTTCCAGGGGGTCAAAATCAGTAAAATTGGAAATGTGGGGCAGGTGGATTACTACTATCTCTACCTCTCCTCGCCCCACCTGTTCGGACCCGAACCTCTCCCGGGGTATCGTGTCTTCCTCCTGGATCCGGAAATCTTGAAAATACGGAACAACGCCAAAAACCGGTTTGCCCGTTTTTTGTTCCAGAAAATCCACGGCAGGCCGAAACAGGTTTGGGTCCCCTCGGAACTTGTTAATTATAAAACCCACGATCCGGTCCCGGTCCTCCGGGGCAAGCAGTTCCAGGGTGCCCACCAGGGAGGCCAGGGCGCCGCCTTTATCAACATCTGCAACCAGGAGAACCGGCGCGCCGGCCAGCCTGGCGATGCGCATATTTACAATTTCGTTTTCCTGAAGATTCACTTCGGCAGGGCTTCCGGCGCCTTCGATGACAATCAAATCGTTTTTCTTCCTCAACCTGTCCAGCGCCCCTTCAATGATGTCCAGCACGCCGGACGTAAATTCAGTATGGTATTTCAGGGCGCTAAAACTACCTGCCGGACGGCCCAGGATCACGACCTGGGAAGAAGCATTTCCGGAGGGCTTCAAAAGTATTGGATTCATATCTACGGTGGGTTCTGCGCCGGCTGCTTCAGCCTGGACAACCTGGGCCCGTCCCATTTCTCCGCCATCTTTCGTAACAAAGGAGTTGAGGGCCATGTTCTGGGATTTAAAAGGGGCCACACGATAACCATCCTGGGTAAAAATACGGCATAACGCTGTAACCAGCACACTTTTCCCAACATGGGAGGCAGTTCCCTGAACCATGATTGATTTCGCTTTTATTTTGTCATCACTCCATTTTTAACCCGGCGCCGGGTTTAATCCTTAGCGGAAGACCGGCTACGATAAAATAAACCTCTTCCGCCCGGGCAGCCAGGATTTGGTTGACCTTACCGGCTAGATCCCGGAAAACCCGGCCCAGGGGGTGTTCGGGGACAAGACCCAGACCAGTTTCGTTGGCTACAATAATGAGGTCTGCCCCGCTATTAACTGAATCCCCCAAAAGGGAAGCCTGTTTGAGGATCAAGTCTTCCTTCCCGGGACCGCCTGGAGCATCCGGCGCCGAGGCGTGATGATCCAACAACAGATTGGTAACCCAAAGGGTGGCGCAGTCCAGAAGGAAAAGATCGCCCCTGCCGCCATTTTTTATTATGTCTGCAATGTTTTTCTCCTCTTCTACGGTTCTCCAGGAAGACGGTCTTCTTGCTTTGTGTTTTTGGATTCTTTCGGCCATTTCTTCGTCCCGCACGGCTGCTGTTGCAATATAAACAACACGTTTTCCCTGCCCGGCGGCCAGTTTTTCGGCGAAGTCACTTTTTCCGCTCCTGGCTCCGCCCAGGACAAGGATAAGTTTGCCTTTCATCTTTTCACCAGCTTAGTTAACTAGAATAAAAACAGACAACCCCCGTTTCCTGGGAAGCGGAGGTTGTTACCGGGCAATCTAACCCGCCGACCCCTTTGCCTCGAAGGTACCGGGCGACATCCGCAGGCAGGTATTCTGGCTTCCGGCTGTTTAGTCCGAACAACCTGTTTTACGGTTTTCCGGGTGAAAGCTTATGCCGGTTACAGTGGCGGGACCGCTCAGGTTTTTCACCTGATTACCCAATTATCCCTCACCTTGGGGACCTGTGGCCTTAAGTGTCAATTATTCTACACAAATAAGCCCGATTCCTCCATGTATAAGCACCGTTTAATCAAGGCCAGGCCGGTTTCCGATAAATTCTTTCACCCTTTTAACCAGTTCCTCAATCAAGTGCGGCAGCGGTTCGGATTTTAATCCAACTATGTCTATGCCCGAGCGGCTCAGAGGCAGGAGGATCTTGCGGGCGGGGCTTGAGGCGATAGCTTCCGCCATGCCGGGAGATAATTCTCCCAGCATGGAGTTTGGCAAAAGGATACTAATGGGACCCACAATTAAGTCCACCTTTCCGGCATTATAGATGACGGCATTTTCACCGGTGGCCCCTTCATTAGCCCCGGCCCGGAGCATCATTGAAGTTGCCAGCGCATTGGTGCCAAGGGCCAGGAATTCTACATGTTCGGGTAACTCCCGGCGAAGTTTTTCGGTAATATGCTTGCCGATTCCCCCGCCCTGTCCGTCGATTATTGCAATTCGCATAATCCACCGCCTTTTTTGACCTCTTAAAGGTATATTATGCTGAATAAAATTTTAACCAGAATTAAATATTATAGAGCATTATACCATAAACGATCATGAAGAAAAGACCCCCCCGGGGTCAGTTAATGTCGTTTTTCAGCCGTCAAAGTCGTGTTTTGCCAATACTAACAATAATTGCCATAGTGTGTATAAATCTGTGGATAACTAGTATTTTGCGGAATTGTGTGGGGTGTCCCCCTGTAATTTTGACTCCAGTTCAACAATCTGACGGTTTTTATTCAGCAACCACTGGGCGTAGCGATAATTGTTTAATTGAAGCTTGCGGTTCTCTTTTTCCAGACGGCTTAGGAAGCCCAACTTGTCTTTCTCAATTTTTTCAATAAGGTTCATCAGTACCCTGCGGCTTAACCGCAGTTGTTCAATTCTTTCCTCTAACTCCTGGATTCTTTCCCTCAGATAGGTAATGTCCACCCTATCTTCCACCGATACATCACCTCACAGGCATCTCAAAACTAGTATATGCCCGGGTTATCGCAAATAGACATCCACTGTTCCCGGGGTGCCTGCAGGTAATGAATGGGGGCTAAGCAGGATTAAATGAAAAGTTCAGCCGGATACGCTTTACGGTTTCGGCCAGGATGCTTTCGTCTTCGACCAGGGCAATCCTTACGTATCCCTCTCCCTGGCTGCCGAAGGCCACCCCGGGAATGACTACAATGCCTGACTTTTCCAGCAACTCCGAGACGAAAAGGGTTGAAGAGGTGTAGCCGGGCGGCAGGGGCGCCCAAATGAACATGGATGCATTTGGTTTGGGCATCTTCCAGCCCAACCGGGCCAGTCCGTCCACCAGCACATCCCTGCGTTTCTGGTAGGCCCGGGCGTTGTTGGTGACACAATCCTGGGGACCTGTCAGAGCTGCAATACCGGCTTCCTGAATTGGCAGGAACACGCCGTAATCAATGTTGGATTTGATCATGGCCAGGTTGGCCAGGGCTTCCCTGTTCCCAACAGCGAAACCAATGCGGCAGCCGGCCATGTTGTAAGTTTTGGAGAGGGAATAAAACTCTATACCCACTTCCCTGGCCCCGGGAACCTCCAAAAAACTCATGGGTTTAAATCCGTCATAGGCCAGTTCAGCATAAGCAACGTCATGACAGATTAAAATATTGTACCTGCGGGCAAATTGAACGGCACGCCGGAAAAAGTCCCTGTCCGCGGACACAGCGACGGGGTTATTGGGGTAATTAAGCCACATCAGCTTTGCCCTTGAGGCAACTTCAGGTGGTATTTTGTTGAAATCAGGTAAAAAGCTATTTTCGGCTAGAAGCGGCAGGGGATAGATTTCCCCCTGGGCCATCTGAATGCTGAAGCTATAAATAGGGTAGCCGGGATCAGGAACCAGGGCGATATCGCCCGGGTCCACGTAGGCCATAGCAAGATGGGCCAGTCCGTCCTGGGAGCCCATTAAAACAAGCACTTCCTTGTCCGGGTTTAAATCAACGTTAAATCTTTTTTTATACCAGCCGGCCAGGGCTTCGTGCAGCCTGCCGGTTCCTGTCAGGGTGTAACGGTAGTGGGCTGGGTTCTGGACCGAGCGCCGAAGAGCTTCAATAATATGAGGGGCAGGCGGGAGATTGGGGCTGCCCACCCCAAGGTCGATCACTTTTAAACCCCTTGACTCCACAGTTTGTTTTTTTGCTTCCATTTCATTAAAAACGCCAGAAGCAAACCTTTTCATCCTTTTGGCTATGTTCATCTTTCATGTCCCCTTTTTCAAAAGCATGCTTAATCCAGGAAAAATTCTTTAATTATCTAAGGTGCGTACTTTCTTAAATCAGACACAACCTCGCAGGGTACGGTATCCGAACCCAGCCTGCACCTGCCCGTGTGCCCCGGGCCGTGGTAATCGGAACCGCCGGTTATGATCAGGCCTTTAGCCCTGGCCAACCTGACATAATATGCTGACAGTTCCCTGGAATGGGCTGGATGATAAGCCTCCAGGCCGGCTAAACCGGCTGTTATCAGTTCATCGGGTGTTGGCGTGGATTCAATCATTCCCGGGTGGGCCAGAACCGGGACCCCTCCGGCGGCCCGGATTAATTGAATTGCTTCTTCCGGGCTAAGCTTAAAACGGGGCACGTAGGCCGGCTTTCCATTCCCGATAAAGCGGTCGAAAGCCTCCTGGGTGGATTTAATTGCGCCGGTTTCCAGCAAGGCTGCCGCCAAATGCGGGCGCCCCAGGGAACCGGAGCCTGAAATCTCCAGGACTCTGTTAAACTGGACCTCCAAACCATGGTCCCGGAGTTTATCAATCATTTTTTTCATGCGGTCAATGCGGCCCTGGCGGAACAGCGAAAGTTTGTCCAGGAATTCTTGTTGGTTGAGGTCGATGAGGTAGCCAAGTATGTGAATTTCTCCACTATCGCATTCCGCACTTAACTCGATCCCCGGGATAACTTCAAGGTTTAGACGCCTCCCTGCTGTAACAGCCGGTTCCACACCCTCCAGGGTATCGTGGTCGGTAATGGCGATGGCCGCCAGACCTATGGATTTGGCTAAAGAGACGATCTCTTCGGGACTTTTTGTACCATCAGAACAAGTGGTATGAATGTGCAGGTCTGCACGCATGTGATCACCTAATCCCTCATATTTTTCGACATGATTTACTTCAATACCTGCTCCGGTATCCCTAAAAACTTCCGCCCGGGACCTTTTATTGTAATCGTTCCGGTATAGTTTCCGTAAAAACGGACACCGGGTAACGCGCCGGGCTAATAAATTGCGCACTTACCGTGAAACGGTGTTATTTTATTATTCCGCACCCGCACCCGGGTTAAAATCTAAAGGCGAAAAACTAATTATAAGTTAAAATCAAATATAAAAAGCCGCATTATGGGCGGCTTAAACAAAGCAGTCAGTTCCTTTTTCTTTTTTCCCTTCGCAGGCAAATCGGAGTAAATAGATACTATTCAATTATATACTTACCAGATTATATACTCATCAAACCTACCTTGGTTCAACTATAAGTTTAATCGCTGTCCTTTCCTCACCATCGATAATTATATCCGTAAAGGCGGGAATACAAATCAGGTCAACCCCGCTGGGTGCCACGAAACCCCTGGCAATTGCTACTGCTTTTACAGCCTGGTTCAAAGCGCCGGCGCCAATAGCCTGCATTTCCGCACATCCACGTTCCCTTAGAACACCTGCCAGGGCGCCAGCTACAGAGTTTGGATTGGACTTTGCTGAAACCTTTAATACTTCCATTCGAGCATCCTCCTTATTAGCGTCAATAGTTTTGTTGTCCTGAACTCCCTGTACAGAAATTATATTCGTCAATAGATATTAAATACCTTTTACCTATGACCATGTTTAAAAATATAAGTTTTGCGGCAACCGTAAAATTCCAGGATTGCCGGCTTTAAAATGGAATTACCGGGGGATGCTTGGACGATCATTCTTCGTAGTTTTGGATCCGCTGAATTGAATTGGCCTCACCCGTATAGTCATCAATATCTATTACAACAGCGTTGAGCTGAAATGGCCCGGGGGCAACTTCAAAGCGTTGGGGGAGCTGGGTTCTGAATTTTTCTATAACTATTTCCTTTTTTACCCCAATCACGGAATTCAACGGCCCGGTCATCCCCAGGTCAGTGATGTAGGCTGTTCCCCCGGGTAAAACGCGTTCGTCCGCTGTCTGAACGTGGGTGTGGGTGCCCACCAGGGCGGATACTTTCCCTGCCAGATACCATCCCATGGCAATTTTTTCCGAAGTAGCCTCGGCGTGAAAATCTATAACAATAACTTGCGCCATTTCTTTGATCCTGATCAGGATTTCATCTATCTTTCTAAATGGGCAGTCCAGCGGCTGAAGGAAAACCCGCCCGGCTAGGTTTACTACAGCAACTTTTACCCCGCGGCGGGTCTCAAAAACATTGGAACCAATTCCTGGCGTGCCCGGCGGATAATTCGCCGGGCGGATAATTCTAGTTTCCCGGTCTATGTATTCATGAGCCTCCTTGATATTCCAAACATGGTTGCCCATGGTCAGGACGTCCACCCCTGCGGAAAACAATTCCTGGGCAACATCCTTCGTGATTCCGTTGCCTCCGGCAGCATTCTCGCCATTTGCGATGACCAGGTCGAGATCGAATTCCCTTTTAAGCTCGCGCAAATTAACCTTAATAGCACGGCGGCCGGAACGTCCTACGATATCACCGATCATTAGCAGGCGCAAAAGGTTTTCCTCCTGTTATTTGTTAAATACCAGAACCTTGCCTTCCTCACGGAAGGCAAAAAGGCACTTGTCTTCAGTAGAGACCTTGATGCTCTCCAGCATGTGATCAATCATCTCTTCCTGGGCAAGCAGGTCTTCTTCAATAAAATGCTCATTATCTTCAGTAACCAGGTTGGTGTTGAGGTACTGATGAAAGAGCTCAACAATCAGGGTTATTTCTTCCTGGGCGAGGGTATCCACATCCCGTTGCACCTCAAGGAGGGTGAGGTTTCCGCAAACCTGATGGGTCAGGGAAATAAATCTAGTTTCTTTCCCCTCCAGGTGATTATATACTTCTATGCTGTCCAGCAATTTTTCCTTGATGGTCTTAAGTTCATTATCCCCCAGAACTTGTAAGTATATAAAGGTAAACTTCAATAGATGCCGATCGGGGTCAAAATTAACGGTAGCCACTTCCGGATAACGTAACAGAATAGAGATCAACAGGCCAACGCTGTCTGTTACATTATTCCTGTTTCCCTTATAACAGAATCCCAATGTTGTCACCTTCCTTAAAAACCTGCTTGAATACATAGAGATTCTGCTTTCAATAAAGTATTCCTGCTTTTTTGGACCGGCTTACTAAAAAAACTCTTATAAAAACCATATTGGATAAGAAACATGGTTAGAAATGATAATTAATTGAATAAGATCCCAGTATTAATAAAAGTTAATAAGGGCAGGTATATAATATTCTTTTTTCAAATCAAAAAGAAACGGCCCTGCAGGGCATGGCCGTTTCTTAAGTGTGCACTATTTAGCGTATTCCACAACCCGGGTTTCCCTGATAATAACAACTTTAATCTGTCCCGGGTAGTCCAGCTCACCCTCAATTTTTTTTGTTATACTTTTGACCAGACGAATAGCTCCCAGGTCATCTATCTTGTCGGGCTTAACCATAATCCGGACTTCCCGCCCGGCCTGGATAGCAAAAGATTTATCGACTCCTTCAAAGGAGTTGGCGATTTCCTCCAACTTGGTAAGGCGTTTGATATAAGCTTCCAGGGTTTCCCGGCGGGCACCTGGTCTTGCCGCCGAAACGGCGTCAGCTGCCTGCACCAGGACGGCAATAATTGTTTGGGGTTCTTCGTCGCCGTGGTGGGCGGCAATAGCATGAATAACCTCGTGTGTTTCACGGTATTTTCTAGCCAGGTCAACCCCTATGGCGACATGTGGACCCTCCACTTCGTGGTCCACGGCCTTACCGATGTCGTGCAGCAAACCGGCCCTTTTGGCCACTTGTATATCGACACCAAGTTCAGCCGCCATTAATCCGCAAAGGTGGGCAACCTCGATGGAATGTTTTAAAACATTTTGTCCGTAACTTGTACGGAATTTCAAGCGTCCCAAAAGAATAATCAACTCCGGATGAATGCCGTGCACACCCGTATCAAAGGTAGCCTGTTCCCCAGCCTCTCTGATCTGAGTATTGACTTCCTTCCGGGCCTTTTCGACCATTTCTTCAATGCGGGCAGGGTGAATTCTGCCGTCAATGATTAGCTTTTCCAGGGCAATCCGGGCCACCTCCCGGCGAATCGGGTCGAACCCAGATAATATTACAGCCTCGGGAGTGTCATCAATAATCAGGTCAATGCCGGTTAGGGTTTCAAAAGCACGTATGTTCCGACCTTCACGGCCGATAATCCTGCCCTTCATTTCATCGCCGGGCAGGGGGATCACAGCTACGGTAGCTTCGGCAACGTGGTCGGCGGCACACCTTTGCATGGCCAGGGAAATAATCTCACGTGCGCGTTTTTCCCCTTCTTCTTTGGCCTTATTTTCAATTTCTTTAATCATAAGGGCCGCTTCATGTTGAATTTCTTTTTCAATGTCCGAAAGCAGAATCTGCTTTGCATCTTCTGAAGTTAGACCCGAGATGCGCTCCAGTTCAGTAACCTGACGGTTATAAAGCGCTGTCAACTGTGCCTTGGTAGCGTCGATCTCCGCTTCTTTACGGTTGAGATTCTCTTCCTTTTTTTCAATGGAATCAACTTTACGGTCCAGGGTTTCTTCCTTTTGAACGAGTCGTCGCTCCAATCTCTGCAGCTCCAACCTGCGTTCACGGTTTTCCCTTTCAATATCATTGCGAAGCTTTAATACTTCTTCCTTGGCTTCGACGATAGCTTCCCTTTTCTTGGCCTCGGCATCCTTTTCAGCCTCATCTAAGATTTTTTTTGCTTCAGATTCGGCAGAGGCTATTTTGGCCTCCGCCAGGGCTTTCCTTACAAAATACCCCACGGCAAAAGCCGCCAGGGCAACTCCTGTTACAATGAATAGCATGTTCATGTCCATGTACAATTTCACCTCCTTGTTAGATTCAATTTGTCATTTTTACAACAAAAAAACCGAGTCACGCTCGGTAAAAATAGAATAGACACCACTTCTTACTTGCCCAGATTACGGTAAGAAAATAGCCCCCTGGAGCGGGCACTATTATAAGAGCCGATGAGTAAACCCACAGCCATACTCCTACCTTCCGAAAGTATTGGACTTTATCTATAATAAAACCCGTACAGTAGTATCCAATTCTATTTTCTACCAGCCTTAATTGTACAGGTTTTTTTAAAAGCTGTCAAGCCAAACCCCCTTGCCAAATCTTAAGCACCTTCAGCCCGACCTTAAACCTGGAAGTTCGTCCGGATTCGGATCTATCCGTTCATATGCCGCAAGCCTGCCGGGGTCAACAAAACCCCGTTTTCCTTCAGAGTCCGGCAAATTCCATCTATTACTTCAAAGGAGAATCCCTTGTTTTGGAGAAAACGGGCCATTTTGGTGAAAGAGCAAGAGCCTCCTGAATTTTTAATTTTCTTCAGGGCCAGGGACATAGCTGCCTTGTATTCGGCGTCCGGATCAAGTTCCGCTATGATCTCGGAGATGAGCCCCGGCTCCACACCTTTCGCCTTTAATTCGCATTTAAGTCCGGTGAGCCCCCTTTTGGGCAGCCGTTGTTCCACCCAGAGACGGGTGAAGGTGTAATCGTCAAGGTAACCGTACTGCTCCAATCTTTCCAGAACCAGACCTGCTGCTTCCTCCGAATAATTTTTGCGTTTCAGGTGGTATTCCAGCTCTTTTTTGGATCGCCTGCGGGCGGTCAGGAATCTGCAGGCACAGATCATGGCTTGTTCTATTTCCTTATTCACCTGGCTGTATCACTTTCCTGGGCGGCAGTTGCAGCGGGCGCTGCTTTCACCCCGGCGATGTTTAAAGCTTGCCGTACTTTAAACTCAACTTCCCTGGTTATTTCGGAATGCTCTTTAAGGTACTCCTTGACATTTTCCCTGCCCTGCCCGAGCCTTTCCTCCCCGTAAGAATACCAGGCCCCGCTTTTGGTGATAACACCCAGTTCAGCGGCGACATCCAGGATACTTCCCTCCCTGGATATACCGAAGCCGTACATGATATCGAACTCGGCTTGTTTGAAAGGTGGAGCAACTTTATTCTTGACAACTTTAACCCGGGTGCGGTTGCCAATAATATCCGTGCCTTGCTTGATGTTTTCCTGCTTGCGTACTTCCAGCCGGATGGAAGCGTAAAATTTCAGGGCCCGGCCCCCCGTGGTGGTCTCGGGTGATCCGTAGATAACCCCTACTTTTTCCCGGATCTGGTTGATGAAAACCACAGTGGTCCTGGACTTGCTGATAGCCCCGGCCAGTTTGCGCAGGGCCTGGGACATCAAGCGGGCCTGCAGGCCGACATGGGTATCCCCCATCTCGCCTTCAATTTCAGCCCTGGGCACCAGGGCAGCTACGCTGTCCACAACGACAACATCAATTGCTCCGCTGCGTACCAGGGCTTCTGCAATTTCCAGGGCCTGCTCACCGGTATCCGGTTGGGACACAAGCAGGTTTTCGATGTCGACACCCAGATTTCCGGCATAAGATGGATCCAGGGCGTGCTCCGCGTCGACAAAGGCTGCAAATCCACCCATCTTTTGTGATTCGGCAATAATATGGAGGGCTACAGTTGTTTTGCCGGATGATTCCGGACCAAAGATTTCAATAACCCGGCCCCGGGGTATGCCCCCTACTCCCAGGGCTATGTCCAAAGCCAGGGTTCCGGTTGGGATTACCTCCACATTCAATTTGGCTGAGGCTTCCCCAAGCTTCATAATTGATCCTTTGCCAAACTGCCGCTCAATTTGCATCAGAGCCAGATCCAGGGCTTTTTGCTTATCCGACAAAAGTTTCCCCTCCTTGATCTTTAATAAATTCATCGCCGCCCTTGAAACACATGTTCGCTTGTGTTAATTATATGGTGATAACTGGTATGTGTCAATGGAAATTTAAATAATTACTTGCATAAATGGCGGGCTTTCCAGCCCGTCCTATTCTTTTATTTTAACTCCTGCCCCGGGCCGGTTCGACGCTGATCCGCCTGCCCCTGACGGTTTGGCGGTGCAAGCAGCTGATGACATAATTAGCCCAATCCTCGGGCACTTCGACGAAGGAAAACGTTTCATAGATATTTATTCTGCCAATACTGTTTTCGGGTATAGCCGTTTCATCTATAAGCGCACGCACGAGATCGGCTATTGTGATATTGTTTTTCTTGCCGATGGTCAAGAATAACCGTACCATTCCAGGGCGGGCCCCGGTATTACCGAAAGATTCCACAGTTAGATCCTGATCTTCTCCCCTTTCGTCCAGTTCCAGGGAAAGTTTCAATGACGCTGCGGCTATATCCATAGGATCATAATCGTCAACCAGAGAATCAACAATATTACGGTAATAGGCGAGTCTGCCGGCTTCGAGCATTTGTTGCAGCTTTTCTTTGATTCCCTCCTTTTGGCGTTCCTGAACATCTGCCAGGGAAGGGAGCTTTTCCCTGCGGATACGTGTCTTAGTGAGGTTTTCTATAAGCCTGATTTGTTTGTAGTCACGGGGGCTCACCAGGGTAAAGGCCACACCGCTTTTACCGGCGCGCCCCGTGCGTCCGATCCTGTGTACGTAGAACTCCGGGTCCTGGGGAATATCATAGTTGATCACATGGGTAACGTTTTCAACATCAAGACCCCGGGCCGCAACGTCAGTTGCCACCAGGTGGTCGATCTGACCGGACCTGAATTGCCCCATGACATAATTTCGCTGATACTGGCTCAAATCGCCGTGCAGGGCGGCAGCGGGATAGCCCCTGGCCTGCAGGCTTGCCACGAGTTCATCCACACCGCGCTTTGTCCGGCAAAAGATAATGGACAGGGATATATCGGTTGTATCAAGAATCCGGCAAAGACTGTCCAGTTTTTTAGGCTCGCGTGTTTCGTAAATTATCTGTTCTATCTGGGGTACGGTGAGACTGTTTTTACTTACGGTTACGAAGTCCGGGGACTGCAGGTACTTTTTGGCCAGACGGCGAATTTCCTCCGGCATTGTTGCCGAAAAAAGCATAGTTTGACGGGACGGGGGTGTTGCCTGTAGAATTGCCTCGATATCTTCGATAAAGCCCATGTCCAGCATTTCATCCGCTTCATCCAGCACCACCATCTTGATGTTTTGCAGGTCCAGGGTTTTTCTGTTTAAATGGTCCAGAAGCCGGCCGGGGGTGCCTATAACCACCTGAACCCCCTGCCTTAAGGCCCTGATCTGGCGCTCTATGGATTGTCCCCCGTAAATTGGCAGCGTTCGAACCCGGCGGTGTCTGCCAATTTTAGAAATTTCTTCAGCAACCTGGATAGCCAGTTCCCTGGTGGGGGTTACAATAAGGGCCTGCACCCCGGAACGGGTATTAACCATTTCAACAATGGGAATACCGAAGGCCGCTGTTTTTCCCGTACCGGTCTGTGCCTGCCCAATTACGTCCTTCCCTTCAAAAAGTAAAGGGACAGCCCTTTGCTGGATTGGAGTGGGTTCCTCAAATCCCATATCCCTGAGAGCCTGGGCCACTCTCCTGCTTATTACCAGTTCTCCGAAACTTACACTGTCTTTTAATAAGGTCATTCACTTAACTCCTTTTTTAGTGGATCTAAAATAAATACAATAGGTTAGTGCAGCCGCAGGGTAAAGACGAAACTGCACTTAAGTTAATGGGTTCATAAAAAACGAGCCGGTTATGCCGACCCGGAAAGCAGGAATTGTTTCACAAGATCCAGGGCCGCATCAACAGTACAGCGCCTGACATCCGCCCTTTCTCCGGGAAAACGGCATTCCCTGCAAATAGCACCGTCGCCGTAAGCCAGGGAAATATAGACAAGCCCCCTGGGCTTGGCGGGGGTCCCTCCCCCCGGACCGGCAATGCCTGTAACGGCCAGTCCCAGCCCGGAAGAAGTCAGTTCGCGAATTCCCCGGGCCATGGCAACGGCTGTTTCTTTGCTGACAGCGCCGTACAGGTCGAGCGTGGACCGGGGCACATCCAGCAAGGATATTTTTATGTCGTTGCTGTAAGCAACCACGCCACCTGTAAAATAGTCCGAACTGCCGGGAATATCCGTCAGCCTGGCTGCTATTAAACCGCCGGTGCAGGATTCCGCCACGCCGATGGACAATCCCGATGCCTTTAGAATATTACCCACAACTTTTGCCGGCAATTCCAGTTCCGGGCAGGCCGGGTTTTCTGACATAAAATCACATCCCAATTCTATATTATAACATATCCTACAAGTGATAGTACAGGCCATTATAAAATAAGAAGCCGCCGGGAGCAGGTTGAAGAAAACCTGGCCCGCGGCGGTTGCGTCCGCTACCCTGGCAATAATTAATGGATTAAAGAACGGAATTCTTCCCCGGTGATTTTTTCTTTTTCCAGTAAAACTTCCAGGATCTCTTCAAAGGATCCTTTTAAGCCGTCCAAATAATCTCTGACCTGTTCCTCCTGCCCCCTGACGATTCCTGTAATGGTGCTGTGTTTTAAGTCCTGGGGCACGCTTTCCAGACAGACAATGCCTAATTCGGACATGCCGGAGCGCAGCATAGTTTCCGCGGCCCGCACCGCCTGTTCGAAATCATTGGCTGAACCCGTGCTGCGGTTGCCCAAAATTATTTCCTCAGCAATTGCCCCGGCCAGCATGACGGAAATCTGGTTTTCCAGGTAGTCTTCCGTGTAAAGGTAGGTGTCGTCTTCCGGCGTCTGGCGCATATAGCCCAAAGCCTCCCCCCTGGGGGTTATGGTCAGGGTGGACACAGAACCAGTCCGTACTTTTTCACTGATCAGGGCGTGGCCGATTTCATGTATGGCCACCCTTTTCATTTCTAAATCGGAAGGCTTTTTATCCAGTTTGCCTCCCATCATAACCTTGTCAATTGACTCGTTAAAATGGTGCTGGGAAATTTCCCTGCAGTTTTCCCGCATGGCCAAAATGGCTGCTTCGTTGGCCAGGCTTTCAAGATGGGCCCCGGACATACCGAATGTTTCTTTGGCAATAATCTCAAGATTGACATCCCCGGCCAGAGGTTTATTCCGGGTATGCAACTGCAAAATAACCTTTCTTCCCTCTTTATCCGGCAAATCCACCTTGACCCTCCGGTCAAAGCGCCCGGGTCTCAGAAGGGCCGGATCGAGCATGTCCGCCCGGTTTGTAGCCGCCACCAGCAGAACCCTGACGTTATCTTCCATCCGCAGGCCGTCCATTTCTACCAACAGCTGGTTAAGGGTTTGATCATACTCCAGATGGCTGGTGGTTTGACCGCGTTTGCCACCCAGGATTTCAATTTCGTCAATAAAAATTATGGCGTTTGTTTTTTTCTGGCGCTGGGCGGTATCCCTGGCTGTTTGGAAGAGTTTTCTGACCCGTTGCGCCCCCACGCCCGCGTACATCTCGATAAATTCACTTCCCGAGGCCGCCACAAAAGCCGCTTCGGTATAGCTGGCCGCGGCCTTGGCCATGAGTGTCTTTCCTGTTCCCGGCGGGCCTGAAAGAAGGATGCCTTTCAGCGGCCGGATCCCCAGATTCTTGATATCCTGGTGGTGTTTAATGAAATCAAGGGCTTCCCTCAGTTCTTGAATAGCTGATTCCTGCCCCCCGATATCCCGGAAGGAAATCTCGTAACGCCCCGCCCCGCTGGGACTTTTAAAACTCTTCGCACCGACCATGCCCCTGGCCCTGACCAGATAATATAGACCTACACCGGCGGCAAGCAGAAAGATAAAAGGTGTAATGTCATAACCCATTACAATGAGGAAAGTAATTGCTGCCAGACCGAAACCGATGCTAATTTCCTTGGACACTGCTCTCACCTCCGGCCGCGGACACTTGAGTTATGCCGGAAACCGGCTGGCTGGCCAGGGGAATGATCTCATCGAGGGTATACCCCTGGTGTTTCAGCCGAATATAAATATTCTCCTGGTCAAGATTAATCTGGGCACCCACGCCGTAAGCCCCGGCCTCCCTGTTAACAGCCCGGGCCATATCCTGAAAGCTTCCCTGGAAGGCGGCCTGATAAACAGCGTACTGAGCGTTATACCAAACCTGGTTTAAAACTTCATCCGGGTTGTCTTCCAGGATCATTTGAAAACCCTTACGGCCCATGGTACCGGTGATTTCTTTATGGATTTCCTTATACGTCCGCATCAAATTTTGGTCGTCCCTGATTGACAGATGAACCAGAAGCTGACGGCCATCGTTTTTCAGGTTAAAAGACTCTATTGATTCATTCTGACTGAGAATTGCCTGTATTGGTTCCTGGAAGATATATTTCTGGTAAAGCCACTGTATACCAAAGATGAGCGCCAGCCCTGCCAGCAGGGAAACAATGATTATGGGGATTTTTAAACCCTGCCACTGCATAAGCGATCTCCTCTCCGTAAAAATGCAATCACGTTTCATTATTATAGCATAAAACGCGGATCCGTTTCTCAGTAAATTGCTGGGTAACAGGCCCGGCGCCGGTGTCCCTGGTTTTAAGCCGGGCCACCCTTGCCCGGTAATCGGGCGTCAATAAAAAGGGGCTGTTATCTTAGTAGCCGTCTTTTTTTAAGAGCTTCCAGGTCTTTCTAAAATAGTCCAGACCGGACCAGAGGGTAAACAGCAGGGCTACAGCCATGGCGATGGAGCCAAAGGGCAGGTTAATCAGGCTGAAGGGAAAATCCCTCAGGAAAATAGCAGTAATGGCGATAATCTGGGTAACATTCTTTATTTTTCCGAGTTTGCTGGCAGAGATAATCACCCCTTCTGCCGCGGCGATGGAGCGCAGGCCGGTTACGGCAAATTCCCGGCTTATGATCACCACGGCGATCCAACCTGGCAGCCGGCCCAGTTCAACCAGGACGACAAGCGCAGCTGAGATTAATAGCTTGTCTACCAGCGGGTCCATGAATTTTCCCAGGCGGGTTACCTGCTTGTTTTTTCTGGCGTAATAACCGTCCAGCCCGTCAGTGGCCGCACTCAGGACAAAAACCGCGGCTGCAAGGGCATCTGTATAAAAGGACTTGCAAGAAGCAATAAGTAAAAACACGGGAATTAAAAAAAGTCTGGCCAGGGTCAGGCGGTTAGGCAGGTTCATTAAACCAATTCTCCAATCAAATCGTAGGCGCCAGCCGAGGTTATCCGTATTTTTACAAATTCACCCGGGTTTATTGCGGCGGCGGCCTTAAAGCGTACCTTACCATCAACATCCGGGGCGTCTCCTTCACTTCTGCCAAAGTAAACCCCCTTCGGGTTTCGGCCTTCTACCAGAATCGTAAAAACCTGTCCTGTCTTGAGCCGGTTTTTCCCGCGTGAAATCCTTTGCTGCAGGGTCATGGCCCTGTTTCTTCTATCCAGTTTTACTTCTTCCGGCACCTGATCCGGCAGTTCCGAGCCAGGGGTCCCTTCCTCCCGGGAGTAGGCAAAAATACCAACACGGTCAAATTGGATATGGGCTATAAAACCCAGGAGTTCCTCGAAATCCCTTTCAGTTTCGCCAGGAAAACCCACAATAAACGATGTCCTCAAGGTAATGTCCGGGATGGCCGTCCTTATTTTTTCTATAAGCCGGGCTGACTCTTCCCCGCTGCCGCGCCGGTTCATCCGCCGCAGGACAGATGCCGAGGCATGCTGCAGGGGGATGTCCAGGTAGTGGCAAATTTTCTTTTCCCCGGCCATTAACTGAATCAATTCATCATTTAATAAAGCTGGATAGGTATAAAGCAGCCGGATCCAGGCCACTTCCTCCAGCCGGCTTAATCGTTCGAGCAGGGGGTGCAGGTAAGGCCGGCTGTACCGGTCCATACCGTAACGGGTGGTATCCTGGGCAACCAGGTTCAGTTCCTTGACACCCCGGGAGGCCATGCCGGCCGCTTCAGCCAGAATATCATCAGCGTCCCTGCTTCTATAGGGACCCCTGAGGTGGGGAATAATGCAGTAGGTGCAGCGGTTGTCACATCCTTCAGCTATTTTCAGGTAGGCGCTGTAAGGAGGCGTGGCCTGGAGTTTAGGCAACCCGGCAGTGTGGAGATAACCGGGTGTTCCAACCAGTGAAACCCTCTCCCCCTGTAAAACCCGGCTGATTACCCCGGTGATTTCTGGAATGGAACCGGTTCCCAGCACAGCGTCGATTTCGGGCAGTTCAGCCATCATTTCCCCGGGATAGCGCTGAGCCAGACACCCCGCAACAAGCAGCGCCCGGCATCTCCCTCTTTTTTTATGCTGAGCCAGTTCCAGGATTGTCTTAATCGATTCTTCCTTGGCATCCTTGATAAAGGAACAGGTGTTGACAATCAGAACATCAGCTTCCTGTTCCCGGTTGGTGATTTTCAAACCGGACGCTTGTAGAAGCCCCAGCATAAGCTCGGAATCCACCAGGTTTTTTGGGCAGCCCAGGCTGACGAGTCCAACTTTAAGAGTCATTTAATAGTCCTTTCCGGCATTAATCCTAATAAGTATAACGAACAGGTCCGCGCAAGTCAAAAGGATGTAAAGGTTTCTGCCAGGAATCGCCACGCCTGCGGGCTTCAGACTGATTACTGGATTCGCTTATGCTATTGCCCTGTCCTTCAATAAAAGATGTTTGTTCCCGGCAACTGCCCGGGGTGGCCGGCGCTGCCCTGCGGTCAGGCCGATTCCCGCTTAAATTGAACGATAATTGATAAATTGCAGGGGTATGTTGAATTCCTGGTCCTTCAAAATTTTGATTATTGCCTGTAGATCATCACGGTTTTTACCGCTTATCCTGACCTGTTCACCCTGCACACTGGCTTGCACTTTCAGCTTGCTGTCCTTGACCAGCTTAACAATAACCCTGGCAATATCCCTGTCCAAACCCTGAACAAGATCAACCCGCTGCCGTACGGTGTCCCTGGCGGCAGGTTCGATTCTTCCGTATCTCAGGGCCTTCAAATTAATACCCCGTTTAACCAGTCTGGCCTCAAGGATATCCACTACGTTCTTAAGTTTAAACTCATCATCGCCAACAAGGGTAATCTCTTTACCGTCAAAGCCAATCTCGCTCCTGCTCCCCTTGAAGTCAAAGCGGGTTTTTAGTTCTTTAACGGCCTGATTAACGGCGTTAGTAACCTCCTGCAAATCAACCTGGGAAACAATATCAAAAGAATTCTCTTTAGCCATTGGGAACATTCACCTTCCTGTCCATTTTATTAAATTTACAACCAATAGTGAAAAATGTCAAAGGACTGGTGAATACATAAAGTCATAAACAGGGCCTTAAAACATATCATATTTGATATAGACAAAAAAGGCGGGGTGCTATAGATGAATGACCAGGTTGGGCAGGAGGAAAAAATGGAGAAGGAAAAAGAAAACGAGAATAACCCCTATGAGTTGTATCTGGTGCCGCTGTTTCTTTATTGACGCCCCTTTTTAAGGGGTGTTTTTTATGGGAAGTCCCCTCTTGGGCTGGTTACCGGAGGAAAAAGTTAAGAGGTGTCGAATCATTTAGTCAGCGTAAAAATCATTACGTAAAATTTGTTGGAGGTAGCTTGTGGCAGTATACAATTTTAATGGTTCCGACTTGCTTATGATGTTTCAAGGAGCTGTAAGCCTGCTGGGCCAGGTAAAGAATGAAATCGACGCCCTTAATGTTTTTCCGGTTCCGGATGGAGACACCGGCACCAATATGTTTCAAACCATGGAGGCCTCCTATCAGGAAGCCCTTAAAACGGATTCGAACCAAATCGGCCTTGTTGCTTTGGCAGCGGCCAGGGGAGCCCTCACGGGCGCCAGGGGTAACTCGGGTGTAATCCTTTCCCAGATCCTTCAGGGGTTCGCCAGCACATTGCAAACCAAAGAGAAGGCTTCGGCTTCGGATATCACCCAGGCCTTGCAAGAAGGCGTACAGATGGCTTACAGGGCAGTTATGAGACCCGTTGAAGGCACAATACTTACTGTCGTCAGAAAATCTGCGGAAGAGGCAGCCGCCCAGCGAAGCGGGGACCTGTTAAGGATGATGGTGGCGATCACAAAAAAGGCCCTGAATACTTTGCAGGAAACTCCGGACCTCCTTCCTGCCTTGAAGCAGGCTGGCGTTGTTGACGCCGGGGGGAAAGGATTTGTAGTGATTCTGGAAGGATTCCTGCAGGCTCTTAAATCTGCTTCACCCCTGGCCAAAGAAGCGGTTTTCCGATCCGGTCCCCTGGAAACGGAAACACAGCCGGAACTGACGGGGGCTGCCCCGATCTTAAACTTTATCTATTGCACAGAGCTGTTGTTAAAGGGGGAAGGACTTTCCCTATCCGAACTAAAAAGTGAACTGTTGCCCTACGGGGACTGCCTGATGGTGGTGGGAAACAGTTTTCTGGCGAAAGTCCATATTCATTCCAATCACCCCGGCCTTGTCCTGGAATGCTGCCTCCAATACGGGAAGCTGTATGATCTAAAAATTACAAATATGGAGGAACAAACACAGGACAGGCTTCCTGTAAAAGAACAGGCCGGGGTCGTAAAAGCCTTTGGTATTGTCACGGTGGGTTCCGGTGAAGGCTTAAAGGCCATTATGAAAAACCTGGGCGCGGACGTTGTGCTCGACGGTGGCCAGACCTTGAATCCCAGCACGGGTGATTTGTTAAAGGGAATCGATGAGGTTCCGGGAAAAAAGGTTTTCCTTCTGCCCAACAATAAAAATATTATTCTGGCGGCGGAACAGGCTGGCCGGCTCTCCGGCAAAGAAGTCGCAGTTATACCATCCAGAAGTATCCCCCAGGGTCTCAGTGCCCTCCTGGCTCTGGTCCCGGGAGAAGAATTTAGCATCGCTTTCCGTAAGATGGAACGGGCGCTGGGGTCCGTCCGTACAGGTGAAATTGCTACGGCAGTGCGGGATTACGCCGATAAGGGCCTGGATGTAAAAAAGGGTTATTTCATGGGCCTGGGTGATGGGGAATTAGTCGCCGCAGGGCCGGATGTGGCCGGGGTTCTTGAAGATCTACTTACCGTTCTGGTAGAGGGGGAAGGCCGCCTGATAACAATGTTTTACGGGCAGGCCATGGAGCGCAGCGAGGTTTTAAGGCTGGCTGGCAGGATGGGTGAAGTTTTCCCGGGGCAGGATTTTGATGTCCAGGACGGAGGCCAGCCGGTTTACCATTTAATTATTTCAGTAGAGTAAGCAGGTGGTTATGAGCCATGAAAAAGGTCCAAATTGTTACTGACAGCACCGCCGACCTGCCGGAAAAGCTAATTGAGGAATATAATATTGTGGTGGTGCCGTTGAAAGTAATTTTTAGCGGCAAGGAAACTTACCGGGACGGTGTGGATATCAGTACGGAACAATTTTACCGGCGCCTGGTGGAAAGCCGTGAAGCGGTTACTACATCCCAGCCGACCCCCGGGGAATTTGCCTCTGTTTACGCCTCTCTGCCGTCCCCAAGCGTCATCTCAATTCATATTTCGGGCGCCATGAGCGGGACCTGCCAATCTGCCGGGATCGCCAGGAAAATGGTTCGCGGGGCGGATATTGAAGTTATAGATTCAAAATCTGTCAGCATGGGGCTCGGTTTAATCGTGCTGGAAGCTGCCAGGGCAGCCAGCAAGGGAAAGACAAAGGAAGAAATCTTAAAAATTATCTATGATCTGCAAGCCCGGTTGCAGGTATATTTTATCGTGGATTCCCTGGAATATCTTGTACGGGGGGGCAGGATCGGGATGGCTACGGCTTTTCTGGGCACTATTTTAAACATTAAACCCCTTCTGTTTTTAAAGGACGGCCTGGTTCAGCCCTATGAAAAGATCCGGGGCAGGGCGAAAGCCATTGAAAGACTGGTTCAAATTGTTGAAGAAGAGACGGCCGGGCAAAGGATAAAATGTTCCATTGTCCACGGGATGGACCCCGCCGGCATGGAACAGATTTGCCGGAAAATCAGGCCCGGGTTAAACTGTGCTGAACCGGTTATTTCCCAATTGGGCGCTGTTGTGGGTACCCACACCGGCCCAGGGGTTGTGGGTATAGTCTTTGCCCCCGAAGGATAAAGAAGCCGGATTTGACCCGGCGTCTTTTTTTGCCAATAAATATTTTCAACCCCGGGGCGGGATAAATTCCCTGTATACAACCGCGTCCTTGCCACCCAGGTAACCGAGATTCTGTTCATTTAAGAGCACTTCTACCACACCCGCGTTGCCGAGGGTAACTGCAATTTTATCCGTGGCTTTAAAATTTTTGCTCTGTCCGGCCGGTACTTCCCCCTGAAAGGCGGGGTTTCCATCCACAATAACCCTCATCCAGCTCCGGTCGCTTTTTACATTCAGGACAAGATTGACGCCGGTGGTTTGGTCTGGTTCCGCCTGTTGCCCCGGCGCCTGGGTTTGGCCTTCAGGCGTCTGGGTTTGTTCGCCTGTCTGGAGGGGTGTTTGAGCAGGTTCCCTGCGGACTTCTTCTCTGGTTCTGTCCGCCGGGGGAAGCAAGCCGAGCCCCCTGGCTCCGTAAAACAATGATATGGCCAGGCCAATCAAGACAACAAAGGCAGCAAAATAGAGCCAGTAACGGGGTTTTCCCAAACCGCGCACCTTGACAGGCTCTTCGGCACGTTTGGGGGCGGCGCTCCTTTCAGGGATTTCTGCCCTGGTAAAGGTTCGGTCATATGCATCCACCACTTCCCCAACATCCAAGTTTAAAAACCTGGCGTAGTTTTTCAGGAATGCCTTCGCGTAAACTTCCCCCGGTAAAAGATCAAACTGTTCCTTTTCCAGGGCCTGCAGATATTTGCGGCGGATTTTGGTTTCCTGCTCAACTGCTTCCAGGGACAGTCCCAGCGCTTCCCTGGCCTCCTTTAATTCCCGGCCTATTTCCATTGGTGCGCCCCCCTTGCAGATATGACTCATAATCGGGCAAATTCCGGATAAAGAAAGCTAGATCTAAAACGGCTTTTTTTAAATCTTCGGTGTTAACGGAAAAATCGTACTCGCCGGACGGGCCGTCAGGATAACGGTATAAGGGATCGTAATAATTCCTCAAAAGGTAGGTAAAGACAGAGTCAAAGTTTCTGTCGGACAATAATTTGTTAAGTACCGCCACCTGGGTCCGCCCGATTTTTTTTTCCAGGGAACTAGTAGCCCTTTGTAATTCCGGAATATTTTCCCCTGGTCCGTCAGTATAAACTTTCCGGATTCTCTCAACTCTACTTTCAATTGAAGCATATAAAAGGATCCTGTATCCCTTTTTCATTGAATTGAAAAGTGGAACCGGCAGGATCAGATTACCCACCCGTCTGCTTTCACACTCAACAATAAAAAAGCCTTTATCATTTGTGGCGCTGAAAAACCGTGCCAAGGAACTTTCAAAATCCTTCTGGGAAGGTGACTGGGGTTGGCCAATTTTACCGTAAACCGAACCCCTGTGCCGGGCCAGACCTTCCAGGTCGAGGGCGGGCAGGCCCATTACAGCCAGAACTTGCAAGACCTCGGTTTTTCCGACACCTGTAAGGCCGTGGAGAACAACAGCTTTGGGGGTTAACTCCGGTCTGTCAAAATATTTGTTAATATATTGACGGTAGGATTTGTATCCCCCTGTCAGGCGGCTCACCCGATAACCCATAGTATCTAAAAGCGAGGCCATAAACCGGCTCCGCAGCCCCCCCCGCCAACAAAAGACGATTAAATTTTGGCCCTTTGAAATTCGGTCCACGGTATCGATTTTTTCAGGCAGTTTAGGCGCTGCCAGTTTCAGGCCCAACCTGCGGGCAGGTTCAAGCCCCATTTCGCGGTAGGTGGTTCCAATTGCGGTTCGTTCCAGGTTATTAAAAACCGGTATGTTAATGGCGCCGGGAATAGTTGCCCGGGCATATTCTTCTTCTGATCGGACATCGATTAGCAGGCCAGCTTCAACTTTTAGGGCCTCTTCCACTGTAATTTCTTTATGCATTACCTTGCCTTTCGGGCCTTATGGGCCGTTTGTTTTAGGTTCTCCCTTTTCCCCAAAACTATAACAATATTCAGGGTTCGCCCCCGGGTATTTAAAACCGCTTTTTAAAAACCTGGTTGTACTGGTCCAGAGTCATCAGGATGGCCCGGGGCTTACTGCCCTCATAGCCCCCGACGATACCCCGCTGTTCCATTATATCTATTAGCCGCGCCGCCCTGGCGTAGCCAATATGAAGTCTTCTTTGCAACATGGAAATAGATGCGTGCCCGGTTTCAATTAGAATCAAAACGGCCTGGGGCAGCAGTTCATCTTCCACTTCCGGCGGGCTTTCCTCCTGTGGCGCCTCTTTTAAAATCTTTTCGTCGTAAACAGGTTCCGCCTGTTTTTTTAAATACTTAACCAGCTCATCGACATCGCGATCGGATAAATAAGCTCCCTGAACCCGGACCGGTTTAGCCGAGCCCACCGGAAAGAACAGCATGTCCCCCTTGCCCAGAAGCTTTTCGGCTCCGGACATGTCCAGGATAGTCCGGGAATCAATCTGGCTGGAAACAGCAAAGGAAATCCGGGATGGAATGTTGGCCTTAATTAGTCCTGTAATTACATCCACGGACGGGCGCTGGGTAGCCACTACCAGGTGGATACCTGCGGCCCGGGCCATTTGGGCCAGTCTGCAAATAGCGTCTTCAACGTCCGCAGGGGCAACAATCATCAGGTCGGCCAGCTCGTCTATGATCACTATAATAAAGGGGAGGGGCGTATTGTTGCTGTCCGGGTCCTTTGTTGCAATCATCTTGTTATACCGGGTAATGTCACGCACCCCAGCCCCGGCAAACAGCTCGTAGCGTCGTTCCATTTCCTTCGCTGCCCACCGCAAGGATGTTGCCGCCTTTCTGGGGTCTGTAACCACAGGGGTGACCAGATGGGGAATTCCGTTATAAGTAGCGAGTTCTACCATTTTAGGGTCGATCATTAGAAGTTTAACTTCATCGGGGGTTGCTTTAAAAAGTATGCTGGCAATCAAGGTGTTAAGGCAGACGCTTTTCCCCGAGCCGGTAGCCCCCGCTATTAACAGGTGGTGCATTTTACCCAGGTCCCCGATGATGGGGTTGCCGGCAATATCCTTCCCCAGCGCCACCGTAAGCTTTGATTTGGACTGGATGAATTCCTGGGTTTCTAACAAGTCTCTTAAATGCACCATGGATATTTCCTTGTTCGGCACCTCGATTCCAACCGCGGCTTTACCGGGGATCGGAGCCTCAATCCGTACACCCGGGGCAGCCATGGACAGGGCGATATCGTCGGCAAGACCGACAATACGGCTCACTTTTACACCCGAAGGGGGCTGAATTTCGTAGCGAGTTATGGCCGGACCCCTGGAAACCTGGATAACCCTTGCTCTGACCCCGAAACTTTCCAGGGTTTCTTCCAGGATGCGAACATTTTCATTGATATCTTTATTGTAACGGATGCTTTTAACCCGGTTGGGGCGTGCGAGGAGTGTCAAAGGAGGCAGTTTGTATGAGGGAAAGCCCGTCGCGGGATCAAGTTCAAGAAAGGAAGTCTCGTCCTCTCCGTCCGTAGCCAGGCCCGGTTTTTCCGGCTCAATGCCGTCCGGTAGTGATTTCAGGCTTTTTTCCGGCGAAGAAAGGGTTTTTTTAAAATCCATTTCCTGAGGAGTATCTTCCGCTCTGGTTTCCGCGGATTCCAGTATGGTAAAATGCTCACCGGCATCGATAATAACAGGTTTTTGGGAGCTTGCTTTTTTTTCTTTTTCCTTATTTCCGCCCTCTTCTTCCGCGTCAATAAAAAGGAACCCCTCTATACCTTTTAAAGCCTTTTTGAACATATTTTTGCCGCGTTCCGACAGACACCCGGCAATCGTCAGCAAAGAGAGATTTGTAAGGAGTAAAAGGGAGATTATCCCGGCTGTAATTAAAATAATGTAGGTTCCTGTGAGACCGAATGATTTTATAAAACCGTAACTTAAGAGCGCACCCATAACCCCTCCGCCATCACCGGCGACGCCGGCTTTAAAGGAGTCCTCCGGGGGAATCAGAAGATGAAAAAAAGTAAGGGCAACCAGATACAAAAGACCCGCCCCGTACATTCTTTCGGATATCCGGGTCTTGCTGCGTTTAAGTACCAGTTTCAAGCCGGCCAGCACCAGAAGAAGCGGAAAAAGATATCTTCCTTCGCCGGCGATACCCTTTAAAACCCTGTCAACAAATTGACTGATTAACCCGGAAGAGGGGGAAAGAAGACAGACAATACCAAGCACACCCAGGGCTACAAAAGCGATTCCCAGGATTTCATATTTTAGTTCTTCTTTAAGCCGGCTTGTCGTTCCCATATTCTTACCCTCCAAAGATAATATACCACAGTTGGGGCCAAAGATCCTTGTAAATACACATAATAATAGCCCACCGCGGAGAATTAGGGGGCTATTTCTTGATTGTGGTCATTGTGTAGTTCCCTTCCCCCGCAGGTTCCGGTATTTGCCGGCAACATCCGCGATGAGGGTGATTTGGAAGCACTTGAACATACCCTGATAGGGTCAGGGGTGGTTCGGTAATTAACCAAACTGCCGGGTAGTTAAAGTCTTAACAGAGCAATTATGATTACCGCCGAACCCACGGCAAAACGGTACCAGACAAAGATTCCGAAATTACGCCGGGCCAGGTACCTTAAAAGGAAACCTATAGAGATAAAACCAACAACCGCAGAGGTGATTACCCCGGTTAAAAAGGCTGTATTGATGTCCCCCGGGGCGATGTCCTTAAACTTGAAGATTCCCGCCCCCACAATGATGGGTGTGGAAAGCAAAAAGGAAAATCTTGCGGCTGCTTCCCTGGTCAAGCCCAGGGCCCTTCCTGTTGTCATGGTAACCCCGGAGCGGGATACACCGGGGAGGATGGCAAAAGCCTGGGAGAGACCAATCAGAAGGCTGTCGGACAGTGACATACTCCCAATACCCTTGACACTGGCAGCCCGGCGGTCTACCCAGTAAAGAATGATACCCATCACAATCAGAAGGACGCCGATTAAAAGCGGGGTGCGGAAGATAGTCTCCGCTTGTTCCTCAAAAAAATAGCCGGCCGCGGCCCCGGGAACAGTTGCTGCTGCCAGGTACCAGAACATTTTTGCTTTCTGTGTTCCATCCCGGCGCAGGGCGCTGTTGAGCAAAGAGAGCCAGTCCCGCCAAAAGAAAGCCACCACGGAAATCAGCGTTCCGATGTGCAGGGCCACGTCAAAAGTGAGACCTGCGTAGGGCCAGTTAAACAACCACGGGATCAGGACCAGGTGGGCCGAGCTGGAGATCGGCAGAAATTCACCCAGACCTTGAAAGATCCCGAGAACAAGTGCCTGTAAAATAGTCACAATGACACCTCCGGAAGAACACAGGTCATTTAGCACACCATATCATTATAGCATGCCTGGCCCGTCCGAAAAAAGAAAATGGGGAAATTCTTTCTAAAATAAGGTTTTTATGATTTTAGAAGGCTTCCGGGCATGAGATCCAGTCTCAAATAATCGCTGGGGCGGGTGCTTAAGAGTTTGACGATCTTCTTGGCGCCAAAGCCGTCATCTTCCACCAGCAGGGAAACCCCATTATAGTCCACTTCCTTGTATTCAGGATATTTGGTGGAATCAAAACCTTCCAGCACCAGTTCCAGCTGCATTGGAGTATACAAGATCACTGAAGAGGCACCTCTTTTCGCCGTTGTTTCCAATCCTCGATCATATTCTTGACCCTTTGAACGGCGTTGCCGATTCCCCCCACCTCATCGATCAATCCCACTTCTACCGCCTCCCGGCCAATTAAAACCGTGCCGATATCCCTGGCCAATTCACCGGTCCGGAACATCAGCTCGCGAAATTTTTGTTCGCTGATCCTGGAATGCTCCGTGGTAAAACGCACCACCCTGTCCTGCATTTTGTCCAGATACTCATAGGTTTGGGGTACCCCGATGACGAGTCCGTTTAAGCGGATAGGATGGATGGTCATGCTGGCGGTATTGGCAATATAAGAGTGTTTTGCCGCAACGGCAATAGGAACACCAATTGAATGTCCCCCTCCCAGGACAATAGAAACAGTGGGTTTGGAGATGCTGGCGATCATCTCAGCTATGGCTAAACCTGCTTCAACATCCCCGCCAACCGTATTGAGTATTATTAAAATGCCCTCAACCTCGGCAGCCTGTTCAAGGGCCACCAATTGTGGAATGATATGTTCGTATTTTGTGGTTTTGTTCTGAGGCGGCAGCACCAGATGGCCCTCAATCTGCCCCACAATAGTAAGACAGTGGATATTGGATTTAATTTCCGGAATAGGTGTCGCTCCCAATTCCTTAACGGCATCCATAACGCCCCTGGTTTTGCCGCAGACTCTCCTGTTTGGCTGCTGCTCCCCGGGGTCTGGTTCATCCTCCCTTGCCGGTTCTTCCCGTCGCCCCGGATCAGGTGTTGTTTCAGGCGCCGTAGCCGGGGCGGGGGTGTAAGGGAAAACTCCGGGTTCGGGATCGAAACTAAAGGTTTGCATGGGTTTCACTCCCTGCTGTAATGGTAGGTTACCGGTTATAACATTTATAGTATGTTGAAACAGCTAAAATAATACACCCGCCCGGGTAAAATAAAAACCCCGGAAACCGGGGTTTTTATTTTAACAGTTGTTTTTTGTTTCTGTTGTTTTCGAGACCTTATATTTCCATGATGATCGGTAAAATCATCGGCCTTCTCCTGGTTTTCTCATATAAAAACCTGCCAAGGGTTTCTCTAATCTGTGATTTGATTGCGGACCATTCGGCTAAACCCCGGTAATTGCATTTATCCAGGGCGCTTTTAACCCTGGTTTTAGCCTCCTCCAGGAGTTCCTCCGATTCACGTACGTAGACAAATCCCCTGGAAACGATATCCGGTCCTGCCATAACAAGACCTGTATCACGATTAATGGTTACGACTACGATGAGAATGCCGTCCTGGGATAAAAGTTTCCGATCCCGCAGGACGATGTTTCCCACGTCCCCCACACCCAGCCCGTCCACCAGCACTTTTCCCGCAGTTACCTTGCCGGCGACGCGTCCGGAGCGGCGGGTAAATTCCAGCACCTGCCCGTTTTCCGCGACAAATATATTCCCCGGGGGTACACCCACTTCCCTGGCCAGTTCAGCGTGTTTGATCATCATCCTGTATTCTCCGTGTATAGGCACGAAAAATTTGGGTCGCGTGAGGTTGATCATCAGTTTTAATTCTTCCTGGCTGGGGTGGCCCGATACGTGAGTACCTGAAACCGACTCGTAAACAACCTGGGCCCCCAGTTTGAAAAGCTGGTCGATAATCCGCGCTACCAGTTTTTCGTTACCGGGGATGGGTGTGGCCGATATAATGATCAGGTCGCCGGGCAGGATCTCCACCTGACGGTGGTCGGATAAAGCCATCCTGGTCAACGCCGACATAGGTTCCCCCTGGCTGCCGGTGGTCAGGATGACAACCCGGTTTCTGGGCAGGCGGTTGGCCTCTTCCAGTTCGATCAAGGTACCCTCGGGGATGTCAATGTAGCCCAACTCCGAGGCAATGCTTACCACATTCACCATGCTTCTGCCCACTACGGCGACTTTGCGGTTGTGTTTATATGCCGCGTGAATGGCCTGTTGCAGTCTGTGTACATTGGAAGCAAAAGTGGCTATTATCAGTCTTTCTTCAGTCGCCTGACGAAAGGCCTCGTCGAATGTGTTGCCCACAAACCGCTCGGACATGGTGTAGCCAGGGCGTTCGGCGTTGGTGCTGTCGGACAGCAAAACAAGGACGCCTTTTTCGCCCAGTTGGCTTAAGCGCTGAAAATCGGTAACCTGACCGTCAACGGGGGTGTGGTCGATTTTAAAATCGCCGGTATGAAGCACTGTGCCCATGGGGGTGTGAACAGCTATGGCCACGGCGTCCGGAATGCTGTGTGAAACCTTAATAAAGTCAACTTTAAAGGGTCCAATATGAACACTATCCCTGGGCCGTACCGTGTGCAAGTCCACATCACCGGCGATATTCTGCTCCTTCAACTTTCCCTGAAGAAGTCCAAGGGTGAGTTTCGTTCCGTAAACCGGAACATTAAGTTGGCGCAGTACGTACGGCAGCGCCCCGATATGGTCCTCATGTCCGTGGGTGAGGACGATACCGTGTACGTATTCCCTGTTTTCCAGCAGGTAGGTAATGTCCGGAATCACTATATCAATTCCCAGCATTCCCTCTTCCGGGAACATTAAACCACAGTCAATAACCAGAATATTCTCCCCAAATCTCACCGCCAACATGTTTTTGCCGATTTCCCCCAATCCCCCGAGGGGAATAAGGGACAATTTAGGTTCTTTTGCCAAACCCGCACCTCCTAACCTTTCCAACTAGAATGTTTGATAATAATGTAAATATGGTGAGATCAATTCAGGAGAAGGTGGGAAAAATATTCGGTTTACTGAAGTTTTTGGGAAAGCCGCTCAAGACACTTAAACATTATTATACTATATTTTAGAAATCCTAACAACTTATTTAATTTCCGGCTCGAAGCCGGGGCAACACGCTCTGCGGGAGTTCCCGGGGCGGATTCCCCGGGGTGGGAATCCAGGTTTAAAGCGATTGTTCTGCCAGGGCTGTTCAGCCGAATATTTTAAGAGAGCCGTGTTATAAAACAGGCTCTCTTAAAAGTTCGCTATCTGTAGTTTAGACCAAATTGCGGCTTTCCAATACCTGCCGAATCGCATCTTTTTCCTCCGCTGTGGCCTCCACCAGCGGGAGACGGGGAATACCAACCTCCCAACCAGTCATATTAAGGGCTGCCTTAATGGGAACCGGGTTGGTTGTGACAAACATACCCTTGAAAAGCGGGAAAAGTTTCAGATGGATTTCCTTTGCCAGGGCAATGTTGCCGGAAATAAAGGCGTTGACCATCTCTTTTAAAGGGGCGCCCACAAGGTGGGATACAACGCTGACAACCCCTTTACCACCAAGGGCAAGGACCGGCAAGGTCAGGGAATCGTCACCGCTATAGATATCAAAGTCGGTCGGGAGGATCCGGCGCAATTCACTGACCTGATCCATACTCCCGCTAGCCTCCTTGAGGGCGACAATATTCCTAATTTGGGCCAGCCTCAACATTGTCCGGGGCAGTATGTTTACGGATGTCCTGCCCGGTATATTGTAAAGCATGATGGGCAGTTCTATGTTTTCGGCTATTGTTTTAAAGTGCTGGAAAATACCTTCCTGGGAAGGTTTATTGTAGTAAGGGGCGACCAGCATGACTCCGTCAACTCCGACTCTTTGCGCGGCCCGAGTCAACTCAATGCTTTCCGAAGTGGAATTGCCGCCTGTGCCCGCCAGGACCACAGCTTTACCGCCCACCTCTTCCACCACTGCTTGGAAAAGTTCAACCTTTTCCTCTTTGGTGAGTGTCGGTGATTCCCCAGTGGTTCCGGCAATAACCAATCCATCCGATCCGGACTCTACGAGGTAGCGGGCCAGTTTCCTGGCTTCACCGTAGTTTACGGCCGAATTGGGATGAAAAGGTGTTACCATTGCTGTCAGAATATTTCCGAAGTCAACGTTCAAGTCTCTCACCTCAATCTAAGATAATCATACCTTAAGGTATAATGCGGCTAAATTTTTATAAAAACGAAATTTACTGATTTGCGCCGAATTGCCGGTGCAGGGCGCGGATGCTTTTTTCCATGTCCTCTTTTTTAACCAGCACCCAGATGGTCGTATAGGAATCAGCTGATTGCAGGATTTGAATTTTTTCCTCCGCCAGCGCATCCACGATTTTGGCCATAACGCCCGGTACCCCTGTCATACCGGCGCCTACAGCTGCAACTTTGGCGCAGTCCGGTAAAACCTCCGGTTTTATTTCCATGTTCTCCAGGATTTTAACGGCTATTTTGGCATCCGTGTTTTTCACGGTAAAAAAAACAGCTTCGGGATGTACGTTAATAAAATCCACACTGATTCCAGCCAGGGCCAGCGCTTTAAAAATCCTTCCCTGGAAATCAGGCTTGTTTGCGGTTTTTTCTGTGTTTATTTTAATCCGGGTAATGTCCGGAATATGGGTTATTCCGGTAATTGTGCGGTCCCTGGTAATGTCAATGGCTCCTTTATTGATCTCATCCTGGGAGGTGACAAGGGTGCCCGGCGCTTCGCTGAAAGTGCACTTGATTCTCAAAGGTATACCCTTTTGCATAGCTATTTCCACGGCGCGGGGATGAATTACTTTGGCCCCTTCCCGGGCCAGCTGACAGATTTCGTTATAGGTTACAGATTCAAGGGGTCTGGCGTCGGTAACTATCCTGGGGTCCGCAGTCATGATCCCGTCCACGTCAGTATAAATATCCACCCGGACAGCGCCCAGGGCTACGCCCAGAGCCGCAGCCGTGGTATCACTGCCCCCTCTGCCCAGGGTTGTTACTTCGCCTGCCTCAGTAACTCCCTGAAAGCCGGCCACGATAACGACTTTACCCTCCCGGGAGTGTCTTATGATTTGCTTCGGATCTATCTTTAATATCCTCGCATTGTTATGGGAGCTGTTGGTAATGATTCCCGCCTGGGTGCCCGTCAGTAATGCTGCCGGACAACCGGCTTTTTGCAGGGTTGCCGACATAACTACCCCTGAGATTATCTCGCCACAGGACATTAGAAGGTCGGCCTCCCTGGGAAGCAGCTCCTTTTGGTTTTCCCCGGCATACGTCAGAAGTGTATCGGTGGCATAGGGATCTCCCGCGCGGCCTATGGCGGAAACCACAACTACGGGCAAAAACCCCTTATGTTTGGCGCCCAGGACGATGGATGCAACCTTTCCGCGCCTGGCTTCGTCAATAAGGGAGGTGCCGCCGAATTTTTGGACCAAATATCTCATACCCTGGACTCCTTTTTTTCCACGGGGTAAAAAGAGGTGAAATCCTTAAAAAAACATCAATTGTTCCTTAAACAGCCGTACTTAATCACCATTTCTGCAATTTGGACGGTGTTGGTTGCAGCACCCTTGCGAATTTGGTCTGCCACCACCCAGATATTCAGGCCGTTGGGAATGGAGTTGTCCTCCCTGATCCGGCCGATAAAAACCTCATCCCGTCCCGAGGTATAAAGGGGCATGGGATACTTTTTAAGAGCCGGGTCATCTATTACTACAATTCCAGGAAACCTCTCAAACAATTCCTTTGCTTCCGGGGCGGTCACTTTCTTTTCCGTTTCAATATTTATAGACTCAGAATGACTGCGGTAAACAGGAACACGCACAGTCGTAGCTGTTATGGCAATGGATTCGTCGTGTAAAATTTTCTGCGTTTCCTTGACCATCTTCCACTCTTCCTTGGTGTAGTCCAGGTCCATAAATACATCGATATGGGGAATCAAATTAAAGGCGATGGAGTAAGGGAACACTTTGGGGGCTGCTTCCTCCTGCCCTAGAACCGCCCTGGTTTGCAACTCCAGCTCTCCGATGCCCTCACGGCCGGCCCCCGAAACGGCTTGATAAGTCGATACCACCACCCTTTTAATTTTTGCGGCATCATGGATAGGCTTTAAGGCGACCACCATCTGGATGGTTGAACAGTTGGGATTGGCTATAATTCCCCTGTGCCATTTTACATCAGTGGGATTAACTTCCGGCACCACCAGGGGAACTGCGGGGTCCATTCTGAAGTTGCTGCTGTTGTCTACGACAACGGCTCCACAGTCCACTGCAGCGGACCCAAATTCCTTGCTGGCTACGCCCCCGGCAAAGAGTGCGAGATCCATACCGGCGAAGGATTCCGGGGTTGTTACCTCCACTATGAAAGGCTGTCCCCGGAAATAGATCTCCTTTCCGGCGGAGCGTGAAGTTGCACATAGCTTTAATTCACCCACCGGGAAATCCCGTTCCTCCATTATATTCAATATTTCCTGCCCAACCGCTCCGGATGCTCCTACAACTGCAACATTGTACTTTTTCAAAGATACCCCTCCCAGTCAAGTATGTTTTTTATATTAACATCTAAGTATATTCCAAAATTAGGCGGGATTACTTAAATATTTGGCTGCTGCCATGCCCGTTGTATTATTATTCTAACCTGATTTAGAAGTCCCGATCCATTATTTTGTCTTATACCCGATGAGGACAGGTTGATATTGTTTTCCATTTAACGCGCTGATGATTGTTTCCGTAATCAGGTCCCATTTGGCCATTAGGGAATTCGGTTTATTGACCGGGTTATCCTGCCCGAAAGGAACCATAAAAAGGTATTTGACATTTAGTAACAGCCCAATGTTTTTAGCATTCATGCTGAGGCCGTCATTGGTTGATATCGCCAGCACAACGGGCAGTTGATTGCGTAAATGCGCTTTTACAGAAAACAATACTGCTGTATCAGTAATCCCGTTAGCAAGTTTAGCCAGGGTATTTCCAGTGCAGGGAGCCACCACCAGCACATCAAGCAGTTTTTGAGGTCCGATGGGTTCCGTTTCCACCATGGTTGTCATTGTTTCCCTGCCGGTGATATTCTTCAACTGTTCTTTCCATTTAGCGCTCGTCCCATATCTGGTATCCGTGGTATCAATGGCTTGGCTGATAATCGGAAAAATATCGGCGCCTTCGCTAATAAGGTTGGTCAACTGGGGTATTACTTCCTCCAGACAGCAGTGAGAACCCGTTAAAGCAAAGCCGACTCTGATCCCTTGCAAACGCATAACAAGCACCTCCGTAAACAAGAGCCGTAAACTATTTGCCCATTTCTTTCAGCAAAAGCCTGGTGATAACCTGTGCCAGGATTAAACCGGCTGTTTTAGGGGCTACCTTGCCGGGAAGTCCCGGCGCCAGCACCGCTTTGATCCCCAGGGCCTCCGCTGCTTTAAAATCTGTACCCCCCGGCGCCGATGCCAGGTCAATAATTACAGTTTCAGGTGATATCTTGCGTAGAATATCTTCCGTCAGAATTTTTGCCGGTACAGTATTGAAGATCAAATCAACAGCATCAAAGGCGTCGTCGATTTTAGAAAAAGGAATAGGGATTAGATTCAGCTCTGTTATCCGGGCAAGGTACGCGGGCCTTCTGGCTGCAACCATAGTTTGCGCCCCCATGGCGCCAAGAAGCCTGGCGAGGGTTGCCCCAGTCCGGCCGAAACCCAAAACCAAAGTCTTACAACCGTGGATCGTAACCGGCAGCATTTCCATTGCCATCTGGACAGCGCCTTCTGCTGTTGGAATGGAATTGAGAATGGCAACTTCATCAAGCTTCATCAATTCAACAAGACGAAGGTTTGTTTGGGAGGCAATTTGAATCAGCTTTGGCCCGGCCAGTCCAACAAAGGCGGGAATTTTTGGAGGAATCCAGTCCAACCAATCCCCGGGTTCCAAGGGCCTGGCCGCAAGGGGGCAATAAAGATAACCTTCTTCGTTCATCCCGGGTACCGGCAAAACCAAGGCCTGGATCTTGGAAAGCTCTTCCCCCGGGTTGCGGATGATTTTTACACCGGTTATGTTTTTAACAGGCAAGCCCATGACTTTGATCGAGGCGCCCAGCGCTGCCAGTTTCCTGACAACGACAAGTTCCCTTGCGTCGCCTCCCAGTACGGCAAGAGAAATGCCTTTAAGATCAGTCTGCATGGTCTTGACCTCCCTTAGCCTTTGACTGCTAAAACAGTATATGATTTTTGGGAAATGGAGGTGCTTGTCTTAAGATGTGTTGTTAAGATTCAAACAGCAACTTATCTAAGCCGTAAATCACCCTTTCCTGGTTCATTGCCTTGCGAATACCCAATAGAACCCCGGGCATAAAGGATTCCCGGGTTATGGAGTCGTGTCTTATCGTCAATGTTTGCCCCAGACCACCAAAAAGGACTTCCTGGTGGGCCACAAGGCCCGGCAGCCTGACGCTGTGAATACGGATGCCATTGGCATAATCACCACCACGGGCGCCCTGTATCTTTTCTATCTCGCTGGACAGACCCTGGCGAAACTGCTCTCCCCTTTGCTCCAGAACAGCTTCGGCTGTTTTTATGGCCGTACCCGAGGGGGCATCAATTTTTTGATCGTGGTGCATTTCGATGATTTCCACGTGGGGCAGGTGGCGGACCGCCTCGGCGGCAAATTTAATCATTAACAAAGCTCCGATGGCAAAGTTGGGTGCAATTAGTCCTCCCAGACCGGCCTTTTCTGACTGTCGTATAATGTCATTTATTTGTTCCTGGCTTAACCCAGTAGTGCCGATCACAGGGCGCACCCTGTTGTGGAGATAAATCAGTGCGTTTCTGTATACTGCCGCGGGGTCGGTGAAGTCCACGGCAACGTCCGGGCGAACCCGCTGCAAGACCTCTTCCAGGTTTTTTTCCACCGTGATCCCCACTGGTCCGGCTTCCAGGTACGAACCAACATCCGTACCTTCCCCGAAACTGTCCACGGCGCCAACCAGTGCCATGTCAGCGGCAGCTATGACAGTTTTTGTGATCTCGCGTCCCATTTTACCAAGGGCGCCGGTTACCACGATATTGATCAAAATCACACCTCCTAAATTTAAGACAATAGATAAACAAAGATTCTTGCAACTTTTAAAGTTAATTTTCTTATAACAGATTAAATATGTCAATATCCTTTGGCTTAAGAGAATGTATGTTCAGTTGCTTAATTTAAGGCACTGCGACTTAAAATAAGGAAAGAAATGCGGAAATGTGAATTCAGCGATGAACCGGGAGGTTATAGAAACCTGGCAACCAATGTATTGGTTCGCGCGGTGTTCCAGGTTAAATATGACAGGTGTGAATTTATCCATTGAACTCCCGGACGCGCTGAGCCGGGGCCAATAAATTCACACCTGTTCGTAAGTTCAAGGACAAGATCCGTACTCTAAATCAGGGGGTCTTTTAAAGTTCTTGAATGGTATTGGCAGTCTTTGTAATTCTTTCGGGGACTACAAAACCGCCTTTCTCTTTTGCAGGGAGGCCGGGAAGTTTAAAGTCCGCCAGCGGGTACCCGGAATCACCGGTCAAAAGGTAGTATTTCACGTCATCTGCCGGATAGCTAAAAAACACCTTTTTACTTTTGAAGAATGTTTGTTGTTCTTCCATAAGGAAAAACCTCCGTAGTCGATATTTTTTATTTACCGGTTTCTAAACGGGTGCGGGGCTGGGGTAACAATGTTTGCCAACCCTGCTGTAAAATACTGACATTTACCTGTCCGGGTTCGGGAAAATCACGTCTATCCACGACTCCGGAAAAAACAAAGGCATCTGCGCCTTTTAAAGACTCCACATACCCGCTTACCACCTCAAATTCACTTTTTGCCCCCCTCAGCTCCCCGGCAGGATTAAAAGGCTCCGCCAGGGACAACTCATTCGCGTAATCCTGGTATAAGGACCAAATTAAGGTTTCCAGCTGAGCATCAGGAATTTGAACGGCCAGGGTGATTTCTTCCGCCGCCTCCCGCCTGGGAATCATATGACTGTGAGCATAGAGCTTTTCGGTCAGGTTATGCACAATGTGTTCGATCCGCCCCTCTTTCAAGGGTTGCTGATGCATTGCCAGAAGCCTTTTGGCCAGGGAGCGTATTAGCAGGTAATTCCGGTGAACATTGCCCAGGGCGAGGGGATGAATACGCTCAACCAGCAGGGTGAAGGCCTTCACCTGCTGGTCATTGCTGCACACCCCGGCTTTTTCCCCGGCCAGGGCCAGATATGAGTAGACGTCTTCAATATTTACGGGGATCCGGGCAGTGGGATTATTCTGGTCCTGGGGATTAAATGCGTTAACCACACTGGGATCAATGGGACCCAGTTCACCCATCTTGCCCATCACAATCTCATCGGCGCCCAGGCAGAGCAACGTCCCCGCGCTGTAGCACCGAAAGGGAATAAGTACGGCAAAACGGGGAGTATATTCCCGGATCAGATGAACCAGGCGCCAGGGTGTGAGCACGTCCCCTCCCCGGGTGTACAAAAACAAGTCAATTTGCTGGCATTTGCCATGCTTCTCCAAATGTCTGTAAAATACCTGGGTCACATCCGGTGCTATTCTAGTGCTGACGTTTTCACGGTCACCGGTGATATAACAGATTACCGTGGAGCCTCTCAACTCGGAAATGTTTCGAATCAGTTCGATTCTTTGCTGGCGGGCCATAACGCTCCTCCGTATTTTTTAGATGCATTCTTGGACTTAGTATGTCATTACGGAGTTGCATTCATAACCCTATCCTGGTGTTTTGGTCATAAGCTGATAACTTCGTCATATTGGTGGCAGGAAAACCGTTCCCGTAAAAATTTTTCCTTAAGGTGACAGGGGAACTGCCCATCCACATCCCTGTAACCTGCCGGGGCAACTATCTGATAATACTTCACAATTAGCTTGTCCAGTTCCTGGCTGACTTCCAGAACTTCCGGGTACGTAAAACCATGATCAACTAGATTATGTAATCTCAAACGAAGGTTTTCAATACTCGAAAGCAGTTCAGAGTGTGACAACTAAACCACCCCATAAAATATTCATATTAAACAGTATGAAATATCTCACATAATAATTGTTCTTGAAGATTAATGTTTTTTCCTGCCAAATTAGTAAATTAATAATTTCTTTTTGCATTAAAATGTTACTACTGAAAACAGCCTGACCGGACGCAAAAAGACGCCATTGCAGCCGGTGGTTCCTTCATCGTCGATGCCTCCCTGTTAAACCACTTGTCCATACTTTGTTAACCCGGTATAAGACCATCTATTTCCGTGGTCCAACTTAAGTGTTTATGATGGCCATTATATGATTATTAGGGGGTGATTTCAGAAAATGAGCCAAACGCCGGCATATCCCCAATATTCAATATTAGTGGTTAATGGTAAATGTACCGACGCTTTTTCCCTGTCCCAAAATTAATTCTACCCTTACCAGTCCTTGCTTATTCCGGTTCAACCCAGGCCTGGGCGTCAGCGGTAATGAGGCTGCAGGACTTCTATGAGGGGATCCAGAATAACCTTCCCGGCCAAAACAAGTATACGTGTTAAAGACCAGGAAAAAACATGCAGTTGTTCTTATTAAGACCTGAATGCCTGACAGCAGGGATACAATAGAAAATAAGGCGGTTTAGAAAACAATCACAACTATAAATTGTGGCGGTTGGCTAAAAAGGGTACCGGGCCGGTTTAACACCAATTAACGGCGCCAGGCATACAGCATCAATACGCCCGCAACAAGTATATAATCGGGCCATCCTGCGGGCTTAGTCAGGATGGCCGCCCCGGGGAAAACTAAACACCTGTACCCTCCGGCTATCTTATGCCGCGGTCAAACCCCACCCTTTGTACCAGAAAAGGCTTGCAATTGCACCGGTTGTTTTAATCCTTTCGGGGTGGTTTTACCCACCAGTCAAGGGAGCGGTACGGTTCCTGCAGTTTTTGGTAATAGTCTTTTTTGGCCAGGAATTCCCGCTTCTTACTATTAAGGTAGACATCAAAATGCTCGTAGCGCCCTTTTTCTGTAAAACGGTGATCATCCCGGGGATAAAAAACCATTTTTACTTCCTGGCCCTCAACTCTAAACTCACCCCTGGTGTTGCAGAAGGGGCATATTATGTCTTTACCTTCGAAACGGAGCAGGTCGCCCCAGCAAACCGGGCATTCGTTGTCGTGGAAAGTCCGCTGGTAACCGGGATCCATCAGACCCCGCCCCATTTGCCGAACTCTTTCCAGATTCCCGGGGTTTTCCAAAACTTCTGCCGGACTTGCTCCAAAAAAACTTCCGCTGTCTATTAAATTCAAGTTTAAAAACCTGGCTGTAAGATTTAGGGCCGCCTCCGCGTAACCCTTCATCTCGGGTGCTCCGTAAGTCATGATACAAATACAGGGTTTGCCCGAGTATGCGGCTGCCTTGTTGTTCACCGATAGGAACCTGTCCTGAAACACCCTGATGCTCGCCTGGGGACCCAGAAAATAGCACGGCGCCGCAATAACCACAGCATCGGCAGCCCGGATTTTACCCAGGAGGAATTCCAGATCATCATTAATATGACAGGGAACATCCGGCGGCAGGCATCTATAACAAGCTTTACAGGGCTTGAGATCGAGGTCGGTCAACCTGATCATTTCCTTTTGTGTGTCCGCCCCGGTTGCTTCCATGGCTGCCTTGGCTAAAAGTTCCGAATTTCCCAGTATCCGCTGGGAAGCTACAATACCCAGAATACGTTTCATAGTTGTTTTGCTCCTTTCCTGCTCAGGCCGGCGATCAACCGGTGTCCGTTTTTGAACATGGTTTGTAAAATTGTTGTTTTGTCTCAAACTTCCGCTTTCCACAACTCCCTATTTTTAAAAAGACGGGTCCGCGGAATACCGCATTAATTGCTGCCTGATCCATTGTTCGCTATTATTTAATTGGCCGAAAACAAGCGTATTCCTGCCATTAGACAGGTCCTAAGCAAAATAATTGTCGAAATATGTCACATAGAGCCTTTGTAAAACTGCACCATGCCTTTCTTTAAACAAAAAAAAATGCTTTATAGGCGCTGATCTTAAAAACTAACCGGTAGAATTGTAAGGGCCCGCCCCGTTAAATAAAAAACGCACATAAAAGATTGATCCCGCCGGGCCTGTTTCTATCTTAATGGAAGCGTTATGCCGGTTGGCGATACTGTAGCAGACCGCCAGACCCAGGCCGGTTCCATAATCCTTTGTAGTAAAAAAAGGCGTACCGAGCTTATCCAGAATTTCAGGGTCAATGCCCGGTCCCTGATCTTGAACGGCAAGCACAACAGCTACATCTTCTGAAAAAGTCCTTATGGTAATAATGCCGCCGGCGGGAGTTGCTTCCAGCGCGTTGCGAAGCAAATTATATATGATCTGCCTTATTTCCTTTTCATCTAAAAGCAAATCGGGTATTTCTTCCAGCTCAAGTTTTAATTGAATTTTGTGCTTTATGGCATCGGATTCAAGCAGGGGAAATAAGGTTTCAATGATCCTGTTCAGATTATTCTCCCTTTTTTTCACCGGTTTGTTTTTGGCCATGGTTAAAAATTCCGTGATAATAGCATTGGCCCGGTCCAATTCACTAATCATCAAATCAAAATACTCTTTATCCCCCGCATAATCCTTTCTGCTGCCAATCAGCTGCAGAAACCCCCTCACTGTCGTCATGGGATTTCTAATCTCGTGACCGATACCGGCAGCTATTTCCCCTACTAAATTTAACTGGGCCAGACGGGCAACTTCGTTTTCCATTTTCTCTCGCTTGCTTATTTCCTCTTTCAGGGACAGCAAGCTAGCCTCCAGCTGTTCCCGGTGTTTCCCTCCGGTGTCGACAGTCACACCCACAGACCAGCCCACCACGTACATCATGCCGCAGATAATCAGTATGTTTTCTATGGCCTCCACAATGGTGTTTCCTTCAATAAAAAACGAATGCAGCAACAAAATAACCGTGCCCAGGGTGGACATATAAAGACCGGTCCTCATACCGGCAACGGATGCGGCGATTATTACCGGCAATAAAAACACTGTCTTTGACCAGAAGGTGTACTCCCCCACTAAAAACAAAAGAAGCACGGTCATTATCAGGGGAAAGGTTATGTAATAAACTCCTGTTAAGGAAAGAGGTTTAGTCTTTTTTAAATCTCCGTGGCACCTTAGCTTAAACAACAGAATAACGCCGATGAAACATAAGAAGACAAATGCCCTCAAATGGAAAGCGGGATATATTTGTTTATCGCCATTGCTTAAAATTAAGACCATCATTAAAATAAAAAAACACATTATGTGGGTGATTGTAAAATAATCGTACAGATCCCTTTCCTTTTCCAAAGTATCCTTTTCATCAGCCATTAATATATCAACACCCCGGGATTAGGTTAATATAGAAAGAGGTGGATTTGGACCCACCTCTTTTGCAAGTAATTACCTCCTCAACGATTCGGGTACCGCCGGTTGGTACTGGGAAATCGAGCAGGTAGACGCTGAAGCAATGTTTGCCAGCAATAGCAACAAAGTGACCATAAATCCGAATATTCTATATTTCATAATCACTCACCTCCCTTCCCTCTTTTTTTAATTGATATTCCGTCTATCCAGGTCATCATCCGGCGCCCGCAGCTGCTGAGCATCAAACTGACCCAAAGCACGCTCAGCGCCAGGCATAGCTGCACCTGCTGTGCGTACAGCCAAGGGCTTTGTCGCAGGAATATCAATATGAGCGCTATACCAGACAAAATAATCAGCGATCCGGTTTTTAGTTTCTTACGCCTCAGAGGTGATATGATTGGAGCGGAGGGGGAATCCACCGGCGCTGATTGCAGGATTTTGACCAAACCCGTCCCAATACTTGCAGCCGCCAGCCCGTCGATATAGGGCTGTCCTGACGATGCAAGATGTGCCCCCAGCAGGGCAATTAAAGGGAAAACGGCTATAGTAACCAGACCGCAGCGCCAGGGCGAATTTGAATGGGCGCCCCCGGCCGTGTGCCTGAAAAAAAACGCCGTAAGAAGGCAGGCAGCGGTACCGGGCAGTACACCCAGAAAAAAGCCCAACAGCAGGGCCAGGCAAACGTTTATCGTGTTGATTGCCAGGACTTCAATGGCATATGTTAAAATTATTTCTTTTTCCGGAGCAAGGCCAGTGCGGGTTGTCAGGTAAGAGGCGCAGCGTCTGCTGAAGGGCAAATAACTCATATTTTCCACATACCTTCCCGGGGCTTGTTGTACTTGGAGACCAGCAGGGCAAAGATGATTGTCAAGATGGCCTGCGGCAGCCCGATTAGTTTCCACAACAAATTATCGGCAATGACAGACTCCGGGTCGAGTTTGATAACGGAAAAAAATAATTCGCTGATTAAAAATTCGAGGGCGGCAAGGGTTGCAAAAGCTGCAAAAACGACAATAAAACAGGTTGCCGGATTAACCCTGGTGGCTGATTTAATCAGCAAGATCATGGTCAACAGGCCAACAATCGTATGAATACCCAGGGTAAACGGCAGCAGCCTTATTACATAAATTAATACGGCAAGGGCCGTGCCCGCAGCAACAATGATTCCCCAGCGCAGCGGGACCCGGGCTAAAGCCAGACTCAGGGCTAGCTCACCAGATAATTCGGGAATACCCTGCAGCAGGAACAACACTATTTTTTCCAATGTATTAAAGCTCCTTGCATTTTTAGTTTTTTATACTAATTTTCTATAGGGTTTTTAAAAATAGCAAATTTATTCTATACTGTTTTTTCCAAGGATAACAGATTATCCTGCAATAAAATAGAAAAACTTTTCATGATATTTCTGCCGTTATCGACATAATTATTTAAAACATGTAGTATTGAGATTGCAATCTTTCCCCTTGGACCAGGGGTAAAACAACAGATCCTCAGATTAAGCCGGGTTACCCCGGGGTCTGCCCATTTGTTTTATTTATAAGTGATTCTTTTTGGCTTCTTCGTAATTTCCGGATAGCTGATTCCCGGCGCAGGGCGTCACCGCGGTTCTGATGAAGCTCCCAATAAACAAGGGTGACAGGCAACCTGCCCCGGGTGTAGCGGGAACCTCTCCCACTGTTGTGGGACTTCAGCCTTGCATCCAGATCAATTGTCCAGCCCGTATAGTAACTGCCGTCCGAACAGCGCAGAATGTATGTATAGGGCATGAATAAACCTCCCAATAAAATGCTTGAGCCTTGAAACCACTGAACCGTAACCTTATATTTGTGGCTATACAGGGCTTTTGTCTTGATAAAAAAAGCAGCTAAAATAGCTGCCCCAATACTTCTAACTTAAATCAGTCACCCGGCTTTTTTTTAGTCTTGTTCATCTAGTCGACATTTTTTTGTTAATTTCTTTCGTTAATTTTCAGCCACTCATCCCTGTTCAAAAAACTTCCTTCCACATTATCCTCCATTTCAAGGAACATATTAAAGGGAATGCTGAAGGAAAGTATGTCCTTTTCCAGATGTTTACGGGCGGAAATGTCAATAAGGCCCACAACACCCCTGGGTTTAGCCGATTTTCCTTCGTTCAGCGGAATAATGCAGATACTGTGACAACCGGCGCCCAAGGGAATTATAACATTATCTCCGCCGTGCCTGGCGTAATTAGCCAGTACCACCAGGGCTGAAATTTGATCCGGGGTTGCCAGAAAAATCACTACTTCGGGCTTTTCCGGAGGTAAAACCTCCTGGAGCGGCTTAAAAATTACGTATTCGGCGGGAACATCGTAATAGGGTAGCGAATTGACAAAGGATCGGGCATGTTCCGGGGTTTTCAGATACGCTTCACCCTGGCTTAGAGCGGGCATATTTTTAACAATTTGTTTACCTGCCTCGCTTTCACAGAACTTTTTATTGCCCACGGACAAAAAATACTCGATCCCGCCAGGAAATTTAACGTAGGTGTTGCCAAAGCCGAGACCGGTACCGCCGCCTATACAGCCGTAGGTTTTGCGGTCGAAAACAGCCGTCCGCCCTTTAGCGGCCGCTTTCAACATGGGCACAACACAACCCCAAAGACCCTCCTTAAATTGGACAGCCCCCGGGGGCTTTTCATTACTGAATAAAATGGCTACGGGTTTGTACCTGAGTTTAATAGTCTCTGCAATTTTACTTTTCAGTTCCCTCACCTCTTTTAACTTATTTGTTTCTATATTTTAATCGGCCCTGACAGCATTAGCATCTTAACAGGATCAATACCTTGTTGTTATTTATGCTATATTCTTTGGGTTCCTGCGTCAACTGATTTGCTTATATTCATCTACTGCAAAAGGGTTTTTTCCATAAATGTGGAAAGAAAAATATCAGGCTATGGCCGCCGGGATCATTTTAATTTAAAGCGCATCACAATGAGGGGCTTGCAGTTAATTGCGCCCCACCATGTTTTGCTTTAACGAACGATGAACAGGAATTTGGTTGGACCGGTTATTGCGCTATTGTCTTTGCTGTTAGCTTTTATTTTCCCGGAGGTATAACATGAAATGATTAAAAAAGATCGGGACTTTTACACACCCCGGAAGGAGCTTTACGATAGGATAGAAAGATTTCAGGAGCGTTTGGGCCTCTCCGGCCTGGAGGGAGCCCTGATCTTACAAAAAACCGATTTATACTATTTCAGCGGGACCTGTCAGGATGCCGTCCTCTTTATACCCGCCCGGGGTGAACCCCTTTTAATGGTCAGAAAAAGTATAGAAAGAAGCCTGGAAGACAGCTCCCTGGACAGGATTGTTGCCGTCCGGGGCCTCCAGGACATCCGGGGCCATTTGGCCGGGGTGCCCAGAAACAAAGGCAGAATTGGACTGGAACTGGATGTTTTGCCGGTCAACCTTTTTTTAAGATATAAGGATCTGCTTGAACCGCTGGAGGTTGTTGATGTTTCCGGGATAATCAGGGAAATCAGAATGATTAAGTCAGCACACGAGATAGGGCTCCTGAGGGAAGCAGCCCGGGTTAGTTCCGAAATGTTTAGGGAAATTCCCAATCTAATCAAAGAGGGAATGACGGAGATAGAACTGTCAGGGGAATTGGAACTGTATATAAGAGTCAGGGGTAATCAGGGACTCCCCCGGGTCAGAACCTTTAACCAGGAGCTGAGTATTCAAATTCTTTCAGGTTGGAACGCGGCCCGCCCCAGTTTTTTTAATGGTCCCACAGGGGGCTCGGGGCTTGGTCCTTTTTTTCCGCAAGGACCGGGGTTTAAAACCATTGGCCGGCATGAGCCTATTATGGTTGATTACAGTGCAGTGATCAATGGTTATGTGGCCGACAATACCAGGATCTTCTCCCTTGGTTCCCTGTCCGGCAAGCTGACAGCTGCCCACAATACCGCCCTTGAAATCAAGCGGAGGTTAATCCAAATGACGAAGCCCGGCGTTGACGGCAGGGAACTCTACCGAACAGCCTTGAGTCTGGCGGGGGAAGCGGGGCTTGCCGATTATTTCATGGGTTATGGAAACAAAGTCAATTTTATTGGACACGGGATTGGACTGGAGCTTGACGAAATACCGGTCATTGCCAAAAACCACCAGATTTTGCAGCCGGGGATGGTTTTTGCCCTGGAACCCAAGTTTATATTTCCTGGCGAGGGGACGGTGGGCATTGAAGACACTTTTGTTTTGACGGAGGGCGGACTGGAGCAGTTAACAACCCTGGACGACGCCGTTCGAATTTTGTAAAGAAGTTTTAACCGGAATTCCTTTATAGCACACAACCTGCAGTGAAATATTGCCAGCGAACTTCGTTTGTTTTGGCGGACGCAAAACCCGCCCCCCTTTGCTGGGGCAAAACTTGACTTTTCCTCCCTCCCACCTTATATTTCAGATAAATCACAAATAACCGGTTCATCGTGTTTTATTTAGAAAGGTTTGAAAGCCACCCCTTGCCCTGCCGGCTTTTCCCATTAATAAGCCCTGGACTGGCGAAGAAAATAATAGCTCGTCAGACAGCGCAAACTACAAGGGAAATAAAGGTTATTTTCAGGACAATATATTAATATAATCAGGAAGGTGAACACCAGTTGGAGACAGTCACGGTAAAGGGGTTGTTTACCCAAAGGGACAACTACCTGAATAAAAGGATTCAGGTAAGCGGTTGGGTGAGGACGGTGCGTTCTTCCAAAAAATTTGGCTTCATTGAGCTCAACGACGGGACGTTTTTTTCCAACCTTCAGATTGTTTACGACGAAATGCTGGCCAACTTTCTTGAAGTGGCCAAACTAATCACCGGATCAGCTATTGTTGCGGCGGGAGAACTGGTGGAATCCCCCGGAGCCAAGCAGCCCTTTGAATTAAAGGCAGACAGAATAAAAATTGAAGGACCTTCCGCACCGGATTACCCCCTTCAGAAAAAGAGGCATACCTTTGAATATCTGCGCAGCATTGCCCATCTGCGTCCCCGGACAAACACCTTTGCCGCCGTGTTCAGGGTCAGGTCGGTGGCTGCCTACGCTGTACATAAATTCTTTCAGGACATGGACTTTGTCCATGTCCAAACGCCCATCATCACGGGCAGCGACGCTGAAGGCGCCGGGGAAATGTTCCGGGTTACCACCCTGGATTTGGAACAGATCCCCCGGGATGAAAAAAATTCCATTGATTTTAGCAAAGATTTCTTTGGTAAAGAGACCAATCTGACGGTGAGCGGCCAGCTGGAAGCAGAATCCTATTGCCTGGCCTTTAAAAATGTATATACTTTCGGACCCACCTTCCGGGCCGAAAATTCCAACACCCCCCGTCACGCGGCGGAATTCTGGATGATCGAGCCGGAAATAGCCTTTGCCGGCTTGCAGGAAAATATGGACCTGGCGGAAGGCATGCTCAAGTTTGTAATTGGCTATGTCCTGGAACACTGTCCTGAAGAGATGCGGTTTTTTAATAATTTTGTGGACAAGTCGCTCCTGGAACGCCTGGAAAAACTGGTTGATTCCAAGTTCGGTCATGTTACTTACAGCGAAGCAGTTGACATTTTGCATAAATCCGGCGAGCAATTCGAATACCCCGCAGCCTGGGGTCTGGACCTGCAAACCGAGCACGAGCGTTATTTAACCGAAAAACATTTCGGCAAACCGGTGTTCGTTACGGATTACCCGAAAGAATTCAAAGCTTTTTACATGAGAATGAATGATGACGGGAGGACCGTGGCAGCCATGGATCTTTTGGTACCAGGGGTGGGCGAAATCGTCGGGGGGAGTCAGAGAGAGGAAAGATATGACTACCTGGTGCGAAGATTGGATGAATTGGGGTTAGATAAAAGGGACTACTGGTGGTACCTTGATCTGAGGAAATACGGGGGCGCTCCCCACGCGGGTTTCGGCCTGGGGTTTGAAAGGCTTTTAATGTACCTGACCGGAATGACCAATATCCGGGACGTTGTTTCTTTCCCCCGGACCCCTAAAAGTGCCGAGTTTTGATTGTGTTGCAGGTTTAAAAAGGTTAGGGGTCAAAAACCTAAATGCTCTTGCCCATATTTGAAACACTACTTATATCTGTAATAGGCGGAATGCTGTTCCGCCTATTAAATCTGCCCTTACCATGGTTGTTGGGATCTTTGACTTCAGTCCTGCTCTGGAGTCTGGCTGCCAAAAGAAACCTGTTCTGGCCAATGGGTCTTCGAAACGGCGGCCTGGCCATCCTCGGTTACATGCTGGGGAGTTCCTTTACCGTGGCGACAGGCCTGGAAATATTCAAACAGCTCCCGGCCATGTTTCTGGCGACAGCTTCGATAGTCCTGGTGAGCTTACTTGTGGGTGCCATAATTTCCCGCTGTACGGGTCTAAACCCGGCAACCAGCATTCTGGGCAGCGTTCCGGGAGGTCTGACCCAGATGGTTGTCCTGAGCGAGGAGATTCCAGGCTCGGATTTAACGGTTGTCACCTTCATGCAAACCATCAGGCTGCTGTCAACAGTTTTTATTGTTCCCTTTATAGTTATCCACGGCCTGGCCGGGGATAGCCCGGAAGCGGGTGCGGCCGGCTTTTCCCGGGTGTCTGAAAATCTAATCCACACCCCCTGGAATGCCCTGATCTTTGTGGTGGTGATTCTTATAGGCGTCCGGGTTGGGCAGCGGATAAATTTGCCCACCCCCTTCCTGCTGGGGCCTCTCCTGGGAACTGCCGTCCTTGTTCTCACGGGTTTGCAGGCTCCCGACCCACCTTCCATCATGGTTCTAATTTCGCAGCTATGTATCGGGGCTTATTTGGGACTGTCCATCCAGCCCGCCCGTCTCGAAAACTGGAAAAGGCTGTTGCCCTGCGCCCTGGGGGGAAGTATCGCAGTGGTTTTCTGCTGCCTGGGGACCGGTTACTTGCTGACGCTCTTCCATCCCCTCACTTTAACAACTGCTTTTTTAGGAACATCCCCCGGCGGTATGGGTGAAATGGGGCTGACTGCTGTCCTGGTGGGGGCTGATGTTTCCCTGGTGGCAGCGTATCAGCTGTTCCGTCTCTCCTTTATTTTGTTTGCCCTGACTTTTCTATTAAAGCGGTATTTTACGAAGCGAACCGGCCAGAAAAAACACCCAATAGCTTAATAACTTAATAAACCGGTACCGGGTACCGGTTTATTAAGTTATTTTAAAGGAATCACTATTTTTGTCAACAGCTCGCTTTCGGGCACGTCGTCCGGGGAATTATAATAATACTCGTAGTATACCCCCTTTGGCCCAAAGCCGTTTTCTTCAATCCAGTTAAATATGTTATTGTAGGGCTCCTCCATCCTGGTGTAAGAGCCCTTATACATGCAGGATACAACCTTGCCTCCGGGGATTTCGCCGGATTTGATTTCACCCCGCCCGGGCAACTGCCTCCGAACAGGAAAGCCCATTTCCACGTCCAGATCCTGCATGTCGAGGTTATAGTAGGCGGTATAAGGCGCATCTGCCGGCTGTTCGCTGATTTGGTTAAGGTAGTTGAATATTTCCCCGAAGGCGGTCCCTATTACTTTTGGCAAGCTTGATAAATCTGTTTTTGTTCGGATATACAGGGCGGGCTTCCCCCTTTGTTCACTTAATTCCATACCCAGCAAAATAATAATCATACTCCTTCCCGGTTAGTTGTTTTTGATCCTGTTTTAAGGCCCAGAATTCAATTGCGTGACACCTTTCCGAATATTCTATATTCGATTATAAATCAAAACAGGCAGTAATATCCATAAACAATAATAATTTTTAATAAATCTCCCCCATTGGTGTTGACTAGTCAAAAAATCCATCGTAAAATTGTCCCAGACCGACCAGTCTGTCTCTGTTAGGAGGTGTTATTATGGACAAGGATTTAAAAAAAGACTTAATCGCGGATGCCGCCCTATCCTGTTTTTTATCCACCGGCTACGGCGGCACTTCTGTTGATGATATTGTCAAGGCTTCGGGTATGAGCAAAGGGGGTATCTACTGGCATTTTAAGAGCAAAGAAGAAATATTTCTGTACCTGGCACAAAAATGGTTGAACGATTCCGAAAGGGAACTGCAGGATCTGCTAACTGGAAACTATTCTGCCGTTGAAAAACTGGTAAGGTTGAAAGAAAAATTCCTGGAAACAATAAACGGGCCGGTTTCAGCGATAATCTATGAGTTTAACCTGCAGGCCAAGGATGAACTGAAACTAAAAAGATTACACGCACTAATTAAGGAATCAAAAAGAAAAACCATTATCAAGGACTATATCCTCCTGGCTATCCGCCGGGGGGAATTTCGGCCCCTGGACGCGGAAGCCGCCGCAGAGGTTTTAATAGGCATTTTCGAAGGTATAAGCCTGCAGTGGTTTATCCAGCAAAAGGACAGAACAAAGCAAGAGCGTACGGCCAATATGTCTCTTGATATTTTTTTCAACGGTGTTTTAGCTAAATAATTCGCTAGTTCATATATTTTGATTTTATGGCTTAGTAAAAAATACGGCTAATCTACGGCGGCGATTTATTTATAAAGGGGAGATTATAAATTGAAACGGTTAATAGGCCTGGCCTTAATATTCCTGCTTGTGGCGCTGAGTGGGGGCTGCGGGAAAAAAACGGTGGTACCGGAAGATGAAGTGCTGGTTCCCGTGGAAACAGCCAAAACCCAGCTGGCAGACCTGTCCCGCACTTTAAACACCACTGGTGAAATCATGCCCGGCGCCGAGGTGGCTGTAGCGCCCAAAGTCTCCGGCCGGGTGGCTGCAATCCATGTAAAAGTGGGGGATCGGGTCAGCCGGGGACAAGTATTATTTGAACTGGATGCCGCTGAAGCGCTTAATGCTGAAACAATGGCCGAAGCCGGCGTTGGTGTGGCCGGGGCGGGTTTGAATAAAGCCCAGCAGGGTCTGGCCGATGCCGAACTGGACTTTAACCGGACCAAAGCGCTGTATGAATCCCAGGCGGTGGCTAAAACCCAGTTCGAACAGGCTGAAAGCATGCTTAAAAATGCCCGCATCGGAGTTCAAGTAGCCGAAGAGCAGCTTAAACAGGCGGAAGCCACCCTGCAAAACGCACGGGATCATTACAATAACTTTACAGTAACTTCCCCTTTATCGGGACTGGTAGCCGCTGTCAATATTGAAAACGGCGAGCTAGCCGGCCCCCAGTCTACCGCCCTGACTGTGGTTCAATTGGACAGGGTCAAAGTTAAAGTGAATTTGTCGGAAAACGCTGTGGTTTCCATAAAAAAGGGAGCTGAGGTTCCTATCACAATTAACTCCTTGAATAAAACCCTGACCGGTACCGTAGTCTCGGTGGGGCCCCAGGCAGATCCCGGCACCCGGGCCTTCCCTGTGGAAATCCACCTTAACAACGACGAGGGCGATCTAAAAGCCGGCATGGTGGCGGTTATAAATCTGGAAACAGGCTTATCCCAGGGTGCTGTTGTTGTACCGGTGGATGCCCTGCTGGAGCGTAACGGGCAGTACTGGGTCTACGTGCTGGAAGACGATAAAGCCAAAGAGGTAACCGTCAAGAAGGGGATCGCCACCGGCCAGTTGGTTGAAATCATTGAAGGGCTGCAGGAAGGCCGGGATGTTATTGTTAAAGGTAACAACATGGTGACTGACGGTCAAAGGGTAAAGGTGGTTGGCAGTCAGGGAGGTGCGTCTAATTGAAGATAGCTGATCTTTCTATTGAACGCCCCCTGGCCATCTCCATGCTTATTTTAGCCCTCGTGTTTCTGGGGCTGTTTTCCCTGCCCCGTTTGGCTGTAGATCTTTTCCCCGACATGGAATTGCCGGTGGCGGTGGTTATGACTACCTATGAAGGCGCCGCCCCGGCCGAAGTGGAAAAATTGGTGACAAAACCCATTGAGTCCGCTGTAGCCACGGTCAGCAATATCGATGAAGTCCGCTCCATATCCCAGAATGGAAATTCCCTGGTCATCGTGATGTTTAACTGGGGCTCCGATATCGACAATGCCGTTAATGACTTGCGGGACAAGATCGACATAGTTAAAGGCATGCTGCCATCGGACGCCAGGTCGCCCATGACCATGAAGCTGGACCCTAATTCAATGCCCATCATTTCTTTCTCGGTTGCCGGCGAAGATCAAGTGCGACTGAAAAAAATCGCGGAAGATACCATCAAGCCCCGCCTGGAAAGAATCGAAGGTGTCGCCTCAGTTGATCTCAGCGGGGGAAAAGAGAGAGAAATCAAGGTAAAGCTTGACCCGGCTAAAACCGAGGCCTACGGTCTCAATATCAGCCAGGTGATCCAGGCTCTGGCAGGGGACAATATTGCCGGTACGGCGGGAAGAGTGGAAAGCGGCTCCAGTGAGATGGCCATCAGGGTTTTAGGTGAATACACCAGCCCCGAATCCCTCCACAATGTCCGGATTAATATTCCCGGTACGGGAAATACGGTTGCCCTGAGGGATCTGGCCGTTGTCGAAGATTCCTATAAGGAAATAACAACATCTACTTTTGTAAACGGCGAACCCTCCCTGGGCCTTTATATTATGAAGGCCTCCGGCGCCAATACTGTGCAGGTTGCCAAAAAGGTTAACGAGGAGGTTGCGCAGCTCCATAAAATACTGCCTGCGGGAGTTCATATTGATACGGTGCTGGACAGCGCCGTATTCATCCAGGATTCCATTAATACTATCACCCACCACGGACTCCTGGGGGCTATGTTTGCTTTTATAATCCTCTATATGTTTTTACGCAGTTTCCGCAGCACCCTGGTGGTGGCTCTGGTTATACCAATTTCAATTATCGCTACCTTTGCTATGCTGTACTTCGGCAACCAGACCATCAACCTGTTGTCCCTGGGCGGCCTGATGCTGGGACTGGGCTCTCTGGTGGACTTTTCCGTGGTGGTCCTGGAAAGTATCTACCGTTACCGGCAAAACGGCTTTAAGATCATTGAAGCAGCCAAGCTGGGCACCGCAGAAGTGGGTAATGCGGTTACCGCATCGGCCCTGGCTCAGGTTGTCGTCTTTTTGCCCATTGTCTTCGTACAGGGCCTGGCCGGGATCTTGTTCAAACCGCTTGCTTTGACGGTGAGTTTTTCCCATATAGCCGCCCTTTTTGCCGCCTTGACCCTGGTGCCCATGCTTTCTTCGAAGCTGTTGCATAATATTGCGCCGCCGGATGAGGTTCTGCCCGGAAACAAAACTAAAAATCCTGTCCTTTTGTTCGGCAAGTTCTTGCATATTCTGAACAGGCTTTACGGGAGGCTTCTAAGGTGGGCTTTGGGCAACCGCAAAAAAGTGGTGGGCTTTGTTGTGGTGGCACTGGTTTTGAGCATTGCAGCCACATCCCTAATCGGTACCGAGTTTATCCCGGAAATGGACCAGGGAGAGATGACCGTAAATATAAAGATGCCCATGGGAACTAAACTGGCGGAAACCCAAAGTGTTGCTGAAAACGTCGAAAACCTGGTCAGGCGTGAAATAAATGTTGTGGACACCATCTTTGCCACAGTGGGTTCCGGGGAACTGGCCATGCTGGGCATAGGGAACACCGAGGAAGCTTCACTCCAGGTAAAACTAAAACCCCTGGAAGAGCGCGCCATCACAACAAAAGATGCGGCTGAAACGCTGCGCCGTGCCCTGGTAAATGTACCGGGGGCTGAAATAACCATAAGCCTGGAGAGTTCCGCTGCCGGGTCCACAGGAAGCCCCGTGGAGGTTTCCATCCGGGGCGACGATCTGGCCCTGCTGGAACAGTTGGGCGACCAGGTCCTGAACATGGTCAATGGTATTGAAGGCATCAGAAATGCGGCAAGTTCCCTGGAAGACACCAGGTCGGAACTGCAGCTGGTAGTGGACCGGGAAAAGGCATCCCTCTATGGCCTCAGTGCCGGACAGGTGCTGGCGGCGGTCCGCAATTCCTTTGACGGGCAGATTGTAAGCCGGATGCGGACCGGTGATGACGAAGTGGATATCAGGCTGGAAACTAGCCGGGATTTTGCCGCCACTTCAGACGCCCTGGCCGGCTTGACCGTGGTGTCCCCCACCGGCGCCAGAGTGCCTGTGATGGCAGTGGCGCAGATGGAAACTCACAGCACGCCGCAGCGGATAGTCAGGCATTCCCAGACCCGGGAAGTTAGTGTTACCGCCGATATTGCCGGGCGGGATCTGGGCAGCATCAACAAGGAAATCAATGAAAAATTATACGCAATTTCCTTCCCCGAAGGATACCTGGTTGAAGTGGGCGGTCAGAGCAAAGATATGGCTGAATCCTTTGGCTCCCTGGGACTAGCCCTGCTGCTTTCAATAATACTGGTCTTCATGGTCATGGTGGCTCAGTTTGAATCCTTGTTCCAGCCATTTATTATTATGTTCGCGCTGCCCCCCACTTTTATTGGTGTGGTTTTGGGGCTGGGCCTGACAGGACACCACCTGAGTGTCCCGGCTTTGATCGGAGCGATTATGCTGGTGGGAATCGTCCTTAACAACTCCATTGTCCTGGTTGATTACATCAACACCCTGCGCAAACGCGGCTATGAGCGCGACCAGGCTATCCTGGAAGCGGGACCGGTGAGGCTGCGTCCAATCTTGATGACGGCCCTGACAACCGTCCTGGCCCTGCTTCCCCTGGCCTTCGGCGGCGGCGAAGGAGCGGAGTCGAGGGCCCCCATGGCCATTGTGGTGGCCTTTGGTTTAACCATGTCCACGCTCATTACCCTGGTGCTGGTGCCTGTTGTGTACACCATTTTTGATGATTTCGGGAAAAGAATCGGTTCTAAATTTAAGAAAGCGCCGGTTCAATGATGATATTCGTTGCCTGAAATAACACGGACCGGTCCACCGCCCCCGGGAATTAATTTTGTATTTTGCCGGCGGCGGCTTGCGGTTCAGCTATCCATTGGTTTATGATCGAAATTCAAATACGCAACTGCGGCTGTGCCTTTAAGGCTTCAATCTTTAACTGTAAACCCCTGTCCAGTGTAATAACAGTGAACAGGGGTTTTTATGATTGTGTTCCCGGCTGTTTTTAGATTGATATTATTCATTAACTCAGCCAGTTGAAATCCCACTTGAAATTTTAGATATTAAATAATAAAATTGGAGAAGCAAGTCCTTGTAATAACTTCCAGAGCATGTGCCAGGGGAAAGCAAGTATTAAATTCCAACACTAAACTTTTGTTTGCAGGCAGCAAGGGGTAAATGGGGTGACTTGGATGGAGTTTCAATTGGCTAAAAGCGAAGAATGCATTGTCTGTGAGCTGGCGCGGGAGGTCCGCTGGGGAGATTGCGACGCGGCTGGAATCGTTTATTACGCCAGGTTTTTTGATTGGTTTACCGATGGGCGGATTGCCTTGCTAAAACAAATTGGCCTGCCCTATCAGCAATTCTTTCACGAGCAGGGTGTTACCGTAGTAGCAGTGGAAGCATCTTGCCGATACAGGAAAACTTTAAAACCAGAAGAAAAATACAACCTTCGCACAACCCTGTTCCGATTGGGGCGAACCCGTATGATTTTTGATTATCTTATTACGAAGCCTGGTGAAGACCCAGGTAAAGCAACTAGTGGAAGAACCACCCACGCCTATGTTGACGCCACGGGCAAGCCCTTCGATCTTAAAAAAAAGCGACCCGCTTTGTGGGAAAAGCTGTTGCAACATACCGGATTGCCGGAAAACAAATAAGTTAATTTGATTATAGGGGGAAATCCTGTCATGCCGCTGAAAACAAAAGGGCTTGTTTTGGCCGCCCTGATTTGCTTTACCCTGGGTGCGCTATTAACGCCCGGCCGGAGCAGCGCCCTGGAAACCGTGCCGAATGTAACACAGGAAATGCTTACCCCGGATTTTTGGATCAGCAAACTGCCCGAACCGGACAGTTTAATTATGGAAAGGGAAATAATTGAAGCTTTTAACCGGGACATTCTTCGTACCCTGCCGGATCTGGTTTACGATTTAACCGGTTATCCTGCTTCGCTGGATCGTAATCAGCTAACTAAACTGATAAAACAGCGCCCCTTTCCGGAAGAGGACCGTTATTCAAAGGGTGTCAAAGTGGAGCAAGCCTATTATAAAAACCTCCTTCTGCAGATGAACCTGCCCGGTATCGAGGAACAAAACAGTGTTACCCCTGCCCTGACGGTGTGCAGAACCAACATCCGGACCTTTCCCACTGCCGGCGAATCGCTGGAAGAACCGGACGACTTCGATTTCGACCTGTTCCAGGAAACCGCAGTGAGTCCCGCCGAGCCGGTCCTGATTCTGCACCGGAGCCTCGACGGCCAGTGGTATTTTGTCCAAACGTACAATTATAACGGCTGGATGCCCGCCGCAGACCTGATTGTCGCCGGGGACAGACAGATCTGGCTGGATTATGTTCAGCCTGAAAACTTCCTGGTGATTACCGGCAACCGGATGAAACTGGATAACGGTCCCTATCCGGGAATGGAGCTTACCATGGGCGTAAAGGTCCCGCTGGAGATGGACGGTGCGGCGCCCGGCCGGACTTATACCATTCAATTGCCCGCCCGGGGGAAAGAGGGCGAACTGGTCATCGAAACGGCCCTTGTGCCCGCCGGCGCCGGGGTCTCGGTTGGCTATCTTCCTTATACCAGGGCCAACATCATCCGGCAAGCCTTTGAAATCCTGGGTGAACCCTATGGCTGGGGTGGGCTCTCCAACGGGAGGGACTGCTCGGCCTTTGTCCAGGATGTTTATAAAAGTTTCGGTTTTATGTTGCCGCGCAACTCTGATGAACAGGAGCGGTCAGCGGGAGTTACCGTAAAATTCACAGACGCGGACCGGAACCAGCGCCAGGCCTTGCTGGATTCACTGCAGCCCGGGGCTTCCCTGCACACGCCGACCCACGAGTTACTTTACCTTGGCCGGCACGAAGGACTTTACTACGCCATCCACGACGTTACTTCCGTTGGGGATCCCGTTCATCCCAACCCGGACGGTTCACCGGGCCGGTTAACCCTGAATAAAGTCGTCGTTTCGGACCTTTCACTGCCGAGAAGAAATGGCCAGCTTTTCGTGGACGCCCTGACCAGCGCAAAACAACTGGATTACGGAAGCGAATCCCTTGAGCCCGGGCAGGACTATAACGTGGAGGTTTATGTCAATGGCAGTCCGGTCAGCTTTCCCGACCAGAAATCCTATCTGGATAAATCAGCCCGCCGCGTTTTTGTACCGGTACGCTTTATTTCGGAAGCGCTGGGGGCTGAAGTGGACTGGCTGGCAGGGGAACAAAAAGTGGTTGTCCGCAAAGGAGAAAAAGATGTCACCTTGACTATCGGCCAAAAAACCTTCTGTGCCGGCGGCCGGGATTACCTCCTTGACGCGCCTGCCGTCATTGTAAACGGCAGAACGATGGTACCCCTGCGCTTCATCAGCGAAGCCCTGGGCGCCGGTGTTGCCTGGAAGCAGGAGGGCAGCGGCGGCGTTGTGGACATCAGCCTGTAAAAGCTCCGGCAGCACCACCCCTTTCGATGTTGTTCAAGGGGTGATAAAACGTTTAAAAGCCGTTTAGAAATTCCTTTAAACCAGCGGAATTATTTCGCCCAACTGTCAATTCCTTTATTTTAGCGTTTAGATAGTCCCGTTGTTTTTCCCGCCTGGCGGCGGCCGCTTTAAGCTCTTCGATTAAATAATACCATACAGCCTCCCAATCAAGTCCTGGAAAACAACTGTCAGCCGATACCGTTTCGTAGGCCTTGATTAAGGAACAGCAAACCCGGTACTTCCATTTTTCAAACATGGGGTGGTTATTCAAGATAAAAGCGCAGATTCCCCCAAGATCCCTCTCCGGGGGTGAAAAACACACATCTTCGAAATCTACACCATAAAACACCCGGCCGTCAAAGATAAAGTTGCGCAAGTTTAAATCAGACTTGCCCAAACAGACCTGGCCGGGTGTCTGCATGAACCCATGCAGCCTGGTAAACCACCTGGCCAGTTCATTAATCCACAGTTTTTGTCCCCCTCCGGGTTCCGCAAGCAAATCCGTCAATAAAGCGCCCCGGATATATTCCATGATAATAAATCTGGCGTCGTGCCAGACAATTTCCGGGACATTGAGGCCGTGCCGCTGCAAAATACTCAGAAAAAATACTTCATTACCGCTGGAGGAATTGAGATACTCTTTGACAATGTATGGCTTTATCACATTATCCTGGGAAATAGTTTCAATATAGTATACATTATTACGCAGGCTGAGTTTCTTTTCCCAGGTAAGTACCTTTACTTTAATCGCTTTTTGCAAGGTGTTCAGATAATCCACTTTATTTCTTTCCTGCGATTATTCTTATTTCCTCGCCGGGATCATAATTGTCCAATCCGGTTAAGAAGCCTTCCAGCAATCCCCTGAATCCGGCGTCAAGGAGCGAATCAACTTCAATTTCCCGTCCACCGGCATAAAGGGATATCCTGTTCCTGACATATATACACTCTTCCCGTTTTGACTCGCCCCTGAGTACCCGGGCCATAAAACCACTGCAGTTGCTGCCGCAAGCATTGCATCGTTCCACTCCCTCCACAGAGGGCATTTTTTTGGGAACTTTTTTTTCGATTAAGTCCACAAGCCCGTCAATATCCGATAGCGGATTCAGTACCGGTATATCCTTATATTCCGATCTTTCGTTGGAAATCCGGCCGGAAATCATAAAAACCAGATCGCTCAGGCGGCTTTCAATTTCCCTGGGATCGCCGGCGCAAAGTATCTTGGGCAGAGCCGTGTCAGCTATGCCCTCCACAACAACATAATCGTGATTAAAATAACCCAGTATTTTATCCATACCCAATTTTTGGGGGGATAGAACGCCTGTTTCCCTTAAACCCCTTGCCACCACCAGTTCCGAACCGGCCTTTTTGTGCCGCCAGGTGTTGCTCCCCTCCAAATCAAGGGTAAATTTATCGTAATGAATATTTTTAACCGAACCCACCCTGTAACCCCGTCTTCTTAATTCGGCAATGATGTGCTCTATGGTTGTGGTTTTACCTGACTGGGTAACCCCAAATACTGAAAAAGCCTTCAAATATAATCACCCCTTGGGCCCATTATAATATTTTTAGCCGGGTGTGCTTCTTACCCGGGATCCGGGCCATATTCCGATGTTCCTGTCAATCAGGGACCTATGTATTTGTTTCGTTAAAACACCGACAACATAACCTGTTGTAACGGCAGAGAGCATCAAGACAGGTAAAAAAACATAAACTTGCCAGGACTGGACCAGCAAGGCGGCTATTATTAACTGGCCGGCATTGTGAAAAACCGCGCCTGTCATGCTGATCTTGACAATGCTGGTAAATTTATTTAAATAGTTCCACATAACAATCATAACCAGGGTACTCAGCATGCCCCCGGTAAAACTGAACAAGAAACTAACCGGGTTACCTGCAATAAAAACCCCCATCAAACACCTCAAAGCAACAATTAAAAAAGCGTCCCCCGGACCCAGCATCAGAATTGACAACAAAGTAATTACATTGGCCAACCCCAGTTTAACACCCGGGTGAACGCCGGGGAGAATAATCGACCTTTCCACTATGTTTAAAACTACAGCCAGGGCCACAAATATGGCTATGATCGCAATACGCCTGGTGTTAAGCAATTATCCCCCTCATTTCCGGAATCAATAGGTAATGGTGTCCACCCGGTCAGACTGACACTTGATAACCACCTTAACTTTATTTGGCGCACAAAAGGATATCTGACCGGGCTTACTCAGCCAACCAGTTTTAACACATATTTGGTTGGGACAGTCGGCTTCTTTAACCCTTACCCTGCCGTCTTTAATCTCCACCAAATTGTAGTGCCCCCCGGGATCCTCAATCTTTATGTCTTCGTCGGGCGCCGGCAAAGGGATTACCCGGTACAGTTGGCCGCTCTTATAGATCTCAACAGTCATGTTCTCACCTGCGGGGCTGCCCTGTAAAAGACAAAACGTAGCCAGGCTCACTAAAAACAGGGTCAGGAGGGCGATGGTCAGAAAGTGGTCCAGTTTTTTCACGGAGATCGCAGGGCCTTCATCTTTGAACATTTATACACCTGTTAAGTATTAATAAAGTCCTTCAGCAGCACTGCCAGAGTAAATATAATAAAAGCAGCCATAACCAGGTAATCTGCCCTGCTGTATTTTAAAACCCGCAGGTAGGTACGACGCCTGTATACCCTGAAGGCCCTTGCCTCCATGGTAATGGACAACTGGCGGGCTTTAATCAGGACACTGGTGAGCAGGGGGGTAAAAAAATGAGTGTAAAACTTAAGCTTATTTTTCCAGGGGATATTTTGCAAATCAACACCCCGGAGCTGTATTGCTATCAGGGTGTCTTTAATTTCTTCCATAAAAATCGGCAGGAAACGAAATGCCACCATAACCATAAAGGCTATCTCGTAAGGTATCTTGAACTGGACCAGGGCCAGAATATAATCCTTGGGACTGCTGGTCATGATTAGCATCGCCGAAGCAAAGAAAGTTAGCATCCTGAACAAAATGCAAAGTGCGGAACTGATACCGTGGGAAGTAAGAACATTAACATCCCCCAGGGAAAACAGCACCTTTCCCCCCGGGGCAAAGACGCTTTGGATGATCAGCATCGCCAGCAATAAGGGTATCAGCTTCTTGAATTTCCCCATGATCGAAAAAAAATTAACCCGCAGCAACATTAACAAAAACAGCGTAAAGACAAACAAAAACAATAATAAAACGGGGGTATTTAAAAAAACAGCCAGAGTTGAAAGGCATAGGATAACAACTATTTTGGTCCTGGGGTCGAAGTTAATCATGATATTTTTCCTGTCTTTCACTCATTTGGGGGACATTCCTGATTAGTGATGATTCCCTGTTGGTCCCACCTCCGCGAACTGTCCCCCTTCCAACCGGATTAAGCGGGTGGCGTATTTATTGATAAATCTGTGGTCGTGACTGATTATAACCACACCCCTTTGGGAAGCTATAACCCTTTCCAGATAATCACCCAGTAATTTCTTCCGGTAGGGGTCCAGACCCGCCGTTGGTTCATCCAGGACAAGCAGATCCGGTTCCAGAGCCAAAACCGCCGCTATGGCCAGACGCCTTTTTTCCCCCGTACTCAAACTCAAGGGAAAGGACTGGGAATACCGGGTCAGCTCAAAGTATTCCATGATCTCCCTGGCTTTCCTGGATACCTGTTCCGGGGTCAGGCCAAGGTTTTGCAGACCGAAACCGATCTCTTCCTCCACCGTTTCACAGAACAACTGTTTACCGGGGTTTTGAAAAACATAGCCGACCCGGCGGCCGGTTTGGGCCAGGTTCAGACTGGACAGGGGTTCTCCGTCCAGGCGGATCAAGCCCCCGGTTGGTTTCAATATGCCCATGAGCAGTTTGGAGAATGTTGTCTTACCGCTGCCGTTCGGTCCAATAACTGCGGTAACCCCCTCTTTGGGGATGCTTAAATTAACATCCTGCAAAACAGGTTTGTTTTGACCTGGGTAGCTAAAACCGACATCAATAAATTTTATAAATCCCATCTTTTAATCCTCAGCTCATCCTCTAATTCAAGCTTATGACGGAGCAGGAATTCACGCTCTCCCAGTACGTCCGGGGCCTGTCCGTCCTTGATCAGTCTGCCGTTTTCCAGCACGAGAATACGATCCGCAAAGGAGACGGCTTCCAGATCATGTTCAACAACCAGAACCGTTTTACCCCTCTGGCGTAAAGCATTGACAGCGTCGCTGATTCTTTTTTTACTCTCCGGGTCCAGAGGGGCCATGACTTCATCCAGCACCAGGATACCGGGATCTAAAGACAGGACTGCGCCCAGGGCAACCAGTTGTTTTTGCCCGCCCGATAAATTCTTCGGATTTGCGTACCTCAAGTCGTTGATCCCCAGGATCGTCAAAACGTTGCCAACCCTTGCTTCCACCTCTTCCACCGGCAGGCAAAGGTTTTCCGGAGCAAAGGCCAATTCATCCTCCACGGTGGGCAAAAAAAGCTGGGTATCCGGGTCCTGGAAAACCAGACCCACTTCCAGGGCCAGTTGGGCTACCGGGCAATCCCTTGTTTTCTTTCCGTTCACCAGAATCCCCCCGGTCATTTCACCCCCCAGGCAGTGGGGAATAATGCCGCCTAAACAAAGACACAAAGTACTCTTGCCGCATCCACTTAACCCCAGAAGCGCCACGATCTCCCCCTGGCCAACCCGGAAGCTTACTTTGCTCAATACTTCCTCCTCCGCCGGCTGATACCTGTAGGTTAGTTCATTAACAATAACAGCGCTCAGTTGTTCGACCCCCCCCCGGGCATTACTGTAGAATCACAGGGTTAATGCAGGTGTCACTGGTCAAATGGTCGACCATAAAGACCTTGATGAGATCACCCTGCCGGACATTAAAACCGGCCTGGGCGGCGTAAACCTGGTCAAAATCAGCCCTGGCGGCGTTAATTCCCAGCTGACTGCCGTTTCTTAAATGGCTAAAAACAACTGTTTCCTTGCCGCTGTGGGGAACAACCGGCGTAACGTCCACCGTAAAATACTTAAACCCTGCCGCACCGGCATTGACAGTAAAGGTTGTGACGCCTTCAGCTGTTGTCCCGAACGTATAGGCGGAATCCGGTCCGGTGGTCAGTGTGTAGGTGGGTTTCGGGGGAGCCGGATCATCCTTGTTTATGGTATAGGTTTCAATCAACTCGCCGGTTGTTTCCCTTGCTGTCAGGGTCAAGAGACTGTCGTTAATTTCTACGATTTGGTAGTTGCTGCCGGTCTGTTCAGCGGCAATATAGGGAAACTCCCCGCCCTTGGCGTACATCTTGGAACCGGCGTTGCCCATCACGTAAACAATCCCGTAGGCCGCCGGGTCTGTCTGGATTTCATTCTGATAAATGGGATGAGTCCGCATATACTCATGCTGGTGTCCTACAAAAACCATGTCTACCCTGTTCTGTTCCAGAATTGGGATCCAGTTGGCGCGTATGGATTTGTCAATTTCCTTGTAGTCATAGGTGGCTGGATAGGCCGGCCTGTGAAAAACGGCAAATTTCCACTTTTTTGTTGTACCCTGGAGGTCTTCTTGAAGCCACTCTTTGGCCCTTTCATTTGTGTTGTTGCCGCTGTCCAGCACTACAAAATGGGCATTCCCGTAATCAAAGGAGTAAAACTCCTGCTCCAGGCCTGCTGGGCCATTTTGTGGCAGGGCAAAAAACTTCATATACATACTCCCATCGTGGTTCCCCAGAGTCGGCAGGACCGGAATCAAAGAAAAAACGCCGGTGGCGGCATCAAGAAACTGGCCCCACTCCTTGGCGTCGCTGCCGTTATCCGTCAAATCCCCGCCCAGGAGGGCAAACTTGATTTGGGGGCAGGCCTGATAAACCGAACCCAGAATTTCGCCCCATTGGGCGTATCCCGCCTGTACATCCCCCATGTACAAAAAGGTGAATTCCCGAGTGTCCTCTGCGGTGGTAAAGGACAAAACCTCACTCCAGGCCCCATCGTTGCCTGCCCGGTAGATATACTTTGTTCCCGGCTGCAGGCCCGTTATGTTCGCTGTAAAACGGTAATTAGTGCTGTCGAACACCGAACAACCGGCACTGACTTCCAAAGCGGCAGCGAAATTTCCGCTAAATTCATCATAGCTTAAATACTGCACCCGGGCCGGCGTGTTATCCGGTGTTAGCCAGGTAATTGTCTGGGATCCCGCGGGATCCCCGGTCCAGGTCAGGATAATCTGCTTTGGGCCGGAGGAATCTCCGGCCAAGGCCGCCGGTGTGAAAAACCAGCAGCAAGAAACCGCCCATAACAGGAAAACCAGGCCTGCTATCCCCGTCGCCGGCGGTATTTTTCTTTTACAAGCGGCATTTCCAGGCCTCATGTGCGTTACTCCTTTTATTCCAAGTAGGGATCCGTTTTTTATCCTCTATGATCCCCGGGGCTGCCGGCCAGGCAGGCAACTATCCGCTTAAGAGCCGGGAACGAAAATACCGCACCCGGCTCCTTACCGCGTCTGGCCGGCTATCCTTTCGGCCCGGGTGGAAAAACGATTGGCAGAAAAACTTATTTCTTCAACGACTTAATAATTACCGTGACAGCTTCTGCCCTGGTGGCGTTGCCCTGGGGCCGGAAAGTATTGTCGGGATAACCGTTGATGATCCCGTTTTCCGCCGCGGCGGCAACGGCCACTTCAGCCCAACCGGAAATGCCGCCGCTGTCGGCAAACTGGGACTCTCCCGCTGCGGGGGAAATCTTCGCTGCCTTGACAATCAGCACAGCCATCTGCTCCCGGGTGATCGGGTCATCGGGCCCGAAATTGGTGTCGTTGTAACCGCTGATGACGCCGGCGGCGTAAGCGCTGGCGATGTAGTCCCCGGCCCAGTGGGCGGCGGTATCGTCAAAAACCTTGCCGGCGGCAATTTCCATTTTGTAGGCCTTGGTCAGAACCACGGCGAATTCAGCCCGGGTGATCTTGCTTTCCGGCTTGAAAGTACCGTCGGGGTAGCCGCTGATGCAGCCCATTTCACTTAATTCTTTGATGGCGCCGGCAGCCCAGTGGGAGGCCGGAACGTCGGAAAAGAGCTGTGCGGGCGCCGGCTGATCCGGTGTAACAGTACCCGGTTCACCCGCTGCTTCCTTTACAAGCACCGCAAAGCAGGTGAAGTGATTTATGGTAAGCGTTATAGTGCCGTTTGATACGGTGCCGCCCAGGTTTACCCACTGGGCAGAAGCTTCGTCGTAGTAGTAAACAGAGGGCGTCTCCCCGGCGGGTACAGAAGCTGGATCAAAGCTGAAGGTCAGGCTGACCGGTTTGTTAAACGTATACTCTGCGCTGCCGCCCACCTTGAACTCGTAAACGGAACCCATAAGTTTAAACCCTGCGGGAAACGCCTGGGGTTCGCTCACCTTTTGAATGGTGACATTGACACTGGTCGCTCCCTTTAAGGCGCCGGCCGGGATATTAATTGAAGCATCGCTGCCCAGACTGACCTTACCACCGGCAATGGGATTTATAGTGGCCTGCCCTGTGGTGCTGGCTGCCGGTGATGCTCCGCCGCCGCCTCCTCCTCCCCCGCCACCGCTGCTGGGAAGGCTTGTTACTGTAAGAGTCATTGTGGCCACTTTACTGCCGGACCCCGCTATAACTGTTAAGTTCCCTTTAACGCCTTCCGGCACAATAAAATTAATGCTGTAACTGCCGGCGGCGTCAGACTTTGTGGCGTCAAATACAACTATGTTCTGGTCACTGTCCAGCACTTTTAGGGGGACCCAGTCATTTGGGATATTCTTACCCGATGCGGTAACAGTGTCCCCAACCATGGCCGTGTTCTTACTCAGGTTTAAGGTAACGGGCACACCCCCGCCGGCGCCTCCACCTATGTCGACGGCAACCGCGGGTAAAGCGCCGCCCAATCCAAGTATTAATCCCAGCATCAAAAATACGGCAACCAGTTTACCCAACCCGTACTTGCTCTTACTTTGCACTGGAAAATCCACCTCTCTTTTAATTCGCTCCGGGTATCCGCTACCGGTCAAAAGGACTTCCTTCCAAATAAATACAACGCAACCAGCCTTGAATATTTCTTTTTTTAATCTAAATTGACTACCTACTGTAATTCCAGGCTGGTGAGAAAATTGGTAAAGCGCTGGCCGAACTCATCCTGATAAATGATGATCCGCATGGCGCCCTCCCCGCCGGTTTTTGTGCGCAGGGGCTCCCCGTAATCGGCATAGACAATAAACACGTTGTTTGGTCTTAGAACCTCCGACATATTTAAGCCTGACGTGTAATTGTCAATGCCCCTGGTAATAATTCTGGTGTATTCCCGGGTCAGGCCGGGATCGATGCTGTTTAAGGCGTCCAGCAACAGGACGCCGGTAAACTCGTGTTTCGTCCTGCCGCCGGTGGCTTGAATCACCATTTTCCTTTGAAACGCCGGCAATTCTTCAAGATCGGCTACCGTCAGGACACCCAGCGTGGCGCCGCCGGCCTTGATCAGAATTTGTTCCTCAGAAAGGTCTTCAGCATTACGGTTTAACAACGAAAAAACGGCAACAATCAAGACCAGCAGGGCAATTACAGCCAGCAGGATTTTCTTTTGGTCGGCAACCTTGCCTTCCCTCAATTTAAACCGCCTCCCCGGTTAAGCAGGATATCTTGCGCTGCCCCTTGCCCCTGCCAGGCGGCCTTTACAGTAAAAACCGCCCCAGGCCCGCCCGTCTTTTTACACTTTATGGTTTTTATGGCCATCCGGTTTTTTCTTTAAATTGAACGCCGGCAAATTATAGCGGACCCCAATCCGTAATAACTTATCCCGGCAGCCCGCAAAACACTGGGTGCAGCGGATACATTCCGGGTTATCGGAAGCGTTGGCTACATCCAGCCCCAATTCACAAAGCTCTTGACAGGCGCCGCACTTTTTGCAATGCTCCCGGTCAACCCCCGGCCGCAGCAGGCTAAACCGGTTGAGAAGACCGTAAACCGCACCAAGGGGGCAGATATACCTGCAAAAAGGCCTGCAAATAAGTACGGCCAACACTACCAGGACAGCCAGCAAAATCAATTTCCACTTGAATAAAAATCCCGCCGTTGCCATCAGGGAAGGCTGCACGGCCAGCAAAGGCAGGTAAGCTTCCAGGGTCTCCGCGGGACACAAGTACTTGCAAAAGGCGGAACCGTTCAAATAGGGAAGACCGAGGGCGGGCAGCAGAAAAACAAACAGGACCAGGGCGATGTATTTTAAGTAATTCAGCCAGCTTAGTTGCCGGCCCGGCCGGTATTTGGGCGTTGGCAGCTTATAGAGCAGTTCCTGCACCAGACCGAAGGGGCAAAGCCAGCCGCAAATGAACCTGCCCAGGAGACCCCCCAGGAAGAGAAGAATTCCGATGGTTAAAACCAGGAGCTGGTAATTGCCTAAAAGAATAGAACTCTGGATTAAACCCAGGGGGCAGGAGCCCAATGCCCCGGGGCAGGAGGTGCAGTTAAGCACCGGTACGCAAATCCTTTTCAGGCTTCCGTTATATACCGTCCCCTTTAGAAAACCGGCCAGATGGCCGTTAAAAGCCACCAAGGCAATAACCTGGACAATTCTTCTGTTCAAAATCCTACACTCCCGGGCCCTTTGCTCCATGGATGTTTCAAATTGTCCCTGCCCCTACCTGATTTCTGTAACAAACCCTTCTACCTTCAGAGAAACCGGCTGCGCTTCTTCACCGAGGATTAGCTCCCGGTAGGTCCCCATGGCTGCGTTAACCCCGTTGATCACCGCCTGGGAGCTAATGGTGGCGCAGGTTATCTGGATAACATCGTTGGGTTGGGTTTGCTCCAGGGGTACCCTGTTTAAATACAAAGCAGTGCTTTTATTCTTGAACCTGTTTAAAAACCACTCTTTGTCCAGGCTTTCCCCCCCGTACAGGAGGGTTTCGTCGTGCTGGAGCACCCTGGTCCCCAGCGTTTCGTTTTTTTCGCTATCGATAACTGTGAAAAGATCGATAGCGCTCCGGTAGCCCAAAGGCTGGGAATGAAAAGCGTAAAGCTTATGTCCGCCGCAGGTTATTTCAAAGGCTTTCTTTACTGCGGGAAACTTTTTAGCTGTCTCCTCCGGCAGTTCCAGGCCCCGGATTGTCAAATCAGCGAAATCCTGTCCGTTATCCAGCAGCCCCAGCAAGGCTTCCCTTTGTTGGGCTGTCAGATTATTTGAATTACCGGAAAAGCATCCAGCTAAGACAAAGGTTAAAACCACTGCCGAAAACAGCAAGACTACAGGCCTTGGCACGATTTCCCAACTCCAATCAGGTATCTGATGATGATTCGTTTACTCCGGATCGTATTTAAACGTTGACACCTGGCTGTTATGTTTACCGAAACCCACCACAACGGTTTTAATAGTGATAGATTTGTCAACCGGGATCGGCTTGCTTAAGTCCGGCTGAAAGTAGGTTGTGCTGGGATTGTAGATCAGGCTTCGTTCGTCCGGAGTACTTCCGTCAATGGTGTAGTAGATTTTGACAAGATCCTGCTGGGGGTGGGTTAAAACGATTTCGGTCCCCCTTTTTACCTTGCCCGGCGCGGGCTCGGGCCGAACCGCACTCCATTGGCCGGAAGGCGCTGCCTCTACTTCAATAGTTGATACACCTTTTACGAAGGCGGCAGTGGCCACATCAGTCAACCATTTCTGTCCCAGAAGCAAGCGGAGTTTGCTGCCGGTCACCTTGCTCAAATCGCTGGTGTCCTCCCCGTACTCCCAGGCCAGAATCGCGGGAACTTCCCGGGCGCCCTCCGGGCTGCCCTTTAAAAGACCGGGAAAGGAAAAACGTTTTTCAGTCAGCTGCTCCCTGGTTAAACTGACGTTATAACCGTCCGCGGCCCTGAAGGTGATTCTCTGCGCCCCTTCTTTAATCCCGGCCTGCTCCAAGAGATAGGCGACTTCGACACCCTTGCCCACTACAAATTTTTTCGCCGGCCAGTTATTTAAGGTGGAGTAGCAGAAAGCCGCCGAAGCTTCCTCCAGGCCCTTTAGTTCGGTGAGGGTGAATTTTACTTCATGTTCCGCCCCGTCCCCCGTAATGGTTACTGCCGGCTCGCTGCCGGCTTCCCCGGTTTCCAGGCCTGTATTTGCCGGTACTTTACCGGCCCCGGCCGGGGACCGGTCTTGCCTCTGGCCCTGACACCCCGTCAGTAGGCCCGGGCCAAACACCAGTAAAACCACGGCCAGGATTAGAAGGATCCGGAACTGTCTGCTGTCAAATAACAAGGCTATCTCTCCCAAAGCTGTTCGCTACTGGACAAAAAGATTTGAAGTATCTGTTTAAAAAGCGGGAGGCCGGGCAAAACTTTGACACCCAGGCTGTCGCAGTTTTGCCCACCCGCCTTTTAAATTTTTTAAACAACTTTAAACAGTAGCTCTACTGGAGAATCACAGGGTTGCGATCAACGGCGTTAGTCAGTTCATCCACAAGGTAAACCTTAATTACGTCGCCTGCTTTCACATTAAAGCCGGCCTGGGCCGTTTCGACCTCATCAAAATCGGCTCCGGTGGCGTTGAGTTCCAGCTGGCTGCCGTTTCTCAGATGAGTAAAGACCGCCGTTTCTTTACCGGCATGGGAAACAACCGGAGTAATACCCACGGTAAAGTACTTGAATCCTGAAATACCCTCATTGACAGTCATGATCTTGATACCCTCGGGAGAAGTACCCGGGGTATAAGCAGCATCTTCTTCGGGTGTTACCGTGTAGCTGGGTTTACCCGGCTCCAGAGCTACCAGCTTGATGCTGACAATTTGGGAAAGCGATGTTTCCCCGGTAACGGCCGGCCCCACCAGGCAAAGCGGCCATCTGCTGTCGGATTCGGGCAGGAGCGCTCCATTCAGCGTGCTGGCGATAATATAGTTGCTGTTCTTGATAATGTCCCTGCTGTCGATGGTAACAGAGCTGCCGTCGGCTGAAGTAATGACAATCCGGTATCCAGACAGGGCAAGCTCCTGATTAAAGGCGTTATCGGAATGCTGGTCCGCGTCATCAACGAATCCGGCCAGGAGCCACAGAGGCATTCCTTCCCAGGTTTGTTCTTCGGAATCTGTGTAGGTTGCTTTGTGGTTGGCGCCGAACTTGCAAACCAGGGCCTGTTCGAAATAGGTTTTAGTTACATCATAATCAATGCCGCCGATGTCCCGGCCGTCCAGCTCCATGGTCCAATCGCCCTGGGGCAGGGAGTAGATCTTAATTGCCGTAATCCATTTGGGTGACAAGCCGGCGCAAGACGGGTACTGGACACCGCCGCCAAAATAGTAGTGCCAGTATTTTTCCGGAATTGTTTCGTGCATATCCCACTGACCGAAGATGTGGTCATCCGGGGTAAAGAACAAGCGTATGCCGTCGGCATAATCGGGTACGTAGTTACCGTCACCCCACCAGGCCAGGATGGCGTCACCCTGGCGCGCCTGCACCGCGGGATCGGGGTAGATGGAGGAATAGGGAAGAGTAGTCTCAAAACCGTCTTTGGCCACAAAGACTATATCGGTCCCTGCTCCCATACCGCCCACAAGACTGCAGAGATCCCTGACGCGGGTACCCTTGACGGCGTTAGCCACCTTGAAGCCGCCGGGATATGTTTCAGCGGCGTCCCAAACATCATCAGGATCGTTTGTGATTCCTTCGTAGCGGTATAACGTGATGCCGTCACCAATGACGTCAAACCCGCTTTCACTTTCCATCCACCTGTAATCGACAGTTATTTCGTCGATGATGGTGGTATGGTCTTCGGCGTACTTGATGATACGTACTGTCGGCGGAGGCAGGACCGGGTTAAAGGAGGTCAGTTCTATTTCTGCAACATTTCCCACACTATTACAGGAAGGGAAGCCATCCTCCGTTGCCAGGGCGGCGCCCACCAGACGCAGCGGCCACGAATCGGTAAGCGGCTCACCGTTGTATTTATTGGCGAGAATGTAGTTGTTGTTCCTGATTATGTCTTTGCTGGAGTAATCCTTGGTGTAGCTGTCTTCGGCTTTTACCAGAATCGTGTAACCGGCGTCGGCCAGATTGGTGTCGAAGATGTTGGGCAACCGGTCGTCCACCCGGCCAGCCAGATACCAGAGGGGCATACCGGACCAGATGTTGCCGTCACCGTCAATCCATTCCACATTGTGGTTGGATTTGGGACAAGCGAGGGCTTCCTCAAACTCGGCCTGGGAAATGACCTGGCTGATCTTGCCTTTAAGGGTGAGGTTCCAGCTTCCGGACGCGGGGGGCGGTGTCTGCAGTTCCGGTAATTCGATCCTGGCAATGCTGCCTACGCTGCTGCCGCTAAGGGATCCATCGGCATTGGCAACACCTGCTCCCACCAGACGCAGCGGTCCCCTGTCAGTGAGCGGGGCGCCGTTCATCTTGTTGGCCACGATATAGTCGTTGCTGAAAGCCACATCGGCCCCGTTAAAGGTTTTGGCAAAACCATCCTGGGCAAAAACCTTCACCGAATAGCCTGCTGCCAGGCTGTCATTGAAAGTCCAGTGGCCGCCCAATTCGAGGTCGTCCGCCACGCCCGCCAGTACCCAAAGGGGTACGCCGGACCAGACGTTACCTTCATTGTCGGTCCATTCCTGATAGTGGCCCGAACCTGTGCAGGCCAGTCCGTCTTCAAATTCCTTCTGGGTTATGGTGTCCCCAATTTTCCCCAGGATTTTGAGGGTCCATCCTTCGGGAGGCTGGGGTAAGGCCGTGAGCTCGATTTTGACGACCCCGCCTATCTGTTGCCCGCCGAAAACTTCAGCACCTTTCAGGTGCAGGGGCCAGCAGACCTTGCCGCGATCGGTCAGAAGGGGCAGCGGTTCCCCGTTCAGGGTATTGGCGACAATGAAGCCGTCGTTGCGGGCGATGGCCGCGCTGTCAAAGGTCCCCTTCCAGCCGTCGCTGGAGATAACGTTTACTTGGTAGTTCTGGGCGGCCAGTTCATCGTTAAAGTTGAAGTGGCTGGGGCCAACGTCGGGGTTGTCGTCAACCATGCCGGCCAGCAGCCAGAGGGGCACGCCTCCCCAGACATTACCATCTTCGTCGGTCCAGAACACCTGGTGAGTGGAGGAAGAACAGGCCAGTCCCCGCTCGAAGTAGCTTTTAGTAACGTTTTCAATCTTAGCGCCCGTGAGTTGCAGGGTCCAATCGGTGGGAGAGACGCCTGAAGCCGCAATGGTTTTCACCGCTGCTGTAGCCGCAGCCTTGACAGCGGCAAGATCGGCGGGATCGTTGATCCCTGCGGCGTAGTAGAACTCAACTTTGTCTCCATCAACCAGTTCAATAAGGTTTAAGGCCCCGGCGGCATTGTTGAAGCCGTCCTGGTAGGTATCGTTAACATAGGCCAACCACTTGCTGCCGCCTTTGACAAATTCGTAAGCACCTATGTTGTCCAGCAGAAGAGCGCCGGAGTTTTCGTAATTCTTGTCGCTGACGTCATAGGTGAAGCCGCCGGCAGTTGCGGCTGCCTGAAGAGCCCCAAGGGGTGTGTTTTTGTTGACGGTATAAGCCGTTCCCGAGTTGTAGGCGGTTACGCTGAAGGTTTCCCCGGGAGCCAGGGCAACTGTTCCGTCGTAGAGCACATCCATTGCCGGGGCCAGGGAGGCAACGGTTTTCACTGCCGCGGTAGCCGCAGCCTTGACAGCGGCGAGATCGGCGGGATCGTTGATCCCGGCGGCGTAGTAGAACTCAACCCTATCCCCGTCAACCAGTTCAATAAGGTTCAAGGCCCCGCCGGGATTGTTGAAGCCATCCTTATAGGAGTCATTGACGTAGGGATACCACTTGCTGCCGCCTTTGACAAATTCGTAAGCACCTATGTTGTCCAGCAGAAGGGCGCCGGAGTTTTCGTAATTCTTGTCGGTGACGTCGTAGGTAAAGCTTTCGGCAGTTGCGGCCGCCTGGAGCGCTCCCAGCGCCGAGGTGCTGCTGACGGTGTAGGGTGTTCCCGAGTTGTAGGCAGTCACGCTGAAGTCCTCGCCGGGGGCCAGGGTAACTGTCCCGTCGTAAAGGAAGTCCACTGCCGGCAGCCCGGAACCCGCGATGACACCATTCTCATAGATGCCCAGCAACGGATAATTGTCAGTATCGGTGGCTATTGTCTGGTATGGCGCATCGCCGACACCGTTGCCGTCCGCGTCCGTGCCGTCGTAATCGCTCCAATAGTTGCCTGCATAGCCGGTATACTGGACGCTGTTAAATTTGTAAGTTAGTTTCTCCTGGGAACTCCAAACGTTACCGGCAACCGCGCCATATCCTGATGACAGAGGGCCGGTGGTATTATCGAAAAAGTTGTTCAGATAAAAAACATTGTCTTTTGAACCTGTTGCAATTTCTAAACCGTAGTTGTTGTTCACAGAATTGTTTTCATAGATAATATTGGAATACGCGTTTTTAACCCTGATACCGATAAGATTTGAGTCCGAGGTGTTGCCGCTGACGGTATTGTTATTGGCATTATCCGCCAGGTAGAGGGCAAAGCCCGAGCCGCCGGTATTATTTGAACAGGTGTTGCCGGTGATGGAGTTTCCGGTCGTGTTTGACAAATTAATACCGTATCTGCCGCTTTGCTCGACAACGTTCCCGGAAATTGTGTTATTATTGGCAACTCCAACGCTTATACCTTCGTTGTTTCCGGTGCTCAAGTTGTTTTTTACGATAGCACCGCCGGATGAACCGGTAACATTGATCCCTGCTTTACCCGCTGTAGTTGCCCCGGTAACAGTAAAACCGTCAATTGTTACGTTCGGCGCCGCAATTTTAACAACATCGGCGTTGGATTCGGCCGCCTCAACGGTTGTCCGGGCTGAGCCGTTTTCGGATTTGAGTGTCAGACTCTTATCCACGACCACGTTCTCGGTATAAACGCCGTCCTTGACGATGATAGTGTCCCCGGATTCAGCCGCCGTTACAGCCGCCTGGATGGTGGTAAAATCGGCTTCGCCGGAGCCGTCGACATACCAGGTTGTTTTAGGAGTCTGGGTGCTGAAGATTGTTATTTCGGAAACAGTTTGTACGGATAAGCCGGTGGTGGTAGGATACTGGTTATTATAATAGTACCAGTATTGGGGTTCCGCGGCTAAACGCCAGTCCCAGTTGCCGAAAACATGGTAATATCCCGTGGGTAATCCCATAATGTTGCTGGGGCCTTCTTTGTAGGTGGCTTCGGCAAACCAGACCAGGCGCATGCCGTCTCTAAAGCCGGAATCCGGGTATTCCCCGTTATTGTACCAGCAGACCACCATGGGACCCTCACGATCCGAATATTGGTACACGTTTTTATAGGCGAAGTCCTTTTTGAAACCGTCAATGGCTTTGAACTGAAGCGTGTCGCCCTCCGCCATGCCTCCCACCAGTTCGCACAGGTCTCTTACATTTGTGCCCTTAAGAGCGCCCATATCCTTGCTGTCCCAGTTGAGGTCCTCTTCTTCGTTCCAACGGAGCAATTCCTGGGTTTCCGGGTCGGGATCATCGACAAAGACCGGGCCCTGGTGGTAGTAATGGGTTATCCCGTCCCCCAGGATGGGCATGGTGGTTCCATCACTGAGCTGACCTTCCCTCAACTCCTGGAAAGTCACCGTTCTTTGATCAAGAACCGTGGTTTTATCGGAGGCCAGCTTTTTGATGGTGAGGCTGGTGGTGGAAGCCGCGCTTGCTTCGTTGAGATCAAATGCGCACAACGAGAACAGCATGGCCACGACAGTAAGCATTACCGCTAGTTTACCCAATCCGTTTTTGCTAACAATTCGCACTAAATACTCCTCCTCTCTGCAAATTCCGCCAAATACTCTCCTTAAAACCTTTTAAAGCCCGGTTCAAGCGTCGCCTTGCAATCCCGCGCATCGCGGGTTGCCGGCGTCATTATGACTGACATCACCTCCCCGGCCAAACTTCTATTTCTGGCTTGAAAACGAAACCGTTACCTCCTTTTCAGCTTGTACCGCCCCCGGCCGGCTTTCGCGGCCCGGGGCGTCCCCGCTGAAATGAATACGGCGCTGCCCCCTTTCCTTGAACTAAATAGAACGGATTCGTAACAAGTTGGCAACTGGATTCGGTTTTGCTCCTTCGCTCCAGACCACGGGATATGTTCCGTCATCCTTTACCAGCAAAAACCCCTCGGACAGATCCTGACCGCTCACTTTGACGCTTTGGCCGTCTGTGCCGATTACCTCGAACTGCTTGCCGGCAAAATCAGTTAATCCTATTTCCTCCAGGATCGCCTGCAGGGAAACTCCCTTTTGGGCGCCGGTTTGCTGTTCCCCGGTTAATTTGACTATTTCCTGGGGGAAGAACGCTGCGTCCGCATTGGTGGAAAACCAGGCTATATGCATGATATTCATACCCAGTTTAATGTTGGGAGCCATATTCATGGGCGCGTGTTCACCTGTAACCTTGATGTAATATCCCTGACTGACCATGTTCACGGCTTCGTTTTTCTTAAAACCATCCGCTGATTTCATCGTAAAGAAGGCTTTGCTGCTAACGTTGTCAAAGCGGGAAAAGATCTGCGCCAGCTCAATGGCGTCGTCTTTGCTGCCGTAATACTCGTAGGGGTAGGGTTCAATCCCTTCCGTCAGGTTTTGAAAGACCCACACGGAGGTAATATCCTTCTCCGGAATATCCCGGTATAAGATGATTCTGTCCACCATCTTGACCCAGTAGGGTCCATGTTCTCCCTGCACGCATAACCGGGCCGGCCGCAACTCTTCCGGAAGTTCGCCGCCCCCGTCGACAGTTAAAGCCAGGATTAATTCACGCTCGGCCATAATCTCCGGGGTCACCAGGCAGTAGTAGTTGTCCGTCCCGGTAAAGCCTATTCCTTTATAGTCCATGTAGTTAATTCCCAGGTGCCCCAGGACATCCATTACGGTGGGGCCGCTTGCTTTAAAATCCTCCCGGAGGCCGGTGGTCCGGGTGAGACTGGCGTCCAGTTGCTTCTGGTTAAGAGCCCGCATTTCCCCTACAGTGATCTCCTTCGGTTCCTCCAGATCACCTTCGATAAAAATCTTCAGGTTTTCGTATTCCGGATTGCGGTCGACGGATTCTTTTTTTCCGGCACATCCGGCCAGGGCGAAGCAGAGCAGGAATAAAACCAGAAAAATGCAGGCGGCCCTTCTATGTTTGAACAAAACATCATCCTCCTCACAACATGTATTGCCGTTTAATCAAGATTACCACGGGCGGTTTAGCAGCAGGTCCTATGGGCCTGTGCTAAGACCCTTTAATTTTGTAATGAAACTCGGCAATATCACTGTCATGTTTGCCGAAACCCCGGACTAAAACTTTGATCGTGGTGTCCTTGTCAATTCTAATGGGCTTGTTTAATTCCGGCTGGTAGGTGCTGGGATTGTAGATCATGCTTGCCCCGGTGGGCGTGGAGCCGTCCAGGGTATAATACATTTTCACCTTGCCCAGATCTTTGTGCTGCAACTTTACCGTATCTCCCCCGGCAATAGTACCGGCCCGGGGATAGACGCCGGCTTTTTCCCATTTGCCCGGATCCTCCGCAACCACCTGGATTTCTCTGACACCTTTGACAAAGGCAAGGTTGGTTTGTTCCCAGACATCGGCCTGGGGCATAATCAGGCACAGGCCGTCTGCCCCGGCTTCGTCGGGATTATCGCTGTTTTCTTTGTAAGCGTAGGCAATTATGGGTTCCACGGGCACGGCGCCGGAGGGATCCCCCGACTGCACTTCCGGATAATAATACCTGGGGGTATCCAATAGCTGTTCTCTGGTAAAGGACCACTGGAAGTCGTCTTTGCCCTTTACAGTAATACCCCGGGCCCCGGGCTTTAGTCCGGCGGTTTCCAGGAGCGCCGTAAGTTTTACCCCCTTTGCCGCGTACTTCTTCGGGGCGGGCCAGTTGTTGATGGTGGAATAAACCTGTTCAACCCGGGCGCCGGGCAATTTCAGCATCTCTTCCAGGGTCAGCCGGGTTTCCTTGCTCACGCCGTCACCGGTGATCACAACCGCCTGACCGGTATCCAGTTTAATTGCGGCGTCGCTGTTCCTTTCCCGGGTTCCTGCGCCCCCGCTGCAGCCTGCTGCCAGGAGGACGCAGAACGTAAAGACAAGGAAAAGGGCAAGTTGCCTTGAAGGAAAATTAGTTTTTGGTTTCATCCGGCTCTCACTTCCTGTCGCGTCAATGAAAGAAGTTTTCCAACCAGTTATTTAAGGATTTGCCTTATCCAGGGCGTTTGTAATAACTGTTACCGCTTCAGCCCTGGTGGCGCTGCCACCGGGCCGGATGGTGTTATCGGCGTACCCCTTCATAATCCCGTTTTCAGTTGCTGCTGTTATGGACCCCACAGCCCAGCCGGAAATAGCTGCGCTGTCGGCAAACCCCGGTGTCCCTGCAGCCGGCGCCAATTCCGCCGCCTTGACGATCATCACAGCCATCTGCTCGCGGGTAATCAGGTCGTCCGGGCCAAAGTTTCCGCCGGCATAGCCGCTGACCAGACCGTTTGCCGCTGCCGTGGCGATGCTATCCCTGGCCCAGTGCGCCGCTGTATCGGCGAAAACCTTTCCGCTACTGTTTTCCAGCTTGAACGCTTTCACCAGCACGGCGGCAAATTCAGCCCTGGTAATTGTTTTTTCCGGTTTGAAACTGCCGTCGGGGTAGCCGCTGATGCAGCCGCGACTGACCAGGGCACTGATATTGTCCAGGGCCCAGTGACCCGCAACGTCATTGAGGGTAAAGGACTCCTCCCCAGGTTTTTCCTGCTTTTGTTCTTTTTGTTTTAGATCGCTGGGATCCTCTGAGCCGGGCGCGGCTGTACCTTCTTCAGCCCCGGTAACATCTCCGGCAATCTCATATATAAAGGTGACCACATCGCTGTCGTATTTGCCTGGTCCGATGGTGACGGCCTTGATGGTGACGGCCTTGTTAACGGGTCCCACCGGGCTGTTAATTTTTCCCAGGACATCTCCCCGCACCGACCACCACCGTTTGGCAATCCAGTTGTACATGGGGCTGTTTACGGTGGGCGTACTGCCGTCTGTGGTGTAGTGAATTTTATCATCATCCATATTGGCGTTGCTCAATGCTATCATGGACCCCGGGGGCACCTCGCCGCTGTCCGGGTTGGCTCTGGGGCTGTCCCATTTTTCCGGCTCGGCGGTGAGCACTTCGATTTTATTGACGTATTTACTGAACAAGTTGCCGTTTTGCTCCGTTACCGCCCGCTGCCCCAGCATCAAAAGCAACGAATTCAATTCATTCATGTAGGCGGGGTTGGTGCTGCCTTCAACACTTGACAGGGCGAGAATGGGCTCCACCTCTTCCGCGCCGCCTGTTGAACCGGGCATATACCCGTCGCCGTCATCTGGATTTTCACCCTTTAATCCGGGAAAATAATACCTTTTGTCCTGGAACAACTCCCGGAATGTTAGATTTGCCGTATAGCCGTCCCTGGAAGTAAATCTTAGCAGTTTGGCCTCATCGGTCATCCCCGCCTGCTCCAGCAGATCCTTCAGTTTAACCCCTTTGCCCACATAAAGTTTTTTTGTAGGCCAGGTGTTGATGGCGCTGTAGATGTGCTGGTATTGTTCCATGGTCTGGAGCTGCTCCCTGGTTAAGATCAGAGGTGTGGTTACGCCATCTCCGGTGATTTCCAGGGTGTCGGATTCGGCGGCAAGGGCCGCCCCGGGAGCGGTCAAGCTGGACATGCAGAAAAGAAGCAGTCCCAGTACGGTAACCATCAAACCATAAAACCACCTTTGCCGGTAAAACTTTATTTGCATCGCAAAATTCCCCTTTCTGACGTTAGACTCTTGGCCGCAGATATTCTAACTGGTTCAAAAACCACTGTACCAGAACTTCGGCAGGCACGTTATAAGACGAACTGCCCGCCCGTACCTCCGGCGCCGGATAAAACCTGTGATTTGTTTACTCACCGGTCAGCATAAACAACTGCCCTGTGCCAGGGTCTTTGTAGACCGTGCCCATCTTTTCATATAATTTACCCTGGTCTAAAGACTTGACGAGATCATCCCGTATTTCCGGCGCTTGTGTCACCTCCTGGCCACGCTCCAGATTGACGCGCTCCCCTATCTTATCCAAATTAACGTTCCAGTGCAGGACCAGGGAAAGCATCAGTCCGCAGGCAAACACCAGCATGGCATCCACGATATTAATGGCGCCCTCCAGGGGATTGGCTTCCTCGGACTCCGTCCTGCGCCTACTGCTCCGCAGTCCGCCGTTCATGGGCAAACACCTCCAACAGGCTTTCCATTAAAGCCTCCAGGGAACTCAAGTAATCTTCGTACCATCTTCTCCGCAACCGGGAGATGGCAAAGGCAACCCCGGCCGCTGCCAGACCTGTCACCGTGGCGTCGAAAGCGGTAAGCAGGGATTCCGCCAGAGTTTTGGTGTCGCCCTGGCCCAGGGCAATCATTCCGGGTCCCAGCGGAATAAGTGTAGCCATTAATCCCAGCATGGGACCAAGGCGCGCAACCAGGTCAGTTCTGATGGTGATTCTGGCGTAATGCAGTTCTTCCCCGGAAAGGAGCTTCCGGGCCGTAGCCTGCAGGGAAGAAGCGGGCAAATTGCTGTGGTTGATTAATTCACCCAGGGCTGCTTTCTGACGCCGGAACAGTCTGCTTTTTTCGATCAGATCTTTTATCTCCGCAGCGCCCTTCCCCTGGAAAGCCTTTATCAGGTCCGGTACATTGACCATCTTCCGCCGCCGCTCTGTAAGTGTCTCAACCAGGAGGCTGCCCAGCTCAATCACAGAAAAAGCCAGTAACAACAGCAGGATAGCGATGGTGGGCATCAGTAAACCGGAAGAAATTGTGTGCATTGTGTCCCTTAGCGGAGCCAAGATAGAAACTGTCAACTTTTTGCCTCCCTCACGTATTCCAGGTATCTTCTGCTTGCTCCCAGAAGGAACAGGGCAATAAAGATCCCTGCCGTATAAAGATCTGTTTTTCCTTGCCCCGCCTGCGGCTCCGTATCTTCAACAGCCACCGACATTTCAAATACCTGCATCTGGTTCTCCAACTGCCCCGCCGAAGTATCTTCGGCAGCTGCAGCGGCCAAAGGATCTTTTTCCATCAGATACTGCCCATTTTCCTCCGGTTCGTCTTCCCCTTCGGGCTCAACAGGCCTGGCCTGCTCCTCCGGGACTTCAGGATTTTCCAACTCAGCGGCCGCCGTCTCTGCCTCGGGCTGTTCTTCAGGTTCCGGAACCGGCGGCTCCACTGGCAACGCCATTACTTCAATATTCTGCGCTGTGGCGGCTTCCGGTACGCTTCCCCCCCCTTCGCTGTCCCGGTTAAAGGCGTTTACCACACAAGTGGCTGTCCTGCCTCCAGTAACTGTTTTTACGGTTATGATTGCCGTGCCCGGACCTACAACCGTCACCAAACCGTTGCCATCCACAGTAGCTACACTGGGGTCGCTGGAACTCCAAATTACGCTTTTATCAATGGCATTGCCGGGTCCCACAGTGGCTGTCAGCTCAATTGAGCTGCCGATATTAAGCCCGGTTGCAGCCTGGTCCAGGGTTACCCCGGTGGGCGGTCCGCCGGGCAGTTTTGCCCGCTCGGCCGCCCTGCCCGTGAAATCGGCCTTGTAGGTGAAGGTGACAACATCGCTGTCCTGCTTGCCGGGACCAATTGTGATAGCCTTAATTACTGTGTCCTTATCGATATTAATTGGTTGGTTGACTAGATCCAGATCGTCCGGGCGCAGCGGCCACCAGCGGCTGGAACTTTTGTTGAATACCGGGCTGTTGAAATCCGGGGTACTGCCGTCAGTGGTGTAATAAATCTTATCTATGTCATTGCGTTTGTTGCTGAGTTTCACCTGGGAACCGGCGGGCACCTCGCCTTCTTCCAAATCCGCCCTGGGATTATCCCATTTTTGCAAGGGAGTGGTTTGAACCTCAATTCTGTTTATATACTTCAAAAACACGCTATTGGTTTGCTCGCTGACCACCCGCTGTCCCAAAACCAGCAGCAAGGCGTCCCTGTCGTTCATATCAACGGGTTTGTTGCTGTCCTCGGCGCTGATTAGAGCCAGGATCGGCTCTACCTCCACACCATCCACGGGTGAACCGGGGATAGTCCCGTCGCTGGGATGGTTTTCCATTAAGCGGGGGAAATAATAGCGCTTGTCCTGGAGAAGTTCTTTAACTGTAAGCGCCACTTCGAAACCATCGCCGGACAGGAATCTAATTAACGTGGCATCTTCTTTCAGCCCGGCCAGGCTAAACAAATCCCTTATCTTAACACCCCTGGCCACATACCATTTCTTTGTGGGCCAGGTGTTGATCGCACTGTACACATGTTGATATTGCTCCATTGCCTCCAGCTGGGCCAGGGTTAAAACCACGGGGTTGGTTACACCCTCCCCGGAGATTTCAATCATCTCCGACTGTTCGGCCAAAACAACCCCGGGCACCGTAAGATTGATTAGGACAGTGAACAACAGCAAACCCAGGATCGCCGCCAGGAATTTGCCGGACCGTTTTTTGGGGAGGAAAAGTTTGACTGACGCTATTTCCCCCCTTAGAAGGTTGCGGCGGGAAGACTTAAGCGGGGTTCCCCCGGCTGCGGTATTTCTGCTGAAACCTTTCTGCCCGGATAAATTTCCCGGGAGGTCGATTTCCTTTTCCCCGTTATTCCCTTTGTTTTTAAGTAATTGTGTGATCATGCTGACCTTTCATTTACCTGTTCATGACATCCAACATATTTACAATGGTGGTTACGGCCTCGGCCCTGGTTGTTTTGCCCTGGGGCCGGATGGTCTGATCGGGGTAGCCCTTGATGATCCCGTTTCCAGCCGCGGTTGCCATCCCTTCCACGGCCCACCCGGAAATGCTGTCATTGTCTGTAAAGGCAAGACTGTTTTCCCCAGGCGCCGGTTTAGCTGCCCTGACCAGCATTACGGCCAGCTGCTCCCGGGTAATCAAATCGTCCGGGGCAAAGACATCTTCGCCGCAACCGGCAACTATCCCGTGGGAAGCTGCTGTTTTAATGTAATTTTCGGCCCAATGTCCGGCGGTATCGGCGAAAACCGGGCCCCCCCTGTTTTCTATATTTAAAGCTTTAACCAGCACGGTGGCAAATTCCGCCCTGGTAATGGTATGGTCGGGCTTGAAGGTGCCATCCTGGTAGCCGGTGATACATCCCATATCCACCAGCTTATTGATCATATCCCGGGCCCAATGGCCGGCGATGTCCGTAAGAGCTTCTTTTTCCTGTTCAGGTACGGTTGACATGACGGTAAACTTGGTCAAGTGGTTCACCTTAACGGTCACGGTGGCGCCGGATACGGAACCCCCGATGTTTTCCCACTGGCCTTTGGCCGCGTCGTAATAGTGGATGGCCAAAGGCGCGCCCTCATCTACGGCATTTTGGTCGCAGCTGATTTTTACCGTCACTTCATGATTAAAACTGTAGCTGTATTTGCCGTCCACGCTGAATTCGTATACACCGCCGGCCAGTTTGAATCCCCTGGGGGCGTCCGGAGGCGCGGCAACCTTTTCAATCTTAACCTCCACTGCGGCGGTTCCGGCCAGGGCTCCGGCGGGTATTTCCAGAACAGCTTCATTGCCGAGGCTGACTGTACCTCCTGTGAGGGGTAAGATCGTTTCTTTGGCTTCCGCGGCTGTTGTTATTGGGCTGGCAGCCATGACGGCAAACTTGGTCAAGTGGTTCACCTTAACGGTCACGGTGGCGCCGGATACGGAACCCCCGATGTTTTCCCACTGGCCTTTGGCCGCGTCGTAGTAGTGGACGGCCAAAGGCGCGCCCTCATCTACGGCATTTTGGTCGCAGCTGATTTTTACCGTCACTTCATGATTAAAACTGTAGCTGTATTTGCCGTCCACACTGAATTCGTATACACCGCTGACCAGTTTGAATCCCCTGGGGGCGTCCGGAGGCGCGGCAACCTTTTCAATCTTAACCTCCACTGCGGCGGTTCCGGCCAGGGCCCTGGCGGGTATTTCCAGAACAGCTTCATTGCCGAGGCTGACTGTACCTCCTGTGAGGGGTGAGATCCTGTCGCTTGTGTCCACCGCCCCCCCTGTTACCTTGTAGGTAAAGGCAGCGACATCGCTGTTCTTTTTACCCGGGCCGATTGTTATTGCTTTAATTGTTGTGTTCTTCTTTATTTCCACGGGTTGATTAATGCTGTCCAGTTCACCTGCTCGGGACGACCACCACCTGCTGGCAATCCAGTTATATACGGGGCTGTCCAGGGTTGGGGTACTGCCGTCTGTTGTGTAGTGAATCTTATCGGCATCGTTGTTGTTGTTGCTTAGCTTCACCAGGGTCCCCGGGGATACGTTGCCGCCTCCCGGATCCGCCTTCGGTTTGTCCCAGGAGCCCGGGTCGGATGTCAGTACTTCAATTTTCTCCACGTACTTGGTAAACAGGTGGGCGTTTTGCTCGGTTACGGTCCGCTGTCCCAGCATCAGCAGCAGGGCGTCCATATCATTCATAAAGCCGGGATTGTCGGTGCCTTCGGCACTTACCAGGGCCAGAATGGGTTCCACTTCTTCCGCACCTGCGGGGGAACCGGGAACGTGCCCCAGGTTGGGATCATTGGCCTTAAACTGGGGGAAGAAATAACGCTTATCCCTGAGCAGCTCCTGCACTGTCAGGGTCGCCGTGTAGCCGTCACGGGAAATAAATTTAACCTGTTTGGCGCTCCCCTTCAGCCCTGCCGAATTAAGCAAATCCTTTAATTGAACCCCTTTACCCACATACCATTTCTTGCTGGGCCAGGTGTTGATAGCGCTGTAGACATGCTGGTACTGTCCCAGACCCTGAAGCTGAGCCAGAGTATAAGTCCTGGAGGTGCCCACTCCGTCCCCTGTTATCGTCAGGATCACGTCTCCGCCCGGTTCGGAGGTGCCGCCGCCCTTCATGGTTTGGGTAACAACTGCGTCCAGATAGCCCGTTGCCGTGACTACGATTGCGTAATCCCCGGCTTTCTTGAATACATCCGCACTGATAATGATTATGCCGGCGCTGGCCAGGGAATACTTCCCGGTTCCCAATACCTCACCGTTTACGCTTATCCGGTCGATTGCTGCCCGCCATACCGGGTCATCCACAAAGGTAAGCTCCACTGCCTTGCCGACTACGTTATCCCCGGTGTCAGCCGTCAGTTCCGGGGGTGTCCGCAAACCCGGCAGGATAATCTGAAGCACACCTGCTTCCCCGTACCCGGCCGCCTGCACCGCTATGTTGTAATTCCCGGTCTGCCTGAATACACCTGCCTTTAGGGTCAGCATGCCTTCTTCAACTAAATAGTCGGCAGCCGTCAACGGGGTACCGTTCACCCTCACACCGGTGATTGCCGCCCGCCAGGCCGCATCATCCGTGAAGGTGAGTTCGATGGCCCGGCCCACTGTGTTGTCCGAGAGATCAGCTGTCAATACCGGAGGGGCGGCAACGGGTACCTGATAGGCGAAGGTGATAACATCGCTGTTCTTCTTGCCTGGACCAATTGTAACCGCTTTAATGATGGTGTCCCCGGTGATTTCGACGGGGTGATTAATCCTGTTTAAATCATCCTGGCGCGACGACCACCACCGGCTGGCAATCCAGTTGTACATGGGACTGCTCACATTTGGGGCACTGCCGTCCGTTGTGTAATAAACCTTATCCGTGTCCATGCGGGTGCTGAAGAGTGCCACCATTGTGCCCGCCGGCACGGTTCCGCCTGCCGGATTCGCCCCGGGGTTATCCCATTTTTCCGGCTTCGCTGTCAAGACCACAATTTGATTAATATTCTTGGCAAATTCGCTGCACGTCTGTTCGGTAACCGCCCGCTGCCCGAACAACAGCAGCAAGGAATCCCTTGGGTTCATATCATCGGGGTTTTTGCTGCCCTCAGCACTGGTTAGGGCCAGGATGGGCTCTACCGCTCCGGCGCCTTCCGGGGAGCCCGGAATGCTTCCGTCACTGGGGTGGTTATCCATTAAACGGGGAAAATAAAAACGGGTGCTGTTCAATAATTCTTCCACTGTCAGCGATACTGCGAAGCCGTCTTTAGCCACAAATTTTATTAAACTTGCATCTTTGCTCAGGCCTGCCTGCTCCAGCAAATCCCTTAGTTTAACACCTTTTCCTATGTACCACTTCTTTGTTGGCCAGGTGTTAATGGTACTGTAGACATGCTGATGCTGCTCCATGGCCTCCAGTTGGGGAAGGGTAAACTCCAGGGGAGTTGCCACCCCGGTTCCAGTGATTGTAAGCGCCGGAGTTCCGGCCAAAGCAACCGGAGGCGCGAACAAGCAAAATGAACCGGCGAGAAGCAGCAGGCCCAGGAAAGCCATAAAGAAACCGGATAATTTTTTCATGGATTGCACTCCCTCTTTATTTGCCAATATGCTGTGTTGTGTTCGGGGTCGATGGAACCTGGCTCATTGGATTATAAGAACAGTACCTGAGTTGTTTTAAACGCATGCTGATCTTTATGGAGAAATCGCAATGACTCAAACCAGTATTGCCGGGAGTCTGTCAGCCCGTACCGGGCAGCGGGTTGTGAGTACCGCCTGGATCGTGGCGCGGGCTTGCTTGACTCGGTTTAAGAATCTTAGCTACTGTTCTTTTCCCTGGTTCGACATTGAATTCGATACACTTTTAAAGCTGTTATTCTTTTTAACCAGTTGTAGAATTTTATAGGCTACCAGGCCGCCCAGGCCCCCGGATAAGGCCGCCACGGCTAAAGAAAGCACCAAAGGTATCATGGGCAGCCGGAAATAAATTACATTGACCAGGGCGGAGCCTGTAACATTGGCAGCCACACCAGCCAGGAAGGCGCACAGGGGGCAGCAGACCCGGTGCCTCATTAAATAGAGCAGAAGATCCACAGCAAGGCCGGGAAAGGAGTAACTCAGTAAAGTCATGGCCCCGTGGGAGCCAAAAACCCCCGTTCCGAAGACCATCAAGGCTTGCACAACACCCATCAAAGTCGCTGTTCCCGGTTTGCCGACGATTCCTGCCCCGAGTACGAGCCATAACATATAAAAACCACCCGCCACGACACCGCCGGGAATTAATAATGGCCCGGTGATGATATGGCTCAGGGGCACAATGACCGGTTTACTGGCTATGCCCAGGGTAGAAATCATGGCGATAATAATCAAGTCAAATACCGTAAATTTATCGAGCGTCTTTTGTAAAATACCCAATCCCATGTACTCCTCTGCCGATAATACAACGTATCCAGTCCCGGCAACACTGGCCGCCAGGCATAATTTGCCGCTAAGCAAGGAGAAGCCCGCAGTAAATTATTCAGGGTAACAATCGCCTGGCCGAACCAGTATTTATTGCGTCAGCGGGGTTTTGAGCAAAAAACTCACCTCTCTTTGGATGCATATCCGGCAACTTGATAGCCGCCTTCCCCGGTGAAAGTCAGCTGGTTATTTAAGTTGGCGGTAACCGACACCAGCTTATCCGGGCCGATCAAGACAGCCCCGGTATCCGGCAGAGATTGGACAAAACTCATCCCGTGCCGGGGTCCCAGGACAAACAGCGCCGTGGATAAAATATCCGCGTCCGTGGCAGACTCCGCAATAACTGTTGTCTGGATCAAATCCCTGGCCTGCTGTCCAGTGGAGGGGACTATGATGTGGTGGTAACGGATACATCCCTGTTCAAAATACCGCTGGTAATCACCTGATGTTGCCGCCGCTGAATCTTTCAGGGCCAAGACAGCAACAATACCCTCGCTGTTGCGGGGATCCTGGACGCCGACGCGCCACGGTGCCCCGTCCGGTCCGGTACCCAGGGCATATACATTACCCCCGGCATTAATCAAGGCGTGTTTTATACCTAATTCCCTTAAAGTTTTTACTGCCTTATCCGTGGCATAGCCCTTGGCAACCCCGCCCAGGTCTAAACTCATCCCCGGCTCGGTTAAGAAAACTGTCTTTTGCCCGGGATCAATTTCAATATTTCTATAGTCTACCAGTTTTAACGCCTTGCCGATTTTCTCACTGGCCGGGACATATTGCTTGTCCTGGCCAAAGTCCCAACAATCCATAACCGGACCAAGGGAAACATCAAAGGCCCCGCCGCTCAGTCCGGCATAATAATTTGAACGCTGCAGGATTTCGATGGTGTCGTCACTGACCTGGACGGATCCGAGCCCGGCTTTATCGTTAATTCTAAGTACATCACCCGGTGCAGAAGGCGCCGGTTCACCTTCCGGGAATCTGCTTGTCAGATGATCAATTCTTTTAAATACCGCAAAGGCTTCCCTTAGGGCTCTTCTGCCTTTTTCTTCATCTTCACAAGCAACCTGGATCCGGACCAGGGTGTTCATAATGAACTCTTCCCCGGAAAATTCCCGCCAGGACGCTGACTTTTGTCCGCAGCCTGAACAGGCCATGAATATAAACAGAAACAGACTTATAGTAGGAGCAATCCAACTTTTCAATTAGAATATTCACCACGATATATTTTTGGTCTGGTAAAGAGGCATTGTTAAAGCAAAAAAGCCGGCAAAGCAAGTGTGTTATAACGGCAGCTTACTTAGTCAGCTAAATCTTTTCCACGCTGGGAGGCGTACCGGTTTCCCGGCACACCCTACCGGTCTCCCTGCCATAGCTTCACAACCACAGGCAATGGAGACTCAGATTTATGTCATATTAAGTTTTAAACATTAAAATAACCGCCATGCTGTAAGGACATGACGGCTACGCTGGTTTCTCCGCTAAATCCTTTCCGCAGTGGGAGGCGTACCGGTTTCCCGGGACACCCTGCCGGCCTTCCCTCCATAGCTTAACAACCACAGGCAAAGAAGGCTCGGATTTGTTTTTTTAATTTATATGAAACTATTGGATCCTATTCTATTGAAACCACACAAATCCTTTTAATATCCAAAAAAAATAAATGGAATACGTCTACATTTTACTATTCGGGGTATATTCCCAGTACTTCCTTACTTTACAAAGGCAATTACGTTTTTATCCCTTGGTGGCGCTTCCGGATTTTCATCTTTATAACCAAGCGCCACGGTGCAGATATGATTGTATCCTTCGGGTATTCCCAATTCCTTTCGCAATTTCCTTCCTTTTTCCGAAGCAAACAGGAGACCGGAGGAGGCGATCACACAAGAACCTATGTTTTGCGCTTCTGCCGCCAGCGTAATGTTTTCAGCCGCCAGGCCGCAGTCCACTTGAACCCATGGCGCCGCTTCCTCCGCCGAGATCATGATAACTGTAGGGGCGTGATAAAAAGTATGATAACCGGGGACTACTGTTCTCCGTTTCAAGAACTCATTTCCGGAACCGTCAATATTCTCTTTTATGATCCCTACCATTTTATCCAGGAAAACCTTGTTTTGTATTACTGTAAAATGCCACTTTTGCTGGTTCATGGCGTTTGGTGCGCAGATAGCGCAGTCCAGGATTTCCTGCAGTTGGGCGCCGGTTATTTGTTCTGGCTTGTATTTCCTGATGGATCTTCTGTTCTTAATAGCTTTGATTGTTTCGTTCACGTTCATGCCCGACCCTTCCTTTCCAGAATTAAAATATCAGGTGTTTTCTTTATCTTTTCCGTCAAATTAGAATCGCATCCCGCCGGTAACTTGAGGAAATACCCCGTGGGCTTCATCTTTAATAGTAGCGGCACAAGACTTGCGACAAATAAGCTCTCAGCGGGGGAGCGAGCCAAACGTCCAAGATCAACCACAATATTGGGTATTGTTCTTTTCTCTGCATGTGTTGATAATTCCTTCCTGTTGGCCTTTCTGTCCGCTAATATTAACCGGTTGTGAGCTATGTCTGACAAAAAGAAAAAGTCTGGAGTATTATACTCCAGACCTGGCTTGTAAAACACAGCACTCCCAAGAATTGATTACTGCACCAAATGGTATCAAATCAAACAATATTTGTTAAGCTGTAACAGAATGCCTGGATGGGACGCACCCATTAGGGCGGAAGTTCCAAAAAGCAATATAAGTTTCTTGCAGGCAATGATATTTTTCCTTTGCCTTTCTTACTTGCTTCTATTCCATCCACTATGGCGCTTTTAGCGTGTTAACCCAAGTAAGGACAATCTATTGGAGAAAAGAAAAAGGGGTATCTACAGGTTACCCCCTATCCAGCGACGGTTCTAACTTGATACTGTCACCATACTGTTGCCATACTATCGTCAAAGGTATCAAGGGAACGCCCTTTTGGCAAAACGGCTATATTGTCCCTTTCTCAGAATGCATAACCCGAGTAAGGGGATTATCCCATTACATTTAATCCTGACTTCTGGCCTCTATTTCTTTCTTTAATTGATCTCCCTCTACGCGGCCCTTTTTGTAAGATGCTAACTGCGCTTTGGGCAGATCAAAGGGTTTATATTTGCCATCGTAATCCTTCTTCTCGTCCAAAAGTGAATCCGAAAGGCCTCTCCTGTAGGCAGCGCCTTGAGCGCCCGCTTCGGATTCTTTCTTTAGTTCGTCCCCTTCCTGGCGTCCTTTTTTGTAAGCTTCAATAGCGTCGTCTTTATGGGGCAAATCAAATGGTAAAAACACACCATCATAATTCTTTTTGTCTTCCAATAATGAATCCGAAACGCCTTTCCTGAATGAACCAGCATAACCGCTTGGTATATCTTTCGCCATGTTAGTGACCCTCCTAAAATTCATTTTTATTGATAAATAACAAGAACCGTCTTTCCAGTATGGCTTCTTTTGTGGCCTTAATTCCCCAATAGCGCCCTTACCAGGCAGATGTAGACACTATGACAACCCCTGAAGCCCGCTAACTTATGCGCTTTTGTGTATCCTAAAACCGTTTCCGCAATCCAAAACCCGGATTAACGGCTATAAAAGATCCCTTGTAAGTTTTCTGCCATAAGTTTTCCGCTAAGTAAAATACTGCTTTTCGAGATCCCGCTTTTTTCCTTTCAGACCTGCTAAACTCCTGGCTGTGCTTTGATCCACCACCAGTTAGTGCGTTATTTTTCGAAAAGGGCGACTGGTTTTTTTGTATTGGCACAACCTGTGTCAAACTATTCCATGTTGCTATCCTGGTTCCCCGGTCATCGTGGCAACTGTGATCCGGTTCTTCATTGTAAAGGACCTTCTTCCTTCACAGGCCAAAAGTTCTTGAATTCACGTATATACCTGCCCCCGTTCATTATATCCCCATTTAATAACAGGGATACCCTGCTTGTCTATTAAAACCGGGCAAGTTCAAATAGCCTGATAACCTTCCGCATCACCACCTGTAAAAATTAAGGTGTCTCATTGCAATGTCGTAATACGTTTTGTCACAACCATTTTCTCTTTTTGATTCTAACACCTCGCAACGAGCGGAGTTAAATATTTATTTCTTATTGCATTTATTAGCGGCAACAATATATTGTAAAAAGTAGCAAACCATTTCCAGCCCGGAACAGCAGAATTGACTAGTTCGGCCAGGGTTATCTTTTTTTTCCAGCCCAATTAGATGGAAGGCCCTGGGGTTTGCGGTGCTTTAACAGAATAAGTGTAATATTTGGATGTTGGAAACTGATTGAAAATATGCTTACCGTTTGAATGGGCCATTGTTTTGATTCTATATTTTAGAATTCGAAGGTGACTTGAGATATCATAAGCCCTTACTCAATTTTACATACATACATCGCAGAATGCTTGCCGGTATTTATGACTTTGAGATTGCCAAACTGTTGCTCCAGTTCATCCCTGATGCTCCCAATGAAGCTGAAATAGTCACCTCCTTCCAACCATTCTGCAATATCGGTAATAAGCGAACGTTGTTCGTTATAGTCTAATAAAACGACAGTCTGCCTGGTTACTCTTTTCATTTCACTATAAAGGCTCAGTCTCTCTTTGGGCGTGAACCCGTGGGCCACATAGGATGTTATGGCCAGGTCAAAACTTTTGGCGGGATATGGGAGTCCATTTAGCACATTACCGCAAATAAACCGGATACACGGTTCCTTTTGTACCGTTTTCCAGATCTTTTTCCTGGCAATCGCCAGCATGGCTTCGGCAGGGTCGAGTCCGGTCACCTCCGGACCATATTCCTGAAGCACCTTGCATAGCGCTCCCGTACCGCATCCGATGTCGATAACATTTTGGTGGATGGAGAAATCCAACTCCCCCTTGATATTATTCAAAATGTTGCGGTAGTTCCTTACTTGCCAATAAAAAAAGAGGCCGTAAACAGCGGCAATTCTATTGAACAGAAGTGGTTTTTTCCCCATCTTTAAATCCTTTCTATCCGAAGAAGCGCCACAGCCTAATCCCTGACGATGGCTGCTATACCGCCTTTATAGTAGGGTTCGGAGAACAATACACTTTTAGCCCTCTCATCCGTAATGGTAATACAGGCGCCGATTAGATCAACCTTACCTGCTATTAAAGCCGGGATCATCCCGCCAAAATCCATATTGACAACTTCCAGCCGCATATCCAGGTGGCGGGCAATATACATGGCCAATTCTATATCAAATCCTACGACCTCCTGGTTTCGGTCGATAAGATTCTTACCTTGATGGCGGGGGCAATGCATCCGCCTGCTTGTCCCCGTATATCACGCCCCCATGGGCGTGGGGGGGACAATGCACCTTGTCCCCTTGTCCCCTCTATAATTGTCCGCTAAAAGCAATCTCAAGGGCTCATGAAGTCCGGAAGAGGGCAAAAACAGTTGGCTTAATGGCCTTTGCTAAAGGTAGTGATCCCATCATATTCCGCATTGGCAATCGCCTGCTGTAAAATGTTTTCCAAGTTTTCACTTTCAATGTGTGCGGGCTTAATATTCCTGAGTTCAGTTAAAACTTTTTCATGCTGACCGGTAACGCCGAATTTTGCGGCAGCGTACCCGTTTTCTTTCATTACATTGTAGACTTTCTTTAAAATATCAGAAAAATGTTCTGCATCCGTACCACCAGTGCAGCTGATCACGATATCAACATTTTCTACTAGTCTTTGATCAAAGACTGAATCAAGGGCAATATCGTATTTGGTGAGTTTTTCCGGCATTACAGATATATTAGTAACATCATTGATTTTTGCCTGCACCAATGGCGTTAAGCTTTTTTTGTATTGAGTACAAAACCTGTCCATAGTATTCATACCGGAAAGGACTGAAACCTCATAGTCATCTCTGAATATTTCCCCATCCCGGTAACTGATAAAAAAATGGGTATCCATACTCGCGCCGGAATTGACAGAAATAAGATATGAGCCGTCTTTAGGATTATAGACGGCAGTTTTAATCTCTAAATTCAAATGTCCGTATTTATCATTTATATATTCCAGGGCCTTACCTTTCGCTATCTTTGCCGTTAAAGGATTTCCCAAAATGGAATCAGCCATAAAAAATATGGCCGGTACCAGCAGAAAAACAGCTATACCTGCGGCAATCCTTAGCAGGATCTTTTTCTTCATTTTTCTTCCGTCCTCTACAAAACAGCCTCCATTTGCTCAAGCTGGAATCCTACCACCAGTTTTTTCCCGTCGGTGAGCAGGGGGCGAAACATAGCTTTGGGGTTGGCGGATAAAAGCTCCGCCACTTCATTCTCAGAAAGGTCTTTGGCGTTGATTTTCATATCCTTATAAGTCTTGCTTCTTTCGTTAAGCAGATCGTGCATTTTTATGCCGCCCAGGCCGGCCAATGCAAACAGTTCCGCGGCAGTGGGCGGTTCTTTGAGGATGTTATGGTAAGTATAGTGGGCGCCTTTTTCCGAAAGCCACGCTTTCGCTTTCCGGCAGGTAGTTCAGGTGGGAAAACAATAAAACTTCAGCATGCTTAAGTTCCTCCCTCTATTAACCAGCGGTTACTCTTGATAACTTTGTATTTCTCGGAATTTCACACTCTCCAAAACGCGCCACATGGATAACATGCTCCCTATTAGTTGCATTTTTATGTACAAGGGGATAATCCAAAACTTGTTCCTTTTTGCCCTTTGGAACAGCTATTTGAGGGTGTTTTTTGCATCAACTGACTCTCCCGGTTTGCCGCCGCTATATTCCGGGAGTTTAAACAAAAAATTTATTTTTATGCATTTATACGCCCATACCCTTTTTCATGGAAAGTGAGACTCGGCCTCTTTCCGCATCTACCGCCAGCACCCATACCTTGACCACGTCTCCTACGGAAACCACATCCAGCGGGTGCCGCACGCGGGTGTCCGACAATTCGGAGATGTGAACCAGCCCGTCGTTTTTGATGCCGATATCCACGAAGGCGCCAAAATCCACCACATTCCGGACAGTACCGGTGAGTTCCATACCGGGCTGCAAATCTTCAAGGCTCAGGACGTCGGTGCGAAATACCGGCAGGGGCAGATCTTCCCGGGGATCCCGGCCCGGCCGGGCCAGGGAATCGGCAATGTCCCGCAGGGTTGGAACGCCGGTGCTAAGCTGCGCCGCGCTCCTTTCCAGATCGGCCCCGGTAATCCTGGATCTGACGCCGGGGCTGCCTATTTCGTTCAAACTTGCGCCGATCAGGTCCAGGAAGCGGCGGGCCAGGTCGTATGACTCCGGGTGTATGGCCGTGGCGTCCAGGGGGTTTTCTCCGTCGCTGATCCGCAAAAACCCGGCGCACTGCTCAAATGTCTTAGGCCCCAGCCTGGGCACACCGGTCAGCTCCCGGCGGCTCCTGAACGCGCCCTTTTCGTCACGGCAGCGCACAATATTATCGGCAACCGCCGGTTTGATGCCGGCGACATAACTCAGCAGCTGCGCAGAGGCCGTGTTCAGGTCAACGCCAACATAGTTGACCACTGATTCTACAACTTCGGATAGTTTTTGATCGAGCTGTTTGGGCGGCAGGTCATGCTGGTACTGCCCCACGCCGACCGCCCGGGGTTCGATTTTTACTAATTCGGACAAAGGATCTTGAATACGGCGGGCGATTGAAACCGCACCCCGTTCCGACACATCCAGCTCGGGGAATTCTTTTTTGGCCAGTTTGGAAGCGGAATAAACGCTGGCCCCGGCCTCGCTGACGATGGTGTAGGTCAGACCCGGCCGGTGATTGGATTTGATAAATTCCGCCACAAAGAGCTCTGTTTCTCTGGAAGCCGTGCCGTTGCCGATCACGATGGCTGCAACCCCGTATTTATTCACCAGGCCGGAGAGGACTTTTTCAGATTCCTCGATTTTTTTCTGCGGGGGCGTAGGGTAAAAAACGCCAGTCTCTAAAAGCTTTCCCGTATCATCAATGACGCACCATTTGCAGCCGGTACGGTAGGCCGGGTCTATGCCCAGGACCACCCTGCCGCGCACCGGCGGCTGAAGCAGCAGGCTGCGCAGGTTTTTGGAAAACACTTTGATGGCCTGGGCTGCCGCCTTTTCAGTCAGCTCGTTGCGGATATCCCGCTGGACAGAGGGCGCCAGGAGTCTTTTATAGCTGTCCCGGATCGCTTTTTCCACATAGTCGGCAGTGACAGAGAATTTTTTTAAATATCTGGTACGAAGCCAGTTTATAATCGGGATTTCATCTACCTCAACGGAGACATTGAGCGCTTCTTCCCGTTCGCCCCTGTTAATGGCCAGAACCCGGTGGGGCAGGACTCTGCCCACCGGTTCACTAAAGTCGTAATAATCGCGGTAGGTTTTGTCTTCCGCCGTGTTGCGCCCGTTGGCTACCAGGCGTCCGGCGCGCCGGGTCCGGTCGCGCACCCAGCTGCGCACGTCGGCGTCCTCGGCCACAATCTCGGCGACGATATCCATCGCGCCCTGCAGGGCCTCTTCTGTTGTGGGCACAGACCCAGTGATATAGGCCCCGGCCTCCTGTTCCGGGCTGCCGGCGGCGGGCAGGGACAAAAGATACGCGGCCAGAGGCTCCAGGCCGTTATCCCTGGCCACGCCGGCCCTGGTTTTACGCTTGGGCCTGTGGGGCAGGTACAAATCCTCCAATTGGGACAATTTGGTGCAGCCGGCTATTTTAACCTGCAGCTCGGCTGTCAGCCGGCCCTGTTCGTCAATCAAACGGGTTATTTCCGCCTTGCGTTGGGCCAGGCCGGTATAGTGTTTGTGCAGCTCGTCGATGTTGCGGATTTGTTCTTCGTCCAGTTCGCCGGTTTGTTCTTTGCGGTAACGGGCTATAAAAGGGATGGTGTTGTCCGCCAAAAGCCTGACGGTACGCTCCACTTGATGCCGTTGAAGGCCGGTTTCCGTGGTGATGATAGCGGTGATATCAACCTGATCTTTGTTCAATGGCTATTCCTTTCATTAGCGGCAGTGGTTTTTGCGCTATTGTCTTTAAAAATATATTCTGCGCAAACGTATTTTCTCCTTTTAGGCGCCCGGGATGTCAGGGGGCGGGAGTTGTTGACACGCCGGCTGATGAATAATTTTAATGCGGTCAAGGATGGAGTGTTGCAAAGGCCCTTCCAGTGAACATCCACCTATGATACAACTAAATATAGCGCTAATACAACCGGTGGTTTCATAATTCTATCTTGAAATACGGTGTGAATAAAGGTAGAATGGCAGTGTCGATAAAATGAATAAGGAGAGGGTAGCCGCGATGTTAACGCCAATGATGGTCGGAAGTAAAATTTCAGAGGCCCGCAAAGAAAAAAAATTATCTCAAGCCCGGCTTGCCCAGCAGTTGTCCATCAGTTCACAGGCAGTGGGAAAATGGGAGCGGGGGGAATCAATGCCGGACATTATTACTTTTAACCGACTGGCGGAAATTCTGGGCGTCGACCTTAACTATTTTTCAGAAAGCTTTCCACCGGCAGCTCCCGGAAATGCGCCGGCTGAGTCCTTAGCCCGGCAATCAGCCGAAACGTCTGCCGAAATACAGAAGAAAAAACTTGGCCGGAACATGTCGTGCGGAAATTGGTTGGACGCGGACTTTTCGGGACTAAAAAACCTGCATGAAAAATTCGGCTCCTCCAATATGCAGCGTTGCCTTTTTATCGGTTCGGACCTGTCGGGGCTTCTGCTGAAAGGCAACAATGTGGACAGCTGCGATTTCTCAAATTCTGACGTCAGCAACAGCCGCATTCAGGCTTCGAATGTAGCCAATAGCTTATTTAAAAGCTGTTCCCTCAAAGAAGCTGAATTTTCATCAAGCCATATTAAAGGCTGCGATTTTTCGGACGCCGATTTTACAGGAGCAATCTTCAAATCCAGCGCTCTGCAGAAAAATATAATGGCGGGCGCAGAATGGAAACACACTGTCTTTTATGCCGCCCATCTTACGGATGTTGTTTTCGACGGCACAATTAGCGGCTGTTCGTTCGAATATTGTGAATTTACCCGGGTGACATTCCAGAATGCAACGCTTTTGGATACTTTCTTCAAAAACAAGAGCCTGAAGCGGGTTCGGTTTGTTGACTGCCAGGTGGATAAGATCACCTATGCCTTTTTGAAAAGCGGCAAAGCGGACCTGACCGGCGTCACATTATTAACACCATAATGGAGGATCATTTCCTCAATTCCGGTGTCTTTGATAGTCAATGATGGCAAAATGCACCAGGGGGAAGCACGAGGACGATGCTCCATTGGTAGTCTCCAGGTACTTTTACCATTCCTGCCTTAACCGGGTTGTTGTGGATATATCGAACCACCGTCAACAGGTATGTGTTATCCTCGACACATTCACTTCCATACCGTCCTTGGAAGACGTGACCGCTCCTGCCATATTTCCGGTTGTACCACCATGCATAACTGGTTCCTACCCTGCTCATTATTCGCGATATTTTGTCGTTCTTTTCCCGTATCAATATGTGAACATGGTTGTTCATCAAGCAATAGCCATATACAACAAACCGATTTTCTAATTTTTTCTTTTCAAGCGTATTTAAAAAACGTTGAAAATCCTCCTCGTCAAAGAAGATATCCTGTCGGTTGATTCCTTTTAAAACGATGTGGTAAACGCCACTTTCGCAACGTTCTCTTGCTCTTCTTACCACTTTTCACCACACCTGTTATTTTTGACTATTATATCATATGGGGGAAGCAAAAAGAACGTCCCCTTGCTTTCCCCTTACTTTTCTGCTACTTCCTCTTGATGGTTTAAATGTCCGGAACAAAACTATAATTATAAAATTTTGTTACATCTGTGGAACCACCCACTTCATGATATGTCCAGTGAATCGTGCCGCTGGCCTTGCCGGCGCTTACCGTGCCGCTGATTTGAGCATTATTTGTAATCGTTTGGTAAGGTTCGCTGGCGTTTTTTAAGAAGACCTTTAATTCAGAATCCAGCTTGGCCAGGAAGCCTGTGCCGGTTAATTCCACCATCTCAACCTGGTCATAGCTGCGTCGCGTGAAGTTGCCCTCCTCCACATCATGCTGGGTCAGGTTTTTGAATTGCCAAGAGCAGTCGGCGCTGCCATGCACCTCATCAATTAGACACTTGACCGTCAGCCAAAGACCGGTTGTGCCGGAGCTAATTTTAATCTGGCCTTTGTGGTTCTGTAGCCTCGGCATAGAATCGTCGTTCTGTCCGGAAACGTAAGTAATACGCACCGGATAGGTCAGGTCTATCGGCTGAACCTCAAAGTTTATCCCTTTGCTCGGTTTATCTGCGACGGTCACGACTACGTCGCCGGTAGTGGCGGCGCCGGGCACGGTGACCACAATTTTCGAGGGCGACCAGGATATAATCTCCTTGACCGGCGTGTCGTTAAAAGTAACCTTGCTGTTTCCCTGATCGGCGCCGAACCCGCTGCCTCTGATTGTTAGCTCAGTACCCGCCTCACCAATTGCCGGGTCCAAAGAACAGAGAGTCGGACCCTCTTCCATGGTGAAATCCACTGAAAAACCATCCTGGTAAACGGCGCCGTTGTATAGTTTAACCTTGAGGGTATAGGATAAACTTCCCGTACTCTTTTTAAATTCGCATATCGGGATATCCTTGGTGAATTTACCTGGATTCCTGTCTGTGCCAAGGGTAATATTTTGCGAATAGGAATAGGCGGGGCTCGTGTTGCCCCCCTGTAAAACCTCTACTTCTACCCGTACAGGCACGCTATTGTCTAAATCTGCATTCCAAAGAGGTAAATTTAAATAAAGTTTTTCCGCCCGATAGGGAATCGCTTCTACTTTGTTTGTACCGGTATACCAGGTGTATCCTTTGGGCTCGTTTTCTGCAAAACTAAACCTGGTGTTAACTACGGCGCCCCAATCATTCAGATATTGAAACCCCAGCTTGCCCACGTTGTCCTGGGAGGAAAGCCCGATGGTCTGCAGCGCCCGGTCGGGGTGCGGCTCCGTGTCGTGTGACCAGAGCAGGCTGTTGATTACAACCACCCCCGAGACCAGCCGCGGCGCCAGCCAGTCCTGATAATTGCGCCAGGTGTACATGCCGCCGTCGTTGGCGCTGGGCGGGTTGATCCCCTTGGAGTCATGCACCTGGAAGTCGGTCATAGTTCTAATCCCATGCTGGTAATGCTTATAGCCGGTCACCAGCAGGGCGTGGCCCGGGTAGCGCAGGATCAGGGGGTAGCCCTTTTTCAGCTCCAGGATCATGAAGTCCTTTAAGTTCTCCGCGCAAAGCCAGCTGTAGGCGCTTACGCCGGCGCCCGTAGCAGTATGGAAGCACTGGTTGAGGTTATGCTTAAAGTCATAGGTGCCGATCCCGTCTTCCAGACCGAGCCCCATGCACTTCATATAATCATAAATCTCCAGCTCTTTTTCACGGTTTGAGTAAGGCGTGAAAGCCTTGGAGAGCATCACCATGTCAGCCGCCCAGCAGGTCTCACCGACTTGCTCGTAATAAGGCATTTTGATTGTTTTTTCGGCATAAACCTGGGTGGCCGCCTTGCCCAGTTCTATGATCGCCCGGTAGCCCGGGAAAGGCTTCTCCCCGGTCAGCCCCGGCCCGGCCGCCCTGCCTTCCGCAACAGCCTGCGCCAGCTGAGTGGCGGCGGTCATAGTGAGCGTGATTGTTCCTGCCTGGGCATTGTAGGCAAACTGCGGGCTGTCCCCCTCCATTGTCTCCGGGTTATAGCGCAGCACGCCGATGCGATCCTGATCCGGCGCCAATTCCGGCGGAACCGGCACGGTCAGAGTGCCTGGCAGGAAGCCGGTCGTGCCCAGCACTTCGTAGGCCAGCCAGTACGGCCCGCTGAAATTGCGCTCGTTCCCAAATTTATTGAAGGTCAGCGCGGTGCCGGCGCTCAGGGTACCCGGGGCAACCGTCAGCGAGGCGCCGTCGCCCAGGTTAATCGTTCCGCCGGACGGGCCGATAGTTGCGGTCTGCGTGAAAATAACGGTCTCGCCCACGGTAGTCACGTTGAATAGCACGCCGTTGCTGGGCCGGCCGTTAACCGTCACCACAACGCTGCCGGTAGAGGCCCCCGTGGGGACGGTGGCCGTGATTAGGCTTGCCGACCAGGAGGTTACGCCGGCGGCCACGCCGTTAAAAGTGACGGCGCTGTTGCCCTGAGACGCGCCAAAATTAGTGCCGGTAATGGCAACTGCCGTGCCGGCAGGGCCGCTGGTAGGATCAATCCCCGAAATTAAGGGCTGTCCCGGGGTATCCGCCGGACCCAGCCTGCCGGCCGTTTGCAGCAGGTCGAGCATATTGACCGTCCCGTCCGCATTGACGTCAGCCCGTCGATTGGCTTCGGTCACCGGTCCAAGCCTGGCCTGTATCCACAGCAGATCCAAAATATTAATGGAACCGTCATAGTTCATATCCTCGCTGGCCGCGGCCGGCAGAAACTTGGCTAAATAAGCGTCCGTCCACCCGTTGGGCGAAACGGTTGCGCCGGCGATGGCATAGCCGGAGTCCGCGGTCTCGATGGCACAGGCGCCCCGGTCATTGCCCGCGCCTCCCAGGGTCTGCTGCCAGAGGAGGCCGCCGGCAGCGTCTGTTTTAACCAGGTAAAGGTCGCTGCCGCCGGCGCCAAAGGACAAGGTGCTGCCACCGGCCAGGTAGCCGCCGTCAGCCGTCTGGCAGACCGACATGCCCCAGTCGTCGGCGCTGCCGCCGTAGTAATTTTCCCACACCTTATTGCCGGTGGCGCCGGTTTTGACCAGGTACAAGTCCGACCCGCCGGCCCCGTAAGAGCTGGTTTCCCCGGCCACAATGTATCCACCGTCGGCCGTCCGGCATACCGCCATGGCCCGATCTCTGCCCGTGCCACCAAATGTCTTTTGCCATAAGATGGTGCCGCCGGTTGCGTCTACTTTAAAAAGAAAGACGTCTTCGCCGCCCGCCCCGAAACTGTTTGTCCCGCCGGCAATGACAAAGCCTCCGTCCGCTGATTGCAGCACGTCATAGCCCCAATCAGTGCCGCTGCTGCCATAATACCATCCCCATTTGACGTTGCCGGCGGCATCCAGGCGGACCAGGTAGATCGCGTCACTTGTGCTGTAGGAGTAGGTCTCGCCGACCACAACGTAGCCGCCGCCGGCGCACAGGGCAACCCCGCTGCCGTAATCATTGGCCGCGCCACCAAAGGTTTTACTCCACTCCATAACCCCGGTGCTGCCGGTCTTAACCACGTAGACGTCATAGCCGACCGCGCCGGTAGAATTTGTGTCACCGACCAGGATATAGCCGCCGTCGGCGGTCTGCCGGACAGAGTAGGCCCACTCGTCGCCCGCGCCGCCGTAATTTTTCTGCCAGAGTACGTTCCCCTGCCCGTCCAGCTTGGCCAGGTAGAAGTCACTGCCGCCGTTACTGGGGGCATAGGTCCCGCCCGCCAGGATATAGCCGCCGTCGCTGGTTTGCTGCAGGCACTCAGCCCGATCATTGTAGTCGCCGCCGCAGGTCTGCTCCCAATCCAGCCCGGGCGCCTGGTCAAGCACAGTGCGGAGCCCGGCTGCCAGTCCCTCCGGCTGGTGCTCCAGCCCCCCCTGCATGCCGGTGGCGCGGTGGCCCAGGGCTGGTTGCTCGGAGCCGAGGCTGATTTCCCCGGGGCCATCAGCCGGAAAAGGCCTGACTTCCAGAGCCTGCGCCGCGCCGGGAAGAAACCCGGCCAGCAGCAAAGTGGCGAGGAAAAAGGCTGTCACGAGCCAGCTGTGCAGTTTTAAGTTCAACTTATTTTCGGACATCGCCTTAAAGCCTCCTCTATTAGACAATCTATTGAAGCTACCATTCGACGAGATCCAAATATATCCTCCCTCTATAATCTAGCGTTTTCTCTTAATAGCTTTGCATTTCTCGTCAAAGAAGATATACTGTCGGTTGATTCCTCTTAAAACGATGTGGCAGACGCCACTTTTACAACGTTCTCTTGCTCCTCTTACCACTTTTCAAACACCTGTTATTTTTGACTATTATATCAGAAGCAAAAAGAACGTCCCCTTGCTTCCCCATATCAGAAGCAAAAAGAACGTCCCCTTGCTTCCCCCCCCTTGCTTCCCTGAGCTGTAGTTGATTGCCAGTGGCAAGAGTTGGAATTAATTGCTCCGCTGCGGCGCCATCAAAGCATAGCGTAACCTGGATAAACAAATGTACAAGGAATAAATGGATCCTGCCATGGTAAAACTAATCACCGCAAGATAATCTTTCAAGGGGTGACTACATGGCTGAAATTAATGAGAAATCCAAGCAGCAACAGCTAGCCGAGTTCAAGGCGGATCATGACAACACGAAACTGACCACTAACCAGGGTTTGCGCATCTCTCATACCGACGACTCTCTGAAGGCAGGTGAGGCCCAACCCTCATGGAGGATTTCCATTTCCGGGAGAAGCTCACTCATTTCGACAACGAACGTATCCCGGAACGGGTCGTCCATGCTCGCGGATTTGGCGCCCATGGCTATTTTCAAGTATATGAACCCCTGACCGAATACACCAGGGCCAGGTTCCTGCAGGATTCTTCAGTCAAAACACCAGTCTTCGTGCGCTTTTCTACAGTAGTCGGTTCCCGGGGATCCGCCGATACTGTTCGTGATGTGCGGGGATTTGCCACCAAGTTCTACACCGAAGAAGGCAACTACGACCTCGTTGCCAACAACATGCCTATATTTTTTATTCACGATGGGATCAAATTCCCAGATATAGTGCATGCCATCAAGCCGGAGCAACACAATGAAATCCCCCAGGCGTCTTCAGCTCATGATACTTTTTGGGATTTCGTGGTCAGTACTCCGGAATTAGCGCATATGATCATGTGGCTAATGTCCGATCGCGCCATTCCCCGCAGTTTCCGTATGATGGAGGGATTTGGTGTTAATACCTTTCGTTTTGTGAACGAGCAGGGCAAAGCCCGGTTTGTAAAATTCCACTGGAAACCGAAGCTGGGTGTCCACTCCCTGGTTTGGGACGAGGCCCAGAAGATAGCCGGTAAGGATCCTGACTTTAACAGACGGGATTTATGGGATGCGATCAACAACGGTGATTTCCCTGAGTTCGAATTAGGCGTTCAGATGATTGAGGAAGAGCAGGAGTTCGATTTCGACTTTGACATTCTTGATGCTACCAAATTCTGGCCAGAGGAACAGGTGCCAGTGCAATTAATCGGGAAAATGGTCTTGAACAAAAACGTCGATAATTTTTTTGCCGAGACCGAACAAGTGGCATTCCATCCGGGCAATGTGGTGCCTGGAATTGACTTTACCAATGATCCGCTCCTCCAAGGGCGGTTATTCTCTTATATAGACACCCAACTGATTCGCCTTGGCGGACCAAACTTCCACGAGATCCCCATTAATCGCTCGCTGGCGGATGTCCATAATAACCAGCGGGAAGGTATGCACCGCATGACCATTGATCTGGGAGCAATAAGCTATTCACCCAATTCCTTGCGGGCAAACAGTCCTGAGCCGGCTATCGGGGCCGAAGGTGGTTATGTGCATTACACCGAAAAAGTGGATGGTCGCAAGGTCAGGCAGCGCAGTGACAGTTTTAAAGATTTTTACAGTCAAGCCACCCTGTTCTGGAACAGCATGTCCCCTCCGGAAAAGCAACATATCATAGATGCTTTCCATTTCGAAGTAGGGAATGTCATGGATATGTCAATTCGCCAGCGTGTGGTGGATACGTTTAACAATGTCCATGGTGATCTGGCCGGGCAAATCGCCATGGGCATCGGAGCCAATCCACCTCAGGCGCCCGGAGGTACTGGTGTGACGGGATCCTCTCCTGCGGTTAGTCAAGCAAACACAGTGAAGACACCCGCCACAAGGAAAGTAGCCATTCTCGTGGCTAATGGATTTAATTTTTCAGAAGTAACGCAAGTGATGGATAAACTGAAGAAGGCAGGTGCGCATTCGGAGATTATTAGTAAGTATCAGGGCCTGGTTACCGCTGTTGATGGCAATCAAGTTCAGGTAAACCGCAACTATCATACTGCAAGCTCGGTAGTTTTTGATGCCGTCTATATTACCGGCGGACGCGCTTCAGCCGATTCACTCCTTCAGCATGGGGACGCACTGCACTTTGTTACTGAGGCATTCAAACACGCGAAAGCTGTAGCTGCCAGTAATGAAGGCGTTGACCTCTTTGAAAAGTCAGGAATACTTGGAGTGAAACTGGCGCCGCCGGATAGCACTGCTGAAGTCATTGCAGATATGGGTGTTGTCACCATTAGAAATGCCGCTGATATGGGACGCTTCACTGATGAATTTCTCAAGGCCATCGCCGAACATCGTCATTGGATCAGATTAGCTCAAAAGGACATGGTCCCAGCTTAGAAAACTTTATAGCCGCGGTACTGTTGGCACATCCAAGACACCAACTGGCGGCGCCTTGGCTCCATCCCCTTTAACAGTCTTCTTATTCAGGCCGGCGGCATGTCGGGCCGGGGATATAAGCTGCAACCGAACCAATCAGATAATGGCTGGATAGTCGACATGAATAAACTGGAACGGGCTAACTGCCGGTTATATCCTGCTGCTGCTGGCCGCTCCCGCTCTGATTCCGTTGCTGCCGGCGGAAAACCTGGCTGACGTGAGTATGGAAACAGTAAGTGAAATGGACGTTGGTGCGGAAATGACCTGGCAGGGACGTCTGTATACGCAGGCGTTGCAGGGCAGGCCGGAACAGGCGGAGGGGTCTTTTGTACTGGAACAATGGCAGTTTCCCTTCCGGCAAGACAGCATAATTAAAATAGTGGAAAATCCCGCATACGAAAATGGTTTTAAAGAAAAAAGCATCACAATAGTAGCTGAAAGGAAGGACAGGGCCGATGGCCTTGTCGAAATTATCAATTATGCCACCGAAACTACCATTGAGGGGTTCGACTTCTCCGACAAGGTCAGACCTCATCAAGCAGCTCTGCAGGACAATGTTTTGCAGATAACCGGGCCGCAGCGCCTGGAGGTGGTGTTGGGCATGTTCTGCAGGGAATTTGCAGCCAGTCAGATATTGGGTGAAGATACTGCAATGCTTGAGCGTGGCGCCAGTAGTATCAACACCAGGACTGTCCCTGGTTCGCAGCTGCTATACTTGCGTATTCCCGCAGATATGGAAGTGCAGGCGGATATTCCTGTTGTCTATGTTGAAGATTGAAATCTATGTTGAAGATTGAAACTAAAACGTTGTTATATGGCACCAACTACTGTAAAATACAACCAAACATTACAGGAGATTTATTCAATTAATGAGGTGAATGCTATAATTAGAACATTCGTTTTGATAACAATTAGCGCCTTTTTGCTTTTTCTGCCGCAAAAAGCGTTGGCGGCGGATGCGCTATACAGAATGTTGCATGCAGACGATTGTGCAGACTTCCGGGCTGATCAGGATGCTTTTATCGTTGGCCAGTTAATTGCCCAAAATGGCGACAGTTTTACAGTGGAAGTTAACAAAGTCCTGAGCGGCTTGGCGGTTGCGGATAAATTTTCCTTAAGCAGCGATTTTAAATATGGCTGGGCCGGTACCGGGAACATATCAATGGAACCCAAAGTTAGCGATTACTGCGTGATGTCCCTGAAAAAACACGGCTCATATTATAAAAAAGCATGGGGGATTTTTAAGGCCACAACCGGTGACTATAGGACTCTAAAACTCCTTTCAGAAGATATCAAATACCCCTATTATTCCGGAGATATTGCCGCAATTGAATGGTATGTTAATTCCGGGGGCACTGAAAAAGAATTCTTCTTTGACCAAAACCGTGTCTATGTCAGCCGCCCAAACGGAGAAACACGTCTTATCTACACTGAGGAAAACAGCGCTGGAGCAAATCAACCGGAGATTATTAATACCAAAAAATCTGACGCCACTTTATTTTTTGATGTGAAATCAGTTGTTCCGGAAATTGCTGTGCTGTGTGCAGCATGTGCCGCGGCGATAATAATAATTATAAAGCGTAAACGGGCATAATTTTTCTTGCACATTACACAAGGAGATTTGAAATGATTCCTTTATTGGCGCAATTTTTCATCGGCTGGCCCGCCATACTTGGTTCGTTGCTTGTTTCTTCACTTGGCGTTTATGGGCGCCGACCGGAACTCTGCTTTGCCGGCGCTATACTTTCCCTTGGTTTCGCCTGGTATCTTACAGCTCTTCCAGCGGTTATTTTTAAGTTAGCCGGCTATTCATTACCGCTATTCCACCTGGCCGCAATGGTTTTTGTTCGTCAGGGAAGGGAAAGAATTGCCGGACTGCTCTTGTTGCCTCACGCAGCTATCGTTTTTTATTTGCTATCGGTAATTGCATCCTCACCGCCGCCGCAGGTTTACTATTACTACGAATAAAACCTATTTACAGTGTCATTGAAAAGGCGGTACAGTTTGGTTAAAAACCTGAGCAGGCAAACGAAATGAGGCTGTTATCAAGCCCCTGTCCGCGCAACCCCCTATCCCTTATGAATATACGGTTTCTGGGGAAGCAAGGGGACGTTCTTTTTGCTTCTCACCCCCGCTTCCACTGCATTTGTCAACTTTTGTACTATACTCCCTAGCTTTTTTTGCTTTTCCAGACATTGAATCAGGATCAGCTACAACTAGAAAATCTAAATCTTTTGTAACACCTTTCTTGACAACCAGCCCATGTTCAACTGCAAGTTTATGAGCCATTTCTCTTGTTATTTGCATACCATCCCTCTATAATCTAGCGTTTTCTCTTAATAGCTTTGCATTTCTCGTCAAAGAAGATATCCTGTCGGTTGATTCCTCTTAAAACGATGTGGCAGACGCCACTTTTACAACGTTCTCTTGCTCCTCTTACCACTTTTCAAACACCTGTTATTTTTGACTATTATATCATGTGGGGAAGCAAAAAGAACGTCCCCTTGCTTCCATTTTTGACTATTATATCATGTGGGGAAGCAAAAAGAACGTCCCCTTGCTTCCAAAAACGATGTGGCAGACGCCACTTTTACAACGTTCTCTTGCTCCTCTTACCACTTTTCAAACACCTGTTATTTTTGACTATTATATCATGTGGGGAAGCAAAAAGAACGTCCCCTTGCTTCCAAAAGAACGTCCCCTTGCTTCCATTTTATATCATGTGGGGAAGCAAAAAGAACGTCCCCTTGCTTCCAATATCATGTGGGGAAGCAAAAAGAACGTCCCCTTGCTTCCATTGCTTCCCCTTGCTTCCAAAAGAACGTCCCCTTGCCTCCCCGGCATTTCAAGGATAACGGTCCGGGTATGGCCTTCCCAGCCGATTTCAGCACCCAGAGCTTCGCCAATTCTTTTATTGTAGCGTTTATACGCCTACTTGCGTTTCTGAAACTGGGGATTCCGGACAAGCAGAGAATCTGGTATAATATCACAAAAGGGGGTGCCGGTTTGACTGGACTTAAAAACATAAACCGCACCAATGACTACGCCTTCAAAAGGATTATGGGCTCAGAAGAAGGCAAGGAACCGCTGCTCAGCTTCCTGAACGCGGTGCTGAAGCCGGCGCCCGGCGGAGAACTGGCCTCCCTGGAACTGCTGGACCGGGAGTTGGACCCCGAATACCTGCTGGACAGAGCTGCCCGGCTGGATATACTGGCCAGAACGGCGGTTGGTACCCTAATCAATCTGGAAGTTCAGATTAACAACCAGTACAACATCGACAAGCGTACCCTCTTCTACTGGGCCTGGCTTTACTATGGGCAACTGTCCAGAGGAGAAAACTTTATTTATCTCAGAAAAACCATCACTATCAACATTCTGGGATTTAATTGGTTCAAGGATCAAAACAAGTACCATCACACCTTCCGGCTCCGGGAAGACGAAACCGGAGAATTGCTCAATGAGGACCTGGAGATCCATTTCCTGGAGCTGCCCAAAATCACCAAACTCAAACGCAGACCCCAAGATGCGCTTGAAGAATGGCTGATGTATTTCAATAACCTGGAAGGAAAAGAAATGGAGGAGATAGCTATGACCAACCCTGGTGTTCGAAAAGCCATGACTATTGAACAAATCTTCTTAAAGAATAAAAAAGAGCGCAGGCTTTATGAACTGAGAGAGAAAGCCGCCAGGGATGAAATATCCATGGTGACCGGAGCCAAGGAAGAAGGTAAGGCCGAAGGCAAAATCGAAGGCAGGGCCGAAGGCAAGATAGAAGGCAAAATCGAAGGCAGGGCTGAAGGCAAAATCGAAATGGCACAGAGCGCAATCTGTAAATATCTGGACGCCAAATTTTCCAGTGACTCGCTTGGTCTTCAGGAAGAAGTCGGGGCCATTAATAATTTAGTTGTCCTGGACAAAATCATCGGCAAGATCTACACAGCCAATACCATTGAAGAAGCGGCAACTATTGTAAAAGAGTACACGCTGTCTTAGCTTCCATATGCTGCCTTAATGCATCCAAAGTTTTCTTGCGGGTCAACAATTTCATTCCAGAAACAATACCCCGTTATGGGCCGGGGATATCTTCCCGGGAATGGCGTTTTTCCCTCCGCCAATTAGGGCATTAGTTGAAGCAACAGCCATGCCTTTACTTCAGGGTTCGTCCCTGATTATTTTATTTAATAGTGTGTTCGTTGCTCGCAACCGTCCCCGTGACACGTTAACGGACATCGTCAGTGATATCGTAAATTTTAAGTTTGAATTGGAAACCTTCGTATGCTCTCAGCATTCTGCCCAGCTGTTCCCAGGTAAATACCTTGCCGTCAATAATCACGCTATGTATTTCGTCATTTGTTTCACTGTATTCAAATCTGCCCGCAACTTCATCTTCTTTCAACTCCGTGTACCTCACTCCGTTCGGCGATCCCTTCGTTGCCTCCTAAGACAGCGGCACCGTCCTGGGCCTGTCGGTGTGCTGCAGCATCGCCGCCAGGCACGAGACGGCATTTGACATTGAGACCGGCCCGGCGGGCACTACCTTTTTGGTCAGGTTTAAAAAGCAGGAATAAAAGCCGGATTAAAAGGAGATCAGCGCTGCAGTCAAGTCCAGCGGAGCCATAACCTTGCCGCCTTTATAGACTCGCATGTTACCCGATGAGATTTCGTCTATCAGCATTACATTGCCATCGTTGTCGACGCCGAATTCTAATTTGATATCGTATAGCTCCAACCCTTTCCTTTGAAGCTCATCACTAATCAAAGCTGTAATTTTCTGAGTGCTTGTTTTGATTTCTGTAAACTGCGCGGCGGACATAATGCCCAGGGCCTCCAAACCTTCCACCGTAACTAAAGGATCTCCTCTTTCATCATCCTTTAACGTAGCTTCTACGTAAGCGTTCAGCTTGTCCCCTTCCCGCACATAGGCTCCGTAACGGCGCAGGAAGCTTCCCACCGCTTTGTAGCGACAGATAACCTCCAGGCCCTTGCCGAAGGCTTTGGCCGCTTTGACGTCCATGGTTCCGTTTTCTACATCGGCACTTATATAGTGGGTTTGGATGCCGGCATTTTTCAGCATTTCAAAGAACATAGCGGATACCATAAGGTTTCTTTTTCCTATCCCCGCAATTGAAAGGCCCACAGTGTTGGCCCCGGGGTCAAAAACACCATTCTCACCTGTCACATCATCCTTGAATATCAAGCGGTAATTCCCGTTTTTCAAGGCATATACATCTTTTGTTTTGCCCTCGTATAGCTTTTCCACGCCAGTTCTCCTTCCAATTCTCTCATTTAAAGTATTTGTCTCGACTATCACGTAATCCTCTATGCCTAACTATTTAAGTTCATTTTTTATAATTAATACCGCTTCTAATCCTTTACCGTTTTTCTTAGATTTCCATATGCCTGTTATTTTTCCCTCCCATAAAACAGCACCGGGATTTGAAACGGTTTTGAACTTAATAATGCTGATATTGCCGATATATTGGGGTCCTGTACGGCGCCGGCTGTTCCTGTTGAGCCAGGCAATTTCATATTGTTATATGCGTCGATTTCCTTATAATATGCTCAATGCAGGGTTTCGTCAAATGTTTTATAGGTTATTTAGATAATGAATATTATCGTCCCGGTTGCCGGGCAATGAGAATCAGCGGATTTTTTCAGAGACATGAGTTAAACATCCTGGTCGAAATACGAAAAATCGCAAGCAAAAATCGCTGTTCACATGTAAAAAATAAGAATTGAGGACATTCAAGGCAACCGGCCAGGGGGTTTAATGGAAAGATGTTCTTCTTAATTATTGCCGGATCGCTGGTTCGAAGCGTCAATTCCTGACCTGAAAAGGCTTCTAAATATTTTATTTCGGATAATTAATATTACTTTATAATGCTCAGTTTTTGTCAATAGATAAAAAAGACAGTAAATGATCAATATTTGCAGCCAATTTGTTTATAGAAATAATATTGCCGAATTGGTACCCTTCTTATGGACAATTGAATAACTGTATTCATTATTTCTGTCCTGTACAGCAGTGATTCTACTGATCTATACAGGTCACATCGCGTTCACAGTTTGGTTCAAGGAATACTTTGCATAATGAAGGGGGAGGATCAGATGGTTAAAAGTAGTTGGTTCAATTTTAAAATGGAGAAAGGAGTTAAACTGTAATTATGGAACAGCAAGTTAGCACGCGTCCGGAGACCCTGCCCGCTAAGAAGACCAGAGTGTTAAAACCCGAGATCCTTGGGATGGTCATAGTCTTATTAATCGCTCTTTTTGTTGGCATAATTAAACCTTTTAGCGGTTTACCCCCGGTGGGCCACCACATGGTAGGCGTCGTAATTATCACCCTGGGCTTGTGGATTTTCAAGCCCAATAACGTGCCTTTTATGGCAGGATGCGGATTCCTGGTTGCAGGCGGCCTTGTTTTTGGACTTAATTATACTACGGTTGCTGCCGGGTTCACCAGTTCCTCGGTCTGGATCCTGATACCGGCCCTGTATTTTGGTTTTGTACTGCAAAAAACAGGACTTGGCAAAAGGATCGCCTACCTGGTGTTAAAACTTTTTGAACCAGGCTGGGTTACCATGGCCATCAGCTGGTTCATTATCGGCATGGCGCTTTCGGCTTTAACGCCCTCAATCACAGTACGCCTGGCGATTGTCATGCCTATCGTCATGGGAGTTATTGAGGCTTGCAAATTAAAATATAATTCCAAAGGTTCCGCCTTCATCGCCCTTATAGCCTTTGCCATGTGTCTTTTCCCGGGTACCGGCTGGCTGACCGGCTCATTGTCCGGGCCAATAATGGTCGGATTCCTGCCCGCAGAGCTAAAACACCTGGCCACTTTCGACAACTGGTTTAAAATACTGGCCCTGCCCTGGTTCATAGTTACAGTGGTGTATGTGGCGCTGGTTGTTTTATTAATGAAGCCCAGGGAAGCAATCGGCATTCCTCGCGACACTTTTAAGGATGAGTACATTGCCCTGGGGCCTATCAGCCGTCAGGAAATAATTGCGACGGTTATACTTGTCGCCTGCCTGGTTTTATTTACTACTGAAAGGCTACATGGCATACCCGCTGCCGGGGTAGCCTTATGCGGGCTGGTTTTACTGTTGTTGTCCGGTATCATCAAACCGTCGGAGATAGGAACAGGAGCCAACTGGGATGTAATCGTATTCTTTGGCGTTACGATCAGCCTTTCGGCTATTTTTATGGAAGCCAAGGTCTCCGAATGGATTACCCCGATACTGGAGCCAACGATACTTTCCTTTGCGTCCAACCCCCTGATTTTCCTGCTGCTCCTTACCGCGGGAATTATGCTGATTCGCTTTATCGACGTGCCCTGGGGTCTCTCCACCATGGCGCTTACAGTAATCGTACTGCTTCCCATATTCAGCCAATTTGGTATTCACCCGCTGGTGGTATCCTTTGCTTACCTGGTTGGCATAAACTTTTTCCTCTTAAGTTACCAGCAGCCATGGTTGCTGATGGCGGAGGGAATAATGCAAAACAAAGGGTGGGCTGCCAGCCACGTGTTTACAGCAGGCCTTTGCTACATTATTGCGGCCTTTGTGGCTATACTGGTGTGCATGCCCTACTGGAGGCTGATAGGTGTGATCCATTAACTCCGTGCCTTATAAAGAATTAATAACTCAGGTATTCTTCTGAGGAGCTTTTAAAAAAGAGCTGTAAACAGCTCAAACCTCGGCAAATTCTTGAATAATCAGGCATATAAAAAGGGTTGGGGGCTTTTTACCCCCAACCCTTTTTATATGCCTGTAATCTCTGTTAGTTTTTATACTGATGTTATTTGCTGTCTTTTAATTCACAGTTGAAACGGTTAAAGTGCGGTCCTCTGTTTTGCAGCATTTTATCGGCTTGCTCCTGTGTTATCTTCCCGTCAGCAACATCCCGGGCAATTTGCCCTTCTTTTTGCTCCTGCATCTTCTGCCTGAACTCTTCCGCCGTCAGGCCGTGCCCGGTCAGGATATCCTGCATATTTTTGCCTGACTCCAGTTCAGTTTTGAGTTCCTCACTGGTAATGCCCAAAATACTGGCCATGCCGTCAAGGTTGTGGCCGCCCGACCTGCCTTCGATTCCTATTTTACTCTTGCTTTTGATTCCCATTTTGCTGTTGTTAAAACTGAATCCACAGAAACCTGCATCTTTGCGGGCTGCTATTTTGTCAGCCAGTTCCTGAGTAATCTTGCCTTCCTTTACCGCTTCTTCAAGCATCTGTTGTTTGGTGGTATCAATTGCGGTTGTTAATTCATCCTGGCCTATACCGAGGTTGGCGGCTAATTTTGCTACAAAATCCTGGCAGAGATTTGCCGTCGGTGAATCACCCTGTTGGCCTGTCGCGGCCAATGCAGTACCTGTCACAGCTCCAACTAAAAGGACAAGCGCCAGTAAGAAACCACCTACCCGCAACTTACCTGTTTTCAAGAAGAACCACCTCTTTCTTATAATTTAATTTATAGTATAGACTTCCTTCCTGAAGATAAAATGAAAATAAGCTGAAAATCACCTTAATTTATTATGAACATCCTGTGGCCTTGAGAAACTTGGATAGCACCGGTTGATCCGCTACTGTTCCGGGTTAGAATTGCAAATGCCCTGCTCTCCGCCGCCAGGCGCCGGATCAGCTACGATTCTTTGCCGTTCCAGCAATATGTGCAGATTTTATCCTCGCCGATACCGATTGCTTTAATCATGTCATGGATATTTTGATATTTTAGCGTGGACAGGTTGAGCCCTTTACCTATGCATTCCACCATACGATTGTACTGTTCGGTGGATGGATCGCAATAAGCTTCAAGGGAATCCGGTTCTTTTCCTTCCAGCCGGGTGATAGCCCGTCTTGCCGCAAGATCCATTTCTGACCTGGATCTCGAGAAGTTTAAGTACTTGCAACTGAAAACAATTGGCGGGCAAGCCGCCCGGATGTGGACTTCACTGGCATTGCATTTATAAAGCAGGTCCACTGTTTCTGTAATCTGGGTACCGCGGACAATTGAATCGTCGCAAAAAAGCAGCCGTTTTCCTGAAACAAGCGCCTGAATTGGCATTATCTTCATCCTGGCGATAAGGTTTCTTACTTCCTGGTTCTGGGGCATAAAACTCCTCGACCAGGTGGGGGTGTATTTTATAAAAGGACGACCATATGGTATTTTGGATTGGTTTGAGTAGCCAATGGCATGTCCGACACCCGAGTCGGGCACACCGGCAACAATATCAATTTTCACATTGTCGCTTCGGGCCAATGCCGCTCCATTTCTATAACGCATAACCTCAACGTTTACCCCTTCATATGTTGAAGATGGGTAACCAAAATAAACCCATAAAAAAGCACATATTTTCATCTTATTTCCCGGTGGCGCAATCTTCTCAACACCATCGGCTGTAAGAAAGATGATTTCGCCCGGGCCAAGCTCATAGTTGAAGTCGTAGCCAAGGTTGGCAAAGGTGCAGGATTCCAAAGAAACACAGTAAGAACCATCTTTCTTGCCAATTATCAAAGGTGTCCTGCCCAGCCTGTCCCTGGAGGCGTAAATCCCCCGGGGCGTCAATAGCAAAATCGAACAGGATCCTTGAATCAACTCCTGTGCCCTCAATAAACCGTCTTTGAATGAGTTTTCATGATCTATGATTACAGACACAAGCTCTGTGGGGCTAATAGCACCCCTGTTTGTTTCCAGGAAGTGAATATTCTTTAAGTTGGTGAACGCTTTATCGGCTATGTCGTCTAAGTTGTTAATTTTTCCCACAGTACTGATGGCGTATTGACCCAGGTGCGAACGCACTGTTAAAGGCTGGGGTTCGGTATCGCTTATACAGCCTATGCCCATATTCCCATGTATTTTGGAAAGTTCAGCCTCAAATTTGGCCCTGAAATGCGTGTTCTCGATATTGTGAATCGACCTGTTGAAACAGTCGCCGCTCCAGATCGCCATACCCCCTCTGCTGGTTCCCAGATGCGAATGGTAATCCGTACCAAAATATACATCCATTACACAATCCTCTTTAGAAACCACGCCAAATAGTCCACCCACGAAAATTACACCCCTTAAAATATTCTCAACTGCTTTTTCCGCAGATAATTAGAACCGGATAGTTTTAAACCGAATTGGTTGCATGCACACGTTAATAGCATTACATTTTTACAAGAGTATTGCAACAATATTTTATATCCAGATAAAAAAAACGGTTTTCTTCTTTGGTGGATTACCATTGGGAAGGCTATAAACCGGCCGTTAGGCGGGGGAATTGGGTGATGTTTTAACAGATAAAACTACGGGCCGTCAATAAAGGGATAAAAAAAGAAGCAAGATGAACGGCCTCCGATCCTTGCTTCCTGCTATTCACTGGATTATTAAAGGGCACTTATAACGTCCATGTATCTGATATCCGGCTTTCGCAAGGGCAGCTTTGAAGCGGTTTTCCAGGACAACAGTTTACAAACGCCTCAAAATTTGTCATCTAACTCCCTGCGTTTTCGAAGGGCTTAAGGGGGTTGCCCTGTAATATCATATCCACTTCTTCATAGCCCGCTGGAAATGCGTAGTTGTAACGGGCCGGCAGGGCAAATACATAACTGCTGTTGCGTCCCATTTCCTTTGGACCCACCGGCGCTGCGCCGGTATGGAATTCCCCGTTTGTAAGCGCGTTCCACTGGTCAGGCGTGAATACCATTATGGGAATGTCCTGTCGCTGGTTTTGGGCAGTCCATTGCGGGTGTCTGAGGGAGATCAACGGGCCGTTTTCTACAGCTGTTAAACCTCCGGGGGTAAAACCCTCCCATTCATCCGCGCTGACCGAATAACCTCGCCAGCTCTCCGGCAAAGAAAAACTAAAGCCATATTCCGTGTTTTGGTATAAGTTGGAGCCGGCTTCTTTGTACGAACCCAGCTGCAAGGCAGTGATAAGCCAGCGTTCTTCGATTTTTTCGACAACAAGGGTTATGGGGCGCCTGGCGGCAGCACCTCCTTCTGCCAATTCAACACTGGTTATTTCGATGATTTCGCCTTTAACCCGGTACCCGGAATCGGACACCTTATCCAAATTTAAAAGCTCTATCCGTTCCGGCCACGGACTGGACAGCAGCCTGCCAGGAATATTCTGCATGTTCCCCTGCCATTCCGCCAGGAGCGCGGGAGCTATAAAATCGCCGTAGTTTTCCTTCACACTCTGGTTCACCGTCTCCTGAGGGGCAAGCAGCGATACTGATTTCAGCTTCCTGCCGAAATCTTCAACCAGCCAAACAACCTCCTCCTGCTCATTCTCGCCTTTATTTTTACTTTCCTGGCCATTTATAAACAGCTTGACCGGCTTACCGGCAAAAGCCACCGTTGCCAGGATAGTGACCAGAAGAGCAGCACAAGCAACAACTAACCATTTCTTTTTCATTGGAAATACCTCGCTTAAAAATTTCTTTGAGATCTACTTTTTATAATCCTTTGGTTGTCCTTAGATCGTCCATTGATCATGAATGATCCCCACTCATTCTTTCATCATTTGGACGAAATGACAGATGGTAAAAAGAGAGGCTGAGCTGACTGTAATTCCTGAACTGGAATTCTAAATAATAAGACGCCTTACAGCACAAAAAGGTTCGCATTTCAATATTTCATATTATTGCCATGGAATATTGCTTGTTCATACAAACATAATCGCCGGGGATTGGAAGAAACTTGCCTGGTTTTATAGCGAAATTCTTGACCGGTAAAACGGGACAGCAAATCCTACCTTTGATATACTTGTGTTACAGTATTGCTAAAGAATGGGGGAAAGCTTATGAAGAATATTTTTTTCTATCAAACCGACTTTGGGATTATCGGGATAGCAGGGAACGAAAATGCTGTTACAAACTTGTACTTCCAGGGCGAAAACACACCCGAAGACGCAATCGTATCCGAAACTGAAATTCTGGAAGAGGCTGGCGGGCAACTGCGTGCTTACCTGACAGGACAGCTAAAAGATTTTACTCTGCCCCTGGCTCCTTCCGGAACAGAATTCATGCAGCGTGTTTGGCAGAGTTTGCGGACCATTCCCTATGGCGAAACACGGAGCTATCAGGAAATAGCGCAGAGCGTGGGCAATAAAAAAGCGTCAAGGGCGGTGGGATTGGCTAACAACCGCAACCCGATTCCGATTTTTATCCCCTGCCACCGGGTAATCGGCGCCAATGGAAAGTTGATCGGCTACGGGGGAGGGCTGGAGCTTAAGGCGCGTCTTCTGGAACTGGAAAAAAAGGTGATGTCAGCAGCTAACTATCCCGGCTCTTAATGGCGCCCGGATAAGGATGGCGAGATGGCGGAGGGAAAATTAGGAGAACGGTCCTTGTCCCTTTTTATTACTCAATGTGGATTACGTTATTCCTGTTCATTCCGCCGTCCACCAAACCACCTGGTTATTTTGGCAGTTGTCTTTGTCCAATAACCCCTTTTGCTTACTTATGTTTAGGGACAATTGTTAAATTTCTTTTTTGCTCTCTTCACCCACCAGGAAAATGTAATCCGGGTTCTAACCCAAAATTAAAGCGTTCGGGCCTGCTTTAATTCTACCAGTCAGATAAAAAACCGGCCCCCAGCGGGGACCGGCCATTTTGCTTGCTTATTTCTCTGTCCACCCTTTTACTTTCTCCTGATTTGCTTCTATCCATTTACCTGCCGCTTCGGCGGGATTCATGCCGTCTTCTATATCCAGCATAACTGCCTCCATATCGTCGGCGGTCCAATTAAATTTGTCCAGTATATCGTAAACCTCCGGCTTTTCTTCCTTTAACCCCTTGCGCACGATAGTGTGAATGAATTCTTCGGCTCCGTAAACCCCTTTGGGATCTTCCAGGTATTTAAGGTCCCACTTGGCAAATTTCCAATGGGGAGTCCAGCCGGTTATTACAATCCAATCCCCGTTGCCCGCGGCCTTTTTCAGCGCTGCCGCCATACCGGCGCTGCTGCTGCTCTGCAATTGCATGTCCAGGTTGTAATCCACAATTGCCTGCTCCGTGGCTTTCATTATGCCGGCGCCCGGCTCAATGCCTGTTATCTTTCCCTGGAATTTATCCTTAACACTATTGAGCTCTTCGATTGAGTTAATGGTGACGTATTCCGGAACCACCAGGCCAATCTTGGCGCCTTGCAAGTTGGGGCCCAGATCTTCCACTTTATCTTTGACCTGCTCGAAGTAATCCTTGTGGGTCGCGGGCAGCCAGGCGGCAACGATACCGTCGAAATTACCCTCGCTAACGCCCAGCCACATGGGAGAAGCGTCAACAGCGGTAATTTTTACCTCGTAGCCCTGATTTTCCAGCACCTTTTTTACTACATTGGTGCTGGCAATCTCCGAATCCCACTGCACATAGCCCAGTTCCACCGACCCCCTGGCTTCCTGTCCCTGCTGCTGCGCCTGCTGTCCGCAGCCGGCCATTGCCCCTGCGAATAACGCCATAACAGCTAACAGGACTACCATCTTTGATACTTTTTTAACCACTTTATTACCTCCCTTTTAATTATCTTAATTGTACTCGGGCCGCCACCAGTAAAGCATTTCTTAATTACCGGCCGGTGCGGTAACCGTTGTGAGCAACCTGCTCCATACGCTTCCTCAAAAGGGCCTTAAAAGGTAACGGTGGCGCACCGGTTTGCCGGGGTTAACTACTTTGCAGGTCCTGGAACCGGTGAAGCCCGGCCTCCATGACTGGAGCCCTCAGGGGGAACCGCTCACCCAAACAGCTATTATTTTGCAAGTTTCACTGCAGCTGGTACGGACTGCAGTGAAACAGCTATCCTGGATAAATACCGGCATCCTGCCAGGGTAAATTTCTGGTTTAAACACCCGATAAAAGCTTCTATACCTTTACCTTGCGCTTTTCGCTTAAGCTTTGGGTTACCCGGTCCAGGATGATGGCCATGATAACTATGGCTAGCCCCCCTTCAAAACCCTTGGCAATGTCCAGCCTGGAAATGCCCGCCAGCACCTCGTTGCCCAGGCCGCCGGCCCCGATCATGGCTGCGATGACGACCATGGAAAGTGACAGCATAATACACTGGTTGATACCCGCCATAATTGTCGGCAAAGCCAGTGGTATCTGAACTTTAGTAAGTTTTTGCCATTCTGTGGAACCAAAGGCATTGGAAGCCTCCACCAGCTGAGTTGGTACCTGCCTGATGCCCAACCCGGTAAGGCGTATGGTGGGCGGCATGGCAAACACAACTGTAGCAAACAGGCCCGGTACCTGACCAAGACCAAAGAACAATACCGCCGGAATCAGGTAAACAAAGGCGGGCATTGTTTGCATGAAGTCCAGCAAAGGCATTATTATTCTATGGGCAAGGTCGCTCCTTGCTGTTAAAATACCCAGTGGTATACCAATCAACAGCGCCAGGGCGGCGGCGGCAAGAACCAGGGACAATGTTTCAATGGAAGGTTTCCATAGTTGCATATTGTAGATAAGATACAGGCCGATGGCTGTACCAACGGCTATCTTCCGGTTGGAAACAAACCAGATCAGGATGAAGACCAGAAATATAACAATTAGTGGATGCACTGCCAAAAAAACTGTTTCAATTCCCGAAACCAATATTTTAATGATTAACGTGATGAAATCAAATAATTCTTCTAAATTAACCTGGGCCCAATCAACTATCCATTCCACCCAGAGACCAATTGGCAGTTTAGGCAATGTTATTTCCTCTCCTTGCCATCCCGGCCAGCACCGAGCCCTTAACCAGAATGCCCATTAGTTTATTTTCAACCCCGGTTACGGCAACAGGGAAGCGTGTTCCTGCTATTATAGGGATGACATCTTTTAACGGGGTGTCAGCACTTACCCTGGGTATATCTTTGATAATAATGTCTTTAAACTCTTTGTGTTCTTTAACAGCCTGAAGGGCATCTTCTGCAAGAACCAGGCCTTCCAGCCCGCGATCCCTGGCAACGACAAAAATACTGGAGATACCGTGTTCCTTCATCCGGCGCAGGGCCACATGGGGCCCGTCCTTTAAAAAAACCACCGGATCCGGCGCCTTCATTACACCTTCTGCGGTCAGGAGCTTGGTCCGGTCTACGTTTTCAACGAATTTCTCCACGTAATCGTTGGCGGGGTTAGTGAGGATTTCCTCAGCCGTACCAATTTGGACAATCGTACCGTTGTTCATCAGGGCAATACGGTCGCCCATTTTCAACGCTTCGTCCAGGTCATGGGTGACGAAAATGATGGTCTTATTAAGGGTGTTTTGCAGGGAAAGCAGCTCATCCTGCATGTTCTTGCGGATTAGCGGGTCCAGGGCGCTGAAGGCTTCATCCATAAGAAGAATATCCGGATTATTGGCAAGGGCTCTGGCCAGTCCGACCCGCTGCTGCATGCCGCCGCTAAGCTGATCCGGCATGCTGTGTTCCCAGCCCTTCAAACCTACCGTTTCGATAATTCGCGCCGCTTTTTCCCGGCGTTCGGCCATGGCAGCACCCTGTATTTCCAGGCCGTAAGCCACGTTATCGAGCACCGTCCGGTGAGGAAATAAGGCAAATCGCTGAAAGACCATGCTGATTTTTTTTCTGCGCATTTCCCTGATATAATTTGGGTCAGCCAGGGTTATATCCCGGTCGTCTATGGTAATGGAGCCTTTGGTGGGTTCTATCAACCGGTTAATACACCTCAGCAAAGTAGATTTACCACTTCCCGACAACCCCATGAGCACGAAGACTTCACCTTCGTCTACTGAAAAGTTAATATCAAAAACCCCCACGGTTTGCCCGGTCTTCTTTAGTATTTCATCTTTACAATAACCTTCTTGCATCATTTTTTGAGCCTTCTCCGGGTGGTCGCCAAAGATTTTTACCAGATTTTTAACAATTATTTTGCTCATAGGTGACATCCTTTCAAAGAGCTTCAGCGGATATTACTATTGGAACATGACAACTTTGTACTTAAGAATAAGTTGTCACAAAAGAATTATAACAAATAAATATTGTTGCTGTCCAGATAATTGAGATAAAGAAACCAAAAAATACTAAAATTTTGAAGATTGTACCCCCGTTAAAGAGCATTAAATAGGCGAATAAAGGAAGCACTGGGACAATTCGAATCTATTTATAGCCTGATCCAATATCAAGGGTTTTTCAAGGGGTGCTTTGTGAGCTATAATAGGGTGATTCCGCAATTATGAAGACTGTGTAAAAAAAAGGAGGATTTGAATGCCAAATGTGGCCTCATTTCTACTGCCCCAGGAATTTTTGATTGTCGGCGCGGCTGTCCAAACAGGGCTGTTTGAAGAATTGAAAAACACCCCCTGCACCCTGGAAGAATTAAATATTAAAATAAAAACAGACCGCCGGGCCCTGTGGTCTGTTGTTGAGGCTTTAATTGTTTTAAATTATCTGGAATATGACGGTGATAATATTAAACTTTCCCAAGAGGCGGACAACATCTTTTTCAATTCCGGTCACCAGCAGTACACGGGTTTTTCATTCATGCATGCCTACAACTTGATGAAAGCATGGATCCAGTTACCGGAAGTTATGGTTAGCGGGAAACCGGTTTCTAAAAAGGATGCGCCCCGGCATACAAAGCACTTTATCAGGGCCATGAGCCATCATGCCCGGCAGTCGGCGCTTCAGATTGCAGATTACTGCCTGAAAGACTTGCCTGCAGGCGCCCGGGTCCTTGATGTCGGCGGCGGTCCCCTGACTTATGCCACAGCTTTTGCCGGCAAAGGAGCAGTGGTAACTGTATTGGACCTTCCCGAAGTAATCGCCATGATGCAGCCGGAACTAGACGGGAATCTGCCCGTAATGCTGGTTAAAGGTGATTTTACCACAGGACTTCCGGCGGGACCATACGATTTAGTATATCTTGGTAATGTTTGCCACATTTATGGCGAACAGGAAAACAGTAAATTGTTTCAAGATGCGGCAAATGAACTCACGCCGGGAGGTCAAATAGTTATAAACGATATGATCCGGGGTACGGGCGCTATGCCAGCAATATTCGCGGTGAATATGCTGATTAATACGCCCTCCGGAGGGACATGGACCTACGGGCAATACAAATCATGGTTAAACGCCGCCGGATTTTCCACCGCGCCCTGGGAAGAAGTTGCCGGCAGGCAGTTGATTAAAGCTGTTAAAACAAATTAAGGCAGGAAAGGATACGCAAAAAAGCCGGGCTGAGGAATATAATTGCCAGAATGTTTAATGCTGCTGTCTGGCCATTGCCTCCACTTTTAATTCTTTGGGCATTTTTTCAATGGCGTACCTTAAGGCTGTTCGGGGCATTATTTTTTTATTCTTGAAAACATAATCAAACACTTCTTTCTGGTTTTTACGGCTGGCCTCCTTGAGCATCCAGCCATAGCCCTTTTGAACCAGATCATCCCGATCCAGAAGCAGAAGATCGGCAATTTCCAGTACGTCTTTAAAAAATCTACCGTTTTTGGCAGGGATAATAAGGGACACCGCGGCTGCGCGGCGCATCCAGCGGTTATTGGATGTGGTCCATTTTTTTAGTACGGACAAGTAATCGGGGTACATTTCAATAAAAGCGCCCACGGAGTGATTACAGAGGGTATCACAGGACGCCCAGTTGCTGACATAATGTTCTATCCATTGTTCGAACACCGCCATATCCTCCGGTCGGTATTCCCTGCGGATATAATAAGACCAATTGCAAGCTATAAACGACTCTTCCAGATAACCCGATTGCCACAACTTTTCGCAGCAGCCGAAGATTTCCTTTTTACCCTCGTCTTGAATATTTTTAAAGTATTTTTTACCGATTCTGCCAACAACAGCAGTTTTTACCCCGTAAGATTTTATGCTTTCTTTAAAAAACCTCTGACCTGTTTCCCGGGTATGTTCGTCAATGTTCCCGCTCAATTCCCGGCGGATTGCTTCTATTATTACGCTCATCTTTTATCTCCTCCAATAAAAAAATTCCACTGTTGAACCGACGGTACAGTTCTTTAATTTGGAAGCCTTACCCGGGGCTCTAGTTCCTGTTTGAACAAAGGCCCGCCGGCGGGCCGGAATCCTGCCGGATTGCCCCATACCAGGGGGAATCGGCGCTGGAATATTATACCACCGGAACGCCTGTTTGTAAAGATGTTTATTGCTCCAAACAGGCGGCGGCTTTGGCTTCCACGGATAAGTCCCGGGTTGAAAGGGACGATATTCTATAAACCGGGGCATATCTTAACCTGAAAAAACATTATTGCAGTGAAAGCTAACAACGGTAAAAAGTTCAGCAGCAATCGCCGGGTACCATGAACCGCTGGTGGTCAACTTGCAAAACAGCAGCCGGTTAAAATTTAAAGTACGATTTTAAAGGGTGATTTGATGGTCCGGACCCGGATTTGCGCAGATGGACGGTTGACCATATGAAAAAATGATAAATAAGTCCAAATACCCAAATTATACGCCAAAATGATATAATGGTACTCGTGTAAAAGTGAAGCTAAAAATGGAAGAAACGTTTCCCTGTTCCTGGATCACCGGTTTGAAAACGAAGGTTTGTGACGGCGGACAACAAAGGTCCCTTAATGACAGTAAATTTTTCAAAAGGTACTTATTTAAGAAGGAGTTTTTAATCACTAAAGCCAATATTAAGATTTTATAAAAATTTGATACTTATACAGGTACGCTTGAAAGTGGATAAAAATGAGCGAAATGAAATTTAAATTGGGGGATGCTTAAATGCCGGACAAGTAGTACAATATTTCCGGAGTAAAAGATTTTCAAGCAGAACTCAAAGGCCGTTGAAAGATGGCGAATTAAGAACTTTTGACCGTTTACGGTTATTAGTTAACAAAAAAAGGAGGAAGAGGAATGAAAAATGGCAAAAAGGTTGCCCTGCTGGTTGTTATGCTTTTTATTCTGGGTATAGCAGCCGGTTGTGGCGGAGGCGGCGGGACGTCGCAGACGGGTGAAAAGGCCGGAGATGATATCAAAGTAGGTATTAACGTAGAATTATCCGGTGGAGTAGCCAGCTACGGCACCAACGCCAGGGATGGCGCGATCCTGGCAATTGAAGAAATCAACAAGGCCGGCGGCGTGCTGGACAAAAAAATCAAGCCCATTGAAAGAGATTGCAAGTCCATTGCGGACGAAGCTATGAGCGTAAGCGCCGCGTTAATGGGTGAGAAGATCGTGGCTCAAATTGGACCCCTTACCAGCGGTGACGTAGCGGGCAGCACCCCCGTCATGATGGAGAACAAAGTTCCCCTGATTGCTCCCGCTGCCACAGCGGCCAATGTGACCGTTGACGACAAAACCGGCAAAACCAGGGATTATATTTTCCGGGTTTGTTTTATCGACCCCTTCCAGGGAACCCTGATGGCCCAGTTTGCTACTGATAATCTGGAAGCAAAGAAAGCTGTAATTTATTGCGATAACTCCAGTGATTATGGTAAGGGTCTGGCTCAATACTTTGAAAAAACGTTCACCGAAAACGGCGGCACTATTCTGGCCAAGGAAGGCTTTGTCAAGGATGACCGTGATTTTAGAGCTGCCTTGACCAAAATCAAGGGTCTAAACCCTGACTTTATTTATGTGCCCGGCTATTACCAGGAAGTTGCCCCCCTCATTAAGCAGGCCCGGGAACTGGGAATTACTGTTCCCATGGGTGGCTGCGACGGTTGGGATTCACCTGACATGGTAAGCGTTGCTGGTCCCAGTGCCTTAAATAAGACATACTTTACCAACCACTATTCCTCCCAGGATACGGATCCCCAGGTTGTGAAATTTGTGGAGGCTTTTAAAGCCAAATATAACAAAGAACCGGATGCATTCGCTGCCCTGGGTTATGATTCCGTGCAGATAATGGTTCAGGGACTGAAAGACGCCGGTGAAGCTGATTCGGTTAAATTGACGGAAGCGCTGGCCAAGATTAAGGACTTTGCAGGTATTACCGGTAAAATGAGTATCGACGATCAGCATAACCCGGTTAAAGCCGGAGTGATCCTCGAGTTCAAGGATGGCAAACAGGTCATGAATACCCGTATTCAACCATAGGATACCCCGCCGGGAAGAGAGGGTCCCCCTCTCTTCCCCTTTAAACACTGGAGGGATGTGGCAGCATTGTTGGAATTTATGCAGCAAATAGTCAACGGGTTGTCCCTGGGCGCCATATATGCCTTAATTGCCCTTGGCTATACCATGGTCTACGGCATTATCAAACTGATTAACTTCGCCCACGGGGATATCATGATGGTTGGTGCCTTTGTGGGTTATTTCTCCCTTACACTGTTTGGAACCAATATTTTTATTGCTATGTTGGCGGCTATGATAACCTGTGCGATATTTGGGGTTTTAATTGAAAAAATTGCTTACCGGCCTTTACGCTACTCCACCCGAATTGCCGCGCTAATTACTGCTATAGGCGTATCGTTGTTCCTGGAATACATTGTAATTTTTCTTCTGGGTCCCACCCAGAAGGTTTTTCCTGACTCTGCTTTTCCTATAAAGGCTTATACCCTGGGAGGATTATCGATCCTGAACAAAGATGTTTTTGTCTTTGTTTCAGCAGTCGTTCTTATGTTAATTTTGCAATACATTATTAAGTGGACTAAAACCGGAAAAGCCATGCGGGCTGTATCCCTTGACAAAGAGGCGGCGGTCCTCATGGGTATTAGTGTTGACAAAACCATTTCCATTACCTTTGCTATCGGATCGGCCCTGGCCGCGGCGGCGGGGGTGATGGTAGGTGTTTATTATAATACAGTTAATCCGTTGATGGGGATTATCCCGGGACTTAAAGCTTTTGTGGCGGCTGTGCTGGGGGGCATAGGTATTATCCCCGGTGCAATGGTGGGTGGATTTGTAATGGGTCTTCTGGAAACCATGGTCAGTGGTTATGGCAACAGTCTTTACCGGGATGCTGTAGCTTTTGGGGTATTAATACTGATTCTTTTGATCAAGCCCAGCGGTATTTTTGGCGAAGATACCGGCGAAAAAGTGTAGGTGAAAAATATGCAGAAGGAACAGAACAAGTGGATAAAACTAGGTTGGGAAGCACTCATTCTGGTAGTGCTGTTTATAATTGTACAATACTTGATCACAGCGGGTCTGCTTCGCCAGTATTATCAGATAAATTTGACCTCCATGTGCATCAACGTTATTCTGGCAGTCAGCTTAAGTCTAATTAACGGTTTTACAGGGCAGTTATCCCTGGGCCATGCCGGGTTTATGGCAGTTGGGGCCTATGTTGCTGTAATAATGACCAACATGCTGGGTCTGCCCTTTATTATTGGTTTGCTGGCCGCCTGCCTGGCTGCCGGATTGGCCGGATTTATTATCGGTGTGCCCACCTTAAGACTTAAAGGGGATTACCTGGCTATTGCCACCCTGGCCTTTGGGGAAATTATCCGGGTAACCCTGCAAAATATTGACTATGTAAACGGTCCAGCCGGAATAATGGGGATCACTAAACTAACCACCTGGCCTTGGTTGTTCGGGGGAACGGTGTTAACTGTTTTGGTAATTGTCAACCTGGTTAATTCCAGCTATGGACGGGCTATAGTATCAATTCGTGAGGACGAAGTAGCGTCAGAACTGATGGGGATCAATACCACCAAATACAAAGTCCTGGCCTTTGTTATCGGGGCAATGTTTGCCGGTCTGGGCGGAGCCCTTTACGCTCATTACTTTTATATTATCAAACCGGAAACTTTCAACTTCCTGAAATCATTCGACATTCTGGTTATGGTGGTCCTGGGGGGCCTGGGCAGCACAACCGGGGCTATCATAGCGGCGATATTTATCACCGCCCTTACAGCGGCCCTGCAATCCTTCCCCGCAATCAGAATGATTTTATACGCCCTTATACTCGTTATCGTTATGATCTATCGTCCCCAGGGACTAATGGGGAACAAAGAGCTGAGCATGAAAACATTCGGCAGGATTTGGGGTGGAAGAAATGAACCTCATGGAAATAAATAATTTAGACAAATCATTCGGCGGTTTGAATGCCTTACTGGACTTCAATTTCCAGATAGCCGAGAATGAGCTGGTGGGATTAATTGGTCCCAACGGTGCTGGCAAAACTACGGTTTTCAATCTAATCACCGGGGTCTATAAACCGGATCGGGGCAGCGTAATGTTCAAGGGGGAAAATCTGGCGGGTTTGGCTCCCTACACCATTTGTGCCAAGGGTGTGGCCAGGACTTTTCAGAATATTCGTCTTTTCAATGATCTTTCAGTTCTGGACAATGTTAAAATAGCAACCCATAAAGATGTGCCCTACGGACTGATGAGCGCTATACTCAGATCCCCCGGCTTTTTCCGGGGAGAAGAAGAGATAGAAAAAGAAGCTTTAAAATACCTGGAAATATTTAACCTCAGTGAAAAGAAAGACGAGCTGGTTAAAAATCTGCCCTACGGAGAGCAAAGGCGCATCGAAATTGTGCGCGCTTTGGCTACCAGGCCGCTGCTGCTGATTTTGGATGAGCCCGCGGCGGGGATGAATCCCCAGGAGACCCAGGAACTGATGGAATTAATTCGCTATATAAGAAACGAATTCGATTTAACCATACTGCTTATCGAGCACGATATGTCGCTGGTTATGGGTGTGTGTGAGCGCCTGTATGTTTTGGATTATGGCCGGATAATTGCTGAAGGAACCCCGGTAGAAATTCGCGGCAACAAAAGAGTAATTGAAGCATACCTGGGAGAGGATGTTGAATAAACCATGCTCGCAGTGAAAGATATAGATGTGTACTATGGGGCTATCCATGCCTTGAAAAAGATATCTATTAACGTTGAGCAGGGCTCTATAGTTACCTTAATCGGAGCCAATGGCGCAGGGAAGTCTACCACGTTAAAGACTATTTCGGGCATATCCAGGCCCAAATCCGGCCGTATAACATTTAAAGGGGAGGAAATTACCAGGGTTCTTCCCGAAAGAATTGTCGACCGGGGTATTTCCCAGGTGCCGGAGGGAAGGCGGATATTTGCCGCCATGAGTGTAATGGAAAACCTGGAAATGGGCGCTTTTTTGCGGAAAAATAAGGTTGAAATTAATGAGGATATAGAAATGGTTTTTAACCGTTTCCCCCGTTTGAAGGAAAGACGCAAACAAACTGCGGGTACTTTGAGCGGAGGGGAGCAGCAGATGCTGGCTATGGGCAGGGCGTTAATGGCCAGGCCGGAGCTGCTGCTTATGGACGAGCCTTCCATGGGGCTGGCCCCTTTGCTGGTCAGGGAAATCTTTGAGATTATAAAAGACATAAACAGCCAGGGGACCACTATTTTGCTGGTGGAACAAAATGCGAAAATAGCGCTGTCCATTGCCGACTATGCCTATGTAATAGAAACAGGCGAAATTGTGCTGCAAGGCAGCGCCAGGGAATTGATGCACAGTGAAGAGGTTAAAAAAGCATATCTGGGCGGCTAAAACATACTATATCTTTAAACATGTTACATCGATGAAATGAAACGGGGGGAGTGCAACAGTGAGGGTAAAAGATCGAATGTCCGGTAACGTTCTGACGATACAATTGGAGGGCAGTTTGGATGATGCCTTTCGTATGATGAAGGAAAGGAAAATTCGCCGCTTGCCGGTAATGGATCAGACAAAATTGGTAGGGATTGTCACCCTGTCCGATTTAAACAAGGCGGCGCCATCCTCCGCAACATCACTCAGTGTTCATGAATTAAATTACCTGTTGGCCAAAACCAGGATTAAGGATATTTTGCCCAAGAAACAAAAGCTGCTCACCGTATCTTCGGAGAGCTTCATTGAAGTGGCGGCCCGCATTATGAGGCAGAACACCGTTGGCGCGTTGCCCGTGGTTTACGGGGGAGAACTGATCGGTATTATCACCGAGACCGATATATTTGATGCTTTTATAGATATCTTGGGAGTTAACAAGCCCCATTGCCGTATAGATGTGTACATGGTAGATAAACCGGGAAACCTGGCTGATTTAGTCAGGATTATCTCCGACAGAGGCTTAAGTTTGTTTAACACTGTAGTTTACTACGATAAAAAAATTGACAGGTACAAAACTATTTTGCGGGTCGAAACCCTTGATTACGAACCTGTTGTTGAAGATATAAAGAAAAAAGGCTACGAAGTTGACTCGGTAATGGTATCACCCGGCGAAGAAGAGTAATCACACAGGGGTGGCCAGTTTTCCAAAACAGGCCGGCAACCAGGCGAACTGGTTCAGTTCTTGGTCCGGGTAAATTTTCCGTTTACTACCCAAACTTAATTATCCCAAGCAGGTACATTTGTTCCTGGTTGTTGCCTTTAAAACACGTTCCGCGGAAAATGTCCCGCGGAATATTTTTATGCCGCAAGTCCACTACGGTGTCCCGGCCGCCGCAGCCGGTAAAAGTGCCATTAATGCCGGTTTATCCCCTATTCCGGTCAACTTCATCTATTGGGATGGTTTCCTGCGACACTACCCGTTTGAGGTTATAGAAAACCCGTGGTGGTTTACAAGATTGCCCTGCATTCACCCCACGGGTCCAAATCTATCCCTATTTTTATTTCTTCAATATTTTTCTAACTATACGGCCATATTTTTGCTCCTTAACAACTTTTACCCCGACCAGACTCCCGTTTATTCTGTTGAAACGCTCTTGGTCAGATTCCGGGGCGAGTCTACTTCCAGGCCCTTGGCCAGGGCGGTGTGGTAGGCCAATAGCTGCAACGGAATTACGGCCAGCATCGGGGCCAGCATCGGGTGGGTTTTCGGGATGTAGAACACCCTGTCCGCAACCTTTTCTACCGCCTCGAAGCCTTCCATGGCTATGGCAGCTGTATTGGCGCCGCGGCTGACCAGTTCTTCAATATTGATGACCATTCTTCCCAGCAGGTCTTTCTGGGTGGCCAGGGCCACAATCGGCACTTTGTCCTCAATTAAAGCCATAGGGCCGTGTCTCAATTCGCCGGTGGCGATAGCTTCGGCGTGGATATAAGTTGTCTCCTTGAGCTTTAGAGTGCCCTCCATCGCCACGGCGTAGTCCAGGCACCGCCCGGTAAAAAAGACGCCCGGACGGCCGGCGAATTCCCCGGCAAGTTCCGTTAGTCCATTTGTATTGTCCAGAACGCGCTGCGCCTTGGAAGGCAGTTCTTTCATTGTCGAAAGGATTTCCTGAATTTCCACAGAACCAATGGTTCCGCGCCCGGCGGCCAGGTAAAGGGCAAAAAGGGCCATGGTCGTAAGCTGGGCGGTATAAGCCTTGGTGGAAGCTATGGCAATTTCAGGACCCGCTATAGTGTTGATTACATCATCGGCCTCCCGGGACATGGTGCTCTCCGCGACGTTAGTTACGGCAATCACCCGGGCCCCCAGCCGTTTGGCCTCCCGCAGCGCGGCCAGGGTATCGGCGGTCTCACCCGACTGGCTGATCACCATCACCAGTGAGCCCGGTTCGATAATGGGTTCGCGGTAGCGGAACTCGGAAGCTATTTCCACCTCTACCGGAAGCCGGGCCAGTCTTTCAATGTAGTGTTTGCCCGCCAGGCCGGCATGGTAGGCGGTACCGCAGGCGGTAATCTGGATTTTTTTGATTTTCCTGATTTCTTCCGGCGCAAGGTTGATTTCGTTAAATAACACCCCCGCGCCGTTGTCCGAAACCCGGCTGGACAGGGTATTCAGCAGCACCTGGGGCTGCTCGTGTATTTCCTTAAGCATAAAGTACTCGAAGCCGTTTTTTTCTGTTTGTTCCGGAGCTTTGTTCACCGGACAACCTCCTTGTCAAGTCATTCTTTAAAGGGCAAGCAACAATAACACTTGACGGCTTATTCCGGTGTTTTCTTCCTAAAGAATATATAATTTAGAAGTCCTGGGAAGAAAATCACCGGGAGTTGTATTTAAAGCTTAAATAAAAAATGCCGGCAGATTATAGCCAGGCATAGTTTTTAAATCCCGCATGTTTACACAGGTATACCTTAAATGCTTTTAAGGTACACCAAACCAGGGGCACACTGGCCCCTTGCACAATGCCTCTGCGCGGCCGCCGGCATTCTTTGTCCCACCGGTTACCCCGTGGTTTTGCTATGCCGCTGACGGTCCGGCCGGACCGGGGGGCATCCGCCGAAATTTCGATAAACCCCCTCCTCGTCAACCCAAAAGATCCCGGGGCTAGCTAGTTAGCCATACAACTAAACAGCTTACCCTTTTAAACCCTTCTGTATCCCAGTTTTAGGTCTGTTCCTGGGACGGGTTCAGGCGCTTTGATTATATTTTTTTGTTTTTAAAGGCCGCTGTCTGTCATTCCCACCCCCCTATTTTATTTCTTTTATTATATTCTCTAACTTGCCAATAATCTCCTTGAGTTCATCCATATTTCTTCCTTCGGCCATAACCCTCACCAGGGGTTCCGTGCCGGACGGCCGTACCAGGATGCGGCCACTTCCCCCCAGCTTTTTTTCCTCCTGTTCTATGGCCCTCACCAGGCTGGAGCTGCTCATAACCATGTTTTTGTCGGCAACCCGGATATTCTCCAGCAGCTGGGGCAGGCGTTCCATTTGGCCGGCCAGGTTTTCTAAAGATTGTCCGCTTTCCTTCATTACAGCAAGCAGCTGCAGGGCGGTAATGATTCCGTCACCGGTGGTGTTGTGGTCCAAAAAAATAATATGACCGGATTGCTCCCCACCGAACCGGGCCCCGGTACGCAGGAGTTCCTCCAGAACGTAACGGTCCCCCACCTTTGTTTCAATTACCTGAATTTGGGCGGCGCGCAGGGACAGGTGCAGCCCCAGGTTGCTCATCACGGTGACCACAACAGTATCCTTTTCCAGCAACCCCCTTTTTTTCAGATGCCGCGCGCAAATCACCATGATCTGGTCGCCGTCCACCAGCCTGCCGGCGGCGTCAACCGCCAAAACCCGGTCGGAATCACCGTCGTGGGCCAGGCCCAGATCAGCCCCGCCGGCAACAACGGCTTCCCTCAACGCACCCGGGTGAGTCGAACCACAGCCGTTGTTGATGTTTACCCCATCCGGACGGTTAAAGATGGGTACCACTTCCGCACCTAGTTTTTCGTAGATCCGTGGCGCGACATCATAGGCTGCGCCGTTGGCGCAGTCTACCAGGATTTTTAAACCCTTGAAATCGGTGTTCACAGTGTCGCAGGCATAGTTGATGTAACGTTCGGCAGCATCCCGCACCGGGTAGGAACGGCCGATACCCGCACCCACGGGACTGGAAACGCCGGCGCAATCATCCAGGACCAGGGCTTCAATTTCCGCCTCAGCCCCGTCGGAAAGTTTGTAGCCGCTAGCGCCAAAAAACTTGATCCCGTTATCCTCCACTGGATTGTGCGACGCCGAGATCACCACTCCCGCCGCTGCTTTAAGCTCCCGGGTTAGATAGGCAATGGCTGGTGTGGGCATGATTCCCACTCTCAGGACGTCAACCCCGGCCGAGCAGATGCCTGCCACCAGGGCGGCTTCAAGCATGTCGCCCGATATTCTGGTATCCCTGCCGATGACCATTCTGGTATTGGCATTGTCCCTGGCCAGAATAAAGGCCCCTGCCCGGCCCAGTTTGAAGGCCAGGCCGGGAGTAAGCTCACGGTTGGCCACTCCCCTTACCCCGTCCGTCCCAAACATAACCCCCATGAAACGTTCTCCTCCCATCAGACGAAGTACAATTTATTATAACTTCGGGCGACAATGTTGTCAATTTTACTACAGTCTATGTTTCAAGAGCCTTTGTGGTCATTTTTCGCAAGCAGAGAAATTATGGTTCCAACCGGTGAAACCCATTTCCGGTGTCTTCGTCCGGCGGGGCGGGTAACGGTGTTTCCTCCTCTTTAACTTCGATTTGAATACTTACCCGGCCGGGCTGTAAATCAGTAACACCCTGGGGTGCCGCCAGTCCCACCTCCCGGGAAAGGTTCTTATCGGAACCCTGGATGCTGACGGGGACAGTCTTGATCTCCGTAATGGCCCTGATCACTTCAGCTGGCCCAAACACCTTCACAGTCACCGGTTCCGTATAGCTCCTTTTAACAATATAGCCATCGGCGGGACTTCCGGTAACCTGGGGCAGGACCGGCACGGCTTTAGAGATTACAGTGCTGACGATGGGAACAACAACCTGTATCGTTGCCGGACTTAAGGTAACGTCCGGCGAGCCGGCGTTGATGGTAAGGGTCTGGGTAACATCCTGGGCGGCCTGCTGGATATCGGCTACTGCCGTGGCCTGGCTAATTCCATTCACCAGCTGGGAGGGTCCCCTTACTGTAACCACATCAGGCTGATACTGGGGAGCCAACGCGGTAAAATCCTGGGCCGGCGTACCTCTTAGGCTTACGGCCATAGGGATTTGCTTGCTGATGAGACGGTCCACCACGACACTTACCTCTTCTGGAATGACCTGGGCAATACGCAGACCGGCCGGGGCGTTCACCTGGACGGGCAGGGCCAGTTCTCCCGTTTTCCCCTCCGGAATATTGACCGTTGCTTTAAATTCTCCGGGAGCAAGGTTATTAAGCTGATTTTGATTGCCCTGGATTCTCAGCCGGACACTCTCGGGCAGCCCCCCCATAATGATGTAGTTCTGTTCCAGTTCATTGTGTTCAAGTTTGGCGTTTATAAGTTTTTCCCTTACGGGGTTCTGCTCGTTACTCACGTAAACCCACATGATCACGGCCAGCAGCAGCGCCAGCACCCGGATGGAATTATTCCGCCAGTTCAGCTTAAGCAAAACCTTACCTCCTGAACCATAGCTGTGCTAGTGAATTTACAGGTTTTTTACCTAAAAGCGAGGTAAGCTTATCCTGCAGGGTAGTCTCATCCAGGTACCGGTTGAGTACGCCTTCCACCGCCAGGGAAATGACGCCCGTTTCTTCGGAAACAATTACCGCCACGGCGTCAGACTGCTCTGTGATGCCCAGTCCTGCCCTGTGCCGGGTCCCCAGGTCGGTGGTAAGATGAGGGTTGTCGCTCAACGGCAGAAAACAGGCCGCCGCAGCCACCCTGTCTCCCCGGATGATAACTGCCCCGTCATGCAGGGGTGTTTTCGGCAGAAAAATGTTAACCATAAATTCAGCGGAAACAACGCCGTCAATCCTTACACCGGTACCGATATGTTCCTCCAGCCCGGTTTCCCGCTCCAGAATAATCAAAGCGCCCATTTTATTTTTGGACAGGACGGTGGCCGAACGTGAGATTTCGGCAATCACCTTGGCCTGGTCAATCTCTCCCGAAAGCAGGGTCCTTTGGGCTAAAAATTGTCCCCGGCCCAACCTTTCCAGCGCCCGCCGCAGTTCGGGCTGGAATACCACCGGCAAAGCCACCACCAGTGCGGTCATGGCCTGTCTTAAAAGCCAGTTCATGGTATAAAGATTAAACAGGCTGGAAAGAAAAGTGGCAATGAGCAGGACAGCCAGCCCTTTAAGCAGCTGAACCGCTCTGGTTCCTTTGATTAAAAGCATCAGCTTGTACATGACAAAGGCTACAATGGCAATATCGATGACACTGCTTAAGTTCAGCTTAAGTACGGTTTTTAAATACTCCAGGTTCGGGAGCCAGAACTGCTCCACGAATATTCCTCCCCTTTGATCTTGCAGAATAGTATTTCTCCGATGTAAGAAAAAACCCGCTTCACCCATTATTTCGAAAAGGGAAAGCGGTTCCCTGCCACGGCGGCCAAAGAAATTTTTTTATCTTATTTTTGTGGCGGGGTTTATAGTTTATTCTTCGCCGCCTTTGCAACCGGCGTCTGCTCCCTTCAGCAAACCGTAGGCAATGCTGTCCGCCAGGGCCTGCCAGCTGGCTTCGATGATATTCTGGGAGACACCCACTGTACCCCAGGAATGGCGGCCGTCGCCGGTGTCGATATGCACCCTGACATAGGCCCCTGTGCCATCTTTTTCTTCTAGAACCCGGACCTTGTAGTCATTCAGGTGCATGGACCCGATGCAGGGGTAAAACCCCTTCAGTGCCTTGCGCAGCGCATTGTCCAGGGCATTTACCGGTCCGTTGCCCTCGGCTGCGGTATGGACTACCTGGTCGTCCACCTTCATTTTGATAATAGCTTCGGAATGAGCAGGAGTGTTTTCCTTAATTTCCACCAGCAGGCGGCAGGCCACCAGAGAAAAGGGTTCGCGGTAGCCGTCAAAGGCCTTGCGCAAAAGGAGGGCGAAGGAACCCTCGGAACCCTCGAACTGAAAGCCCTGGTTTTCCATCTGTTTGATTTCCTCCAGGATGCGTCTTCCTTCAGCCCCGCCCTGATCCATCTGGAGATTCATTTCTTTGTACTTGTAAAGTAAATTGGACATTCCGGATAGCTCCGAAACCAGAACCCTGCGCCGGTTTCCTACCACTTCGGGGTCGATGTGCTCATAAGTTTTGGAATCCTTTAAAAGGGCGCTGACGTGCACCCCTCCCTTGTGGGCAAAGGCACTGGCGCCCACAAAAGGTTGACGGGCATCCGGACTGACATTGGCCACTTCGCTGACAAAGCGGGACATTTCGGTTAGGTGGACCAGCTTTTCCGGGTCAATGGTAGCAATACCGCACTTCAAAGTAAGAACGGGGATGACGGAGCAAAGATTGGCGTTACCGCACCTTTCGCCGTAACCGTTCACCGTGCCCTGAACCAGGGCCGCGCCGGCCCTTACAGCTTCTACCGTATTGGCCACGGCCATTTCGCTGTCGTTATGGGCGTGAATGCCGATGGGCAGGGTCAGCCGGGCTGCAGCCAGCTCGACCAGTTCTGTTACCTCCCAGGGCAGGCTGCCGCCGTTGGTGTCACAAAGGGTAATAACGTGGGCTCCCCCTTCTTCCGCCGCCCGCAGTGTTTCCAGGGCGTAGGCCGGATTGGCCTTGTAACCGTCGAAAAAGTGTTCCGCGTCGTAGTGGACCTCCAACCCCTTTTTTTTCAAATAGGCAACGGTATCCCTGATCATGGTCAGGTTTTCCTCCAGGGTAGCACCCAGGGACTTGGCAACATGAAAGTCCCAGGTCTTTCCGAAGATGGTGGCTACCTGAACACCGGAATCCAGAATGGCTTTAACGTTGGCGTCTTTTTCCACCGGTGTTCCAGCCTTTCTGGTTGAACCGAAGGCCACAATCCTGGCGTGGTTTAAGCTGTGGTCCCGGATCCGGCTAAAAAAATCAACATCCTTGGGGTTGGACCCCGGCCAGCCCCCTTCTATATAGTGAAAGCCCATTTTATCCAGGCGCAGGGCAATTTTTAGCTTGTCTTCACAGGAAAAAGAGATGCCCTCCGCCTGCGTGCCGTCTCTCAATGTTGTGTCGTAAATTTGTACCGAGGGCATCGAAAATACCTCCGTTATCAAGTGTTTTATCCGAGCAGCAGTGGAGTATCTTCAGATACGTCTTTCGTAATGGAATCGAATATAGATATTTATTATTGGAATCAGCTTTATAAAGCATAAAGGAAGGCAGCTGTATACCTTTATTAATAATTTGAGACCAATGCTACTGGTTAAGAAGACCGCCAGGCTGCGGCGCAAGGAGTAATCCGGCAGTGATTTCAGGGTTTATTCCAAAGTTTCGATTTGCTCGACAATTCTGTCGCCCATCCCGGTGGTGCCCACCTGTATTTTCCCTTCCTCCATCAGATCGGCGGTGCGGCAGCCCTGTTCCAGAACAGCGGCCACTGCTTGCTCAATACAACCGGCTGCTTCGTCCAGGTTAAAAGAGAAACGCAGCAGCATGGCTGCCGAAAGAATCGCCGCGATGGGGTTGGCTGCCTGCAGGCCGGCAATATCCGGCGCGCTGCCGTGAGCCGGCTCATAAAGTCCTATTTCGCCGCCAAGACTGGCGGAGGCAAGCATACCCAGGGACCCCGCCAGGACGGAGGCCTGATCGCTGAGGATGTCACCGAACATGTTCTCTGTAACCAGGACGTCAAACTGCCCGGGATTTTTAATTAGCTGCATGGCACAGTTGTCCACATACATATGCTCCAGCTCCACGCCAGGGTACTCCGCCCCCACTGCAACGGCAACTTCCCGCCAGTGCCGGGAACTTTCCAGAACGTTGGCCTTGTCCACCGAGGTAACCTTGCAGCGCCGTTTTATGGCCAACTGGAAGGCCAGGCGCAGAATCCGCTCTATTTCAAAAGTGGTGTATTCCAGGGTGTCCACTACCCGAAAACCTCCTTCGGGCAGGGGCTCTTTATGCTTTTGGCCAAAGTAAAGACCACCGGTAAGTTCCCTTAAAACCAGGATGTCCAGTCCCTGGACCAATTCCGTTTTGAGGGGAGTGGCATCCACCAGTGCCGGGTAAACTTTAACCGGGCGCAGGTTGGCATACAGACCGAATTCCTTGCGCAGGGAGAGGATGCCGCCGGTTTCCGGGCGCAGGTGCAGCGGCAATTTGTCCCATTTCGGACCACCCGCAGCGCCGAAGAGGATGGCGTCACTTTCCCGGCAGATCTGCATGGTTTCAGCTGGCAGGGGACTGCCCACGGCGTCCAGGGCAGCCCCTCCCACCAGCCCTTCTGTAAACTCAAACTGATGATTAAAACGCCGGCCGGCGGCCTTTAGCGCCCGGACCGCCTGAAGGGTGATTTCCGGGCCGATCCCGTCGCCGGGCAATACTGCAATTTTAAACATTCCTTTTCACCTTTTCAGCCACGTAAAGGATTAAACCTCCTGCGGCGATGATTTGCTGCATAAAGGGCGGAACGGGTGCAGCCGTGTACGTTTCCCCGGTGGTATGGTTGGTAATCAAACCAGTGTCCGCGTCCACTTCAACCTCGTCCCCCTCGCTAATTCCCGCTGCGGCCTCCGGAGATTCAAAAATGGGCAGCCCAATATTGAAGGAGTTCCGGTAAAAAATTCTGGCGAAGGTGCCGGCAATTACACAGGAAACTCCCGCAGCCTTAATGGCAATGGGGGCATGCTCCCGGGAACTGCCGCAGCCGAAATTCTTGCCGGCGACAATTATATCCCCCGGCTTAACCCTGGCTGAAAAAGATGGGTCCGCGTCCTCCATACAGTGTCCTGCCAGCTCCAGGGGATCAAAAGTATTGAGGTAGCGGGCTGGTATAATGGCATCGGTATCAATGTCGGTACCGAATTTCCACGCCTTACCTTTTAATCTCACTTATTCCACCTCCCCGGGGCCGGCGATCCTGCCCAGGATGGCGGAAGCTGCCGCCACTGCCGGGTTGGCAAGGTATACTTCGCTTTCCGGATGGCCCATCCGGCCTACAAAATTGCGGTTGGTGGTGGCCAGGCAACGCTCCCCGGCTGCCAGGATACCCATATGACCGCCCAGGCAGGGGCCGCAGGTGGGTGTGCTGACCGCACCGCCGGCTTCAACGAAAGTCCCCAAAAGACCTTCTTGCAATGCCTGCAGGTAAATATTCTGGGTGCCCGGAAAGATAATCAGGCGGACGTTCTTGTGGACCTTCTTGCCCTTGAGGACCTTTGCGGCCTCCCTCAGGTCTTCCATGCGACCATTGGTGCAGGAGCCGATTACAACCTGGTCTATCTCTATGGCGCCTACCCCGCTGAGGGGGCGGCTGTTCTCCGGCAGGTGGGGGAAGGCGACCTGGGGCTCCAGCCGGGACACATCGTAGGTATAAGTCTTTTGGTATTTAGCTTCGGCATCGCTTTCATAGAATTGGTAAGGGCGACGGCAGCGGCCCTCCACATAGTCCCGGGTGATCCCGTCCGGGGCAATAATCCCGTTCTTACCCCCGGCTTCAATGGCCATGTTGCACATGGTCAGGCGCCCGTCCATGGACAGCCCTTCGATGGCGGGACCTGCGAATTCCATGGCCTTGTACAGCGCCCCGTCCACTCCGATATCACCTATGGTGTGCAGGATCAGATCCTTGCCCCCCACCCAGGGACCCGGCTCACCTTCAAATTCGAATTTCAGGGACTCCGGTACCTTAAGCCAGGTCTCGCCCAGGGCCATCGCCGCAGCCAGGTCGGTGCTGCCCACACCGGTGGAAAAGGCGCCCAGCGCCCCATAGGTACAGGTGTGAGAATCCGCGCCGATGACCAGATCCCCCGGCCCCACCAGTCCCTGTTCGGGCAGCAGGCAGTGCTCGATGCCCATCCGGCCAACCTCGAAATAGTGGGGCAGATCGTGCTTTTCAGCAAATTGCCGGAGAATTTTGGCCTGTTCCGCAGACTTGATGTCTTTATTGGGGGTAAAGTGGTCCGGGACCAGGGCGATCCGGTTCCGATCAAAGACTTCTTCGATTCCGATTTTTAAAAACTCCTGGAGGGCCATGGGGGCTGTGACATCATTGCCCAGCACCAAGTCCACCCGGGCGTTAATTAATTCACCTGGTTCCACCCGCTTCCTGCCGGCGTGGGCCGCCAGGATTTTCTCGGTCAGGGTCATCGGCATGTTCTCTTTTCACTCCGTTCAAATAATAATGAAACACTCCTTAAGGATAAATACAATTTTAATTATTACCGGCAATCCGGGATTCAACCTGTTTTTCTTCCCAAATCATCTTATTCACGGCTTTAACATAGGCCTTGGCGCTGGCCTCCAGGATGTCCGTGCTGATCCCCCGGCCCGTGTAGATATTCTGGCCGTCCCTGGTAATTTTCAGAGTTACGTCACCCAGGGCATCCTTGCCGGCGGTAATGGCGCTGATTCCCCAACTGATCATGGTGCACGGGGTTTTAGTGATTTTATCCACTGCCTTGCAGATGGCGTCCACCGGTCCGTTGCCGCAGGCAGCTTCTTCCAGGAGTTTTTCTTCCTTCCTTAGGCCTATGGTAGCGGTGGGCACCACAGTGGTGCCGCTCGAGATATGCAAATAATCCAGGGTGTAGAAATCCGGAACAAGGTGCATTTCCTCTTCCACGATGGCCTCGATGTCTTCGTCCGTAATATCGCTTTTTTTATCGGCCAGTTTTTTAAAGCTGCCAAAGGCGCTGTTCAATTCCTTGTCGTTCAAACTAAAACCAAGATCTTCCAGCCGCTGGCGAAAGGCGTGACGGCCGGAATGCTTGCCCATGATCAGGTTGCTTTTGCTGAGTCCCACCAGGGCGGGATTCATAATCTCGTATGTTGTGCGTTCTTTCAGTACACCATCCTGGTGAATGCCGGCTTCATGGGCAAAAGCATTGTTGCCCACGATGGCTTTGTTGGACTGGACCTTCATTCCGGTCAGGGTGCTCACCAGCCTGCTGGTCCTGTAAATCTCCTCGGTGTGGGCCCCGGTGTAGAGGCCGAACTGGTCCTTCCTGGTGTAAAGGGCCATAATTACTTCTTCCAGGGCCGCGTTGCCGGCCCGTTCACCGATGCCGTTAATGGCCCCCTCCACCTGGCGGGCGCCGTTGCTTACAGCAACCAGGGAGTTGGCAACGGCCAGTCCCAGGTCGTTATGACAGTGGACACTTACAATCACCCGCTCAATTCCCGGCACCTGCTCACAGATGGTTTTAACAAAGCTCCCCCATTCCCCGGGGATGGCGTAGCCCACCGTATCCGGGATATTGATCACCCTGGCGCCGGCCTTAATGACAGCGGCCAGGACCTGGAACAAAAATTCGGGGTCGCTGCGGGAGGCGTCCTCCGCCGAGAACTCCACCTCCTCCGTGTAGGACCGGGCCAGTTTTACGGCTGCCACAGCGGCTTCCAATACCTGATCCCGGCTCAGGCGCAGTTTGTGTTTCAGGTGGATATCCGAGGTTGCGATAAAGGTGTGGATTCTTGGCTGTTCGGCCTGGCGCACCGCCTCCCAGGCCCGGTTGATATCCTTCGGGTTGGCCCTGGCCAACCCCGCTACCGCTACGCCCCTTACTTCCCGGGCAACGGCGCGGACCCCTTCAAAATCACCGGGGGAAGAAATCGGGAAGCCCGCCTCAATAACGTCCACACCAAGCCGGGCCAGTTGCCTGGCAATCTGAATTTTTTCGTTGATGCTCAGGCTTACGCCCGGAGACTGCTCCCCGTCTCTTAAGGTGGTGTCAAAGATGTAGACTCGCTGGCTCATGGGCTTAACGCCTCCGATCTTATGGGTAGGGAAAACCATCACCACTGCAAGTTGATGTTTTTAGAGTGTCTGAAATATCTTTACTAGTCGATTGCTTCACTGATAGGCGATCCGTTTAAGACCATGGGAAGTACGTTTTCTTCCGGGTCAACGATACAGTTGACTATTGCCGGTTCCGGTGAGGCAAGTACCCGGGGCAGGATTTCCAGTAATTGCTCCTCCGTTTCCACAGTGTACCCTTCCATCCCGTAAAGCCGGCCCAGGGCGCTAAAATCCAGATCAAACTGAAAATCTACGCCGAAATACCGCTTATCACAATAGAATTCCTGAAGCTGCCGGACCATGCCCAGGCGCCGGTTGTTTAAAACGAAAATTTTCAGCGGCAGCCTTTGTTCTGCTGCGGTGCCCAGTTCCTGCATGGTCATCTGGATCCCGCCGTCGCCCACCACCACGATCACAGTCCGGTCCGGAGCGCCCAGTTTGGCGCCGACGGCGGCGGGCAGACAAAATCCCATGGCCCCCAGTCCGCCGGATGATAAAAAGCTCCGGGGTTCCTTAAAACGCATGTACAGAGCCGCCCACATCTGGTGCTGTCCCACGTCCGTAACAACAATGGCGTTGTCGTCCTTGAACTCATTTAGCTTTTCCAGAACAAACTGGGGCTTCATCATACCACCCCGGTCGTAGCACAGGGCGTAGTCTTCTTTTAACTGCTGCACCCTGGCGACCCAGGGGATATTTTCTTTTCTTTGCAGGAGCGGCTGGATGGCCCGCAAAACATTCTTAACATCCCCCACAATGGGCAGGTTGGCACGCACGTTTTTGCCGATTTCAGCAGGATCTATGTCAATGTGAATAATTCTGGCCGAGGGCGCAAATCCGCTGACCTTGGTTACCACTCGGTCGTCAAAACGGGCGCCCACGGCAATCAGGCAGTCGCATTCGGTAACCGCCTGATTGGCATAGCGTGTGCCGTGCAAACCCAGCATTCCCAGAAAAAGGAGGTGATTGCCGGGAAAACAGCCCAGGCCCATTAAAGTATGGGTTACCGGGGCGGAAATTGTTTCCGCCAGCTGCAGTAATTCCGGTGCAGCGTTGGCCAGCCTGACCCCCCCGCCGGCGTAGATGACCGGTCTCTCCGAATCCATGATAATTCTGGCAGCCTGCTGGACCATGGAGGGATGCCCTTTATAGGTGGGCCTATAGCCGGCCAGCTCAATGGTCTTGGGATACTTAAACTTAATTCTGGCCTGGGCCACGTCTTTGGGAAGGTCGATCAGCACCGGGCCGGGCCGCCCCGTGGCGGCAATTAAAAAAGCTTTCTTGACTATCCCGGGAAGCTTGGCTGGTTCCTTAACAAGAAAATTATGCTTGGTAATCGGCAGGGTTATGCCGGTAATATCCACTTCCTGAAAGGCGTCTGTACCAACCTGGCTGGTGGCTACCTGACCGGTAATAATTATCATGGGGATCGAATCCATATAAGCATTGGCGATGCCTGTTACCAGGTTGGTGGCGCCGGGACCCGATGTTGCCAGACAAACCCCCACTTTTCCCGTAACCCTGGCATAGCCGTCAGCGGCGTGGGCGGCGCCCTGCTCGTGGCGGACCAAAATATGCCGGATGGACGTATGATTTAGAGCATCGTAAACGGGCAGAATTGCCCCGCCCGGGCAGCCAAAGACAACCTCAACCTTTTCCAATTCCAGGCAACGAACCAGGGCTTCCGCTACAGTAATATCCACAGCCCAATTCCCCCAATCATGGCATCCGGTACACGGTACCTTACCGGATGCCCGCAAAATATCTGATTATTGCCCGCCGGCAGCTACCTGCCACCACGGTTTAAACTATTTTTGCAGCCAGGGCATCATTTTACGCAATTCAGCGCCCACTTTTTCAATTTGGTGTTCACTTTCTTGTTTGGCTCTGGCATTGTAAACCGGGCGATTGGCCTGGTTTTCCAAAATCCACTTCTTGGCGAATTCGCCGTCCTGGACTTCGGCCAGAATTTTTTTCATTTCCTTACGGGTCTCCTCGGTGATGATCCGTTTGCTGGTCACGTAGTCGCCGTATTCGGCGGTATTGCTGATGGAGTAGCGCATGAAGCTCAACCCGCCCTCAACAACCAGGTCAATGATCAGCTTCATTTCGTGGAGACATTCGAAATAAGCCATCTCCGGAGCATAGCCCGCTTCCACCAGGGTATCGAAGCCCGCTTTCATTAGCTCGGTAACACCACCGCATAACACGGCCTGTTCACCGAAAAGATCGGTTTCCGTTTCCTCCTTGAAGGTGGTCTCAAATACACCGGCCCGGGTTCCTCCGATACCCTTGGCGTAAGCAAGGCCCACTTCCTTGGCCTTGCCCGTGTAATTCTGGAACACAGCCACCAGGCTGGGCACGCCTTTACCCTCCTGGTACATCCGGCGCACCATGTGGCCGGGGCCTTTCGGAGCAACCATGAAAACGTCGATATTGGCCGGAGGGATAATTTGTCCGTAATGGATGTTAAAGCCATGGGAAAACATTAAGGCGTTGCCTTCGGCCAGGTGGGGTTCAATTTCCTCTTTGTAGATCCGGGCCTGCAGTTCATCCGGTACTAGCATCTGGATAATGTCGCCGGCAGCGGCTGCCTCGGGTACCGTTGTCACCGTAAGTCCGTCATTTACGGCCTTTTCCCAGTCGGGCAAATCTCTGCGCAGACCCACAACTACATCCAGCCCGCTGTCCTTCAAGTTCTGAGCCTGGGCGTGTCCCTGGCTGCCGTAGCCGATAATAGCAATTTTTTTTCCGCTTAAATACCCCAAATCCGCGTCCTGATCATAGTAAACCTGTACCATCAGCTAACTTCCTCCTCTTTATGGTTGTTATTTTTTGTACTGGTTTTATAGCCCCGGAGCAGGGCGATTTTCCCTGTCCGGACCAGTTCTTTTATCCCGAAGGAGCGCAACGAGAGCTCGAAAGCGTCTATCTTGCCCTCGTTTCCGGTAACTTCGATAGTTAAAGTTTTAGGTCCCACATCCACAATGCGGGCGCGAAAGATGTCCACAAGCTGCATTATTTCTGCCCTCGACGATGGCTCGGCGTAAACCTTGATCATGACCAGTTCCCGGTCAACAAAGGCTTCCTTGGTTATGTCGCTGATTTTAATCACATCCACCAGCTTGTGCAGCTGTTTGTTGACCTGTTCCAGGGTGGTGTCGTCACCTTCCACCACAATGGTCATCCTGGAGACCCGTGGATTTTCTGTCCTGCCCACAGCCAGACTGTCAATGTTAAAACCCCGCCGGCTGAAAAGACCGGCTACCCGGGCCAGAACACCCGGGTTGTTTTCTACCATTACCGAAAGGGTGTGCTTCACCATAACCCCCCCCATTTTGGTTGTGTTGCTAAACCGGGATAACGGGCAGATATTTAAATAAGTATAGGGCCGTATAGGGTTTGTATCGTCCCGGTTGATTTCCGCCACAAGTGTTTCCGTTATTAAATCCGGCAAATCCTCCGGCAAGTTTTTGCCGGGGCGCTACAGCCCGCAATTTTTGCGTCGGGCCTAAGACCAGAGCAAAGGACCGGTTCCGTAATTTGGGCGGCAATCTTTAGTTCCCGGGCCGGCTTTACCCCAGCATTTTGTTCAGGGCGCCGCCCGGAGGAACCATGGGCAGTACGTTTTCTTCCCTGTCCACAATAAAATCAAGCATAACAGGCTTGCTGGAGTTGATTGCCTGCTCAATTGCCGGAACCAATTCGGAAGTCCGGCTAACCCTTATTCCCTCGGCTCCGTAGGCTTCCGCCAACTTGACAAAATCGGGATTTAACAATTCAGAATGGGAATACCTCCGGTTGTAAAAAAGTTCCTGCCACTGCCGCACCATACCCAAATAACCGTTGTCCAGGATAGCCACGTTAACCGGAAGTTCATAATTAACTGCTGTACATAGCTCCTGGATATTCATTTGAATACTGCCGTCCCCGGCTATATCAAAGACCAGCTCGTCCGGACAGCCCACCTGAACCCCTATTGCCGCAGGCAAACCATATCCCATGGTTCCCAGGCCGCCGGAGGTGATAAAGGAACGGGGCCTGGTGAAGGTATAGTAGTGGGCGGCCCACATCTGGTGCTGCCCCACCTCGGTGGTTATCCTGGCCTTACCTTCCGTCTGCCTGCAGATTTCCCTGATAATGGCCTGGGGTTTCAGGCAATCCTTTTCGCAATAGGCCAGGGGGTACTCTTTTTTCCAGGCCAGTATTTTGTCCCGCCAGGCTTCGGCCAATCCAGGCTGCAGGATTTCCAGCAGCTGGCCCAGCACTCTTTTAACATCGCCCACCACAGGTATGTCTACCCGTACATTTTTCCCGATTTCAGCCGGATCTATGTCAATATGAATGATCCTGGCCCCGGAAGCGAAAGTTTCCACATTTCCCGTCACACGATCGTCAAAGCGCGCTCCCACGGCAATCAAGAGGTCACACTCACTGACAGCGAAGTTGGCGTATTTGGTCCCATGCATCCCCACCATGCCCAGCGCCAACGGGTGGTCCCCGGGGAACCCCCCCAGCCCCAGCAGGGTATTGCAGACCGGCGCATTCAGCAGTTTAGCCACCTGGAGCAGCTCCTCATGGGCCCCGGAAGTCACTACGCCGCCGCCGGCATAGATGACAGGACGCTGGGACCGGGCAATAGCCCTGGCCGCTTCCTGCACCCGGAGGGGATCCCCGTCTATTACGGGTCTGTAGCCTGGCAGGTTCATTTTAGTCGCCCTCAGGTATTCCATTTGGGAGGTGGAGACATCCTTGGGAACGTCAATCAGAACCGGTCCCGGCCTGCCTGTGGTGGCAATGTACAGGGCTTCTTTAACGGTCTGCGCCATTTCCGACGGGTCCCTGACCAAATAGCTGTGCTTGGTAATGGGCAGGGTAATTCCCGTAATATCCGCCTCCTGAAAAGAGTCCTTTCCCAGCAGGGCCTGGGAAACCTGACCGGTGATGGCAACCATGGGTACGGAATCCATAAAAGCATTAGCGATGCCCGTAACAAGGTTGGTGGCGCCCGGTCCCGAGGTGGCGAGGCATACGCCTGGCTTGCCCGTGGCCCTGGCGTAGCCGTCCGCCGCGTGGGCCGCCCCCTGTTCATGCCGGCATAAAATATGCTTGATCCTGGAGTCATACAGGGCATCATAAATGGGCAGGGCTCCGCCCCCGGGATAACCAAAAATAGTTTCGACACCTTCGTCCTCCAGGCTCTTCAAAAGAATTTCCGCCCCGGACAACTGGGCGCCACTTACCTTCTCAGTTATCCTTTGGACACTGTCTTTTTGGCTGCGGAGGACCTTCTTTGTCGCGTTTTTGTGCAAGTTCATCCCTCCATCTCATTATGAATCCCCGTTAAGGAAAGGTTATCCCGGGTTAGTTCCGCCGGTAAAAAAAAGGCCGGTGCACGGCCGGCCTGCAGCACGTTGTTAAGTTGCCAAAAAGTATTCTGTTCCCGCTTTTTACGAAAAAATCAGGGGGCCGTCAACCCTGGTCAATTCCCTAAAGGCTGCAATAAGTTCCCGGGTCATGGGGCCGGGCTTGCCGTCGGCAATCGGTCGGCCGTCAACCCGTACAGTGGGAATAATCTCCGCGGCAGTACCGGTAAGGAACACTTCGTCGGCGGTGTATACATCGTACAGGGTAAATACCTTCTCCTCCGCAGGAATACCCTTTTCCCGGGCCAGGTCCAAAACAGCGTTGCGGGTAACACCTTCCAACAGCCCCACATAGGCCGGCGGAGTAATCAGTATGCCTTTTTTAACCAGGAAAATGTTGTCACCCGTGGCTTCGGCCACGTAACCTTCCTTGTTGAGCATAATTGCTTCGGGTGCGCCAGCCAGGTTGGCTTCGATTTTGGCATAAATATTATTTAAGTAATTCAGTGATTTTACCCTGGGGACACAGGCGTCGGGAATATTTCTGCGAGTGGAGACGGTAATAACAGAAAGGCCATTTTGGTATAGTTCATCAGGGTAGAGAACAATTGAAGCGGTGATGCAAAAAACAAAAGGTTTGGGGCATTTTTTCGGGTCCAGGCCCAGATCGCCCACCCCCCGGGTCACCACCAGCCGGATGTAGGCGTCACGCAAATCGTTGCGCCGCAGAGTTTCCAGTACTACCTCCTGCATTTCATCTTTGGTCAGCGGAATTTCCATAGCAATGGTTCTGGCGGAATCATAAAGCCGGTCCAGGTGCTCACCAAGTTTAAAAACTCTGCCGTGATAGGCCCGGATGCCTTCAAAAACACCGTCACCGTAGAGCAGGCCATGGTCAAAAACCGATACAACCGCACGCTCCCTTGGAAGGAATTCCCCGTCAAGGTAAATAATCACAGTCTCATCTCCCTGTCAAATTTGTCTAATTTTCGCATCTCTTCATAGTTTAAGTATTATTTATAAATAAAACAACCCCCCGTCCGGCAGTTGTATAATCTGCCAGGGACGAGAGGTAAAACCTTGCGCGGTACCACCCTGCTTGCCTCCGACTGAAGCGGAAGCCCCTCGGTGTGCCTCGAATAGAGGACACGGCCTTGATAACGGGCGCCCGACCCGGCCTGGCCTACTCAATTCTTTCAGCCGGCAGCTCCGGGGTGATTTCCAGCCAGGTATAAACGGCGCCGGTTTTCAGCTACCCCGGCTCTCTGCTGCCCAATACCAGGCCTATGTCCCCTTCACAGCGTTTTCCAGATATAACTTGTTATCCAGTATATAAAAAGCGTGCTCAAGTGTCAAGGAAATGTTTTATTCATTTTATTCCTTTGTTTTAAGTGCCGTTGGCTGCAACAATTTGGTCTTACAGCGTTTTTTGTTATATTAAATTACCGTATATTTTGGTAATAGAGGAAGTAGTAACCACAACCACAGCTGTTACATATGATATTGCAGAGTTAAAAAAGGAGGTTATATCATGGATGCCGGTACGGAAGATGTCGCTGGCAGCGGTATGCCCTGCGACACGACGGGCGGTATGATGGACGGAATGATGAACCATGACGCCCGCCAACTAATAGATATGCTTATCAAAGGCGAGCAAATGGAAGCTTGCCTGTACAGGGAACTGGCGGCGGCAGCACCCAGTTGTTGCCTCAAGGAAATCTTTTGCGGCAAGGCCGCGGGGGAAAATAGAAAAGCCGAAAGGCTGGGCAGAATAGCCGCCGCCTACGGCTTATGCCCCCCCGCCAACCATCCGGGCACGACTATGGGCCCGTCGGTTGGACCGCCCCTCTTTTATGCGGAGGAAAAAGAGGAACAAGAATAAAACGTTAAGGAGGTCTTCCTGTGATGCATAACTGGATGGATAAGTTAAAAAACCTGCTTCTAATTGGGCTGCGCCAGATCCATATCATGGCTCATTTAGCTATGCTGGCCCCCAACGAAACTGCCAGGAACATGGTTTTGAGCCTGATGGGCGATGAACTGGATGAAGTGAAGTTTTATAGCCACATCCTATGTGTCGACTGCAACGCCAAAATGCCCGCAACACCCTGTCCCGGCTATCAACCTGGACCGCCTTGCCCCCCCCCCGGCCCCGGGCCACAGCCCGGTTGGCCCTGCCAGCCCGTCCCGCCCTGCCCGGGAATGGGCCCCGGTATGGGTTGCCCACCGGAACTGCCCTGTCCCCCCTACCCGGATCCCTGCCCCAAACCGGGTTATCCCCCCGGTTTACTTAAGCCGGCCAGACCGGGAACAACTTTGGCCCCCTCTGTTCCGGTGAACGCGCCGGGAACCTTTCCAGGGCTATTTCCCGGCGTACCGCCTGGAATCCCCTTCGCAGAAAAAGAGCCTGAGGAAGATAAAAAATAAATTAAATTTTTGAAGACCACCCGCCGCCCCCAGGGGCGGTTTGCTTATCTATCTTAGAACCGGAAGTTTTTAGGGAGCGTAAATAGCTTCAATCTGGCGCCGGGCTGCAGCTGCAACTTCGGAAGCTCCGCGGCTTACCCGGCTAACCGGGGTTTGGCGATAATTTCCCGCAGGCGGCGTTAAGGCGTCGCGGCCGGGATTGGTTTTACCTTCATAACGGACAGGGACAGGGCCCGGACCCCTGGACCCCAATGGTGATCATGCTAGTCCCCCGCCAGACGCCGCCTGGCGCTTCGGATGGCCTCCTTCACCGCCTCCGGTGCCGGCCCGCCGGGAACCCGCCGGGCCTCCACGCAGCGGCTGATGCTGACGGCGCTGTAGACATCCTCTTCCACCAGGGCGCTGAACTGTTTGTAAACATTCAAATCCAGCTCTTCCAGGGTCAGATCCTTCTCCAGGCAGTGGTAAACAATTTTGCCCACCACCGCGTGTGCCTCCCGGAACGGCATGCCCCTGCGCACCAGGTAATCGGCCAAATCGGTAGCGTTGGTAAAGCCGCCCCGGGCCGCCGCCGCCAACCTGTCCCTCTTAAAACGCATGGTTTCCAACATGGGTTTAAAAACCAGAAGGCATTTTTTAACGGTGTCCACGGCATCGAAGAGCGCTTCCTTGTCTTCCTGCAGATCCTTGTTGTAAGCCAGGGGCAGCCCCTTGAGCATGGTTAAAAGGGTCAGCAGATTTCCGAAAACCCGTCCGGACTTGCCCCGGATCAACTCGGCCACATCCGGGTTCTTTTTTTGGGGCATCATACTGCTTCCGGTGCTGTAGGCGTCGTCCATTTCCACAAAAGCGAACTCCGCCGAAGACCAGAGAATGATTTCCTCACAAAAACGGCTCAGATGGACCATAATTAAAGAGGCCGCCGCTGTAAACTCCACGGCAAAATCACGGTCGCTCACCCCGTCCAGGCTGTTTTCTGTGATGGCGGCAAAGTTCAGCTGCCGGGCCACGTACTCCCGGTCCAGGGGAAAGGTGGTACCGGCCAGGGCGCCCGAACCCAGGGGCATGACATCAGCTCGCCGGCGGCAGTCCGCCAGCCGTTCCTCATCCCGCCGGAACATCTGGCAGTAGGCCAGCAGGTGGTGAGCCAGGGTTACCGGTTGGGCCCGCTGCAGGTGCGTATAGCCGGGCATAAAGGTGTCCAGGTGCTTTTCCGCCAGGTCCAGCAGGGAGGACTGCAGTTCCCGGAGCATACCCTTGATCTGGTCCAGTTCTTCTTTAATATACATGCGGATGTCCAGGGCCACCTGGTCGTTGCGGCTGCGGCCCGTGTGGAGTTTTTTACCCGCCTCGCCGATTTTGGCGGTAAGCAGCTGCTCAATATTCATGTGGATGTCTTCCGCGTTTACCGCAAACTCCACCCGGCCCGCCTCTACATCGGCCAGCACCTCCTCCAGCCCGCGCACAATGGCCCCGGCCTCGTCCGGCTTGATAATTCCGGCCCGGCCCAGCATCCGGGCATGGGCAATACTTCCCTGAATGTCATATTTATACAGACGCAGGTCAAAGGAAATGGAAGAATGAAAATCCTCCACCAGGCGGTCTGTTTCTTTTTGAAAACGCCCGCCCCACAGTTTAGTCATAAGCACACTCCTTTAAAAAAAGACGAAGGGCGGCCTGCCCATTAAAAGGTTCCAGATGACAAAAAACGGCAGAATAAAAACCGCAATGGTCAACAGCAGAATAAAAATCTTTAATTTGGTATTATTACGTTGGGTCATCACTGCCCCACCTCCGGAAAATATTGTATGCAATTCTCCCCTAAAAACCCGGGTCCGTCACCGGGCCCGGGTAAACTACCCCGCGGTTCATAGCCGGGACAAAACTTTTCTTGGCGGCGCGGCTATCTATGGCTATCTAATGAGTGAAACTACGGGGGGAGGAGCCAACCGGCTTGTCCCGGGGAAGGTCATATCCTACTTTAAAATGCCCATTATTTAAGGCAATTAAATCTAAAAAAATGAGAAGGCATAGCGCCTGCTCCCCTCTCTTTCTAGTTACAGCCCCGGCCGGGCCGGGAACGCGCACAGGCGGTTAAAACGGTCACCCGCCGGGCGCCCGGGCCGGTATTCCGGAAAAATACCCCCCATTAAATTATCCTTTTCGCCCGGCGGCCGGGCCGGCTTAAAAAGCTGCCGCTGCCCGGATTCCCGGGTTTAATCCCTGTACCTGGTACGGTACGTGAAAATCTTGCCGCCGCACTTGACACAGCGGCAGCCTCTGGTCATAAGACGCCAGATTTCCTCTTCATCAATTTCTCCCCGCCGGTTCAGATCAACGGTAACAGTTTCCACATCATGCCTGTTTTCGCATATAAATGTAACCGCCAGTTTGCTCAATCCCGCTACCCCTCATTATGTGCCTTGATCTCATCATAACTTATTACCGCCCCACTTAAAAGATTAAATTACGAAAAATACCTTTTTCTCCTCTACCGTAATAACCGTCAAAAGCCCGGTTCAGCCATTAATTTTGCCGGAGAAATCCGGATTTTTAGTACTGCCCTAACAGCATTCCGCCTGATTTCCGCAATTAACCCGTCTGGCGCATTTTGCACAACACTGCCCTGATGGCAAAGTAATCCACCTCGGCAGGCAGCGCCTCTTTAACCGGTTTTAAATTTTTACCGCCGGTTTTCTTGATGGCCTGCATTATTAATGATTCATATTGGGCGGGGATAAAGGCGTCCCAATCAATGGGGTATCCCTCCCTGCCGCACCGGATAAGATGATCCTGGACCGTAAGCAGGCTCAAATTCCTCCTCCTGGCAATATCCTCCAGAGGGGCGCCTGCCTGATACTGCTTCAGGGTAATCAAATGACTTGGAGTTTTATCAGGACGGGGCTTCTCCCCTGCCGGAGACTTTGGCTCAGGCTCCATCCCGTGGGTAGCCGCATATATTTGAATGAATTCCAAAATGGGTTCGCCGTACAGCTCAAATTTTCTTTGGCCGACACCCTTCACCGCAAGCATGGCTTCCCGGTCCAGGGGAAGCTTGTCCGCCATTTCCCGCAGGGTACTGTCCGCAAAAACTATGTAAGGCGGCAGGCCCTTTTCTTGCGCGATTTCTTTGCGCAGCTCGCGCAGCTGCTCAAAAAGGAAACCGTCGCCGGCGGAAACCGCCGCCTTGGGCCGCGTTTTGAGATAGATTTGCTCCCATCCTTTCAGGACGGGATAAGCCCGGGGAGCCAACCTGGCTACGGGATACTGGCCTTCCGTCAGCTGAATGTACCCTTCGGCAATGAGGATATTGGCCAAATCACTGATTTGTTTTATAGTGTAATCTTTCATTAAACCGTAAGTGGACAGGTTGGTGAACCCGTATCGCTGCACCTTTTTATTCCGGGAACCCTTTAACACCTCCGCCACCAGGGAGATGCCGAACTGCTGGCGCATGCGCAGGATACAGGAAAAAATCATCTGGGCGTCCACCGTTTTATCCTCCAGTTCCCTGTTGTCATTGCAGTTGCCGCAGTTGCCGCATTCTTCCGGAAGATCTTCTTCCCCGAAATACTCCAAAATGTATTTGCGCAGGCAATGGGGGGTATGGCAGTAGTCCACCATCGCCTGCAGCTTTTTATACTCGTTTAATTTTCTCCCCGGTGAAACCAGCGTTTGTTCGATCAGGAATTTTTGGATGAGGATATCCTGGGCCCCAAAGAGCAGAATGCATTCCCCCGGTCCGTCGTCCCGCCCGGCGCGGCCGGCTTCCTGATAATAAGCTTCCATATTTTTGGGAAGATTATGATGGATTACATAACGGACGTTGGATTTATCGATACCCATGCCGAAGGCGTTGGTGGCCACCATAATCCTGATCTCATCGTAAAGAAACCGATCCTGGTTTTCAGATCGTTTTCCGTCACTGAGCCCGGCGTGGTACCTGCCCGCCGCAAAACCCTTCTTGCGCAAAGACTCATAGATATGGTCCACTTCTTTGCGGGTTGCCGCGTAAATGATCCCGGCCTGATCTTTCCTGGAGGCCAGGTAGGAAAGTAGAAAATCCTTTTTATTTTCACCCCGCAGCACGGAAAAGGTCAGGTTTTCTCGGTCAAACCCCGTTACAACACTTTTAGGGTTTCTCAAACCCAACATATCGATAATATCCTGCCGCACCTCGGCCGTGGCTGTGGCTGTAAAGGCCGCCACCACCGGCCGGTGCGGCAGCTCCCCGATAAAGGGTCCGATGGAACGGTAACTGGGCCGGAAATCATGGCCCCACTGGGAGACACAGTGAGCCTCGTCCACTGCCAGCATAGAAACCGGCACAGCGCGGATGCAGTTTAAAAACCTGGCTGATTCCAGCCTTTCGGGCGCCACGTAAAGCAGTTTATACCGGCCCCGGGCCGCCTGGCTGATCCGCTCCTCCGCTTCACCCAAGCTCAAACTGCTGTTGATAAAGGTACCTGGTATCCCCAGGCTTTCCAAGGCGTCCACCTGGTCCTTCATCAAGGATATAAGGGGGGAAAACACCAGGGTCAGTCCCTCAAAAATTAGCGCCGGCAGTTGGTAGCAGACAGACTTGCCGCCCCCCGTGGGCATAATCCCCAGGGTGTCCCTGCCCTGCAGAACGCTTTCGATGATCTGCTCCTGTCCCTTCTTGAAGGTGGAATAACCAAAATGCTCCTTTAGAATAACGCTAACTTTTTGCAACATCGCTTCTGCCCCCGAAATTATTTCCGCGGTTCTTACACCTTTTTTTTCGCATACTATAGCGGAGTTCTCCAAGGGGCGGCCTTCTTCCTTCCCAAACACATGAAAGACCGGAAAGGGCCGGGCAATCTTTAGTTTAAGAGGGATGATGCAGATGCTTTGGCAACCGGCAGACCATGGAATAATAACGTTGTCCCCTTCGTACCTGGCGAAATGTTAACTGGATATGTCAGTCCTAATGTAAATCCATTATATTTTTAAGCCAAACAAAGCAACAACCCAGCTTATTAGGGTCACCTAATTTAATTAACAGTTTATTTGCGATATTTCCTTCCGATGCAATACAAGAATCCTGTTTACTTAGTAATTTATTTATTTCTGGAATCAATGTTCGACTCACTGTTTTTTTTAATTCCGGGTACCCCAATTGGGATAATACAATGCTAATATATTTTTCCGCATCGTTACTGCCCATTATCATCACCTCAATTTAAAATGAGTTGTATCACAGAGAGTCCAAATTCCGGGCAACCCTGAATTTTGTTAAATTTTATTAGCATTGAAACGGACCTTTTTCGGGCCAAATGTAATTGTCTTGACAATTACATGCGCAAAAAACAAAGGATTACGGTTCCAAATTCTTATAAATTTGGTTGAGCACACCTTTGGTCATCTCAATTTTATTTTTATCAATACCCTTTATTGCCTTATTTAAAGCTTCAAATCCCAGAGGTATCAAGGTGTTTTTTAGTTCCTGACCTTTTGGTGTGAGGAAAATAAGAATCGATCTTTTGTCCCCCGGATTAAGTTTTTTGAAAACTATTCCCTTGTTTTTCAATTTTGAGATTATTCGTACTACCGTTGGCTGGTCTTTGAAAGTCAGTTCAGCCAACTCTTTAGGGGGAATACCATCCTGCACCCATAAACGATTCAAGACTGCCCACTGCTCGGGGGTTATATCGTAATTTTTAAACTTCTGCAATAAACTATTCTTCATTCTTGTATTAGTCCGATTTAAAATGAAACCAAGGCTGTTATCCAGGCTGAACGCCATATAGAATCCTCCAAATAGTTGTTAAGACAATTATATAATAGAAAAAATGTGGATTCAATAAAGTCTGAAAAATATTTTAAACTCATTTAGTGTGGCAGGAATCGGCTGAAAATCTAATAGCCAACACCACCCCATTTTTGCCAGGATCTATGGTAAACGTGACGGAAAAAGCGCAAACCTGGAGCGCCGGCTATCACATCGGGGCCAAAGCAGTATTTCCGCCATAGCCGGGGCTCAGGCCTTCAGCCGGTTCTAAAAAAAATTCCGACACCGCTTCACGGCTAGCGCAGTCCCGCCTTCCCTTCCATCAGCGCCCGCACCTTCAAAGGCAGGCCGAAAAGGTTGATGAATCCTTCGGCGTCCCGCTGGTTGTACACCTCTTCCCGTCCGAAGGTGGAAAGTTCCAGATCGTAGAGGGAATAGGGCGATTTGGTTCCGGCCGGGGTGCAGTTGCCCTTGTAGAGCTTCATCACCACGGTCCCGCTGACCCTCCGCTGGGTGCTGTCCACAAAGGCGTCCAGGGCTTCCCGGAGCGGGGCGAACCACATGCCGTCGTAAACCAGTTCGGCGTAGCGGGCGGCCACGGTTTCCTTGTAGTGCAGGGTATCCCGGTCCAGGGTTAAAAGTTCCAGTTCCCGGTGGGCCAGGAAGAGGACGGTGCCGGCGGGGGTTTCGTAAATACCCCGGGACTTCATTCCCACCAGTCGGTTTTCCACCATGTCCACTATACCGACGCCGTTGGCGCCGGCCAGCACATTCAGCTTCTCAATCAGCGCCACCGGGTCCAGGGCCGCTCCGTCCAGTTTGACGGGGATGCCCTGTTCAAATTCCAATTCTACGTAGAGAGGCTTGTCCGGCGCCTTTTCCGGGGGGCAAATCAGGAGCAAGACTTCCGGCGAAGGCTCGTTCCACGGATCTTCAAGTTCCGCTCCCTCGTGGCTCAAATGCCAGAGATTACGGTCCATGCTGTAGGGCCGGTCTCTGGACACGGGGACGGGGATGCCTCTGGCGGCTGCGTAATCAATAGCGTCCTCCCGGGACCGGATCTCCCACTCCCGCCAGGGAGCGACAATTTTTAAGTCCGGGGCCAGGGCTTTTACCGCCAGCTCGAAGCGAACCTGGTCGTTGCCCTTGCCGGTTGCGCCGTGGGCTACGGCCTCCGCCCCTTCCCGGAGGGCGATTTCAACCAGTTTTTTGGCAATCAGCGGGCGGGCCATGGAAGTGCCGAGAAGGTACTTGCCTTCGTAAACGGCGCCCGCTTTCAGGGTGGGAAAGATATAATCCTCCACAAACTCCCGTTTGACGTTTTCAATATAAATTTTGCTTGCGCCGGTCTTGATTGCTTTTTCGTTCAGGGGCGCTAATTCTTCCCCCTGGCCCAGGTCGGCCGCCATTGCAATAACTTCGTAACCATAATTTTCCTTCAACCAGGGTATGATAATGGAGGTATCCAGTCCCCCCGAGTAGGCTAAAACGATTTTTGCCATGAGTTGTCTCCTTTTTAACCAGTTTTAAAAATAAAGATTTGATTTTTAAGCCTGCCCAATTAGAGCAACAGCGCCAGCAACGCCTTTTGGGTATGCAGGCGGTTCTCGGCCTCGTCCCAGACAACGGAGTTGGGTCCGTCGATTATGTCCTCCAGCACCTCTTCACCCCGTTTAGCAGGCAGGCAGTGGAGGAATATGTAATCGGGCCTGGCGTGGGAAACCAGCTTTTCATTGATCTGGTACGGCGCAAACTTCTTAGCCCTTTGGGCCTTCTCGGCCTCCTGACCCATGCTGGCCCAGACGTCTGTCACCACCACGTCCGCGTCTTGCACGGCTTCCACCGGATTATTGGTGATTTTAAGGGAGACGCCGTGTTTTATGGCGTCTTGCACGGCCATGTTGACAATCTGATCTTTCGGTTCGTAGCCCTCGGGGGTCGCCACGGCAATATCCATGCCCACCTTGGCGCAACCAAACATCAAGGAGTTGCAGACGTTGTTCCCGTCACCTATAAAAGCCAGCTTCAGTCCGGATAGCTGACCTTTTTTTTCTTTGATTGTCTGCAGGTCGGCCAGGACCTGGCAGGGATGCAGCAAGTCGGTGAGGCCGTTGATAACCGGAATGTTGGCGAACTCGGCAAGCTCCTCTACGTCGTCATGGGCAAAGGTCCTGATCATAATCCCATCCAGGTAACGGGAAAGCACCCTGGCTGTATCCGCCACACTTTCCCCGCGTTTGAGCTGCAAATCGGCGGCGCTTAAAAAAAGCGGGTACCCTCCCAGTTGGTACATGGCCACTTCAAAGGAAACCCTGGTACGGGTGGAGGATTTAAGAAAAATCATTCCCAGGGACTTCCCCTGCAGGTAGGGGTGGGGCACATTCCATTTTTTCTTTTCCTTCAGTTCCTCGGCCAGATCTATCATCCCCAGAATCTCTTCCGTTGTAAAATCATGCAGGCTTAAAAAATCCCGGCCCTTTAAATTCAATTTTTCAGGTATCAATTATAATTCCCTTCTTTCTATGGCAACATGAAGAATCTTATAAAAGTAATTTTACCACGTCAGAAGCCAAATCTCTCGCTTTATAATCCATATTCCTAAAATTAATTGGAACACTGTCCAACTTTTTCAACCATAACCTGCTCCAGGATGGCCAGGGCCCTGTCCACATCCCCCCGGGTAACGGTCAAAGGGGGAATAAAGCGGAGAACATTGTTGTTAACGCAGTTAATTAGTAGCCCCTTTTCCTGGCAGCCGTTGACGATCTCCTTGCCCTCCAGGCCGAGCTCCAGGCCCAGCAGCAGGCCCAGGCCCCTGACCTCCCGCACGCAGGGATATTTCCCTCCCAATGTTTTAAGTTTATCATACAGGTAGGCTCCTGTGGAGGCGGCGTTCTCCAATACCCCGCCCAGCAGGATTTCCTCCATGGCCGCCAGGGCTGCCGCGCAGGCCAGCGGATTGCCGCCGAAAGTGGAGGCGTGGTCCCCCGGTTGAAAGGCTCCGGCAACATCCTCCCTGGCCAGCATGGCGCCGATGGGGAAGCCGCCGCCCAGGGCCTTGGCCAGGGTCAGGATGTCCGGCTTCACCCCGAAGTGGTGGTGGGCCAGAAAGCGTCCGGTCCGGCCCAGCCCGGTTTGAACTTCATCAAAAATCAACAGGGCCCCGTGTTCCCGGCAGAGCATCTGCACGCCCTCCAGGTAGTGGCGGGTGGCGACGTTGACCCCGCCTTCCCCCTGAACCGGCTCCAGCAGCACCGCGCAAGTGGCCGGTCCAATTAACTGTTCCAGGGCGGCCAAATCATTGAAGGGTGCGTATTTGAAGCCCCCGGGCAGCGGTTCGAAACCCTTGTGGTATTTAGGTTGGCCGGTAGCAGTCACCGTTGCCAGGGTCCGTCCGTGGAAAGAATGCAGCGCTGTGATGATCTCAAACTTTTCCGCGCCCCGGGTGAGTTTGGCGTATTTGCGGGCAAGTTTGATGGCAGCCTCGTTGGCCTCGGCGCCGCTGTTGCAGAAAAAGGCTTTATCCAGGGCCGAATTTTCCGCCAGGAGCCGGGCCAGCCGGGCCTGCTGCTCAATATAATAGAGATTGGAGCAGTGGATCAGCGTGCCGGCTTGCCGGCAAATAGCTTCAACCACGGCCGGATGGCAGTGACCAAGGGAATTAACCGCAATGCCGCTCACAAAGTCCAGGTATTCCCTGCCGTCGGCGTCCCAAAGCCGGGCTCCCTCACCCTTTACCGGGGCCAGCGGGATCCTTCCCACATTGCGCATCAAATACTGGTCACCCAGTTCCATGATTTCCTTTGTATTCATTAATATCCTCCCAACTTCTGATCATAGCGTTCCCGCCAGGCGTAAACTACGCCCCGCCAACATCCGGTTTTGCCCCCGGCGCCCGGTGTTTTTAAGGGTTTGAGTAAAACCAGGCCGCTGGGCATGTTAAGCCCTGATTTATTTTTCCACCATGGTCCCGATACCCCGATCTGTGAAAACCTCCAGCAAAACCGAGTGGGGGACCCTGCCATCCAGAATATGGGTGGTTTTAACACCCCTGGAAAGGGCGTCCAGGCAGCATTCAACTTTGGGGATCATCCCCCCCTCAATAATGCCCCGCTCGATCAACGCGGGGACTTCTGCCGCCCGCAAGGCCGAAAGCAGCGAATCAGGATCGTTCCGGTCTGTAAGGATGCCTTCCACATCGGTAAGAATGATAAGTTTGTCGGCCCCGAGGGCGGCGGCAATCCGCCCGGCGGCAGTATCCGCGTTGATATTATAGCTTTCCCCCCTGTCACCCACGGCTACCGGGGCAACCACCGGGATGTACCCCTCGGCAATGATTGTTGTTACAATGCCGGGGTTGACCTTGCTGATCTCTCCCACATAGCCCAGGTCTGTCGTCACTTCGCCCTCGGGGGTCTGCACCCTGGAATATTTTTTTACCGCCTCAAAAAGACATGCGTCCTTGCCGGAAAGCCCCACTGCCCGGCCTCCGATGCGGTTGATCCGGGCTACTATTTCCTTATTGATTTTTCCCACCAAAACCATTTCGACGATTTCCATGGTCCCTGCGTCCGTAACCCTCAGCCCGTCCACAAAGTTGGATTCTATGCCCACCCTTTTCAGCATCCCGGTTATATCCGGCCCGCCTCCGTGGACAATGACCGGGCGCATCCCCACATACTTCATTAACACCGCGTCGGTTAGGACCGCTTCTTTCAGCTCCGGGCTCAGCATAGCGTGCCCGCCGTATTTGATCACAACTGTTTTACCGTAGAATTTTTTTATGTAGGGCAGCGCCTCAACCAGGATTGCTGCTTTTTCCCCTGCCGTGGACAAGATTAACCCCCTCAAATAAGCCAGTCGCGCGGGTATTTCTCGTTTCAAGCGGATCCCGGCCCTGGCCTGGTATTATTATTTACTGTCTTTAGGTACTTATAATTATACCGGATATCCCGGTTACAGCAAAAGATATCACTTTTTGCTGTTATTTCCACCGCTAAAAATCTGCCGCGGGTTCGATCTTTTACGCTTTACTCCTGGCTAGGTTCTGTAAGCGGCGTTTATTTTTACATAGTCGTAGGAGAGGTCGCAGCCCCAGGAGGTGGCGGTAAAAGGGCCAGCCTTAAAGTCCAGGGTGATCTTAACCTCATTCTTTTTCAGGACAGCCAGGGCGCGCTCCTCGTTAAAGTTCAAGGAGCCGCCGTTTTCCGCCACTTTTTCATCTCCCAGGAAGATATCGACACTTTCGGGGTCAAATTCGGCTCCGGAATACCCTGCCGCGCAGATCACCCTGCCCCAATTGGCGTCACACCCGAAAACAGCCGCCTTGACCAGGCTTGAGGCCGCCACGGTCCTGGCCGCAAGGCGGGCGTCCCTTTCTGTGGCAGCGTTTAAGATCGTCACTTCCAGCAGCTTTGTGGCGCCCTCACCATCCCGGGCAATGTCCCTGGCCAGCTTGCCGCAGATCTCCGTCAGGGCGGTCCGGAAAAGTTCGTAATCCGGTCCGGATTCTTCGATTCGTACGTTTTGGGCCAGGCCGCCAGCCATTATGGAAACCATGTCATTGGTGCTGGTGTCACCGTCCACCGTGATCATATTGAAACTCTGATCCACGGCATACTGCAGGGCCCTTTTCAGCGCTCCGGCCGTGATGGAGGCGTCGGTGGTTAAAAAACAAAGCATGGTAGCCAGATTGGGGTGAATCATCCCCGATCCTTTAGCCATCCCTCCAATAGTCACTGTTTTCCCCCCCAACTGCAACCGCAGGGCTGCTTCCTTGGGGAAGGTGTCCGTGGTCATAATTGCCCGGGCAGCCAGGGTCCCGCCTGTTGGGGACAGTTCCGAGCAGGCCGCCCGGATGCCGGGTAAAACCCTGGCCATAGGCATTTTCTGGCCGATCACCCCGGTGGAGGCCACCAGGACGTCCTGCTCCGGAATACCCAAAGACACCGCCGCTTCCCCGGCCATGGACCGGGCATCCTGAAATCCCTGCCGGCCGTTACAGGCATTGGCGTTCCCGCTGTTGGCCACAACGGCCCGGGCGGTCCCCCCTGCCAGATGTTCGATACAGAGCTGGACCGGGGCTGCTTTGACCTTATTTAAGGTAAAGACACCGGCAGCTGCCGCCGGAACGGTGGAGTACAGAACAGCAATGTCCCTTTTGCCGGGCTTTTTTATGGAAGCCAGGGCGGTTCCCGCTAAAAAACCCGCCGCCGCCGTAACGCCGCCATCTATATATTCCATTTTATTTTGCATTTTGATTTCCTTTGAGTCCATTATAGCATCCCTCTTTTATCCGGGAATTGGTCGCCGGCCGGAAACAACCGTCGCCTGAAATGCAAAATCATCATAGTAAACCACCATTAATGATGGCAATGAACGCAGTCAATAATTGGCCACCGCCCTGCCCGTATCACCGGCAACAGGAAAGCCGCTGAGATTCCCCCGCAACTGGTTTTAAACGGTTGACGTTACCAACTTTACCCTGCCGGATATTTTCTATTCTAGGGGTAAAGTCCCGGCCCGGCCAGGGCGGTATCCTCGGGCAGGTCAAAAAGCAGGTTCATGTTCTGTACAGCCTGTCCGGAAGCGCCCTTGACAATATTATCGATGGCCGAGACAACAATCACCCGTCCTGTCCGGGGGTCAGTTGCCAGGCCCAGATCGCAGTGGTTGGTTCCCGCCACCCACTTGATCTGGGGCAGCGTCCCCCGGGGCATAACTCGTACAAAGGGCTCCTCCTGGTAAAAATCCGAGTACAGCCGGAGGAGTTCAGCCTGCTCAACCGGACTGTTTAGATTAGCGTAAACAGTACTGAGGATACCCCGGGTAACGGGGAGCAGATGCGGGGTAAAGGAGACCCTGATCTCCCCCCCCAGGATCTTCCCCAGTTCCTGTTCAATTTCAGGTGTGTGGCGGTGACCGGCTATATTATAGGCTTTGAAGTTTTCATTCACCTCACTGAAATGAGAACCCAGGGACAGTGATCTCCCGGCCCCGGAAACCCCGGATTTGGAGTCGATAATAACTGTGCCGGGATCGATCAATTTTTTCTCCAGCAGGGGGGCAAGGGCCAGGATAGCGCTGGTGGGGTAACAACCCGGGTTGGCAATCAGCCAGGCATCTTTAATACTTGCGCGATACAGTTCCGGGAGACCGTAAACGGCGGCTGGCAGCAATTCCCTGGCCACATGCTCAACCTTATACCACTGTTCATAGACCCGGTAATCAATAAGGCGGAAATCAGCTCCCAGGTCAATAATCTTCACACCGTGACCGGCAGCCTCCCGGACCAGCGGCATGGCGTGACCGTGAGGCAGGGCAATGAAAATTACATCGCACGCTTTCAACAGATATGGCAGGTCCATTTTTTCCCCGGCCATCCGGTTGTATTTATAAAGGTGCGGGTAGACTTCACAATATGGTTTGCCGGCATAGCTCTTAGTTGTCAGCGCCACAAGCCTGGCTTCCGGGTGAAGGGACAAAATCCTCACCAGCTCAGCGCCGGTATAGCCCGTGGCCCCGATGACACCTACCCTGATTTTCAAAAGATCCCACCTCCGTAAACGTAAAGGATAACAGCCCGCGAGGGCCGCCTGACTAATATTATCTTGCACCGATTGCATCTGTTTTAAGAAAACTGCCGGGGAACAATATGTATAATTATACAGCTGACTGCATATTTATACAATAACAACATTGCCTTAATAAAAAATCATTTTCCCGGGGGATACATTTGTAGGTTACTACTCCCGCAAGGGAAAATCAAGAAAAAATAAAGATTTGATTAAGCAGGTGAAAAGGGGAAATAATAACGCCGGCGCAGGCCGGCTAAAGCATTCCCGGTTTAAAATCACGGGAAGATTGAAGGATTTCCAGCTTAAAAACCATGGGCCGGGTTGAAATATCCGGGTGGATATTACGCCCCCCGGTTGATAGCAGCCATGCTGCCCTGACCCCGGCAGATTAGCCCGTTGCAGTTCAGGGTAATTAAAACGTCCCGGTTTCCCTCGTGTTGTTTTCAGGGGCAATTCCGGCCCCGGCCGGCCAGGCGCGCCTGCTGACCAGGCTCACCAGGCTGATAGTCAATAAGCTGACCAGCAGACCGGGATAAATGGGACTTAAACCTCCTGGAAAGAGCGCGTGCCAGATCACAACAGTAAGCGGACCCAAAAATGCCGACAGGGCAGCGGCAGGGGGCGTCACCAGGCGGGGCAGGAATATCGCGCCCAGAAGGGGCAAAAGTGTGGAAGAACTCTGCATAATCATTGATAGCGTAACCCAGCCCATGATCATTGTGCCGGCGCTGCCAGCTATTATCGGCACACTGAGCAAACAGACCACCAGGATAATCAGCCGCTGTATCAACAGCATTTTATTGTCCTCCGCTCCGGGCCGGATATATTGCTTATAGATGTCCCTGGTAAGAATAGTGGAAATACCAAGGGTAATCCCTGCCCAGGTGCCTATTACCGTAACCAGCAGCGCGGCCAGGGCTACACCCGCCAAAACTGGCGGAAGATGATTTATAACAAATAAGGGCAGGACCTGGGCCGAAGAAACGTCGGGGAAATTGGCCCGCATGTACAGGCCTATAAGAACACCGCCCAGTCCCACGGGAGGGATCAAGACTGCTGAAATGAGCGCCCCCCTGCGGGCGTCGGCCAGGCTTTTCCCCGCATAAATAGCCTGGATATAATACTGGGAGGAAAGAGTCCCCACCAGCATGGATAGCCCCAGGGCAAAATCCTGGTTAAAACCCCGGCCGAAAAAGGAAAACCAGGGATAGGATGGGAATAGGGCCAGTAAGCCCGCCTGGCCGCCAATAAGGTAATAGGCCAGCACTCCGCCTGCCACCACAGCCAGGTAGACCAGGGATGTTTTGAACACTCCCACCAGACCGGCGCCCCAGACACCCCCGAAAACTACAAATCCAAGGACTAGAAATACGCAGATACCCGCCGCCGTCAAAGGATTGACCTTAAACATGGATGAAAGCAGGGCCACGCCGGACAAACCCTGGGCTAAAATGCCCAGGCCCGAGCAAACAAAAGCAACGGCGCAGGCGATCAGTCCGATACCTTTGCCGTAATTGAGACTAAGGTATTGGGGCACAGTGTGCAAGGGCGCCTTACGTACCCTGCGGGCCAGCCCCAGACCCAGCACCGCGCAGCCTATTCCTGAACCAAGGGTGAACCACCAGGCGCACAGGCCGTACTTAAAGGCCATCTGGGCTGTCCCGATGGTGGAGGAACCGCCGATCAGGGTGCCCATGATGGCCCCTGCCACCACAGCCGCACCGGCCCGGCGCCCGCCAATTTGAAAATCCCCAGCTGACTTAACCTTGCGGCCGGCATAAAGTCCCACCAGGGTCACACCTGCAAGGGTAACGATAATACCGGCCAGGTGGCCGCTAGTGACCACCAGGTTCATCGGCAAATTTCCCCTGAAAGAAGATGTGAATGGTCCAATCCGTGCCCTTTCCCAAATTGATCCAACAATTTGTCCCCGGCGTCATTATCCCAATTTGTAATCATCTGTGGTCTCCTTTACTGACACTTTCATTATTCCCTTAATAAATCCCATGGTGTATTAATTGCAAGCAATCCGCCCGCTGTTTCGGAAACACCTGGCCTGATAATTACACGCTTGTTACTGGCGGGTTTTCCGCCTTTAAAATTTGCATGTCATCTGGTAGGCTGCCGGTCCTTCCAAGACGCCACTGCAAGATGGCCAATGGATCAGCCAGGTTTTTTCGCTTCAGTTTAATACTACTATAACCGGTAACACTAATCTTTTCAAATCTATTCCCCAACCGCAAAGCAAGTATCTTCAAAAATCCGGGACTAAAGGCTCAAAAACGCAATGCCTTTTAAGTTTGCATCTGATCTTACTAAGCTGGACCCGGTATCCCCATCCCCTTGGCAAACCCACCGTTTGAAAAAATAAACGTTGCTATCAAAGGCCTCTAAAATCCTGAAAAGCGGTGTTAAACAGAAAACCCCCCGCCGGGGTGAGTAGCCGGCCGGGGTTTTCCGGGTTTTTTGTTTAGATTAATAGACCAAAAGGAATCCTGTTTAAAACCCTTAATTTATGGGGGACTTTAACCTGCAACCAGTTCGTCCAGGGTTTTAAAGGCGTATCCCTGGGCTTTAATATCTTTTAAAATCCTGTCCATAGCCTCGGTGTTATCTTTGGAAACTGCGTGCAGCAAAATCAGTGCGCCGTTATGCAAGTTATCCAGTACAGACCGGTGGGCTTCCTCCGGACCGCCGGGCATGGGCACCCAGTCCACAAAAGCCATGCTCCAGAAGATGTTGTGGTAGCCCAGCTCCCTGGTTAAGGCCAGGGTCCGCTCGCTGTATTCGCCCTTCGGCGGACGAAGGTATTTCATGTCTTTTTGCCCGGTTATGCCGGCGTAACTTTTCTCCACAACCTGCAGTTCCTGCTTGATTTTTTCATCCGGGATATCCGGCAGGCTGGGGTGTGTATCCGTATGGTTACCAACAATATGTCCTTCCTCCACCATTCGCCTGACCAGGTCCGGCTGCGATTTAAGATAATGACCCGTTACGAAAAAGGCCGCTTTAACGTCGTTGGCTTTAAGGGTATCCAGAATACTTGGCGTGTAGCCGTTTTCATAACCCTCGTCGAAAGTCAGGTAAACCACCTTTTCATCCGGTTTGCCAACCCAATAGGCGCCGAACCGCCCGAAAAGTTTATTGGTGGAGGAAGACATTTCAGGCTGCTGGTGGCTGCTGTTTCGTTTTAGTCCCCAGCCTATTTTAGCGTTGGACAGATTCTCCGATAAGGCGGGGGCTGCGCCTGACGAGTTGTCCTTGCCCGGGGGAGTTGCACCGGGTGAGCTGCCCTTGTCCGGAATTTCGCCGGAGGGGCTGCCGGCGCTCTTCGGCCCGCCGTCACTGTTCTCTCCCCTCTCCTGTTCCTTTTCCCCGCCCCCGGCAGCGGCGGGTGAGGGACCCGGGGGACTCACGGCAGTTTCAGGGTTGCCAGACGCCCTGCTTGCCTGTTCTTGCAGTTCATTGTTCCCGGACGGCTTCGGTCCGGGCTCGCTGGAAAGGGCCTTGATGGCATAGCCGGACACGCCCAGGATAAGAAAGATCGTTAGCACCAGATACAACCTTTTTGTATTAAGTTTCTTCATCATTACCCTCCCGGCGGTAAATTCTAAAACGTTCCTTTCTAGGATTGACGGCTTGAACTTTTCTTATTCCCGGATCTTATTCGACAAAAATGATTGTAATTCCTTTTATTAAGCACACGGAGCTGATTTCTAAAAAAACGCCTGCCACCTTCACCCCGCCGGGCAGGCGCAAGGGTTAAAAGAGAATAAACTGCCGGGCCAGGGCTTTCAACCACATCTTGGACTGGCAGCTTAAAAGGATTTTTCGCTACCCGATAGGGGCTAACTGCCCAACAAAAAGTGTTGCTTTTGGCCGGGTCCAAGATTTTTGGCAATAGTTTTCACCAGTCACCTCCACCGGGTAAATTTTAAGCCTCATTAAAAAACAAACCCGCCCTTATAAACTTAACAGGCGGGTGTCTCAATACGGCAACCACTGTATCCCCCGGTACCCCCATGGACCGCTATAAATCCCGGCGGTCCATAACCCGCCTGGCTTTGCCTTCGCTCCTGGGAATGGTCCTGGGTTCCACAAACTTGATCTTGACGTTAATTTGCAGGACACTCAGGATCCTGTTGCGGATCCTGGCTTCCAGACCCTCAATTTGCTTGATTTTATCCGAAAACATTTGATCGGACAGTTCTACCCACACCTCCAGGTTGTCCAGCTCGCCCCGCCGGTCAACAACCAGCAGATAATGGGGTTCGGTTTCGCCGAATTCCAGGAGTACGCTCTCCACCTGGGACGGAAAGACATTAACACCCCGGATAATCAGCATGTCGTCGCTGCGGCCGGCAACCCTTTTCATCCGCATATGGGTGCGCCCACAGGCGCATTTTTCGGGGTGAAGTGTTGAGATATCCCGGGTGCGGTAGCGAATAACAGGAATTCCTTCCTTTTGAATTGTGGTCAGGACCAGTTCCCCCTGCTGCCCATAAGGCAGGGACTTACCGGTATCAGGATCGATAACTTCAGCAATAAAATGGTCTTCAAAAATATGGCTGCCGCATTTGGCCGGACATTCCATAGAAACACCCGGACCCATTACTTCGCTGAGCCCGTAAATATCCAGGGCTGTAATGGAGAGCTTCTCCTCCAGCTGAGCCCGCATGTTTTCCGTCCATGGCTCGGCGCCGAAAATGCCAATCCGCAAGGGGTGTTTTTTAAAATCCAGGCCGGCTGCCTGGCCTTCTTCGGACAGGTACAGGGCATAGGAAGGCGTACAGGCAATAATGGTTGCCCCAAAATCTTGTAAAAGCATCAGCTGGCGGTCCGTGTTTCCACCCGAAACAGGCACTGCGGAAGCGCCCAGACGTTCCACACCATAGTGCAGCCCCAGACCCCCGGTAAAAAGTCCGTAGCCGTAAGCGACATGAACCACGTCATCCTTCGTCCCTCCAGCCATCACCAGGGCCCGGGCCACTAAATCCGCCCAGTTTTCAATATCCTGCCGGGTGTAACCCACTACAGAAGGTTTTCCGGTTGTACCCGAAGAAGCATGGATGCGCACAATGTCGCTCAGGGGGGCGGCAAAAAGGCCGTAGGGGTAATTATCCCTGAGGTCCTGCTTGACGGTGAACGGTAATTTGCCAAGATCCGCCAGAGATTTAATGTCCCCCGGTTCGATCCCTCTATCCTTGAGGGCCTGCCGGTAAAAGGGTACCCTTTCATAAACCCTCTGCACTGTCTCCCTGAGCCGCTCTAATTGTAGATTTTCCAGGCCTTCCCTGGGCATGGTTTCCATTTTCCTGTCCCAGTAGGAAAACCTGGCTTCCCCACTGATATTCATAAAAAACACCACTTTCCCTGAATTGATTTATAATACCCGGACGCAAACCGCAGCCCCAGCCCCTGCGGTTACGGTTCGCGCCCGGCTACCTTTATTTTTATAGCGCCGCCGCCGGCTGCGCCGCCCGCACGCGTCCCAGGTAGGCTTGCTGTACCCTGGCGTTTCCCATTATCTCAGCCGAGCCGCCGCAAAGGACAATCCTGCCCCGTTCCATAACCAGGGCACGGTCCGCTGCCTTTAGCGCAGCAGCGGTATTCTGCTCCACCAGGATTATGGTCATCCCAGTTTGTTTCAAACCAGCCAGGGTGGCCATGATTTCCCGCACCACCAGCGGCGCCAGACCCGCTGAAGGTTCATCCAGCAGGAGCAGTGAAGGCCGGGCCATCAGTCCGCGTCCGATGGCCAGCATCTGCTGAAGACCCCCGCTCAGCGTGCCGGCGGGATTATTTTCCCTGCCCCGCAGGGCAGGAAAGAGCTCCAGAATTCTTTTTACGTCCTCCCCTACGGCATCCTTAATGACGCGGTAGTGATGATAGGCCCCCAGAAGCAGGTTATCCCGTACGGTCAAGGAGTTGAAGATCTCCCTCCGTTCGGGCACCAGGGATATACCCTGTCTGACCATATACTCGGCGGGTTTTCCGGTCACAGACCTGCCGTTTAATAATATCCTGCCACCGGCCGGTTTGTAAAGCCCCGCCAGGGCGCCCAGAAGGGTACTTTTGCCGGCCCCGTTGGCTCCGATAACGGCGACCATTTCACCCTGCCGGATGTGCAGGGAAAGGTTCCGCAGCACCCTTACCCAGCCGTGGTCGACTTCCAATCCGATTATATCAAGCAACTTGTTCAACCTCCCCCAGGTAGGCTTTAATAACTTCCGGGTTCGCCTGGATCTCCGCCGGCTCCCCCAGGGCGATAACTTCACCAAAATTTAAAACCAGGATCCGGTCGGCCACTTCCATCACCGTTTCCATGTCATGTTCCACCAACAATAACGTTTTGCCCTGTTCCCGCAACCGCTTCAGGTAACTGGCCAGCTCCTTTGTTTCGGCGCTGTTCAGTCCAGCGGCGGGTTCATCCAGCAGGACCAGCCGGGGTTCTGAAGCCAGTGCCCGGGCAATTTCCAGAAGACGCTGGCGGCCAAAGGGAAGGGCGGCTGCGGGCAGGTCCTCCAGACCAGTTAGCCCCACTTCTTGCATTAGGACCAGGGCTTCCTGCCGGATTTTTTTCTCCTCCCGGGCTGTGCCCGGCCAGGTAGTCAGAGATTTTAAAAACCCGGCCCGGCCCTTTAGGTGGGCGCCTGCCATAACATTTTCCAGCACCGTCATCCCGCCGAAGAGCTGAAGGTTTTGAAAAGTCCTGGTCAGACCTGCCGCAGCAATCCGGTGGGGCTTTAAACCAGTTAAGTTTTTTCCTCCGAAAACCACCGAGCCGGAATCAGGTTTCAACATGCCGGTAATCAGGTTGAAAACAGTAGTTTTACCTGCTCCGTTGGGACCTATAAGGGCAAATATTTCGGACTCCTTGATCTGAAAGCAAGCTTCTTTTACGGCCGCAATTCCACCGAAGTGTTTGGTCAAGCCTTTAACCTCCAGCAACACTGCCCTCCGCCTCCTTCCCGCCGGGTCTGCCCGGTCTTACTTGATTTCCCCGTAAACCCAGGAGCGACCCCAATCCCCCGGGGCATAGGATCATCACCAGCACCAGAATTATACCAAAAAAAATAATTTGATATTCTCCCCCGGCGCCGGGTATCACCAGGGGTACCGCCCAGCGCAGCACCTCACCCAACGCCACCACCAAGCCCGCGCCCAATAAAGGACCCCAGAATGTACCCAGGCCGCCTGCCACAGCCATCAGGACAAACTGGACTGATGTGTGGAAGCCAAAGGGGGAGGGGCTGATAAAAGTGACGTAAAAGGCATATAACCCCCCCGCCAGACCGGCCAGCACAGCGCTGAAAACAAAGGCCTGCAGCTTCAAAAGAGCAGTATCAATACCCGATGTTTCCGCGGCATGCTCGCTTTCCCGGATGGCCCTGAGTGCCCTGCCGGTCCTGGACTGGATGAGATTGTTTACGGCCAGGGAAACAAGCAGGACCATGGCCAGGACAAGGTAGTAAAATTTGATGTCCCGGTCAAATACCAGACCACCCAGGGACAGGTAGGGTATCCCCATCAGACCGGACGGTCCCCCGGTAATTTCCCCGCCCTCGGTGAAAAGGATCTGGACCAGGATGCCGAAGGCCAGGGTAGCCAGGGCCAGATACAGCTCTTTCAACTTCAGGGTGGGCCGGCCGATCAGGGCCGCCACCAGGCCGGGCAGCGCCATGGCAGCCAGCAGGGCAACAGGGGTGGGCCAACCGCAGGTTGTGGTTAAAATGGCCGCGGTATAACCTCCCAGTCCGAAAAAGGCGGCCTGCCCGAAGGATACCTGGCCGGCATAACCCATAAGAATACCCAGACCTATAACAATAATGGTATAAAGACCGATTACAATAAGAATTCCCAGCAAATAATTGCTCTTAATCATTGTGGGCAGAACCAGGAAAAAGATTAAGGCTGCCAGAACCGTCACTTTCTTGGACATATCCCCATGCTCCTTTAAGCTCCTGTATTCAAAACTGGTGTCCGGCACCCGCAAGCCGGATAAATCTTGTAAAACTCCGGAGGCAAGCCGTAGCGGCCAGGGGGCGGGGGCCTTTTCAAGCACCCCCTAAAACTGACCGCCTGCCTGTCTGGGCCTCGAAGGGTAAGCCCCCAGCAGGATCCGGATAGTCCCCAATATTTTTTCTACACCTTACGTCCCGCAACCGCCCCAATCAGCCCTTCCGGCTTCCATAGCAGCACCGCCAGCAAAATAAGCAGGGACAGGGCGTCTTTCAAGCCTGACGATACCAGGCCCGCTCCGTAAGCTTCCAGGATACCCAGGAGCAACCCTCCCAGCACCGCTCCCCCGACGCTATTCAAACCACCGATGATAGCAGCAACGCAACCCTTTACACCTAGAAGAAAGCCCATGTCATAGGTTGCCAGGGTAACAGGGGCTATGAAGATACCTGCTGCAGCCCCCAGGGCGCCGCTTCCGGCAAAAGCCAGGAAGGACATGGCGGCAGGATTGATTCCCACCAGCCTTGCTCCTGTCCGGTTAATTTCGCAGGCCCGGAATACTTTACCGGTGTAAGTCAGTTCAAAAAAAGCGTACAAACCAGCAACAGATGCGGCAACCAGCCCCAAAATCCACAGGCTTTGGGGATTGAGGGAGGCTCCCCCCACAAACAGCGGTCCACCCCCGGAAAAAGCAGGCAGTGAGGCAGGTTCTGTGCCCCAGATCAGAAGGGCCAAACCCCGCAGGGAAATGGACAGGCCAATGGTGATGATAATCAAAACCAGCCCGGGGGCGTGGCGGGCGGTGTAGATTGCCGAACGCTCCAGCAGTCCGCCCAGCAGGGCCAGCACCGCAATTGAAATCACGAAAGCCAGGGGCAAGGGCGTGCCGGCCGCGCAAAGGCTTGCGGCCAGCAATGCCCCCAGGGCCAGAAACTCGCCCTGGGCCATATTGAGAACCCCGGTAATGTTAAATGTTGTAACCAGGGCCAGGGCAATCAGGGCGTAGATTCCGCCCAGGGTTAGCCCCGTGAATAATAACTGGAGGAGTTGCCCGGTCAAATCCATTACATTCACCTTCTTCGCTCAGTCTAACATCTTCCACTGTCCGTCCTGGATCTGGACCATTACCATGGACTCTTCATTGAGACCGTTATGGTCCTCTGGCGACATGTTGAAAACTCCTGAAACACCAGTGAACCCCCGGGTATTTTCCAGTTCGTCACGGATTTTGGCCCGGTCCGGTCCGGCCTTTTCCAGGGCTCCCACAACCAGATAAAAGGCATCCCAGGCGTAGCCGCCGAAAGAATTTGGCGGCGAATTGTACTTCTTGCTGTATTCGTCAATGTATTCGGCAAGCACTTTCTTCTGGGAGTCGCTGTCGGGGATCTGGGTGCTGACAGTCAGCTTGCCCAGGGGCAGGATTACACCGTCCGCCGCCCCCCGGGCCAGTTCAATAAAATTCTGGTTGCCAACACCGTGGCTGTGCAGGAGGGGCTGGCTGAGACCAAGATCCCTGTAATTCTTAGTTACAATGGAAGCGGAAGGCGGGATGGCCCAGATTACCACCGCCTGGGCCCCGCCGGCCTTAACCCGGGTTAACTGGGGGGACATATCCTTGTCAGTGGCCTCGAACTTTTCCTCGGTTACAATTTGAATCCCGGCCTTTCCCGCTGCCTCGGTGAAAGCCTTCCTGCCACCGTCACCGTAGGCGTTATTCATATGTAAAAACGCCACCCGGGTCAGTCCCTTTTCTTGCAAGTAGCCGATCAGCCTGTTAATGGTAACAATGTCGCTTTGGGCTGTTTTAAAAATCCATTTGCGTTCACCCACAGGTTCAACGATACTGCTAGCCGCAGCCAGTGAAACCATGGGTACCTGCTCCTTCTGAACAGTATCCAGCATGGCCATGGAAGGTCCGCTGGAGCTGCAGCCGATTACTGCCGCAACCTTTTGCTGGTCTATTAATTTTTTTACGGCAAGAACCGCCTCAGTTTCATCACTTTTGTTATCCAGGACGGTCAGTTCCAGGGGATGCCCGTTAATTCCCCCGGCGGCATTGACTTTGTCCTCCAGCATCTGGAGTGTATTGCGCTCCGGTACTCCCAGGGAGGAGGACGGTCCGCTGATATCAATGACAGCGCCGATTCTGTATGGTTCCTGGCCGTTTCCGGCCTTGCTTCCAGTTTTCGCGCTTCCCGAGCAGCCTCCCGCCAGCAGCGCAGTCACCGCCAGGGCGGTCAGGATAGCAATATAGAGCTTCAATCTATTTTTTTTCAAGTATGGTTCCCCCTTAAAAATCTTTTTTACCGGGTTGCAACCGGTCCAGAGGTACAGGGCTGGATTGTGACGCCTCGGTTCGTCAGTTAACTGGTTGGGTACTGCGCCAATAAAGAAAACCTTCACCTCCCGCCTCCCCGGATAAACATAAAAAGTCCGCAGCCTTCGCGGGGACGAAAGCTGCGGACTTCCGCGGTACCACCCCGGTTGGTTAAAATTTAACCCTCTTGAAACAGGGTACGGGAATCCCCTTACCTGCGGGGGGGAGATGCAAACAAAAAACTTTTCGCCCTTAGGGACGAAAAGTTTATTTCGCGTTACCACCCTGGTTGGTTTCTCTTTGGGAAACCCACTCTCCGGCAGGGTACGGGAATAAATCCTTATACCCCCCTCCTTTTAACGGTAGAAGCTTCCGGCCGGGCCTACTTTCCCTGCAGGTTTCAGTCCGGCAACTCGGGGGAGAACTTCAGCGGGTCATACAGTGGCAACGCTTTCAGTCGCGACGCTGCCTCCCTGGAAAAGCTGTGTCCAGCCTACTTTTCCCCTTCATTGTTTTTTATAGTATCCTTACCTATTCTATGATAACAGCGCCCCCGCACCCAGTCAAGGGAAATAACACGAAATACCTGTCCTTTTTTACAAATCCCCAGGCAAAGGGGACAAACTACTAGAAAATACAGATCCGGGAGATTACTACCCTAACACGTGAACCTGAAGGCTTTTAACGGCCTTTGGTCCCCCCGGACCTGCCGGGTGCCGCCGGTAAAACCGGTGCAGCTTCCGTTAGGGACAGGGCGGCCAGGGCACATCGCCTGCTAAATCCAGCAAGCTTTTTTCGCCAGGTTGCCCGGTCTATTATATTTTCTTCCGGACGGAAGACGTGATATAATCTATTACTGAATTTGAAAGCACTGAGGGATATTTACGGAGGCTGAACAAATGAATGACTGCATCGTCGAAGCCACTGAAATAAAGCTTCAGAAAAGTAAAAAAGAAATCCTTGATGTTGAACATTTCCAGCTCCGCAAGGGCGAGGTCAGGGCAGTGATCGGGCCTAACGGAGCAGGTAAAAGCACCCTTCTCCAGGTTCTGGCTTTGCTGCAGCGGCCTTCCTCGGGGCAACTGATTTTTCGCGGGGAAAGGATTAATCCCAAAAACGTCCTGGCCATTCGCAGAAGAATGGCGGTGGTTTTTCAGGAGGCCCTCCTTTTGGATACAACCGTGTATAAAAACGTCGCCTCCGGACTTCAAATCAGGGGCCACCGGAAAAAAGAAATCGACGGTCTCATCTGGGAATGGCTGGAACGTCTGGGGATCCGCTCCCTGGCCCACCGCCCGGCCCGGTTCCTTTCCGGCGGTGAATCCCAGAGGGTGAGCCTGGCCAGGGCTTTTGTTCTGGAACCGGAGGTGCTTTTCCTTGACGAACCCTTCTCGCCCCTGGACTACCCCACCAAAAAAAATCTGATTGAAGAATTGCGCGATATCCTGCAGGCAACGAGGATCAGTACAATCCTGGTAACCCACGACTACCACGAAATCCCGATCCTGGCCGATTCGGTAACGGTTCTGGACAGGGGGAAAGTCATTCAAAGCTCCTCCCAACAGGAGATATTTTTAAAGCCCGCCAATGATATTGTGGCGAGCTTGCTGGGGGTGGAGACAAAAGGCCGGTCCGGCCGCTCATTCTGACCGGACCCAACCTGTTCTGCCTGAAAAAACCTGCCGCTTTGTCCTGCCGGTTAAAGCTTAACTTGTCCGCCTGCCGTTGGCCTTAGCGGGAAGATAAAGGTTCGGCAGGTTTTCATGCTTGATATCCCGGATATGTAAGGTGTGGCACCACTCTTTGTTTTTCCTCAGGGCAAAACCCACATAGGCCACTGGAATCCAGGTAAGGGCGAAAATGGGGTAAAAGGCCAGCCATAAATATACCTTCGGTTTAACCCTTTCCAGGACAAGCCCCAGGCTAAAGTAAAAAAACTGGGCAAAGAAGACGATCACCGTTAATTCCGGTCTCTTACTGATATGAAACGGTCCTACATAAATGATATTAACCAAAAGCCCCAGACCTGTGAACATCAGGAAGAAGGGCTGGATTAAATACAGGGCCCCATCAATCATGGCAAAATTTCTGGTCCTGAAACCCTCTCGCAGCAACCTCCCAATGTAACGGCCGGCTACGTTTGTATGACCCTGCATCCAGCGCTTGCGCTGGTTCCAGGACTGAAGCAGGTTGAGGGGCTTTTCGTCGTAGACCCTGGCGTCATGGGCCCAGGCTACCTTGACGTTATTCAAAAGCGCCTTGGTTTGAAATTCCAGATCCTCGGTGAGTGAAGTCATCCCCCAACCATACTGCTTGAGCAGATCCACGGAAATACACATGCCCGTCCCGCCCAAAGCGCAGGTAAGACCAAGGTTGTATTTAGAAAGTTGCCAGAAGCGGTTGGTAAGCAGGTAGCCGATATAAATTGACTTGGTAATCCAGGTGTCCCCCGCATTTTTCGTGTCCAGGTAACCCTGAATAATCCTTTCCCCTTTCTTCAGGTGACAGTTCATGATTCCCAAAAAGTCGGGTGACACAAGGTTGTCGGCATCAAAAACCACAACCGCATCGTAGGGGATATCCATGGCAAAAATATGGTTGAAAGCATACTCCAGGGCGTAGCCCTTACCTTTTTCTTTCTTATTGAAGCGTTCGATGACATAAGCGCCTTTATTCCTGGAGATATCAGCCGTGTTGTCGCTGCAGTTATCGGCGACAACATAAATGTCGTACAATTCCCTGGGGTAGTTCAGTTCGTAAAGGTTTCTGATTAATTCGCCAATCACCCTTGATTCGTTATGAGCCGCAACAACCACTGCAAACCTTGAACCCGGGGGTAAGGAGTAATCCTCTTTTCTCCGGAAAAAACCAAAGAGGGAAACAAAAAAATAATAGAATGTAAATATAGTTAAAAATATCTGGACACCATAAAAAATAATCTCCATGGCCATCCCCTTTACACAAAAAAATACTTAAACAAAAAGTACATCAGAAGAAGATTCTGCCAGAAAAGTTAAACTCCTGCTCCTAAAGCCTTGGAACCGGCAGAATATTTTTTGTTGAAAAAGCACTTACTGCTTAATGCTATACAAGGGGCGGTTTTTGCCACCCCTTCATTGACCTTAGGCTAACCAGCATTTGCCGCTTTTATACTTTCCCTCCTTGCGGTTAGGCTCCTGTTCGAATGGGTAACCCCACTGGGGTTCGGACAACAAAGGGCTTGACCACCTCCTAAAAATTTCTATGCCGTCCTGGCAATAATCATACATAATTTTCAACTAAAATGAAAGTAAAAAATTCCCACAAAAGATTCTGTGGGAATTATAGTTAATTTATTATAGAGATGACACCTTTAACTTATTTCAACAATGTCTCTGTCCCGGAGTTCATAGTCCTTCATTACCGACTGTCCCTCAAAACGGGCGGAACCCCAGATCCTGGCGTTCTTCATGAGGCGGGGCAGGTCGCGGTGGATCGCCCCGGCCAGGACAGCCACGGTGCTTCCCCTTTTGAGGATGAACGGCGCCTTTAGATCGGGTTCCTTGCCGGGGACCTTGGTGTAGATGCGGAGCACACCGAGCAGTTCAAATACTCTCTCCTTAAGTTCTTCTAAACCAGCGCCGGTTCGTGCTGACACGGGAAAAAGCTTAACTCCGGGGGGTCCCAGTTCCCTCAGGATTTCGGTTCTTTCGCCATTGGGATCCTGATCCGCCCTTGACAGCAACACCAGCATACGTTCCGGCGGGATCCCCCGGGTAAGGGGATTACCGGCGTCCTGGATTATTTTCTTTTCCGTCAGGTAACTAAGACAAAATTGCAGCTGCTCCAGACAATCGTCGGAACCGGCGTCAATCAGCGCTAGAAGGGCGTCGGAGTTGCGCAGGGTTCCGGCGAGGCCCGGGGGAACCATGTCTTCTTTCACCGGCGGGGTATCAATCAGCTGAATCAGTATGTCCTGGTAAGGCATCATCCCGGCCAGGGGCACTGTGGTTGTAAAAGGGTAACTGGCTACTTTGGGCCTGGCCCTGGTCAGGGCCGCCAGCAGTGATGACTTGCCGGTATTTGGGAACCCGAACAGGGCCACCTGTCCTGCCCCCTGTTTCTCTATGTGAAAAGGATCCGCCCGGCCTGCTTTGGTTTTCTTCTGCCCTTCGTCCCGGAGTTTGGAAAGGCGCCTTTTCAGGTCCGCCTGGATTTTTTCCGTACCCTTGTGTTTGGGAATGACCGCCAGCATTTCCTCCAGAGCCGCGATCTTTTCTTCAATCGTAGAGGCCTTTTTAAAAGCCTCTTCCGCCTCATAATACTGAGGTGTCAGGTTGGCTGCCAAGGAGCTCACCCCCCTTATCAGATAAAAAAACCAGGAGCAGGGAAAAAGAATTATATTGTTTTTAATATTCTACCATATAAAACTTTTAATAAAACAGTATAAGATTATAATTAAACAATTGTGTCCCGGGAAATGGATCAAAGAGGGGAACGGTTAGGGACAAATAATTTCCGGATGAAGGATGAAAAGGGTATGAAAATTATCGTGGATGCGGATGCCACGCCAAAGAAGGCAATGGATCTATGCCGGAAGGCAGCAGCGGAATTCGGCGTTTCCCTGGTTACTGTTGCCAGTTTTAACCACTGCATCGAATCCGAACATCATGTTGTCACTGGTAACGCGCCCCAGGAGGCGGATTTGCAAGTGATTAATCTTACGGCCAGGGGGGATCTTGTGATTACCCAGGACTGGGGACTGGCGGCTATAGTTCTGGGCAAAGGGGCAGCCGCCCTGTCCCCCACCGGTCGGGTTTTCCAGGAAAAGACCATCGATTTTCTCCTGGAAGAGAGAAGCATGAAGGCAAAACACCGCAGGGCCGGAGGTAGAACCAGGGGACCAAAAAAAAGAACAGGGGAGGATGACGACAGGTTTATAAAGAGCCTGCACAGGCTGTTGCGGGACCTGCATACCCCTTGAAAACTTATCTTTCCAGTTCTATCAAAGGCTGCTGCAGGTTTCGCAAGCTTGTACAATTTTGTTGTTCTTTTCTAATTGCAATACCATATTACCCGGGAACCATCACCTTTTTAATATGAAAACAAGACCCCGTCAAAGTCATGTTTGCAGCCAATATGCGGTATACCAACAGGCGAACCACACACTACTGTTAAATATGACTTTGACGGGGCCCTTATGGGCCAGTTCAACTATTATGTTCTATCATTGTGACAGAAAATTATGTAAGTATATTAATGCTCAACTGATTTTCTACCACCTGTGGCCCGCGCCCGAAGCGACGATCAGGGACATGATAACCAGAAGGCTATAGGGAATCCAGCGCATATTTCTTCCTCCTTTCATAAGCGATTAAATTTCTCAAACGAAAGAACACATATTCACATTTTAACGAGGTATTAGATTACCACCTGTGGCCTGCGCCCGAAGCGACGATCAGGGACATGATAACCAGAAGGCTATAGGGAATCCAGCGCATATTTCTTCCTCCTTTCATAAGCGATTAAATTTCTCAAACGAAAGAACACATATTCACATTTTAACGAGGTATTAGATTACCACCTGTGGCCCGCGCCCGAAGCGATGATCAGGGACATGATAACCAGAAGGCTATAGGGAATCCAGCGCATATTTCTTCCTCCTTCCTTGTTCCAATATCATACAAGCTGTATGGTTAATCGACAATCAGATATTTGTAACACCATCTTTTAACTATATTAATTATATACCAACATTTACTGCTTGTCCACAACTTTATTGCTACATATTTCAACATTATGCGATTAATTATTCAATATTAACAAATCCTACATAAATTAACAGATATGCAATCATAATTAAGGCTTCCAGTCGCGATGAATCCGTACAAGCAAATGATTGCCAATTATTTCATATTAAGTTATGTTGTATTTATTTCAAGTAATTTGCGTGAATACTCATGTTGTGCATGTTGACCTCGGGTTGTGTCAATTAATTCTATTATTTTGCCTTTGTGTAAAACTAATATCTTTTGACACAACTTAAACAATGATTTTGGTTCGTGACTAATAATAAACAGCGTTACACCATGATTTGCATTCAACTGCAATAATATTTCTTTCATTTTGCCGCAGTTTGACACATCAAGGGCGGAAAAAGGCTCATCACAGATTAATATTTTCGGATTGGTTGTCATAGCCCGGGCCAAACACACCCTTTGAATTTGGCCCAAGCTCAATTGGTCCGGGTAGTCATGCCAGCGCAGGGGATCGATTCCCACTGTCTTCAATAACTCGGAAACAATTGATACAATAGCTTCTTTCTTTGTTTTGCGGTAAGTCAACGGCTCTGATACAATCTCAAAAACTTTTCTATATCGGTTTACCGCCTCCATGGGATCCTGAAAAAGATATTGAATTTTCTTCCTGTAATCCCGATACGCTTTTCTCCCCAGCAGGCGTTTCCCGTTGAATAAGAAAAGGCCCGTGGAAGGCCTTTCCAATCCTGCCAGGATAAGAGATAAGGTAGTTTTGCCTGATCCGCTTTCACCCAGCATACCGATTCTGTCTCCTTCAAAGATTTCCAGTTCGATCCTTTCCAGGGTGTTCCGATTACCCCTGGCGCCGGGGTAGTGAAAGGAAAGATTGGATATGGATAAGAGCGGTGCTTTGTTCATGTGCTTTCATCCCTTCCGTAATGCCAGCAGGCTACCTGGCCGTCGCCCAGGTTCACCCAGGCCGGCTCCCTTGTTTCACATATCTCCAAACGGCTAAGACACCGGTTGAAATAACGGCATCCTTTAAACCGGGTGTAAATGCTGACAGGTTCCCCGGGTATGTAGTGAATGCTCTTATCAGCGCCTGTTCTGGAAGAACACCGGACCAGGCTCCTGGTGTAAGGGTGTCTGGGCTTATTTGATAGATTATGTGCCGTTCCTGTCTCAACGAGCCTCCCGCCGTAGACAACGGCGATTTTATTGCTGCAGTTAAAGGCAAGGTCCAGGTCGTGGGTAACTAGAATCAGTGCGAAACCTTGTTCGGTCTGAACACTCTTAATGACCTTTATTATTTCCTGCTTAATTAAAAGATCCAGGGAGGATGTCGGTTCGTCGGCAACCACCAGGGCGGGGCGGCTCACAACGGCCATGGCGATAGCTACCCTCTGGCACATTCCCCCGCTCAATTGGTGCGGGTACATCTTAAGGACTTTCTCGGGATCGGGAAAGCCCAGGGACTGCAAAAGGTCCCTGGCAATAAGCCGGCCTGCCCGGACGCTTCTGTCCGTCTTAACCGCAATTACCTCCGTCAGCTGGCTGCCCACCTTGAGGGTGGGGGTAAGGCACTCCCGGGGATTCTGGGGAATGTAGCCTATTTGCTCCCTTCTGAAGCGCCTCAGCTCTTTGGACGACAGCCTGAGAACATTTTTCTGACCAGGCAATCCGACAACGCCTTCCAGACCTTCCAGGTGGTTTAGCATTCCCAGGACAGCGTAGGTAATAAGACTTTTTCCGCTTCCTGACTCACCGACCAGACTCAGTGTCTGTCCTTGTTCCAGGCTGAAATTAACATCCCGGAGAAGGGCATAGGTCTGAGCCTTTTTTTTAATGCTTATGGTTAATCCTTCAACTTTAATCATTTTCTAAAATTCCTTTGGAACGGTCCCTGAAAAGTCTGTGGATAATGTCTCCCAGGAGATTGAAGCAGAGCACAAAGATGGTAAGGGTCAAGACCGGGAAAAACCACTGCCAGGGATAAACCCTGAAAGATTGCAGGCCGTCGGAAATCAAAACGCCCAGGCTGGCTTCCGGCGCTGTTACTCCCAGCCCCACAATGCTAAGGAAGGCTTCGGCCAGGACCGCATCCGGGACGGAAAATATGGCTGTTGTAAGAAGTACGGGAAAGCAGTTGGGCAAAATATGCATAAAAACAATCCTGGTGTAACCCGCGCCGTGCATTCTGGCCAGCCTGATAAAGGGCGCGTTTCTAAGCTGGTAAACCTCGCCCCGGATAATCCGGGCGGTGGGAACCCAGAGAACCATCCCCAGGGCGATGAAAATATTTTTAACGCCTGGCTCCAGGACAACCGTCAGCATTACCACAACCAGGAAAGGAGGGATGCACCAGAAGAGGTCGATCAGCCCTGTTAAGAAACGATCCGCAATGCCCCCGCTAAGACCCGCGATGCTTCCCACCAGGAACCCTGCCGTAATGTTAATCAGGGTTGCAAAAAAGGCTATGACGAGTGATATTCTTAGCCCGGCCAGAATTCTGGCAAGCAAGTCACGACCCAGGTAGTCGGTTCCCAGCCAGTGGTTACAGGAAGGCCCTGTGTTGGCCTCATAGAGATTCTGCACATTTGGATGGTACGGCAAATAGAACTTGCCCCCAAAAGAAATCAACACATAGAGCAAGATTAGCAACAGACAGGCTAAGACGAACCGGTTCTGAACGATTCTCGAGTAAACCATGTCAGGATCCATTTCTGTAGCGGCACCGGGGGTTAAGGGAAAAGGCAAGCAGATCCGTCAAAAATGTTGAAACCAGGAGAATAAATGTGTAAAATATGGTGATCCCGGCCACCAGGTTATAGTCGCGGTTGCCGATGGAAGTGATGTAGTACTGACCCAGACCCGGCAACGCGAAGATTTTTTCCACAATAAAACTGCCGGTCAACAGTGTGGCGGCTAAAGGTCCTGTGTAATGAATGGCGGCAGGGAGGGCATTGGGCAGGGCGTGCCGCAGGACCACGGCGGCAGGTCCCAGACCCCTCACCCTGGCTGAAATAATGTAGTCCCTTTGCAAAACCTCAATCATTTCCGTCCGGATTAGCCTGGTTATGACCGCAGCCGGCCAGATCGCCAGGGTTAATACCGGCAGCACCAGATCCAGCGGCTTCTCGTACATGGCCACCGGAAATATTCCCAGCTTCAAGGCAAAAATATAAATGAGCCCAGCCCCCAGGGCAAAATTGGGGATGGACAGGCCCAGCGTAGCCCAAGCCAGAATAAACCTGTCCGGCCACCTGTTATGCCATATAGCGGACAGAACCCCGGCAGTTACGCCCAGGAAAGCGGCCAGGGCCAGCGCTGGGAAGCCCACAGCCGCTGAAACGGGAAAGGATTCGGCGATGATCTGGTTGACCGTGCGTCCCGGGTATTTGAGGGACTCCCCCAGATCAAAGCGCGCCAGGGCAGTCAAGTAATCTGCGTACTGCCTGGCTGCGGGCTGGTCCAAACCGTACTTAGCATAAAGATTTTCTTTAATATCAGGATTTATCCTTTGGGACATAAAAGGGTCCCCGGGCAGAAGGCGCATCAAAAAAAAGGTTAAAGTCACCACAACAAGCATGACTCCCAGATTAAATCCAGCCCTCCTTAGAACGTAGCCAAGCATATACTACTCCACGTAAGCCCACTTAAAATCTGCAAAAAAGGCAAAGCTAGGGTGAATCACTCCCTTGATTGTCTCCCTTTCCAGGTAGGGATTGGTATAGTAGTAAATAGGTATCACTGGCTGTTCGTCCATCAGGATCTTTTCCGCTTCGAACATAAGCTCGTTTCTGGTTGGTCTGTCCCCTGCGCCCAAAGCCTTATCAATCAACTGGTCATATTGGGCATTGGCCCAGTTAGCCAGGTTGTTGTCACTATCCGTCACCCACATGTCCAAAAAAGTCATGGGATCGTTGTAGTCGGCAACCCAGCCCACCCTGGCTACCTGGTAGTCTTTTCCAAACATTGTATTCAAGTAAACCCTGTATTCCTGCTCCGCAATTTCACTTTGCACCCCAAGGTGTTCCAGCCACATACCGGTTATGGCCTCGGCCACGGCCTTGTGGTTCTGATTGTTATCCAGGAGCACCTTAATTTTCGGAAAACCCCTGCCTTCGGGAAAACCGGCTTCTGCCAGAAGCCCCTTTGCCACCGCCGGGTTGAAACCGCCAATAAGTTTTTCCCCGTGGCTCCTGAAATCCCGGCCGGGAGCAGGTCCCTCCACCCCCGGGGGAACAAAGGCATAAGCTGCTTTTTCACCGCTCTTGATTAAGTTGGTTACCAGCGACTCCCTGTCGATGGCCAGGGACAGCGCTTTTCTAACCAGGACCTGATCAAAGGGTTTTACTTCGGTGTTAAACATATAGTATTCGTTGGATAAATCAGGGCTTAGCTTTAGCAGACCGCTTTCAGCCAGCCTTTCAATCTCGCGGTAGGGAGGGGTTTCCGCAATGTCGATTTGACCCTTTTCAAACATGGCCAGTTCCGTGTTGGAATCGTCCACCAGGGTAATTATCAGTTTTTCCAGCTTGACGTTTTCCCGGTCCCAGTATTGGTTGTTCTTGGCCAATAGAATTTGCTTGTTGTGTTCCCAGGCCGTTAGCTTAAAGGGGCCGTTGCAGACCAATCCTTCGGGTGCCCGCAGCCATCCGGCGGGATCCCGGGACACTACATTTTCTGGTACGGGAAACAATGTTGGAAATGCTGTAAGTGAGAGAAAATACGGCACGGGATCCTTCAAGTTAACTACCAGCCTGTCTTTTCCTTCAGCCCGCACACCGACGGATGACGGGTCAGTTACCTCGCCCGAATTAAACTCCTTGCCATTGACCAGATAAAATAGCTGATAAGCATAGGGGCAGGCAGTTTCGGGGGAGAGCGCCCGGAGCCAGGCGTAGACAAAATCGCCCGCAGTAAGCGGCTCCCCGTTGGACCAGGAGCATTCCCTCAAATGAAAGGTATAGGTTTTGTAATCCGGTGAAACATCCCAGCTTTTAGCCATGCCCGGCGCCGGCAACCCATCCTGGTCCAGCCTTACCAGGCCTTCTAAAAGGGCGTTGGCCACGGTCTGCTCCATCATGCCGGAAGATAGGGCGGGATCGAGGGTTGCAGGCTCCGCGCCGATATTGTATCTGATTAGCTGTTCAGTCGAGGCGGGTTTGGAGGATGAAGGGGAACAACCAGCTATATATATCAGGGCAATTACACTAAGAATATAAAATACTAACTTATTTTTGCTTTTTTCGAAAATAATCACAGATAATTACCTCCTGCTAATCTTTTTCAGGATAATTCTACTTTTTCGACTATTTTCCCTCCTTATCCAGGAAATTATTGTGCAAAATATTGTTCACATTTGAAGGGATTTCGGGTATTACTGAGAATCAATTTATTATGGGTAAAACAACCAACAAAAAAATGCTTCAATTTCCCTTTAGTTTAAAAATTAATAAAAAAAGGATAAATATTACCCCGGCTTTCGTCTACCAGTTAATTGTTGACAGTATCGGTTTAATTATAATTTTTTTAGCAGCTGTGTCCGTGCAGTTTCAGGCGGACATGATCTGGGTGTACCTATTTTGGGTTATATTCAGCACTGCCACCGAGCTAAAGCCCATAACGATGCCCAACAACGACCAGCTAACCATATCTTTCGCCGTTCACATCTCCGCACTTATTCTTTTTGGGGCCCCGATTGCTATTTTAGTTTCCACAGTGGCCAATATTATAACTGATGTTATCGGAAAACGCGGTCTGAAGAAGATGCTTTTTAATATCAGCCAGTATGCTATAACCATTCAATTAGCCTGGTTTGTTTACGATTTATTAAGATGGAATACCGGTCCGCTGCATTTAAAAACAGACTCCCCGGCCATGCTTTTAAGCTGCCTTGTCTATGTCGCAATTAACTTTTTCCTGGTAACTACGGTCATTTCCTTAAGCCAGGGCTCCAGGCTGCTCAGACAATTGACCTCCGACGTAAAGCTGGAACTAATTCATTTCGCCACCCTTGTACCTGTCAGCCTTTTAATCGTAATTCTCTATGATTATGAGCCCCTGTCCATTATCATCTTGCTTCTGCCGTTGGCTATGGCCCACTTTAGTTTCGAAAACTATATGAACCTCAGGATGGAAACCAGGAATACCATTGAAGTACTGGCCGACATCATTGACAAGCGGGACGGTTATACATCTGAGCACTCCCGGCGGGTAGCTTATTATTGCAGCCTTATTGCGGATGAAATCGGGATGCTGGGAAGTGACCATGAAACCCTGGTAACCACAGCCAAGGTTCACGATCTGGGCAAGGTTTATGTTCCGGACAGCATTTTATTAAAAGCCGGGCACTTAATTCCCGAAGAGCAGGCAATTATGGCCAATCATGCCCTGGTGGGCTACAAAATTTTAAGCAACTTGAGGTTTTATAAGTACGGCGCTTTGTACGTCTATTATCACCACGAACGGTATGACGGTAAAGGCTACCCCAAAGGGCTCAAAGGCATAGACATCCCCCTGGGGGCCAGGATTATGGCTGTGGCCGACAGTTATGACGCCATGACTTCTGATCGCGTCTACCGTAAGGCCCTGTCCCATGAAGAAGCCATAACTGAATTGATTAACAACGCCGGGACGCAGTTCGACCCCGGCATTGTTAGAATCTTTGTTGACATCCTGCACAGGGAAAACAAAGACCAACTAAAATTGGAACTAGATAGGAGTTAACCATGGCTTTCACCATCATCGTCTTAATCTGCGCCGCTGTTGCCTTGATCACCGGCGGCAGCATTAACAACCTGAAGAGCATACGGTTTAAATACCCCTGGCTGGTTCTGGCAGCCGTTGTCATAAAGCTGGTGACAAACTCGGGCTTCCGGCATACCCTGGGTCTGCCGGATCCGCTGGCGCCAAAACTGTACATGCTTTCCCTGGCCCTGGTTGCCGTTTTTGTTCTATTAAACCTGCGGCTGCGCGGGTTGGTCCTGATCGGACTGGGCCTCCTCAGCAACCTGCTGGTGATTTACGCCAATTCAGGCTATATGCCGCTTAAACGCGAATATTTTGAAATAATAGCTTCGCCGGAAGAATTGGCGTTAATTAAACAGGGACTGCCGGCTTACAACTACGTTGCCACCGGTCCGGACACCGTTTTTTATTACCTGTCGGATATTTTCCTGATGCCCCACTGGATTTTTATTACCAGGGTTTTCAGCATTGGGGACGTCTTGATTACCATTGGCGGCTGCCTGTTTGTCTGGAGGTGCTTGAAAAAACCGGCCGGGCTTTCTTAAACATAGCCCGGCCGGTAATTGAGAAAGTCCATCGGGATGAGATGAGCCGGACGCCCCGTGGAAGAGGGTGCCCGGCCAACTATTTCTGCTATTTTACTTTACAGACGCCAGGCGCCCAGGTTATTAAGGGCAGTTCAGAGTAAGGGAAATCCCTGTTTTCCGGCCTTACCCTCAGAGTGTAGCCAAGGGCACCCTGGGGCAACGATAACTCACCGGCAAAGCGGTGGATGCCTGGTTCCTCCTCTCCCTCACAGGAAATGCTTACGACCGTGATATTACTGAGCCCGCTGTCCCCTGTCACCCCGTATAAAAACTCAACGGCTACATGCCCGGGGGGGATTTCCCCCAGTCTTACAATTGCGCTAACTGCCAGCTTTTCTCCCACAGCCATCTTGGGCCGGGCGTTGGAATCCACAGAAATGATGGAAACTCCGTCCCAGCGTTCCTCAATAAACCGCTTAAAAGCGCTAACGCTGCCGGCAACCTCATAATTATTGTGGGCAAAATGGAGCCCCCGGTTGATGGTGGGCACATAGAAACGCCCGGTGTATTCGGCAACCATCCGGCAAGTATTGAATACCGGGGCAATGGTTTTAACAGAGTTTTTCATCAGGCGGATCCACTCCAAAGGAAGCCCGGATTGTTTGCGGTAAAAGGTCGGAATTAGTTTTTCCTCCAGAATTTCATACAAGGAATAACAATCATCCAGATCCTGTATTTCTTCGTCCCAATACTCCCGTTCCGTGCCCACGGCAAAACCGTTATCTCCGTTATAGGCCTCCGGCCACCACCCGTCCAGGGTGCTGACGTTGACTATCCCGTTCAGGGCAGCCTTCTGGCCGCTGGTGCCGCTGGCCTCCATCAACCGGCGGGGGGTATTGAGCCAGGCATCAACTCCTTGAAGCAAGTGGCGGGCCATGTGGATGTCGTAGTTTTCCAGGAGAAGGACTTTGCCCCTGAGATCGGGCTCATCGGCAAAATCGTATATTATTTTTATAAGTTCCTGCCCGGCCAGGTCCGCGGGGTGGGCCTTCCCGGCAAAAATAAAGCGGACGGGCCGGTGGGGGTCATTAACCAGCCGGCTTAACCTTTCCTTATCCCGGAAGAGGAGGGTGGCCCTTTTATAGGTGGCAAAGCGCCTGGCAAAACCGACGGTTAAAATATCGGGACTCAAGTATTCTTCCACTTCCTGGATCCGGCTGGCGGGTTCGTAGTTCCGCCTTCGTTGCCTCTGCACGCTGGCCCGTACAAAGCCGATCATCTTTTCCTTCAGGTTGCGATGGATCCTCCAGAGCTCTTCATCGGGAATGCTGTCTATTCTTTCCCAGACCTGGCGCTGGTTAATCCGATCCGTAAAACCTTTGCCAAGGTAACGAGCGTAAAGATCCCTGAGCTCCCCGGCTATCCAGCTGCCGGTATGTACTCCGTTGGTAATGGAAGTGACCGGTACCTCCTCGGGGTGCAACCGGTTGTAATAGACGTGGAACATATCCCGGGCAACTTTGCCGTGAAGCCAGCTGACACCGTTGGTCAGGTAAGAGTGATTCAGGGCCAGCAGAGTTAGATTAAAGCTGTCTCTCCCCACGTCCCAGGCCAATTCCAGAAATCCTTCCAAATCCAAACCTATTTCAGCCGCTGTACCAGGAAAAAACTGTTCAATCATCTTTTTGCTGAAAAGATCATGGCCGGCGGGAACAGGTGTATGGGTGGTAAAAATGGTTGATGAGCGCACTACTTCCCTTGCCGTCCCAAGGGGTACCCCCTTTCCAACTAGTTCCCTGATTCGTTGTATGACAAGAAAAGCCGGATGCCCTTCGTTGATATGCCAGGCCGTCGGGTTAATCCCCATGGCACGCAGGGCCTTAACCCCGCCAATGCCCAGGATGATCTCCTGGGAAATCCTGTACTCCCTGTCGCCGCCGTAAAGGGAACCGGTCAGACCCTGGTCCTCCGGGGTATTACAGGGATTATCGGTGTCCAAAAGGTAGATATTCACCCTTCCCACCTTTGCCTGCCAGATTTGGGCAAAAACAGTGCGTCCGGGCAATTCCACTGGAACCACCAATCTGTCGCCGGACGAATCGTTGACCGGCGTAATGGGAAGTTCGAAAAAGTTCAGATAAGGATACTCGGCTTCCTGTTTTCCCTCCGCGTTAATTCTCTGGGTGAAATAACCGTGTTTATACAACAGTCCCACCCCTACAAAGGGAAGTCCGAGATCGCTGGCAGACTTGCAGTGATCCCCCGCCAGCAGACCCAATCCCCCGGAGTAAATGGGGTGGGACTCATGCAATCCGAATTCAGCTGAAAAATAAGCAATCACATTGTCCTTGTGCTCCGGATAAGTCTTGTCAAACCATTTCTCCTCAGTTTGGTAGCGGTCATATTGTCCAATTACCCGCCGGTAAAGCGCCAGGTAATCGTCATCCCGGGAGGCAGCCACCAGATCCTCCTCGCGAATCTGCATGAGAAAGCGGACAGGGTTATGCCCTGCTTTCCGCCAGAGCTGCGGGTTAATTGCCCTGAAAAAATCCACGCCACCCGGCCTCCAGGTAAACCAGAAATCATAAGCCAGTTCCTTGAGCCTGCAAATTGATTCCGGAAGCTTCGGGGTTACTGACACAAAACTAAAAGGGAACATAGGCACCTCCAAAGTATTATAAAAAAAGTTTCGACCCGGTTCAAAAAATTCCTCCATATCCTAATATATATTAATTTCCGACCTTTTGTAATTCGTCTGCCCGTTAAAAAAAAGGATCCTCCAGCCGTAAAACGGTGAAGGACGCCGTCAATTCCAGGTATATTAACAACCGGGGTATCGTCAAGCTGTTGTTTAATTTATGCTTGCTCAACTATACTGTTCATTCAAGAAAGGTTCGCCGTTCAACTTGTAATAACCGGATTGGTCTTTAAAATGAAGGCTGATTAAGCCGTTAATTCCCGTATCAGTAAGGACCGTCCTGGAGGGCGCAGATTTTTTCAAGGGCAGCTGCCAGCAGATCATTTTATGGAAATACTTTTTATCGAAATTAAAAATTTTAAACAATATTAAAGAATTTACCGGCATTTTATAATTGTGATTTATTAATTTTACAAACTCCTGGGCTGTATTCTCCTGATCCGTATGCACAATTGCTATAAGATTGGGCGGCATATCGCCGGATTTACCGGTGGCCAGAATTTTTTTGGCCAGGTCATCGTGCGACTTTAAAAATAGCTTTCCCGTTTCGACCCGGAGGATAATTCGAAAATAACCGGTATCCTGCCCCCTGGTATACCAGGCCAGATCCATGGGGGCTTCCCTTTGATAACGCGGGTCCATACCCCTGTCCCGAAAAAAGGTAAAGTAGCCCAATGACTCGCCTAACCGTGCTAAAAAATCAATTTCCCGGATATAAAACTTTTGCTTCTTATCATAAACATATAAATTCAGATGGTGGTAGCAACGGACAAACCTTTCCAGGATGTCATTAAAATCAGCTTCGAAACGGGGTTTATACATGAAAAACGCACCTTTGACTTGAACATTTTAATAAGGCTAAACAACACCCTTAAAGCACTGGAAAAGGGGGATTGTGCTTTTTTGGGCACAGTTCCCCTTCCCCGCGAACTTTAATCTTACTTACCCAGGTCCTCCATTTTCTTGCCGGCATCCGGGAAGAACAGGGGTTCACCGTATTTGTCTTTACCAAAATCCTCAATTATTTTTTGCGTTTCCGGAGCAACCATAAAGTCGGCAAAAGCTTTTCCGCCATCCTTGTTAACCTTGCTGAACTTTTCCGGATTTACCTGCATTACGTGATAAATGTTCAGCAGGGTTGCTTCCCCTTCCACTAAAATGTCCAGCTTGACATTTTTCTTTTGGGCCAGATAGGTGGCTCTATCCGAAAGGGTATAGCCGCGTTTTTCATTGGCGATGTTCAGTGTTGCCCCCATACCTGTCCCGCTCTGCTGATACCAGTCGCCTTTGGGGGCAATACCGGCGGTATCCCAGAGCTTCAGCTCCATTTTATGGGTTCCCGATTGATCGCCCCGGGACACAAAGACTTCCTGTTTTTCGGCAATTTTCTTGAAGGCGTCAACAACTTTGCTCCCCTTGATGCCCGCCGGGTCATCGGGGGGGCCAACAATGATAAAGTCATTATGCATAACCAGCCTGTGGTTGATGCCGGCTCCATTTTCAATCAATTTGGCCTCATCCTGATAAGCGTGGCACAATAGTACATCGGCTTCACCCTTTTCACCCATGGCCAGGGCCGCGCCGGTACCTACAGCGATAGTTTTTACCTTGTAGCCTGTTTTCTCTTCAAAAATGGGCTCCAGCACATCCAAAAGCCCACTGTCCTGGGTACTTGTGGTGGTGGCTAGAATTACATCTTTAACCTGCGGGGTCTGCGGGGTCTGTGGGGCTTTTTGGCCGCAGCCCTGAATAACAGCCAGGGCCAAAACCAGGATCGCAACCAAAAACGGCAGGTGAAATCTCCTATTTAACATATACATCCCCTTTTTTACTTTATTAGATCACTATTGTTTATTCCGATTAAAAGTATTTCTAGCCGAAGTTACCGAAATCCTGCCCCTGGGAAATATTTTTGCATCCTCAGGCTCCCCGCGTCTCACCGGTTAACCGTATCTCCCTACCGCAATACCGGCACTTTTTCCCCTCCAGCCCCACCGCCCGGGTATTATAACCCATTCTTTCGATAACAGTTTCCCCGCACCGGGGGCAGATAGTGTCGTTGGCGTCCAGCTGAGGGGCGTTCCCGATATAGACGTAGGCCAGCCTGGCCAGGGCGGTCTCCCTGGATTTCTGCAATGTATCCAGGGGCGTAGCCGGAAGATCCACCTCAAAACTGGGGAAATAGCGGGAGAAGTGCAGGGGGATTTCCGGGTCCAGGGAGGCAATCCAATCCACCAGCCGGCCGATCTCCTCCTCTCGGTCATTGAGGCCGGTTACCAGGAGTGTGGTCAATTCCACGTGACACCTGGTGTGGGCGATTTCCACCGTCCGAAGCACAGGCTCCAGGCTGCCCTGGCAGCTTTCCCGGTAGTATTTGTTTGTAAAACCCTTGACGTCGATATTCATAGCGTCAATATAGGGCAGAAGCTCCCGCAACGGGGTCTCGTTGATGTAGCCGTTGGTGACCAGAACGTTCTTCAGCCCAGCCTCCCGGGCCAGGCGGGCTGTGTCCAGGACGTATTCATACCACATCAGGGGTTCATTATAGGTATAGGCGATGCCGGCGTTGGGGTAACCCCGCTCCAGCTGCTGCCGGGCTAATTCTACCGCCTCAGCCGGGGCTACGTCCCGGGTGGATGGGTCGCCGTGGGCGATACCCCAGTTCTGACAGAAGCCGCAACGCAGGTTGCAGCCTGCCGAACCAAAGGAGAGGATATAGGAACCGGGGTAAAAATGGTAAAGCGGTTTCTTCTCAATGGGATCCAGGGCGCAGGAGGTAACCTTGCCGTAATTGGTGGCGTAGAGGGTTCCCCCACGGTTTTGTCTAACCCGGCAAAAGCCGTATTTGCCTTCCCGGATGGTGCACAGCCTGGGACAGAGGCGGCAGGCGGCCAGGTTTTGCCCCTTTTTTTCATAGCAGGTCGCTTCGTGCATGGCCACTCTCCTCCTGTTAAAAAGGCCTTTAGTGGTGCCTGATTACCATAAATCGCTCCAATGTAACCGCATCTTCCGGTCCAATACCAGCTTTTTGACGGGCGATCTCCACCTGCTCCACGGCGCTGTCAATACCCTCCAGGTTGGGCAGAAGCAGACCGCTCCGCCTTCCGGACCGGACAATTACACCGTATTTTTTGGGGTCCAGTTTGTCCAAGCTGCTGACAGGCTCCGGCGGCTGCAGAACATCTACGGAAAACTCCAGGTCGTCCAGCTCCTCCGGTCGTACAGGTTTAAAGCGCGGGTCATGAAAGGCGGCGCTGACGGCGTTGTTGGCAACTTCTTCAACTATATTCCGGGTAACCGGTTCAATGGTCCCGATACAGCCCCGCAAACTTCCGTGTTTTTTAAGGGAAACGAAAACACCGGCCCTTTTCTTGAATTCTTCGGGTACAAACCTGTCCTGGGAATGTGTCCGGACTTTTAGCTGCTCCTCCAGGGTTTCCCGGGCAATCCTCACCAGAAAGCTTTCAGATGCCCTGCGGCTCTCCAGCCTGGCCCGTTTGCCGGCCTGGAGCTTAGGTAAAAGGGACCTGTCAGGATTTGCCGGGCCGGGTATCAAAGAGGCAACAAGATAACCTACCCCGAAGGGCCCCTCGTAAGAAAGAACTTCCGCCTTGACTTCCAATCCATCAAGGGCTCCCAGCATCATTACAATGGAGCGGTAACCGCATTCCGCCGCCTCCTGGACCAGGAACTCATCCATATTTAAAATACCCTGAACGTCGGGAACCGCCAGCAGCTCTGCAATTTGCCTGTCAAATTCCGCCCCCTGGGGGTTATAGCCGCCCGGGGCAAGCCTGGTCAGACAGTGGGAAAGGTCGCCGCTGGCCAGAAGGGCCGCCTTGCGCCCCGTAAGTTCTGCTGCCTGCCGGACAGCCAGGCCGAACAAATAAAGCCTTTCGGCAGAGTCCAGGGCCATGGAGACGTGGACCAGGGGCAAATTCACGCCGGCTTGTTGTAAAAAGTAAAGGGGTACTGTTACGCCATGGTCCAGGCGCAGGCTGAAATCGTACTGCCTGGCAAGTTTCCCGGTCAGCTCAACGGTATTCAGCCCCAGGACCGCTGCCTGCTTCTTAATTTCCTCCAGCAGCATCTTATCGTTGGCCAGCTCAAATTTAATCCCGCAGGCACCAAAGTTGGACAGATCGCCCTTTAGTACAGGGTCCCCGTTTAAACCAATCACACCATGGAAAATGGGAGCGTGGGGAGAGATGATTAAAACGGTCCCGGCGCTGCTTTCCTTAAGCCTCCGGCCCAGTTCAAGGAGGGCCTGTTGGGTGGCTTCCACCTCTTCCGACTCCCGGTGGCCCACCTCCGGCACTGCCACCGGGGGGTGCGGGCAAATTCCACAAAATACAACGGACAAGATAGCTCACACCTTCCTAAACCTTATCCTTTAGGCACAAGCCCAAAATAGAGAAAATAACCGCCCAGCGTTACCAGAAAAATCCCGCACAGGATCAGGATCCCCCGGTAAACCTTTTCGTTGAGAAACTTCCGGCCCCCCGCCACAGCGGCGGCAATCAGGCTGTACCAGGTAAGGTCAGCCAGGATGTGACCTGTAAAGAAGGAAGCCAGGCCGGTAAGGCCGCTTTTCAGGGAAACGGTAATGTAACCCAGCCCGATCGTGGCCCACCACAGGGACCAGTAAGGGTTAGAAATACTGGTCAGGACTCCGGCAGCGACAGGATGGAGCCGGGCGCTCCGCCGGGTTCCCCCGGTGTCCCCTTCCTCGCCGGCAGCTATTTCACCCGTTTTCCCTGCCTTTTGAAACTCCAGCGCCACCCTGCCGGCCCGGGCGTCTTTGGCCATACCGAAACCCATATAAATCAAAAAGGCGCCGCCGCAAATGGCGATAGTCCGGGTAACGGAGGTCAGGGTTATAATAAGGGAAAGTCCGCTGACGAGAGCAAAGACGAGGACCAGCTCAAGCAGGGCGTGCCCCAAAACTATCAGCGGTCCGGCGCTGAAGCCTCGCCTGGCGCTTTCCGCAATGGTAACCGTAAGCAGAGGCCCCGGCATCATGGCTCCTGAAAAACCAACAACGAAGGCCGTCGTAAAAATTATAAGCAATTCCACGTGCAATCATCCTTTATTCTGCTCTCAAACCGGCCTTTTTATCTCGAACTAAATAATGCCTGTTAATTATCAGCAGCCGCTTCAAATTTTTAGTCTGGTAAGCGTTTCTTGCATCTCACCGATGCCTTGCTCCAGCAACCGGGACGCTTCGGTGAAACCCTTCACCAGCGAAGTTTGTTCACCTGCAGCCGTATTCACACCGGCAATTCCTTCTGTTACCAGCTGTGTATAGGCTGTGACTTCATTTACAGTATCTATTAGTCCCTTCAAGTCCGTAATAATGTCTGAAAGCGATTGGGAAGCCTCCCTGGCTGCGTTGTATCCTTCCAGTACTACCTGCCGGTCCTTTTCCAGGGTAACAGTGGCCTGGGCGGCATGTTTTCGCACTTTTTCAAAAAGGCTGGTAATGCCCCGGGTAGCCGCTGCCGCATCCCTGGCCCGATTCTGTATTTCACCGGCCAGGGAGGAAAATTTTTCTCCCCCGACGTTATTGCCGGCTGCTTCCTCAACTGCCTTTTGGGCCAGCAAACTGGCCTGATCAGCAATCAGGGAAATGAACAGAAGAATTTCCCCCACCTTGTCCACGTAGGATTCCAGCTCTTTTACCGATTCGCCGGCCCTGATAACTACCGCACTGCTTGTTTCCATTTGTTCCAGGAAGTTAGTGGAGGCTGCCTCAGCCGCCGCCAGGCTGGCCACAGTTTTATCCGAGGCGCCCACAACCGCATTGGCTCCCTCCTCCATTTTATTCATGGCTGCCGCCAGTCCGCTCATCCTGGCGGCAGCTTGACTGGACTTATCTACCGCCTTTTTAATACTGTCCTGCAGTTCCCGGGTGTAGCTGGCAACAACGGAGGCAGAATTAATGGACTTCTCCGCCAGTTCCCTGAGTTTTTCCACCATGGTACAAAAGGTGCGGGTCAGGCTGCCCACCTCATCCCTGGACATTTTCAGCTCACAGACATCCATGCCGGTTAGATCGCCCTGAGCAATGCGTCTGGCCACCTGCTCCAATCTTTTTACGGGATCGGCGACCAGGCCGGAAATATACAGAATCAGCAGGATCATGACGGCGATAAGCACGGTTCCCCCGGCGGCAACCTGATTGCGGAGGGAGGCTATCTGGGCATAGGTGTCTTCAATGGAAAAACCCACCCTGAAGCCCCCCCAGTGCCTGCCGTTTACATAAATGGGCGAGGAAATGTCCCAGATCAGTTCTCCGGTGTCCCTTCTGTACTCCTGGAACAGGTAAAGCTCCTGGTTTTGGACCGCCGCCAGCCCCACGGGATCGTTAAAAATTCGCTTGGAGCGGATGGAGTTTTCGCCGTAACCAATTTTGGAAAGGGTGTTGTGGGTGGGGATATAGCCATTTTGGTCCAGGGCTACGGCATAAACAATTATTTTATCCTTGAGGTAGGCATCCTGAATATGCTTCAAATGCTCATCCGTATAGGCGTCATAAGCGGTGTGGTATTTCTGGGGGGTGGTATTGGGAATGGGTCGATAATTTGTATCGAACAGCTGCTCTTCAGTCAACTGCCCCTTATCCAGGGCGTCGGTTAATATCTTGCCGGTCATTTCGGCTCCGGTCAGGGCCAGGATAATACCGCGTTCGGTTATGGCCTTACGCATGGTGCCGGTTTGTCTGTTTAGATCGAAAGCCAAAAAACCCACAATCAGCGGCACCATCACAGCGATCATGATCAGGCTGTTCTTAAGTTTTAAAGAATTCAGAACAAATTTCATTGGGTACCACCCCGCCCCCTAACTGGCTATTTTGATGCAGTCAGTTTAACCTTTACAGCTGGTTTTACCGTAACGCTTCTCGCCAGGGAAAAAGCCTGTTTATAGCCGCGGCAACTTTGTTGGTCCCTGTTTAATTCCAGTTGGAACAGGACATGCTCCTATCACCTTGAAAATGGGGGCTTCCTGGGTCCAACCCTTTTGTCCGCTAAAATCAGCCCTTTGGATTTGCTCCCCGGTAAGGAATAGTTCGTCTTTTTTACTGTATTCCCTCCCTGCCCCGGTTTATAAACAAGGGATTTAAAAGAAAATGGTACCCTTTTTAATAATATTTTTTAGAATATTAAAATTTTTAATTTGCTCAAAGGAAAATGCTGTGTAATTAAAGAAATTTGAACGAGGAAATACTGTTTTAAATAGCACCTGTTCATTACCAGTTCCCTAAAGGAGTGATTATTCTTTGTATAAAAAAATTCTTGTTGCCGTAGACGGTTCAGAACTATCAACAAAAGCAGCCTTGCACGGGGCAGAACTGGCGATAAAACTTGGGTCCGGGCTTATGCTCTTCCATGTCGTCCCTCCCCTGCCTTCCTTTGACAACATGTCCCCTGATCGTGTGGGGAACATCCATCAGGATATTGTCAACGAATTTATCAAGCAGGGCCGGGAAATCTTAAGCAGTACAGAAGAAAAATTGGCGACGTACGGTGTCATGCTTACAACCAGCATCACTGTGGGACACCCCGCCGAAGAAATCTGTAAAAAGGTAGACACCGACGGATTTGACCTTCTAGTTATGGGCAGCCGCGGCCTTGGCCAGATTAAGGGCTACTTGATGGGAAGCGTGAGCAACAGGGTTTGCCGCCATGCCAATTGCCCTGTTCTGATTGTAAGATAGGGCCGGGCAATCCTGCCCTGGCCCTGCTTATAAATAATAATGCCTACGGAAGGAGCCTTCGGGTATAGTCACCTGAAAGGGTATTAGATAGAGCCGCATATGCCGGCGTTTTAGCCGGTGATGCCGGTTTCTTACCAAAAGAAACCGGCTTGTCAGATCCAGTGTGGCGCTGGCGCCTCGTCTTTTTTTAGGACAGCGCACAGGTAAAAAAAGGCGCCTTTTCCAGGCGCGGTTATCCTGCCTAATCCCACAATACAGTAACGTGGCATTTTTTTCTGGACTAGAAAGAAACTTAAGCGGACAATCCCTTTCCTGCCTTTGTACCCGCCGGCGCTGGCGGGGTGGGCTGAAGGGAGGGGGACAATCAGTTCCGCAGGGTAAATTCCATATTATTTAAACAGTTATTCTTCACTTCTTTAGATCCCCAGGTATGCTTCCCTGATATGTTCGTCGTTTAGCAGATCCTTGCCGTTTCCCTGGAGGATGACGCTGCCGTTTTCCAGCACATAGGCCCGGTGGCACAGGTTTAAAGTCTGTACAACATTCTGCTCCACCAGCAAAACGGTGGTACCCTCTTCGTTGATATCTTTGACTTTATCGAAGATCTGTTTAACCAGCACCGGAGCTAGACCCAGGGAGGGTTCATCCAGGATCAAAAGCTTCGGCAGGGCCATTAATCCCCGGCCCAGGGCCAGCATCTGCTGCTGCCCGCCGCTCAGGGTGCCGGCCTCCTGGTTTTGCCTTTCTTCCAGGATGGGGAACAGCTCATAGACTTTATGCATGGATTCTTTTCTTTTGGCCTTTGCTTCCTTCAGAAGGGAACCCATTTCCAGGTTCTCCCGCACGGTCATTTCCGGAAACAGCCTCCTGCCTTCCGGTACGTGGACGATACCCAGCTCCGCAATCTTGTAACCAGGCAGTTTGGAAATATCCTTTCCCTGGAATTCAATGGTTCCCTTGGTGACCGGCAGCATACCGGAAATAGCGTTCAATGTGGTGGTCTTCCCCGAACCGTTGGCCCCCAGGAGGACAACCAGTTCCCCCTGATGCACCTCAAAGGATACGCCCCACAACACCTGAATGTCCCTGTAGCACACATCAATACCTTTTACCTTAAGCATAGGCGTCACCCAGATACGCTTTAATGACCTCAGGATGGTTGGCAATATCCTTCGGCTTACCCATGGCAATTTCGCTGCCGAAATTTATGGCCAGAATCCGGTCGGAGATCCCCATCATTACTTTCATTATGTGCTCCACAATAATAATTGTAACTCCCGTGTCCTTGATCCTCCGGATCAGGTCAATGGCCTCTTCCGATTCTTTGGGGTTTAAGCCCGCACAGGTCTCGTCCAGCATAATCAAGGACGGCCCGGTGGCCAGGGCCCTGGCAATTTCCAAACGCTTACGCAGGGGAATGGGCAGACCCTTTGCTTCCCGGTGCGTGTACTTTACCAAACCGCAGAATTCGATAATTTCCTCAGCCTTATGCCTGGCTTTACCCATACTTCCGGTGCGCAAGAAAGCGCCCGCCATGACGTTTTCGATAACACTCATGCGCCGCAGGGGTTTTACCACCTGGAAGGTCCGGCCTATGCCCATTTCACAGATTTTATGGGCGGGTACCGTATCAATCCGCTTTCCCTTGTAGTAGATTTCTCCCGAGGTCAAAGGAAAGAAGCGGCTGACCAGGTTGAACACCGTGGTCTTTCCGGAGCCGTTGGGGCCGATAATACCGAAAATTTCTCCCTGTTCCACCCGAAAACTCAAATTGCAGACGGCCGACAACCCGCCGAACTTTTTTGTTGCGTTCTTTATTTCAAAGAAACTCATCCTACACACCCCCCGTTAGGCTTTCTTTTTTCCGGGACATGATTCTTTTAATCAGATTGAGTTCACCAACGATGCCGTTGGGCAGGAACATGATGATCAGGCAGACCAGTATGCCAAAAATCAGAACGTTGGCGGAGCCGAGGGTGGTGCGGAAAATTTCTCCCAGAAAGATGTAAATCAAGGCTCCCACTGTGGGTCCCCAGGTTGTGGCGACACCACCGAGCATTACCACCAGGATTACCATGACCGAAATGTTGGACAAGTTGAAAACAATATGGGGGTCGATAAAAGCAACGTAATTGGTGTAAAAGGCTCCCGCCAGGCCAGTGAAAAAGGCGCTGGGAAGCAAGGCAAAGTTCTTATACAGGGTCGTTGGTACTCCCAGGGAGGTTGCGGCATCCTGATCCTCCCGGATGGAAACCAGGTAGTAACCAATCTTGGAGTGTACTATCAGATACGTAACAAAGACAGTTATAAGCAACATGGCCAGGCCGACATAGTAATAGAATATCTTTGAAGTGATTTCCGGCATGATCAGGACACCCCTGGCGCCGTTGGTTATGGACACCAGGTTGATGAACAGGAGCCGGAATATTTCGCCAAGGGCTAGCATGGCCAGGGCAAAATACGGTCCCCTCAGGCGGAAACAAATCAGCCCGATGGGCAGGGATACAATGGCAGCCATAATAGGGCCGAGAAGCATACCCCACCAGGGGGAGATCCCGAAGTGAAAAACCAAAAGGCCTGCCGTATACGCCCCCACCCCGAAAAAAGCCGCGTGACCGAAGGAAACCTGGCCGGCGTACCCCCCCAGGAGGTTCCAGGATGTGCCGATAACCGCCCACATCATAACCAGGATCAGCATGTGCAATTGGTACGGCGCCTTAATAAAAACAGGAAGGACAGCGGCTAAAATCACAAAAATAGCGGTGTAAATAATATTTTTGTTTTTCATCGGCTCACCTCCTCGCCAAACTTCTGAAGCCGCCGGGCAGGAACAACAGCACCAGTATAAAGATCACCAGGCCGACGATGTCCTTATAGCCCATGGAGATATAGGTGGCCCCCAGTGATTCAGCGATACCCAGGGCCAGGCCCCCAAAGGCCGCCCCCATGGTACTTCCCATGCCGCCCAGAATTGTGATAATGAAGGATTTTGCCGTAAACAGGTGGCCGATATCCGGCCAGAGATAAAACAGGGGCAGGAGCAGCGACCCGCCGGCCGCGGCCAGAGCGGCGCCGATCCCGAAGGTTATCATGGTGATCCTGGAGGAATTGACACCCATGTAAACAGCCGCGTCCCGGTCCTGGGCCGTGGCCCGGATAGCTCTGCCGGTATCGGTCCGGGTCAGAAAAAGGTGCAGCAGAAAGGTAAAAGCCATGGCTATAATAAAACCGATAACCATCGGCACGCTGATGGACATGTCACCCAGCATGACCGTACTGGAAGAATAGCTGGTTGATACGGACCTGTAGTCGGATTTGAACATCAGCCGCATGGCTTCAGTTAAAACCAGCATGATTCCCACCGTCAGCAGTACCTGGTTTTCAGGAAGAATAGAGTCGACCTCAACCAACCGGTTAATCATGTAATTCTGGATCAGGCAGCCGATGAAAAACAGTACCGGCATTGCTATAAACATGCCCAGGTAGGGGTCTATACCGAACTCCTTGAAACAAACGTATGTTACGTACATCCCCACCATAACGAGGGCGCCGTGGGCCAGGTTAATGATTTTCATGACACCCATAATCAAGGTCATCCCAATGGCGATTAACGCGTACATCCCCCCCAGGAGGATGCCGCAGATAACTGTCTGACCAAACAACAACATAAGTTTACCCCCCAAAAAATCCCCTGATTGGTTTGCAAAACAGCGGCACACACAGGAAAAAGGCAACGGCGAAACCTCCGCTGCCCGGCAAAGAGCTGACTGCGGTACACACCCCAGCTTCGGTGTCCACCGCAGCCTTAAATCATGCCGGTAAGCTTAAGAACAGTACTATCCAACGGACGGCTTGTTCCGGATAAAACTTGTTGCGGCGAAAGGTTGGCCCCTTACTTTTCCTTCAGGCCGTCTTATCTGTGCCCTTTTATCTTTTTTTATCGCTCCCGCCAATTGGGAACCGGGTAGACATAGTCTGCGGATTTTACATTTTCCGGCCAGACCACTTCCAGATTGCCCTTTTGCCACTGGACAACGTAGGTGTTGGGCTTATTCTGGTTTGTGTAGCCTTCCCAGTCTTCAAATTTAATGGGACCCATAATGGTTTGCAAGTCTGTTTCTTTCAGAGCCTTTTGAATCGCTGTGTTGCTGGCGTCCTGGGCCCTGCTGAGCGCATCGGCTATAACGTACATCGTGGCGTAGGCCTGGGCGCCGTGGTAGTCGGATTCTTTCTGGTACTTTTTCTTATAGTTGTTATAATAATCGCCGGCGCCGGGCCAGGCTACGTTAGGTACCCACAACGTCGTGGAGGCTACATATTCCGAGGCGTCACCGGCGTTATCCTTGAATTCCGGCATAGTGTAACCGGCGCCGTTGCCGACGAAAAGGTCGACGTTAAAATCAAGTTCCTTCATCTGCTTGCAGATCATGGCAGCGTCCATAACGTAGGACACAGCAAAGACCATATCGGGCTTGGTGCCTCTCATATTGGCCAGCATGGGCTTGAAGTCGATTGCACCGTGCTCGTAAGACTGGTCGAAAACAATATTGATACCCCTATTCTTGCAGTCCTCCCGAAAACCTTTGGCTGAAGAAGTGCCGAAATCCGTATTCTCAAAAATCACTGCCACGTTTTTTGGTTTGACCACTTGCTCGATCATTTGCCAGAGAGCTCCGGTGTACTTGCTGGCGGGGGCCGCCGTACCTCTAAACACATACTGCCAGCCTTTTTTGGTAATCTCATCGGAAGAACCGGTAACAACCAGAAAAGGTGTTTCCAAGGCTTGGGCAGAGCCCGCGATGACGTTGGTACAGGCGCTGCTGTAACCACCGCTGAGCATAGCAACCTTATCCTGGTTGACTAATTTTTCCGTAGCTGACTTGGCCACATCCTGCTTCCCCTGATCATCTTCAAACATCAGCCGGATTTCTTTCCCGTTGATAGTTGTCTTGCCGGCTGCCTTTAATTCCTCATAGGCCATTTCATAGGAGTTTTTTTCCATGGTGCCGAACATAGCCTCACTGCCGGTTAGGGGCAGAATCACACCGACTTTGATTACTTCTGTGGTGGATTGTTTCGCTCCACCGCAACCGCCGGCTGCCAGCATCAGACCAACCGCTAAAACCAGCAGGGCAACCAGCCACCAGGTTTTTTTCATATCTTTACCTCCTCCTTTTTGTAGTTCGCCTACCAACAAAATTCTCCCCTGTCTCCCCTTTCACACCTCCCCGCTCTAATTTTAAAGTGAGCAGCGGCATGTGAAGGATGCCGCATACACCGGAATCGCTCTTGAATAAGTCGCCGGACACGGTTGTTTGTTTGGCGCAAGCCAAACGTCCGGTACGGACGGTGGGAAAAATCTGAAAATGATAATAAATAGCCATAAAGATATTTTAATGAACAATAAAACCTGTTATAAAGTTATATAAAATGATATTAAAACACCTGATTAAAAAATACTGAGGAGTATGGGAAGGATATACCAAATATATACAGATACGGCGTGTCCTAAGCTTCTAAATAGGCACATTAATATAACTAAATTAACCTAATTATAGCATACTCAAACAATTTAAAATATACGGACAATTTAAGATATTATAATTATTTATATATTTTAAAGAACCCTTCCCTCTTTTACCGCCCGCGCCATCTTGAAAAGGCGGGGAAGACTACTGATATCCGTTGATACAGTTGGCGCAGGCCAAACCATATTTATTATAGTTATTTTTATTTCTTTGGAGAACAATTAGCTCATAATGGTACAAAGTATTTATAATGTTTCGTGTATTCAGAATATCAAATACAGTATCACGAATTCCCCCTTGCTAGCCGGTGAAAGGTACGGGGACCCATCACCGGTACGCTTTCCGTTTCCTGGTAGCAGTTATTGCTTTTCAGCAATACCCGGTCCATGACTGAACCACCTTTTCTCGGCCCCTGCACCCATTAGATATACATGGAAGATAAATAACAGCAGTCTTCCCTTTTTGCCGGGGTGAAGGCTGCAAAATAACCGGCCCCGGGCGTGTGTGGGAGGTTTTGCAGCCGTTCTTTTTCATCGCCAGGGCAATCGGACGACAAGTCGGATATGGAAGATTTAAGCAGGTGAAAAGGGGCTCCGAATAGAAAAAGACCCTATGCGGTTCCCGGTCCAGGGAACCCTGCCGATCCCGGGCCGGCTACTTGCGCGGCAACATTTTAGGTGTTATTTTATTTGTAGAAATCAATGGCTGAGGAGGAGTGATCTTATGGTTACAAGGAGAAGAAGCTCCCACCACAAATCAAAAAAAACCCATCTCCCTCCCCCTGCTTGTCTTGAGGGGGAGGAAAAACAGGTTTTGCAGGTATCTGGTGAATCCGAAAGGCAGGAAAAGCCGGTCCGGGATCAACCACCGGCTTTAACGACTTCCGTGCCGGTTTCCGTAATCATGGAAATCCTGGCCAGGGAGTATGCCCAGGATGCCCAGGGGGAAGTCCTGTGCCGTGCCGCTGTATGTATTGCTGAAGAAAGCGGGCTTCTGGAACACTACCGGACCCTATGGGAAACGGAAGAAACGAACCTTTCCGGGAACCAGGCCTACCTGTTCTTTGAACGGCGTCAATGCCTTGATCTAATCGATTTCCACAAAAGCAAGGATAACCAGCCAGCCCTGGAAAAAGAGCTGGCCCACTTGCGGCAGCTTGAAGGACGCCTGCTCCTGGGCATGTCACAGCCAACTGGTATCACCGACGAGGACCTGGAAAAACTGGAGGAGTTCATCCGGTATTCCGGCTTCTAACATTTTTACGTACCGTATTTTACTGTACCCGCATTTTACTGTACCGGGAAACTAAGTTATTAAGTTATTGGACTTTGGGGGAGGCTGACGGTAAACGTGCTGCCCTCTCCTTCCCGGCTTTCCACGCCGATGGTTCCCCCGTGCTGCTCCACAATCCAGCGGGCGATAGCCAGGCCCAGTCCGGTGCCATCATACTGCCTGGATTTGTCCGCTCTGTAAAAACGGTCGAAAATGAGGGGGAGATCACTTTCAGCGATGCCAACTCCCGTATCGCCAACATCAACCTCCACCCGGTTTCCCCGCAGCCGCCCTTCCAGGTAAACCGTCCCCCCGGCTGCGGTATAAATAAAGGCGTTGTCCAAAAGGATCAGAAATAGCTGTTTCAGGGAATCGGCATTGCCCTGCACGGATACGCCCTCCAGCACACCGGTGTTTACTGCCTTGAAGTCCATCTCCCCCGCCAGAAGGGAGGACTGCCTGGTAACATCGGAGAGCAGACTGCCCATGTCAATGGTGCGCATCTCCAATTCGAATCCGGAGTCGGCCCGGGCCAGGGCCAGCAGGTCGGCGACCAGCCTGGACATCCTTGCCGCTTCACCGGCTATGTCATCCAGCGCCTCCGCCCGGGTTAGCGGGTCCTGATCGCCCATCTTCCGCAGCAGCTCGACGTTGCCCCGGATTGTGGTCAGCGGTGTCCGAAGTTCATGCGATGCGTCGGAAACAAAGCGCCGCTGGGCCGCACCAGCATCCTCCAGCACCTGGTAGGCCCGGTGCAGGCGCTCCAGCATGCGGTTCAGGGTTTCGGCCAGACGGCCCACTTCGTCCCCGGGACCACTGTAGTGAATCCGCCTGGTTAGATCCTGGGCTTCCTGGATGGCTGAAGCTGCCTCGGTCATCCGGTTGATAGGCTTCAAGGCTTGACCGGCCATGATCCAGCCCAGGGTACTGCTCAGGAAAAGGGTAATCCCGCTGCCGAGAATTAGTAAAAACCGGAGCCTGCCCAGGGTAGCCTGTACCTGTCCCATGGTCCGTCCCACCTGCAGCAAACCGATCAGCTGGTTGTTATAAACCAGGGGCCGGTTGTAGATCCGGATGCTCTGGCTGCCGGCCAGCACAGTCTCGTAAAAATCCCTGCCCCGGCCAGCCTGCCTGAGGGTTTCCTCGCTCAGGGGCATGTTCTGACCGGCAAGGTTACCGGACTGGACAGCAACGCTTCCATTCCGTTCCAGAACCTGAATGTAGATATCGGGGCTGGCAAAAACATTCATGTTAGGTAGCACAACCTGACGCAGGGGCAGGGAATAATTTTCTACGATCCTGGTGGAGCGGACCACATCCCGGGCAATTTCAGCTATGGAGCGATCGGTTTCGGCGGTAAGGTTGTGCTGCATAATAAAATAAACCAGGGCCCCGAAAAACAGCAGGGTCAAGGCCAGAAAGCCGCTGTATAGAAAGGTAAGCTTCAGGCGCAGGGACATTTCCCTTACTTCTCCCCTTCCCTTGCAAGTCAGACTTGTTAAGAAGTAACTGGAACCACATTTATTTTGAGGTAATTTCTTGGGAAGTGACGAACTTAATCCCCTGCTGCATAGTCTCAAAGGCAGTTCCAATTACGGGGACAACTATTCCAGAACATAGCCGACCCCGCGTCGGGTGTGAATCAGGCGTCTCTCGCCGGCTTCTTCCGTCTTTTGCCGGAGCATGCCGATATAGACCTCCAGAACATTGGACTCACCGCTGAAGTCATAACCCCAGACCCGCTCCATAATCAGGTCCCGGGTTAAAACCTGATGGGGATTTCCCAGGAACAGGGCTAAAAGGTCAAATTCCCTGACGGTCAATTGGATTAACCTGTCCCCCCGCCGTACTCCCCGGGTGGTGTGATCCAGGACCAAATCTTCGTAAATCAGGGGTTTAAGAGCGGTTCCGCCAGGTTTTTTGCGGCGGAGAAGGGCCCTTATCCTGGCCAGCAGCTCCTCCAGGGCAAAGGGCTTTACCAGGTAATCGTCAGCCCCCAGGTCCAGTCCCTTGACCCGATCGGACACTTCGTCCCGGGCCGTCAGCATCAGGACGGGAACACCCCCGGCGGCGCGCAGCCTTCTGCACACCTCCCAACCGTTCAGACCGGGCATCAGCACATCAAGCAAAACCAGGTCCGGCAGCCAGGCGGACGCAAGCCGAAGGCCTTCTTCGCCTCCCCTCGCCACCCGGACCTCGTATCCCTCAAAGAGCAGGGTGCGGCGCAACAGCGCCGTGATCCTCCGATCGTCATCAATCACCAGAATTTTTGCCGTCATTTGGGATCCCCCTTAGAATATAAGGAAAAAGCCTGAAAAGAACAGGCTTTAACCGGCAGGCTGGAACGATAATACTGGAACAATAAAAACGGATGCAAGCGCCCCGGGGGGTGTCCGGCCCAAAACGGCCGTGTCCCCGGCGTCACAACCAGGCATGCGGCGGCGCCTGTTCCCGGACCAGGGAAATCCGGTTGGGGTAACCTGGCGTCTGGCACAAATATTTTTAAGTGGTTATCAAACCGGACATAATGGGCCAAATGCCGGCGGCCCGCGCAGCCGGTTTACAGAGCTATTTTTTAGCCTCGATTACCGCCACGGCGGACCTGGTTTCGCCACCCCTGATATATTGGATTTCTACCTGGCTGCCGATGGCTGTTCCACTAACCATGTCGATCAAATTGGCAGGTGTACTCACGTCACTGTCGTTGTAACGCACAACAACATCCCCCTGCTTAAGCCCCGCCCTGGCGGCTGGACTGCCGTTTACCACCGAGGCAATCAGCGCCCCTGACTCTTTTTGCAATCCAAAGTACCGGGCGCTTTCCGGTGTTACCTGCTGTAGGTAAACACCCAGCCAAGCGTGCTCGACCCCCCCCTTGTGGACGAGGTCATCAAAAACTGACTCAACTGTACTACTGGGTATGGCAAAGCCGATTCCCTGGGCCTGGGCGTTGATGGCAGTGTTAATCCCGATCACCTCGCCCTTCAGATTTAACAATGGCCCGCCGCTGTTGCCGGGGTTAATCGAAGCGTCTGTTTGGAGCAGGTTCCGGTACTGGCGGTCTTCAATGTTAATGGGGCGCCCCTTGGCGCTGATCACGCCGATTGTAACGGTGTGATCAAGACCGTAGGGGTTGCCGATGGCAATTGCCCAATCCCCCACCCGGATGCTGTCGGAATTACCCAGGGCCAGGGAAGGCAGGCTGTCCGCGTCAATTTTCAGCACCGCCAGGTCAAGGTCGTGGTCGGAGCCCACCAGGCGGGCCGTGTAGGGCTGTTCCCGGCTGGAAAGGGTCACTTCGATATTGTCCGCCCCGCTCACCACATGCTCGTTGGTCAGGATGTATCCGTCGGAGGATACAATGAATCCGGAGCCCATTCCCCGCTTTACTTCCGATTGGGAGGGTACAGGCAGCTGGTCGCCGAAAAATTCCCTGAAAAACGGGTCGTTAAAGAAAGGGTTGATGCCTTTTGCATTATTCTGAAAAGTTGTATCGATGCGAACTACCGCCGGACTGACATTGGAAACAATATCCGGAATTGTGTCCGCCCCCAGACCGGGCAGGGGAGCGGAGGCCAGGGTGCCCTGACCGCTGTCCTGGGCCCAGGACTGATGGGGCGGTCCATAAAAGTTGAACGCAAATATAGCAGCTGCAACCAGCACTGCCCCCGCTAAAAAAGGCCCAAGGACCCAGGCGCCGGGAAAATGAATAAGACGTTTCATATGTTATCTTCCCCCCATAAAAAATTTTATCATAAACTTTGCAACTAAATCCATACTGCCTTAAAAATCTTAAAATAACCTTAAAAGATTGGGCAACCCTGGTTAGTTTGCAAGAAAGGTGCAGCCGGGTATCCCGGCAAAAGCCATTAATTTAAGGAGCGATGGAAAACAACGGAATTCCTCAAGACCTCGGTCCGGGGCAAAAAATTAGTGGGCAATACCCGGCAACCGGTTGACTAATACCGGGGGATGACATATGCTAAAAAAAGAAAATTGAATATTCTTCGTTAGGTGAGGCTTCTACACAGACACATGCCACTACCCGGAAATGTCGAGAGACGCCTACGGGTTAACAGGTACTGCCGGCTTAAGGTTTTACTTAATGTGGCTGGGAATATTTTGTCCCTAGCTGTGTACGTGTCAAAACTTTGACGAGCGGAGAAGGTATGTTTGTTATTTCTTTTTGCCAAAAGCCTTCTAAATTTGCGTGAAGGTTTTTTTATTTTGCATTCGGGGTGGTGAAACTGAGAATGACCGATCCTGATCCATCCGGCAATATAAGCTTTGAGGCTTCCCTTTGCCATGTTTACTGGATCCTTTACCTGCGTATTTTGTCAGATTGGGGGGCTGAAGATGATTAAGACCTACTTCTACGGCAACAAGGACCGTAATATGCGCCACGACATGGATCTTGACCGAAAAAACCTGTTTTTGAAAGATGAAGAAGACTTATTGTGGGTGGATCTCTATAAATTTACCGAAGAGGAAATCAAGTATGTCGCCAAGGTTTTTGACTTTCACCCCCTGGCGGTGGAGGACTGCCTCAGTTACAGCCCCCGCCCCAAGCTTGACAACTATGACGACTATTACTTCTTTGTTATGCACGCCCTTCGCTATGATGAAGAGTCGGAAGAGGAAATAGCCCTGGTCCAGCTGGACGTGTTTTTGGGTCCTAACTATGTGGTGACCGTTCATAAACAGACCCTTCCGGTCCTGGGCAGAATCGCCAGGATAAGCCTGAAGAACCCGCAATATATGAACAAGGGCATGGAGTTTTTCCTTTACTCCATTATTGACGGGAACACCGACGAAATTTTCCCCATCATGGACCGTATCGGCGTCCGTATTGACGAACTGGAGGATGAGATATACGAGCAACCCGGCAAGCAAATTACCGGGGAATTTCTTTCCTTGAAAAGGACAATCCTGACCCTCCGCCGGGCTGTCCTGCCCCAGAAACGGATTTTTACCAGCATCAATGCCGGCGGCCATGCTTATTTTGATATCCGGGAAGATATCAAGCCCTATTTTCTGGATCTGGTTGACCACATGGAACGGATCACCGACACCATCGAAAGCCACCGGGATCTGGTGGACGCCGCCCTGGCAACTTATTACTCCTTAATCAGCTCCCGCACCACTGATACCATCAGGGTCCTGACGGTGATTTCAACAATATTCATGCCGCTGACCTTTTTGACCGGCTTTTTTGGCATGAACGTGCCGTTGCCTTACCAGGATTTGAATTTGTCTACGGCAGTAATTGCCGCAGGCCTGTTTGGCATCTCGGGGCTGATGCTGTTGCTTTTCAAAAATTTGAGATGGCTTTAAAGCTGCTTTAGTCCTTATTTCCGGCGCAATGCTTAACCGGCTCAAAGACTGCGTTTTTTTCCTCCTCTAATAAGACCCTTCGCAGGACTTTCCCGGCGACGGTTCTGGGCAAGCTTTCCCGGAACTCCACAACCTTCGGCACCTGGAAGTCTTCCAGGCGTTCCCGGCAAAACCGGATAATTTCAGCTGCCGTAACAGTCTTGCCTTCTTCCAGGACAACGTAGGCTTTGATTGTCTTTTCGTAATAGAGACTTTCAATCCCGATTACCACCGCCTCGGTTACGCTGGGGTGTTCGTAGAGAACGTCTTCCACATCCCTGGGGTTGACGTCGTAACCCACGGCGGTAATTGTTCTTTTTTTGCGGTTGACAATGTGGATAAACCCTGCCTCGTCCATTTTTGCCACGTCGCCGGTAAAGAGCCAGCCATCCCGCAGGGCGTAAGCCGTTTCCTCGGGCTGGTTCCAGTAGCCTTTCATCACCTGGGGCCCCCGCACAATTAATTCGCCGAACTCATCGGGTTGGAGCGTCTTTTCACCGGTATCCAGGTTAACAATGGCACAGTCCGTATCCGGCAGGGGCCGGCCAATGCTGCCGGTCATCTCCGCCTCAAAGAGCGGATTAATTGTAATAACCGGCGAAGCCTCCGTAAGCCCGTAGGCTTCCACCAACCGGCCCCCTGTGAGGGCTTCAAAACGCCGGGCCAATTCAGCGGGCAACGGGGCAGAAACGCTTATGCCGGCTTTAATTGAGCATAGGTTGAATTCACCCAACCGGGGATGATTGAGCAGTGACATGTACATATGAGGCGTTCCCGGAAAATAGGACGGCCGGTAATCATTAATTGCCTTTAAAGCAGCCCCGGCATCATACCTTGGTAAAAGAATCTGAGTTCCTGCAATGGAAACAGCCAGGTTCATCCCCAGGGTAATCCCGTAAGCATGAAACAGCGGCAGGGTTACCAGAATCCTGTCCCGCCCCTGGTAGCAGGTACCGGCAAAGGTTTCCCTAATCTGCAGAATATTGGCTACCAAATTGAAGTGGGTGAGCATAACACCCTTGGAGATTCCCGTGGTCCCGCCGGTATACTGAATCAAAGCAATGTCATTGGCCGGGTCGGGCAAGTAAGGCGGCGCCCCGGTCTTCACCCTATCCAGCAGGGCATTGCAATCCAGCGCGCCTCCCTGCGGGGCCGTTGCCTCTCCAGTAAGATTTATAGTTATAACGTTTTTTACGGAAGTCCGGCGCTGAATGTTCTGAAGCCGGGGAAAATACTCGTCTAAAAGGATAATGGTTTCTGCGCCGCAGTTATTCAGCCGGTTTTCCAGTTCCCGGCTCAGGAACACCGGGTTGACCTGGACTACAGTCCCCCCTGCCTTCAGGATCCCGTAAAAGGCAACGATCATTTGCGGACAGTTGGGCAGCATAAGGGAAACCCGGTCTCCCCGGCGCACCCCCAACTCCCGCAGGGCACCAGCCAGGCGGGCTGCCTGGTTGCCAAGGTCCAGGTAGGATAGAATCGAACCTTCAAAAATGGTTGCCGGCGCATCGGGGAAGTTGGTTACAGCGTCATCTAAAAACTGGTAAAGGGGGATAAAGGGATACTCCAGATTCTGTCGGATTCCCGGCAGTCCGGGGCTGGACCGGGGTTTTTTTACTTTATAAGCCAATTTTCCTACTCCCTCATGGTTTTTAACGGATACCTGAAGCATAATTCCCCACCGTTTTCAAAAATTCCTTTTTTTATTTTTTCGGATCCAATCCATATTGGATTAGACAAGCATTGGTTTAAACACCCCGGCTTGCAGGAAGGCTAAACCGGCCTATTTTCCCTTAAGCTTTTCAGGTTATGGCATAGACTTTGCAACATTCTTGGTTTTGAGTTGTTTCCGGGATCAGCCGTGCCCTTAACCAGACAACCCCGTAACGGGGCTAAAAGGGGGTAATCAGATGCAAAACCAGGCTACTCCAGGGATCACAGCAATTTCTTTCCCGCCGCGTTCCCTGGAAGTTCTGAAATTTATTAGCGAAAAGGGCGGCATGCTCTGTACAGGAAGCTGCCACGCCCAGAAACCGGGTCAGGTACACTGCCGGCAAATCGGGAAGGCCCTGGAAATGGGTTTTACCAAGGTATGGGACAGCCTGACCTTTTTTATTAACCAAGGCATGGTGAGCAGAAAAAAGATTGACAGCCGTTCGATTCTCTTTACTGTAACGCCCCAGGGCGAAGAAGTTTTAAAAAAGAACAATTTTTAGGGATGCAGCAAAAGTTGCCCCTACATTGTTCAGGCGGGTGAGGTAGAGCCGCTGTGGTAAAAGCCGGACCAGGCCAGGATTTCCCTGGCCCTGGCCAGCAGACCGTCTAGTTGGCTTCGTCGCCCGCATAAGGGTACCGGTCATGCTCACAGGTCAGTACAGCAACTTCTGCCGCCCCGGCCTCGAAGGCTTCCAGAATCCATTCCAGGCGCGGGGAGCCCGGGGTGGGCGGTTCAATTGCCAGCGGGCGCCCGGTACCGGGCGCTTTTTTGTTGAACTCCTCGGCGGAACAGGCCAGACAGGCCCCGCAGCAGGCAAAAACAATCCGGTTTTGTTTTTTAGGGCAAAAAGTTCCTTATTCTTTCCCCCGGGGACAGGACGGGCATGACCTGACGCCTTTGACGGGGGATTTTTACCGCTACTTCGCGGGGGGGCGGGCCCCGGTCCCTGCGCCGATCATGCCTTCCCCGCTTAAAAAGCGCCCTATCGAGGGACAATAGGCTTAGGCAGGAATAGGAATTTCCGGATATTTCGAATTATAACGGGATAACCTTCTATAAATTTATCCATGCGACTCCGGTCCCTCTTTAAAAAAAATTATTTAGGGATATTTTTAATCATTTATGAATAGTTTAATTTTTTCCGAAGCAAATACAGGATTACAGTGTTTTACCTCGAATATCATTATATTTGAAACTCTATTTTCCAAAATTGTTTGTCTTTTCGTTATAGATACCGGGCTTACGGGTTAATATTTTAGTAAATGCTGTCATCTCTAACATCCTAAGGAGACAATGATGTTCATGAAATTTCCGCAATTAAAAATCGGCAATCTTGTACCCCGCTACCCCATTATTCAGGGCGGTATGGCTATACGGGTTTCAACCGCACCACTGGCGGCAGCCGTTGCCAACGCCGGAGGGATAGGGGTCATCGGCGCCACCGGCATGACTGACGACGAATTAAAAAACGAAATCAAGATGGCCCGACGGCTGACCAGGGGCATTATAGGTATAAATGTCATGTTTGCCGTACGCCAGTTTGCTTCCCTGGTCCAGAGCGCTATAGAGGAAAAAATCGACCTGGTCTTTACCGGGGCGGGATTTTCCCGGGACATTTTCAAGTGGGGCAAGGAGGCCGGTGTACCGATTGTTTCCATCGTATCTTCTTCCAAATTGGCTGCCATTGCAGAAAAACTTGGCGCCTCCGCGGTGGTGGTTGAAGGATGCGAAGCCGGCGGACACCTGGGTACGAACAGATCCATTGAAGAGATACTCCCTGAGATTACTTCCAGGATAAGGATTCCGATCATTGCCGCCGGGGGTGTTGTGGACGGAAAAGGCATTGCTAAAATGATCCGCCTGGGTGCCAGCGGGGTCCAAATGGCAACCCGTTTTGTTGCGAGTGTCGAATGCGCGGTATCGGACGCTTTCAAGCAGATGTATTTAAAGGCCCGGGCTGACGACGTAATTATTATTAAAAGCCCGGTGGGAATGCCGGGGCGGGCTCTTCGCAATGTTTTAACCGATAAAATTTTAGGAGGATGTGCCCCCAAGCCGGCGTGCTGCGACGGCTGTCTTAAGGAGTGCTCCCGGGAGTACTGCATCATTCAAGCCCTGGAGAACTCGCGGGTGGGCAGGGTTGATGACGGCGTGGTATTTTGCGGCAAAAATGTCTACAAAATCGTAGATATTTTACCGGTTCAAGAGATTTTTGCAAACCTGGTAAAGGAATTTGACGACGAACCGGACTAACAGGATCATAAAATCGAATAAGCGCCTATCCAATACGTTCCGTTCATGATCGACTGTTCACCAGTCGATCATTTTGCTGCTAGAATATAGAACATCCCTTGGAAAGCATTTTCCTGATTTAGACGGTACCAAAAAAAATTGCCCGTTTACGGGCAAGGGAGAGGGTCGGGGATTATTACCAGATTAAGGGAAATTGCATTCTTTTTAACAACCAGGCTTTAGTCTGGGCGGGTTACTAATGTATCGCTGTCTTTCTATGTTGTCCCAGTATTTCCCAAGCCCATTTTCTGTAAGGCTGTATTTTTAACTGCGTATTTAAACTTCTTTCTGTGGTAGCTTATTTAATTAACGGACCGCCAACGGGCAGGACTTGCTTTCCATACATAGTGTTCAGCAGACATGCGGCAGCAGTATAAAAGGCTGCCAGGGAGGTGAAAATGCCCACATAACCTGCCAGCTGGCCCAATCCCAGGTCAAGAAGAATAAATACGATTAATAATGAAGTAATAACGATGATAACGGCCGTGTTTGTAACAAGTGTAGCAACCCAGACAATAAGGGTAAAAATAGTCCAGGCGATGAAGAAAACTGTCATCATGCCGGGGTCCACCTCAAACCACTTTAGAACCACGCCCAGCTGGAACAAGGCAAAAATAATCCAGAAAGCCCCGTAGGCGCCAAAGACAATGGCTGTGAAGAGCTCGTTTTTAAAAAATCCCCAGAGGGCGACAATAATATGGATCAGTCCGCCCGAAATTAAGGCAATAGCAATGATTAGACCAATGGAACCCGCCCCCACTAAACCCGCATTTAAAAAGCTCAAGCAAAATAGAGCTATGGCGAAAGCAGCTAACCCGACAGTTGAAGGATCGGCTATATTATTCTCCTGGAGAACAAAAACTTTTTCCGACAAAACTATACCTCCTAAATCTTCCGCAATACAATTCATCCTGCCTAAGAGCTTTAGTCCTGGTTGTTAAAAAGAACACATGGGGTGCGTGCCAACAAGGAATTTCAACCGTAAAGTAATAAGTTACCCGCTGCGGAACCAGTCACCCCCTTGGTGGATTGTGATTCTGAACAGCCCATGTGTTTTTTATAAAACATACCTGTTTACAGGTAAGACCCGTAACACATTGGGAAATTGTTGGTTGCTATATATTCCTATCCTATGAGCATAAATATTTGAAACTTGCGAATTGACTAATTAATTAAACAAGCAAAACACATGCCTGCAATCCAGAAAATTCTTATAAATAGTTTTTACTTTTCCGGCAATGGGAAAATACCGCTTCCGCAAAGACACCAATTAACCAAATGCATACCCTTAGAAAGGTATTCTGTAAAATACATTTGGATTGCTCATTAAATAATGGGCAGCTTCTTTTGGACGGAAAAAAACCGCTTTCGGGGAGGCGTTGGCAAAAATAACACCCCGGGCGGTTTTTAAGGTAGATATGTTTTATTATTCGATAATCGGTGCATTGTTTAGCACTGGCGGGTTCCGGGGCAAACCCCGTTCACAGATAAAAGGATCAAACAATCACCATTTTAAGGGAGCGGGCCGGTAGTCTTTTAACACTAATTCTGCAGTTCTCCCCGGCAAAGCCGCAGCAGGCAATTCCAGTCAGTATGCCTAACCAGTTAAGTATGCTCAAGTTTAGGAGTGAACAAGTTACTGGTTTATTTTGGAGCGGGTCCGACTGCATTTTGTGACAAAATGGGACAAATAACCCTTTTTTTTATTTTGACAGCCCCGTTTAAACTGGTATGGATATTGCATTATTTTAATGTTAAGCATATCTCCTTTCCTATAAGTTTACATTATTTGCGTCCACCAAGTTTACGGGCTGTTGGACGTAATTTTTTTACGTCTTTCATTCATTTAGTCAGGAACACCACCAGCCTGCCCTCCTCCGGCCGGGTTTCAGACAAGCGGTAACCCTGCAGAAAGCTCCCAAAATCAATGCCCGGCATACTTTCCCTGGCGATAAAATCCAGCACTTCACTGCTTACGGGCACACCGGACAGGTACATCCGCCCGGGCCTGAAACGCACCCAGCCTCCCTCCCCGGTTTCAAAAACGCCCTCGATTCTAAAATCAGCGCTTTTTTCGGCTGTCTTTCCAATGATTGAAAACAAACCCGGCGCGCAGTGCACGGACAATCCAGCCAGATCCAGGTCGCCCTGCCTGAAAAAGATCCGGTTAACCTCCCTGTCCTCGAACTCAAGGCGAATCCTGTTGCCTGCCAGGGTAAAGGTGTCCGGTGTCAGGCTGGCCCAGGGAAGGGTATCGAGGCGCCGTAAAAGATATTGTAATGAACTTAAGGATTGGTACATAAGTGTTTCCTGTTCAATAATAATCCGGGCCAGCCCGGCTGACTGCTGTTTCAGGCCATTTAAAAACTCCTCCCGGCCTGCCCTGCAATCGTCCATTTTCTGAATCCGGATGATTAGGCTGCTGTTTTTTTCTCCCAGCAAGGCCCTGGCCTGCCCCAGGGTCTGGAGGCGGACCTCCAACTGGGCGGCCCGGCCCTGCACTTCGTCCAGTATTTCCGACTGGGCGGTGATAACCATAAGGACTAAACCTGTGCGTTCCACAAATTCACCGAAGCTCCTGGCGTCCAGGATCACCTCCAGGTAGGAATCAGGGCCATTACGGTACAAATAATTTACCCATGCCCCCAGGGTTTCCAGGCTTTCGTCCAAATTATCCCGGCTTTCCCCGAGGCTAATTTTTGCCGCGTCCAGGGAGCGTTCTAACAGGGATATTTCCTGAAGCAGTTGCTCCTGCTCCTGACGGGCGGTTTCTATTTTAACGTCCCAATCCAGCAGTTCAGCCACCAGTTCCCTTTCCCTTTGCTCTAATTCGGCCTGTTTGGCCAGGGTCTCCAAGCGGTCCTCCGGTCCGGGGGTGCCGGGAACTCCGCTTTTCCCGGCGGCCCACCGGCCTGCCGTCGCTCCCGGAAGGCAGAGGGCCAGCAAGAATACAAGCACGATGAGATGTTTTCCGGAAATCATCCTAACCCTGCAAATCCCCGGGGAAAACTGCTATGCCAGCGCCAGGCCGTTTCCAGAATAGCCTCAAGGCTTGTAAAACGGGGCTGCCAGCCCAGTTCCCTTTTAATTTTAGCGGCGCCCGCCACCAGCACCGCCGGATCCCCGGGCCGCCGGACCGCATACCGGACCGGGATGGATCTGCCCGTTACCGCTTCGGCAGCCCGGATCACTTCCAGGACTGAATAACCGTTTCCGTTCCCCAGATTATAGACTGCGGAGGACGTCCCCGCGTCCAGTGCTTCCAGGGCCAGGACATGAGCGCTGGCCAGATCGTTGACATGAATGTAGTCCCGGATGCAGGTGCCGTCCGGAGTGGGATAGTCGGCGCCAAAAATATTCAGGTGGGGCGCCAGCCCCAGGGCCACCCTTAAGACCAGCGGGATCAGGTGGGTTTCGGGATCGTGATCCTCTCCCATGTCCCCGGCGGGATCGGCGCCGGCAGCATTAAAATAGCGCAGGGAGATGGTGCGCAAGCCGTAAGCCCCGCCGTACCAGCGTAAGGCCCCCTCCAGGGCCAGTTTGGTGGCCCCATAGGGATTTGTGGGGGAGGTTGGGTGCCCCTCTAAAATGGGTGCTTCCTGCGAATTCCCGTACACTGCAGCGGAGGAGGAAAAAACCAGTTTCATCACCCCTGCTCCCGCCAGGGCATTTAAAAGGGTCAGACCCTTCACCACATTGTTGTGGTAGTATTCCGAGGGGCAGCGGACAGACTCACCTACCTGACTGCTGGCTGCAAAATGCAACACCGCCTGAATCCCCTCCCCGGCAATAAGTTCACCCAGCAGTTTTGCGTCGCCGGTGTCCCCCCGCACCAGGTTAACGCCCCTCACCGACGCTCCGTGCCCCCTGCTGAGGTTGTCCAGCACAGTCACATGGTGTTTCTTCCGGACCAGTTCCCGGACAGTATGACTTCCAATATATCCGGCCCCGCCGGTAACAAGTATATTCATTTCATTTCCCCCTGCCCTCCAATGTGTTCCAATTATAACACATGAGAATTCCAGGGTGGATGATTAAGAGCCTGCAAATATATTCTTTAACAGGTAGTTAAGGATTTTACCTGGTAAATATCTATATAAGGGTTGCGGAAGATATGATAAAATGAAAATAAAAAAAGGTTTTAATGGGAGAGGAGTATATGCTTAATGGTTCAACAAGAACTGAAATGCCCGCTGTGCAGTTTAACTGAGCTGCAAATTGGGGGTGGCAATGTTTCCTGCAGTTCCTGCGGCTATGAATCTGATAGCAGCAAATACATGAACATCCTGAGCATCCGGAAACATACCCGTCCCTGCCCCGCTTGCGCCAGGGAGGCGTTGATAGACCTGGATAAAACGGGATTGTATAAGGAGCGAGGCCCCCTTTTTCTTTGTTTCTCTTGCGGTAACAGCTGGTTGCCGCAGGAAATGGATTACTGCCCCGAGTGCGGCGATCCGCGGCCCCGGGATGAATTCCAGGAACTGAATATTTGCCGCGGCTCCGTGGGTTTCTACGTCTGTCACAATTGCTACAACAGAATATTTTCTCCCAAATAACTTGCCCTATGGGCGCGGTGATGGGCAGTTGCCCGGTAAAATATATTCAGACTGGGATATTTTGGGGTTCAGCTGTGCCGGCCCTCCAGCAGGGTTAAAAGACTAAGCCAGTTGCGCAGGTAGACCGGCAGGATGAAGCGCTGGCGGACGTGCTCCCGCCCAGCGGCGCCCAGACGCCGGCCGAGTTCAGGTTGAGACAGAAAACAATCGATCTGGGCGGCCGCCTCCTCGGTGGTTTGCGCCGAAAGCCCGGTAACCCCGTTGATGACCTGGTGCTTTAAACCTCCGTTGGGCGTGGCCACCGTCGGTTTTCCTTTCCACAGGGCCTCGGTGGCGGTAAGCCCGAACCCCTCACGGAAGGATTTTTGCATCACCACATCAGCGCGCCTTTGCAGTACGTTAATTTCCAGGTTGGCGTCCGGCGACAGGGGAAGCACGGCGATATCCGGGTCACCCTCCGTCAGAGCAAGCACTTCCGCCAGCACGGACGCGCCCTCGGGGTCGTCGTCCGCGCTTCCTCCGGCCAGAATCAGACGGCACTCCCTGTTGTTCCGCACCAGCCTGAACGCTTCCACCACACCCACCGGATCCTTCAGCCGGTCGAAACGGGATACCTGCAGGATAACGGGCGGGCCTTCGGGATCCACCTCAAGTTTTTTCAGCACCCGGGTATATTCTTCCGGAGTTACTTCCCTGTTCTTTTCCGAAAGAGGATCGATGGCCGGCGGCATAAAGTACTGCAGGACCGGCAGATTCCGGGCATACTCCGGCAGGTGAAGTATAGCCGCGTCGCAGGCGGCAGCCCTGGGCGCCAGGAAGCACCAGACTTCATTGACGGCAAAACGGGGGTCGATGTGGCAATACCAGAGCCAGCGGCTTTTCGTATCGCCCCGGTAGGCGGTCAACCCCAGGGGCTGCTGATCGTGAAGAACAATACAGCCGGCGTCTTCCGGGATGATTTCGCGGTTGTTCCTGGTTACCGCAAGGTAGGCTTCCAGCATATCGCCGGTAATATTAACCGGCTGTCCGTGCATACCGTTATGAAACAGCTTGGTGACTTTAAAAAACTCAGCGGTTCCTTCCAGTACAGACCAGGCGGCGTCCAGGCCAGCCTCCCGCATCAAGGGAACAAGGGAGTGCAGGATTTCCACCACGCCGCCCCCCACGGCCGTGGAATTGATGTGTAAAATGGAATAGCTCTTCAAACGCTCTCCCAGTGTCACGATTTCTTCAAGTAACGCGCTCCCCGCCGCGCCTTTGTAATCACTCAGCTTAATCCTGTTCATTTGGTTGCTCCTTTTGCCGATTGTGCTGCTTTAAACCTTATTTAGCCCTTCCCCTTTTTATTATATGATGGGACAGGTTTCTTCATTCCGGCGTAAAAACTGCGAAAAAAAGACAACGCCCCCCTTCAAGCCGGCCCGGTTGCATCCATTCCCGGCCTGAAGGTGGGGCGAAACTTTGCATTTACTGCACTAGCAGGGATGCTCTATCTGGAGCGTTATTGATTTTACAATCCCATCCCGGACTTCGAAATTCAGGAGCATGTCCCCGGCATCTACCTTGCTGTAACTGTAAAAGCGGTTTCTCGGGTCTTCCCTGGCCCGCTCCTCCCCGCTCTTACCGGGGTAGAGCTCCAGTATTTTGGTATAGCTGTCCCCAACCATGACGCCCCTGGCGGTGGCCCAGGCGCCTCCCGTGATATATGCAGTATCCAGATAGAAGGACTTCCCGTTGTTCCCCGGTGAGATTAATCCCAGTTCAACTCCATCGTAAACCAGCCTCTTAACGTAGGAACCCGCCAGTGCGCCAGCGTCCGTTCCCAGCCGTACAGTCTCCGCCGAAAGCGCCTGGCCAAAGATCCCCTGCAAATCCAAATATCTTTCCCAATCCCCCAGCTTAACGGATCTTTGCTTGAATTCTACGGCAAAGTCTCCTTCATCCAGGGCCGGTACGCCTGCAAAGCCACCGGCGCCTTTTTCCTTTTCGATGGTTGTAATCTGCCACTGATTGGAGCTGTTTTTATAACAGTTGAATTTAATCCTGTCATTGGCTTTAAAATTCGCCACCTCTTCATTTTGATCCGCCGGAAGTAAAAAGAACGTTGCTTCACCGCCGCCGGGTAAAGCCTGTCCCTCCTCAACTATGATTCTAATAGAGCTGACGTCCAGCCGTCCGGCATAAACCCCATAAATATCCTGGTAGCACTCCGGACGGGTGACCTGGCCCGTTGGAGGGGCTGTGACTTTACTGGCTGTGCCGCTGTCTTTTTTGCTGCAGCCGCAGAGCAGTCCCAACAGCACCAGCGTCCCCAGCAGAATAAATAAAAGCTTCTTGGCCAAATTAAACGCCTCCCATACAAATATAAACCAGCCCGATAAAAAATAGTCATTTTGTCATTTCCCTTGATTCATTTTTTTCAATTATATCACGTAAGCGTCAGGGTATGAATATATACAAGCAGGGCTTAATTTAATACGAGCATACACCTGGCCTTCTGACCGGAACATTGTTTCCCGACAGGCTTATCCAAACCTTTTGGGAACAGGTAAATAGTGCAATCGAAGCCGGGAAATAATAAACGGGTAAAGGCATTGTATTTTTGCGTCTCAGACCGGAGTCCCGTTCTACCCTTATAGTAGTAGCCCCCAGTTCTGGGGAATCTTATTTATTGTCAATTCTATCTTTAATTTTTAAGTGTATAGGACCCGTTCCGCTTAGCATTTTTATAGAACGCCCGCCGGCAAAATATTTTAACTGAAAGTTGTTAAGTTACAAGGCCTGTTATCGGCATAGTTTAAACCTGTGGAGTTTTTCACCGCAAAATTTCAGGGACAAGGATGTTATAAAAAATGGCCATGTCAGGACTAGAAAAACGTTTGCTTCACAGTCTGGCCCGGCTTTACGGAGTGGAGACCAGTTTTTTGGATTACAGGGGAACCCGGCGCCAGGCTGCGCCGGAATCATTGCTGGCGGCGTTGCGGGCACTGGGTGCGCCGGTGGAGAAACTTGACCAGCTACCCGGCGCCCTGCGGGAAACCCGCCAAAAGCAGTGGCGGCGAATCTGTGAGCCGGTAATTGTGGCCTGGGGCGGCACGCCCCCCTGGCTGGAGCTGCGCCTGCCCGCCCAGGCTTGCGGCGGTTCGGCAGGCTGCAGACTTCGGCTGGAGGATGGAAGGGAACTGCACTGGTCCCGCCGTCTGGAACGGTTACCCGCGCTGAAAACCCGCCTGGTCGAAGGCGTAGCTTACATGGTGAGGGGCCTCGACTTGCCCCGCGGACTGCCGGCAGGTTATCACCGGCTGACCCTGGAACTGCCCGGCAGCCGCCAGGAAATTCTAATCATCTCAGCCCCGCTCCGGGCGCACACTTCCCCGGCCGGCGCGGAGAACCGCACCTGGGGAATCTTCCTGCCGCTTTATGCCCTGCGCACCGGAAGGGACCTGGGAGCAGGGGATCTCGGCGGTTTGGGGGAACTGCTGCAGTTCGTGCACGGACAGGGAGGGAGCATTGCCGGTGTTCTGCCGCTGCTGGCCGCCTACCTCGAAGAGCCCTTTGCCCCCAGCCCTTACCAGCCGGTGAGCCGTCTTTTCTGGAACGAATTTTACCTGGACGTGTGCCAGTCACCGGAATATAAGGCCAGCCCCAGGGCCAGGGCGCTGTTCGATGACCATGCTTTTCGGGCGGAGCTGGCCAAACTTAAGGCGGCTCCCCTGGTGGAGTATAAACGCGGGATGAAGCTCAAACGCGCGGTTCTGGAAGCCTGCCTGAGTTATCTTTTAGAGGGCGGCTCCGGACGCCTGGCTGCTTTCCGGCGCTGGACCGGGGAAAACCCCGGAGCCCTGGACTACGCCCGCTTCCGGGCCGCTGTGGAAAAACAGCGGGTCACCTGGCTAAAGTGGCCTGAGCGGTTGCGGGAAGGAACCTTAAAGGAAGGTGACTACGAGCCGGCAGCAGAACATTACCACCTCTACGTCCAGTGGCTGGTCCAAGAGCAGCTCCAAAACCTTTCCGCCCTGGCCCGGCTGAAGGGACTCACCCTGTACCTCGATTTGCCCCTGGGGGTCCATGAAGGGGGGTACGATGTCTGGCGCGAGAGAGGTGTTTTTGTCCGGGAAGCCAGCAGCGGCGCCCCACCGGACGAGTTGTTCGGCGGGGGTCAGGACTGGCAGTTCCCGCCCCTGCACCCGGAGGCGATTAGAGAGCAGGGTTACAGCTATTATATTGCCTGTTTGCGCCACCACCTGCGTTACGCCGGTGTCCTGCGCCTCGACCACGTCATGGGTTTGCACCACCTTTACTGGATTCCCGCGGGTTTGCCGGCCAGCGAAGGGGTTTACGTGCGCTATCGCAGTGAAGAATTCTACGCTATTCTAACCCTGGAGTCCCGACGAAACCGATCCCTGATTGTGGGCGAAGATCTGGGGACTGTGCCTGGTTATGTCCGCAAGGCTATGGCCCGGCACCGGATCCAGCGGATGTACATCCTGCCCTTTGAAATTACCGGGGATTCCCGGCGGGTGTTGCGACCCGTCCCGCCCAACGCTCTGGCGGCCTTGAACACCCACGACATGCCCCCCTTCGCCGCTCACTGGCAGACGCGCAGCGGCCGGCGGGAGCAGTTGACCCTGCCTGCTTACCTGTACCGCCGGGGATTGCTGGACACCCCCACCCGGGAAACCGGGGCTATCCTGCGGGGCTGCCTGGCCCACCTGGCCGCAAGCCGGGCGCGGGTGGCGCTGGTGAACCTGGAGGACTTGTGGCTGGAGACGGAGCCGCAAAATATCCCCGGCACCATTGACGAGTATCCGAACTGGCGGCGCAAAGCCCGTTATTCGCTGGAAGATTTTAGCCAAAAGCCGGAAATCCTGGAGACATTGGCTGAACTCCACCGGTTGAGAACCATGCGGGTAAGGGTGCGGCCCCGCCGTCCCCTTAGGATCACCGGAAAACTTACCCAAACTGGAAAGGAGGGCTTTAACCATGAGCATTGACGCCTGCCTGGGCGCCACCTGTCTGGGTGACAGCCGCACCGGGTTCCTGGTCTGGGCCCCCCTGTCTGAAAGCGTTGCTGTCCGCATTATTGAACCGGTGGAACAGCAGGTGCTCCTGGAGCGGGGCGAGCGAGGCTATTATTACACAGATGTGGCGGAAACCCCACCAGGATCGCTCTACTTCTATATCCTGGACGGTCATAAGGAGAGACCCGATCCCGCTTCGCGGCTGCAGCCCCGGGGTGTGCACGGTCCTTCCCAGGTGGTGGAGCCCCCGGATTTCAGATGGACGGATAACTGCTGGTTCGGCCTGGCCCGCCGGGATTTGGTTTTTTACGAGATCCATGTGGGAACCTTTACCCCGGAGGGCACCTTCGAGGCCGTTATCCCCCATCTGGAAGACCTCCGGGAACTGGGCATAACCGCCTTGGAACTGATGCCCGTCGCCCAGTTCGCGGGCAGCCGCAACTGGGGTTACGACGGCGTCTTCCCCTTTGCCGTCCAGTCTACCTACGGCGGGCCGGAAGGTCTGCAAAGGCTGGTGGATGCCTGCCACTCCCTGGGCCTGGCCGTATTTCTGGACGTCGTCTACAACCACCTGGGTCCCGAGGGAAATCACCTGGGGGATTTTGGCCCCTATTTTACCAGCCGTTACCATACCCCCTGGGGATCGGCAGTCAATTATGACGGGGCCCACAGTGATGAAGTGCGGCGCTTTTTCATTGAAAACGCCCTTTACTGGCTGAGGGAATTTCACATGGACGGCCTCCGGCTGGATGCCGTTCACGCCATCACCGACAAGTCGGCCCGGCCCTTTCTGGAGGAACTTTCCACAGCGGCGCACCGGGAAGCCGACAGGTTGGGACGCAGGATCCATGTTATCGGGGAAAGCGACCTGAACGACGTCCGGATTTTCCGGCCCCGGGTTGCGGGGGGGGCTGGCCTGGACGGGCAATGGAGCGATGACTTTCACCACGCTCTCCATGCCCTTCTGACCGGAGAGCGAACCGGCTACTACCAGGATTTTGGTTCTTTAGAGCATCTGGCCCGGGCTTTTCGGGAGGGCTTCGTCTACACCGGTCAGTACTCCGCCCACCGACGGCGCCGGCACGGCTTTCCGCCGGGTCCGCCGGACGAGGGAAGCCGCTTTGTGGTCTACGCCCAGAATCACGATCAGACAGGTAACCGCGAGCGAAGTGAGCGGCTCAGTTCCCTTGTTTCCTTTGAAGGGTTGAAGCTGGCTGCTGTTACAGTGCTCCTGTCACCTTTCCTCCCCCTTTTATTCATGGGGGAAGAATACGGCGAGACAGCGCCCTTTCGTTACTTTACCAGTTTTTCGGATCCGGAGCTGTCCATGACCGTGCTTAAGGGGCGATTGCAGGAATTCAGTGCCTTTGGCTGGCAAAGCGGGGTGTATGACCCCCAGGATGAAGCCGCCTTTATCCAGTCCCGGCTCAATCACCAGCTGTCCCAGAAGGGCTACCACCGGGTATTGCGTGAACTCTACCGGCTTTTGCTCCAACTGCGCAGGGAACTGCCGGCCCTGGCAGAGCCTGACAGGGATAACCTGGAAGTCACCGCTTGCGACAAGGAAATGGTGCTTTTGCTCCGGCGCCGGCAAGGGGAGTGCCAGGCCATTATAATCCTTTCCTTTAATGATGCCGCCCTGAAGATTAACCTGCCCCTGCCTGCCGGCCGCTGGCTAAAACGGTTGGATACCGGGGAAGAACAGTGGTTGAGCGGCGGTAGCAAAGTACCAGCGACACTGGAGTCCCTGGGTAAAGCCGAACTGGAGTTAAGCCCCAGATCCGGCGTATTATTTGAGCTTCTGAAGAAGGGGGGTCAGGGTTAAATATGGAACGCTGTATCTGCATTCACGGCCACTTTTACCAGCCGCCCCGGGAAAACCCCTGGCTCGAAGACGTCGAGCTGCAGGACACGGCTTACCCCTACCACGACTGGAATGAGCGGATCACGGCAGAGTGCTACGAGCCCAACACGGTTTCCCGGATCCTGGACGGTGAAGGCTGGATTCGCAGGATTATCAACAACTACGCCCGGATCAGCTTCAACTTCGGACCTACTTTGCTTTCCTGGCTGGAAAAGAAGCAACCCGGGGTATACCGGGCCATTCTGGAGGCTGACCGGGAAAGCAGGGAACGCTTCTCCGGGCATGGCTCGGCGCTGGCCCAGGCCTATAACCATATGATTATGCCCCTGGCCAACCGCCACGACAAATATACCCAGGTCCTCTGGGGTATCCGTGATTTTGAACACCGTTTCGGGCGGAAGCCGGTGGGAATGTGGCTGCCCGAAACCGGTGTGGACCTGGAAACCCTTGACATCATGGCGGAGCTGGGCCTTGGTTTTACCATCCTGTCTCCGTTCCAGACCCGGCGTTTCCGAGCCATTGGGGCAGCGCACTGGCAGGAAACACCCCCCGGGGCTATCGACACTACCCGCCCCTACCTGGTTTCCCTGCCGGAAGGGCGGACCATTGTGGTATTCTTTTACAACGGGGAAATATCCCAGGCCGTAGCCTTTGAAAAGCTCCTTACCAACGGTGAGCGCTTCGCCGGGCGGCTGCTGGGCGCATTTACCGGAAATGGCGGACCCTGCCTGGTCCACATCGCTACCGACGGTGAGACTTACGGGCACCACCACCGGCACGGGGACATGGCCCTGGCCTTTGCCTTGCACCACATCGAAGCCACCGGGCAGGCCCGGCTTACCAATTACGCCGAATACCTGGAAAACCATCCGCCGGAGTACGAAGCGGAAATTAGTGAATACAGCGCCTGGAGCTGCGCCCACGGCGTAGAGCGCTGGTCTGGCAACTGCGGCTGCAGCACCGGTATGAATCCGGGCTGGAGTCAGGCCTGGCGGGCGCCCCTGCGCAAGGCCCTGAACTGGTTACGGGATGAACTGGCGCCCCTTTACGAAAAACGGGCCGGTTCCCTTCTGAAAGAGCCCTGGGAAGCAAGGAACAACTATATCTCAGTTATCCTGGAACGTTCCCCGGAAAGAAGGAACGAATTTTTGGAAAAATACGCCGCCCGTGAACTCAGCCCGGCGGAACGGGTTGAAGTCCTGAAACTTCTGGAAATGCAGCGCTACGCTATGCTGATGTTTACCAGCTGCGGCTGGTTCTTCGATGAAATTACAGGAATTGAAACCGTGCAGGTAATCAAATATGCTGCCCGTGTTATCCAGCTGGCCGAAGAAGCCCTGGACAAAAAGGACCTGGAGCCCCGCTTTCTGGAGATGCTGGCGGAGGCGAAAAGCAACATGCCCCAACACCGGGACGGGGCCTATATTTATGAAGAATACGTAAAACCAGCCCGGGTCGACCTGCCCAAAGTAGGGGCTCAGTTTGCCATCAGCTCGCTATTTGAAAACCAGGATACAAACCCCCGAATTTACTCCTATGGTATTGATCTGGAGGACTTCCACAACCGTCAGGCGGGAATAGCCAGACTGTCGGTGGGGCGGCTAAAAGTAACCTCAGAAATCAGCCTTGAATCGGACCAGTTGGTTTACGCCGTGGTCAACCTGGGCAGCCACATCGTGAATGGCGGCGTCAATCGTTTTCAGAATGAAGAATCCTACCGGGAAATAGCCGGGGAAATAATCGGCGCCTTCGACCGGGCCGACTTTCCCGGATTGGTCCGGCTCCTGGACCAGCGGTTTGGAGGCTCCACCTACACGTTGAAACAATTGTTCCGGGACAAGCAAAGGAAAATCCTGGATCAGATCTTAAACAGCACCCTGGACGAAATAGCCAGGGACTACCGGCGGATCTATGAACGTCATATCCATCTGAACCGCTTTTTGAGGGATCTGAATATACCCCAGCCCAGGGTTTTACACACTGCAGCGGAGTTCGTGCTGAACTCCAACCTGCGCTGTGCCTTTGCCGGGGATATGAGGGATCTCAAGCAAATAAGGGATCTACTGGAGGAAGCCGCAGTATCTAACGTCAAGCTTGACGGTCCCGTCCACCGGTACGTTTTGGAACAAACCCTGGGCCGGCTGGGCGAACTGCTCCGGGTTCGCCCCAACGACCTCGATCTGGTCACGCGTCTGGACGAGGTAATAGCCCTGGTTGGTTCCCTTCCCTTCGAGGTTGAACTTTGGAAGATACAGAACGTCTATTATAGCTTGCTGCAGACTGTTTATCCGGATAATTTAGAAGAAGCAGCCAGGGGTAAGGAAGATGCCCGGGAGTGGATCGCCAGGTTCGACGCCCTGGGCGACAAGCTACGGGTAAGGAGGGAAGGCTGGCGTGGTTAGTACTGGAGATGAGGGTGGTGCCAGTGTCGCCGGCAGCGCGGCCGGTGGTGCGCGGGATTCCGGCGGTGACCGCGGCGGGAAGGGCGGCGCCGGCGGGCTGGGCTTTGGCTGCCCCAAGGGAGACGGCCCGCGCAATAGGGGCAGCAACAGGACGGACAGCAGCAGCCCGCGCGTTGCACTTACCCCCGGAGCCACTTACCGGCTTCAGTTCAACAGGGAGTTCCCCTTCCCTGAGGCCCAAAAGCTGGCGCCCTATTTGTATAGCCTGGGGATAACCGACCTCTACGCCTCCCCCTTGCTGGAAGCCCGCCGGGGCAGCCCCCATGGTTACGATGTAATCAATCCTGGCCGGCTCAACCCCGAACTGGGAGGTATGCCGGGCTTTGAGTCGCTGTCCGGCACCCTGAAGCAACACAAGCTGGGGCTGCTGCTGGATATTGTACCCAACCACATGGCTGCGGACGGTGAAAACCCCTGGTGGCAGGACGTCCTGCAACGGGGCCTGGATTCCCTTTACGCACCTTATTTCGACATTGATTGGCAGCCAGTCCGGCCGGGGCTCCAGGGCAAAGTACTGCTTCCAATCCTGGGCTCGCCTTACGGTAAGGCCCTGGAAAACGGCGAGCTTAAAATCAGTGCAGCCGAAGACGGACTTCAGCTCTTATTCCAGGGGGGACGCTGCCCCCTCAGTCCCGCCTCTTCCTGCAAGCTGCTGGGGCAGTGGTCAGGCAGTCCGGCAGCCAACGTAAGCGACCCATGGGCGAAATCCCTCAAGGACGAACTGGCGGGAATATTGGGTGAACTGACTGGATCAAACAGCCGGGGATACGGAGCCAGCTTCCAACGGGCCTGGAATATTTTTTGGCAGCTTTACAACAGGCGACCCGGTTTTAAAGCTTTTATCGACGGGCAGCTGCAGACCTTGAACGGACGCCGGGGAGAACCGGCCAGTTTCGAGTGCCTGGACCGGTTTCTGGAAGGGCAGGCCTTCCGGCTGGCCTACTGGAAGACGGGGCTGGAAGAAATAAATTACCGGCGTTTCTTTGACGTAACCGGGCTGGTATCCCTGCGCGTGGAAGATGAGAAGGTTTTGGAAGATGTGCACGGGTTGATCTTTGGGCTGGTCCGGGCAGGCCGGGTTACAGGGCTGCGGATTGACCATATCGACGGCCTGCGCGACCCCCAAACCTACCTTTGCCGTCTTCAGGAGAGCCTGTCCGGAGGAGATCAGCCCTTTTATGTTATTGCGGAAAAAATTCTGACCGGGGACGAGGAACTGCCGCCGGACTGGCCCGTCTGCGGTACCACCGGCTACGAATTTTTGAACCTGCTCAACGGGCTTTTTGTAGATGGGAAAGGAATCGCAGGACTGAACGCAGCCTGCGCCCAACTGGGTGAAACAAACGGGGACTTGGGGGATGTGGTTTACAGGCAAAAAAAACGGATCCTGATGTCGCTCTTTCCCGGGGAGATGCACACCCTGGCGTGGCATCTGGGCCGCCTGGCGGAGCAGGACAGGCACGGGCGGGACCTCACCCTGGGCGAGCTGGAGCAGGCGCTGGTGGAGGTTACCGCCTGCCTGCCTGTTTACCGGACCTATATCCGCTCCTTTACGGTTCCGGGGCGGGAACGCCGGATTATTGAAGGGACAGTGGCAGAAGCTAAAAAACGCTTCCCGGCTGGCGCCTTGGCCCTTGATTTCCTGCGCCGGGTAATGCTTCTGGAGTTTCCCGGCACCATCCCTGAGGCGCAGCGGCAAAACCGGCTTGATTTCGTCAAGCGCTGGCAGCAGTACACCGGTCCGGCCATGGCCAAGGGATTTGAGGATACCACCCTCTACATTTATAACCGTCTCATCTCGCTCAATGAAGTAGGAGGCAATCCCGCCGGCGAAGGTGTCTCCGTGGCGGAATTCCACCGGGCAAACAAAGGCAGGCAGAAGCGTAATCCCCATACCCTTAACCCAACATCCACCCACGACACCAAACGCGGCGAAGACGTCCGGGCCCGGATCAACGTGCTTTCGGAGCTTTCCAGTGTCTGGTTCGTGCTGGTAAAGCGCTGGAATGAATGGAATCTCCCCCGCAAACCCGTAGTGGACGGCCTGCCCGTGCCCGGCCCGGCCGGGGAAATGCTGCTCTACCAGACCCTTATAGGCGCCTGGCCCCTCCGGGAGGAGGATGTCCCCTCTTTCCGGGACCGGCTTCGAGCCTACGCAGTCAAAGCAGCCCGGGAGGCCAAGCTTTGCACCAGCTGGCTCGATCCCCGGGAGGCATACGAAGAGGCTCTGGGGGAATTTATCGCTGCTATCCTGGAACCGTCGCCAGAAAATTTGTTCTTACAAGAATTCCTGGAATTCCAGAAGACCTGCGCTTATTTTGGCGCACTTAATTCCCTTTCCCAGGTACTTTTAAAAATAGCCTCACCCGGCGTGCCCGACTTTTACCAGGGAACAGAGCTCTGGTCCTTCAGCCTGGTGGACCCCGACAACCGGCGGCCGGTGAATTTCGAGAAGCGAGCCGCGCTCCTGGAGGCCCTCCGGGAAAAGGAAGCAGGCGGCCGGGCAGCCCTGGCCGGGCAGCTCCTGGCTAACTGGAAGGACGGCCGGGTCAAGCTTTACCTGACCTATCAAGCCCTGCAACTGCGCAGATCCCTGGGAAGGTTGTTTAAAAACGGGGCATACGTACCTGTGGGGGCTGCGGGGGCCCGGAGCGGGCACGTCTGCGCCTTTATCCGCCGCCTGGAAAATAACTGGGTTCTGGCCGCGGCGCCCCGTCTGGCGGCCCGGCTCTGGGCAGCCGGCCTGGAGTCGGAGCCCGGCCATAAAAAAATAAGGGACCCCCTTTTCCCCTATCTCACGGGAAACGGGACCCTTCAACCGGTTTCCCGGGGAGCCAAAGACCTGCCCCCCTGCTTTCCGGCGCCCGTTGGGGACCGGATCCTGGAACCGGAATCTATAGGCGGGCCAACTTTGGACGTTCTTCTTCTACCGGCAAAGCTCTGGGAAGATACCGCCCTCCTGCTGCCGGAACATGCTCCGAACCGCTGGCTCAACATCTTCACAGACGAAGAAATCGCCATTGCCCGGGGTGGTCCCCGGGGAACCCCCCCCGGCTGCAAAACCCTGCCTTTGGCCCGTTTACTGGCCGGCTTCCCCGTCGCCCTGCTGACTCCGGCCCGGGCTTGAGTTGTCCCTGAATCCTGTTTATTGCCACCTATGGGAACCGCTGGTCCGGACCTGTCCCGAGTCAAGACACAGGGACTGAGATCCTTTTTCGCCCATTTATTTAATCCCTTAATTCTGCCAGTCACTGCTTGTTTAAAAAATATTCCTGATTTAAAAGGGAACCCTTATTGGGCTATGTTGAATATTTTCTATAGCCGGGGCTTGTCTGGTCCAATTCAATAATTATTACCTCTGCACCCACCTTGCGGACAGCTTCCCAGGGAATGATCAAGTGCTGACGGTCCAGCCAGAAGTTAAAGAAACTGTTCTTCCTGGGAACAATAATGGAACGTATTTCCCCGGTATCAAGATCGAAAGCAAGATCCGATTCCCCCACCACACCCAGGCGGGCGCCGTTATATATGTTCACGATTTCCTTTCCCATTAATTCACCCAGCCTCATCTCCACTCCTCCTTCCTGTCCGGCAGAAAAATGAAAGCCTTTTTTAGGAATTGGGCGGGAAAAAGCCTTCTGGTTAAAGCCTGCGCCAGGCGTTTAAAACCCTTTGCAGGTAGGGTTGGATCAGGGCCAAAAAAATCGACACGGCTGCCAGGGGCTCCAGGCTGATTCTACCCAGATTAATGAGTTCCGGAAGCTGCAGTTCCAGAAAAGCAGTCAGAACAACCAGAGTCAGGTAAATACCGCCGGCAACTCCAATTAAATTGGTCAGTGCTTCGGAAAGGGGGCTGGCTTTCCCCTCTCCGATAAAACTCCAGTCTTTCTCCCTGAGCGAGCGTAACCGGATCCTTTCCCGCACCGAGATTATCAGCAGCAAAAAAATCACTGCGCTAAATATTAAACTGCCTGCCATATTTCTCACTCCTTGGGAAACTTTATGATGGACAGGCAGAAGTTATGTTAATAAAATCCAAAATAATTAAGGGAAAAAAGCCTCCTGGCTGAGGGCAATGGCCAATAACTACGGGAGACGGACCAGTTTTACGGGGAGCCAGGTTGGAACTGGCATGCTAGAAACGTCCAGTGGAACCAAAGCCCCCCTCGCCCCTGAAGGAGTCACCAAATTCAGCCACTTCTTTAAATGTTACCTGGTAAACAGGGATAAAAACCAGCTGGGCGATCCTTTCTCCTGGTTTGACGATGTATTCACGCTCGCTCTGGTTAATAACCGCAACAATTATTTCCCCTTTATAATCGCTGTCAATTAAGCCCACGGCGTTAGCCAGGGCTATGCCGTGGTTTGTGGCCAGGCCGCTTCTAGGAAAAATCAGGCCGGCTATATGCCTGTGGGGAATCTCGATGGCTATGCCGGTGGGAATTCTTACCCGGGCCCCCGGCGGTATAATTAAAGGTTGTTCAAGGTAAGCAGGCAAATCAAGGCCAGCCGACCCTTTCGTGGCGTAATCCGGAAAAGTTATGCTCTCACTTTTTTTTTCCGAACATTTTTTAATCCTGATGATCACTTCTTGTTCCATAATAACCCTCCGCAAGAATTAAACAGACCCGGCAGCGTCGGGTCCTTCCATTATTGTATTAGCTTTAATCCCTGGTTTTGCAGGTAATCTAATTATTTTCCAGCAACCTGGTAAAGCATCCATTGTCTTCCCAGGGTCCTATGGCTGCCAGAGAAAAATTCCCGGGTTTCAGCATGTCTTTGGCCAGTTCCTGTATTTCCTCCGCAGTCACTCTATTAATCCTGGCTACGATTTCTTCCGGCGGGATCACCTTACCCAGGTATAACTCCGATTTCCCCAACCTGCTCATTCTTGTACTGACATTTTCCAGGCTCAGCAACAGGTTTCCCCGTAATTGGTCTTTAGCCCTTTGCAGTTCCTCATTTTTCACCTTATTCCTTTGGAGATCCTGGATTTGGGCCATGATCAGTTCGAGGGTCTGGTCCATATTCTGTTTGCTCAGGCCGGCGTAAACACAAAATAGTCCTGTATCATGATAGGATGCGTGATAGGAATAAACGGAGTAAACCAAACCCCTTTGCTCCCTGATTTCCTGAAATAAACGGGAACTTATGCCTCCCCCTAAAATTGTGTTTAGAATCTGGAAAGTATATATTTTTCCGTGAGCCAGGCTTAAACCCGGCGTGCCCACACAGAGGTGAACCTGTTCTGTATCCTTATTTCGGCACAGTGTTTTGTTGCTGGGTGAGGGGGCGGTAATTAACCGGGGGGGGGTTTTACCTTTTTTTGTTTCGAAAATACCGCGCAACTTCTCCACAGCGTGCTTATGGCTTATGTTTCCAGCCACGGCGACAACGATTTTACCCGGATTATAGTGAGCTTCGTAAAAATCCATAATATCAGCCCTGCTAAGCCCGGCAATCACTTCGCTGGTTCCAATGATAGGCCGCCCCAGAGCATGTCCCTCCCAAATTGTTGCCGCAAAAAGATCATGCACCAGCTCATCGGGGGAGTCTTCATACATTTTAATTTCTTCAATAATTACATTTCGTTCCCTGTCGATGTCGCTTTTTTTAAACTTAGAGGCAAAAAGCATATCACTGAGAAGATCTACAGCCAGATCGAAATGCTCGTCCAGGACCCTGGCGTAGTAACAGGTATACTCCTTTGTTGTGAAAGCATTTAACTGACCACCCACTGCGTCGAGGGTTTCGGCAATATCCTTGGCCGTCCGCTGAGCCGTGCCCTTGAACATCATATGTTCAATAAAATGGGATACACCCCCAATTTCCTGGGGTTCGTAGCGGGAACCGACATCCACAAAAAAGCCTACAGCCACTGAGTGGATATGGGGAACAACTTCTGTAAGAATTTGTACTTCGTTTTCCAGGGTGATTTTTTGAAACATCAGGTTACCTCCTCAGTATGCAGTCCCCCAAAATATTCGTTAAGTTCGGGATAATCCCTTTTTTTACGGGGGAAAATAGTTATTTATTGCTACCTGCCCGCTTCTAACTCTGATTACCATTATTCGTCTTTAAACCTTGCAGAAGCGTGGAAACGTTCACCATCTCATAACCCTGTTGTTTTAATTCCGCAATTATTTGGGGTAAGGCGTTAACGGTGGGAGCTGTTGGATGCATCAGGATAATTGCCCCGTTATGTATTTTTCCAGTTACCCGGCGGGTAACAACGGAAGGATCGGGGCGCTGCCAGTCTATGGTGTCAATGCTCCACAGGATGGTCCGGTAACCTGCTTCCTTTGCCGCTTTTAAAACGGCATCTCCCCTCTCTCCGTAGGGCGGGGCGAACAGCGATGGTTTAGAGCCAGTCAGCTTTAATAGGATCTCGTCTGTTTTTTTAATTTCATCTATATTGGCGGACACTGATAATTGGTCCGGGTGAGGGTGGGAGTAGCCGTGGTTGCCGATTTCATGCCCTTCCCGGGCCATCTGTCCGGTCAAAACCGGGAAATCTTCGGCCCACTGCCCCCCGATATAAAAGGTGGCTGTGGCTTTGTTTGTCTTTAGAATGTCAAGAATTTGCGGGACATATTCCTCCCCCCATACCACATTAAAGGTCAGGGCTGCCTTTTTTTCCAGTTCATTGCCCTGGTATACCGGCGCCATGGCAGCTTTTACCGGTTCGGGCGCTCTGTGCCAGTATTGCCCCACCGCAATCAACACGACCAGGGCTGTTCCCAAAGCCAGGAACAGCCGCCCTTTCCGGAAAAATAGGAAACGTATTGACAAATAAAACCCCCCTTTTCCGCATGCATCTTTAGAACAGCTTATGCCGGTCAGCCCGGAATTATATTAAAAGGTTATGGATAAGGCCTCGTTAAAAATGCCTGTTATTGCCAGACTGTCAGAACAAAAATATAACGTTGGTTTTTAAACAAATTAACCTTCATCAAGTAGCCAATAATACACGCGCCAGGAAAATTGTTATCAGGCGACGTCCTGGAAATAAGTGCAAGATACAAGGGGTTAAAAAATGCCGCCCGGCCAAAACAGTCACCGGGATATGCCCGGTTCGGTTTATAGGCCGGCGGCAACTGCAGGAGATTGTCAATCCCAAAAAAGTTTTTTAAAGCAGTGGCAACCCATAGCATTCACTTTTACGAAAGGCTTCTAAGTTTATTAACCTTCCAGCAGGTTCACAAGTCTTTGCCAGTTGCAGTATTTTTCTACATTTTCCACGGTAATGGCGATTCCTTTGGAATCACCGGGCCGGATCCGTCTGGAAACCTCGGAAATTATTTCAATGGCAGTATAGGTATCACAGTGGACCAAAATAACAGGCACCCCTTTTTCCGCGGCAAAGGAAATCACCTTGACGTCCGGATACAATCCCCCCGTTAAGATTAAGGCTGAGGTACTGGTTTCCAGAGCAGCCAGCGCCATATCGGCCCGATCGCCGCCCATAACAACAGCCTTGTTGGCGGAACGGCGCATGTATTTTAAAGCGCTGTCCATGGTCATGGCGCCCACTATAACCTCCTCAACAAGAAGGTCTAAATTATCTTCACCAGTCAGCAGTTCGCCACCCAGGGCCTCGTAATACTCCGAGACAGTGGGGGAAGCAATCTCAGAGCAGATGGGTATAATGCCGAGGGTTTCGCAGCCCTTTTGTTCCAGAAGCGGCTTAAATATTCCTTCGGTCTTGAATAGAAGCTGTCTCGGGACGTTGTTGAATATATGACCGGCAACCTTTAAACCCTTTAAGACAAAATAGTTATTTAAAAAGATAGCCTGATCCACACACAGATCGCTTTCCAGTTTGATAATGTTTAAAACGGCGGCGTTGAGAAGCCCCGCCAGGTTAATCACATCCAGGCCGTAAGCCGCACCGGCATGGGGGAATGCCGCGCCGTCTATGATCACCAGGTCGGCGTCTTTTGCCAGATCCTGGTATGCTCCTTTTATTTTCTCCAAAACCGGTTCCTGGTTTTTAGCTCCCGACAGGTAAGAAGTCCCCACGGCAAAGGGAACTATTTGGGTGATTTCGGAATTAATCCTGAGAACCTCACGCATTAAAAAGGCATCATTATCTTCGCCGCTGTTAAATTTGGCCCGGTTTCCCACAGGTTTAAAATATGTTACCTTGTAGCCTTCTTTTTTTAATTTTAAGGCCAGTCCCAGGGCAATGGCTGTTTTGCCGCTTCCCGCCACGCCCGTAAGGTAAAGATTTTTCATGCGTTTTCACCTCACGACAGGGTTATTTTAACATCGAGGGCGGCTGCTCCGCTCTCATAGGCTATTAACGGGTTGATGTCTACCTCCATGATTTCCGGAAAATCGGTGGCCAACCTGGCCAAACGTTTGATAACCTTAATCACGGAATCCATATCCACCGGCTTTTCGCCGCGAAAGCCCTTCATCAGTGCATAGGCTTTGGTTTCGGCAATCATTTCCTTGATTTCATTATCTGTTAAACCTTCAGCCAGTCTGAAAGAAACATCTTTAATCAGGTTGACGTAAATACCTCCGAGACCGAAACCAATCATTGAGCCGAATTGCAAATCCCTTGTCATGCCCACGATCAATTCCGTTCCCCCGGGTACCATCTTTTGGATTTCGATGCCGTAAGGTATAACTTTCGGTAAATACTTATGTGTATTTTCCATGATATTAACGTAAGCGGTTTTAACTTCCGGGGCGGTGTTCAGGCCGATTTTCACTCCCCCAATATCGGTTTTATGAAGTATCCTGGGGGAGGCAACTTTTAGAACCACCGGGTAACCGATTTCTTCCGCCATAACCACTGCTTCTTCGGGACTGCGGGATAGTTTGACGGGAATAGCCGGCACGCCGTAAGCGGCTGCGACCTCGGCAGACTCGCTTCCCAGAAGAGTCAGGCGTTTGTCCTTCTTTACGTCATAAAACACAGCCTTAACCGTTTTCAGGTCGGGTTGGAAGTCATTGATTGCGCCATTGGGGTCGCGTTTTTGAAATTCGGTGTATTTTGTCATACCGGCAAGGGCGCCAATGGCAGGTTCCGGCATGGCGAAAGTCGGGACGCCGCCAGTGGCCAAAAGCCTGGTCCCTTCCGCCAGGGTCTCTCCGCCCATATAGGCGGCAATGAGGGGTTTGTCCGGGTAAGCTTTGTTTAATTCAACTAATACCTGTGCTGTTTCCACCGGCTGGGTAACCGCAACAGGGCATAATAACACAACTGCACTATCAACGTTGTCATCTTTCAAAACTTTTTCCAGGGCAAATCTAAAACGTTCCGCCCTGGCATCGCCCAGCACGTCCACCGGGTTATAAATACCGGCTTCAGGCGGCAGGTTTAAACGCAACTCTTCAATTGTTTCCTTGCTGAAGCGGGCCATGGAGAGACCATGGGACTCAATTTTATCGGTGGCAACGATGCCAGGTCCCCCCGCATTGGTTACAATGGCTACCCTGTTGCCCTTGGGAATAGATTGATTGGCAAATAGTATGGCCAGATCAAACAGTTGGGACATGCTGTCTACCCTGAGCACGCCGCATCTGTTAAAAGCGCTGTCATAGGCAATATTACTTCCCGCCAGGGCTCCGGTATGGGAGGAGGCCGCCTGGGCGCCAGCCTGGCTGGTGCCTGATTTTAAAACTATTACCGGCTTTTTCCGGGTTATTGCTGATAATACTTTGATAAATTCAGGCCCATCGGACACATCTTCCAGATAACAGAGTATAACCTTTGTGGCGGGATCCTCCGCAGCTTCGGAAATACAGTCAATTTCATTTAAGTCCGCTTTGTTTCCCATACTGAATATTTTACTGTAACCTATTCCGGCTGTTATGCTCCAGTCCAAAACCGCGGCCAGCATTGCCCCGCTCTGGGAGATAAAAGCTATTTTCCCCTTGGGGGGGAACCCTTTTAAAAAAGTGGCGTTAACCGGGGTGTGGGTATCTAAAAAACCAATGCAATTAGGGCCCAGCAAGCGCATGTCATACTCTTTGCATACGGCCAGGAAGTTTTTCTCCAATTCCATGCCTTCCCGACCCGTTTCCTTGAAACCTGCCGTCAGGGCCACCAGGTTTTTTATTCCTTTTTGGCCGCACTCCCGGGCAGCTTCAATTACCCTGCCGGCAGGTATAACAAATATTGCTGTTTCTACATCTCCCGGGATTTCCTTAACGGTCTTGTAGGAATTCAGCCCAAGAATTGTTTTCCCCCCGGGGTTTACTGGATATATTTTACCTTGAAACCCGCTGTCGATAATGTTTTTCACAAGTGAATGGCCTATTTTACCGGGTGTGCCTGAAGCTCCTATAACTGCCAGGGACTTTGGCCTGGTAAAACTGTTTCTATTGTTCAATTTTTTTCACCTCGTGTAGCGGATGCAGTCCTGTAAAGAAACGTACTGGTTTCCAACTTCTTGTGAATTTGCTGTAATTATTAATTGAAAATCTTAAGTAGTAAAAGAGCCTGGCCTTTTTAAAAAAGATACAGCCGGGAATAATCAGCGTGCGCAAAATTCTTCGCCAGACCGAAATGACTGGTTAATACCGGCCATTTAAGCGCTGGCGAGGAAGTTTCCCTTGCGGGAAGATTATGGATTTTTTAAGTGAAAACTATTTCGGCTGGATTTTGCTGTTCCAATAAACATCCCCTGGACTGATTATTTTAAGGCGCCGCTTTTTCATCCATTGCTGCATCTATGATACAACTGCCCCGGTTGTACCGGACGATACTATAAACAATTGCCAGGAACAGGAAGATATAGGAAAGGTATTCAAGATTATAAACAGCCTTGGGAATAATCGTCATAACTACAAATGAAACAAAGGCGATAGCCATGGCAGGGGGATCTACGTGGGTGTCCCCGTAACAATAAAATGTCCTTGCGAAAAAATCACCGGCGTAGGCGGCCAAAACTCCAGCCGCAATTCCCCACCAGATACTTCCGCTGCTTGCCACCACTGCATAAGAGGCACAGATGGTTATATGGTGTGTTACTGGTATCTCCGAACCAAGAAACAGCATAGCCAGTGTAACAGCGGAAACACAGAAGCCGACGAAGGCGGCAACCGGGGCGGCCTCAGGGTTTTGCAGCATCAAATAAGTAAGATAGGCTGAAACACCGCCGGCAGTAATGCCCACAAGAGTCTTCTCACAGGAGGCGGTGAAGTAGGGGAGCCATACGTTGGAGCATCTTGTGGAATACCTGCCGCCGCTCTTTTTGATATCCTCCGGTACGGCGCCGAATATCTCGCCCAGACCCGTTGTTCCAAAGGCAACCTTAGCGATGATGGCCAGGATAAACACTGTTAAGGCAACTGTATCAATTTTGATTGCTGTGGAGGCCAGGCCCGCTTGTACAGCATAACCCATCATGCCGAAAACGCCGCCTATAATCAGTACCGATGGTCTTTTCAAACCTGTCAGCGATTTTAAGATATCCTTTCCCGAGGGGATATACCCCATCCTTCTGGCAAAGGCGGCAGCAGCTACGCCACCGGCAAAGGAAATATGGGGCCCAAAAAAGGTTCCGAAGGCAACATTACCAAGAAAATCAAAACTCGCGCCGGAAGCAGCCATTGCTATGCCTATTAGTCCTGTTATACCAGTAAATACAAAAGCTCCCAGGGCGCCCAGAGTGGCTCCAAATGCACCACCGCAAAAGGCAATAATTAATGCTGTGAAATCCATTTGCTTTCCTCCCCGTTGATTAGTTATAAGAGAACGCTGCGTGCCGGGTATTTATCTTACATTCTTACATTAAAAACTGACAGGGATAATAAAATAAAATTAAGTTCTACATTTTAATTGTCCCAACAATGACGTCCAGTTTTTCTTCTTCTAAATCAGCTTCCAGAAAATTAACCCCTGTTTCAGTGTTTTCGGACGCACACCCGGATATCTTTTGCCTGGAGATAATGTAGCTGCCGTTTGTTGGATTTAAAACCTGGCTTGTGGATTTGATTTCAATTATCTTGTCCATTAGCTGGTCTCCGTTGCTGTTTAAATCATATACGCAGCCGATGATTAGATCCGGACGGCATATGCTTTCGTTATCTGCCACCAGGGAAACATCCTCCAACCTGTCACCGATATAAATTAACAAATCAGGTCTGATTGTTATGGTGCCATATTTTTCGACAAGCGATTGGATCGTATACCATTCCCGCCTGGGGCTGTAGTTGTTCGAGTTCTTCCACAGGGCGCTGGTGAAATTCGTTCTAAACGATACATACTTGTTTAACCTGCCGGAATAAATTATTGCATCGGGAACCACCAGTGATTGTCTGTGTCCTACTTCGAAGTAAAGATCATTGGTTTTAACAGGCGCCGGCAGGGATTCTTTAGCCATGACTGAATGTTTTATGACTTGTTTGGAGCCCAATCTTTTCAGTGGGACGCAATATAACTGTTCCGGTCCAAATTGTTTCAAGAGGGAAAGGGTTACCCATTTTTTGTAACCGTCCTTGCACAGTTGTCTGAAGGCCTGATTTAAGATCAGAGATGTATCCGAAATGAATTTTTCCCGGTCCGCTTTACCGCAGATCAAATCAAAAAGGGGGTCAAATATTTCCCGCCTTAGTTGATCCAGCGGTTCGTGCAGAAATCTTTTAAGCTCATTGGGCATATAAATGTTTTCAATTCCCAGGCCTTTTATAAATTCTTGTTCCACTTTCACGTAACTTTTACTAAGAATATCGGCTTCGCCCAGAATTCCCGAAAACTTTTCAGCAATATAGGCATCCCTTACTGCATCGAACAGCTCATAAAAATCCGGCTGCTTGGCCCTGGGGATGCTTACCATATCTTCCTGGATATTAATATCCGGATGCTGATCGACATAATCCATTAATTCTTGAAACAGGGGGAACCATCTCGTTTTTTCATTTAACGGGCTTGCAGAGTTATTTACAGGGGTCGCCATTTCATAGCACCTCGTTTAATTGGATTAGAACAGCGTAAAATGCAGAATTACAGCCAGGTACAGTAATTAAGTGAAGGGAAACAATTAACCGAGAAACTACAATTATTAATAAAGTATCATTACCTGGTCAGGTTAAACATGTGGTTAGGGGACAGCCGTCCCTACAACACGGTTTAATAAGGAACACTACCCTTTTCCAACTACTGGTCCTCCCTGACAACCTTTAACAGTTCAAACCCAGTGTAATTAAATCCAATAAGTCAATGGAACGATACCGCCGGGGCAGCCTTAACCCTTTCCATCCGGTAATACACTGGCCGAAGGTGGTTAAGATGTTTTTAGTTGCTCCAGCAGACGGGGTAGAATTTCATTTAAATCGGCTTGAATTCCCAGGTCGCACATATCAAAGATTGGAGCAGAGGGATCTTTATCAAGTGCTATGATATACTTGGCCTTCATGAAGCCGGTGGTATAATGGGCGGCCCCGCTGGCGCCGATGCTGATAAACAATTTAGGGCTGATGGTTTTGCCGCTGGAACCAATCAAATTATCATTTGTTACCCATTCGGCATCCCGGGCGGGTCTTGTTCCCCCCACGGCCGCACCCAGGGCTTCGGCCAGATCCTGGATAAGTTTGAATTCTTCTTTAGATTTAACGCCCTTTCCGGCGGAGACAACCACAGCAGCGCCTTCCACCGGCATGCTGGCCGGTTCCTTTTCTATCATTTCCACAGTTTGTATTTGGAGATCTTCATCCATTGCTTCGTAATCAACTTTAATTACAGAACCTTGTTTGTTTTCATCAAAACCAGGTTTTTCCGCCACCCCTGAACTTACTGTGGCCATCCACGGTTTAATATCATTCCAGGCGATTTTCACGATCATACCGCCGCTAAAGCCCGGAATAGTGGCAACAAGTTGTTGCTTACCGTCGATTGTCTCTATCTGCAGATCGCTGCAATGGGCTGTCAGGCCGGTTTTAACTCTGGCAGCAACAGCCGGCGCCAGGTCAACGCCAATATTACTGGCGCCCATTAGCATTATGTCCGGCTTGTGCAGGGCAATAAGTTCGCTTATTATTCTGGTATAGGCACGGCTTTGATAAAGTTTTAGCGAGGTGTCTGAAACCAGATAAACATTGTCTGCCCCGTAGCCGATAATTTCCTTGGCCAGATTTTCGACATTGTCCCCAATAAGTACCGCAGCCACCTTGCCGGCTAAATTTTCTGCCAGTTCTATGCCCTTTCCCAGGGTTTGCAGTGAAACATCCATTAACTTACCGTTTCTCTGTTCAATCCAAACCCAAATATTGTTATTGTTGCTCACTGGTATCTCCTCTCTTTTTATGAAATATTGGCGTCAAGTATTTTTTGTAAGAATTTAGCTGCAATTTCTTCCTGCGTGCCGGTCAGGATTTCCTTTTGCCTGTCGATCTCCTGTTTATAGGTGCCTACTACCTTCGTCGGCGAACCATTGTTGCCCACCCGGGCGGGATCTGTTTCCAGATCTGCCGCTCCCAAAGTTTTAAATTCTTTGTCGCTGGCGTTCATTATTCCTTCGGCCGTAATATCACGGACTTCATTGATCCCTTTTATTACCGCCAGCAGGGCCGGAAGCTTTACTTTTACCTTTAAATAACCGCCATACTCAATATCTTGAATTGCTGTCAAGGTGTTTTCATCAAGGAATTCTACCTTGCCCACAGAGGTTACATGGGGAATATTCAAAAACTCCGCAATCTGGGGCGCCACCTGTGCCGTAGCCCCATCCTCAGTTTGATTCCCGCACAGGACAACGTCGGGTTCAACCGTTTTCAAATACTCTGCCAGGGTATAAGCGGTTGCCAGGGTGTCAGCGCCCGCAAAAGCCCTGTCGCTTAACAGAACAGCTTCATCCGCCCCCATGGCCAGGGCCCAGTCCAGGACTTCCCTGGCGCCGGGGGGACCCATGGTTACAACTGTTAATTCGCCCGAAAACTGTTCTTTAATCCTGAGGCCCTCCTCCAGGGCGTTTTCATCCAGGGGATTCAATATTGCCGGAATTTTATCCCTTTGAATGCTGCCGGTTACGGGATCCAAAGTTATTTGGGAAAAATACTCCGGATCGCTGATTTGTTTGATGCAAACAACTATTTTCAAAGCAGCGACTACTCCTTTCTTGCCTTTATTTTTTTGTAATATAAGGCCCGGCGGGGCGGCGGGCTGACCGCCCGCCACCCGCCGGGTCTAACGTTAAAACACTATTTACAGGCTAACAAGGTCTTTTTAATTAAGGACTTGGCAATCTCAATTTTGTATTCATTTTTGGTTAAAGGCTTGGCGTCCTGCAGGGCCAGCTGCGCTGCAGCTTCAACAGTTTCAGGCTCCAGGGCCTTGCCTTCCAGGTATTCTTCAGCTTTTTTTGGCACGTAGGGATTAACGAAAACCGCATTCAAGCAGATTTTAGCCTTCTTAACTACGTTTCCATCGAATTCTACCTTTGAGGCGCAGTTTACCACCGGGAAATCGATTGATTTTCTCAAGGCAAATTTTTCGAATTTGCTCTTTGTGTTTCCGGCGGGTTTGGGAATTTGTATCTCCACTACTATCTCGTCGCTGTCCAGGACTGAAAATTTCTTTACTTCTTCAGTCTGGTAGAAATCCGCCATTTCAATTACTCTTTTTGTTGTTTTAACCTTTGCTTCCAGCGCTATTAAGGCCGGGGCGGTATCGCTGGGATGTACCGCCAGACAATCTTTGACGTTGCCGAAGATGGAATGATACCTGTTCTCGCCTTCTTCAGCGTAACAGTCCTTACCGCCTTTTCTGATACAGTTGAATCTGTTATTGGGCAGACGGTAGTACCAGCATCTCGAGAACTGGCAGATATTGCCCCCAATGGTGCCCATTTCCCTGATGTGGGGGGAAGCTGTCCGCCTGGCCGCTTCAGCCAGGGCTGGATAATTGTCCTGGAGGAGTTTATTGTGGGCCAGATCCTCCAGCAGGGCCAGGGGTCCGATTTTCAACATGTTATCTTCTTCCCGGACATAATCCAGGCCAGGTACGTTTTTGATGTTAATAAGGGCCTCCGGACTTTCAGCAAGTGCATTATCTTTCAGCAAACCGACAATATCGGTACCGCCTGCAATAACATTGGCTTTGCCGTCAAATTCCTGCAGCAGTGAAACGGCCTCATCCAGCGTGCAAGCATCGTAGTGTTTAAATCTCCTCATCTAAGACCACCCCGCTTTGCTTTACTAATTGCTTTGAGGACTTTATCCGGCGTCATCGGGTGATCATCAACCCATTCACCAATGGCGTTGTAGATGGCGGCCCCGATTACACCCGGTACCACAGTGGCGATACATTCACCGATGCCGTTCAAACCGTAAGCTCCGTAACCCATTCCTGTTTCCACCAGGTGGTTTACTGTGGTATCAATATCCCGCATAGTCCATACTTTATAATCCAAAAGGTTGCCGTTCAGCTTTACTCCGGTTTTCGGGTCGTAGATTACTTCTTCTGCCAGGGCTCTGCCGACGCCCATGTAGTCCCCGCCATACTGCTGGCCTTCACATGTTTCCGGACTAATGGCCAGGCCTACATCGTTGACGTTGACAATTTTCTTGACTTCAACTCCGCCGGTCCCGGGATCGACTTCCACTTCGGCAAAGTACGCCTGCCGGCACATGCGGTGTCTTCCCCTTTCAGTTCCATACCGGCCCTGACGGTGCCAGCTCCAGGTAAAGAGGGGAGCCCTGGTGCCGCCCTGGTTCAGGGTTGCCCGCTTGACGACCTCTGCCACCGGACAGTTTATGCTGGGGTCGCTTTTCAGGAACACAACACTGTCTTTGACATCCAGATCGTCCGGATAGTTGTTGGGGAAAACAGGGGGATATTCTATATCGATTAGCTTAATCGGGGTTGTGGCGTATTCCAGAAGTTTCTGCTTGGCTTCCCTGGCGGCGTTCCGGGTAACATAAGCATCAACAGCCAGGTTGCAGGAACCGTCCGGGGTCATCATCTGGAAGCCGACATCCTCGAACATCCTGAAGTTGACGTCCGCAAGTTTAAGTCCCATCTCCTCCGCCACGATCTGGCAGTGGGTGGTCATGGCATTAAGGCCATCATCGGATTTTTGCGACAGGATATCCACTGTTCCATCACAATGCATCAGCACACCGGCACATGCTGTTCCCCGGGTGTCATCCCATTCGTGCGTCCAGGTAAAGCCCATACCGTGCAGCTTGCCGTTGGGAAGCACCTTTGTGCCCGGCTTATGCCACTTGTTATCCCAGTCAATGGCTTTCTTGCCGACCTCAATACATTCTCCCAGGCTGTCCCTGTCAGGGAAACCGTGCTCTTTCTTGAACTTGGAGAGGTACTCCATGTCTTTTCCTTCAACGCCGTCGTTTTTCAGGGCGACAATTGTCGGATCCATACCCAGCTCGGCGGCCACGTGCTCGAATACCAGACTCAGACAGAGGGCGTTGTGGTTCTGCTCGCATCTGAACCAGTAGGCCGGGGCAACGTTAATATTGGCTTCCAGATAGTTCAGGGCCAGGTTGGGTATTCTGGTATTTTCTTCGAAGTGATCGATGCCGTACTGACCCATTTTAGCGCAGATGTTATCTATTTTAACCGCAGTAATTGTGCCGTCCTCTTTAAACCCAACCCTAAAGCTGGTATAGCAGTCGGCGTCCTGGGACAAGTTGTAGAAAGTATCTCTGCGGTCATAGAAGGTTTTGACCGGCCTGCCCAGCCTTCTGGACAGAATGCCGCTGATAATGTGGACGCCATGGGTGTGGTGCATCATGGGATTGCCGCCCCCGCCGAATTGAGAGCCCTGGTAGGGGATATGGAGTTTAATCTTATTCAGGGGAAGGCCCATTTTCAAAGCAAAGAGCATTTTGCCGTCGTAGGCTTGCTGCTGGTGGGCCCATATTTCTACGTTGTCGCCCCGCCAGAGAATTACGTCGCTGATGGGTTCTGCTTCGGCAACTGTATAGGGGCGCCTTCTGGCATCAAACTTGATTACTTTGTCGGCTTCTTTAAAACCCTTCTCCACATCGCCGTGTTCAATCTTCAGTTTTCTGATGATGTTGTTTTTGCTGTTTATTTCGGGCGCAGCCAAAGGCGCACCGGGTTTCAGCGCATCCATGGGATTTAAGACCAGGGGCAGTTCTTCCCACTCAATTTCGATCAAGCCCAGTGCTTCTTCGGCCAGTTCAGGGGTATCGGCGGCCACAGCCGCGCCCACGGGATGACCTTCCCACCAGGCCACGCCGTCAAGTATGCGTCCGGCGCCCTGCTTCCACTGTTCCAGGGTTACCGCCAATTCTTCTTTGCCGTGGTAAAAAGCCTGTCCGTCTGAAGCCAAATGGCCTGCGTTAAACTTGGTTTCCAGTCCGTAGAGGGGCTTATCCGCCAACTCGGGGTCATCATACCGGAGTACGGCTCTTACACCCGGCAGTGCTTCGGCTTTTTCCGTGTTCATGGATTTAATTTTGGCGTGGGCATAGGGTGAGGGCAGGATCCTGCAATATACCATGCCAGGCAGTTTGACATCCCTTGTATACTCTGCCCTGCCGCTGGCTTTTTCAATGCCGCACATACGTGTTAAGCCGCGTTTTCCGATTATTTCGAACTCATCCTGGATATATCTGTCCCGTACCAACGGTTCGATTTCCATAATCCCTAATTTTTTATTCATAGACTTATTATTTCCCTCCTTCCAGTTTTGTAGACGCTTCCAGAATAGCGCCTATATGGGCGGGATATGTGCCGCACCGGCAGATATTCCCCTCCAGGGCGTCTTTTATATCTTCCTCACCGGGATTGGGATTTCTGTCCAGAAGGGCCTTGGCAGTCATAACAAAACCAGGGGTACAGTAACCGCATTGCATCGCATGGTTGTTGGCGTAGGCCATAACCAGCGGGTGCTTTTCGATATCAACGATTTCAACCGTTTCTATGACCTTTCCTTCGCATTCAATGGCCAGGGTCATGCACGACAGGATCGGCCGCCCGTTCATTATTACGGTGCACGAACCGCAGGCTCCGTGATCGCACATTTCCTTGGTGCCGGTCAATCCTAATTTATCATGGATAACCTCGCGCAAGGTCCAATGGGGCTCAACCACGATGCCGTATTCCTGGTTATTAATTTTCAGGGAAACTTTTTTTGCTCCGCCATTATTTTCAGCCATTCAAATTTCTCCTTTCATTCATTGTATTTGTTTTTAATGTTTTGTTTTTTGCAGCCACCTGCCTCACAAAAAATTGTGCATTTAGCAAATACCCTATTACTGGATTAATATAAGGTTTCTGCCACCCCCTTTGCTGGAGACTTAACAAGAAGATATTAACAGCGTCTTAAATTACTGGCCCTGTAACATAAATGTTTATAAATTTGTTATATTTGTTTATCTCAGCCTTTGTCTGCTTACCATTACATACTTCATCTAGATATTGGAGGAGCTTATTGCTTTCACCGTCAAACGCGGAATTAATATCTTCGATATTATCGTTTACATTAAAACCTACATCAATAAATTCGTGAAGTTTGCTGTATGTTCTGGGGTTTGCCGTTACTTTTATTACCGGGCAGATGGGAAAACCCTGTGGCGCGCCCCTGCCGGTGGTGAATATAATCACCTGGGCTCCCGCTGCGGCCAGTCCTGTAAGTAGTTCCGGCTCCCTGCCGGGACTGTCGACCACGGTTAGTTTCCCTTCCCTCATCTGTTCACCGTAATTAATAAAATCGTCGATAATCTTGGAACCGGATTTTACAATGGCGCCCAGGCTTTTTTCTTCTATGGTGGTTAGTCCCCCCTTGATGTTTCCAGGGGTGGGCTGCCCCTCACGCATGTCTTCACCGACACTTATAGCCCTGTTTTCGATATTTGTAATTGCGCCCAGGACCTTATTTTTAACGTCGGGATCAATGATTCTGTTGATGATATGATTTTCGGCGCCGATCATTTCCGTAACTTCACCAAAAACAACCCTGCCGCCCCTTTCAATTATTTTATCTACCGTCAAACCCACAATGGGGTTTGTCAGCAGACCTGAAAGGGTGTCCGAGGAGCCGCATTTTATGCCGATTATCAGGTCGGAAAGGGAGGCGGGTTCCTTATGCTGGTCAGCTATCTCTTCAGCCAACGAGTTGGCAAGTTCAACGCCTTTGTCTACAGCTTTGGTGAGACCGCCTATATCTTGAATGACGACCTTTTCAACCGGCTTACCGGATTCTTTGATTCTGCTCTCCAGTTCCTCCAGATTTACGCCTTCACAGCCAAGACTCACCAGAAGCACTGCGCCAACGTTGGGATTTAAGCCAAGTCCCGCTAAAGTCGAAGTAACCCTCTTTAAATCCACTGGCATCTGACAGCAGCCCTGGGGGTGTAAAATGGGCACAGAGCCGGGAACCTTTTGCGAAATTGCTTCAGCAATTTCGTTTGCGCAGATTACTGTAGACATAACTACAAGGTAATTTCTGATCCCAACACTTCCGTTTTTTCGATGGTACCCGTAAAATTTCATGTCCATCCTCCTGCACTTAAAACAACTGTGGCGTTTAAAATTTATTTTATGAACAACTGCAACTACACATAACATTCGGGCATTTGAATACCGCGCTGGCTTTTTTAACTGCTTCAAGGAACAATTAAGTGCTCGAGGCAAATGTCAGGAGTTATTGGTCCCCCCTACCCCTCAAACTCTTAACATTATGCACATGTATATAGTCCCCGGCATCAATAAAGGAGGTACTTATACCTATTACTTCGCCGTATTTTACGATCGGTTCGTTTTCGGTTACCCTGGAAAGCGCAAATTTGTGTCCAAAAGGTATATCAGATTTGACTACTACACCCTGCTTGGATTTAAACCCAATTACAACAGGTCTGGATCCCTCGCTGATGTCACATAATGCTGTTGCCACGTTATCTTTTTCATTCATTACAATTGCCTTGCCCAATTCATCACCTCCCCTGGTAACCCAATGCTGTTCACTTGTACAAGTTTTGTCTGTAAAATAGTTTACAGCATTATTTATGCCAGCTTAAAAAGCCTTGTATTGCAAGCCCTTACCCATCAAAGCCGGCAGCTCAACTATCATTGTGAGACATTTTAAGCGGTCCAGTAATGAAAACCTGGTATCATTATGAGAATATATGTCTCATCTTGATACCAGGTTCCTTTGTAGCAGGTGGGGATTTGTAAAAATGCGGGGGTTCCAACATATTTTAACTTGATTTTAAAGTAAGGACGCCCCAGGGGCGCCGTTATTTTAAATTATATTTTTTTAATTTTCTATATAAGGTTGCTCTGCTGATACCCAGGATTTCCTCGATCTCCTTTTTTCCCTTCTCCGTCAGGCCATAGGTTCCAATGCAGGCTCTCAAGGCGTTGTACTCGTAATTCCTGATGCTGTCTATATTATGACACAAGTTTGAGGGAATGGTGTTGCTGTTTTCAGTTATATACGCCGGCAAGTTTTCGGGGGTGATGTAGGTATCGTTGGTTATAGAAACCGAATACTCAATGCAATTCTTGAGTTCCCTTATATTGCCCGGCCAGGGGTAGTTGATCAGGAGTTCGCAGGCTTCCGGAGTTAATTCAATAATTCTCCCCCCTTCCTTCATGAACAAGCCTTTAATAAAATAATTGGCCAGGGGAATGATGTCTTCTTTCCTTTCCCGTAGCGGCGGGATGCGAATCTTAATTACATTAATTCTATAATACAGATCCTGTCTGAACAGCCCCTGTTTTACCATGTCCTCCAAATTTCTATTGGTGGCGGCTATGATGCGCACATCAATATCTATTTGCTTGTTGGACCCAACAGCAATAATATTTTTGGTTTCTAATACCCTCAGGAGTTTTGGCTGCATTGAAACGGGTATTTCCCCTATTTCATCCAGAAATAAGGTACCTTTATCGGCCGCCTGAAACTTTCCAATTTTGCCGCCCTTCCTTGCCCCGGTAAATGCCCCGTCAACATAGCCGAAAAATTCGCTTTCCCATAAAGTTTCCGGAATGGCGGCGCAATTAACCCTGATTAATTCCCCTTCATGCCGGTTGCTTTCGTAGTGTATGCCGTCGGCAAAGACTTCTTTACCTGCGCCGCTTTCCCCTTCCAAAAGGACAGTGGAATCGGAACATGATACTTTCCTGGCGAGGTCGACAGCTTTCCTGGCGCTGGCGCCATTAAATATGAAGTTACTAAAATAACCGGCATTACTAGAGTTTAATTGTTCAACAAATACTATTTTAAAATCACTTGCTTCAGATAAATTCCGGGGATACAGGCAAAAGTTTCGGGTTTGGCCTGATATTTCAGCACCCATTACAAAACTTTTATCCCGAACTGTTTGATTGCCAAGATTAAAGATGTTTCGAATTTCATCGTCATTATCGGATTGTTTTAAACCGGTCAAGGCCCTTAAACCTTTATTAATATATAGTATGGCGTTATTTTTAGTGATCATTACGTTTTTATCAAGCAGATTGATCAGACCCTGAATTGATTTGTGGTAAGGCTCAATTGAACAAAGATTATTATCTGTTGAACTTTCCTTTTCAATTTCCTTTTGGAAAAAGTCAACTAAACGCACGTATAGTGAGGTATTATTTAATAATTCCTTTTTATAACGGTCCTTTGTGGCGGTCAACAGTATTGCTGCTATACCGTATTTTTTAATTGGGAAGGGCATGGCAAGGTAAATAAGTCCTGAACAGTTCTGCAAGTATTCGCATAGGTTGCATGTTTTATCTTCGGGGGGTTTTACCAGCAGAAATTTTTTATTGTTTTGAATTACCCTGTTATAGAGTGAATTGTCCCCGGCTTTTTCGTTGATTAAACTGGAGTATCTGCCAGTGCCTGTTACCCGGATTAAATCTGAATCAACAACACACACGTCCATTTCCGTTATTGAGGACAATTCTATAATTTTTTGAGACAGATGTGTTAAGTTCTCTGGCAGCAAATTAGGCACTCCTACTATTGTATTTTAAGATTTTCACTTTAATACGCCGAAATGAGGTTTAAGACAATAATATAAAAATCAATATGAGAAAGCAAAGTATTATTATGAGAATAATCTTCGACGTCATCAGAAAAAACCCTTTAAAGTTGGCGATAATTATTTAATCCTTGTTTGGAAGCACAAGGTATAAAACGTGCCTGAACAGGCACCGGAAGGCAAGAGGGGTAAAAAACGCAAATCAATCAAAACAAAAAAACCTGCGGGGCAGGAGTTTTAGAATAAAAGATGCAATAAAATGACAAATAAAAAATGGGAAATTATATGTTTATTATTCAGGCGCCAATTTGTCTGAAATAATAGTCTTCTATGGCACTCCTCAACGCCTTGATCCCAAGAACAGAACAATGCTTCTTGTTTTCCGGCAAGCCGCCCAGGGCTTCAATAATATCTTCTTCAGTTATCTTCATGGCCTCATCAATAGTCTTTTTTTGGGCCAACTCCATTAAAATACTGCTGGTGGCTATGGCAGCGGCACAGCCTAAAACCAGAAAACTTATCTTTTCTATGACACCGTCAACGATTCTAATATAAATTGTTAAAGAGTCACCACAGGCGGGATCGCCGAACACACCCACCCCGTCCGCATCGTCCATTCTGCCGATATTCCTGGGATTTTTGAAATGGTCGATTACTTTAGAATTATAAACTGAATTTTGCATATTTTAACCCCCCCCAATAATAAATGTAAAGGTTCAAAAAGCCTGCTTACCCTTAAAATAACATCATCTAAAAGTCTTGTTTCCTTAAGAGACGCAATTTAAACCACCAATCCGTTTGTGGGGATTCCCATAAAAGAATGATAACGGTTAATTTCAGATTTGGTCATTTTGCCATTAACAACGCTAATTATCTCGTTGTAAATCAAGTTGCTGGATTGAGTTAGATCATACAAACCTTCAGTTACATAAGAGATATTTAAGTCTATGCAATCCTCTAACCTGTACGCAGTTTTTTCATTGGCTGTGATTTTTAAAACGGGCACAAAGGGAAAACCGTGCGGATCACCGGTACCCGTGGTAAGCAGGATTAATTGGCACCCGGCGGCAGCAAGCGCCGTTAAGGCTTCCGGTTCCCTCCCCGGAAAGTCGATAAGGTTCAACCCTGTCTCCGTAACCCGATCCCCGTAACGATATACTTTTTTTATTTTTTGATTACCGCATTTGGAGATAAATCCAAGTGCCCTTTCCTCCATTGTTGTCAGGCCGATATCATGATTGAGCAAGGCTTTCTGGTCTTTGCTGTAATTAGTGTCATTGGTATTAATTCTGTCCTTGGTGCGGACTATCAGATTCCGGATATCCCCGCATATTTCTTCTGTTTCCCCTCTTTTAGAAATAAGATTCTCCGCAAAAATAAATTCAGAAACCTCCCCAAATACTACTGTGCCTCCCCTCTCAATAAGTTTGTCCGATATAATCCCAATGGAAGGATTTGAAATAAGACCTGAAGTTGAGTCTGATGAACCGCATTTTAAACCTATCATCAAATCCGCAAGGGAAGCTTCAACCCGTTTTATTCTGGAAGCGTCACCAATCATTTTCTGACCAATAAATACCCCCTGTGATATGCTCAGGGTCAAGCCGCCTTCGGACCAAATATTGATTTGGGCAACGGGTTTCCCTGTTTGTTTGGCAAGATAAACGATGTTGTCAACGTCGATATTCTCGCAGCCCAGGCTTACAAAAATCATACCAAATAGATTGGGATTGTACGCCAGGGAAACCAGGGTTCTGGAAACTATCAACAAATCCTGGTTTAGTTGACAGCATCCTTGATTATGGGTAAAGGCGACGGCGCCATTCAAATTACTGGCTATCCGGTGGGCAAGTTCATTGGCGCATACTGAGCAGGAGATTACCCCCAAATAATTTCTTATTCCTATGGAATTGTCCGGCCTTCTGAAACCAAAAAAACTCATCCTTACACTTCCCCCATTGTACTTTATGGCAACGGTGTCGAACATCACTCAACAAATTTAGCATTTAATCTATCTGTTAATTAATACTTATTTAGACGCCCCTTAAACTTTCTACATTATGCACATGGACATATTCTCCGGCTTCAATAAATGAAGTGCTAACACCTATTACTTCGCCATATTTAATAATGTGCGTATTTTTCGGCAGCTTACACAATGCAAATTTGTGACCAAAGGGAATATTGGATTTAACCACGATGCCCCGCTTGTAGTTAAATCCAATAATAACAGGTCTTGAGCCCTCGCTTAACTCACACAAAGCAGTTGCCACATTATCCTTTTCATCCATAACTATTGCCTTGATCAAAACATCACCTTCTTATCAATGCAATGTAATATAGCAAAATAAACTCAGGCGCTTCTTCGGGAAGAACAATATAATGTGATGGCAAAAACTACCGGTTGCCTCACCGATTGCGATAATAGTACTTGAACCATTAGTAGTGTATCACTTCCCGCGAATAATTAAAATAGGAAATTGACCCCGTATCCCGGAGCGGGCAAATAAAAAACCTCAATTACGAGGTTTTTTGGTGCTTCTTGGCGGACATAAAGGTGAAGTTAATTAGAATTTGTGTTTAATGGGTTGTATTCCTGCGCCTGTGCGGTCTTCCAGGCCTGTCCTCTTTTGGGGGCGTACCCTCCGGAGGGGGTGAAGCTTCCTTCTTGGAGAGCTTTAAGCGGCCTTGATTATCGTAGCCGATAACTTTTACCAGGATCATATCCCCTTCTTTAACGACATCTTCCACCCGGTTGACCCTGTGATGGGCTAGCTGGGATATATGGACAAGACCTTCCTTGCCGGACAGCCCCATTACACCGGGAATGATTTCCACAAAACAACCAAAATCCGTTATTTTAACAACCCTGCCGTTGTACAGTTCACCGGCCTGGACTTCCTTGGTGAGGATTTCGATGATTTCCAGGGCTCTTTTCCCTTTCTCCTGGTCCACAGCCGCGATAAAAACCCTGCCGTCATCCTCAATGTCAATATCCGCGCCTGTTTCTTCAACAATTTTTTTGATAATTTTACCGCCCGGCCCGATGACATCCCTGATCTTATCCGGGTCAATGGTGGTGTGAATTATCCGGGGTGCGTGGGGGGATAATTCCGGCCTTGGCGAGGGAATAACGTCCAACATTTTTTTCATGATCTCCAGGCGGCCTTCGTGAGCCTGGGTCAAGGCTTGTTCAAACACTTCCGGACCAATGCCAGGGATTTTTACGTCCATCTGAAGAGCGGTGATCCCTTCCATTGTACCGGCCACTTTGAAGTCCATGTCTCCCAGATGATCTTCGAAACCCTGAATATCCGTTAGTACCCTGTAATTATTTTCTTCTTTAATCAATCCCATTGCTATACCGGCCACCGGTGCACTGACTGGAACGCCGGCATCCATTAAGGCCAGGCAACTGCCGCAAACACTCCCCATGGAAGTGGAACCGTTGGATTCCAGGGCTTCAGATACAATTCTGATGGTGTAAGGAAATTCTTCTTCAGCGGGAATAACAGCCGCCAGCGCCCGTTCTGCCAGCGCCCCGTGGCCGATCTCCCTGCGTCCGGGGGAGCGCATGGGCCTGGTCTCGCCCACACTGAAAGGGGGAAAGTTATAATGGTGCATGAATCTCTTGGATTCCTCCACACCCAGTCCGTCCAGGATCTGTTCTTCCGAAATGGTACCCAGGGTTACAGCCGAAAGGATTTGCGTTTGGCCCCGGGTAAACAGGCCGCTGCCGTGGGGACGGGGCAGTACCCCCACTTCCACCGAGATGGGCCGGACTTCATTTAAGGAACGGCCGTCGATGCGCAGATTTTCCTGGACAATCATCCGCCGCACAAGATCCTTTTCGATGGTGTTCAGCTGTTGTCTGACAGCGCTTTCATCTTCCGGATACTGCTCCAGAAACCCTTGTAAAAGCTCGTCTTTGAGGCTGTCCAGATAGGTATCCCGGTCATGTTTGGAAAGCCTTTCCTGAGTACAGCGCCTGAGCGCCGCATCTATTTTCCCGGTAGCTGTGGTTCTTATGACCTCAAGCATGTCCGGGTCGGGAAGGGGTATTTCAAAAAGCATTTTTTCCCTGGCCAGACCCTTTTGCAGGGCTTCTTCCCGGTATTCCTCGATAAATTCCACTATTCCCCTGACAGCAGCATGACCAAAGGCAATGGCTTCCAGCATAACCTGTTCTGGTACTTCCCTGGCGCCGGCCTCAACCATCATAACAGCTTCTTTGGTACCCGCAACCACAAGGTGCAGGTCGCTTTGTTCAGTTTGGGCCAGGTTAGGATTGATCACAAATTGCCCGTCAACCCTACCGACAATAACACCGCCAATTGGGTACTGGAGCGGTATTTCGGAGATATGCAACGCTGCGGAGGCGCCGACCATAGCGGCAATTTCCGGGGCATGGTCCTGGTCTACTGACATGACGGTGGCGATGACTTGAACTTCATTACGGATTTCCTTTGGAAATAATGGTCTGATTGGCCTGTCGATGAGCCTGCCGGATAAAATGGCCTTCTCGCTGGGGCGGGCTTCTCTTTTTATAAACCCCCCCGGGATTTTACCAACAGCATAAAACCTTTCCTCGTAATCCACTGTCAAGGGAAAAAAGTCAATACCCGCCCTGATATTACTGGCTATAGTTGCTGTTACTAAAACTACGGTATCCCCGTACCGGACGAAAACCGCCCCACCAGCCTGTTTTGCCAGCCGTCCGCTTTCAAGAATCATAGGGCGGCCGCCAATAATCAGTTCTTTCTTAATTAAGGGAGAAGCAGACATATTAAGGGTAAACCTCCTAACTAGAAAAAAAATCCATAAAAATAACTATTTCTACATTTTAATATTATATCCTTCTACTATTCTAAAAAATACACACGCCCCCGGATATGACAAGAAGCGGGCCATACCCGCTTCTTCGCAAATATTATTTGCGCAAGCCAAGCTTTTCAATTAAAGCACGGTATCTGTCGAAGTGGCGGTCTCTTAAATAATTGAGCATAGACCTTCGCTGACCAACCATTTTTAATAACCCCCGGCGGGAATGATGATCGCCCTTGTGAAGCTTTAAGTGCTCTGTAAGGGTGTTGATCCTTTCCGTCAAAATAGCCACTTGTACTTCCGGGGAACCCGTGTCGTTATCGTGGAGCTTATATTTGGTTATAACGTTTAGTTTCTGTTCCGTGGTTAAAGCCATGGTGCTCACCTCCTTTTCTTAGCGTAAGCGCTGCAAGCCAAGTTAACCGCCGGAGAACGTATTCCCTAGCTTACAGTTTTTTAAAAGTTATTTTCCAATGATAGTTATTACCAGGCGCCCGCCTGTAATATCCTTGGAAACAATGTCGAAAACCCTTCCCGATTTGGCCAGAAACCCCCTGAACCGGGTGGCAGTTGGAATGCGCCCGGGAATTCCGCTGGCCGCATTAATTATATCTGAAATCAAGATCTTGTCCTGCCTCATGTCCCTCAGGCGCTTGCTGGCGTGCTCCGTGATAATAACCCTCATGCCGCTTAACTCCTAATGGGTTTGGGTCACCAGGACCCGTTCATCTTCCTCCTGGGCTAAAAAGGCATATAGCGCATCCTGAAAAGCGGTCAACCTGAAATTTTCCACGTCCGATTGGAGATAGATTTTTTCCAATTCTGTTTTCAAGGTTTGGAATTCTTCGCTCAAGCAGATCAGGGCGATATGATTGAGCCATTTTTTAATCTCTTCCTCATTGGAGTCGAACTTTGGAACACCTATGGTTGAACGCCTCCCCCCATATATTTAAGATGAAGCTAAGATGTTTTGCAGCTGCAATAACACCCTGCATGATCGACCCGTAAGAAGAAATGCCTTTGTTTTCTGGGCGTTTAACTCGTACATTGTAACATAATCTGGGGCTCGTGTAAACGTTGCCTACTCAAAATTGTATTAGGCTAATTCCCGTTTTATTCTTTGATTCTCGACCAGGTCACCTTTGCTTCCAGGATATCCTTCTCAATTTGTTTGATCAGGTCAGATGGGGTTTGGAATCTTTTTTCTTCCCGCAATTTCTGGATTAAGTTTATTCTCATTGATTTTCCGTAGAGATCCTGGCAAAAATCCAAAAGGTGCACCTCAATATTCCTTTTCTTGACCTGAAATGTTGGTTTGACACCGATGTTTGCCAAACCAAGATAGGAATTTCCCATAATCTCGGCCCTTGACAAATAGACACCATTGGAAGGAACCAGGATCGAATCATCAAGATCTATGTTGGCTGTTGGAAATCCCAGCAGGCTGCCGCCGCGCCGGTCACCGGTTACCACCGGTCCTTCAATAAATGGATAATAACCCAGGTATTTGGCGGCCTCCGCCACTTCACCTTTCTCCAGGAGACTCCTGATTAAAGTACTGCTTACGGTTTTCCCGTCAACCTTAATGGGTGGAACGATCTTGACCCGGTAACCGTAAACCTTTGACAGTTCTTGCAGCAAGTCCGGTGTTCCCTGACCGCGGTAGCCAAATGTATAATTATATCCGACCACAATGGCGCTGGCCCCCAATCCACCGTAAATGACTTTTTTAACAAAGTCCGATGGGGACATGCCGGCAAAAGCCAGATCGAAGGGCACCATCAGGAGCAGGTCGATGCCCAGACGGGCCATAAGCCTTTGTTTTGATTCTTGTGACAACAGAAGAGGGGGACTGTTGTCCGGGTTCAACACTGCGAGGGGGTGGGGATGAAAAGTGAATATTGATGTTTCCCCTTCAAGTTGGTCCGCCAGGGATAGCACTTCAGAAATCAGCTTTTGATGCCCTAGATGCAATCCGTCGAAGTTCCCAAGGCCAACCACAAGATTTTTGTGTTTTTCCTTGAGGTTGTGCCAGTGCTGATAAAGGTACATCTTGAACCGTCCTCCTACTTGACTTACAATACGCAAATTGGTTTGAAATAAGATCTTGCCTGATATTCCGGATCTGCAAGTGTTTCCGCAACTGCCAGGAGGCCCTCCGGTCCCATAAGCCTGACCATGGCGCCTTCTGTCAGGCTGGCCGGCATATGCTCAACCCCCGGCAGGTACAGTTTTGAGCCGGAAGCAACAGATTTGATCGCTCCGCTTTTTACAGTTACGGCTGGAAATGCCGCCAGCGCTTCAGCGTTTTGGGTTATAAAGTTACTGATGCTTCCCTCCGAAACCGCAGTTTTTATATCTTCCAAGGTATGAGAATTTTCAATTTTAAAGGAACCTGCGCGTACCCGTACCAGGAAAGACATATAAGCGCCACAGCCCAGGTGCTGACCCAAATCTTCACAAAGGGTCCGGATATAGGTCCCTTTAGAGCAGGTAATATGTAGAAGAGCTTTCGGGCGCCGGCTGCCCCACCCGGTTCCCCAGATATATTCCAGTGAATGCACTGTTATGGTCCGGGCGGGGCGGTCCACGACCCGGCCGGACCGGGCCAGTTCGTACAGTTTCCGGCCCTGCCACTTCAACGCCGAAGTCATTGGCGGCACCTGGGAAACGATTCCTGTAAACAGCCCCAGGGCGGCCCGCAGCTCATCTTCTGTAAGTTGCCGGGCATCCCCGGCGGCAATTTTCGTTCCGAAAGAATCACCGGTGGATGTCGTCAGTCCGAAAGTTATTTCAGCCCGGTATTCTTTATCGTCATTATGTAAAAACCTGGTCAGGCGTGTGGAAGAGCCCAGACAGACTACCAGAACACCTGCCGCGCCGGGATCAAGGGTGCCCGTATGCCCGGCTTTTTTTATTCCGAAAGTGCCGCGGATATAATCAATGACATCGTGGGAGGTCATTCCGGGGGGCTTTAAGACATTTATAATACCATTCAAGGGTCAGTACCCCCGCTCCAGGCGGCTTTAATAGCCGCTTGAACGATTTGCTCCTGGACGTTTTTGAGGTTGCCCTTTATGGTGCAACCTGCGGCCCGCGGGTGACCGCCCCCGCCAAAGAGGTTGGCAAGTTTGTTTACATCTACGGAATTTTTGGAACGGAAACTGATCTTAAAGTGATTTTCTGATATTTCACGGAAAAGAAGTCCCACCTGGACGCCTTTAATCGATCTGGCGTAATTAACCAGACCATCCGTATGTTCATCAAGGGCCCCCGCTTTGCACAGGATTTCCCGGGTTATGGTCATCCAGCATACCCTGCCGCAGTTGCTTGTAGTTAAGGTGTTAAGCGCCGCACCAAGGATATGCAAAGCAGCCAGGGGCTTTTCTTCATAAAGATGAATGTTGATTTGGGTGGCCGGTACACCCATTTCCAGGAGCATTGCTACCCGGCGGTGGGTACCGGGTGTCGTATTGTCATATTGAAACGAACCCGTATCCGTGCAAATGGCTGTATAAAGATTAACCGCAGCTTCTATTGTTATCTCAGTCCCCATCACATTCAGGAGATCAAAGATAATCTCACCCACCGCCGCTGCTTTGGTATCTGTATACCGGTAGTCACCGAAAGGCTGGGATCCTTCGTGGTGATCAATATAGATCACTGTCAGGTCTTTTTTCAGGAGGTCCTGATATCCCTTACCAAGTCTTTCCGGTACAGAACAATCCAGGACGACGAAAGTATCGTATTCATATTCGGGAGGGTCACCTGCAAAAAAGCGATCCAGCCCCGGCAAAAAATGGTATGTTTCGGGGACGGGGTCGGGTCCGGCCATGGTGACCTTCTTACCCATCTTTTCCAGTGTTAGTCCCAGGGCAAGCACCGACCCCAAACAGTCGCCGTCCGGCATGACGTGGCCACATAACAGAACCCGGTTCGATTTCTTAACAGCTTCACCAATATCCGCCAGGCTATTCATTTCCGCCGTCATCCTTCATTTTTTCCATAAGTGCCAGCAGTCTTGAGCCGCGTTCGATAGACTCGTCCAGCTTAAAGGTGATTTCAGGTGTATGACGCAGACGGATTCTCTTGCCCAGCTCACTGCGGATATAGCCCTGTGCGTTTTGCAGACCGTCAATGGTTGCTCTTTGTTCGTCCGGGTTGCCGTAAACACTGGCAAAGATTGCAGCATAACGCAAATCCCTGGAGACTTCAACAGAGGTTATGGATACAAAACCAATCCTGGGGTCTTTTAATCCTTCTCTTAAAAGGTCTGAAACCTCTTTTTTGATGGCTTCTGCCAACCGTTCAGGACGGAAGGACATTACCAAACACCACCTTTTAGGGTTCGATGGGCAGGATAACTGGTCAGGATAATTCACGTTTCACTGCTTCGATGGTAAACACCTCTATTATGTCGCCTTCCTGGATTTCATTGTATTTTTCCAGTGCCAGGCCGCATTCGTACCCCTGAACCACTTCTTTGACATCATCCTTAAAACGTTTCAGGGAATCCAGTTTACCTTCGTGTACGACTATACCGTCACGCACCACGCGGACCCCGGCATCCCTTTCAATTTTTCCTTCCACAACATAGCAGCCGGCAATGGTTCCAATCCTCGATGCCTTAAAAATTTTGCGTATTTCAGCCCGACCCAGGGTAACCTCGCGGTATTCGGGATCCAAAAGGCCGCTCATGGCTGCCTTGACGTCTTCAATTGCATCGTAGATAACCCGGTAAAGCCGTACATCAACCTTCTCATTCTCAGCGGCTTTCCTGGCGTTTACATCCGGTCGCACGTTAAAGCCAAGAATAATGGCATTGGAAGCGGAGGCCAGCATGATATCGGTTTCTGTAATGGCACCTACGCCACCATGAATAATATTGACTTTAACCTCTCCTGTATTCAATCTTTCCAGGGATTGGCGCAAGGCTTCAACTGAACCCTGCACATCTGCCTTGACGATAATCCCCAGTTCTTTAATCTGTCCTTCTTTGATATGCTTAAACAGGTCTTCCAGAGAGACCCGGGTGTTAGTTTTCAGTTCGTCTTCTCGCTTCTTCGTTTGTCTCCTGGCGGCAATATGCCGGGCTAGTTTTTCATCTTCCACGACGATAAAAGTATCCCCCGCCTGCGGAACTTCGGAAAATCCAAGCACTTCCACCGGGGTTGAAGGTCCTGCTTTTTTTACGCGCTGCCCTTTATCGTCCATCATGGCCCGGACCCTTCCGAAAGCCGGTCCGGCCATAATCATATCCCCTACGTTAAGGGTTCCGTTTTGCACCAGGACCGAGGCGACAGGGCCCCGCCCTTTATCCAGTTCAGCCTCAATGACCGTACCCCTGGCCGGGCGGTTCGGATTCGCCTTGAATTCACTAACTTCGGCCAAAAGCAGGATCATTTCCAGAAGCTCTTTCAGACCTTCCCTTTTTAAAGCGGAAACATTGGCACAGATGGTTTCACCACCCCACTCTTCGGGAACAAGGTTGTGTTCGGTGAGCTCCTGTTTGACCCTTTCCGCGTTTGCACCGGGTTTATCAGTTTTATTAATTGCTACTATGATGGGAACATTTGCTTCCTTGGCGTGGTTAATGGCCTCCACCGTCTGGGGCATAACCCCGTCATCTGCCGCTACCACCAGGATGGCAATGTCGGTAACTTGTGCCCCCCGGGCACGCATCGCTGTGAAGGCTTCATGGCCCGGTGTATCCACAAAAGTAATCTTCCTGCCGGTATGTTCCACTTGGTAGGCGCCGATATGCTGGGTTATCCCCCCTGCTTCGGTTGCGATGACGTTCGTTTCCCGGATAGCGTCCAACAGGGACGTTTTGCCATGATCCACGTGCCCCATTACAGTGACCACACAGGGTCTCGGTTGAAGCTGCGCCGGTTCTTCCTCCGGCTCTTGCATCAGCACCGCTTCGATGTCCACCGGCAGCTTAATTTCAACCTCGTAACCGAATTCACCTGCCAGAATTGTGGCGGTGTCATTATCGATTTCCTGGTTGATTGTGGCCATCACACCCAGCTGCATTAACTTTTTAATAAGTTCCGCCGGACTTCTATGCATTTTTAAAGCCAGTTCCTGGACGGTTGTGCCCACGCCGAGGACGATGGGCTTTTTCTCAATAGGTTGAGCTGGTTTTTGGAAGCTTGCCTGGGATCTGGAAGTTCCTTTTTTACGTCCCTGGCTTGCTTTTGACCTCAATCTTCCCTCGGCGTGAGCGGCAATAGCGCCGCGCTTTTCGCTGCGGCCGCCCTTGGGAGCCGGCCTTTGGGCGCCGGGTTTCAGTGTTTTGGTGGCTGTGGTTTTGGTCTTGTCAACCGGTCTGGCCTTATCATCCTGATGCGGTTTTAAGGCAACCTGAGCAGCCCGTGGTTTTGCAGTCTGGCCCGGGGCATCCGAAGCCCTGCGTTCCAGGGGCCTCATTTTTTCACCGGTGGCTGATCCCGGGGCGCGTTCTCCCATTCTGGAAGGTTTTAAAGCAGAGGGGGTACCTTCCCTTGGTACAGCGACTTGTTTGGCTGGTCCCCCCTGGCGCTGCTCCTGGGGCCTGGGGCTGGCGCCCCTATCCGGACGCGGGTAGCGCTGGGCAGTTCCCGTAGCAACGGTTGATTTTGGGGACCTGCCCTGGGTCGCACGTTCCTGGTGCTGTCGCCCCTCATCCGGTTTTCCTTGAGACGTGCGGTCCTGACCGACTATTTCTTTAAAAGACGGTTTGGCTTCAGTTTCCCGCCGCGCCTGGGGTAGACGTTCGGTCCGGGGTTTGTCCAGGGTCGTGTGTTCCCCCACGCTGCCAGGTGGTTTGGCTTTTGATTTTTGCTCGGCGCCACGGGGTTGGCCCCAGGGCCTCGCGGATTTTTCAGGTTGTTTGGGTTTTTCTTGAAAACGCCTGTCCGGTGGCCGCGAGGGTACCCGGTCGACCAAACCGGGACCCTTGTAGTGGTCAGTCCTTGTTCCATGGTATTCTCTTTTAGCCCCGGACTGTGTGCCCTTACCTTTTTCAGTTTTTTTTGTTTTCCCCGAAACTGGTTCCTTTACCCCGGGAGAAGTTTCCCCTTTGGGATCCGTGAGCGTTGCCGGTGTAGCCGCTTGTTTTGGCGTAACAGCAGGCTGCGATTTGACAGAACTCAATTTCTCCCCGGTCGAAGTGCTTTTTTCATAATGCCGTACCAGGCTTTGTACTTCGCTGTCCTCCAGCGTACTCATGTGCGATTTTACGTTTATGCCCATTTGGTTCAATTGGCTGATAATATCTCTGCTTTCTATGTTAAGTTCTTTGGCAAGTTCATGTACGCGTTTTTTGACCATATAAACACCTCCAAGATTATGTCAATGTCCGGTCGGCCTCTCCCCTTTCCATTTGCCTTTAATGTAACAGACCATTTTTTCATCTGTGAAAGCCACCGCTGAACGCGGTGATTTTCCAATTAGTCTGCCCAGTTCTTCTTTTGTGCCGTAAGTTAAGGCGGGTATTTTTTTTGCGACGGCCAGCTCCTTTAACTCCCTTTGGGTGCGTCCGGCGGCGTCAACCGCGATAAGCAGGAGCTTGGCTTTACCTCTTTTTAATGCGCTCTTTACCGCTAGGTCCCCGGATATAAGTTTGCCGGCGCGCTGTCCCAAACCAAGTATCTTTTCCATAGTTAACTTTTTACCAGTCTCTGTTTCAGTGTGTCCAGTACTTCCTGGGTGATCACACGTTGTAATGCCTTCTCCAGACGTTTTCCCTTTATGGCCTTATTAAGACAATCAGGATCAGGACAGATATAGGCTCCGCGTCCGGAACGTTTGCCGGTGGAGTCGATTTCAATGGTCTCATCCGGTGTCCGTACAACTCGGATTAAAAGCTTTTTGGGTTTCATTTGCTGGCATCCGACACACATCCGCTGGGGAATCTTTTTTATCCTGGGCATCGGACAACCTCCTATTCGTACCCATCCTCAAAAAGCTCGCTATATTCATCAGGATATATTTCCCTCATCTGCGATTCACTCTTAATATCTATTTTCCACCCGGTTAATTTGGCCGCCAGACGCGCATTTTGCCCCTCCTTGCCAATAGCCAGGGAAAGTTGATAATCGGGCACGATGACCCTGGCAACTTTTTCTTCTTCCCAAATTTCAACTGCCACGACTTTGGACGGGCTTAAGGAACTGGCCACAAATTTTGAGGGATCAGGGTTCCACTTAATAATATCGATTTTCTCTCCATTTAGTTCATTGACAATATTTTGAACCCTCATACCCTTTGGTCCCACACAGGCTCCCACCGGGTCCACGTTTTCATCTTTGGAATAAACAGCGATTTTGGAGCGGGCGCCGGCTTCCCGGGCAGTTCCCTTTAATTCCACAACGCCTTCATGAAGCTCGGGTACCTCGAGCTCGAACAAACGCTTTAAAAGTCCTGGATGGGTGCGTGACACCAGTATTTGCGGACCTTTAGTTGTCTTTCTGACCTCAATTATATAGGTCTTCAACCGTTCCCCCTGCCGGTATTCTTCACCAGGCATCTGTTCCGAAGGGGATAAAATTGCCTCAGTTTTTCCCAATTCAATGTAGACGTTCTTTTGTTCTATTCTCTGAATGATCCCCGTAACAATATCCCCTTCGCGGTTGGAAAATTCCTCAAAAATGATATTTCTTTCTGCTTCCCGGATCCGCTGAACCACGACCTGTTTAGCAGTTTGGGCGGCAATCCGGCCAAAATTTCTGGGGGTAACTTCGCTTTCCACGATATCACCCATATTGAAATTGGGATTAATATTTTGGGCTTCTTCCACCGTAATCTCCTGGCGGGGGTCCTCTACTTGCTCACTGACAGTTAACTGGGTGAAAACCTTAAAGTCACCGGTATCCCGGTCGATGTGAACCCGGGCGTTTTGCAGCGAGCCAAAGTTGCGTTTGTAAGCTGAAAGCAAAGCTGCTTCAATAGCTTCCAGCAGTACGTTTACCGAAATGCCCTTCTCCTTTTCCAGATCCCTGAGGGCTTCCAAAAATTCGGTATTCATCATTCTTCCTCCCTGAACAATAGAATTACACTAAAATTCCACTTCCAGTTGCGCCAGGGCAACCTGTGCCATGGGAATGAGCATTTGCCCGGACCCGCCCGTGTCTAAAACCACGTTGCCGGCCTGAAGACCAGCCAACCGGCCCGAAAACTTCTTTTTGCCGTTAACGGGCTGATAGGTTGTGATGGTTGCCATCCGTCCTATATAGCGGTTATAATCATCCGGTTTTTTCAAAGGTCTTTCAATACCCGGTGATGACACTTCGAGGGAATAAGCCTGGGGTATGGGGTCCTTTTCATCCAGGAGCTTATCTATTTTTAAGGAAACATACCGGCAGTCCTCAATTCCGACACCACCGGGCTTATCAATAAAGATACGAAGGTACCAGTGGCCGCCTTCTTTCGTAAACTCAAGATCAACCAGTTCAAGGCCGGCTTCCTGGACAACCGGCAGAACTAATTCCTTCACTACTTCCGTGGTTTTCCTTCTGGACATCCAGGGTAACCTCCGTTTAAAAATCAAATTATATAGCATTAGCTTTGCTTTAAAAAGACATTTGTATCCATGATAAGACGAAAGAGTGGGCATTACCCACTCCTTGGAATCGAAAAAACTCCCCCTAGCTGCAGACCAGAACTAGTATATCACAGAAGAATATTGTTGACAAGGGCAATATTAGGGCAAATACGCTGGTTTAAGTGGCCCCCTCCGGAAATTACCGCCCAGTTTAGAAATTATCTGCAAGGGATATTAATTGTTGGCTGAAAAAGGCAGCGCCGTTGCTGTTTTGTTTTCATTTTTCCCCAGGGGCAGGAAAAGAGGTCTTTTCGTTAAACAGGTCCAGGGTTCTTCCTTAACGTCGTCGGGTAACGGGTTATTTGCCGGATAAGGTTTTAGCCATAAATCTGACAGCGCTGCAAGCAGCCTCAGGTTTGCCCAAAAGCAAAGCAGTCCGGGTCACCCCCGCCATTTCCCCTGGATTAAACAGGCAGTTCCTTATCCTCATGGCCAGGTCTTTTTCCTTTACCCTGTACCCTGCTCCCAAAACTGTTATAAAATCGGTATTTCTTTCTTCGTGACCGGGCAAGGGTTCTACGATAAATTGGGGCAGACCCGTGGCAAGCGCTTCCGCGCAGGTAAGTCCGCCGGCTTTACCTACCATGAGATCGGAAGCTTGCATTAGCTCGTGCATATTATCGACAAAACGGAAAGTCCTTATTTTACAGGAAAGCCCGGGTATGATCCGGCCCAGTTTTTTAAACAGGGTTTTGTTGGTTCCGGCAACAACCAGGATTTGACTGTCAGTCAGCTGGTTACCCAGTGTTTGGACTGTCGCCAGGAGAGGGCCCATTCCCAGACCACCGCCCATGATCAGTATTGTCGCAAGTCCGGGCTTAAGCCCCAGGCGTTCACGTAAGGCGCCTTTTTCGTAATGCCCCCCGAAGGCGGGGTCAATGGGTATTCCCGTGGAAAGTATGCGCTCTTTTTCGATCCCGGATTCTTCACATTGGTCAACGAGGTGTTCCGAGCCGACGATATAAAAGTCGACTTCGGGAAAGACCCAGAAGGAATGAATGGTGAAATCAGTAATAACGGCGAAAAGCGCCCCCTTGAACTCCCCCCTTTTTTTCATTTCCACTGTAATCCCCAGGGGAAAGGGGTGGGTGCAGACAATAATTTGTGGTTTCATTTTTTCAATATAAGCAGCAAGTTTGGATGCCGCCAGGGTGTTAATCAGCCTGGCGAATCTGAGTTTGCCGCGGCTGGACAGGGCATTTCCGTGCTCGGTCCGGCGGTAAAGGTAACCATAAAAAGAAGGGGACATCTTCAGGATCCCCAGGTAGGTGCTGAGCAGGGCCCTTTCCAGGAAAGGGTTGGTGTAGCGGAAGGTATCCAAAATAATGATTTCTGCTTCCGGGTAAAGGACCCCCGCTGCTTTTTTCAGCGCCTCTGCGGAACGCATGTGTCCGGCGCCGACGGATACGGATAAAATCAGGACTTTGTTGAGCTTGCCTATGGGTTAACCGTTCCTTTCTCCATTAATTAAATTTCCCGGGAAAGGCGGGATAAGTTGCTTATGGAAAATGCCCGGGATAAACGATGGTTTCCCACCGATATCAGATCCCCCCCGGGGGCACCCGGCAGGTCTGCGAATTTAAACTCACTTCGCAACCAGTTTGCCTAAAACACGTCGAAAAAAACGTTCTGGTGCGCAAGTTCCTGTGGGGGCGGCCGGACAACGTGTTAGTTAGTATTTAGTATAAGGAAAGCAGTTCCCGGACCTTGTTCTCCAGGTTCTCAATGGCTTCCACCATGACTTCTCCGGTCCTGCGCACGCGTATTTCCACCTTTCTTTCAGCCGCGGTCCTGGAGCCCACGGTGAGACGCAGGGGATGGCCAATGAGGTCCGCGTCTTTAAACTTTACGCCCGCCCGCTCCGGCCGGTCGTCCAGGAGCACGTCCAGGCCGGCTCTGCTAAGGCCTTTGTAGATTTCACCGGTCAGGTTAACTTGAGCCTCATCCCTGGCGTTCACTGGAATTATGACCGCGTCAAAGGGAGCTATGGCAGCCGGCCAGATGATTCCGTCCTGGTCGTGGTTCTGCTCAATAGCCGCGGCCATAGTACGGGTTACCCCTATGCCGTAGCACCCCATAATTACCGGGTGATTCCGGCCTCCTTCGTCCAGGTAGCCGGCGCCCAGTACCTTGCTGTATTTGTCTCCCAATTTAAAGATTTGTCCAACTTCAATACCCTTCACTTCAACCAGCGGTGAGCCGCAATGCGGGCAGGGTTCCCCTGCTTTAACCATACGAATATCGCTAACGATCTGAACCTGGTAGTCCCGCCGGTTATTGACGTTTAAAAAATGTGAATCATTCTTGTTTGCACCGCTTACGGCATTTGTCATTTGGATTACTTCCGGGTCGGCTACCAGGATGCAGCCTTTTAAGCCAACCGGTCCGGCGAAACCGACGGGTGCGCCGGTAACGCGCTGAACCGTATTTGCCCCGGCCAGATCCAGGCGGAGACATCCCAGGGTATTTAATAGCTTTATTTCGTTTATTTCGCGATCCCCCCTGACCAGGGCTGCTACAACTTCCTTTTCAGTTTCGTAGAGCAGTGTCTTAATAATTCTCTGGGGCGGGATATCAAAAAATCTTGTTACTTCCTCAACAGTTCGGCAGCCGGGAGTTTCCTTTTCGGTCAAGGATTTTAAATCTTCTGTAGCCGCAGGTTTTCCTGCTAGTGCGGCGGCCTTTTCAACGTTGGAGGCATACTCGCATTTGACGTCCCGGCAATATAACACGGATGCCTCGCCCGAATCCGCCAGCACCATAAATTCATGGGTGTCGCTGCCGCCAATGGCCCCGGAGTCAGCCTCCACCGGGCGAAAAACGAGGCCGCAGCGTTGAAATATCCGCGTGTATGCTTCATACATTTTCATATAGCTGACGTGCAGACCCGCCTCGTCCCGGTCAAAGGAGTAAAGATCTTTCATGATAAACTCCCTGCCGCGCAGCAAGCCGAAGCGGGGGCGGCGCTCGTCCCGGTACTTGTTTTGAATCTGGTACAACATTAAAGGCAGCTGTTTGTAGGAATTAACCTCTCCTCTGACCAGGGTTGTTACAATTTCCTCATGGGTGGGCCCCAGGGCAAAACTGCGCTCGTGCCTGTCCTTTAAGCGAAAGAGTTCCGGTCCGTATACATCCCAGCGACCCGATTCCTGCCAGAGCTCGGCGGGCTGGATAATGGGCATCAGGATTTCCCGACCTCCCTGGCGATCCATTTCTTCCCGGATAATCTGCTTAATTTTCTTTAAAACGCGCACGGCCAGGGGCAGGTGTGTATATACCCCGGCTGCCGTTCGTCTGATAAAGCCGGCCCGAAGTAAAAGTTGATGGCTGACCACTTCTGCTTCCGCAGGCACTTCCCTCAAAGTTGGCGCAAAGAATTCTGTCGCACGCATTAAAACCCCTCCGGTACTAATCAAATTTAAGGCCCCGGGAAGACTGCTAAATCATTTCAATTTCCTTGATCAGCTCGTCCACCAGCCTGTCTTCGGGTACCTTTCTAATCACTTTGCCTTTGCGGAAAATAAGACCTTCACCGCATCCCCCCGCTATACCAACGTCGGCTTCCCTGGCTTCCCCGGGACCGTTGACCACGCAACCCATAACGGCTACCTTGATGTTTTTATTCAGGTTTTTTAATCTTTCCTCAACTTCCTCTGCGAGTTTGACAAGATCTATTTGGGTGCGCCCGCAGGTGGGGCAGGAAATCAGTTCCACGCCCCTCTGCCGGAGCGAGAGGGACTTTAGTATTTCATAGGCAACCCTTACTTCATGAACCGGATGACCGGTAAGGGAAACCCGGATCGTGTCGCCAATACCTTCATTTAAGAGGATACCGATCCCCACGGCTGACTTGACGATGCCCGAACGCAGGGTCCCGGCTTCGGTTACACCCACATGAAAGGGGTAGTCCACCTTTTCCGCCAGCGAACGGTAGGCGGCAAGCATCAGAGGAACACTGGACGCCTTTAAGGAGATTTTGATGTCCCTAAAGGAAAGCTCCTCAAATATTTTGAGCTGGTCCAGAGCGCTTTCAACCATTGCCCCGGGGGTAATCCCGTTATATTTTTCTAAAAGCCTTTTTTCCAGGGAGCCGGCGTTTATTCCGATCCTGATGGGGATATTCCGTTCCCTGGCCGCAGCCACCACTTCCACTACCCGGTTTCGCCCGCCGATATTTCCCGGATTGATCCTGAGGCCGTTTACACCGGCCTTTAAGGATTCCAGGGCGAGGCGGTGGTCAAAGTGGATATCGGCGATCAGCGGTATTTTAATAGCCCCGATGATTTGCGGCAGCGCAGCCGCGGCTTGCAGGTCCGGTACGGCTACCCTGACAATCTCGCAGCCTTCTGCCGCCAGTTCCTCAATTTGTTTCAAGGTGGCCCGGGCGTCCCGGGTATCGGTATTGGTCATGGACTGAACACTCACCGGGGCTCCGCCGCCCACCTGCACATCGCCAAGAAAAACAGGCCGGGTTGCTTTTCTAATTATTGGTAATCACCTGCTTGCCCTGATAGAATACTTTAAAATTAAAATTTAATCAGTGTTGCCGGCGTTTTTTACGGCATGTTACCCAAGTTATTTCCGGTTGTGGTAATATGCGGTGGCGGCAAAGCGCCCTCGCAATTGCTCCCGCCGGGAAAAAACGATGTTTTGTCGGTCAACTTTTTACGTTACTAATAACTTCATAATAAGATACATATTTTGACCGCAGTTTTATCGTTGCGGGGGAAACCCGGAAACAAAGATCTGCAAGATGTCATTATAGGTAATAACCACCATGAGCAGCAGCAGCAGGCCGAACCCCACCAGGTGGATGAAGTTCTCTTTTACAGGATCAACAGGCCTTCCCCTGACTTTTTCCCACACCAGAAAAAGAATCCTGCTGCCGTCTAAAGCGGGGATCGGGAAGAGATTAAAAAGCCCCAGGTTAATACTCAAGAAGGCGGAAAGCTTCAGTAGAAAGAAGAACCCCACCTGGGCCGCCTTGCCTATCTCACTGACCACACGAACCGGTCCTCCCACGTCGGCGGGTGTTTGACCGAAAAGCATTTTGGCGATAAAATCCAGGATCATCCAGGTAATTCTGGCGGTATAATCAACACCCAGGGCCAGTGCTTGAAAAACATTTCCTTTACTAAAACCCTGTTCGGGATAGATGCCGAGTTTACCCGTATTGTTCTCGTCTCTGGCGGTGAATAGTCGAAATTGTTTTTCGACCCCGTCCCTCAGCACAGTGACTTCGATTTCTTCCTCCGGTTTTTGGCTGATCATGCCGGATAGATCCTCCCAGCTGTTAACGGTCTGGCCGTCCACTGCCAGGATTTTGTCACCCGCCATGATGCCCGACTCGGCTGCGGGAAAATCCGGTATAACTTCGCTGATTACAGTGGTAGCCACCGGGATTCCCTGGAAAATAAAGATGGTTGAAAACAGCAGGATAGCCAGTAAGAAGTTCATTAGGGGTCCCGCAAAAATTACAGCTATACGCTGCCCGATGGTTTTCCTGTTAAAACCCCGCCCGTCATCGTCCTCATCCTTCTCGTTGGGATCCATGCCCGCCATACGGACAAAGCCGCCCAAAGGAAGGGCGCGCAAGTTGTAGCTGGTATCACCCCGGGGGAGGGTTAAAAGCTTTGGTCCAAAACCAAGGCTGAACTCATGAACCTTGATCCCTACGAACTTCGCCACCGCAAAGTGACCCAACTCATGAAAAAAAATCAAAATCCCGAATACGAAAACTGAAGCAGCAAATGTTAACATCCAATCCACCTCAAATAAAATTTACAAATTAAATACCGCTTGCCGGGCTGTTTGCCGGGCCCAACGGTCCGCCTCCATAATATCACCAAGCCCGGGATTAATAATTATTCTATGCTGTTCCATAACTTTCCCGACCAAGGCCGGGATGCCAGTGAAGGATAGCTCTTCCCGCAAAAACAGGTCTACCGCTATTTCGTTGGCGGCACTGAGTACGGCGGGCATTGTACCGCCGGTCCTTCCCGCTTCGAAGGCCAGGCCAAGGGCAGGAAATCTCGTCTGATCCGGTTCCTCAAAGGTCAACCCCTTCAGATCGGTCAACCTCAGCCTGGGCACTGATCCAGCCAGGCGGTCAGGATAAGTAAGGGCATATTGGATTGGCAAGCGCATATCGGGGACTCCCATCTGGGCCAGAACAGAGCCGTCTTTAAACTCAACTGCCGAATGAATGACGCTCTGGGGGTGGATAACAACTTCTATCTGGGAATAGTTTACCCCAAATAGCCATTTTGCTTCAATTACTTCCAGCCCTTTATTCATTAAAGTAGCGGAATCGACAGTTATTTTACTGCCCATAACCCAGTTTGGGTGACGCAGCGCCATATCAACAGTTACCGATTCAAGTTGTTTCTTTCCCAGTTGGCGGAAGGGTCCGCCGGAAGCGGTGAGTATAATCTTCTCAACTACACCGGGGTAAGCACCGTTCAAACACTGCCAGATGGCTGAATGTTCGCTGTCCACCGGCAGGATTGCGGCATTTTTGCGGCTGGCCAGGTCCATTACCAGTTGTCCTGCGGCAACCAGGGTCTCTTTATTGGCCAGGGCCACATCCCTGCCGTCGTTAAGGGCGGCCAGGGTTGGGTAAATCCCCGCTGCGCCGGTGATCGCCACCACAACAAGTTCAGCCCCGGGTAATCTTGCAAGATCTTCCATGCCTTGCCGCCCCCAGGCAAGATCCGGGCAGCAGGTGGGATCCAGGCTGTTTTGAAGATTTAACAGTTCCTGTTCTTCTGCCAGGGCAGCGGCAGCGGGTCTGAATTCTTTAATTTGATCCGATAAGAGTCGCCAATTTTTTCCGGCGCCCAGGCCCAGCAACTTGAATTCTCCGGGAAAACTTCGGATGACTTCAAGGGTTTGGCGGCCGATGGAGCCGGTGGAACCCAGCACAATAATCTTTTTCATGTCAATACCCCGGTATTGTAAAAGTAGTTTGTTTACAGGTTTATTATTTCCCCATGATCTGTGTTTCCCTGAAACAGGCCGGCAGACCCCGCAGGGCAGGTATAATTACTTGTGACCTTTTACAGGGTCCCTTTAGGGGCTCCGTGGTCCTTCCCGGATCTCAGGGTTTTAACCTGGGCGGGAAAACTCCCGTTTTTATGACAGCCTGAAGGGCGATTAGTAAAATCGGACCCATCAACAGGCCGACCAGACCCATCGTTTTTAATCCCGTATACATGGCAATGAGAGTTGCCAGGGGGTGCAAGCCCAGATTGACGGAAACAATTTTGGTTTCCGAAAACTGTCTTACAACAAGTACCAATCCGTATAGGAGCGCAAGTTTAATTCCCAGCCCCGTTGCCCCGGTGGCAAAGGACCAGATTAGCCAGGGGATGTAAATGGTAGCAGGACCCAGAACCGGGATCAGGTCGAAGAAGCCGATTAAAAGACCCATGGTCAGGGCGTAGTCTGCTCCAATCAGGAATAAACCCAGAACACTCAGGATTGTTGTAAGCGTAACCAGGATCGCTTGCGCCTTCAAGTAGCCCATAAAGGCGGTGGTTATTTCCCGTAAAACGGTTAGCGTTTTCTCACCCCAGGGAGCGGGGATGGTTTTGAGCAGCAATTCTGAAATCAGATGGCGGTCACGGGCGACGAAATAGGTAGCAAGGACGCTAACCACGAGAATTGCCAGGGTGCCTGGAACCAGGGATAAAAAGCGGATTATGGAGTCGGCCAAACTGCTAACCAGACCCTGCAGGTTTTTAGTCAAGGTAGTAATATTCTGTTCCAGGGACGAAACTACCCCTGGAGGCAGTGTTATGTAAAGGTCCGTCAATTTACCCATAAGATCTCCGTAAAGGATCCTTATATCTGCGGCGGCGGAGGGGAGTGTCAAGGAAAGTTGAATTAATTCCGCCACAAGCTTCAAAATTATGAGCGAAAATAGAACAAAGATGCTCCCAAAAACCAGAAGCGTAGATATCATTGTGGCTATGCCGCGGTTTAGCCTTACCCTTTTCTGCAGTACCTCTATAAACGGTTCCATAATTATGCTGATTCCAAAGGCAATTAGAAAAGGAAGCAGGATGGGAAGGATATACTTTACGGCTGCCAGGGTTATTATAATAGCTGCTACCGTATAAATAATCATCAGTACAGGTTTGGGCAACTAACTGTCACCTCAGCTTATGATGAATAGTACAACAAAATAGTAGACCAGGGGCGCGGTAAACAGTGTGCTGTCAATACGGTCCAGAATCCCGCCGTGGCCGGGAATTAACCTGCTGGAATCCTTAATCCCGGCTTCCCTTTTAAAAGCCGATTCGAGCAGGTCGCCCGCCATCGCAGCCACACCAACCATCAACCCCAGTAACAGCATCCTGTCCAGGGGTAAAAAAGGATAAATATATAAGGCAAACAAATAGCTGACCAGGACGCTTCCCAGCAATCCCCCCAGGGCTCCTTCCAGGGTTTTTTTGGGGCTCAGCGCCGGGGCAAGTCTCCTCTTACCGAGGCTTTTACCAACGAAATAAGCTGCAGTATCGCAGGCCCAGGTTCCGGCAAGCATAAAAATAAGCCAAATCCATCCGTCCGGCAACGTTCTCAGAAGGTATACATAACTTAGTAATCCCACGTAAAGCGTGCCCATAAGAGTTCCTGCCCCATCCAGCAGTGAATACCGGGGATAAAAGGTGACCGTGGCAATCAAGTGCAGAAACACTATGATTGTTATGGTCGGACCGGAATATCCGTTACCATAAAGATATGTGCCGCCAATTAAGATTAAGCCCCCCGCCGCGGCGAGCCAGAATAACGGCTTTAACCCCAACTTGGTCAGCAGTTCAGTTATTTCCATAATGCCCAGAACGATCAATAGACCGGTCAGTAGCAACAAGGGGATGCCCCCGTGCCAGACTGCCAGAACAATAAGCGGAATACCAACCAGGGCACTTAAGAATCTTTGCCAGAGCACATTTTCACCGACCTGTCAGAGGTTGTTCAGCCCCTTGTTCAGCCCTCCGAAACGGCGTTCACGCTGCTGGTAATCGACCAGTGCCTGCAGAATGTGAATTCGTCGAAAGTCAGGCCACATCACGGAGGAAAACCAAAATTCCGTGTAAGCTAGCTGCCAGAGCAAAAAATTGCTAATACGCAAGTCGCCGGAGGGACGAATCAAAAGATCGGGATCCGGCTGACCGGCTGTATAAAGATGATCTGAAATAACCTTTTCCCCAATTTGTTCGATGCTGAGCCCACCCCCGGCAAGTTTGACCGCAATTGCCCGGACGGCGTCCACAATTTCATTCCGTCCCCCGTAGTTAAAGGCTAGATTCATGGTCAAGCCCTTATTGTCCCTGGTGCGTCTTACAGCCATGTCTATGGCTTCCCTGGCTGAAACGGGCAATTCTGCAAGCCTGCCGATGGGGTGCACACGAACCTTATTTTGACAAAGTTCATCTATTTCCTTATAGAAGTATTCAACAAGCAGATCCATCAAGATGCCGATTTCTTCCCGTGGTCTTTTCCAGTTCTCCGTGGAAAAGGCGTATAATGTCAGATAACCAATGCCCAGCTCGGAACAAATTCGCACGATATCCCTTAAGGATTCTACCCCGGCCCTGTGTCCGAAGGAGCGGGTCAGCCCCCGGCGCATCGCCCAGCGCCCGTTGCCGTCCATGATAATAGCAATATGATTGGGCAACCGGTTTTTATCAAGTATTTTAATTAAATCGTTAACTTTTGCCTCAGGGCAACCTTCCATGTCTTTTCGGCGCCAGAAGCGGACTATTTGGTTAAGCATAAAAAAGGTTTAGCCTCCCCTGGAATCACCCTTGAGACATGCCCCTATGTAATGACCCCCTCAGATGTGAGGGGGTCCGCCCATTACTCTTCAACAATGGCTCCTGTGGGGCAGGCGTCAACACAAGCACCACAATTCTCACATTTATCGGGATCAATCTTGTAAATATCACCTTCACTAATAGCGTCTGAAGGGCATGCATCCATGCAGGCACCACAGGCAAGGCATTCTTCAGTAATTCTGTATGCCACTTTATCCACCTCCTTTCGTTTTTCTTCGAAGGCCACAGTGATCACCCCTTTATTTTTAGAGGCCCTATGAAAGCGTATAACCCTTGGTTTGCCTTCCGGTTGTACCTTATAAGGCCGGGTGAACATTATCTCTATTTTATAGCCGGAGGTTTTACATAGCTCGATTGCCTTGCTTAACTCAAAGCCTGTGATGTCCGGTACCACGTCCATCTGTCTATACCTGCATAATTTCCTGTTCCTTGTTGGCCAAAAGGGCGTCAATATCTTTGATCATCCGATCAGTCATTTTCTGAACGTCTTCCTGTTTGCGTTTCAACTCGTCTTCAGAAATCTTGCCTTCTTTTTGTTGGGATTTTAGTTGATCGTTGGTGTCACGGCGAACGTTCCGCACGGCTACCCGGCCCTCTTCGGCTTTTTTCTTGATGATTTTCATCAGCTCTACCCGTCTTTCCCGGGTTAGCTGCGGCACTGCCAGGCGGATGATGACGCCGTCACTGGCAGGGTTGATCCCCAGATCAGATTTCAGAATCGCCTTTTCGATTTCCGGCAGGGAAGTCTTGTCCCAGGGCTGAATAACCAGAAGTCTGGCTTCGGGAACGGAAATATTTGCAAGTTGATTGACAGGTGTCGGAGTTCCGTAATAATTAACCATTATCCTGTCCAGGAGGGCCGGTGTGGCTCTCCCCGCACGCATTGAGGCGAACTCCTTTTTAACCACTTCTATGGTTTTTTTCATATTACCTTCTGTCTCTTTAAGAATCTCCGTGGTTGTCATTAAACTCACCTCCGATGTACGTCCCTATTTTATCGCCAAACACAGCTCTCTTGATATTGCCGTCCTGGTTTAAGTCAAAAACAATTACGGGAATATTATTATCCATACACAGGGAAGCTGCGGTGGCATCCATAACCCCGAGACCCTTGTTCAACATATCAATATATGATAATTGCTTGAACATTTTGGCGTCGGGGTTTTTTAGCGGATCGCTGTCATAGACACCATCCACCCGCTTGGCCATCAGGATAATCTGTGCCTCGATTTCAGCTGCCCGCAAGGCTGCGGTTGTATCGGTAGAAAAGTATGGATTGCCGGTACCGGCGGCAAAAATAACCACCCTGCCTTTTTCCATATGTCTGATAGCCCGCCGCCTGATGTAAGGTTCAGCCACTTCTTTCATCTCAATTGCAGTTTGGGTCCGGGTTTCCACACCGTATTTTTGCAGGGCGTCCTGAAGTGCCAGGGAGTTTATGATTGTTGCCAGCATTCCCATGTAGTCCGCTGTGGCCCTGTCCATTCCTTTGGCGCTTCCGGCGACACCCCGCCAGATATTCCCCCCGCCAACCACGATGGATATTTGCACCCCGTGCTCGGACACTTCCTTAATCTGCCTGGCTATTGTGTTCACAACGTCAGGATCGATCCCGTATCCCAGGGAGCCGGCCAGAGCCTCGCCACTTAACTTAAGAACTATCCGCCAGTATTTTGGTGCAACCATAAGGTCAAGGAACCTCCAGTCTACCCAAAGAGTTATTCTACAGTTTGACCGAAAATCCTCTAGTATTTAATTTTATTTACAGACATTTCGTGTGGCTTCTTCCACCTCAGCAGCCAGATCAGACTGTTTCTTTTCAATTCCTTCACCCAGTTCAAAACGGGCAAATCTTCTGATGCTGATATTTTCACCAATTTTGGCTATTTTCTCCGTCAGGAGCTGTTGCACAGTTTGGTCCGGATCCTTTATAAAGGGTTGTTCTAAAAGACATACTTCCTTATAGTATTTTTCAATTCTTCCTTCAACCATTTTGTCAACGATTTTTATAGGTTTGCCTTCGTTAAGGGCCTGGGCGCGCAGGATTGTTTTTTCCTTTTCCACCAGTTCGGCTGAAACGTCTTCCCGCCCGATGCACTCCGGCTTGGAAGCAGCAATTTGCATGGCGATATCACGTACCAAAGATTTGAACTCCCCGGTTTTGGCGACAAAATCGGTTTCGCAATTTACCTCCACCAAAACCCCAATTTTGCCGGCGCCGTGTATGTATGCCTCTACAAGCCCTTCCGCGGCTATCCTGCCGGCCTTTTTGGCCGCAGCCGCAAGGCCTTTCTCCCTCAGGTAGTCGGCAGCTTTTTCCAGATCGCCACCGGTTTCAGCAAGCGCTCTTTTACAATCCATCATTCCCGCCCCGGTACGTTCCCGGAGTTCCTTTACCAGACTGGCCGGTACAGACATTCTAGGTGCCCCCTCTTTTATATTTACATCATTTTCCTTTAAATAGTATATCCCGTATTTAGGAAGGTCAATCAAATGCTGCTGCCTCCGGCAAGGCAGAAAAAAGGCAGGGGTTTCCTGGCCGAAAAACTCACCCCCACCTGACTTTTAAAACTATTCCGCGAGCTGTTCCCCCTGCCGGCCTTCGAGAACAGCTTCCGCCATTTTGCCGGTCAAAAGACGGACCGCCCTGATGGCGTCATCATTACCGGGGATGATATAGTCAATTTCATCGGGATCACAATTGGTATCGACAATGGCAACAATGGGAATGCCCAGTTTCCGTGCTTCGGCTACGGCAATCCGCTCTTTCCGGGGGTCGATCACAAATAGGGCTCCCGGGAGACGCCTCATGTCCTTAATGCCGCCCAGGAACTTTTGCAGCTTTTCCTTTTCGTGCATCAATTCAGCTACTTCTTTTTTGGGTAAAACCTCAAGGGTGCCTTTGGATTCCATTTTCTCCAGTTCGTGCAACCGGTCGATCCGCCGTCTGATGGTTTGAAAATTGGTAAGCATGCCGCCAAGCCAACGCTGGTTGACATAAAACATGCTGCAACGTTCCGCTTCCTCCCGGACAGCTTCCTGGGCCTGCTTTTTAGTACCGACAAAAAGAATCGAATCTCCATCGGTGGAGAGCTTTTTGACAAAATTGTAAGCTTCCTCAACTTTTTTTACGGTTTTTTGCAAATCTATAATGTAGATACCGTTTCGGTCGGTAAAGATAAAGGGCGCCATTTTTGGGTTCCAGCGGCGGGTTTGGTGGCCGAAGTGAACCCCTGCTTCCAGCAGTTGCTTCATGGAAATGACAGCCAAGTAATTACACCTCCTTCCCCTTGGTTTTCAACCTCCGCTGCCTTCATTTCCCCCAAGACCCGGTGGGCACCTTTGCAAGAATCCAGCAGCGTGTGTAATTAACACCGTCTGCTATTTTATCACAATTACAGCCCCGGCACAAGCCGGGGCTGTAACTTTGTTAAATTGCTTTATGGGTTAAATATATCCCTAATTCTAATGCTGTTTAATCTTGTCCAGTTCCTCCAGCAGCCGGTCGTTCAAAACTCGAATATACGTTCCCTTCATGCCCAGGGACTTGGATTCAATCACCCCTGCGCTTTCGAATTTCCTCAGGGCATTTACAATTACCGAGCGGGTGATTCCGACCCGATCGGCAATTTTACTGGCCACCAGCAGCCCCTCCTCGCCGTCCAGTTGTTCAAAGATGTGCTGCACCGCATCCATTTCCGAATATGAAAGCGTGCCCAGGGCAATCTGAACAGCTGCCCTCTTCCTGGCCTCTTCCTCCATCTTTTCGGTCCTTGCCCGCAGGATTTCCATACCTACAACGGTAGCCCCATATTCGCCCAGGACAAGGTCCTCATCCGTGAAGTAATTGTCAAATTTGGCCAGGACCAGCGTGCCCAGGCGTGTACCCCCGCCGATTATCGGGACCATTGTTGTTATTTTGTTGTTAAAATGGCACCGTTTATCTTCGAAAACACACAGGTTTTTGGTTTGACAGAAATTGGCGTAGGTTTCGTTGATCTTTAGAAGGTTCTCGTTATAATCAACCGGGAAACCACCCTGGCCCTCGACAAGGTCTTTCATGATATCACAAGTCCATCCCTTTAAGTAGGTGTAACCAAAAACCTTACCCTTGCGATCGAGAATATAAATACTGGCCCCTATGTTTTCACTTAGCACTTCGGCAATTTCATTGAAATCAACGTTAAGACCGGCTGATTTTTGCAGTAACTTGTTGATGGCCCTTGTTTTTTCCAGTAACGCTCTCATTTAAAAACCCTTCCCTCTAGTTCACAGTATATAGCGACTTAAATCTTCATTTTTCACCAATTGACCTAATTTATCGACAATAAATTCATTATTAATATCAATGGACTGGCCTGCCAGTTCCGGAGCCTCAAAGGAGATATCTTCCAGGAGTTTTTCCAATATTGTATGCAGACGCCGGGCGCCGATATTCTCCGTTTGTTCATTAACAGTATAAGCGATTTTCGCAATTTCCACAAGTGAATTTTGCGAAAATTTAACCGTAACGCCTTCTGTGGCAAGTAATTCAGTATATTGCTTAACCAGAGCGTTTCTCGGTTCTGTCAATATTTGTTGAAAATCCTCGCGTGTAAGGCTCTCCAATTCGACACGAATCGGGAAACGGCCTTGCAGTTCGGGGATCAAATCGGATGGTTTCGAGATATGAAAAGCCCCTGCAGCTATAAAAAGGACATGGTCGGTTTTGACCGGTCCGTATTTTGTAACTACAGTGGAACCTTCCACTATGGGTAAAATATCTCGCTGCACCCCACCCCTGGAAACATCCGGTCCCTGCCCTTCTTTGCCGGCGATTTTATCAATTTCATCCAGGAAAATAATGCCTTCTTCTTCCGCTCTCTTGATCGCCGTGGAAATAACCTCATCCATATCGATGAGTTTTTGAGCTTCTTGCTGGGCCAGTATCTTGCGCGCCTCTTTTACGGTGACCCTGCGGCTGCGCTTTTTCTTGGGGATTAAACCACCCAGCATATCCTGCAGGTTAATGCCCATCTCTTCCATGCCGGATCCGGTAAAAACTTCGAGCATGGGGGGTTTGTTATCTTCTACCTCTATTTCCAGGGTTTCGCTTTCAAGCTTTCCCCCTGCCAGTTTTTCCCTTAACATTTCCCTTTCAAAATCTATCCGTCTGGCCCGCTGGTCCTGTGCCGGATCCTGCGGTTCAGCTGTTTTGGTTGTTCCAAAGAGCATTTCCAGTGGGTTGCGGGGTGTTTTTTCCTGCACCGGGTAAGGAGCTAAACGTTCAATAATTTTTTCATCGGCGATTATTTTAGCCCTGTCTTCAACCGTAGCCAGCTTTTCCTGCTTAGCCATCCGGATGGATGTTTCCACAAGATCACGGACCATTCCCTCCACGTCCCTGCCAACATAACCCACCTCGGTGAATTTCGTTGCTTCAACTTTAACAAAGGGCGCCTTGACCAGTCTGGCCAGGCGGCGGGCGATTTCTGTTTTGCCTACTCCCGTTGGTCCGATCATCAAAATGTTTTTCGGGATTATCTCGTCTTTAAAATCTTCGGGAAGCTTTCTGCGGCGGTAACGGTTGCGCAAGGCCACGGCTACAGCTCTTTTGGCGTTTTTTTGCCCTACGATATATTTATCGAGTTCCTCAACAATGCGGCGTGGCGTCAGCTGTTCCATTATAAAACCCCCATGTTTTTCTGTGTTTAGCATACCATCAGCAAAAGGACCTTTTGCGGTCATACTCTCTGTGGTATAAGGATTATGTATTGTTTTTTACAGCTCCTCCACGATAATTTGATCGTTTGTGTAAATGCAGATCTCAGAGGCAATGGCCAGGGCTTCTTGAACAATGTCCCTTGCCTCCATTGATGTATTCTTGAATAAAGCCCGGGCCGCAGCCAGGGCAAAGGGCCCGCCGGAGCCGATGGCGCAAACCCCGTCATCCGGCTCAATAACCTCGCCGGAGCCGGAAATAATATAAAGGTTTTCCTGGGAGGCGACAATCATGAGGGCTTCCAGACGCCTGAGAATTTTATCAGTCCGCCATTCCTTGGCCAGTTCCACAGCTGCTCTCTGGAGGTTGCCATGGTATTCTTCCAGTTTTCCCTCGAATTTTTCAAAGAGCGTAAAGGCATCGGCTACAGATCCGGCAAATCCTGCAACAACATTATTTTTATAAAGGCGCCTGATTTTTTTGGCGCTCTTCTTGATTATGGTATTTTGGGCCAGGGTGACTTGCCCGTCCCCGGCAACTGCAGTTTTCCCGTTCCTTTTCACGGCAACGATGGTAGTGGCGTGAAACATGTTTTTCTCCCTTCCAGATGAATTAATGGTAGAAATAAAATGCAAAGCTTTTTTATTCCTTGGCACGCGGGTGGGAATCCCTGTAAACCTGTTTCAGCCGTTCACTGGTGACATGGGTGTATAACTGGGTGCTGGTAAGTCTGGTATGACCCAATAGTTCCTGCACCAGGCGAAGGTCCGCACCAGCGTTAAGGAGGTGAGTGGCGAAGGAATGACGCAAGGTATGAGGACTGATTTTTCTTTTTAAGGCGGTTATTTCCACGTACTTATTGAGTATTTTGCGGATTCCCCGGCTGGAAAGCCTATTCCCCCAGCGGTTTAAAAATACTGCGTTATTAAGACTTCCCGGTAAGGGCATTGTTGTCACTCCGTCGTTTTTGGGTCCCTGCTGGTCTTTCCTTACGCTTTGGTTGGCCAAAAGCCCCGGTCGCGCCTCCCTGAGGTATCTTTTCAGGGCTTGAACGGCCTTGGAGCCCAGGGGGACCATCCTTTCTTTTGACCTTTTCCCGGTGATCCTGACATAACCAGCTGCCAGATCCAGACTTCCCAGATCCAGGGATACCAGTTCATTAACCCTGAGACCACCGGCGTAGAGCGTCTCTAAAAGGGCCCTGTCGCGCATGCCCAGGGGCCGGTCCGGATCCGGCGACTCGATCAGGGCTGCTGCTTCGTCCTCAAAAAGAAACTGCGGCAGCTTTTTTGCCAGCCTGGGACTTGCTACTCTGGTCAGGGGGTTGTCTTCTATTATTTCTTCCCGCTGAAGATAGCGGTAGAGGGAGCGCCAGGCCGCCAGGCGCCTGGCCGCGGTAGTCCTGGCAAGCCCCTGTTTTTTTAAAAAAGCCAGGTAATGGCGAAAAACCTGGTGATCGATATCAGACGGTAAAATTTTATAGTCTTCTTTCTGCAAAAGCGCCGCAAAAAAATCCAGTCCCTTAAAAAAGTCCTTCTGATAGCTTTCAATGGTTTTGGGAGAGGCATTTTTTTCTATTTTGAGGTGGGTTAAATAATTATCAATATGGGTGTACATGTTGCCCCCGGGATTATTTGTTTATTTTGACTCCAGGTCAAACATGGCCTTTTGTTTAAAGGACTCCATTGCATCCAGGGCATTTTTCGCGAGCCTGCGGTGCAATTCTTTCTTGTCCCTGATTCTGCTGTCTGGTGGCGGGAAAAGACCGAAATTAATATTCATTGGCTGGAAATGAGCGGGATCCGCGGTTGTAAGATAACGAGCAAGGGAACCGTGGGCCGTGTCCGCAGGAAAGATCAGGGGCTCTTTACCAGCCAGCAAACGGGCGGCGTTTATCCCTGCCATCAGCCCTGCAGCCGCCGATTCCACATAGCCTTCCACCCCGGTTATCTGTCCTGCAAAGAATAGGCCCCGCCTTTTTTTAGTTTCCAGAGTAGAAGAAATTAAAACCGGGGAATTGATGTAGGTATTCCTGTGCATAACGCCCAACCGGACAAATTCAGCCCTTTCCAAGCCCGGGATCAGGCGGAAAACACGGGTTTGCTCGCTCCATTTAAGGCTGGTTTGAAATCCCACCAGATTATATAAGGAGCCGGCGGTGTTTTCCTGTCTCAGCTGCACTACGGCGTAAGGGCGCCTGTCTGTGCGTGGATCCGTCAGGCCCACGGGCTTTAAAGGGCCGAATAGCATTGTTTTTTCCCCCCGCCTGGCCAGAACCTCAATGGGCATGCAGCCCTCAAAATGCCGCACCTGATCAAACTCTTTCCTTGGTGCTTGTTCTGCCGCAGAGAGGGCTTCCCGGAAAATGTCAAACTGGGGTTTATCCAGGGGACAGTTCAAATAAGCAGCTTCGCCCTTGCCGTAACGGGATGAGCGAAAAACCCTGTCCATGTTTATGGATTCCGCAGTAACAACCGGCGCCACTGCATCGTAAAAATAAAGATAGTTTTCCCCGAAAAAAAAGCGGATGCTTTCTGCAAGTTCAGGTGAGGTCAGGGGCCCGGTGGCGATGATCACAATTTGGTCTTCTGGAATTCGGGTTATTTCCTCGCGAAATATTTCAATTTGCTTATGACGTCGCAACTTTTCCGTTACACAGGCGGCAAAAAGATTTCTATCCACAGCCAGGGCCCCGCCGGCCGGGACTTTGGTTTCAGCCGCGCAGACCATAATCAGCGAACCAAGTAATCTCATTTCTTCCTTTAATATCCCAACCGCGTTTTCCAGGGCAGCAGCCCTGAATGAATTACTGCACACCAGTTCGGCTAATTCTCCGGTATGGTGGGCAGGTGTTTGTTTTTCCGGCCTCATCTCATAAAGTTTCACCCTTGCTCCGCTGTTTGCCGCCTGCCAGGCAGCTTCAGCCCCGGCCAGCCCGCCTCCAACTACAATAACATGTTTTTCAGGAGAGGCCAAATTCCGATTTAATTGCAGATGCATGATCAACCACCCATACCTGTTAGAAAGGATTAACTGCTTACTGGATAGTAAAGGTCATTCTGTACCCGCTTAATCCGGCAAAGTTTTCCCGCCGGGCGGCTCTTTTCCAACGGCGCCAAGCTTGTGGCCGCAGCCGGAATTGATACACTTCAGTACAACAGCTTTGCCTGCGCCTTTTTTCTCCACCATTAAGTCGCCGCATTCGGGACACCTGGTTTTGGACGGCGGATCCCAGGTAACAAAATCGCACTGGGGATAGCTGCTGCAACCGTAAAATTTTCTGCCCTTCTTGCTGCGCCGGATGACAATTTCACCCTGGCAGCGCGGACACGGGACACCGGTGGGTTCCAGGAGGGGCTTTGTATTGCGGCATTCCGGAAATCCGGGACAGGCTAAAAACTTGCCGAAACGCCCCATCTTAATAACCATATTGCGGCCGCATTGTTCGCAGATCTCCTCAGTAACCTCATCCGCAACTTGAACATGGCCGATTTCATCCTCGGCTTTTTCCAGGGTTCCGATAAAAGGGTCATAAAAACTACCCAGCACCTTCACCCAATCCAGATCACCTTCTTCAATGCTGTCCAGTTTCTCTTCCATTCCCGCGGTGAAGGTAATATCAATAATATCCCTAAAGTGTTTCTTAAGCAAATCCACCACTATTACACCTAATTCCGTGGGATAAAGCTGCTTGCTTTCCCTGACGATGTACCCCCTCTTGATGATTGTTTCCACAATGGGGGCATAGGTGCTGGGTCTCCCAATGCCCTTTTCCTCCAGTGTTTTTACCAGGGTAGCGTCCGTATAGCGGGGCGGGGGCTGGGTAAAATGTTGTTTTTCCGTCAGGGACCTGGCTTCCACCGCTTCGCCTTCATTAATCTCCGGCAGTAGCTTATCCTCATCCTTCAGCCCGTCATCCCGGCCTTCTATATAAACTTTCGTATAGCCAGGGAATTTCAGGATGGAACCTGCGGCCCGGAACAGGTAATCGCCCGCAGAGATATCAATGCTTGTGGTGTCAAAAACCGCGGGACTCATCTGGCTGGCTAAAAACCTGGACCAGATTAATTTATAAAGTTTATATTGTTCGTTTGTCAAATATTGCTTGATCTGGTCAGGTTCCCTGTTGACAGATGTGGGACGGATAGCTTCGTGGGCGTCCTGAACCTTGCCCCTGGCTGAAGCCGGAGGTTTATCCTTGCCGACGAACTGAGCCCCGAAACGCTCTTTAATATAGATTCCTGCCTCTTCCCTGGCCGTATCCGATACCCGTACAGAGTCCGTTCGAATATAGGTAACAAGACCGGAGGTGCCCTCCTTGCCCAGATCCAGACCTTCATACAATTGCTGGGCCACAATCATTGTTTTACGCGCGGTGAAATTAAGCTTGCGGTAGGCCTCCTGCTGCAGTGTACTGGTGGTAAAGGGGGCGGCGGGACGGCGTCTTTTTTCTTTACGGGTAACCTTTGAAACAATATAACGCAGCCCCTTGAGGTTATCCAGCACTGACCTAACCTGTTCTATTGTTTTTAGATCAATTTTTTTCCCCTTATATTTTTGCAGCTTTCCTTCAAAGGGAGCGTGCCCTGTTTTAACAAAACTCCCGGTGATAGTCCAGTACTCCTCCTGGACAAAGCTCTGGATTTCCTCTTCCCTGTCGGTGATCAAGCGAACTGCAACGGATTGCACCCTGCCGGCGCTGAGGCCTTTCTTGACCTTGCGCCAGAGCAGCGGGCTCAAGTTGTAGCCAACCAGTCGGTCCAGGATGCGCCGGGTTTGCTGAGCGTTAACCCTGTTGCTGTCAATGGGCCTGGGGTGTTTAACCGCGTTTTGAATGGCCTGTTTGGTGATTTCGTTGAATTCTATGCGACAGGGTCTGTCATCGCAAATATCCAAAAGATTTTGCAGATGCCAGGCAATCGCTTCCCCTTCCCGGTCCGGGTCAGATGCTATCAGTACCCTGTCGGATTTTTTTACCGCCGCTCTCAAGTCTTTAATAGTGTCGCCCTTACCCCTGATAGTGATGTATTTGGGAACGAATCCGTTTTCCACGTCCACCCCAAACTGGCTTTTGGGCAGATCCCTTACATGACCCATAGAAGCCTTGACAAAATACTTTCTCCCCAAAAATTTGCTTATTGTTTTGGCTTTAGCCGGTGATTCCACAATAACTAAAGTTTTTGACAATACTGTCCACCTCATTTAATTTGCCTGGCTTTTTATGGTATATACTGCACATTATTTTTTTAATCTATCCCTTAACCGGTTTATTTAAAGCACCCTGCGCCCGGCGCGGATGTATAATTTGCCCGGCAACTGTCTGGTAAGGCCCTTAATTTCCAGATACATCAATAAAGCCATAACCTTTTGCGGCGTAAAACCGGATTTACCGATCAGCTCATCCAGGGATACGGGGTCCAGGGACAGCAGGCTATAAAGCGCTTGTTCTTCGCTGTTCAGCTTCATTTTTCCTGCCTGGCTGTCTTCCGAAACGGGAAAAAGCCGGTCCAGGCCCATTTCGTCCAGGATATCACCTGCCCCTTCCACAAGCCGTGCCCCCTGTTTAATCAGCCGGTGGGGTCCCCTGCTCAGGGGATTTACGATATTACCTGGAACGGCCATGACATCACGGCCCTGCTCCAGAGCAAAGTCCGCGGTAATCAAGGCGCCGCTTTTTTCGGTGGCTTCAACAACAACGGTTCCCCTGGTGAGGCCGCTGATGATCCTGTTGCGGACCGGGAAATGCCAGGCTTCCGGCGGTGAAGCCGGGGGAAATTCACTGATCACAGCGGATCTTTCCGCAATTTGCCCCATAAGTTTGGCGTTTTCCCTGGGGTAAACCACATCCAGGCCGCAACCCAGGACCGCCAGGGTCCTGCCGCCGCCGGCCAGCGCGCCCCTGTGCGCCTGGGTATCAATTCCCCTGGCCAGGCCGCTGACCACAGTTACTCCCACAGCGGCAAGGTCCGCGGCCAGTTTTTCAGCAACCAGCAGGCCGTAGGGCGAAGGTTTCCGGGAGCCCACTATGGCAATGGATAAGGAATCCTCCGGTTTAATTTGACCCCGGAGGAAAACCACCGGGGGCGGGTCATAAATCTGAAGGAGATTTTCGGGGTAGTCAGGGTCATTGTGACACACAAATGTAATGCCCCGGGAGTTCAGCTTCCCTGCTTCTTCGGCCGGGTCAATCCGGTCCCTGCGCCGGGCCAGACCCTCTGCTCCTTCAACACCCAATCCGGGGGACGCGGCAAGCTCTTTGAGTCCGGCCTGCCAGGCCAGACGGGGAGAGCCGAAATGATTCACCAGGGACCACAGTCTCTTTCCGGTTCCCGGCATAAGTAACTGCCATCCTAACCAGTATATTTTATCCTCCAAGGAAGATGCCCCCCAATCTATCTTAATCCCCTTTTTTCGGGATTAGGGCTGTATCTTCCTTCCATTTGGCAAAATATTGTTAACGGCGGGTTCAGTTTGGTTGTTCAGATTCAGGGCCAGCCAGGTGTTGCCGATCAATGCTTGCATTTGAATCAAAGATAAGACGCCCCCGGTTGCCCGATCCAGCGACTTGTTGACCGCGGGATGATAGGCGCCGCCGTTTTTAACGGCAACTTCCCCCGCAGCCATAGCTTCCCGCAGGAGTTGCCGGTCTGAGCACAGGGATTTCAGGGGCAGGGGATTAAGGAGGAGGACCCCCGGGGCTGTGGTTTTGTTCTGTAATGGGCCATCCTTAAACCTGCCATCAAGTATAACCGGTTTCCCTTTAAAAAGAAACCCGGAACAGACGCCGGTGTTATACCCAATAACCTTGACGTTGTTACGCCTCAGATGATCCACAGTGCGGCCAAGATCCAGCGAATCCTTGGGGGCAGTTGCCACAAGGAGAACCGGAAGGTTGATTAAACATGAAAGATCCGCTGAGACGGCGTGGCCCCTGATCCCTCCCATCCCTGCCGTTGCCACGGTGGAGAAGCCCGCGCCGGCAGCTATTCGCATGGCTGCGGAAGCGGTTAAAAAACCACTTTCCCGGCGGGTTATAGCCTGTACCAGGTACCGGTCGTCCACCCGCTTAAACCCGGTTTCCCGGCGGATTTTTAGAAAATCAGCCAGATCACCTGCCTTGACCCGTCCTTCGGCCAGCCACAGGAGCCTGGCGCGTTTGGAAAACGGCCACATTTCAGCTATTTTCAGGTTGTCCAGGGAAGGCAGTCCCTGTCCCAGCAGGGCAGTTTCAACCAGTACAACCCCGTCCTCCCCGAGCTGATTACCGGGTCCTGGGAACGGGTAGCTCCAGGAACTCATCAATCCACCTTCCTTTCACTAATTATTTAATAAAGCTGGTGGGGAAAGGAAAACCACAGTGCAGCAGGATTTCCGCCCCCGCCAGGCTGTGGCAGGCCCCCGGATTTCCCGATTCTTCTTATAGCGGGGGATTTCCTGTTGGGGAAAAAGGAAATCCCGGAATTATTCCCCTTTGCTATAGCGCGGCGTGAAGCAGGTCGTCAAGGGATTGTCTCAGCGACAGCAGGTCACTGTAGATGTCCCCGATTTCTTTAAGGCGCGAAAAAATATTGTGAATGGAATAGGCCCCCGGATGAATCTTAAGGGATTCAATTTCCCCCCAGGTCAGCGGGGTTGACACCGGGGCGCCGGGCAATGGCCGCAGGCTGTACTGAAAAGCCATGGTTTTGCCGCGGCCGTTTTGCAAATAATCCAGGTAGACTCTTCCTTCCCTTTTAATCACCTTTCGTTCTACGGTAGCCCTGGCCGGATTGATTTGTACGATCAAATCCGCAATATATTGCATGGCTTTGGCCACCCTGGACCAGGTGTATTCGGGTTTTATGGGCACAAAAATATGAAGTCCGGTGGCTCCGGAGGTTTTGGGAAATGATTTTAAGTTGAATTGAGCCAGGGCTTCTTTAACCAAAAGGGCTATTTTTAGAACATCGACAAAGGAAACCCCCTCCGCCGGGTCAAGGTCCATTACGGCCAAATCAGGACATTCCACATTTTCAATCCGGGCCAGCCAGGAATGCATTTCAATGCAGCCCTGATTGGCCAGCCAGACCAGGGTTTGAACATCGTTACAGACGACGTAGTTTACGACCTTTTCTGTGTGTTCAATGGGGTATCTTTTTAGCCAGGCCGGGGCGTAATCAGGACATTCCTTCTGATAAAACTGTCCGCCCCCAACACCGTGCGGATACCGTTTCAATACCAAAGGTCGGTTGTAGATGTGCGGCAGAAGATAGGGAGCAATTTCCCAGTAATATCTGACCAGATGGGCTTTGGTCAGCCCTTCGGGCCAGAGCAGTTTATCCAGGTTGGTTAGCTTAACTTCATAGCCGTTAACCATGATCATGGAATCTTTCAAGGTAAACACCCCCCCTTTCAATATACCCGGGGCGGCTGTTGGAACTCAGCCAGGGCCGGACATTCTTCCGGCGCTTTGTCCCAGCGGATGCCCCTGTAGACGGGATGCCGCAGGCGGCCTTCCCGGGTGGCGGACAGATAGTCGACGGCGCAGACTAAAAGGGGACGAACCCACCGGGTACGTTTCTTCTCCTCTCCGGGGACCCCCAATGCTGACACGCTTGTTTCAATCTTGCGCAGACCCCTAAGGAGCGCGCCGGCTTCAGCTTCATTGAAGCCCGTACCCACTTTACCCTGGTAAATCAGTTTTTTTTCCCGGTATCCCCCTAAAACCAGCGAACCCAGGCTTTTTCCGGCAACTCCGTACTGGTAGCCGCAGATGACCAGTTCGGCTTCCAGGGTGTGCCTGAATTTTTGCCAGTAAATCGAGCGACGCCCGGGAAGGTAAACGCTGTCAAGCCTTTTGGCGACAACTCCTTCCAGCCCCTGGGACACGCAGGCTCTATAAAAACTATGACCCTCCCGGAGGATATAATCCGGAACAATAAGTTCATCCCCTGGCTTAACCATTTGTTCCAGTAGGTTTTTCCGTTCCCGCAAGGGGCGATCCATTACGCTGTTCCCTTCGGCGTACAGAACATCAAAGACAATGTAAACAGCCGGACTTTCTAAAGAAAGCCGGCTGATTCTCAGGGGATTATTTAATCTGCCCCGGGTTTGGAGCCGGGCGAAGGACGGTTTTCCTTTTTCCAGGACCACAATTTCGCCGTCCAAAATAGCCGGTTTTCTTACTACCCTTTGGTGGAGCAGGCCCAGTTCCGGGAATCTTCCGGTGAGATCGAGGAGATTGCGGGACTTAAGGGTTGTATTCCCGTCCAAATAGGCCAGGCTGCGATAACCGTCCCATTTTACTTCGAAAAGATGCAGGTCGCTGTCGAAGGGACGGGAGTTTATAGCCAGCATCGGGCGAATCAAAGGCAAGGACCCCTTTCCCATTTTATAAGCGCCCCTTATGATGTTTTTCGCCGGCTGCGTCCCTTGGACCCTGTGCTTTCAATTGTTAATCCGGCCGGTTGGCCCCTTTCCTCCCGGACATGGTCTATGCTTGCTTTTAAGGCCTCCATCAAGTCGACTACCTTTCCAGTTTCCGGTTTGGCCGGGGCAGCTATTTCTTCACCGGCTACCTTCGCCTGGATTATTTCCATTAAACCTTCCCTGTAGGTATCGGTATATTTTTCCGGCTGGAAATCCGACGAAAGACTGCTGATTAGATTGACGGCCATCTTTAACTCGTTAGCCTGGAGTTGGACATTGTAATTCAGTTCCGGCAGAACATCTGTCTGCCTGATTTCATCCGGAAAATGCATCGTGCTCATAACAAGTGTTTTGCCGCTGGCCCTGATGGCTGCCAGAGCTTCGCGACTGCGTAAGACAACTCTGGCTATGGCGACCTTGCCGGTTTCAAACATGGCTTGTTTCAAAAGTTCAAAAACCCTGGCCCCACCATCCCCGGGGGCAAGGTAATAGGCCTTCTCATAATAAATTGGTTCAATTTCGGTCAGATTCACAAAATCAAGGATTTCTATGTTTTTGCCCCCGGCGGTTGCCGGTTTTCCGAAGTCTTCCTCCTGCATGACTATATATTTACCCTTTTCATATTCATAGCCCCGGACGATTTCTTCCATGGGAACCTCCGTCCCGCAATAGGGACAGTAGCGCCTGTACTGAACCGGTGTTTTGCATTTTTCATGCAAATAATTAAAACGGATGTCCTTTTTTTCCGTAGCCGCGTATAATTTCACAGGTACAAAGACCAGACCGAAACTGACAGCACCTTTCCATATAGGCCTCATGCTTTATTCCCCCCCATATTTTTATTATCCCCGGGGCCGGAAAGCTGATTCAACAAAGGCTTGTTCCGGCAAGGTAAATATGCACCCGGGGAAATCATTTTTTAATTAAAGGGAAAAACCGACCGTAGCCCGTGCTCCGGCAACGGTCTTAAATAAATAACCCGGGTATTGACAGACCCGGGTTTCATAAACTTTTTTGTCGTATATGGAAGCACCACGGCTTCTTATGCGACTGCCGGTCCTGGCCTACAAAGGCATTGGGGGGACAGCGCCGGGCGGGGTTTGGGTTGAACCCTGCACACCTGTTCTCGGCCGGCTTTCTTCCTTTTTGAGCATCGACTGGATCTGGGTGAGAAGCTGCGGTGCAAGATCAATAATACGGTCTGCCAGCACGTTTCCATCCACTGGCAGCATTCTTACCTGCCCGTTGCCGACCACCAAAAACCCGATGGGTTTTACTGATACCCCGCCACCGCTGCCGCCCCCGAAGGCGGGTATTTGATCATCCGACTGCCCATTTTTGCCTTCCCCGGTCATCTCAAATTCACCTCCCCCGGCAGCAAAGCCGCAGACAACACGGGAAACAGGGATAATCACGGTCCCGTCCGGGGTTTCCACCGGATCTCCCACCACCGTATTGACATCTACCATTTCTTTAATGCTTTCCATAGCAGTTTTCATTAAACCTTCTATGGGATGTTCGGGCATTAATGTCACTCCTCCACCCAGACCGTTTGATCTTAATTTATCCTGAGAAATGGTTAAATATACGAATGAATCGATTTGAACCCGGGGGTTCATCACCTGGAAGATATCCTTCCAGTAAAGCCGCCTGCCATAATGCGGAGCATCCCTTTTTAACCCCGGATTTTCAAAACAATTGTCCTCAACCAGGCAAAGAACAGATAAGCAAGCCGGAACTCGAGGATACAGTCGATGCTGACATTAAAACAGGCTCCGGCAAAGGACGGTCTAATGGCCAGGCGCGGCCGTTTCCCCCCGGGTGCCAGCAGGGCATAGAAATAAGACAGTAATAAACCCTTTATTCCCCACAGGGCCCCTATCAGAAACCCTGTCCAGGCTGGTTCACCGGTTCCCAACTCGGTCTGCCAGTCCAGGCGGCGCAGGGAGGTTTTTCTGAGAAGAGGGTAGAGAGCGGGCCTGTAACGCCGGTGGAGGCGGATTTGTTTGATTAGTGCCGACATCATCCGGCTTAATCCGGGGATATTCGTTTTTTCTTCCACAATCGGCCGCCCATTCTTTTTCCCCAGCCGGGTCCTGATTTTAAAGGCGGGTCTTAACACGCGCAGGACCGGGGTTCCGGGGCCGGGTACAGCCGCCTTTAAGCCAGGTTTCTTTAGCTTGATGAAGGGGATTTCGAATCTATATACAGACAGGGAACCCCAAAGAAACAATTCCATAGAAAACTCGTCGTTCCGGCCCTTCCTCCGGTAACGCAGCCGCAGCCTCAGCGGGGTAAGGTACAGTATAAGCCAAAACACTGTAAGAAAAACCATCAACAGGTACAGCCGGTTCACCTAACCCCTCCTCTGCATTACTTTTCCACTACTTGGCCATCCTATACCAAACCGGAACCTTTCATAAGATTAGGGTGACGAAACAAACTGGAAATATATCGCATAATCAGGGATGCATTTCCTTAATCCTTGATTTATTTAATAGTGTTGCTGCCGTCACCAGCGAAAATTACTCTCTATTGGCTCAGGGAGAAATAAAGCCGCCGGTATTAACCGGGCGGCTGCTTATTTTAAATTGTACCGGACCAGGACTGCGGATCGGTGGCGGCGCCAGGCCATTTGGGGGAAAGCCAGGTTGCGGCCGCGGGTTTTAAAGGTTCCAGTAATCCAGCCCGGTGTTGCGGCGGGCCCGCTCTAGGTAAACAGAGGCGGCTTCCCGCGCTTTGCGGGCACCCTTTTGCATGGTTTCTAAAACGAAAAGCCTGTCCTGCGCCAGGCGTTGCCTCTCTTTTCTGTAGGGCTGGAAATACTCCCAAATTAAGCTGAACAGTTCCTTCTTGGCAGCGCCGTATTTGAGGCCCGGGGCAAGGAAGCGCTCCTTCAAGGCTATTTTTTCCTCAGGGTTCAGGAAAAGGGAGTAGAGGTCGAATAGAACGTTACCCTCCAGGGGCTTGGGCTCATCCACCGGGGTTGAATCCGTGACAATACGCATCACTTTTTCCCGGAGGCTTTTTTCATCAGCAAAAATTTCAATGGCGTTGCCGTAGGATTTTGACATCTTCTGACCGTCAACACCCGGCACCACGGCAGAATCTTCCTCGATATCCTCCTCCGGCACCACAAAGGTTTCGCCGTAGGTGTTGTTGAACCGGATGGCAATATCCCGGGCGATTTCCAGGTGCTGCTTCTGATCCTTACCCACGGGTACCCTTTCCCCGCCGTAAAGTAAGATATCGGCGGCCATCAGCACGGGATAGGAAAAAAGTCCGTTGCTGGCGGGTATTCCCTTGGCAGTTTTATCCTTATAGGAGTGGCTCCGTTCCAGAAGTCCCACTCCGGTTACGTTGGAGAGCAGCCAGGTTAGTTCCGTAACTTCCGGAACATCCGATTGGATCCAGAACACCGACTTGTCCGGGTCCAGTCCCAGGGCCAGGAAATCGCAGGCCGCTTCATAGGTCTGCCGGCGCAGGGATGAAGCGTCAAACACCGTTGTCAGGGCGTGGTAATTGACCAGAAAGCAGAACAGCTCGTTGTTTTCCTGGTAATCAATCATCCTTTTCATCATACCGAAGTAATTTCCCAGGTGCAGGGAGCCGGAAGTTTGAATCCCCGATAGAATGCGCAATTACAATTTCCTCCTTTTCAACACCAGATCTGTAAGATTTATTTGTTTCAGGCAAAATATAAGGGCTTGTTTTTTAATGCTTTTTAATTTTTAATATCCGGCCAGGGCAAAGAAGAAATTGGCGATGGGAGACACGACAAAGCGAAAAAGTACCTGGATTGCCCCGGTGAAGATCAGGATAATTAAAATTATGATACCGTAATTCTCCAGATGATCCAGCCATTTTTGCTCTCCGGGCAGGATTCCGGCCAGAATTTTGGAGCCGTCCAGGGGAGGAATGGGGAGCAGGTTAAAAACGGCCAGAACTACATTGATCAGGATCATGTAATACATAATTTGGACAAAATAGGGCTGTCCCAGGTTCCCGAAGGCGCCCAAAAGTAATGAGGAGAGTAAGGCCAGAAGAAGGTTAGTGGCCGGTCCTGCCAGGGAGATCAGGAGCATGCCCTGACGGATGTCCCCTTTTAAATTATAGGGGTTGACAGGTACCGGTTTAGCCCAGCCGAAACCGGCCAGGAATAAAAGTAAAAACCCAATGGGGTCCACGTGGGCCAGGGGGTTGACGGTCAACCGCCCGTGGTGCCGGGCGGTTGGGTCCCCGAGCCGGTCGGCGACCCAGCCGTGGGCGAATTCATGGAAGGTGAGCCCAAGAATTATAGCCGGCAGCATCAGGGCTATGCTATGTAAACTCGGTAAATTAAACACTCTTGATCGCTCCTTCGTACCCCGCAAGGTACTCTTTTACGTAACTCAGTTCTTCCTGCCGGGTTTGGACCAGTCCGTCCAGACGGGCCTGCCACAGGGCTTCCATGGCTGCCTTAAAGGAAGGACCCGGTTTAAAACCCAGGGAAAGCAGATCCCCCCCGTTAATTGCCGGTCTGTCGTAGTAAACGGCGCCCAATATCTTGCGGAAGCGTGATCTGGAAGCGTAGTCCGGCAGATAGGTCAGGAGCAGGGGGTAGGCCTCCCGGGGAAGGTTAGCCACCTGTTTCACCAGTTCACCCATTGTTGCGCCGTTCTCCTTGCCCAGGGAATCAACTGCCCTCCGCCAGCCCTCAAGGGTTTTGTTAACCTTTTCCCTCTGCCGGTTGGCCAGGTTGTAGTGGCGGCAGAGGGCGTCTGCCTGCTCCTGCCCCGTTAAGTGCAGCAAAACAATCAAATAGGACATCCAGGGCTCCCCCTGTTCCACGGGATTCCAGGCGCGCAGCACGTTAAGGGATAAGGGCAGCTCATCTAAAACCGGTCCCACTGGGATATAATCGACTGCCGGAAACAGGGATTCAAAGATCTCCAGTTCCCGGAGGCGGGACAGGGCCAGGCCGGGCCGTTGCTCCTGCAGGATATGCTTTAATTCTTCCCAGATCCGTTCCCGGGAAACCCTGGCCAGCATCCTGCCCCGCACAGCCTCTTTGACCAGCTTCAGGGTCTGGGGTTCCAGGCTCATGTAATAGCGTTTTTCGAACCTCACCCCTCTTAAAAGCCGGATGGGATCCTCGATAAAACTGAGGTTGTGCAGCACCCGGATCAAACCCCGTTCCAGATCTTCCCTGCCCCCGAAGAAATCGACGATTTCCCCGAAGTCGCTGTTGTTTAAAGATACAGCCATGGCATTGATGGTGAAATCCCTTCTGTAAAGATCCTGATGGAGGGAGGATGTTTCAACCTGGGGCATGGCCGCGGGGTACTGGTAAAATTCCACCCGGGCCGTGGCTACATCCACCTGTTGCCCTGCAGGAAATAAAACCGTTGCCGTATGGAATTTAGGGTGGATTCTGACCCGGCTGTCATAATACTGGCCCAGGGCCTGGGCCAGTTCAATGCCGTCTCCTTCCACAACAAGGTCGATGTCCAGGCACTCCATACCCAAAAGAAGATCCCGCACCACGCCGCCGGCGGCATAGACTTTAAATCCCAGCTGGCTGGCAATGGCTCCGGCTTGCTCCATAATACCAATATATTCTTTGGGCAAACCCCGGTAAAGCAATTCCCTGATGTTTTTATAGCGAATCGCCTGGTTGTAGGCGCTGTATACTTTCTGGTGCCTGTTTTGTATCTCGCCGTGGAGTATCCGCAACACATCCGTTCGAGAGACAATACCTACAAGCTTACCCTCCTGCAGAACCGGCAGGCGTCCGATGTCGTGCCGGATCATCAGTTCCCGGACCCCCGAGACGGGCACTTCGGGGCTCACTGAAACCAGATGGTTGGTCATAAACCCCTTAACCGGAGCATGCCCCAGTCCGTGTTGAAGGGCTTTTTCCACATCCCGGCGGGATATGACCCCGACAACCTGTTCCCCTTTGAGCACCGGCAGCCCGGAGTGCCCGTAGCGCAGCATAATTCGCCCGGCTTCCTCGATTTTCGTATTAAGCGTGATGGTTTTAACCGGACTGGACATAATTGACAAGGCTGTGGCCGGTGGCTTTACCCTGGTCCTGATAATTTCCAGCAAACGGTTCGCCACATTTTCCACTTTCGCCTTGCGAACAATTGCCGATGCAGCCGAGGGGTGCCCCCCCCCGCCAATCTCCTCCAGGATGTCCTTAACGTTGACCTCGGTAACACTGCTCCGGGCCACGACATAAACACATTCTTCCATTTCCACAACTGTAAACACCGCGTCCAGGTGGGCGAAATCAACTAGTTTATGGGTTAGCAAATCCAGTCCCCCCACAAATTCGTCCGTATCCCCCCTGGCCAGGAGATATTTAATCCCGTGCACATCGTGGTGCTCGGCTGATACCAGCAGTGTTTTAAGGAGTAATCTTTGCTTTTCTGAAAGGGGGCGGTCCAGGAAATTAGCCACAACAGAAAGGTTTGCCCCCTGGGCCAGCAGGAAGGAAACAGCTGCGGCATCTCTGGAAGTTGTGTTGGAAAAAGTAAGGGAACCGGTATCTTCATAAATTCCCAGGGCAAAAACAGTGGCCTCCAGCGGTGTGACACGCAGGCGCAATTCCCTGATTTTTTCAATCAGCAGGGTAGTGGTTGCCCCTACCATACTGATTACTTCCAGATCGCCCCTGACGTCACCTTCACAACGGGGGTGGTGATCATAGATGTGTATCCGGACACCTGGTTTCCGCAGCAGTCCGGCGAGTTTATCAAGTCTTCCCGGTGTCTTGGTATCCACCAGGATTACTCTTTGGACCAAAGCCTGCTTGATCTCCTTAACTGTTTTTACATTTAAAGTGTCCTTATGCAGAGCCATGAATTCTTCCACGTTGCGCAAAAGTGTGCCGGGGAAAACCATGACGGCGTCCGGGTAAAGCTTTTGGGCCGCCACCATGGAAGCCAGGGCGTCCAGATCGGCATTGGTATGGGTGGTAATGATCTCCATGGCTCGCTCCTTAAGAAAGAGTTTAACCAAAATATGAGTTATATTATATCACACCAACCAATGGTAAAAAAGCGCCCCTTTGGGCGCTCAAGCTAGTTTCAGGAATCGTTAACTCCTATTGGTTGATATTTATAATTTGGGCAGGTGTTCCAATGACTTTTTCAGGCTTTCTTCATGCAGGGGCAGATCCACCAGGTTTCCTTCCAGATAAACGTCGTAAGAAGGAAGATCCAGCAGTCCGTGACCGCTCAGGTTGAACAGGATAGTCCTGGTTTCGCCGGCCTCCCGGGCTTCCAGCGCTTCCTTGACTGCCGCGTGAATGGCGTGGGAAGACTCGGGGGCGGGGATTATCCCCTCGCATCTGGCAAAGAGGACGCCTGATTCAAATACCGCAGTTTGGCCGTAGGCCACCGCTTCTGCAAATCCATCATGGACCAGGCGGCTTACCAGGGGCGATTCGCCGTGGTAGCGCAGGCCGCCGGCATGAATACCCGGGGGCATAAATTCACTGCCCAGGGTAAACATTTGCAGAAGCGGGGTTAACCCGGCCACATCGCCGTAATCGTAGCCAAAATGACCCCGGGTCAACGTGGGACAGGCGGTGGGCTCGACGGCCAGCAGCCTGACCCTGTTCCCCTGTACAATCTTGTCGCAGGCAAAGGGAAAGGCTATTCCCCCAAAATTGCTGCCGCCGCCGCAACAGGCGATGACCACATCGGGATAGGCGTCAATTTTGGCTAACTGTTCCTTGGCCTCCAGGCCGATAATGGTTTGATGCAGAAGAACATGGTTTAAAACACTGCCCAGAGCATAATTCGTATCCCCGCGGCCGGCCGCGTCTTCTACGGCCTCACTGATGGCAACCCCCAGGCTTCCCGGGGACTCGGGATAAGCCTTAAGAATTTGCCTGCCTGAACTGGTCCGATCGCTGGGGCTGGCAATGACCTCGGAGCCGTAAACATGCATCATGGAGCGGCGGTAGGGCTTTTGGTGATAACTGACATTAACCATATAGACCGTACATTCCATGCCAAAAAAATTGCAGGCCTGGGAGAGGGCAACACCCCACTGACCGGCCCCGGTTTCAGTGGCGAGCCGCTTAATCCCTTCCATTTTATTGTAGTAGGCCTGGGGTACGGCGGTGTTCAACTTGTGGCTGCCGGCCGGGCTGACACCCTCATACTTGTAGTAGATTTTAGCCGTCGTATCCAGGGCTTTCTCCAGGCGGCGCGCCCTGCAAAGCGGGGAGGGCCTCCAGAGCCGGTAAATTTCCAGCACTTCTTCGGGTATCTCTACCCACCGCTCAACGCTTAACTCCTGCCTGATTAAACCCATGGGAAATATCGGCGACAGATCTTCCGGCCTGATGGGCTCCTTTGTGGCCGGATGCAACGGGGGATTGGGCAGGTTGGGCAGGTCCGCCTGGATATTGTACCAGGCCCGGGGCATTTCCTTTTCGGTGAGTATAACTTTGGTCTCACTCATCTCTTCTCATGGCTCCTCTCTTCTCATTAGTTGATTTGAAACAATCATTGACATTCTAACTTAAAAGGCCCGTCAAAAGCAAGATCATAAAAACAAAACAAAATGTTTGTGGACAGGTTCTGGACAGTTTTCTATGCTTTAACTTATTTTTTCCTCGCTGGTCAGAGCGTTACTCCACTTACTGCAGCGGTCACCCCAGCGGGCAATAATTTTTTGATTCTCGCAGACTTCCACAACTTCACACAGATTGGCGCAGCCGGTGCACTCAAAACTCCCTGTTTTATATTCCGCTTCCGACACCCCGAAACCTTTAAAGGAACTGCTGCCTTTTCTGGCTACAGCTTCCCGGGCCAGAAGGGCTGCCCCCACCGCACCCATGACATCGAAATAGGGCGGCACCTGAACCTTCAGCCCCAGGGCCTCTTCAAAGGCTCTGACCATGCCGGCGTTGGCTGCAACACCGCCCTGGAATACCACCGGAGCGAGGATTTCTTTGCCTTTGCCGACATTATTCAAATAGTTCCGGACCAGGGCGCCGCAAAGGCCGGCCAGGATGTCCGGCAGGCTGCAGCCCATTTGTTGTTTGTGGATCATGTCGGATTCCGCAAAGACAGCGCACCTTCCGGCAATCCGCACCGGAGATTTGGCCTTTAAAGCAAGCTCTCCGAACTTTTCTATGGGGATACCCAACCGGACTGCCTGTTGGTCCAGAAAAGAACCAGTTCCCGCAGCGCAAACGGTGTTCATGGCAAAGTCAGAAACAACACCATTCCTTAGAATAATAATTTTAGAATCCTGCCCGCCTATTTCCAGGATGGACTGTACCCCGGGAACAAGCAAGGAGGAGGCCACCGCATGGGCGGTAATTTCATTTTTTACGGCATCAGCTCCCACGATAACGCCGGTAAGATGCCTGCCGCTTCCGGTGGCCCCGGCGCCTCTTATTTTAGCGCCTACAGGCAGTTTTTTACCCAGTTCCCCGAGCCCCCTTTGGACCATATCAATGGGCTTTCCCCGGGTCCTTAAATAAATGGTTTCCCGGATAACCCCGCCTTCGTCAAAAAAAACGAGGTTGGTGCTGACTGAACCCACATCAATTCCTAAATAGCCGATCATAGTCAAAGGGCCTCCTTCATTTCCTTTTTGCGTGCCAATAAGTCCGTAAAAGCCTCCAGACGGGTAACCATACCGGCTTCACCGGTGTTCTCGTCCATAATAAAGGTCAGGGAATGGGTGTCGTAATCCCTGCCGACGTCCGGCAAAATACTCTGGGCTATGATTTCGGGCATACAGGTAAAGGGATAGACCTGGATAACGCCGTCATATCCGCCCCGGGCGTATAAAACTGCTTCCCCGATTGTTTCCTGGCCGTGACCGCCGACAAAATGCCGCAGGTAAGGAGAGGAAGCAGAACGGGCTTTTTTGCCTGTTGCAGTTCCCCTGACCAGCCCGTGAAAAAGATGCTCATTGACCCAGTCGCTTAAATAGATGGAGCGATCCACCTCAACGCCCAGCCTGCCCAGATGCCTTTCCAGATCCAGGTTGGCGAAGGGTTCCAAAAGCGTATAAATTTCCCCTACAAACCCTACTTTTAAAACCGGCTGTTTGGGGTCCCGGGCCACCCGGTCCATAATCTCGCGGGCATTTTTCCGGGCAGCCGCAAGTTCTCCGGGGGAAGAGGCGCAGTCGATCAGGTCCAGGGACCTGCGGTAGGCTTCATCCGTGGAGCCGGGTATCTTTTCCCTGGGCCGGATAAACAGGGCCGACTTTTCGGTTTCATCCACAGCCAGAGCTTTCTGGTAGCCGAAGCGGATGGCCTGAACAATCCGCCACCAGGAATTGCGGCCGGCGATTTGCCTGATTTTTGCCGGCAATTCAAAGATGTGGCTTTCCGGGGGTTCGAATACAATAAATTGCAGATCGTAACCCAGGTCCTTTAAAATTGCCTTTTCAATCTGGGCGTAATAGCCAAAACGGCAGGGGCCGCAGCCTCCGGCCATGACAACGGTATCAGCCCCCAATTCGGAAGCTTCGATAAAATTTCCGAGATTTAGTTTTAAGGGCAGGCAGGCGAACTCAGGGCCGTATTTTGACCCCAGGGTCAGGGTTCTTTTGCTGGTGGGAGGCGGTACCGCCACTTCCACGTCCAGGGTCCTGAATATGGCCTTCAAAGGAATATGTAGATTGCCCATATGGGGAAAGGTTACGCGCATGAAAAGCCCCCTCAAAGGTAAGTTGGATAACAGGGGGAAGTCCCCGCCATCCTCCAGCGGACCATATCTAAAAAAGCCTCCAGCCTGGTAATAACTCCCGCCTCTCCTGTGTGTTCGTCCAGGGTCAAGTTGAGAAAGGGCATACCCGAGGCGCGCGCCCTGCGCTCAATAAGCTCCCCGGTCATGGAGTCGGGACCGCAACCGAAAGCAGTCACGTGGATCATTCCATTTATATCGGAACGGTCCAGATAATGCAGGGCGGCTCCCATCATGCGCATGCCCAGGGTCCAGAAAAGTTTTTTTGGCAGCCCGGCAGCATAGCTTCTTACTGTTTTCCCGGGCAAATTTTCAGCAGTTTTCACATTTGCGCCCATGGTTTTTAGCCGTCCGACAATGTTCATGCTGATGAAGGGGTCGTGGATGTTGTAGGGGTGTCCCAGGAGGGCTACAGTGATTTCTCCCGGGTCCGGCAAGGGCTCGTTTTTGACCCTGTTTTCCAGGACAGCCAGGGCGTCGGCGGGCAGCAGGCCAAGTTGCAGGAGCCTGAAATAATGCTTTTGCACTTTAAGCGAATTGCGGTAAGCCCGCCAGATTTTAAAGCTGTTGGAGGTAAAAAGCCGCCCCACTTCCTTAGCTGCCAGACAGATCTCATTATTGCCCTTATACCTGTTAATGTTGACATCAATTAACGGGGGGATCCCCGCCAGCCGGCGGACCATGTCGGGAAGCCCTAAAAATTTAGGACAAATATATTCTTTTTTTTTGATACTTATTAACCTTGGCAAAAAAATTAAATCTGCCTTATCAGCCAAATCCAGAACATGGCCGAAGGTCAGTTTTACCGGCAGGCAGATTTCATCCACGGCGGATTTTAACCCCTCGGTTAGAATTTTTTTTGTTGAGGGGGATGACAGGACCACCCGGGCGCCCAACCCTTCAAAAAAAGATTTCCATAAAGGGTAGTAATAGTAATAGAGGAGGGCCCTGGGGATCCCTACTTTAACTGGCATTAGCATCGCTCCTTGCCGAACGGTTACTGGTATTATGGGCAAAAGTCAGTGTTCCTAACCGCTTTCCTTTTCCGCGGCGGACTTCCAGGGCCCGTATTTCACCGGTCCTTTATGTGGTTCTTAATACTTTTCTTCGGTCCGGGGTTGATTTTATTATCCTGGGTTTGCCGGGGTTTTTTTACCCCACCACATTAAAACCGCTTTTTTCCAGAATGGTTTGAAAGGCTTTTGTTGTCAGCGGCGCCCCTTTTTCGGCTGCGTCGGCCCGATCCATTTTGCCGATATCGCCGATGCCGATAACCAGAGGGACATTCAATCCGTCGATAACCTCCACTGTATCACCCTGCAAAGGATCCTCTTCTGGCAGTCCCCATTTGTTAACCGAACCTTCGATTACCTGACCGGTTTTGGAAACCGATGCGTCCACCCTGCAACCGCTGACTTGATCTGTGTTGGAGGCCACTGCCAGGATGCCGAGAACCTGGATATCGGGGTGTCCGGCAATATAGGCCAGGGCGGACTCTCCCCTTCCGGGGCCGCTAAAGCCCCTGTCATCCAGCATTACAACCACCGGGTCCAGGGGCGCATCTTTGATCAATTTAACCAGTTCCTGGCCGGATTGCCTGGTGGGATTGCCGGCAGAACGGGAGATACAGCGAACCCCGACATTACGGGCGGCGGTTTCTACCGCTTTTTGGGCAATCCGGTCTCCATCTGTGACAAGGATAACTTTACGCTTTTGGTCAGGATTCTCTTCCAATTGTTAGCAAACCCCCTTTAAGGAGTTGGTTTTGGGTACGCCTTATTTTGTACCACCGGTATCAGCCAACCCGGGTTTTATCCTTTCCCTGCCCGCAGGACATTATGCAGTTCATACCTATTGGTCTGTGGCCATAAAGAAAGGACACCTTAAGGTGTCCTTTCCTTCGGCTCATCCCGTATGGGCGATTTTAACGTTTGCTTTATATTCCACCAGTCGCCCGTTCTCCACGTTGGCTGTGAAATTAACAATCTCTACAGCAACAATGTTCTTCATTGATTGTGAAGCCTCTGTAATGGCCGACTGCACGGCGCCCTTCCAGCTATCCGGGGATCCCCCCACAAGTTCAGATACTTTTACGTGCACCCCAATTACCCTCCTTTGATCTTCAAGTGTTTTTATTATGTTACCCGGGCCGGTTTTTTATACCAATTTCTCTTCTATAAAAATAAAAGCCCTTCCGGGGCTTTGGGTTTAACCGTTTTCCAGCAGCGCTTTTAGTTTAAGCAAGGCCTGTCTTTCCAGGCGGGACACCTGGACCTGGGACAGCCCAAGCCTGGCAGCGATATCCGACTGGGTTCTATCCTCAAAAAATCGCCAGGCAATAATTAAGCGGTCCCTTTCCGGCAGCTTTTGTAAGAGCTCGTTAACTGAGATTCTTTCCAGCCAGGGAAGATCACCCTCTTCGCCTTTTAGTTGATCGAGAAGGTAAATCGGATCGCCATCGTCTTGATGCAGGGTTTCGTAAATTGAAGTAGGGGCCTGGGCAGCTTCCAGGGCATTCACGACTTCCTCCCGGTTTAAGGAGAGTTCTGCGGCTATTTCACCCACAGATGGTTCCCTGCCCAGGCGCGCCGTGAGTATTTCCCTGACCTGCTGGATCTTATAAGCCAGTTCCTTGACCGAGCGGCTGACCTTAACAGGATTGTCATCCCTTAAGAATCTACGGATTTCACCAACAATCATGGGTACGGCGTAGGTAGAAAACCTTACATCGTAATTAAGGTCAAACTTGTCAATAGCCTTCATCAGACCGATGCAACCAATCTGGAAAAGATCTTCCAATTCATAGCCGCGGTTATGAAATCTTTTAACAAGATTAAAGACCAGTTTTAAGTTGCAATTAACCAGCTTGTCCCTGGCTAAACCATCTCCCGCCTTGGCCTTTTTGAGCAATTCTTTAATTTCGGGATCCTTTAGCAACGGAAAGCGGGGCAGGTTCATATCAACCAACCTGCTGCTCATTTTTTTCATCTCCTATTATTGTTCCGGATTTACCGGATTTAAAGGAGCTGTTCCGGAACCAGCCCGCTTGCTCATGATAACCCTCGTCCCGTGTCCGGGTGTTGAGTCCACCCGAAAGCTGTCCATAAAGGACTGCATAAACACAAAGCCCAGGCCGAGACGTTCTGAGTCTGTGGTAAATGCGGGCTCCAGGGCTTTCTTGATATTTTTAATGCCCCTGCCGTCATCTTCCACTCTTAACTCCAGGCTGTCAGTGGTTAAAGCAGCCTGGATTCTAATCAATCTATCCGGTATTTTTCTGTAACCGTGAATAATGGCATTGCCCACTGCTTCGGAAACAGCCACTTTAATCTCCTCCAGGTCGGAAAGGGTAAAGTCAAGCTGGGCGGCAAAAGCCGCCACCGTTACCCTGGCGAAAGCGACATTGGCCGGAATGCTTAAGAATTCCAGTTTCATCTGGTTAATATATTTCATTAAAGGCCCTCCTAACCGATTTTTGCCAATGCATCGGATTCGCTTGCTAATTCCTTCATAATCCGGAAAAGCCCGGACAATTCCAGGATTCTGCGTACCTGGGGCTGAGGGGAGACAAGCATAACTTTGCCGCCGTTTTTTGACACCCGCTTGTAGCGGCCCAGCAGGACCCCCAGACCGGAACTGTCGATAAAAGTTACCCCGGCCAGGTTAAAAACCAGGTTTCTGACTGGTTCTTTGTCCAGAGCCTGCTCCAGGGTGTGACGGAAATGATCGGCGGCGGCGAGATCGAGTTCGCCCTGCGGTCTGATAAATAGCGTTTCCTGCCTCAACTCAAGATCTAAGAGCACAGGCGGTCATCCTTTCCTTCTAGTTAATTGTTCATCCATCCTGCTAAATCTTACCAAATATACGGAAAAAAGGCAAGCTCGGGGGGGATTAATCCTGTAAATAGCTTAAAAACTAAAACAAAAAAATTACAGGTACCACCGGGGACGGGGCAACCTTTGAAATGCTTGTTGTCCCAGTCCCGGCAACTGCACCTGTTATGTCCGGTGTTGAACCGGCAAAAAGGCCTCCCCGGGCTATTTCCGAAGCAGTTTGTATCAAATCAACGTTCCCTTACAAAGGGACTGTCACCTAAAAGCCTGTCCGGATCTTCCCATAGGCGGGCCGCCTTTCCTTCAAGAAGTTTTTTAGGTTAATAGACCCCGTCTATTACTCTTTTAATTTGCTGCAGCATATTTAGTTTTGGCACGTCCTGTTCCGCGATAAGTTTGACCTTAAGTGTTTCCTGCCCTTCCCTGGTCACAACGTAAGTACCTATTTCCTGTCCCTTTGCTACCGGTGCGTCAATCAAATCCGGCAATTCAATTTTTGTTTCGAATCCTTTTTCTTCACCCCTGGGAACTATAACGCTGACCTTGTCCAGGGTCAGGGCGTCGACAGTTTCACTTAAGCCCTTGCCAACCTTGACGGAACCCACCCTGGCCCCCAGGGCGGCAAAGTTTACCGCCCTGTAGCGGGCAAAGCCAAAATCATACAGTTTGCTGGATTCCCGGAAGTGACTCTGGGGCTCAACCGTTCCCAGAACAACGCAGATCAGCCTCAGGCCGTCCCTTTCAGCTGAAGAGGCGAGACAATATTTGGCGCTTTCCGTCCATCCGGTTTTTCCGGCGTCCGCACCGTTATACCACCACAGCAGTTTGTTGGTGTTCCAGAGCTTAAAGGCCCCCCCCCGCAAATCGGATTCCTTCATGACGGTAATTTTCCGGAAGAGCTGGTTTTTTAGTCCCTCTTTCAAGATCACGGCCAGATCATAAGCGCAGGTATAGTGATTTTCTGCGGTGAGCCCGTGACAATTTACAAAGTTAGTGTTGGCCAGGCCCAGCTTCCTGGCTTTATCATTCATGTCCTGAACAAAGGCTTCTTCGCTCCCGGAAATGTGTTCGGCTACTGCCACACTGGCGTCGTTGGCCGATTGCAAGCCGATAGACAGCAGTAGCTCCCAAAGGCTCATCTCTTCACCGGGTTCCAGATAAATCTGCGAACCGCCCATTTCCCAGGCATTTTCACTGGTGACAACGCTGTCCGACAGTTTAAAATCTCCTTTTTCAACAGCTTCCGTGGCCAGCAGGAGGGTCATCAGTTTTGTAACACTGGCCATGGGTAACTGTTTATGCGCTTCTTTTTCATAAATAATTCTGTCTGTGACCGGTTCCAACAGCACGGCCGCTTCGGCGGTGGTTTCCGGGGCCCCGGGGGCGCCATCCCTGTTTTCCGTTGTCTTTACCGGCTCCGGGGCGGCCCAGGCTGCCTGTCCAACGGCAAAACCAAGAAAAAAAACTACCAAAAATAAAAAGAGCAGGTTTTTTTTCCAAGACATAAGAATACCTCCTTCGTCTGAAAAACTATAAAAGCAACAGTTATTTTGTATTATGTTTCCTGGCCCCAAAGTTATGCATAGACTAATTTCAAAAACAAAAAAGCCCCCACTATTTAGCAGGAGCAGGACTTTTCAACTAATCGGGAGGGATTTCACCCGGGACAACCTTTATTATTGAATTACCTCATACACGTAAGTAAGGGGGGGCGGTTTTTGCTTACTGTATGTATAGGCCTTTTGTATAACAATTTCAGCTTCCCGCCGCTCTTGCAAATTTGTATGGAGAAGGCAGAGAGGTTCCCCCTTTTCAACCCAATCCCCTATTTTTTTAATAATAGTCAGACCCGCGGAGTGATCCACCGGAGCGTCCTTCGTCCTGCGCCCCGCCCCCAGGAGCATTGCCGCCGTTCCCAGGGCTTCGGCATTTATAGCGGTTACGTAGCCTTCTGTCGGGGCCTTTACTGGAACATGATATTTGGCCCGGGGAAGCCTGTCCGGGTTGGACAGAACTTCCGGATCCCCGCCTTGAATCTTGATCAGCTTCTTAAAATTATGGAAAGCTAAACCGGAATCAATCAGCTTTTCCAGTTCCCCGCGGGCATGGGACAAGTCATTATAGACCCCGCCCAGGACAACCAGGTGTGACGCCAGGGTCAGGGCCACGGTGGCCAGATCGCCGGCGCCCCTGCCCTGGAGCACTTCGCCAGCTTCTCTGACTTCGTTGGCGTTGCCCACCTCGAAACCCAGGGGTTGACTCATGTCTGTAATAACAGCAACGGTCCTTTTGTGCAGGGACCTGCCGATTTGAACCATTGTACGGGCCAGTTCCCTGGCCTGGTCCAGGGACTTCATAAAGGCTCCGGAACCAACCTTCACATCCAGGACAATGGCGTCCGCGCCGGAAGCAATTTTTTTACTCATTACCGAGGCAGCAATTAAAGGTATGCTATCCACTGTGGCTGTGGCGTCTCTCAGGGCGTAGATCATCTTGTCCGCAGGAACTAATTCTGAACTTTGCCCTGTTACAGCCATTTTATAGGTATTGACATTATGGATAAATTCGGCTCTGGAAAGCCTTGTATTGAATCCTTCAATGGCTTCCAGTTTATCAATGGTTCCTCCTGTGAAACCCAGCCCCCTGCCGGACATCTTTGCCACCGGCAAGCCGGCGGAGGCAACCAGGGGAATAATAATTAAACTGACCTTATCCCCCACGCCCCCCGTGGAATGCTTGTCCACTTTAATTCCCTTAATCCCGGTTAAATCAATCCGAGCACCCGAGTTAATGAAGGCAAGGGTAAGGCTGGCTATTTCTTCCCGGTTCATTCCTTTAAAGTATATGGCCATCAAAAGGGCAGACATTTGGTAATCAGGGATTTCACCCGTTGTATATCCTTTAATGATAAAGTCAATTTCCGCCTTGTTCAGCTCTAAACCCTGCTTTTTTTTGTGAATCAGGTCAACCATTCTCATTTTCAAGTTACCCCCTGAATTTTCGGGTCTGCCGCGGCGACCTCGCGCCAAAAACTTTTACCAGTTGGGAACTGCAGGCCAAATATCTCAGCCACTGTGGCAGCCACATCGGTAAAGGATTTCCTTACACCCAGGTCTACTCCGCCCAGGACGGGTTTGCCGCAGATTAACAGGGGCACGTATTCCCTGGAATGGTCTGTTGAGGGGGTTGTGGGGTCACAGCCATGGTCCGCAGTGATGATTAAAACATCGTTTTCCCCCAGGGCTGCCAGCAAGCCCGGCAGCATCCGGTCAAACTCCTCCAGGGCTCCGGCGTAACCCCCGGGATCGTTGCGGTGACCGTATAGCATATCAAAATCGATGAGATTTACAAAGATTAACCCCCCGGGGCCGGACCGGATTTGTTCTGCGGCCTGTTCCAGAGAGTCCCGGTTCCCCTTGGTGGGAAAGGACGCCGTAATCCCTTCCCCGTCGAAAATATCACTAATCTTGCCCACTGCAGTGACTGGAATCCGGTTTTCCCGGAGCAGGTCCAGCACCGTTTGACCCGGCGGTTTCAGGGAAAAATCATGACGGTTTGCGGTTCTGTAAAAACTGCCCGGTTCCCCGGCGAAGGGCCTGGCAATAACCCTTCCCACAGCATGTTCGCCCGCCAGCATTTCCCTGGCAATCCGGCAAATTTCGTACAGTTTCTTTACAGGAATAACCTTTTCGTGGGCGGCTACCTGGAATACACTGTCCGCGGAAGTATATACGATGGGGTAACCTGTTTCCATGTGCCTTTCCCCCAGCTCCGCGATAACAGCCGTACCGGAAGCAGTTTTGTTTCCCAGGACCGCAAGCCCGGTTGCTTCCTGGAAAGGCCCGATGATTTCCGGGGGGAAGCCGTTGGGATAGACCGGAAAAGGACGCTTCAGGATTAGTCCGGCTAACTCCCAGTGGCCGGTTGTTGTGTCCTTGCCGGCGGATCTTTGGGCCAGTCGTCCGTAGGAAGCCCCTGGCCGGCGGGACGGGGGTACGCCTTCCACGTGAAGAATATTACCCAGGCCCAGGCTTTCCAGGTGAGGCATTTTGAGACCTCCCACCGCCCGCGCCGTATTGCCCAGGGTATTACTTCCGGTATCACCGTATTCGTGCGAATCGGGCAATTCACCCACGCCGACGCTGTCCAGCACCAGTAAAACCACCCTTTTGAGCTCCACGCTAACATGACCTCCTTACGCAGGCAGGATACCTGATGGGCAAACATTTCAGCCATAATTTTAAAAATCAAGCCCGGGGGTGGGTACGGTCATAGACCTCCCTGAGCCTTTTTTTAGTCAGGTGGGTATAAATCTGTGTTGTGCTTATATCGGCATGTCCCAGCAGTTCTTGCACAGAGCGGATATCCGCTCCGTTTTCCAGCAGGTGAGTGGCAAAGGAATGCCTCAAGGTGTGCGGCGTAATCCGGGCCCCTATATTAGCCTTAACCGCGTATTTTTTTATGATTTTCCAGAAACCCTGCCGCGTCAGCCTGCCCCCGCGCTGGTTGACAAAGAGCGCTGTTGTGGCGCCGGGTTTAACTAGTTTACACCTTCCCCGTTTAAGGTATTCGGTAAGGTAATGTGCAGCTACGTCACCCAGGGGTACCATCCTTTCTTTGGACCCTTTGCCCAAACAACGAATACACCTGTGCTGCAGGCTGAGTCGCTCCAGGTCCAGGGAAACAAGTTCGGAAACCCTGATCCCTGTGGCATAAAGCAGCTCCAGCATAGCCTTATCGCGCAGGCCGGGCGGTTCACCAAGGATGGGCTGGCCCAGCAACAGATCTACTTCCTTAACCGAAAGGACCCTGGGCAGCTTCTGGGGGAGTTTAGGCGTATCCAGCCTGGAAGAGGGGTCCCGGGGGAGAATACCCTCGGCTGCAACGTAACGGTAAAAGGATTTTACAGCCGCAAGGCGGCGAGCTATGGTTGCCGGTGATTTACCGCCCACCTGAAGCTGAAAAAGGTAGGACATAATGACATCCTTATTCGTCTTTTCCAGGGTATGCAGGTTATATTTACGGCAAAAGGCAACGAATCCCTCCAGGTCCGTCCGGTAGGAATCTATCGTATTATCGGCAAGGCCCCTTTCCACGTTGAGAAAATCCAGGTAATCGGCCACAATCTTTTCCAAATCAGCCTGCCTCCGCTTCAAAAAAAAACCTTATATCGGGACTCTACTTCCACGCTTAACCAGTGTAATCCTTTATTGCCCCGGCTGGTCCTACAACAAAAAATTGGCGGTCAGCTTGATTAGAAAAGGCGTTAAATATACTTCGGTCAGGCCGGCCAAAAAGGCCAGGACTGTTAAAAAGATCATAAGTCCGCTGTAAAGCAGGAAGCTGGGCCAGATTACAATCTTGGAATTTCTAAACCTTTTGGCTAGAAGCAGGGCAAAAGACAGGGAGGCCACACTTCCCAGCAGCAGGGCCGGCAGGAAAAAAATATTCTGAGGCAGGACGGCCGCGCAGGACAGGATAATCCCCTGAATGTTTTTTTGCCAGCCCAGAAAGACCAGGGTAAAACCAAGCACAAACCCCCGGGTAAAAACCAGCATTAAAATAACTGGGATGCCAATGATGGTAAGGCCAAGAAGATAAACAGCCGCAATTAAAAAAAGGTTGTTGCGCAGCACAGGGCTTAGGGCCAGGGCCGGTTCCGTTTCAACAAACGATGCCATTTCCACAAAGCGATCCAAATAGAGGCTGAGTTCCTGGATCTGTCCGGTTTGCAGCCTATAGACGCTCAACGTCCCCGCCGCAAGTCCCAGGGCAAAGGCAAAAAGGACGATAAAATAAGCTGGCCAGTTGTGCCTGAATGATTTAGACCAAAAACCTTTTAACCCGCGAGCCAACTTCGATCCCCCCCACGTGTTCCCCCTTTATTCTTATGGATAAGCACGGGCGTTTATGATGGCTCCGGTATGATTTGTCCCAGGCGGACATAACTTAGTAGTGAGGTTTAAAAAAGGTGAAGGGTTGGGGGGATCAGAATGGTTAAAGTATATACCAGGCTGGACGGCATTTTTATTTGCGGAAAAATAAAAGAAGTCCGGCGTTTGCTGCAGTTATATGCTGGCAGGCACCGGACCGTTAGGGAACTCATTGCCGGCAAGCTCCATTAAAAAGCCCGGCATTGGGCTGCCCGCAGGATTTCCAAAAGATATTCAGCGTTATTAACAAGATCGGCAGTGGTGATGTACTCTTCACAGGTGTGCGCTTTTTTCATACCTACACCTAAAACCACCGTGGGGATACCCCTTTGGTTATAAATGTTGGCGTCACTGCCTCCGCCTGTCTTTCCCAATTTAGGTTGAAGGCCAAGCTTATATGCTGCTTCCAGGGCAACTTTAACCGGCGGGGATTCCTCCCCCAGATGAAAGCTATTGTAAATCGTTTCCACAAAAATTTCGGCCCTGGCGCCGTTGTTCTCCGCTACCCTGGAAACTTCCCGGCACATCCGGGCTGTTTGGGCCTCACGCTTGGAGTTGTTTAAACTTCTGGCTTCGCCCTGGATGGTAACGCTGTCCGGTACGATATTGGATGCCCTGCCCCCCGAAATAATACCAATATTGCATGTTGTTTCGTGGTCAATCCGGCCCAGATTCATTTGGGCGATGGCTTCGGAGGCCACTTTGATGGCGTTTATCCCGTCTTCCGGGTTCATACCCGCATGGGCGGCCTTTCCCCTTATGGTAATTCCAATTCTGTCCTGGGAAGGCGCCCTGTTGATAATGGTGCCCGGGCTCCCGTCGCTGTCCAGGACAAATCCGTAACGTGCCTTCAACAGATGATATTGAAGATTTTTAGCGCCGTACAAGCCGTCTTCTTCCCGGATAGTGAAAACTATTTCCAGACCGCCATGTTCCAGGCGCTGTTCCCGGACAATCCTTAAGACCTCCAGGATTGTTGCGATGCCCGCCTTGTCGTCAGCTCCCAGCACCGTATCGCCGGCTGAACTGATTACCCCGTCTTTCAGAACAGGCCTGACACCTGTACCCGGTTCCACAGTGTCCATGTGGGAGCACAGCATAATAACCGGTCCTCTGCCCTTACCAGGCAGCCACCCGATCACATTGCCGCTGTTGGAACCTGCTGCTTTACCAGCTTCGTCCTCCCTCACTTCCAGTCCCAGGTCCGCCAGTTTGTGGATCAGGAGATCGGCTATTTGCCGCTCTTTACCGGAAACGCTGTCCACCTGAACCAGTTCTAAAAATTCCGCAATGAGACGTTCCGGGCGGACCGTACGATCGTTCACAACCCTCAGCTCCTCGCTCGATAAAAATTATTCCCCAAAAGAGTTTTTATACGCCGCGGCCAATTCCATTCCCCTTTGCAGCGCCTTTACGTTTACAGGGATCATCCGGTGATGACGCTCCGGCAGAACTTCCCGCAGGGATTTTTCCACAGCTTCAATGGTTACCACCCCTGTTAAAGCCAGCAATACGCCCAAAATAACATTGTTGGCAACCCTGCCGTCACCCAGGGCCTCGGCTTCTTCATTGGCCCGGATGCGGACAACCTGCACGTCTTTCCTTTGGACCGGTGAATCAACCAGGGAGCTGTTGATCAGGATCAAGCCGCCTGGAATCACCGTCTGCTCAAACCTGGCTAAAGAGGGGTTATTCATTACAACCAGCACCGTTGGTTCAGTTACAATGGGCGAACTGACCTGCCGGTCAGAAATGGTAACACCGCAGTTGGCGACACCACCCCTCTTTTCCACACCATAGACGGGAACATAGGAAACCTGCTTCCCTTCCAAAAGACCTGCCTGGGCCAGGAGCTGGCCCGTGGACAGGGCGCCCTGCCCGCCAAAACCGGCAATATAGATTTCCTCAAGCATTTAAAACACCCCCGGAGGTAGTTTATATTCGCCCAGCGGGTAATAGGGGACCATTTTTTCCTCCAGCCATTTTACCGCCTCCAGCGGCGAAAGACCCCAGTTGGTAGGGCAAGTGGAAAGAACTTCCACCAGGGAAAATCCCAAACCTTTCAGCTGAACTTCGAAAGCCCTTTTAATAAACCTTTTGGCCTGGATGATTGCCTTTGGAGTGTGGACCGCAACCCGGGCCAGATATGCGGTTCCTTCCAGGGGCGCCAGCATTTCGCAGACCCGGATAGGATAGCCGCTGGTATCCCTGTCCCGGCCGAAAGGGGTGGTTTTGGTGACCTGTCCCATAATTGTGGTTGGAGCCATCTGGCCGCCGGTCATGCCGTATATTGCATTATTTATAAATACGGCGGTAATTTTTTCGCCTCTGGTAGCTGCGTGAACAAATTCCCCGGTACCGATGGCAGCAAGGTCCCCGTCCCCCTGGTAAGTAAACACCACCCGGTCCGGCAACACCCTTTTAATACCTGTAGCTACAGCCGGCGCCCTGCCGTGGGAGCCCTGAAACATGTCTATCTCGAAATAATCCATGGCAAATACGGAGCATCCCACCGGCGCCACCCCGATAGCAGTATCCTGGATGCCCAGTTCCTCAATAACTTCCGCAACGAGACGGTGGGCCACTCCGTGGGTGCAACCGGGGCAGTAATGGAAAGGCACATCCTTGAGAATCAGGGGCCTTTTAAAGACTTTCTTCACTTTACTTCACCCCCGCTGTACAGTTTTTGCACTTCCTGGAGAATTTCCCTGGCTACCGGGACCATTCCGCCCATACGCCCGTAATGGTAAACGGGTACCCTCCCCCTCACCGCCAGCTGTACATCCTCCACCATCTGACCCATGTTCATCTCAACAGTTAAAAAGCATTTCGCTTTTCCGGCGCCCGCTGCCAGGAGTTTGGCAGGGAAAGGCCACAGGGTAACAGGTCTGACCAGTCCCGCCGGGATCCCCATCTGCCGGGCTTTTTCCACCACAGCCCGGCAAATCCTGGAGACGGTGCCGAAGGCAACCAGAACTATTTCAGCGTCCTCCAGCAAGTACCCCTCGCAGTCCTGCTCTTTATTGATTATTTGAGTATATTTGTCCCTTAGCCTTAAGTTAAGGTCCTCCATTTCCTCGGGGATAACAAAGCAGGAATTAATCACCTTTTTACTATCTGGATGATCAATCAATCCGCTGGCTGCCCAGGGTTTGGGCGGAAATTTTCGCTGTACTTCATCCTTAAGTTCCACGGGCTCCATCATCTGGGCCATGATTCCGTCTGCCATAACCATAACCGGGTTGCGGTAGTAATCAGCCAGTTCAAAGGCTTTTTCGGTCAAGTCCAGAATTTCCTGGACCGAGTTGGGAGCCAGCACAATCAAGCGGTAATCTCCGTGGCCGCCGCCCTTGGTGGCCTGAAAGTAATCCGCCTGGGACGGGGCGATATTCCCCAGTCCGGGACCGCCCCGCATCATGTTCACAACGACGCAGGGCAGTTGGGCGCCGGCCAGGAAGGATAGACCTTCCTGCATCAGGCTGATCCCGGGTCCGGATGAGGAGGTCATAACCCTGGCGCCCGCTCCGGATGCGCCGTAGACCATATTAATGGAAGCCACTTCACTTTCAGCCTGCAGATACAGGCCTCCCACCTCCGGCAGTCGTTTCGCCAGGTAATGGGTCAATTCACTTTGCGGTGTAATGGGGTAACCAAAGAAATAACGGCAGCCGGCACGAACCGCACCTTCGCCGATAGCCTCGTTTCCTTTCATTAAAACCCTGCTCAAACTGCTTTCCCCTCCCTCTCCACTTCAATAACCATATCCGGACAAACCAGCGCGCAAAGGGTACAGCCCGTGCATTTTTCCATTTCTTCCACAGTTGCCGGGTGGTAGCCCATCTCGTTAATTCGTCCCGACATGCTGATAATTCCCCGGGGGCAAACAGCAGTACACAGGCGGCAGCCTTTACAGCGTTCTTCCCGGAAGATGACCCTGGCCAATAACGATCCCCCCTTTGATTGGAATTCTTTCCTTGGACTTATGAAAGCACAGGCAGGAGCGGTGATAATTGTTCCGGCAGCAGTCTGCAATTAGTCAAACCATTTCACTGTCCTGCCAGGGCAGTTTCAACATTAGATCCAGCGGGAAAACCGGTACATCCCGGATTTTCAAACCCCCTGCCAGGTCCCTGCGGACGCCCAGGAAGGCCACGGGCAGTTCTAATTGGTGAGCTGCCTCCAAAACAAGGTGGTGGCCCTCCAGAACCATTTCCGGAACAGTTTCAGGACCCAGATTGGGATTGCTGATAAGGGCGCTTACCTTGAGCCGGGATGCCCGCTCGATCCTTTTCAGGATCAAAAGAATACCGGGCACATCCCTGGTGTGCAGCCGGCAAGTGTTGACTACCAAATAAAGGTTGAAAGAATCGTCAGCCAGACTGTTTTTATAACGGCCCAAAGCCGTGGCCCCGATATCATCGCCGCCCACATCCAAAACGCCATAATTATCAGTGTCTTCCAAAACGCCCAGAATGGCCGGCGGCAGAGCTGGAACGTCAGCCCCCGCCAGCTTTCCCCGGGGGCTGACAACATTGATCCCCCTGGCTTCAAGGGCTTTTCTGACCGACCTGATTCTAAAATAGGGATTTATCAGATCAAGATCGACGGCTGTCACCTTTTTACCCGTTTCTTGAAGCTTAACAGCATAATTTAACGCCAGTTCGGTTTTACCGCTGCCAAAAGCGCCGGTGAAAATACTTATACGTTTGATTTTCTTCAACAATACCACTCACTTTGACAATCCTAATATCTTCGACGAAAAACTATAAAAATCCTTGCAGGGTCTTTTTAAAAGGGTTCTCCGGCAAAAATAAAAAAACCTGACGGCAGATTTCATAATAATGTATTTTAATACCATATTTTGTTCACAACTGTTTCTCGTTTTTATACCTAATAATATATCACTTTTAAAGTCGTTTTGTAAAACCAGCTTCAATAAAAAAACAAAGCATAATTCTGACCTTTTTACTGAAAAGACAGGATTACACTTTTAGAGATTTGGATTTTCGATTGTCTTTCTCAATAAATTATTTCTACTATTACAAGCGTTGCTTTATAAATCAGCTAACCTTGGTTTCAATCCTCAATTTGTCTGCGACCATGGCTATAAACTCCGAATTGGTCGGCTTACCCCGCTCCAGATTGATTGTGTAGCCAAAGAATTTGGTCATCATCTCCACGTTCCCCCGGTCCCAGGCGAGCTCTATGGCATGTCTGATAGCCCGTTCCACCCGGCTGGGCGTTGTTTGGAATTTTTGAGCTATCATTGGGTACAACTCCTTGGTAACGGCGCCCAATAAATTAACCTCACTGATAACCATCAAAATTGCATCCCTCAAATAATGATAACCCTTGATGTGGGCTGGAACCCCCATTTCATGAATGATGTTTGTCACAGCAACATCCAGGTTTTTGGGCTTAACCGGGGAGATGTACTGGGATACATTGACGCCTTGGGCCAGCTGCCGGATCCGGGTGGCGAGAACATTAAAGTCAAAAGGTTTTAAAATATAATAATCTGCTCCCAATTCAACTGCTCTTTGGGTTACACTTTCCTGACCAAAGGCTGTTAGCATAATAATTTTAGGTTTGTTTCCGGAGTTGTATACGGCGAACTTTTCCAGTACACCAATTCCGTCCAGGTGGGGCATGATAATATCCAGCACTACCACGTCAGGATTGTTCTCCTGTATCATTTGCAGGGCTTCCAGGCCGTTATAAGCGATGCCAACCAGATTTAAATCTTCCTGTTCACTAATGAACTCTTTGAGCAATTCACAGAAATCCCTGTTATCGTCCGCAATTAAGAGCCTGATAGATTTATTCGTCATAAAAAATTCCCGCCTCCTATTATTTCTATAAATTGTAAATATATATATTTACCCAACAGATTCGACGGCTTTAAAAAAAGTCCTTTAAGGTTTTACGGGAAATTTTAAAAAATGCTGTAATTAGGTAAATATTCCAATTTAACACATCGGAATATTATCCTGTCCTTGGCATTTCTGACATACCCTGTTCTATTGCCGGGTATAAATCACCTGCCCACAGCATCCATTCCGCCGGCACGCCGTAACCTCTGGCGGGATCATTAACAAAAACATGCGTAACCGCCCCAACAAGCTTGCCGTCCTGAATAATGGGGCTGCCGCTCATACCCTGGATGATGCCCCCGGTTTCATCCAGGAGTCGGGGGTCGGTGATCTGAAGGACCAGTCCCTTACCGTCTTCTTTGGACTGGGGATTGATTCTAACTATTTCCAGGTTGAAGCTTTCAATTTTGTTACCTTTCAATACAGTCATCATCTCCGCTTGCCCCTCATGGATCTGGTTCAAAGCGGCCACTGGAATAGGTTCCTGGAAGGAGATATTTTCCAGTGGTTTTTGCAGCCGGCCGAAAATTCCCAGTTTAGTATTACGGGTTACTGTTCCACTCAAAGGATCATTTTCCTGGAAAGTACCGATTTTTTCACCGGGTTGACCACGTTTCCCTTTAAATACACCCTGTACGGCGGCCCCTACGATCTTTCCGTCGCCCAGGTCCACCGGCCGGTTTGTGCCAGTGTCGTTGACGACATGCCCCAGGGCGCCGTAGGACATACTTACAGGCTCGTAAAAAGTAAGCGTCCCAACACCTGCTGCGCTGTCCCTGATCATCAGGCCTACTTTGTACTGTAAGGTTTCCCTGCAAAAAACCGGTTTCAGCCGGGTAACAAATATTTTGTCACCACGCTTAACTTCTAATATTAACGGTTGTCCCGCGGCCCCGGCTGCGGCTGCAAAATCCTTCAACTGACTGTCGCTTATTACAGCCTTGCCACCTATCTTTAAAATAAGATCGTTTTTTATTATACCGGAATCCGCAGCGGGGTTGACTTTACGGCCGGTTTCATCTTGAACTTCATAGCTGTCAACCACAATAATTCCCTGGGAGTGCAGTAAGACCCCGATGGATTGACCGCCGGGAATTACTCTTACAACCGGTACTATGCTAACAATCATATCCCTTATTGGCAGTACGCCGAAAAGGGATATCCTTACGACCTGCTGCCGCGGTTGGGTAGGCAGCGGGGTTATTCCGCCCCGGAGTTCCTTTGTTTTGATATTTTTAGCAAAAGCTTTGTGTTCGTCTTCAATTATTTTAGCTTCTATGCTATTTTCAACGAAAGCGGGGAGTCTTAATCTAAGGGGTTCACCTGCAGTAACAGAATGCCTGGCTGGTGGTAGTATGGTGGTCTGTAACTGAAATGTTAACATGCCTGATAATAACAGCAAGATACCAAACAATAAACAGCATGTTTTCCCCTTCAAGCATCACCCCTCCAGTTTTATTGCAACCCACCTCCAAAGACTTTAATATCCATAGCAAACTTTGATAAATCTATTTATATTTCTTCGTAAACTTAAGATAACCTCAAATATATTAAATATACAATCTAATTATGTATGAACATACCATAACCATAATATAATTAAGTTTATAAGTGCTTAGTAAGTTTTGGTTTTAAATCAATATGTTAAAATAGATGCGCAATAGATAAATAATAGATAAATAACAACCAGGTTTTAATAAATCCGGTTTTCGCTTGCCTTTATATTAATATTTTGTTGCCGAATGCATCATTTGTCTGGCATGCTGAAGGGTGATCTGGGTAATATCCTTACCCCCAAGCATTCTTGCCAATTCTTCCAGTCTTTCTGTATCGTCAAGCAGTTCTATCCGGGTGATTGTCCGCTCACCTTCAAAATCTTTGATGATTCGGTGATGGGCTCTGGCGTGGGAAGCCACCTGGGCCGAATGAGTTACACAGATAACCTGGCGGTGTTCCCCCAGCCGGGATAGTTTTTCAGCAACAGCCTGAAGCGCCCTGCCGCCAATACCGGTATCTACTTCATCAAAAACCAGGACAGGAATTTCATCGGCTTTTGCCAGTAATACTTTAAGGGCCAGCATGATTCTTGAAAGTTCCCCACCGGAGGCAATTTTAGCCAGCGGTTTGAGTGGTTCCCCGGGGTTGGGGGAAATTAAGAAGTCAATCTGCTCCCTGCCTGAAGCAGATGGATTGGCCAGCTCAAAAAAACCCAACCTGAACTCCAGCCGGCCCAACTCCAGGGAGCCCAGTTCACCGGTCATATCCTTTTCCAGTTGTACCCCGGCCAATTTTCTCGCGGCGCCAAGTTTAAGCGCTGCCCGGTTGTACGCGTCAGCCAAATCAGACAGCTGTTTTTCGCTATCCTCCAGTTTATCTTCCAGGTTTTCCAGGTGAGCCAGTTCCTGGCCCGCGGAATAAAAGAATTCCTGCACTTCGGAGATACTGTTTCCGTATTTTTTCTTGAGCCTTTTAATCATTTCCAGGCGTTCTTCCACGGCGTTAAGCCTGTTGGGGCTGTATTCAGCCCCGTCCCGGCAGGAGGAAATTTCCCGGGCTATGTCCTCAATAAGATACAGGGCATTTTGCAGGGCGGCGTGAATACTTTCGGTTCTTTTATCCAGTTGGGCCAAACTCTTAAGGGTGTTAGCCGCCTCGGCCAGCAAGTCCCTGGCGGCGGTCCGGCCGTCACAACCATCATACAGCAGTGTGTAGGCCTTAGCAGCCAGCTCGCTGATCCTTTCTGCGTTGGCCAGCATTGTTTTTTCGGCTAGCAGTTCCTCTTCTTCGCCGGGCTTAAGGTTCGCGAAGTTAATTTCTTCAATTTGGTAGCGCAATGTATCCAGGCGCCTGGCCCTTTCCGCCGCGGAGCCGGAAATTTTTTTAAAATTAAGGCGTGCGGAGTCCCATTTCTTAAAAATTGACCGAACCTCTTCCAGGTGTTCCAGGACTTCCTTTCCCCCGAATCTGTCCAGGAGTTCCAGCTGCCGTTCCTGATCAAGAAGGGAGTTTTGCTCATGCTGTACATGCAGATCGGCCAGATTCCGGCCTATGCCTCTATAAAATCCCAGGGAGACGACCTGGCCGTTAATCCTGCAGATATTCTTGCCGGAACGGGCTACTTCTCTGGAAAGAAATAGAATTCCATCCTCGGTGGCATCAATACCCTGTTCCTTTAACAGGGAATCCAGGGAAGGCAGTCTAATAAAAGTAGCCTGCACCAGGGCTTTTTCTGCCCCGGTACGAATATAGTCGGAGGAAGCCCGTCCCCCCAGGGCCAACTGCAGCGCTTCAATGATAATGGATTTGCCCGCACCGGTTTCCCCGGTGAGAACATTAAGGCCCTTATGGAGGTCCATAGTGAGCAGTTCGATAATGCCGAAATTTCTGATAAAAAGACTCAAGAGCATGTTCTTACCCCCTGTTCAGGCTCAGGTCCTCGAATCTTTTTAACACTTCGCCGGTTTTTGGCTTTGGTTTAATAATGACCAGAATAGTGTCGTCCCCGCCCACTGTACCGATGATTTCCGGCCAGCGGGACTGATCCACGGCGGAGGCAACAGCCTGTGCTCCACCGGGTTGGGTTTTGATTACAATCAAATTTTCACTGTAGTCCAATCCTACCACTGAATCCCGGAAAAGGCGTTTTAAATTTTCCGGACCCCGGCAGGAACTATTTTCACCAGTTAGGGTGTAACGAGAAAGGTTATTTTCGCCGGATGTTTTACCAAGACCAAGTTCTTTGATGTCTCTGGAGACAGTTGCCTGGGTAACTGCAAAGCCGTATTTCCTTAAAGCTGCTGTGAGATCTTTCTGGGTTTCGATGATTTCACTCGTGATTATCTCCAGAATTTTATGCTGCCGTCTGTTTTTCAAGGGGTATAACCTGCCTTCTCAATTACAATCACGAAGGGCGCTTGCCGGGAGCGGTTTAGGAAGTCTATTTTAAGCACATGAAAATATCTTCCGTCCAGGGCGGAGGCCATCTCCTCCAGCTCCCGGTATTCCTCTTTACCGCCGGGATGCCCGGTATAAACCACGATACTTACCCGACCGCCGGACTTGAGCAGCTTCAGGGCGGTCCGGACGGCCTTGACGGTGGTGCCGGCGCTGCTGGTCACCCTGTGGTCGCCGCCGGGCAGATAACCAAGATTGAAGATAACTGCGTCAATGGGACCGGCAATGAACCTTCCCATTTCCTCGTGTCCGGCCTGAAGCAAATGAACCCTGTCTTCATAACCGTTTTGCTCCAATAGTAACCGTGTGTTTTTCAGAGCCAGGGGTTGGATATCGAAGGCGTAGACCTTACCCCGGGGACCTGCCAGGCGTGCCAGAAAAAGTGTATCATTACCGTTTCCAGCGGTGGCGTCGATTGCTGTTCCCCCGTCCACCAGAATTTCGGACAGGAACATTTGAGCCAGGTAAACTGCGCTGCCCAGACCCTTAAACGCCATTTCGCTCGCCTTCTTCCGTGAGCTTCTTTCTTAACAGTTCAAAGAAGCTCCTGCCCTCCAACCTTACAAACCTGGCCTTGCGCCGGGCACGGTTAACCACAACCTGGTCGTTTTTACTCAGGCTGAAACCGTGCTGACCGTCCATGGTCAGCATCACTTCACCCTGGCTGGACAGGATGACAACTTTGATTATACTGTCCGGCGCAAAAATCATGGGCCTGGACCAGAGATTATGGGAACAGATGGGTGTGAGGAGCAATAAATCCAGTTCAGGTGTTACCAGCGGCCCTCCCGCAGAAAGGGAGTATGCCGTGGAGCCTGTGGGGCTGGCGATAATCAGCCCGTCCGAAGGATAAGTATTGGCGTACTCATCGTTTACGTAGGTTTCCAGCAAAATTAATCTGGCAAAGGCTCCCTTGGCTATTACGGCATCGTTAAGGCCCGCTAAATGTTCAACCATCCTTCCCTCTCTATAGACCCTGGCTTCCAGCATCATCCGCTCTTCAATGTAATACTCGTCATGCAAAAGCTTTTCCAGGGCGGGTAAAGCCTCCGGAACATCGATCTCAGTCAGGAATCCCAGGTGACCGAGATTAACACCGATAATGGGGGTTCCCGACCGGGCCACTTTGCGGGCTGTTCTCAAAAGGGTCCCATCACCGCCAAAGACGATCATACATTCGGCCCTTTCGATCAGGTGATCCTGGGAAACACCGAGTCTGGCCAGACCCAGGGGTCCGGCGGCAGCTTCGTTGATTAGAACTGAACGGCCTTTGCTTTCCAGCCATTGAACGATTTGGGCAACCAGCTCCCGAACTCCTTTTTTGTTTAAATTAACCACCAGCCCAAAGGTGTCCAAAGCGATAGCCCTCCCTTTGCTCATGCCACAAATACAATAGTGTCAGGTCTGCCTCAATTCGGCGTGCGCCTGCTGAACTACGGGTAAAGGGCAGACACAGGCTTTGGGACAGTCATCTTTAATAAAAAACAGCAAATACTCTATGTTGCCCCGGGGGCCGGTGACAGGGGAAAAATCAAGGCCTGCCACGGACCAGCCCTGCACTAAAAAAAGATTTACCAGGCTTTCGATGATCTCCACGTGGACCTGCGGATCCCGCACTACACCTTTTTTACCGACTTTTTCGCGCCCCGCTTCGAATTGTGGTTTAATTAAGGCCACCCCGGCGGCCTCCTCAGTCAGCAGTCCGCCCAGTCCCGGCAGGACTTTGCCCAGGGAAATAAATGACACGTCAATGGTGGCGAAGTCAGGTTTTTTCCCCAGGATGTCAGGCGTAAGGTAACGGATATTAGTTCTTTCCAGGATTATCACCCGGGCATCGTTTCTCAATTCCCAGGCCAGCTGCCCGTAGCCCACGTCAACAGCATAGACCTGCCTGGCCCCGTGTTTTAAAGCGCAATCCGTGAATCCCCCCGTAGAGGCGCCGATATCCAGGACGATGCGCCCCTTTAAGTCAATGCCGAACACCCTGAGGGCCTTTTCCAGTTTCAAGCCGCCCCGGCTGACGTAGGGGATTGGGTTTCCCTTTACTTCCAGGGCAAGACTGGTTTGAACCAACAGGCCGGGTTTTTCAGCCCTTTGGCCGCCCACAAAAACCAGTCCGGCCATAATTGCCGCCCGGGCTTTTTCCCTGCTGGGGAAAAAGCCTTCTTCAGTCAGCCTTACGTCCAAACGTTCCTTTTTATGGGCCAAGTTAATGAACCGTTCCTTTCTCTTAATTGGGGGCAAGCCTTAGCCGCCTGGGGTAATTTTTACGGATAAATCTTCCCGAAATGGACCTGGCCACCTGTTCCACGGTAAGTCCGTACCGGGCCATCAAAAGGGCCGGATTGCCGTGCTCCACAAAGCTATCCGGAAAACCAAATGATTGCACGGAAATGTCGCCAAGACCCCTGGAAAGGAGCAGCTCCAGCACGGCGCTGCCAAAGCCGCAGGTCAAAATGTGTTCTTCCAGGGTGTAAACTTTTCCGGTTTTAAGGGCATGTTCGATGATGCATTTTTCATCCAGGGGTTTGATAAACCTGGCGTTTATTACGGCAGCGTCAATACCGGAGGAAGCCAATACCACTGCAACCTGTTCCGCCAGACGGACCATACTTCCAACCGCCAGGAGCACGACGTCCTTACCTTCCCGGAGCACCTGGGCCCGCCCGATTGGCAAAGCTTTAAGTTCTTCGTCCAGCTTGCGGCCGAAGGTTGTTCCCCGGGGATAACGGACCGCTGCCGGTCCCGGATGTTGAACTGCAGTAGCCAGCATGTGCTGCAACTCGTTCTCATCCCCGGGGGCCATGATCACCATATTGGGAATATGTCTTAAATAGGCGTAATCAAAGAGCCCGTGGTGGGTTGCCCCGTCCCCTCCCACCAGGCCCGCCCGATCGATAGCCAGGGTAACCGGCAGATTTTGCAGGCACACATCATGCAAAATCTGATCGTAGGCGCGCTGCAGGAAGGTTGAATAAATAGATACCACGGGACGAAAGCCTTCTTTGGCCAGACCAGCTGCCAGTGTTACGGCGTGCTGTTCGGCTATGCCAACGTCAAAAAAACGGCCCGGATAAAGTTTGGCAAAACTGTTCAACCCGGTGCCGCCGGGCATTGCTGCTGTAATAGCCAGGACTTTTTGATCCCTTTGGGCAAGTTTGGTAAGGGCGCGGCCAAAGACCTCCGAATATGAAGGCGCCTCGCTGCTCTTGAAAACTTCCCCCGTGGCTGGATCAAAGGCTCCCACCCCATGAAAGAGGTCGGGATTTTTTTCGGCCGGGCGGTAACCCTTCCCTTTTTGCGTGAGCATGTGGACCAGGACGGGACCCTTCTGGATCTTGGCCAGATTAAGGGTGGTGGTAATGGCCTTAAGGTCATGACCGTCAACGGGGCCCAGATAAGTGAAGCCCAGTTCCTCAAACAGCATGCCCGGAACAACCAGATATTTCAAACTATCTTTAATCCTTTCGCCAAACCTCAATAAAGCTGGACCAATGGGGACTTTTCTTAAAAGTTGTTCCAGTTCTTCCTTGCCCCTGGAATACATGGGGTCGGTTCTTAGGCGGGTCAAATATCCGGACATTGCCCCCACATTGTGGGCGATTGACATTTCGTTGTCATTCAAGATGACAATAAGGTTCTTTTTCAGATGTCCAGCATGATTCAGGGCCTCAAAGGCCATTCCGCCGGTCATGGCTCCGTCGCCGATAATTGCCAGGACGGCATGGTTCTCGCCTTTCAAATCCCGGGCGACAGCCATGCCCAGGGCTGCCGATATGGATGTACTGCTGTGGCCGGTACCGAAAGCGTCGTGAATGCTTTCAGCCGGCCGGGGGAAACCGCTGATCCCGCCGAATTGGCGGATGGTGCTGAATACGTCTTTTCTGCCTGTCAGTAACTTATGAATATAGCTCTGATGTCCAACATCCCAGATGATTTTGTCAACAGGCGAGTTGAACACCCGGTGTATGGCCAGGGTCAGTTCCACAACTCCCAAATTGGGCGCCAGGTGCCCGCCGTTTTTAGATACCGTTTTAATTAGCTCAAAGCGAATATCTCTGGCCAGTTCTTCAAGAGCGGCCAAACTCATTAAGCGGATGTCCTGCAGGGTATGTACCTGTTTTAATAAGTTACTCACGGCTATCCACCCTTCTTGCTTTTGCTCCGGCGCTTCTGAAAGGGGCTATAACCGGTATACTTCTCCAGCCTCGCAAGAAATTTACCCACCATAAAAATAACCTCTTCCGGGCGGCTTAAAGCATATTTTTTACCTGCCGCTTTGCCTGTAACTATACATACCGAAATCAGGGCGGTAAACAGCACATTTAGCCAAAATTGGTCAAACTGCAGTCCCCCCCGCAAAATTTGCACCACAATTGAAATCCCAAGCGCGCCGCTAACGGTTGTCGTGATATCGCCGATGACATCATTGGCGATATTGGCCACCTTGTCCGCGTTCCGGACTAATTGCAAACCGTTGGTGGCCCCTTCAACCCGCTTGGCGGCCTTGGCATTAAAGGGTACGTGTGAAGCGGCTGTTACGGCAGTTCCCACAACATCCGCGATAATGTTAATAGTTATAATAAAAAATAAAAAAAATAAAGACAAAACAATACTGTTTAATTTGGAAGCAAAGGTTTCAGAAAGAAGAGTAAAAATTACCGCAAGAATAAAGGAGCCCAAACCTACTAAAAAGATATATCTACTGGTTACAGTAGATTTATTATTTCCCAATAAAAGTCACCTCATGCAGCGATGCTTGGAGCGTCTAAGAACAGGGTATAATACAATTATATAAATCTAGGTGATAAGTGACAGCGGGCCGGATAAATATTGCGGCTTAGGTCCAGCAGGTTTTCCCAAACAACTGCCGGCTGTCGCCAAACCGGCGGTTTCCCTTTAAAGCTGTTTCCGGTCGTTTCCGTGCCCGGGGCTGGATTACCACTTAGTCCGCACTTTAATCCCCGGCCCGCCCTGGAAATCCGGACAGCCTAGGAGTTTTCCCCGACAGAATATACCCTTTCTAGCCTCTTTTGCAGTAGGGGTTTCAATTAACACCCGGCCGTTCACGGGCCCATGTCCGGCCGGCTGAAAAAAACTAATATCCACCGCTACCACTCAAGGCAGGCTACACTGCACGCAGCGGCTAACCACATGCAGGTTTAATCCCAAGCCATAGTTGACCACATCCGTTGTGCCAGAAATGGTTTCCCACGCACTTGGGTCTCCACGGGGGCGGGGTCAACGCCCACATGCCGTTGCGGGTCGCCCCACCCCCTTAACTCCCAGTACCAACCCCCGACTGGGCGTCGGCAGCCAGCACCAGGAACTTCATCGATGTGCCCTTGACGGATTTTTAGGCCCGCCTTCAAAAAGGTTCATCTGACTAGGATACTGTGTCACTTATCATCTAAAACTTTTTACCAGGAAGTAATTATAACATAAACCCGCGCTTTGTTTCAAACGGCGTATGTGCTCTAAAGGGCCGCTTTATAATAATTTGGCCGTTTTAACGACAATAGAATAAGCCAGGTCCCTGGGGCAAAGCCGGTATTTAATAATCCCGGTTTATCACAAATTGGACCAGTAATCTCAAAAAATCAGCTTGCTGCCCAAAACCGCTGAGGGCGGCAAGGGCGCCGTCGCATTCCAGGCGGGCTTTTTCCCGGGATTTTTCCAGCCCGAAAAGAGCTGGATAGGTGGCTTTGCTATTTTTCAAGTCGCTGCCCACCGGTTTTCCGATTTTATTTTCTTCGCCTTCCAGATCCAGGATGTCATCTTTAATTTGGAAGGCCAGGCCCAGGTGTTCGGCGTACCTGCTCAGCGCTTCCAATTCCTCTTCCCGGGCTCCGGCCAGAATTGCCCCGGTCCGGATGGCTATCCGGTAAAGGGCCCCGGTTTTGTTGCGGTGGATATACTTCAGGGTAGACTCATCAATATCTTCACCGGCAGAAAACGTGTCCACTATCTGACCACCGATTAAACCCCCGGTTCCGGCTCCCAGGGCCGCTTCGTAGAGGACCTTCAATACATCCCCGGGGCAGCCGGCTTTATTTTCGGCCAGCAATTGAAAAGCCAGGGTTAGCAGGGCATCACCGGCTAAAACGGCAACTGCTTCCCCGAAGACCCTATGACTGGTTAACTTACCCCGGCGGAAGTCGTCGTTATCCATTGCGGGCAGGTCGTCGTGAATCAGGGAGTAAACATGGATTAATTCCACCGCGCAGGCTGCGGATAAAACATCAGCGGCTGTTCCCCCAACGGCTTCCGCCCCAGCCATCACCAAAGAAGGCCTGAGTCTTTTGCCCCCACCCATTACACTGTAGCGCATGGCCTGGTGAATCAGGGGAGGAAAAGCAGAAGAAGGCGGAAGGTAACGATCCAGGGCCGCCTCTATAATCTCCGCCTTTTTTTTTAACTCCTCCCTAATATCCGTCATTTCGGTCTCCCTCAAAGGACGGCAGTGATTCCACTTCCTTTAAAGATATCCCGCCCTTTTCATCTGTCAGGAGGATAGATATCTTTTGCTCCGCCGCCACAAGGCAGCTCTCGCAGATCCTGGAAAGCCCTATACCTTCTTCAAATAACAATAGTGCGCTTTCCAGCGGCAGCCGGCCATCCTCCAGTTCCTTTACGATCTCTTCCAGGCGGGCTATGGCTTTTTCAAAACTTATTTCTGGCATCTCATTGGCCATTTTTGCCCCTCCATCCGGTTTGCCCTATATTATAACGGAAAAGGTTGAAGTTAGAAATAAGGAGTTCTGGATTTATAACAAATTTACCATATTTTATTTTTACTTCATTCTTTCCCGCACCACGTCCAGAATTCTTTCCTTGAGTTGCCCGGCTTCGGCAGTAAGGGTGGTAATCTCCCTGGAGGCATTCCCCGCATAACGGGCATCTTTAATCAGGGGAATATTGGATTGGGCAGTCAGCAGAACGCTGTTCAAGGCTGCTTCGGTAACAGTGGCTGCCACCCCTGCATCGCTGATGGCCATTTTGTTGCCGATGCCGGAAAGCCGGCGGGTAAGCTGCAGTATTTCAAAACAGGCCCGGGCTATCTTCATGGGTATTTCAGTGGAATCCTGGAGGGCCTTCTGCAGGGCTTCCTCCCTGGCTGCCATCTCCGCCTCTGTATCTTTGGGCAGGCGGCAGATCGCCATGAAGTTCTTGAATACTGCCATGTCTTCTTCCATCAGTTCCTCCAGCCCGGTCATCAGGGAGCACACCGAATTATTAATCTCCTGGACCAGGGGTTCAACATCCCGGTATTTTTCCTTGCCGGCAGTTAAGTTGCAGACCATAGCAGTCATGGCCGCCCCTAAACAGGCGACAATGGCTGAGACACTACCGCCGCCGGGAACAGGGGAACTGGAGGCGGACAACTCCATTATTTCGCGCAGGCTTTTTTCCCAAAAATCACCCAAGGCAGCTAGAGCCTCCTTATTTTACGAGATATTTCCTTTGCAGTCCGATGGCTTTAAGCAGGTTTTTTTGAATCAGCATCGTTGTCAGGCTGCCCACTCCGCCAGGCACAGGTGAAATAGCAGCCGCAACTTCCCGAACACGTTCAAAGTCAACGTCGCCGCAAATGCCACCCCCCTCAATTTCGTTGATGCCGGCATCCACAACAATGGCGCCTGGTTTGACCATACCGGCGGTAATCATGCGGGCCCTGCCCACAGCAGCGATAAGCAGATCCGCCTGGCGGGTATGCCGGGCCAGGTCTCTGGTTTTGGTATGGCAGACAGTCACGGTGGCATTCTGATTCAGCATCATATAAATAAGGGGTTTCCCCACCGACTCGCCGCGGCCCACCAGGACGGCGTGTTTTCCGCTTATTTCATATCCGTTGCGCAGGAGAATTTCAATACAACTCTGTGGCGTTGTGGGAAACAGGCCTTCGCTGTTGCTGAGAATATAGCCCCTGTTGACGGGATGAACCCCGTCCACATCCTTGAGCGGATCAACAGCTTCCAGGACCCTTTGCTTATTCATACCTCCGGGGAGGGGGAGCATGATCATAATTCCATGGATCAGGCTGTCTTTATTTAATTTTTGAATTACATCAATAACTTTCCCTTCGGAGGGAGCACCCGGCAGATGGAAAAGGTTAAAATCAACCCCCACAGTGAGGCAGGCTTTTTCCATAGACCGGGAGTAGAGAACCGAAGCCGGATCCTCACCTGCCAGGATAGCTGCCAGCTTGGGGGTAATCCCCTCCTTCTCCAGCCTGGAAACCTCCAACTCCACTTCACCCCGCAGGGAAGCGGCAACTTTTTTTCCATCGATAATAAGCGCCATTTCTATCTAACACCCACTTTAATTCAAGTTGTTTTATCCTCAATTAGACATTGCAGTTTTCCCTTTGGCAGAAGAATTGATATTCGATCACCCTCCTCCACCGATGCGGCATCCCGGATGATCCGCCGGCCGTCCGGCGTGGTGCAGATAGAGTAACCTCTGGCCAGGGTGGCCAGGGGGCTTAAGGCTTGAAGTTGTCCGGCAAGTATGGCCAGGGAACTTCTTTTACGTTCCATAACGGCCCGGGTATTCTGGACCAGCAGACGGTGAACCTGATCAAGGGACTGCTGTCTGGATCCGCACAGGGTATCCCGGGGGTGGGTAAAAATCCGGCGGGCCCGGCAGGTGGCCAGGCGGTGGCGGCTTCGGCCGGCACTCTCCTTTAAAGCCTGGGCCAGCCCGGATTTCAGCGTTCCGAGCCGGCGTTCCATTTCCCGTTTATCGGGAACAGCGATCCCGGCGGCGGCTGACGGTGTCGAAGCCCGGATATCCGCTACAAAATCGGAGATGGTAAAATCCGTCTCGTGGCCAACTGCAGATATGACCGGTATAGCTGATTGAAAAATGCTCCTGGCCACTATTTCGGTGTTGAAAGCCCAGATCTCCTCCAGGGAGCCTCCGCCCCGGCCGGCAATGATCAGCTCAATACCACCCAGCCTGTTAAGCAGTTCTATACCCTGGGCTATGGCGGGGGGCGCTGCGGCCCCCTGAACCGGCACGGGCGCCAGGACAATCTGGAGCCCTGGCCAGCGACGCCGGATGATTTCCAAAAGATCCCTCAAAGCCGCCCCGGTTGGTGAGGTTACCAGACCGATCCGGCGCGGCAGAAGAGGAAGTTTTTTTTTGTATTTGCCCTCGAAAAGTCCTTCCTTTTGCAGTCTTGCCTTAAGCTGTTCAAAGGCAAGGTAAAGCGCCCCTGTTCCATCGGGTTCAATTTCTTGCGCGTAGAGCTGGTAGTTGCCGTCCCGCTCATATAAGGAAATGTAACCCCGGATCGTGACAGCCATACCGTTTTCGGGGCGAAAAGGAACCAGCCGGCTTCTGGAACGGAACATAACCACCTTCAGACTGCTGAAGCTGTCTTTCAAAGTAAAATAGAAATGTCCGGAAGAAGCAGGTTTGAAATTGGAAATTTCCCCCCTGACCCATACATTGGCCAGAAGGTAATCCTTTTCCAGCAGCATTTTTATGTGCCCGGTCAGTTCCTGAACAGTTAAAACGTGCATAGCCACAACCCCCCTGTGTTAAGGTAAGGTGTTTTTACAACATTTACTGGTTTACAGCGCCGCCTTGTTGAGCCGAAAAGAGCACAGGGAGGGCGCTTCACTTTTCCAGTGCAACCGGGTACCGCGCCGATCCAGTGAGCCGGGAGACCAGTTTTTTGCTATACCCAGGGGCTTTATTGTTTTCCGGCCAGGTAGTTATGGATGGAATTTGCCGCCGTCCGTCCGGCCCCCATAGCCAGGATTACCGTAGCTGCTCCGGTTACGACGTCACCGCCGGCAAAAACCCCGGGTTTGGAAGTGGCGCCTGTTTCCGCTCCAGCAACAATATTACCTCTTTTGGTGCATTCCAGTCCTTTAGTGGTTCTGGGGACCAGGGGATTCGGGCCCTGTCCAATAGCCACCACCACTGTGTCCACATCCAAAATAAACTCGGAACCTTTAATGGGAACCGGCCTGCGGCGACCGGAATCGTCGGGTTCGCCCAGCTCGTACTGCAGGCATTCCATAGCCGTAACCCAATAATCATCATTATAAAGAATCCGGGTGGGGCTGGTCAGAAATTTAAAACGCACGCCCTCTTCTTCCGCATGGCCCACTTCCTCCTGGCGGGCCGGCATTTCCACTTTGGAACGCCGGTAAACTATCCAGGACTCCTCCGCTCCCAGGCGAAGCGCGGTGCGGGCCGCGTCCATGGCCACATTACCGCCACCCAGCACGGCCACTTTCCGTCCCACCCGGATCGGGGTGTCGTAATGGGGGAAAAGGTAGGCTTTCATCAAGTTGGTACGGGTTAGAAATTCGTTGGCTGAGTATACCCCGCAGGCGTTTTCCCCGGGAATCCTCATAAAGTGGGGAAGTCCCGCGCCGGTTCCAATAAAAACTGCGTCAAAACCCTCTTTCTGCATCAGTTCATCAATAGTTGCAAATCTGCCCACCACTGAGTTGACCTGAATTTCCACACCCAATTTTTTAAGGTTCTCTATTTCCGCCTGAACAACGGCCTTGGGCAGCCGGAATTCGGGAATTCCGTACATCAGTACGCCGCCTGGTATATGCAGGGCTTCAAAAATGGTAACCTTGTGCCCCAGTTTGGCCAGGTCGGCGGCGCAGGTAAGACCTGCAGGACCGGAACCCACCACGGCCACCCTTTTACCGGTGGGGGGTGCGGCTTCCTGGGACTCTATACCCCTGGCCATTTCCCAATCGGCACAAAAACGCTCGATCCGGCCGATGGCAACTGGTTCGAATTTTTTACCCAGGGTGCAGGATTTCTCACACTGGCTTTCCTGGGGACAGACCCGGCCGCAAACACCGGGAAGGGCGTTTTTTTCCTTTATTTTTCTGGCGGCTCCGGCAAAATCACCTTCTCCGGCCAGTTTAATGAAAGCTGCAATATCAATATCAACCGGACAGCCCTGCCTGCAGGGCGAATTTTTACACTGGAGGCACCGGGCGGCCTCGGCCATAACAGCGCTCTCGCCGTAGCCCAGGGCTACTTCCTGGAAATTTTTCACCCGCAGGGCCGGGTCCTGGACGGGCATGTGATTTTTTTGCTGATTAATCGCCTTCTTTTTTTCTGCCATTATTTGCAGCTCCCTCCCTTGCAGGCGCACCGGTTGGCCCTGTTTTGCAGATATTGCTCCCGGGCCAGCAATTCCTGGGGTTTATAAATCACGGAGCGGCGGGACATTTCAGCAAAGTCCACCTGGTGTCCGTCAAATTCCGGTCCGTCCACACAGGCAAAACGTGTTTCTCCGCCCACCGTAACACGACAGCACCCGCACATACCGGTTCCGTCAACCATAAGGGTATTCAAACTGACAATGGTTTTCAGTCCATATTCCCGGGTTAGTTCGCACACGGCCCGCATCATGGGCAGGGGTCCGATGGCCAGGCAAAGATCGAATTTGCCCTTTTCTTGCAGGGCTTCCTTTAATAAATCAGTGACAAAGCCCTTTCTCTTATAGGATCCGTCGTCGGTTGTCAGGCGCAGCTCGCTGCAGGCAGCACGTAATTTGTCTTCCCAGAAGAGCAATTCTTTATTCCTGGCTCCGATGATACCCAGGACCTCGTTGCCTGCTTCTTTCCACGCCCGGGCAATGGGGTGAACCGGCGCCACACCCACACCGCCCCCGATACATACAACCCGGCCAAAATATTCGATTTTGGTGGGTGTTCCCAGTGGTCCCACAAAGTCCTGGATACAATCACCCTCGTTAAGTGTCCCCAATTCCATTGTTGTCTTTCCTACTTCTTGAAATACGCAAGTGATGGTTCCCCTAGCCCGGTCGAAATCCGCAATGGTTAACGGAATTCTTTCTCCCTTCTCCTGCACCCGGAGAATAACAAACTGTCCGGGTTCTGCTTTACCGGCCACTTTGGGAGCTTCGATCTCGAAGAGATTAATTGAAGGAACTAAGACTTCCTTTTTCAGAATCCTGTACATATTTGCTGTGTTCCTTTCTATTAAAAAGTGCTTCAATTCTGGTTATTCGTGATGTTCTGCTTAATTCCTACTTTTTTTGCATGTTAAAATTTAAGAGCACACCGAAAAAAGTTGGTCTGCTCAAAGTTTGTTCAATCTTTTATCCTTCTGGCTGGAACGCAGATATTCTAGGACAGGATCCCGTATTCTTCCGGCTTTTCCAGTACCTTGCCCAGGATACCGTTGATAAAACGGCCCGAATCTTCCCCTCCGAAAACCTTGCCCAGCTCAACTGCCTCGTTTACAGAAACGTTTCCGGGAATATCGCTGCAGAATAAGATTTCATATAAGGCCAGGCGCATAATGTTCCTGTCCACGGAAGCCATCCTTTCAAGGTTCCATTCCTTGCTGATACTTGCTATAACCTGATCGATTTTTCCCAGATTGGCAAGCGTACCATAGACAATCTTTTCGGCGAAATCCCCGCTATTAGCTAAACACCCAAAGTTTTCATCCATGTCCTGCATGGCCTTTCCGGGGTCCATGCCACCCAAATCCACTTGAAATAAAATCTCAAGGGCCCTTTTCCTGGCCAATCTTCTACTCACCGGTGTCCTCCTTGTGCTGTTGGACCATTTTCTCAAAAAGAGCGGCCTGTTTCCAAGTTCAGCATGAAGTATTTTGGTTTTAAATTCCTTTATTTACAGAACTGTTGCTTCAGGTAAGAAGTTGTTTTAGCGTTCCCCAAAAAGCCTTGAAAATATTTCCCGGAAATCAACTTTCTCGTCCAGGCGTTTGCCGATATAATATCCCCCTACAGCACACAACGCCACAAAAAAAGCCCGGAGCAAACCATATTTTATGGCCAGCAAACCAAAGAGAAGGCCGATTAAAATACCCACTGCCTTACCCAGATGTTTTTCCAGGATTTCCTGGATAATTCCCATCAGAACACCCCTTTTCGGGTTTATCGAGATGATCACGTTGGGGTAAGATCAAGATAAATCAGCGAAATAGCTACACTATCTGTGACCCCACTGCCAAACCAAAAGTCTTACCTTATTCAACCCTGGGTTTATTTACAGAGATGTTCTCAACCGTGACTCTAACCGTGTTGACTGTAATCCCCGTAACTTCCAGAATACGTTCCTTGATCCGGTTTTGGATTTCCCTGGAAACCTCCGGAACATTTATATCCGGCGTGACCGAGGCCCGGACTTGAATTCCGACGCCCTGGGGGACGGCAACGATCCGTGGTTTTACTTCCCGAACTCCGTTAAACTGAGACACAACTTTTTCCACTAAACTTTCAATAGCTTGAAAGGATACCTTTACCTGCCCCAGGGAAGTTTCGGCCAGTACCACGTGCTTGCCCCTCGGCTTGACCAGGCTGACCCAGAATAAACGGATGCCGCTTAAAATCACGATGGCTATGAGCGGCCAGAACAGTTCCTGCCGGGCTGGGTTAAAGAGATCCCTCAGCAAATACAGGGGCGCCGCCCATCCCAGCATGACCGCGGCAAAAAGAGCAAAGAGCACAGTAAAAAAAACAGAATAAACGGCTAGCAGAGCCCTGTCCAAAGGACCCATTTCAGGTTACCCCCTTTAAAAACCAACCCCCTGGCAAGGGGGTTGACGGCTGCTACTTGACTCTATGTTCCTCGTCCCTGGCCTCGGAACCGAAAGCCACTCCCTGAACATTGACGTTGACCTCAACAACCACCAGCCCGGTCATGCGTTCCACGGCGCTTTTGATGCTTTCCTGAATTTGAGCAGCCACATCGGGGATGCGGATGCCGTATTCCATAATCACAAAGGCATCTACAGCGGCTTCCTTTTCGCCAACCTCAACCTTGATTCCCTTGGAGAGGTTCTTTCTGCCCAGCATCTCTGCTATGCCGCCGGCTATGCCGCCGCTCATGCCCGCTACCCCTTTAATATCTACGGCAGCCAGTCCGGCAACGACTTTGACTACCTCATTGGAAATCCTGATAGAGCCAAGACCGGTTTGTTCTTCCCTGACAATTTCTTTATGTTCCACGCTTATCACCTCCGCCTGGAAAGTTGGCAATACCCAAAGAAGACTACTTTCCGCTAAAAATCTTTAATATTTTAGAAGGAGTAAAAACTTAGAATGGGAAATTTACCCCGCGGGCCGGCATTTGAAAATGCGGCACTATATGCGTGTATTATACCAAAATTGGTAATTTGACGCAAACACTAATCTAATTCGGAAAGTTTTAATCATTTTCTCCCAGAATACGTCGCTGAATAAAATTAGTATAGATCTCCCCCCGCTGGAAAAACGCGTTACTTAAGATTTTCCGGTGGATAGGAATGGTTGTGTTGACTCCCTTGATAACAAATTCCTGCAGGGCACGCTGCATCCGGGCTATGGCTTCATCCCTGTCCCTGCCCCAGGCTATTAATTTGCCAATCATTGAATCGTAAAAGGAAGGTATCACATATCCATCATATATTGCGCTGTCCAGACGGACGCCCGGTCCGCCCGGGGGCAGGCAGGTTGTTATTTTACCGGCGTTGGGCAGGAAATTTCTAGAGGGGTCTTCCGCGTTGATCCTGCATTCCAGGGCATGTCCATGCAATCTTACCTGCTCCTGGTTCAGTTCCAGTCTCTCGCCCGCGGCCAGCCGGATTTGCTCCTTGACCAGGTCAAACCCGCTCACAAACTCGGTAACAGGGTGTTCCACCTGGAGTCTGGTGTTCATTTCCATGAAATAATAGTTGCAGTTTTTATCCAACAGGAATTCCACCGTACCCGCGTTGGTGTAGGCCACAGCCTTGGCCGCCCTGACCGCCGCCTCACCCATTTTTTTACGCAACCGGTCCGTAAGCGCCTGGGAGGGCGCCTCTTCGAGCATTTTTTGGTTGCGTCTTTGAATGGAACAATCCCTTTCCCCCAGGTGAATCAAATTTCCATGGATGTCGCCTAAAATCTGAAATTCAATATGTCTGGGTTCTTCCAGATATTTTTCCATATAAACATTGTCATTACCGAAAGCAGCTCCGGCTTCCGACTTTGCCGTGGTAATGGCGTCTTCCAGTTCATTGCCGCCCTGCACTATCCGCATGCCCCGTCCGCCGCCCCCGGCGCTGGCCTTAATAATTACCGGATAGCCCATCTCCCCGGCCAGTTCCCGGGCTTGCCCCAGGTTCTTGAGGATACCCTCCGAGCCCGGCACAACCGGTACGCCTGCCTTAATCATGGTCTCCCTCGCTATGTCCTTCGCCCCCATTTGACGGATAACTTCGGCCCGGGGGCCGATAAAGGCAACCCCGCAGGTTGCGCAGGCATCGGCGAAGCCCGGGTTTTCTGAAAGGAATCCATAACCCGGGTGAATGGCGTCCGCTCCGGAAATAAGCGCCGCACTGATGATATTGGTATAGTTTAAATAACTTTTAGCGGAAGGCGCCGGTCCGATGCAGTAAGATTCGTCCGCCCAGAGCACATGAAGACTGTTGCGATCCACTTCGGAATAAACCGCCACCGTGGCAATATTCATTTCCCGGCAGGCCCTGATAATCCTTACGGCTATTTCTCCCCTGTTGGCGATTAGAATTTTTTTAAACATTGATGTCCAGTTTCCTTTCCTTAAACTAAACAACGGTTTTTACCGCAGTGTTATTGCTTAATTAAAAAGAGAGTCTGGCCGTATTCCACAGGGGAGCCGTTTTCAACAGTTATTTCCGCAATTTCACCCTCGATTTCGGAATCGATTTTATTCATCAGCTTCATGGCTTCAATAATACACAGGGTCTGACCCCTGCTGATATATTCCCCCACGCTCACATAGGGCGAGGCCTCCGGGCCCGGGGAACGGTAGAAGGTACCCACCATGGGTGACGTCACCGGGATTAGCGGGGGCTGGTTCTCAGCCTGAGTCCGGTCCGGCATGGTGGAAGTTGTTTCCTTTGATCCCGGGGATTCCGTTAAAAGCCGCTTTTCCGGCTGAGGGGAATCCGGTTCAGCTTCCGCCTTAAGACCTTTTTTTATGGCCAGTTTGACCCCGTTGCTTTCCAATTTAACTTCAGTTATCCCGGTTTCATTGACAAGTTTTATTAGCTCCCTAACGTCGTCAAGGTTCATTTTTCCTTCCTCCTTAAAGGACCCTTTGCCGCCCGGTTCCGGGGTTGCCGGTCTCTGCGCCGGGACGGATTTACTGGGTTTTTCCTCAACCCGGGCCGCTGGTTTCCTTTGCGGTTCGTTAATCTTATTTATTCCAGCCCTGCCGGAACCGGGTTCCGGTTCTTTCCGGCCGCCTTTGTTTCTTTCTTCCAGAAATCGCTTGCCCACCTGGGGAAACAAAGCATAAGAAATAACATCTTCCTCACAGATTGCCAGATCCTTCATTTCCTTCCTTATCGCTCCCAATCTTGGTCCCAGCAAGTCAGCCGGCCTGCAGGTGACCGGTTCGCGATCGCCCAGCACTTTTCGGGCAATTTCCTGGTTAACCGGGGCCGGGGGGTTGCCGTAAAGCCCCTGAAAGAATTCCCGGACCTCCCCGGGAACCAGCTTATACCTTTCCCCCGTCAGCACGTTCAAGACGGCCTGGGTCCCCACTATCTGGCTATTGGGAGTCACCAGGGGCGGATAGCCGAGATCTTCACGCACTCTGGGAATTTCCTGAAGAACTTCGCCAATGCGGTATAGCGCCTTTTGTTCTTCCAGCTGGGTTACCAGGTTGGAAATCATTCCGCCGGGAACCTGGTGGTCAAAGACGCGCATATCGTTAATCCTGGTTACGCCCCGCTCAAAACCATTATTTTTTCTCATTTCCTCGAAAAATTCCGCTATCTCGAATAGATCGTGGATGTTCAGTCCGGTGTCGAAGGGGGTGTCCTGGAGGGCACGGACCACGGTTTCCACCGGCGGCAGGGAAGCGCCGAAGGCCAGGGGCACGGTTGCGGTATCTATAACATCTGCTCCCGCTTCAACAGCTTTTAGGTACGTCCCCACAGCAAGGCCCCCGATATAATGGCAGTGGAGCTCGACCGGCAGGCCCAGATTGCCCTTGAGAAGCTTTACCAGCTCGTAAGCCCGGAAGGGAGCAAGCAATCCGGCCATATCCTTAATGCACAGGGAGTCGGCTCCCATTTCAGCAAGCTTTAACCCCAAATCCAGGTAATGCTCGTTGGTATGTACGGGGCTCACGGTGTACACCATAGCAGCCTGGGCGTGGGCTCCCGCCTTTTTGGAAGCGAGGATAGCAGTTTTAAGGTTTCTGATATCGTTGAGCGCATCAAAAACCCTGATGATGTTAATGCCCTTTCCCACGGCTCTGGCGATGAAGGATTCCACCAAATCATCCGGGTACTGCTTGTAGCCGACCAGGGATTGTCCCCTCAGAAGCATCTGCAAGGGGGTATTTTTAATATGCTTCCTCAGCAGGCTGAGCCGTTCCCAGGGATCCTCGTTTAAATAGCGCATGCAAACGTCAAAGGTTACCCCTCCCCAAACTTCAAGGGAATTGTAACCCACCTGATCAAGTTTTTCGGCTATGGGCAGCATGTCCGCCGTGCGCATTCTAGTTGCCCAAAGACTCTGGTGGGCGTCCCGCAGTGATGTATCTGTTATTTTAACCCTGCGTTCCATAACTGTTCACTCCCCAAATTAACCACATTAAAAAAACAGGCTGCCACAAATCCTGATAACAACCTGATTTGATCCAGGTAATGATCATAAATGAACATAACCATTATAGTAAAAAATATAACCTTTGAAAACCCATTTAAAACAAGTATACAAAATCCGTTAAATATTTAAGGATAAAAAAAGAAAAGATAAGCTCCGGGCAAATCAAATATATATCGCCGGAAAGGCAAACAGTTCCCGGCGGGCGGGCGGCGTGGCTGCCCCTTGGGGGCAGGAACCCCGCCCGGTTAAAGTTTGACCGGTAGCCACGGAGCCCGCCTTTGGAAGGCTTTTTGTGAAGTCATTCTATCCCCCGGGGAATAACAACAACGTTTTGGGGATCAACGCCGGTACCTCTGGAAACCAGCCCGGTAATGGAGGATAATTCTTCATTTGCCAGTCTGTCTGATTCAATAATTACGGTAACGGAACGTTCGTCCACCAGAACAGCTGCGTCCTTGAACCCTTTAGCCCGGATCAGGTTTTCCAGTTCAACCTCCTTTTCCATGCTGCGGCTGATTGCCATCAGGTGCTCCTGGGCCTTTTGTCTGGTATCATCGGTTGAGTTGATATTATTAATCACTTCCCTCAGCCATTCCACCCGCTGGCCGCGCATCCTGCCGCGTTCCAGGCGGTAATCCACAAAAAAATCCTGCTCTTCAACAGCTGGTGCAGCGGCGCCGGTGATAATTTTACTTGATTGTCCGGCTCCGCCTACTGTTGGGGCGCCGGGGCCGGGGACGCCTTCCTGGCCGGCGGGGCTGGTTGCCGGAGTTCCGGAAACCGCCAGTTCTTTTTTCGAAAAACAGCCCTGCCAACTAAAGAACAGCAGCGTTATTCCCAGCAGGGCAAGGGCAATCAAGATCAGGGTCCGCTTTCTAATAATTATTGGAATCATCTTTCTCCCCTTTCCATTTTCAGGACGAGAATTCTCTGGGGATCGATGCCCAGGGCCACCTGTGTTGCCTCAAAAAGCCTGGCTTTGATCCGGGAGTCACCGGCCCCCTCGGCCACAATCAGTACACCGGCCACCTGGGGCGCAACTTCCCGTTCTACAACAGGAGTCTCCTCGCCGGAACCGCTGCGATTCAGCACCAGCTGACCGCTGCCGCTATCCTCGGTAGTAAGGCGGGTTCCACCCGACTGGTCCCGCTCCTGGGTGGTCTTTTTCCCGGTAGTGGTGTTCACGGCATACTCCTCCCGGGTCGAACCGGAAAGCCGCACAGATACCTCAACCCTGCCGGCGCCATCCACCTGTCTGAGCATTTCCCGGAGCTTGCCGCCGATTTGTTCTTCTTCGAAGGCCATGCTGTTTTCGGGCCTGTCCCCCGCTGCGGAACCGGGTAAAACTTGTTCCGGTTGTACAGTGGCGGGCTTGCCGCCACCCGGGCCGGATATGACCAGCAGGGCAATCCCCAGGACTCCCAGGGCGATCAGCCAGAGATTCCCCTTGCTTTGCTTTTTGGGAGGCACGCTGTTATCACTGCCGCCCGTAAAAAAGTTTAAAATCCGGTGCACTTTGCCACCCCCTTTTTTAGTTGTAAATAATTTTTACCTGTTCCGGTTTGATGTTGTAGAAGCTGGTCAGGATGTCCACCAGCACCGGATCGGACTGCGCCGGCTTTTCCCCGGTTACCCGGGACGGTGCGGGTTTTCCCACCTGAACTGTAACCGGGCTGACCTCATCCACCAGCTCTGCCCCTTCCGGCGCCGGGCCGGTCTGTTCCGGGTGTTTGCCCATGGTTATAATAATTCCCTTGATCTGTCCGAAGCCCGGTCTGCCGGGGTCGGACTGGACGTTTACCTCCACGTCGTGCACGGGTAACCCCTGATTAAGTTTGGCCAGTGCCCTGACCTGCTGGGCCAGACCCCGCCGGTACTGTTCAATTCCCAGGTCTTGCTGCCCGGCAGAAATTCTTTTACCCGCCCCCAGAATGTCCGGCAACTGCCCCTGGTCACCCCCGGCGCTGCTCATAACGGCCGGCAGTTCACCCTCCCAGCTCCACCGGGCCATGGCGCCAACTGCCTGGACAACCGCTATAATAACCAGCAGGCCCATAACCATTTTGACGTAAGCCCTCATATCCCCGGCGGGCAGCATCATTTCCAGGAACATGGCCAGGATGATGATAATAATCAGGCTCTGCACCAGGTTGCGGATTATTTCCACTGGATCCCCCCTTTTAACTTTTATTGACGCCGGGTAATCCACGGCAGGGACCATTTTTTCCGTCAATGCAGCATCACAGAAATATTTCCCACCCCGACAATAATGGTAATGGTGAAAAAGAACAGAAGTCCCGCGGTGGCCACCGTGGCAAAGATCAGGAGCAGGTTATTGCCCAGGCTGTTCAGACAGTCCACCATTTGCCCGCTGCCAATGGGCTGAATAAGCGCCCCGGCCAGTTTGTAAATAAAAGCCAGGGAAATTATTTTTAACAGGGGTACAACCATAACGGTCCCAATAACAGCTACTCCGGCGATTCCCACGGCGTTTTTCAGAAGCAGGGAAGAACTGAGCACAGCCTCCAGGGCGTCGGAAAGCATGCCGCCCACAACGGGGACAAAGGCGTCCACACTGAACTTGGCCGTTCTGAAGGTGACCGAGTCTCCCACCGCCCCCGCCACCCCCTGAATTGCCAGCACGCCCAGGAATATGGTCGAAAACACCCCCATCAGCCCCATAGCTGCGGTTTTTAATAAATCAGCCAGATTAGAAACCTTAAAACGTTCGGAAAGGTTGCCGGCAATGCCCAGGATAGCCACAAAAAAAAGCAGGGGCAGGACTATGTCCTTGATCAAAGTGCCGAAAATACTCAGGGTGGCCAGGATTACCGGGCTAAAAATGGCTGCTGACGCCAGACCGCCCACCGCCACCAGGAGCGTCAGCAACACCGGGGTCAGGGCCTGCATAAAGGTGACCATGGTGTCTACCACTTCCCTGCCGGCGTTCACTGCAATGGAAAAAGAACCGATGGCCAGGGTGATCAGGACAAGGTAGGTCACGGAATGAGCGAGCTGCCCGGCGCTGCTTTTTTCAAAGGATGACATCAAATTTTGCAGGACCGCGCAAATAATTGCCAGAACGACCAGCTTCCCCAAAAGGTTAAAGTTAGCTACAACTTCTTTAAACAGCTGCCGGATCAACTGGTTGAAAATTTGGCCCGGTTTCCATTCCAGTTCCCCCCGCACCAATTTGCTCACCATTTCTTTAAAATGAAACTGAGGGATGGAGCCCTTGATTTCTGTGTCCAGCCGGTCGATGAATTCCTGGACCGCAAATATCTCCTCATTCACCACGGAATCCCCGGAGCCCGCCGCAGCCGCCTGATTCATGGGGATCAGGACCGGCGCCGCCAGCAGCGCTGCCAGCAGTATAACAAGATAGAATTTGGGCAAAGTATTCACCTCTCTTATCCCAACAGTTTCAACAGGGATTGAAGTACGGCAGCCACAATGGGAACCGCCAGGACCATGATCAAAATTTTGGCGGCAAATTCTATTTTTGTAGCCACGGCCCCTTCCCCGGCGTCCCGGCAGATCTGGGCGCCGAACTCGGCAATATAGGCAATACCGATGATTTTTAGAATTGTGCCCAGGTAGACCATACTGATGCCTGCCCTGGAGGACAGATCCGTAATTACAACCACAATGGAACCAATCTTCCCCAGTACCAGCAGGAACAGGATTACTCCGGCAGCAACACTCAGGAGCACCGCCAGTTCCGGCCGCTGGCTTTTTAAAACACCAATCAGCACCGTAGCCATGAGGCCGATGGCAACAATCTGCAGCACATCCATAGCGGCAAACCTCGTTCTAATAGTTTAATAAAGCCTGAATACGGATTTTACCTGTTCAAATAAAGCGGCAAGCAGCTGAATCACCCACATGAATACAATTGCCAGGCCCGCCAGGGTAACGATATGTCCCTGTTCTTCCTTGCCGGCATGTTTTAAGATCGCGCTAAGAACCGCCACCAGGATCCCCACACCGGCAATCTTAAAAATCAAGTCAATACTGTTTCCCATCCTTTTCCCCTCCCCTTTGCCTAATAAATCACCAAAACAGTTGTAAGCCCGAACAGGAAACCAAGGTAACTCCAAAGTTTTACGTTTCTGGCGGCTTCTTCTTCAGCAATTGCTATTGAATTTTCGATTTGTTCCATGGCCAGGTGCAGGTGCTTCACCTGATCCTTCCGGTCGGATTTGCCCAGGGAAGAGCCCAGGCTGCGCAGGATTGAAAGATCCTGGGGTTTTAAGGCTGTTCCCGGGTAATAGTGATTCAGGGCGTTCTCCCAGGCTTTTGCCGCCGTTATCCCGGACGGTGAAGATAGTTCAGCCGCCGCCTGGCTGAAGAAAGGACCGGCCAGCCGGTCGGAGTTGCCCGCCACCTGTTTTAAGGCTTCCGGCAGGTGGGTAGCGCCGTAGGCAACCTCTGTTTCCAGCATCTGCAGGGCTGAGCGCAGGGTCCTGAGCTCCCTGGGCCGGCGGGAATAATTACCGGCTACAGACAGGCCGCATAAGCCGCTGGCCGCCACAACCAGGACCGCCCCAACCAGTTTCAACACATTATTTCACCCCCAAAGACCTCATACTTTTTCCGTCAATGATATCTTCCACTGTTCCCACCCCCCGGGAGCGCCCGAGGATTACAAAACGCTCAATCCATTTGGCCCGGATCAAGTGGCCGAGGGCGGGCCTTAAGGCCAGTTCAGCGGGTGAGGAGCCATGGGCGGTAACCAGGACCTTTACGCCGGCGTTCAGCATTTCTTCAATGGCCTCCACGTCTTCCCGCCGTCCGATTTCATCCGCCGCTATTACCCCGGGAGCCATGGAACGGATCAACATCATCATCCCTTCTGCCTTGGGGCATCCATCCAGGACATCGGTCCTGACACCCACATCACGCTGGGGTATACCTTTGTAGCAGCCTGCAATTTCCGAGCGCTCGTCCACCAGACCCACGTTAATCCCGGGAAAGCCAAGACCTTCGACACCGTCGCTGAGCTGCCTGACCAGATCCCTGAGCATGGTTGTTTTGCCGCAGCGGGGGGGGGAAATCAGGATTGTATGATAAATCCCCCGGGATCTGTCCAGGAGGCAGGGCAGAATGCCCGTTGCCGCCCCTTTTATTTCCCGGGATATCCTGATGTTGCAGCCAGAAAGATATTTTAAAGTCCTGACCTTGCCGCCGTCCAAAACAGCCTTCCCGGTTATCCCCGCCCGGTGTCCGCCGGGCAGGGTAATGAAGCCGTTTCTCAGTTCTTCTTCCAGAGCGTAAAGGGAGGACCCGCTAATTAACTGAATGAGGTGCTCCATGTCGTTGGGCGTGATTTGGTAAGCCTCCTGGCTCCGGTCCGTCAGTTGTGCTTTGGAGCTTAAAAAATGATCACCGGAAGACAAACCTAAAATAAGGGGTCGTCCCTGGCGGATCCTGATCTCCTCAATCTTTTCCCGGATAAAAGGAGGCAAATCCGAAACCAGACGGCGGACGCCGCCCGGAAGGACCGGAAGAATTTCCTGGATAACCCCGTCACCGCAACACCTCAACCGGGCGGGCGGCTGGCTGACCTTTGCGCTCAAGTTTGTCCCCCCTTCCTTTAATAAATATGAGCCTTCCGGTAAAATATACCAGGGAAACACTTCTCCGGTTAAATTGGGGCAATCTGATGTTTAATTGTCACCAAAGGGATTCTTTTTGTATATTTTGTTAGCAGGCAATGTTACAAAAAGCCGGGGAAGTGAGCTGACTGTGCCGGTGAAAAACGCTGATCCCAAAGTAGTCGTTTTCCCGCTGCCGCCGGAACTGGAAACACAATATTTAGAATGGGCGAATTCCTTTCAATTTAATGAACAGGTCTTGCATGAGCTGCGGGAAAAGGGTTACGCCCCGCTTTTTATCCCGGTTTATCCCGGCGCTATGGTTCCTCCGGAGAGCCCTGCCGGTCCCGCAGCAAATCCCCCGGTGGGAGGGATACCAAAGCAACCTTTTGTAAATCCCTTCCTTCTGTTTCTGATTTTAATTTTGCTTCTGCTTGGATTTAAAAGGGACCAGATCCTGTCGGCAGTCCGCAGGTTTCTCCTGAAGACCCCGAAGCCGGACCAAAGGGAAAATCCGGCTTTGAAATAAAAGGGTAAAGGAATCAGGCTCAGGTTGGAATCAGGCTAAAGACTCAATAAAAAGAGAGCGGCCAGCATAACGCTGCCGCTCTCTTTTCAATATTAAATATTTAGATATCATCTTCCACGGACCCTTGTCCGGTGGCGCCCATTTTTCCCGCAAGCATTTCCGGCTTGTTTACCGACTGATGGCCTGTGTCGTCGTTAATGAAAACGACTTCATCGCAATTGGGGCAGGTTACTTCCACGATGTCGTCATCTTCCAAAATATCAGTTTCAAAACATACGGTTTCCCCGCATTTGGGGCAGTCCACCTCCAGATAATCGTCCCCGCAACCGCAATGTTCCGAACCGTTTTCAAAGACCTCGTCTTCCAGTTGATACAGGTCTTCGTCTATACTTTCCAGATAATCTTCCAGCTGCTCCTGCCCTTCGGCGAGATCCCCCACGGAGTCGGCAAATTCATCAAGAACATCGATAATGCCCTGGAGCAGCTTTCCTTCTTTGCTTTCACCCAGCTCAAGACCTGTGGAAAGTCCCTGAAGGTAGGCCACCCTGGTCTTTAGGTCGTTCATCAAGAAGTACCCCCCTGTTAAAATAGTGGCGTGGCTAAATTTGCCTGTCTTAGTATGTCTCTGTATCGGGGGTTTTAAACATGGTTTTTTGTTTTTCGGCCTTTTTAGGCTCTCTTTATATAGTTGCCCGTTCTGGTGTCAATCTGCAGCTTGTCTCCCACATTAATGAAAAAAGGCACCTGCACCACTGCCCCGGTTTCCATAACGGCGGGCTTCGAACCGCCGGAAGCGGTGTCTCCCTTTATGCCCGGCGCCGTTTCCACAACTTCCAGCTCAACAAAATTGGGCATCTCTACACCGATTGATTTGCTCTGAAAGGTCAAAACATGAATATTCATGTTTTCCTTCAGGTACTTTACAGCGTCGCCCAGCTGCTCGGTGGTCATGGTGAGCTGGTCGTAGCTTTCCATATCCATAAAATTATAGTCTTTGCCGTCGTTGTAAAGGTACTGCACCTCGCGCCTTTCAACTCTGGCCCGGGGCATTTTTTCCCCGGCGTTAAAGGTTTTTTCAACCACCGCCCCGGTTCGCACGTTTCGCAGTTTAGACCTCACAAAGGCAGAACCCTTGCCGGGTTTCACATGCTGAAAATCGATAACCTGATAAACATCCCCCTCCAGCTCGATTGTCAGGCCAGTCCTAAATTCATTAGTAGAAATCAACGCCAAACCCCCCATTTTAAATATTATGGCTATTTATATTAAAGACAGTAATTTTTCCTTGGGAGAGCGGGTCAAAACCCTGCAACCACCGTTTTGCACAAGCACCGTATCCTCGATCCTGACTCCTCCCCAGCCGGGCAGGTAAATTCCGGGTTCTACGGTAACCACCATACCTTCCTCCAGCAGGACCTGATCCCTGGCGGACAGCCGGGGTTTTTCGTGGATACAAAGACCTACTCCGTGGCCGGTGCTGTGTCCGAATTGTTCTCCGTAGCCCGCCCTGGCAATGATTCCCCTGGCGGCGCTATCCACGTCCAGGGCTTTAATCCCGGCCCGCAGGGATTCTATGGCGCTCATCTGGGCTTCCAGGACAATCTCGTAGATCTCCCTTTGCTTCTGTGCGGGCCGGCCCAATACCACCGTCCGGGTGATGTCCGAGTGGTATCCGTTATAAACGGCCCCGAAATCAAGGGTGACAAAATCACCCGGCGCCATAATTTTAGCGGAAGCAACCCCGTGGGGCAGGGCGGAACGTGGGCCCGAGGCGACAATTGTTTTAAAAGCCGCGCCCTCGGCGCCCCGGCGCCGCATAGAGAATTCCAGCATCAGGGCAACTTCCCTTTCGGGCACCCCGGGCCGGAGCTGCGGCAGAACATCCTTGAAGGCCTCATCGGCCAGTCGTACCGCCTCCTCAATTAAGGCTATTTCGCCTTTGTCTTTGCGTGCCCGGAGTTCCTCCACCAGTCCGGAAACGGATTTTAAGGCGACCCCGCCAAGCTGCTCCCGCAGGGTCTGAAACTGGTTATAGGTCAGGTTATCCCCTTCCAGACCAAGGCAGGTAACCCTGTTTTCCGCCAAATACTCCAGTAAGAACTTCGCGTTTTCGCCGGAAGCCTCTATTATCAGATAGCCAGGGCATTCCTGGACTGCCTGCCCGGTATAGCGAAAATCTGTAAATAGATAGTTATTGTCCCGGCACAGCAGCAGACTGCCGGCCGTACCGGTGAAACCGCTCAGGTAAAAGCGGTTTTCCGGGTTCGTGATATATAGCGCTTCCACTTCCGCTGATGCAAAATGTTCACGCAGCTTTTTGATCCTTTCTATCAATTCCCCTGCTCCTTCCCGGCCCTCGCCAGAGCAACCGCCGCACGCAAAGCCAGAAGATAACCGGTAAGACCGAGACCGCTAATTTGCCCGGAAGCTACCGGGGCAATAACCGAATGCCTGCGAAAGACTTCCCGCGCGTGGATGTTGGTAAGGTGAACTTCAATAACCGGGATCTCCAGGGCAGCCACAGCGTCACGCAGGGCATAACTGTAGTGGGTGTAGGCCCCGGGGTTGAAAACAACAGCGTTTGTCTCCCGGGCAGCGCCCTGCAAAAGATCGATTAGCTGCCCTTCGCTGTTGGACTGGCGGCAGTCTACGGCAACGCCCAGCTCGGCTGCCAGATCCCCCAAACGCCGGTTGATTTGTTCCAGGGTTAAAACCCCATAAACAGAAGGTTCACGCCTTCCCAAAAGGTTTAAATTGGGACCGTGTAAAACCAATATTTTCAATTACAGCACCCCATTTGCGCCTGAAACATTTTACCATAATTTGCAGACAGTCGCCAAGACGAAGAAAGGTGAAAATCTTACATAGTTTATTGTCCACCGAGGGTCATTTCAGAAATCTTAAGGGTAGGTGAGCCCCTGCCGCCATAAAACCTCAGATCGTTTCCCACTGCCTCCACGCCTGTCAGGAATTCCCTTATGTTCCCCCCCAGGGCCATTCCCCGGACAGGCCTGGTTAAACACCCTTTTTCAATCAACAGGCCGGCTACTCCCACCGAAAAATCACCCGAAATGGGGTTTGCCGTGTGCATACCCATAACTTCAGTGATATAGATCCCGCAATCCGTTTCCGCCAGCAGCCGGGCCGCCCGGGTTGGACCCGGTTCAATAAAAATATTGGTAACCCCGACCTCAGGCGTTCCTTTAAAAGAATTGCGGACCCCGTTGCCGGTAGAGCGGACGCCGTCTTTAGCCGCGGTGTAAGTATTATGCAGGTAACCATGGAGTACTCCTCCTTCAATGAGGGGAGTCCGGGAGGTGGTCACACCTTCCCCGTCAAAGGGGGCGGAGGCGACGCCCCCGGGCAGGGTTCCGTCGTCGATAATAGTAATAAGATCGGAGGCCACTTTGGTTCCGGTTTTTCCCGCAAATAGGGAGCGGCCCTTTTGAACCGCATCAGCGGTAAGGGACGGGCTGATCAGGCCGAGAAATCCTGTTGCCACGTAAGGGTCCAGCACCACAGCCACCTTGCGCGTTGTCACCGGGCCGGCGCCCAGCATCCGGACGGCCCGCCCGGCGGCTTCCCGGCCCACCTCTTCCGGTTTTAAAGCCTGGTATTTTAGATTGAGATCCAGGGCGAATCCGGTTTGGCTGTCGCCCCCTTCCTCCGCGGTCAAGGCCAGGTAAACGCCGCAGTAGGCCCCCCTGTAAGAGAGTTTCAGGCCCAGGTTGCTGACAATGGTGACTTCCTCTTCTTCGTCCAGGTAAGTGGAGCTTTCAATAATTTTTACCCTGGGGTCGAAGGATTTAGCGGCATCTTCCATGGATTTGGCCAGATCAATTTTTTGTTCAATTGCGGCTTCCCCGATTGATGGGTCGTAAATATCCGGATTTGGGTAAAAGTCGCCCGGTGGGGGAAGTTGCAGATACGGGTCCGGGGCAGTTATGCGGCAATTGGCCAGAGCCTGTTCGGCAGCTTCCTTGACGCCCGGCGGACTTAAATTTGTGCTGAAGGAAAAACCGGTGCGCTGGTCACTCACCACCCGCAGGCCCAGGCCGCGGTTGGCAGCAAGCTTCATGGTTTCAACGCGGCCTTCCCTTACTTCGATCTTTAGTTCTTTGGAGTTGCAGATGTAAGCTTCCGCCAACCGGGCGCCCAACTTTAAAGCGCTGGCAATGGCCGCTTCGGCAGCCCCTAAATAGGCTTCTTTGTTTTCCACAGATCCAGCTCCCTTCCCTGTTACCGGCGTGCTAAAGCCCGAGAATACATCTATTCCGTATTTATTTTCTGATCCTTACTATAATCCGCATAAGTATAATTCAATACCAGACAAAATATTCCTTTATAAAAGCTAAATAGTTATTGGGATCCCGGCGCAATTTGCCTGCTAAAAATTAAAACTGCCCTTTAAGGCAGTTCAGTGAACAAACACTGGAGAGGTTAAAGCAAACAGGTGTCTGGCCGAAATGGGGGCCAGATCCTGTACCGCTGCTTCTACAATAAGACTGGGATCCAGAAGGGCCAGAATTGCCACCCGTTCCCCCGTGGCCTGATTGGTGTAAAAACCTATAATGCAAAACTGCATGTCCTCTCCGTAGATTTTCCTGGTAACAATATCCCCGATTTTCATCTCTATACCCCCTGTGAAACCGGTGCGAATCACAATAAACCTCAGCCCATTATATATACTTCATACATATGCCCCTGGAAATGAAGTTGTGTATGAAAACCAACGGTTATAAACCCACAATAAACCAGTATAAAACAAAACAATGGACTGGCCTGAAACAGCAAACCGGCCCAAAAAAAATCACAACCCCTGTAAACCTGTTTTTGCGCGTAAAAAAGCGCCCCATGGGGACGCTTCTTTTCACTGGATGTCCTGCTCAACCATTTGGCAGCCATCTTAACCGGCTTAGAGGCGCCTTATCAATCCCTGGGGCCTGCTCTGGGCGGTACCGCCCACGATAAGCTCCTTGATGGCAATGGTCGGCTGGGCGTCGCTTACAGGAACTCCCTGACCGTCTTTGCCGCAGGTGCCGATGGTACTGCCCAGGTCGGCGCCCACCATTTCTATAATACGCAAAACTTCCGGCCCGTTTCCCGTCAGGGTCGCGCCCCGCACCATGGGTCCCACCCCGCCGTCCTCGATGAGGTAGCCCTCCGCCACGTCAAAAACAAAATCCCCGGTGGTCGTGTTAACCTGACCTCCGCCCATTTTCTTTACCAGAAGCCCGCTTTTGGTCTCTTTAATAATTTGTTCCGGGTTGGTTTTGCCCGGCGCAATATAGGTATTACCCATTCTTGGAATGGGCTTGTGCTGGTAAGATTCCCGGCGTCCGTGGCCGTTAGAGGGATAACCGTCCCTGGAGGCGGACAGGCGGTCATACAAATAATCTTTCAAAACGCCTTTTTCTATCAGATTAACCTTCCTGGCCGGTACCCCTTCATCGTCAAAACGGTAGGAGCCGTAAAGCTTTTCGATAGTTGCGTCATCAATAACACTGACTTCTTTCGCCGCAACAACCTGGTCCTTTTTACCGGCGTAGACCGAAGTGCCCTTTTGGACCAAGTCGGCTTCCAGGCCGTGACCGCAGGCCTCGTGAACCATGGTTCCCCCGGCTTCTCCAGCCATGACCACCGGCATTTTCCCTGCCGGGGCCGGCCGGGCCTCCAGCATCCGCACCGCACGCCTGGCCGCCGCCGCGGCTAATGGGCCGGGGGGATGGCTCTCAAAAAGTTCAAACCCGCTTAAGCCACCCACAGCCTCGTGGCCTGTTTGAATGATTCCCCCGGCGGCCGCCACGGCTTGAACGATAAGCCTGGTGCGGATGCGTTCGTCTTCCACGTAATCCCCGGCGCTGTTGGCGATAATTACCCTTTGCACTACGTCGCCATACCCCACGATCACCTGTTTGATCAGATCCCCCCCTTCCCTCCGGGCCGCTTTGTCGGCGGCTTCTACCAGCGCGGCCTTTCGCCCGGCAGGCACGTCTTCCGGGCGTTCCTTAAAAACAAAGTCAACCAGGGGCTTCACCCTGGTAAAATCCAAATTTACGCCTTTTTGGCCGCAGGCCGCGGCACGGCTGACAACCCTGGCGGCCCCGGTGAGGCCGTCCCGGGAGAGATCGTTGGTGTAGGCGTAGGCAGTGGAATCCCCGCAGATGACCCGCAGACCCGCGCCTGCTTCCACGCCGGTTTGAATTTTTTCGATTTTTCCTGCTTCACAGCGGATGCCCGTGGTCTGCCTGTTTTCAATAAAAATGTCCGAAAAGTCACAGCCGTTGGCTGATGCCGTGTCCAGCACTTCTTTCAATAATTGTTTGTCCAGCAAAGCCTGACACCTCAAAGTTATTATTTGCGGCCTGTTATTTTTTGATACCACCTTACCTACCCCGGCAACCCCGGGCGGCCGTTTTCTTCCCTGCCGGAAGCCGGTGTTTGTTTATTTTTTTAAGATAAATTCCGGTTCCGGCTGGGCCGGTCCGGCTTGCTCCCGGCTGACCGCATCAGGCATCATACCGGCGCCTTCCAGGGGCAAATAATCCCTTCCCTCTTCCCCCGGCAGCAGGCCGCCGCTTCCCGGTGCAACGCCGTTGGGATCTTCAGGGGCGGCGCTGTTAGCGGGGGAACAGTAAAGATGCTTTTCCAATTCCTGGACGGGAGCAATTGCAGCTGCCTCCCGGAAGATGTTATATCTCCCCGTGAGCCATCTGTTGATGGATTCCAGCTGCAGGCGGGCCTGGGGATCCCTGGAGGAGTAGATAACAAATTCCGTATTTGCTTTGACCAGGCCGGATGGAACCGCCTGGTTTTCCGGGTCAATTTTTTCAATCCTCAGGCTTCGGATTTCAGCCAGGTTCAGATCGCTCAGCCCCTTTAAGAGCTTTTCCAGGTCAGTACAAAAATCAAGTATTTTAGGATAATCGCCCTCCACAATTAGATCAAGGGGAAGTTCCAGGGAATGTGAATTTTCCTTGACGGCAGCCGGTACAATTTCCGTGATGACAACACTGCCGGCAAGGGTCTTTAGACCCAGGAGGATGATATCGGAGCCGTCCCTCATCTCGGTGGTAAATAACTTGCCCTTTTCTTCGTACTCGTCTTTTACTTTTTCCAGCAGGGCCGTTTCCCTGGTGAGGGAGGCCGCCGTGTCCCGGGCCCGGGAGAGTTTGATCAGCTCTTCGGTCAGCTCGGTTTTAACCTGGGCGTAAGCCCTGACCTGGGGATTAAAAATAAAATAATAGAAACAAAAGATAACAGCCGCCCCCAGAAGCCCCGCAAGGAGAACTTTTTCCCTTTTGCTCAGCCGGTTCCACATTTAAACCTCATCCTTTAGAATGGTTGTAATTTCAAAAAGGTACCCATGTTCCTCCAGGTTGATTCTATTTAGTTTCACTTCATCAAAATAGGGAAGGTGATTCAAGTTTAGAATAAACACCCCCACAGAAGATACCGTCCGGGAATATCCCTTCAGAATAATTGTATTGGGGTGGGGCAGGCCGGCGGCTTCACTTGGCTTCTGTCCCTTCGGGTCCCCGGTATCGCTCTGGGAACCGGAAGTGGCGTTTAGCTGCTGTGTTTTCTTTTCCACCGGTTTGTTTTCGATGGCCAATTCCACCAGCCAGGTGTCAATAGGAGCAACGCCGCTCAGATCTCCCAGAAGGACGGACCATGTCTTCTGGTTTTGCAGGATTTCCGCGTACTCTTGCAAGGCCCCCTCCAGATCTATTCTTTCCTGCCGCATCTTTTCCACCCGGGCCACCAGCGGCGCCAGGGCGTCCAGTTGGGCGGCGGTATCTTTCAGGTCGTTTTTCATGAAGGTATAGTTGATTATAAGAGCGCCGTAGCCGCCCAGGGTAAGGGTGAGGAACAGCGTCAAGGCGCTGATTGCGACCAGGCGTTTAACGTCGATAAGCCCTTCCCGCTGCAGTTTGACCGGCAGCATATTGACCTTGTAAAGCATTATGTGCAGGCCTCCCTCAGGGCCAATCCAATGGCAACGGCATAGGCCGGATCATAGGTTGCAGACCCGGAAAATTCCAGGGGGGGAACTCCTGTTTCCACAGGGAGTTCAAAAACATCCTCCAGATAACCGGTAAGACCCGTAAGTTTGCTGGTACCCCCGCAAAGAACCAGTTTTCCCGCCGGAATATTTTCCTGCTCACAGTAATCCAGCGATCTTTGCAGTTCCCGGGTTATGTCCGGCAGCACTTCCCTCAAAACACTACTTATCCGGGTAGCGCCGTAATCGCCCCGGTCATCCAGGGTTACGGCAGCTTCCTCCTTGATTTGCGTTGCTTCCTGGGGGCCGACTCCCAGGCTTTCCGATATGTACTCGGTTAAGATTTCACCGCCCGCCGGTAAAAGGCGGTTGAATTTAATCAGACCGTCCTTAACAAGGACAAAGTGCGAAGTTTTTGAGCCGATGTCCAGGATAGCCGTGTTATCTTCCCCGTTTCTGCCGAACAACCGCCAGAGGGCGAAGGCCTTCAGGTCCACGGCCGTAACAACCATGCCGGCCCGGGAAAAAATACTGTGGTACTGGTAAATTGTCGCCGCCGGCGCGGCCAGGAGCAGGATATTCTGTCCTTCCGTTCCGGGATTGCCGTTAATTATCTTTGTTTCACCTGTCCGGGGCACAAATATTCTTATTTTAGGAGCCTGACTCTCTTTCTCCTCTTCCGGATCCAGGCGGACGTAGCGGACAATCAGCTGGTCCACCGGGGTGGGCACAAATTTTTCTATCTCAAACCTGGCTGCAGACTCCAGTTCCTTGTCGGACATCCGGGGCAGGCGGATCAGCCTGCTGACCAGCTTTTCCCCGCCGATACAGGTTATCACTTCTTTTAAATCGGGACTGGCTATTTCCCGAAGCGCCATAACCAGGCTCTCCTCGTCCAGTTGGTCGGTCCACACCCCGGGGGAAGCGGGACAGCGGCGCAAAGCCACCACTTCCGCAATATCTTCGATGATTTTTATCTCAGCCGCCTTGATTTCATAGGCGCCGATATCAATGCCCATGAAATGGTTTTTCTTGGGCAGGAGCCTCTGGATCAATTTATTCATAAAATGCCTGCTCCTTGGTTTAACAATTATTTTGCTAAAATTGTATATACGCGAGACAGGGCTATTTTTCCTCCCAGGAAAGAATTTCTAAGGAAGTTGTTACCCAGTCGGGCTGTTCTTCCTCCATTTTGGGTTCGTAATAAAACTTGGAATTTTGATTCTGAAGCAGGGTGCGGGCAATGACGCTTCCCCGCATAACGGCGCCGTTTTCCATGGTTACGGTGGCCGGCGAATATACCAGGGCTCTGACCTGGACTCCATTAATAAGGGTTACATTGCCGGCGCAAAGGACACAGAGGTCGTCCTGGTCGCTGTCCTTACAGTCAAGGGCGCCGTCAAAGGTAACTTTCCCGCTGACCACAACCGTGCCGGCGCCGTTGTAAGTCCCCTGGATTCTCAGATCGCCGTCAATAAAGAAAAGCCCGTTCAGGCTAAGGCTGCCGCTCCAGGTTTGGGAACCGGAATAATAATAATCGGCATTTTTACGGTGCCAGGCCAGGTCAATTTCCGGAAAAGGGGGGGTAGCAAACCGCAGGTCCAGGGACTGATGGGGATAAATGCCTACTTCCAGTGCGGTATGGTTTATTACTGCGCCGTTGGCCCAGACGCCGCCTCCAACAACAGCATTTTTATTCAATGTAACATCACCCATGGATCTGATATCTCCGGTCACCACAGCATTATTTTCCAGGACGATATCGTCCGCGGCCTGGATGTTGCCCTCAACTCTTCCGTTGTTGGAAACAGTTACCGGACCCCCGGTGTAAAGGTTTCCGGCGCTCATGTTATTTTCAACTATTACACTTCCGCCAACCCTGACATCATTATCCAAGATCGTGCAATTTTGCTTAAAAACGATATTGCCGTTAACAAGCATATTAGATCCAACTATGGAGTTGTTTTTAAAAACGGAAGGGGCGCCGGGCGGCGACTCGGTCCAGAGGCCGCGGTAGAAGGGCATGGGCTTGCCCAGGTCCACTATAACTTTAATCTCGCGGCAGACATCCCGGTACTGTCCCCTGCTCTCGATACTCAAGACAGTCTTGTATTCGCTGTAGAATTCCTTCCGCACTTTGACGTGGATAAAATTGCCGTCGGCGTAGCCCGCGGGGATCACACCGGGCACCAGGTTGGTTTCCGAATTGAGGGCCAGGCTTTGAACCCAGGCGCTTTCCCGCTTGGCTTTGTCAACGGCCTTTTCTATACCCGCTTCGGCAATATAGTAGGCTTTTTTTTGTTCCGTTTCCAGCGCGGCTGTTTTTCTGACAGTTCCGCCCAGGGTGAGGGCTGCGGAGCCGATAAAAAAAAGAACGATGGTCAGCAGCAGAATTATAACCAGGGCATAACCCTTCTGATTGAGGGGCATCGTCTCACACCCCCGCTTTGCGGGCTCTGGCCTGAACCTTTGTTTTCATTTCGTAAACAACGGGAGGGTTGGAGTTATGTTTTTTCCCCCTGATATAAATTGCAACAATCTTTTTGTCACTATCGAACTGAAATTCAAGATCTTCTATATGGCTGACAACTGGTTGGAAGCTGCCGGCCGCGCCCCTTCTTACCTCCAATTCCCTGTCCCGCCGGTCAAAACTATACGTAACTGTTTCACCGGAGGCGGTTAAAAACGATATTTTAGACCCTGTTCCGTCCCTGGACAGGCTGCCGTCCTGCTTGAAAATTTCCGGCTCCGATTTGGCCTGCCTCAAGTCCCGGCTGATCCTGTTCAGGGCAATGCGCAGCCCTTCCTGAACCTCAATTTTTTGATTATTTTCAAGGTAACCGGCGTATCCCTGCAAATAGACGGTTAAAACAGCCGAAACCGCGAGGACAAAAATCGTCAGGGAAACTATGGCTTCCACAAGGGTAAAACCTTTATTGCCGGTGAATTCACACACACAGCTCACCTCTTGTGTTTTTCCGTGGTCAGGGATAATTCTTTCACCAGATCACCAGCCGGGTAGAAGGTTGTGACTTTTATTGTCTTGAGGTTAATGGTGGCGGCAAGGACTTCTATTTTATACTGGTACCTGCAAAGCCGGTAAAAAGACGTCGCGTCCGGCTGGGTGAGCCAGTTTTCATCCAGGGTGGCAACCTTTGTCCCCCCGTCGTAAGCCGTGATTCTTCGGACCTGACCCGCTCCCTTGCCCCCCGCGATCATAATGAAGTAATCCTGGTAAAAGCCGTTTTTGCTGTTTTCGTTCCCGGCCAGACCCACCGTCCCGGCACTGCTGCTCTGCACGGCGCCGGTAAGTATTTGGCCGTTGCCGCAAACCAGATAGTGTGACGAATTGTCGGGCGCCCTGTCCGTGTCCCAGGCCGGACTAACCGTCACTACCTGGCCGGGGGTGTTGTAACCGGTTATTTTTCTGACCTGTCCTTCACCCCTGCCGGCTGTTATAAGGATAAGATCGTTAGTTTGGATATACCCCGCATCGCTGGCCAGCCGCATTTTATTGCCGCCTGTTTCGGTGCATGTGCGGGCGGCGCCGATTTGCCCGGAGGTGACGCTTTTAAGCTCTTCCATGAGTTCCTGGGCAAAGTACAGGGCAGTGACCTCCTGGCGGGCGGTGGCTGTAAGAAGGCCGCTGGTGACGAAAAACTGCAATAAAGGGATGATGGCCACTGCCGCCAGCAGAGTGGCAACGATTGCTTCAATAAGGCTTAACCCTTCTTGCTTTTTTCCAGCCATGGCGTCACCCGTCTCGCCGGTATTTATCAGGACGGCGGGCTCGTATCAATGCGGACCCTGCCCGTCAGGGAGGCCACAATAACATAGAGCATATTGCCGTTTTTATCCCTAAGGCTTAAGTGTCCTCCCATTAAAACCCCGTTGGCCCGGACAGGCTCGCCCCGGGAATTAAAGGAAAGCCTGTTGTCGGGTCCGTTATAGGGGTTGTTGTCAAAATCAAAATTGGTGTATATAAGATCTATCCCCGCCGGCAGATTCACTTTTTTGTAATTGGCCATTAGTTTGCGGATGTAATAACGCTCGTTGACAAAGTCAAAAAGCATGATATATTGGCCGTCCTGCTTCATATTCAACTGCTGGGTCAGGCGGATGTCCGCGGCAATAATGGCGGCGGCGGCGTTTAGTTTCTGCCTGCTGAAGTGCCTGTCGGCGGTAAAGGCGAAGGTTATAAAAACAACAGTGATTAAAAGTACAATTAATGTTTCAATCAAGCTGAAGCCGCTATTCGAAAATATTTGTTTATAATTCCTGGGGAGCATTAAAAACATCTCATTTTTTGTAGTTGTTGGACAAAATCAGACGTAAAAAAGCCTGCCGGGCTTTGTTGAATGTCATTCCTGGCAGGCATCTGGTTATTGCCCTTGGTTGATGATTTGTTTAATGGTGGCTAAAAGGGAAGGCAAGGGCCTTCCCTCTCTAATTGTTTAGCAGGAGACTTAAGAACGGGGTTTTAGTCTTCCGTTGTTGAAGTTTTGACTTCGGGTGGATCGCTCTTTCCGTTCTCACCTGAACCGATAACATAGGCACTTTTATTTTGCACATCATTCTCGCCAGTTTTAATTTCATACCCCTTGTTATCGGTACCACCAACTGCTTTTGCGGCATAAGTATATTTCTTGCCCCAGGGGTCGTTGTCATCCAAAGTACTATCACCAGTTGCTTTTATGCCCGCATTTAGAAGTTCGTCTTGAGTAGCTGGATACAATGCCTGTTCAGCATAATAGGCGTCCAGGGCGGCCTGCATGACGCTGATCTGGGCCTTGGCCTTGGTCACCCGCGCGTTTTCGATGTACCCCAGGTAAAACCTGATGCCGCCCCCGATGAGCACGGCGATGATGATCAGAACAACCATCATTTCAATCATGGAAAAACCTTTTTCGTTGTTCAAATACTTTTTAATCATATCGTTCCTCCTTTTTAAATGTATTCCATTTTTTTGCGGCCTTATATGTAAGGCTGGTACCTTTACTATCCCCCTTTCACCAACCAGTTGTTCAGCAGCGTTATTTCCTCCGGGCCCATAAGAACAAAAAAACCCTTTGCAACAAAAGGGCACGGCAAAACTTCCTTGCAGCCCAGCTGTCATAGCGCTGGTTAACGCCTTAGACCCGCGGCTTTGCGTCCTTTTCTTTCGAAAAGTTTGCCCTTTAGAACGCTTTATTTGAGTTATTGTTAAGGTGTTAAGGCAGTTAAGGTTGTCAAGATTATTAAATTATTTATGGGCTTCAATCATTTGTTCAATTAATTGCCAGAACTTTCTTGTTTGTATTATACTTTTGATTTGGATAGAATGCAAGAACAAGATAAAAATATTCTTTATATCTGTGGTTTTTTAGCCTGCTCTGGCGTTTTCAGCCGGCGGGGTGGGACCCCGCCCGGGGAATTTCAGCAATTTGCCGGATGCTTTGCGACAGGTTTAAGGATCCGGGTGTTGTCCCAAAAATATCACAAAAAAATTTCGTGGGTTTAGTTTAATTCAGGCCTGTGCCCCCCTGGATGGCCCCGGACAGGCCGAATAAGGGCAGGTAGATGGAAATAGCGATAAAACCCACCATGATCCCCACCCCGGCTATCATAAGAGGCTCAATGACGCTGGAGAGCTTGGCCACCATGGTTTCCACCTCCCGCTCGTAATAAGCGGCCACCTTTTCCAGGAGCGTGTCCAGGGCCCCCGATTCCTCCCCGATGGCAACCATGTTTACAGCCATGGGGGGAAAGAAAGACGCATTCAGTAAAATGGGCGACATGTTTTCTCCTTCTTTAATGTTTTCCCCTGCTGCCCTGATGATTTTGGAAACCTGGGTGTTGCCCACAACGTTTCCCACGGTTTCCAGGGACTGCAGCAAGGGGACGCCGCTTTTTAAGAGGGTGGCCAGGGTGCGGGCAAATCTGGCGGTAATGGTTTTTTGGGCCAGTTTCCCGTAAATGGGGAGTCTTAATAGCAAACGGTCGGTGAAAGCCTTGCCCCTGTCCGTGGCGGCCAGGCTTTTCAGCCCGAAGTAGAATAAGAAGGGCGCAGGCAAGATAAGATACCAGAAATTGGTGCACATTTTGCTGACTCCCAGCATGATCCGGGTTGGCAGGGGCAGTTGAGCCCCGACTTGTTCAAAAATTTCCACAAAGACGGGTACCACAACGACCAGCAGGATGACCACGGCTATAAAGGCAAAGGCCCCGATGACCAGGGGGTAGGTCATGGCCGATTTGATTTTTTCCTTTAATTCGTGGTCCTTCTCGAACTGGTTGGCCAGCCTGTCCATAGCCAGGTCCAGGGTGCCGCTGATCTCCCCCGCCGCCAGCATGTCCGTGAAAATACCGGGCAGGTACCGCTTATGGACCCTGAATGCTTCGCTGAGACTTTTGCCATTCTCGATATCCGCTACTACGTTTTTTAATATTTCGCTCAGTTTTTTGCTTTCTGTCTGCAGGGTCAGGATATTCAGGCATTGCAGCAGGGGAATGCCCGCTTCTATCATAGTGGCGCTTTGCCGGCAAAAAACTGCCAGGTCCTTGACTTTGATTTTAAGGTTAAGGAGCTTATCCCAATCCAGCTTTAATTCCATAACCGGGTCGATGTGAAAAACAAAGTAATTTTTTTGGCGCAGCAGGGCAATTGCCGCGTTCTGGCTTTCTGCTTCAATTTTCCCCTTGAGCAGCTTGCCTGACAGGTTTCTGGCCTTGAAGGCAAAGAGTTGAGGCATTTTTAACCCTCCAATATTTTAAGCAGGTTTTCGGGATCGCGGGCCCGGTGTAAAACCTCTTCCCTGCTGATTAATTCTTTTAGATAAAGCTGCCTGAGCGACATATCCAGGGTCTGCATCCCGTACCTGGCGCCGGTCTGCAGGTGCGTCAGGATTTGAAAGGTTTTGCCCTCCCGGATCAGGTTCCGGATGGCCGGCGTGGCTACCAGTATTTCCATGGCCACCACCCGGCCGGGCTGGTCGGACCTGGGGATTAACTGCTGGGCTATGATACCCTGGAGCGTATTGGACAGAAGGATTCGAATCTGCTGCTGCTGCCCCGGGGGAAAGACATCGATAACCCGGTCTATGGTTTCGGCCGCGCTGGATGTGTGCAGGGTACCCAGTACCAGGTGGCCGGTTTCCGCGGCTGTGATGGCGATACTGATGGTTTCCAGGTCGCGCATTTCCCCCACCAGGATTACGTCGGGATCCTCCCGCAGGGCAGCCCGCAGGGCGACAGCGAAGGAAGAGGTATCCGAACCGATTTCCCGCTGGTTCACCAGGGAAAACTGGTGGTTGTGCAGATACTCGATGGGATCTTCCAGAGTCAGGATATGTAATCTTTTTTCCCTGTTGACCAGGTCAATCATAGCTGCCAGGGTTGTTGACTTGCCGCTGCCGGTGGGTCCGGTGACCAGGACCAGGCCGTCAGATTTTTGGGCCAGGTGAGCCAGGATCTTTGGCAAGCCCAGCTCCATAAAGGTGGGGATGCGGGTGTTGAGCAGGCGCATGACCAGGGCGGTGCTGTTTCGCTGCCGGAAAACATTCACCCTGACCCTGGCAATTCCCGGCAAGGAAAAGGAAAAGTCCAGTTCGCCCTGATTGGTGAACTTTTCGTACTGCCCGGGGCTCATAATCTCCCGGGCCATGTCGTCCGTCTGCCGGGGAGAAAGGGGTTTGACCTCAAAACCTTTAAATAAATTGAGCCTTCCCTTCAATTCGGGGTGATCCAGCGGGTAGAGCATACCGTGCAGACGGTACACCGGCGGTTTTTTTACCGTGATATGGACGTCCGACGCTCCAAGTTCTGCCGCCTGGGTTAAAATATCAACTAATTTCAAGACTTATCCTCCCTGTATACGGCACGGATTACTTCCTTAATCGTGGTCAGACCCGCCAGAGCCTTTTGAATCCCGTCTTCCTTCAGGGTGACCATCCCTTCCCGGACGGCCGCGTTTTTCAGGGCATCAAGGGAAGCGCGTTCCAGGATTAATTTTTGCATCGCGATGGATACAGTGAGCACTTCATAGATGGCGATCCGCCCGTGAAAACCGGTGTTGTTGCATTTGGCGCAGCCGGCGCCGCGGTACACAACATCGGACGGCTCTAAACCGGCAAAGGCGCATTCAAAGGCGTCGGGAGTGGTTTTACCCTTGCAGTGCCGGCAAATGCGCCGGACCAGCCGCTGGGAAATGACCCCGATCACCGAGGAAGCCACCATATAGGGCTCAACGCCCATGTCCACAAGCCTGTTTACGGCCCCCGGCGCGTCGTTGGTGTGCAGGGTGGAAAGCACCAGGTGGCCGGTGGTGGCCGCCCGGATGGCTATCTCCGCGGTCTGGGCATCCCGGATTTCGCCGATCATGATAATATCCGGGTCCTGCCTCAGGATCGTCCGCAAATAAGTCGCAAAGGTGATGCCCGTTTTGACATTGATCTGGGCCTGGTTGATGCCTTCCAGGATATATTCTACAGGATCTTCAACTGTGATAATGTTTTTTTCTACAGTATTGATTTTGTTCAGGGCTGTGTACAGCGTTGTGGTTTTGCCGCTGCCGGTGGGTCCGGTAACCAGGATCATGCCGTAAGAGTTGTTTAGAAAACTTGTGAATCTTTCCCGATTGTACTCTGAGAAGCCAAGCCTGTCCAGGGTATAGCTCTTAATGTTGTCCTTGTAGAGGACCCGGGTAACCACCTTTTCCCCAAAGACCGTGGGTATGGTGGAGATCCTTAAGTCCAGTTCCCTCCCTTTCAGCTTCAGGGGAACCCGCCCGTCCTGGGGAACCCGGCGTTCGGCGATGTCCATACTGGCCATAACCTTGATCCGTGAAACCAGGGCGTGGAGCATCTTGCGGGGAAGGTTCATGATCTCCCGCAGGATTCCGTCAACCCGGTAGCGGACCCTGATCCCGCTTTTAAAGGGCTCTATATGGATGTCACTGGCTTCCTGATCGAAAGCCCTGAGCATAATGGAATTAACCAGCCGGATAACCGGCGCCTCGTCAACAACAACCTCTTCTTCATCGTTCTCCTCGGGCTCCTGCTCAATGCCCAGCTCCCGCATGGCCTTTTCCACTTCGGGGATGCCGAAATGCTTGTCGATCAACGCGTTGATTTCCTTTTCACTGGTTGCCAGGGGTACGATGTCAAAACCGGTAATCAGCCGCAAGTCATCGATGGCCACAATATTCAAGGTGTCGGCCATGGCGACGTATAGTTTGTTCCTATCCTTTTTAACGGGAAAGACCCTGTACCTGCGGATTAATACTTCCGGTATCGTTTTCATCAACTGATGGTCAACGGTTTCTCCAGGGTACATCTCCCTGATGCCCAGGAATTCGTTTAAGGTGGACTGGCTGATCATTTTCAGTTTGACCAGGACGCGTCCCAACTGTTCACCTGTTATGGATTGCTCCAGCAGGGCTTCGGACAGAGCCTGCTCGTTGATCAGGCCTTTTTCAATCAATTGCTGGCCGATTTTTTTCCTGTTTATCACTTTATCCTCACCTAAATATTTATTGCTGACACCCAAGCTGCCGGGGGAAACCGGCTTTTCAAACGAAACCCGGGGAACATAAAGGGGGCTTGAATTCCCCTTCTTTTCAAGCACATCATTAGCGGGTAATGGGCAATACAGAACGGAACAGTTGGTTATTGGCTAAAGAAAGCCCAGGTACCAGGCCAGCCAATAGTCGCCGTATAACATGGCCAGCAACGTCCCGGCAGCCAGGTAGGGGCCAAAGGGAATGGCATCCTTGCGCCCTTTCCGGCCGGTCAGGAGAAGGGTGATCCCCACCAGGGCTCCCAGCAGGCAGCCCAGTAAAACAGCAAGCAGGCCATTGGGCCAGCCCAGGAAAAGGCCGATTACCGCCGCCAGTTTTATATCCCCTCCACCCATGCCGCCCCGGTAGATCAAGGCGGGCGCCAGCAACAGGGCGGCGGCGGCAAGCAGGCCCAGACCGGCGGATAAAAGGCTCAAGTCCCTGGCCAGGAGGTTCAAAAAGATGCCCCCGGCCAGGGAGAAGACGATGATCCGGTCGGGTATGATCATGTATTTCAGGTCAATAAAGGTGACCATAATGAGAACAGCGACAAGAAAAAGCTGTTTAGGCAAAAGGGCCGTCAAACCGGTATGCGCGTAAACCGCGGCAAAAAGCAGACCGGTGGCAAGCTCGATCAAGGGGTAGCGGGCGCTAATCGGGGCGCCGCAGAAGCGGCACCGGCCTTTAAGCCCGAGATAGCTCAGGAGGGGAACAAGATCCCTGGCCCCCAGTCTTGAACCGCAGGTCGGACAATGGGAGGGAGTGAAAACAATGGATTCACCCCTGGGCAGGCGGTAAACACATACATTTAAAAAACTTCCGATTACCAGGCCCAGAATAAAAAACAAGACGGCCATAAGGCGTTCATCAATAATCAAAACAACACCTCACTCACTGTCCGGGAAAGGCTGGGTTAATCAAAGAAGTCAGGCCAGATAAGGCCAGGATAGGGCAATTTGCCGTTCCGTCAAGCCGTAAATTAATTAATCCGTCAATCTGCAAGTTTACTGACTCGCCAATCTGTCCATTCATCATCAATCTTCTACCACAATTCGGTATACTTCTCTGCTGTCTTAAAATGTTTTGCATTAATTTAGATCTTCTGTCAAATCTAAGATTAGCATTTTTTAAAATACTCGTCCAGGATATTTTCTATAGCCGCCACTCCCCAATATAAATGACAGATTATAAAAAAGAGCGTGTTTTAAACCACGCCGCTTACGATCAGAATTTTGTTTTGCCGGTGCTGCGGGTTGCGGGTAGCTTTTTAAGGAAACAGTTTAAGAAGAGGACAAGAGCTTGCGGACAGCCTCTTCCGGTACGTCCCGCACAACCTCCACCCGCCCGATGGCCGCCGGAAGTACCATGGTGAGACTTTTGGCGATGGCTTTTTTATCCTGCCGCATGGCCGCCACCAGGGCATCTGCCGGAAGGCCCGCGGGGAGGTCCCCGGGCAGACCCCCACGCCGGATTAAGGCGGTAATCCGTTCCGCTTCCCGCCCCGGCAGCAGGCCCAGGTTCGCGGCCAGGCGGGCAGCAAAGGCCATGCCCAGTCCCACCGCCTCCCCGTGATTAAAAACCCTGTACCGGGTCAGTGTCTCCACAGCGTGCGCCAGGGTGTGTCCGAAGTTTAAAATGGCCCGCAGATCCTGTTCGGTTTCATCCTGTTCCACCACACTTGCTTTGATCCGGCAGGATTCCTGAACGGCTTGGGCCAGGGACTCCGGTTGGCCCGCCAGAAGCCCGGATATGTTTTCCTCCAGCCAGGCGTAAAATTGGGGATTCCAGATAATGCCGTATTTAATAATTTCGGCCAGGCCGGACTTGATTTCCCGGGGGGGCAGGGTTTTAATGGCAGCCGTATCCGCCAGGACCAGTTTGGGCTGGTAAAACGCGCCGATGATGTTCTTGCCCCCGGGATGGTTTACCGCCACCTTCCCCCCCACACTGCTGTCCACCTGGGCCAGGAGCGTCGTGGGGAGTTGAATCAAGGGCACGCCGCGCAGGTAAGTAGCCGCCACAAAGCCCGCTACGTCCCCCACCACCCCGCCGCCCAGGGCGCAAACGGCGCAGCGGCGGTCCAGCCCCGCGGTAAAGGCCAGATCGTAAAGCTTTTTAGCTGTGGCCAGGTTTTTGTGCTCTTCACCGGCGCCGATAATTCCTGTAGCAACCTGAAATCCGTGCTGTTTTAAACTGACCTCGACAACTCCCCCGTAAAGCAGGAACACCTGGGAATTTGAAACCAGAAGGACGGTTTTCCCGCAGCCGGAGGATTTAATCAGCTCACCGGTTTCCTCCAGGAGGCCCTCCCCGATATGGATGGGGTAGCTCCGCTCCCCCAGTTCCACCGTCACAGTCTTCATCAAATTTGATTCCTTTCCAGCAGGTGGCTGATAATTTTTTCCACCGTGCCGTCAATACTGCATGAACCGGTATCAAGGGTGAGCTCGGCTATCTCGTAAGCTCCCTTTCGTTCTTCCAGGAGCTCCTGGATTCTTTTCTTAATATTTGTTCTGAATAAAAGGGGCCGGTTTTTTTTACGGCGCACCCGGTTGTAAATAACCTCCTGCCCGGCCGTGAGGGCCACTAAAATGCCGTTTTCTTTTAATAGCCGGACGTTTTCCGGGTTTAAAACCAGGCCGCCCCCCGTGGCGATAACCAGACCTTCCCTGGCAGCGATTTTTTTAACCAGAAGCGCTTCCTCGGAGCGGAAACGGGTGACTCCCTCCCTGGCAAAAATCTGGGCAACGGTTTTTCCCGTTACCTTTTCTATTTCAGCGTCCGTATCAATAAACTTGCGCTTGAGGCGCCGGGCCAGGCGCCGCCCCACGGCTGACTTGCCGGTCCCCATAAAGCCTATAAGAACGATATTTTTTCGTATCTTTCATTCACACCCCTTTCAGGTAGGAAAGGTGGCGATCCCAGTTGTCCTTCAACTCCTCCAGGCTGTCTCCCCCGCACTTTTCCAGGCAGGCCCGGGCCAGCTCCCAGGCCACCAGCGCCTCCCCGATAACACAGGCCGCGGGAACGGCGCAGACATCGGAGCGCTCCACGGCTGCCTCCGCCGGTTTGCGGGTGATCATGTCCACGCTTTGCAGCGGTTGGGCCAGGGTTGGGATGGGTTTCATGGCTCCCCGGATAACCAGCGTTTCGCCGTTGGTTACCCCTCCCTCGATCCCTCCGGCCCGGTTGTTCACCCGGTAAAAACCCCGGTTTTGTTCATAGAATATCTCGTCCTGAACCTGGGAACCCCTTTGCCCGGCGGCGGCAAAACCCAGGCCCACCTCCACTCCTTTAATGGCCTGAATGCTCATCAGCGCGGCGGCCAGGCGGCCGTCCAGCTTACGGTCCCAGTGGGTATAACTGCCCAGGCCGGCGGGCACGCCGTAAGCCCTCACTTCAAAAACCCCGCCCAGGGTGTCCCCGTCGGCCCGGGCGGCGTCGATGACCTCGATCATGCGCTGTTCCGCGCCGGGGTCGGCGCAGTTCAGCTTTGATTTGGCCAGCCCGGCTTGAAGCTCTTCCGCTCCCAGCTTTTCCGCAGCCGCGGAAAGGCCGCCCAGCTGGACCACTTGCCCGATAACGGTAATCCCCAGTTCTTCCAAAAGCCTTCTGGCAGCGCTGCCGGCGGCGACCCTGACGGCGGTTTCCCGGGCGCTGGAACGCTCCAGAACATTGCGGATGTCCTGCTGCCGGTACTTGAGCAGGCCTGCCAGGTCGGCGTGCCCGGGCCGGGGCCGCCGCACCACCCGTTGGTCAACCTTTGCCCCGGGTTCCGCGGACATGATTTCCGACCAGTTGGCCCAGTCCTTGTTTTCCACCAGTAAAGCCAGGGGGCTGCCCAGCGTTAGCCCGCCGCGCACCCCGGATAAAAAAGTTACGGTGTCGCTTTCGATCTTCATCCTGGCGCCGCGGCCGTAGCCGCCCCGGCGCCGGTCGAGCTGCCGGTTGATATAGGCGGCTGTAAGGGGAAGGCCGGCCGGCAGTCCTTCCACAATAGCCGTAAGGGCCGGGCCGTGCGATTCCCCGGCGGTAAGGTATCTGAGCAAGTCAAAAAGCCTCCCTGCTGTTTTGTTATGTAAACCCGCCAAAACTTACTTCAAAATAGCTTTAAGCAGGGCCCTTTCCATTGTTTCCAGCGGGGCGTCCCGCCCGGTCCACAGCTCAAAGGCCAGGGCGCCCTGGTATAAAAGCATGCCCGTCCCGCCTACCGCCGCTGCCCCGGCCTGCCCGGCCCTTTTCAGAAACTCCGTCCGGGCGGGGTTGTAAACAAGATCGCAGGCTACCTGCCCCGGACGAAATAGGTTATAGGGCAGGGGTATGGTTTGGGCGCAGCCGGGGTACATACCCAGGGAGGTGGCCTGGACAACAAGATCAGCCGACCGCAGCGCTTCCCCGGGCAGCAGTTCTTCCGGTCCGGGCCAGGACAATACTTCCGCCGGGATTCCGGTTCCGGTTCTAAGATCAGCAGCCATTTCTGCCGCCCGCACCTGGGAACGGTTTGTTAAAGTAATCTTCCGGACCCCGGCCAGGGCCAGCTGTACCGCCACTGCCCGGGCCGCGCCTCCCGCCCCCAGCAGCAGGACGGTTTTACCCGCGGGCTCAAAACCGGCTGCTGTTTTAAGTGAGCGGAGGAATCCCCTGCCGTCTGTATTTTCCCCCCGTAATCGACCGGAGCAATTGCGATTGACTATAGTATTAACCGCGCCAATCAGGCGGGCTTCCTCACTTAGCTGGTCCAACAGGGGCAGGACGGCTTCTTTATGGGGGATGGTCACATTCACCCCGGCCAGGCCCAGGGCCCTTACGGCTGCCACAGCCTGTTCCAGCCCGTCCGGAGCAACGGGAAAAGGAAGGTAAACAAAGTCCAGCCCGGCAGCTTCAAAGGCGGCGTTATGCATGGCGGGGGAAAAGGTGTGCTCCAGGGGATAGCCAAAAATCCCGCACACCCTGGTACGGCCGCTAATCCCACTTGCCATAGAACACCTCCGGGCATTTTTTTAACCGGGCCAGTACGAATCTTTCCAGCGGCCTGTTGATTAACCGGGTTCCCCAGAATTCCTTTCCCTTCATGGGAACAACCAGGATGGTGTACAGACCTGTCAGATTTCCACCCAGAATATCGGTAAAAATCTGATCACCCACCAGGGCTGTTTCTCCGGGGGATGTACCAATCAGCTTCATCGCCCGGTGAAAGGACATGCCCAGGGGCTTCAGAGCCCTGTCCACGGCAGGCAGGTCCATCAGACCGGCGATGGAACCCACCCTGCCAGGTGAGTTGTTCGAGACAATGCACATCTTAATACCCAGGGAGCGGAGTTCGGAAAGCCAGCTTGACACGGCCGGGGAAAAATGAAAGGCGTCCCTGCGGATAATGGTATTATCCAGGTCAAGGAGTATGGCCTTCAGACCCAGCTCCTGCAACCGGCCGGGCTTAATCTCATGGACGGAGGATACATACATTTTGGGATACAGAATTCTGAACAAAGATTACGCTCCTGTCTCATCGCGTACTGCCATGGCCCGGGCCTTTTCCAAATCATCCGGTGTATTGACATTAAAAAAGGCCAGGTCGATATCGGCAATGGCGCGCAAATACTTTTCGTTAACATAATTTACCCGTACCTGGGGGTAGAAAGCAGCTACTTTTCGCCTGTTATTCAGCAGGGCTTGTTCAATGGGGTTGACGCAATTCCTGTCATACACGGCAAACAGGGGCTGCATGTGAATTCCGTGGGTGGGCACGGCCACATCATACCCGTCGGCCTGGTTGATCATGAAATGCGCCAGGGCAGCGGTGACAAAGGGCATGTCGCAAGCGGTGACCAGGCATTTCGGGTTCGAGGCCTCCAGGAGGGCGGCATGGATGCCGCTCAAGGGCCCCCTGCCGGGGATGCGGTCGGGAATTACATGCAGCCCCAGCTGTTCGCCGTTTTCCCTGGTTCCCCCGGCGATCAAGACTTCGTTGAAAACCTTTCTCAGCTCGGAAGCTACCTGTTTAATCATGGCAGCTTCCCCCACCTCTAAAAAGGCTTTATCTGAACCCATGCGCTTGCTTTTCCCGCCTGCCAGAATTACCCCGGTCGCCTGGATCAATTAAATAATCCCTCTTTCAACATTGCTGCTTTGTAAGTTGTGGCCGGTAATTCAATGTCATTAACAGTTATAAGCATTTCTTGTGTAAAATATTACTTTCTCCGTTAATGTGCAAAATCCTTTTAAACAATTAAGAACAGGACGTGCACAAAAACGTCAGGCCAAATCATATTATTTAGTGCACGCTATTTGGGGGAGGGATTGCTTGATGCTGCCCGGCTTCTGGGCTTTAACCATTGTGTCGCTGGTCAACGGACTTATGCTGCTGGTTTCCTATATTGCCAATAACACTTTTCCCCAGCCGCTGTCCGAGGAAGAAGAGGCAAAGTATCTTAAGCTCCTGGCCCGGGGTGACGAGGTGGCCCGCAACGTCCTCACCGAGCGCAATCTCCGCCTGGTGGCCCATATAGTAAAAAAGTTTGACAGCACCGGCGAAGATTCGGATGATCTGATCTCCATCGGGACCATCGGGCTGATCAAAGCCATCAACACTTTTAATCCCGGGAAAGGAACCAGGCTGGCCACCTATGCGGCCCGCTGCATAGAAAACGAGATCCTCATGCACTTGCGTTACACAAAAAAAATACGGTCGGAGGTTTCACTTTACGACCCCATTGGAGTAGATAAGGAAGGCAACGAGATAACCCTGATTGATATTCTGGGCACCCACCCGGAAGTCGTGTCGGAAATGGTCGAGAACCGGTTTGAGCAGAAGCGCCTCCGGGAGAAAGTACACCAGTTGACGCGCCGGGAAAAGAAAGTCCTGGAGCTGAGATTCGGCCTGGAGGACGGCGCCCGGAAAACCCAGCGGGAAATCGCCCGGAGTCTGGGGATATCCCGCTCCTACGTTTCGCGGATAGAGAAAAGGGCCTTGAGTAAATTAACCAGGGAGTTTATGTTGGAAGGCTGCCAGTAACGGCAGCCTTTTTTAGTTTATGGGGCGGAAGACCCGGGGAGTAGTCAAAATAACGCATGCTGTTTTGCATATCACATCACCTACACCAAAACAATGCTAAAAGTAGTTTTTGTCCTGTACATATAGCCGATAAGATAAACCCTGATGCCGTTGTAATCTTTAACTTCTGTCATACCTCTAAACTTCCTACTTCAAATCTCATGTAATCGTGTTGGCTGAGCTTTTTTCAAATTATCCTTTGTTCCCGCTATTCCCGCGTACTCATATTAACCGTCCCCGCGTGCCATCTTTCCGGTTTTGAGTTAATTTATCCTGGCAATGGTTACCACTGCCGAATAACCATCCGTAAGAACACTTGAAATATTTCCTGAACTTCCGTTTTGGAATTGGTATATTGAGTTGGCGCTGGTTACGTTAATTAAAGCTGTTCCAAAAACTACCGTGTCGCTGCTGTTAGGTATAGTTGATGAAGAGACTGCTTTGGAAATAAGAGCAACGCTTGGGGACGTGCGCCGCAAATTGACCACCAACTTCATCGGTGCGCCGGAATCGTTTGATATTGATGCCCACCAATTTACCAGGTATTGTCCTGTTGAAGGTATTGTAAAACTGCCGGAAGCAGGTGCGTAGGTAATTTGGTTCGATAAATCTGTAATGTTAAACAGTATGGCATTCCCCGGCGATATTGTATTGGAAGCAGTATTATGAACCATAGCGTAGGTATTAAAGGACGGTCCTGGCGGACCTTGTAAACTATTGCCGGTATCTTGCCAATACAAGCTTTCCAGGGGATAATCCGGCGCCGGGGAAATCGTCGTGCGATAGCCTATTACAAAACTAGCGGGACTGGTTGCCGTATCCCATCCCGAGGCCCAGTGGGGATCGGCAATAATATTACCAGAAGCATATGCCACTGTACTTCCCGTCGAACCTGCGTCTACCCCTATTAAGCCCTTTCCGGCAGTACCTTGCACCGAATTTCCACTTGCTTCTATAAAACTGAAGATATTATTATTTACATTGTATAGTAATACAGGTACATTCCCTTCGCTGACAGCAGTATTATTATCAAGAAACAGCTTAAAATTAGATCCGATGAATTCTTCAAATTGCAATATGTGCCTTAATATTTTAGGCGACGATGATTGAGTGTTAGTACTAATTAACAGCTCCCCTTGTAATGTTCCGCCAATTACTCCGATATTTGTGATACGAATAAAACTGCACTGGTTATCACCTGAATCTGATACAAAATTATTGTGATAAATGATGCTGCTACCCGAAGTAGATGAGATTAAAATGTAGCGATAACCATTGCCCTGCGCGCCGTTGGGAGCATAAGTAAAGTCGCAGTTACTAATTTGAAACTCCTTTGCTATTATATTGATCCCTGTTTCATTTGTGGATATTGCGCAATTATCAATATAAATACCTGTGGCGTTAATATTGTTTATACTTATAGTTTTTTCAACACTGGAAAAACCGGCAAAATTTTGGATGATTTTCAGCTTTTTGAAAATAACATCGGAGGCGGTAACGTTAAACATGGTTTGCACGGAACTGTTCGTTGTCTCCACAGTTGTTGATGCCATCCCTTGCCCTTCAATGGTAATAGATTTATTGACGTTAATAGTTGATGAAATGGTAAAAGTCTCGGCTGTTAAGAGAATCCTGTCTCCATTGTTGGCAGCTGCTATAGCCGCATCAATAGTTGCGAACATTTGCCCTGTACCCACAGTTAATGTAGCGCCTGATGGCGCGGGGATTGCCCGAATATTTGGGGGTACCGGGGCGGCAACTTTTTGGTATACTTCTCCGGTAGTTGTATCAATATAGGTGTCACCAATAGCACCCAATCCTGGAGGGGGAGGACCACTTCCCGATAAAACAGATGAGCCATTTGCCCCCTGCGGTCCCTGGGATCCCACAGGGCCTTTTGGCCCACGCGGGCCAAGTTGCAAAGTAACCCACTTTGTACCAGTATCCCGATAAAGAATATTATTGTCAGTATTTAAAAAAAGTCTGCCTTCAATCTTTGGTGAGGGCCTTTGTGATAAAGGCCCTTCCTGAATCGAAGGTGTTCCCCCTGCATTCAGCACAAATTCAGGACTTGATTGGGAATTCTGTATTTCTCCTTTGGCTTGCCGATTAATAGAAAGATTAACTGGAATTGCAATACAAATCAGGCTGATTGCGGAAATTAAAATGTAAATCCATAACGTTTTTGAAGCAATTGGTTTTAGCATGCCTTCCTCCCTTCGAATACGGGAATATTTTTATTAAAGTTTGTTTTGCCAGGGCAAGCCAATTGCAAAGCATGTTTTTTGGGGTCGGGCGGGCTTTATCGGGGCCTCAGGAAAAGTACCGTTGCACAGGCAGTACAAGGGTGGACCATCCCCGGCCCACGGTAAGCCAAAGGAGAAGCGCAACGGTATTTGGGGACTGGTGCGCGGCCGCCGCTATTGGTGGCCGGGACCTCTGTACACGGCCAGAACAATGGTTGTTGCCGGTCATTTTCATTTCCCCTAAAGGCGAATTCTGTTATGCTGCAGTAAATTCGTTTCACAGGGGTTTTGTGCCGGTTCTCAGCCGGCGCGTCAGGCGGCCGAATAACACTGCACGCAGATGGCTCAAGGATTTCGCGGGTGAGTTTGATTGATCAGGTTTCCACTTAATAATTAATGTTTTTTATCAATCCCCAAAATATGCTTTATTGACTTGTCCCTATGTATAATATGATCAAAAACGTTATAAGGTGCTAAAAATGTCAATAAAATACTCCACATATTATTCATCTAAATATTCCATTCGCCCGGCGCCGGTGTTTTTAAAGGAAAAGGGCTTCTAAAAACCCGTTAAATCAGGGGGTTTTAGAAGCCCTTGAAGGGGAAAGCAGGTAATGCAAGCAGCCTGAAATATATTTTTCGATTACCAAAAACTACAATACCGCCTTTTTAAACTCCTCAATACCAATCCGCTCGATAAAGCGGGCCGTTCTTTCCCTTCCCCGGGCCTCAGCCCTGTAGTAGTCAAGACATTTACGGGCCAGTTCAACAACCTGATCATCATCCAGCTTTTCTGCTATGATGTCGCCAATACGGGGACGGGCGCCGGAATTGCCTCCGAAAATAAACGTCCAGCCGGATTTCTTGGCAAACAGGCCAATATCCCTGACATAGGATTCCCCGCACTTATTGGGACAGCCTGAAACCCCAATTTTAAACTTGGCCGGCAAGTCCATACCAACGAACTCTTTTTCTAACCGCAGCCCCAGCCCCAGGGAATCAAGGATCCCGAATCTGCAGGCGGCTGTACCGGGGCATGCCTTTACGTAATGGACACAAAGCCCCACTGCCGGGGCAGGTTCAACGTCAAGATCCTGCCATACTTCCTCTACTTTTTCCGGGGGTAAACCCACCAGGGCCAACCGCTGGGCGGAAGTAAGTTTAATTACCGGTATATTATACTTCCTGGCTACCCGGGCCACGTTTTCCAGAAAGTCTGGAGTTACTATGCCTGCGGGTGTTCTTGGCACGATGCCGTAAGTTTTTTTGTCACGCTGGATAAATGCGCCGCGGGGCGAATCTGACATACTAATCCTCCATTCCAATATTTTTTCCAGTTTCTTCGACAACAGCCAGGAAAACTCCTTTTATCTGCCCGGTTTTATGATTTCCCCAGTATAAAAATCTGACTGACAGTTCCCTGGTGCTAATAACATACCTCATCCTTTCCCGCTTTCCTTGAATGGTTGCATCCGGGTAAACAAAAATGTTTTTAGCGAATACCGGTAATAGGAGAAAGATTAGGCGTTTTTGACATTTAAATTAATTTACTTTTTCCGGTTGCAAGATACGTGCTTTGCTGCACTGGCTCACCCGTAAAGAATTAACCGGTCCGGGCTGTCTGTGGTGATAGCCTTGACCGGCACTCGTCAGTAAGCTTTGCATGAGAATTAAAATCTTACAGCTAGTTAGTTTTTCCTGCAATCATTTATTTGCTGTTCTGCCCCCGCAGCCTGTTCAAGACGGTGGCCATTTCACCCCAGTAGACGGGGTCCTCCGGCCGGTGCCCGCTGTCGATTAGTCCGTCAGCCTTAAGACTGGCGATTTCCGCGGCGGGATCCCAGGGTTTTGGGGTGGGCTTCGCCGGCACCTGGACTTCAAGGGCCTGCATTTTCATTAAATAGTTGCTGACTATGATCGAGCCGTAATCCCCAGCCGGCGCCCACCGGCCGCCCAAATCCTCAACAAAATGCAGTTTCCCCGCCCAACCGCTTTTTAAAACGGCGTCCCGGCGCGGGTCCAGGACTTTTGTCCCGGACGGAAGGTTTCCCCCGTAATAATAGACATGCCAGTGCTGGAACTGGGCTTCTATTCCCTCCGCCGGGGTGGCGAAATAAGCGCCCCCCTTGCCGTCAAAGGCCCCCAACCCGGCAAAGTTATTCTGTTCGGGTTTGACCAGACCCCCGTATTTCCAGAACCCCGTTTCCAGGCAGGATTGGGCAAAAACAGCGTCCCAGCGGATGCCGTATTTTGCCTCCAGGGCAATGTAAAATTGTATGTAATCGGGGGCCTGGGGGTTTTTGGCCGCCAAAAACCCCCGCGCCTGGGCAGCGCTTACAGTTGCCGTAGTTTTAACAAGTGTTGAGCCGGGTTCGCTCACCGGGCCGGCTTTGGGTTGGAGCCCCAGGGCAGCTGCCAGACCTCCTGCAATTGCCTCCGCCAGGCCGTCAAGAAAGGAAGCGCTCTTAAGCCGTAAGGAATCCATTCCGTGATCGATAAAAAGGTTTTCCAGTAAGACCGCCGGCATAATGGTTTCCCTCAAGACATAAAAATCCGCCTTTTTTTTGCCCCGGTCCACGAATCCTGCATTTTGGAAATAAGCGGCAACTTTACTGTGCACCGCATTCCTTAAGTTTTCCGTTTCCTCCTTCGCGCCGGTATAGGTGTAGCTCTCAAAACCCGTCCCGCCCCCGCCATTGACATGGATCGAACAGAAATAGCGGGCCCCCAGGTTATTTGCCAGAGCACAGCGCTGAGCCAGTCCCAGGTATACGTCGCTGTTTCTGGTTAGGGCAACCTCCACCTGGTAACCAGACAAAACTTTGGCCAACCTCCTGCTTATTTCCAAATTGATGTCTTTTTCCTGAAGTCCGTTGCCCACGGCCCCGGGATCCTCTCCGCCGTGCCCCGGATCAATTACAAGCCTGTTAATATTAATCCCCCCTTGTAATATTTATTGATAAATTACATTATTGTATGAGTAATATGGAGGTCCAAACCCGGACAGTTCCCCGCGCCGCCGGCGCTCCTCCGGCAGGTTGCTTTGGAGAACACTTGCCGAACTGGTGTTCCCTAGTGGTTATATTAACAGCCAATACCTTAGCTGTCAATTACAGGTTTGTTAAAATATAAAAGATTTTAATAGCGTTTAGCGTGAAAAATCCCTTATCCGGGTTTTTTACAGGCACCTCAGGCCCTTATTTAAGGAGTGTTTTTTCTGACTGCTTCCCGCAATTAAAAATCATGTCCGCAATAGACATATTGGGGACGAACTCCCCCCACAGCTGGGGGTACTCAGGGTGAACGAAGGATTGAAAGACTACCTCGATCCCTTCCCGGGCGAAAGCGGACTGGTCCAGGTGGCGCAAGGCGCCCCTACCCGTACCGGTCAGGTACCTTGTTCCGCCCACGCATCTAACTAGTTTGACGAGATGGTCCAGGGAGCCGTCGTAATCAAGAACCAGCCCGGAGGATCTGACCATGCGGGCGGGGCTGGAAAAGGTGTCCGCCAGGCCAGCAATCAAGCTGATGTTGAAATCTGCCAGCAGCCTGTAATCCTGGTTGTAAACCCGCTGAACGATGGGGAAATATTCCTGGAAAAAAGGCGCCCCGGCATAACATGTTTGCAGTGTTTTAAGGTGTTTTTTTCTCCATTTTTCCGGGTCAACCATTACGATATTTTTTATGGGCGAAAAACTCCCCTTTCCCTGGACCGGAACAGTCAGCCAGAGGGGTCCGCAGGGTGATTTGACGGTCACCCGGCTGACAAAACTTTTGCCCCTGGGGAACTGGGCGTCATCCAGAAAGATAAAGACATCGCAGTTTAAAAGTTTGTGAAAATAACCTGTCCAGGGGATAAAATTGGGCTGGTGAATGGCTACCGTGGTCATGCCTGCTCCCCGGCTTCCTGCCAGGCCAGGATCTTCTGCAGCCCCGTTTCCAGATCCACAAGAGTTTTAAAGCCCAGGACCGATTTGGCCAGGGATGAATCAATCCGGTACTCCCTTTCGTCAACCCAGCCGTCCTCGAAGACGATTTCACCCTTTGAGCCGGTTATTTTCAAGGCTTTTTGAGCAAGTCCGGCAATTGTAACGGTTTCGTCGCTGGCGATATTAAAGACCCTGCCTATTGCGGCCGGGTTTGTGATAGCCAGGTAAACCGCCCTGGCGGCGTCGGCGGCAAAGAGGTAGGAGCGGATTTGCCTGCCACCCCCCCGTACCACCAGCGGCAGACCGGCCCGGGCTCTTTTCAAAAAAACAACCGGAGCGTTGTCCCTGCCCAGGCCGGGCCCGTACAGGTCGGAATAGCGGAGCGTGACAACTCGCAAGCCGTATTCCCTGGCCATTACCCTGCAGTAGTATTCACCCGCCAGCTTTGTGGCCCCGTAAAGCAAGACCGGGTCCAGGGGGTGCCGCTCATCAATGGGCGTGTATAGCTGCCTGCCGTAAACCGAGATGGAGGAGGCGTATACCACCAGAGCTCCCTGGGCGTGCGCCTCCTTCAGCACGTTGTAAAGCCCTACGGTTCCCGCTTCCACATACTGGCGTTCCAGGGAACGGTCGCATTGCGTCACGGGAAAGGCAGTGTGGACAACCAGGTCATTTCCCTGAACCGCCCTTTTAACGGCAGCTTCGTCATTGATGTCATCCTGGAAAAACCTGGCCTTTTCCTGGATGTCCCCGATATTTATTGCGCAACCCCGCCTGCAGTTATCCAAAATCGTGATTGCAGCGCCTTTCTGCTGCAGCAGGCGGGCCACATTAGAGCCCAGGAATCCGGCCCCCCCCGTAATCAGAACCCTGCAGCCGCTTAAATCATCCATACCTGGTCCCACCCCACTTTTTTCTAATAAAACTTCTCCTTTTTTCCGGCAATCCTTGCCGGCATCCCCCTGGCTACCACATTCGCCGGTATGTCCCTGACCACAACCGCGCCGGCGCCAACCAGGGCCCGGCTCCCAACCTTCCGGCCCGGCAGGACAACCGCCCCGATACCAATCCAGGCGCCTTCCCCGATACATGCCCCCCCGCCAAGTTTGGCTCCGGGGGAAATGTGCGTATAATCCTCTATGATACAATCATGCTCCACAATAGCAGAGGTATTGATGATCACGTGGCAGCCGATCCTGGCGCCGCTGTTGATCACGGCGCCGGCCAGGACAACTGTGCCCTGGCCGATGCTCACGCCGGCGGCAATGGTTGCCCGGGGGTGGATAACTTTGGTAAACTTAACGCCGCTCCTGCTTAATTCTTCAGCTGTTATTTTCCGGCGGGAATTGTCGCCAATGGCCACCAGGGCAAGAAGCGCCGGGTGTTTTTGATACAGCCCCGGAATACTGGCTGGCGGGCCCAGGACAGGAAAGCCGCCGGCTTTTAGCCCCTTAAGTTCCTGGTTGTCGTCCAGAAACCCCAGGAAGATCCCCGCCGCACAGGCCGCCTGCAGGGCATCGGCCACAACTCTGCCATGGCCCCCGGCGCCGGCAATGACCACCTCTTCCGCTGCCGATATGTCATCTATTACTGCGTCTGTGCCCTCCCGCTTTAAAACAACCTTCACAGTTTTAAATAGGATACTTAAATCCAAAAAAAACGAACAATTATCAATATACCAAAGGTCCAGTTCAATTCTTTCCCGCCAGTTCAAAAGGTTGCGTCCATTCACCTGAGCCCACCCGGTCAGTCCGGGTTTCACTAGCAATCTGCGCCGCTGCCGGGAGTCGTACCGCTGCACCTGGTAGGGCAAAGTGGGACGCGGACCCACCAGGCTCATGTCACCTTTAAGGACATTAAAAAATTGGGGCAGTTCATCCAGGCTGAAGCTGCGCAGCACTTTCCCCACCCTGGTAATCCGCGACGCGTCGTTGCCGGGTAAAGGGCAGGCGCTGCCGGATTCGTTTATTGCCCGGGTCATTGTCCTGAATTTTAGAATAAGAAATTGCCTGCCTCCCCCGCCGGTCCTCCACTGGCTGAAAATAACGGGAAAACCGCTGTCCAGCACCACCGCCAGGGAGATTATCACCAGGAGGGGGGACAAAAGAGCCAGCGCTGTAAGCGCTGTGCAGAAATCAAATACCCGTTTGAAATATTTTAAGTATCCCGCCATAGACCCACCTGTTAGCAAAATAAATAAAACACGGCCCTTCACCCTATTTTATGTAAGAAAACGGAAATGGTGAAATCCAAACCTTTTGCCGTGGCAAAGCATATAATACACAAATCCGGGGTCCAAAGAGGTTATTATGCTTTTATTTTTGTCCAGAAGGAGAAAACGTACGTTCCGCGTATTCATGTGCGTATTGATGGTCAACATTATATTAATTACGGCTTTGCCATTGAAACCACTTGGGGCCGCCCTTGAAACTGATCCCGGATCAGGTGCGCCGGAAAATATTGCGGACTGTGAAATAATTGATTTCAGGGCTCTCTATGACCGGCTGGAGCAAAAAGGGAAGGAGTGGTACAAAAACTTCAACAATGATGCGGGATATCTGGCTTTCCGGGAGGCTTACGTATTGCAGTCCTATCTGCTCATGTACGAAACCTGCCGGGATACCTGCTATCTGGAAAAATTTATTGATCACGCGGATAGCGTACTGAAACAGCGGGACAGTATCCGTGGAGTCACCGACTACCGGGGTTTGAGCCTTCCCGCCTGGCGCCGTACAAACGAGCCCGACGATCCCAACCCGCTCATTTTGGCTGGGCGGTATTATCACCTGGTTGTGGAGACAGCCAGCATTGCCTATCCTTTCGCCTGGTTTGCCCAGATAGTTAAAAATGAGCCGGGGCTTTGCGACTATGAACGCAAAGCCGGCATTTATGTGCAGGCGGCCGCGGATGCAGTTGCTGTTCACGACGACGAATGGCGGGAATCGGGTGAAGGGGGGTTCTACGTCTTCAGAAAAGGATCTCCCTACTGGTGTGACGGGGTCGGCGTCCCCTTTAACCAGAATCTGGGCATGGCCCGGACCCTTCTTAGAATATGGCAGGTTACGGGTGAAACAAAGTATTTGGATAGGATTACCAGGATCGCCCGCCATTTTCAAAAAAACCTTACCCCGGTTGCCGACCGTTATGTCTGGAATTACTGGTATGGGCATGGTTATGACGGCTGGTCCACGGAGCAGCAGATCAGCAGCAACACCCCGTCCTACAGGGGATACAAAAAATTCGAGGATTTTCGCCACGGTGCGGTGGCCGCCGATTTTGTCGTGCTGGCCTACCAGGCCGGCATCGCCTTTACAGAAGATGCCCACATCTATCGTTTCGCCGGTACGTTGGAAAAGAACCTGCTCAGGGCCGACGGAGGAATTAACGAGTTTGTCAGCGGTTCGGGCCCGGATGGCGGGAGTGGCACGGAAAACACCGGAACCAACTTGTTGATCGGGTTATGGCTGCGCTACAACAGGGTGGCTCCGTCCCTCTTTGACAGGACCTGCCGGCAAGTTGAGGGCCTATCCACGGTGGGGGCCCCCGGCCTGCTGGTGGTCGCCTACCTGAACTGGGCTGCAAGAAACACGATACCGGCTGCCAAAGGATAAAGGACAACCGTTTTGTAGCAGAGCGCAAAATGCATGAATGGATAAGACGATCAACAAGTGATTTTTGGTAGCTGCCAACGGATTCAAAAACAAGGAGGTAATAATTGAAAAATGCGGTTAAAAGACAGAAGGAATTGGGCTGTCGCTGTTGCCGGAGCTGTATTGGTATTGTTTTTATGTATCCTTTCGGGTTGCGGCACAATACAATCAACAAGCCAAACCGGCGAACATCCGCCGGGGCAAGGACAGGAAGCGCAAACTGAGCCGGGACAAAAGCAAGAACAGCCGGAAACGCCTCAAAACGGGGAGCCTAAGGCGGTAAAGCCCGAAAGAACACTGCCTATTCTGCAAAATGCTAATTTTGAAATGGGTCATTACGGCTGGTCCCCGCAGGACGGAACTATTATAACGGAGGAAGACGGCAATAAGTGTATGAGTGTGGGATACACCTGGGGCCTCTTTCAGTTTATGCAGGTCACCCCCGGTAAGACCTATCAGATTTACTGCAAAGTAAGACAGGGCAACGAACCAATTTCTCCCGCCAGGATTTGCATTATCTTTTACGACACGGATCATAAGATCATGCCGGAGAGTTTGGATATAATAAACAATACCGATACCGAGTGGAGGGGTATCTCGAAAAAAGTGTTCACCGTACCGGAAGAAGCGTTGTTTACCAAAATGTTCCTGCTCTCCAACGGCAAGGGTACTGTTTGTTTCGACAATATCAGTGTCTCATTGGCGCCCCAGTAGACAGCCGCCGGACTTCTGCTTTTACCGGGAAATACACAGGCTGGCCGCGCTACCCGGGCGCAAGGTTTTATCAAAGAACCGTTTTACCAGGTGCAATTTGTTTTCCTGAGGTGGAAATTATTTGATCATGGCATATTTTTTTTGGTTCCTCGTTCTGGCTTTATTTTACACTTATGCGTTATATCCCCTGCTGCTGTTGCTGTTCTCGGCCTTGACCCCCCGGAAAACGCTTCCCGCCATAGACCAGCAGCCGGATGTTACGTTAATTGTAACCGCTTATAATGAAGAGGCTGTAATTAGCAAAAAATTAGAAAACTGTCTGGCGCTGGCTTACCCCGGAGAAAAACTTGAAATCATCGTTGTTTCCGACGGCTCCAGCGACCGGACCGATGAGCTGGTGGGGGAGTTCGCCCATCGTGGGGTAACCCTTCTAAAAACCGGCGGCAGAATTGGTAAAACTGGCGCGCAAAACGAAGCGGCCCGGCAGGGCCAGGGGGAAATACTGGTTTTTTCCGACGCCAATTCGCTCTGGGAGCAAGATGCCTTAAACTGCCTGGTTGCACCCTTTCAGGATCCCGGGGTGGGTTATGCCTGCGGCCAGCTTAAATATACCAATACCAGGGAGGGCGCCAGCAGCTTTTCCGAGGGATTGTACTGGCGCTATGAAATTTTCCTGAGGCGGCTGGAATCAGCCACTGGCGCCATTACTGCCGGAAACGGCGCAATTTACGCCATCCGGTCATCCGACTATTTTAATTTTAACAGCAATCAGAGTCACGACTTCGAATTCCCCCGCTTCCTGAGTCTAATGTCGAAAAAGGCGGTTTACATCCACACGGCTGTTGCCTGGGAAAAGGCCGGCGCCACTACGGCAGATGAATACAAGCGTAAAGTCAGAATGCTAGCCAGGGTCTGGGGCAGCGTTCTAAAAGCGCCACCTGTTAAACCCCGGGCTGTTTCAGGCAGGTTGGGTTTTACCTGGAAATATATCTCGCACCGGCTTCTCCGATATTTGGCGCCGTTTTTTCTGGTTCTGGTTTTTGTCCTGAATGTTTTTCTGTATTCCCAGGGCCCGCTCTATCAAATACCCTTTCTGGTCCAGATTTCCTTTTACTCCCTGGCCCTCATTGGGGCCGTACACAGGATAAAAGCAAAAATCTTTTATATCCCCTTTTATTTTTGCCTGTTTCATTTAGCCTGTATCAGGGGGTTGGTTCAAGCCTCATTGAATCGTGCCCCGGCTATTTGGGAAAAGGCCGGAAGTACAAGAACTTAAAGTTAAAAGTAAAGAGATTTGGGAAAAAAGCCAGCTGCATTTTGCGGCAGGCTCTTTTTTATGCCTTAAATTGCCAGGTTTTAAAAAAAAGGGGATTTGTTGTAATTGTCGAAAGTCGAAATATGTAGAAACCGATCTACAAAAGCGCAACAGAGGGGGGTTTTACTAATTATCCAATTAGCTGGCAAGTTTCAAGACGCCCGGTTTTATCATCCTTTAAGCTGACTAAAGAAATTTTAAATTTGGGAGGAATGACTTTGATTCCAGCAAAAAGAGCCCTGCAATTCTGGCTTTGTATTTTTATCGCCTGCTTTGCCTTCCTGGTATTTTTGCCCGTTCAAGTTGGACAAGCCGCTGAAGTTAAAGACTTGAGGGCTTATTTCAACCAACTGGACAACCGGGGCGGCGACTGGAACAAAAACTCAAACAACGATTACGGTTTTCTTGCTTTTCGCGAAGCCTATGTGCTTCAATCTTACCTGCTGATGTATGAGACCTACCAGGATACCTACTATCTGGACAAGTTCGTGGATCATGCCGACTGTGTGCTGAAACAGCGGGACAATATCCGAAAGGTCACCGATTACCGTGGTTTAAGTCTTCCCGCCTGGCGGCACACCGACCCGCCCAACGACAGCAACCCCCTCATCCTTGGAGGCAAGTTCTTCCATGTTGCCGTTGATACGGGCAACATTTCCTACCCTTACGCCTGGTTTGCCAGGATTGTCAAAAACGATCCCAAATTGACCGCCTACAACGGCAAGGCAAGCATCTATCTTCAGGCTGCTAAGGACGCCATTAGTGTTCACGAGGATGAATGGCGGGAGTCCGCAGGGGCCGGCTACTATATTTACAGAAAAGGCTCTCCTTACTGGTGCGACGGGGTGGGTGTCCCCCACAACCAAAATCTGGGCCTGGCCCGGACCATGTTGAACATCTACCAGGTGACCGGGGAGTCCAAATACCTCGACCGGGTGACCAAAATTGCCCGTCACTTTAAGAACAACCTCACCCTGGAAGGTGACCGCTACGTCTGGTATTACTGGTGGGGCCTGGGCTATAGCGGCTGGGCAACCAATCAGCAAATCAGTGTCAATACGCCGTACTACGGCGGCTACAAAAAATATGAGGACTTTCGCCACGGGGCTGTTGACGGTGATTTTGTAGCGATGGCCTACCAGGCCGGCATCGTTTTCGATGAAACAGACGTCCAGCGTTTTGCCAATACAATCGGGAAAAACATAGTCCGTCCCGACGGTAAAATCAACGAGACTGTCAGCAGCGTCAAGCTCAACGGCAGCAACGACCTCCTGATCGGTCTCTGGCTGCGCTTCAACGACCGGGTGCCCGCCCTCTTTGACGCCACTTATCAGCGGGCCTCCAGCTACACTTCGGTGGGCGCGCCGGGTTTGCTTGTGGTTGCCTACATGAACTGGGCCTATAACGGCCCCGGCAGCGGGGAGCAACCGCCCCAGCCGCCCCTGGATACCACCCCCCCGCAGGTGGAAATTGTTCATCCGGCCGACGGCGCCACTTTGGACTTTAAGGTTGATGTTGCCGCTTCGGCCACAGACGACACGGGGGTAGCGGGAGTTGATTTTGAAATCTCCCGGAGCGCAGACGGCCCCTGGACTGCTCTGGCCGGCGGCGTCAAGAACAGTCAGAACTGGATTGTTGCTTGGAACACCCAGAATATGCCCGACGGTACTTATTACCTGCGGGCAATAGCAAGGGACACCGCAGGTAATACCGGGAACTCGGCTGCCGTCGCAGTTACCATTTCAGGCGGGAGCACCCCTGCGCCGGGTGACGGCGAGCTTATGATCAACGGCGACTTTACCCAGGACAAGCAGGGCTGGTTTACAGGCGGCAGCATAGAAACAGAAATTACAGGCAACAAATACGCCGCCAACAACTACAACTGGCAGCTCTACCAGGACTTGCAGCTGCAGCCCGGCGATTACACCTTGAACGCCCTGGCTAAAAAAGGTACCGGTTCAGAAGCAAGAATTACTGTGT